>Ga0255097_1000002_pt1 | contig 630250 bp, 551 predicted proteins | sample Colum_Atlam_RepB_2_FD_188436 | JGI IMG/M metagenome (GOLD analysis project Ga0255097, IMG submission 188436) | Freshwater microbial communities from Columbia River, Oregon, United States - Colum_Atlam_RepB_8d | ecosystem: Environmental > Aquatic > Freshwater > River | place: USA: Oregon...
TCGCAAGATTGATGGGCGAAGAAAATGGATTTCATTGGCATTTAGTATGGCCTGCTGAATATCTGCAGCCGGCTGAATACGAGCGGTTTAAAGCGTGGTGGACGCACCTTAATGACTATCTGACCCTCTACGGAATTGAACGCGGGCTGTTTCCGGGGACGTACAGTTTGCCAGCCAATCCACGGGAAGACAATGTTCCGGAGAATTACGTCAAATTGAGAAGCGCAGGATTTCGCAGAGGAGTGTACGGGACAGGGCGCGACGGAATTGAATTAAGAGACGTCGCAAAGACCGTTGCTGAAACAAACAGGATTTATCAACAAATGAGTGATTCGGTCGCGAACAAATCATGGAATGAGTTCCAATACAGCTTAGAAAATTCCCTGATGGAACGGGCGAAGCCTACAATGTCCACCATTGACAAATTCTTGGAGGACAACGGCATTGCCGAGCGGTCGAGGCAGATGGTTCTTTCCAACTTTGCAAGAACATGTGTTTTTGTGCCCATGATTGAATTTTCGGCACAGAGCTTTCGGAACCAGCATAGCAAAGAAGCGTGGGCGAATGCGCAGCAAGAATTCCTCCGCTCGCTCTTGTCTACTGCTCAACAGATTCAAAATGAAATTTCCAAACCAAAGGCAAATTTTCTAGAATTGGAAGAAATCGCCGATATCGCGGTTCGAATGGATGTCGGAACTTGGGCCAAGCGAATGGAGCCAAGCAGACTTTACAGCGGTTTCTAAGCTAAAGAATTAGGTAGCCAACATTTGAACTCTGTTAGAACTTGGGCGGCAACTGACCAAATGAATATGAACTGGCCCCTTCCTCTGGATCTGAGACCACTTCGCCGTCCTCAGATCCTCATGGGCCGTAAGTTTCCGTCAATCACCTGATTATGATAGTGCGCGTATAGGTCGACGAGGTCTTGCAGGCGCTCGATTTTTTTGGTGGTACACCACGTCCGTCGGCTGAGGCGTTTGAGATTGTCGCGAAACATGGCACAAGTGTGATTCAGCGCAAACAGTGGATCGACGCCGCCTTCTTTCAGCTCCCCTTGTCCGACCACACAGCCGCGCCGCCCCTTAAAAGTGAGATGCGTGATCCCCGGAAAAAATTCGCGCACGCGTTTAGGATAGCGTGGGCACATGTCGGATTTGAGCAAATCAAGTTTGGGATAAGTATCCATTACGGTTTGCAAAACTTCGCGGAGCGCCCGACGGCGACAGTCTTTGCGATGGCCGTAGCGCTCAAGCGCCACCTTTACCAGTCGGCCTTTTGCGGGCATCTGCGCGACGCGAGCGGCGATGATTCTTCGTGACGGATCTTCGACAGCGATGGCAACACTCACGGGTTTGCATTTGCTGTGTTCGAAGGTTTCGAGTTCGTCAAAAATCACGGTCATTGCGGCGCGCTTTTTATCCGAAGCTGCACGCACAGTGCGCACCTGTTCGGCCATCTTGATCATTTTTCGCGCCACCGTTTTACGGTCAATCCCCAAAAGCCGAGCGCAGCGACGCTGCGAAACACCCGAGACAAGATGGCGATAAATGGCGGCGTTTAAAAAGGGTTTGCATTCCATGAAGTCCGACGCGGTCGATTGCGTCGAGAACGAGCGAAAGCAGCGGCGACACAAAAAACGCTGGATTTTGTGAGGTTTGCCCTGCGCGCGGGCAAAAAAACCACGTTTGATACAGTAATCAGATTTACAATGTGGGCACATGCAGGATCCTCCATAGGGTGGAGGATCCTTATTTTATTGAGAAAAATGAAATGACATTCGCTGCCACGAACACAGCCGAAGGGGCCAGTTTTTAAAACTCAGACTTACGGAGAGGTACTAAATTTATCCATAATTTCGGTGTTTAGCCCCAGCCGCTTGGAGACTAGGCTGCGCTCCTCGTTATCACCGAAAGACAGATCCACGATAAGCCCGCGTTCTTCCGACTCAAAACGGCGGGAATCAAAGCTCACAAGCGTCCAATGATCGCGGTCCGAACTGCGCCCCCAAACGCGGGCGTTAAATGAGTTCACCCCCAAATCGAGGTACTGATCAGATCCGGCCTCTTCCTCACGCTGCAAGCGCACAGCGATCGAATTGCTGCCTTTGGACAAAATGCCGTTAGCTGGCATGACGGTCAGTTTCCATGCACCAACGAATAACTCACTCTCACCCGCGACCGGGAAGCGCAAGGATTGCATCACGGGGTGGAACGGTACCAGCGTCGTTGAACGCTCTCCGTTGGGAGCGACGATTTCCGTGCGGCTCATGACGCGCAGAACCATGGTTGTGCGAACCATCGTTTGCTGATTGAGCGACGACGACTTGCGATTTAACATCGTATGTTCATTGACTGCAGCGTTTGCAGTCTGAACCGAACAAAGCAAGCCAACAAGCAAACACATCCATTTTGACATGTGTCATCTCCCAACCATGCGCGTGAAGTGATACTAGCGGTATTGTATCACAAAACTGAACGGATTTTGAGCATGCGCAAAAAGGCAAGTCGGATACGGAGTTTGGGGGCCTATCGGCCCCGGCTATGTCAGGTTGGTTCGGCGATTTTTCTTCAAATCTTCAACGATGTTCTTAACATCCTGAGCGCGGCTCTTCGGACATACTAGGACAGAGTCTTTCAGAGCTACGACGACCATGTCTTCCAAACCGATGGTTCCGACAAATATGCCGTCACTCACCAACGTATTGTTGCGACAATCGATCGAAAGAACATCGCCGCTAACATAATTGCCATTTTGATCCGCGCCAAATACATCGGACAGATTGGACCAACTTCCGACATCGAACCATCCACAGTCGCTTTCGATGACTGCTACATGCTTACTGACCTCAAGCACGGCGTTATCGATCGCAATCTTGGGCAAAGATCCGTAGGCTTCGGCGAGCGCGCTCGGATTAACATCGCGAAATGACTTCGCATCGCCCATGAGCTTTTGCAGCGTTTGCGGAATGGAAGCTACAGCGGCCGTCAATTCTCGCAAAAGCACCGACGACTTCCACACAAATAGTCCAGAGTTCCACAAGAACGTGCCCGCCTTCAGAAATTCTTGGGCCGTATGCAAATCTGGTTTTTCTCGAAAGCGGTTTACTTTGTTCGCACGTAAACCATTGCCAATAACCGCACCACAATCAATGTAGCCATATCCAGTTTCTGGTCGAGTCGGTTTGATGCCGACGAGCGTGAGCCAATTGGATTCTGCCGACTTGACCGCATCAATTAGATCTTGCTTGAATCGAGCAACGTCACGAATCTCGTGATCGGCGTGCAACGAAATCATGATCGAATTTGGATTTGCCTTTTGCAGTTCGATTGCGGCAAGGGCAAGAGCGCAAGCGGTGTTGCGAGCTTCTGGCTCAGCAAGAATCCAACGACACCGTTCACCGACGATTTCCGCGGTTTTTGCCACTTGGTCTTTGTGCGTGACGATCATACGACGCTCAGGCGGAATGAAACCATCCAATCGAGCTAACGTCGTTTCAATCATGGTCAGATCACTTGTACCAATCTTGCACAGCTGCTTGGGAAGCAGATGACGAGAACGCGGCCAAAAACGGGTACCACTTCCACCTGCGAGAATAACTGCATAGACATGATTTGGCTGCACGAGATGATTCCAAAAATTACTTAAAGTTGTAGCCGTACAAGACCTTCATTCCGGTCGGATAAAAGATCTCATTGCCCAAAAAAACAGGTTTGGAAGATATGTTTCCACCAAAGTCGTCGTACCACATTATCTTACCGTCGGAAAATCCGACGCGATTCAAACGACCGCGAAGTCCCGCTACTAAGATATCCTCGTCAAACGCTGCGATGTGACCGATTGCTTGTCCCGTGTCAGCGCGCCAAACTTTCTTGCCGGTCATGGCGTCAAATGCGAGGACTTCGCCGTTCAAGCAACCGACAAAAAGTCGCCCGCTGCGTGTGGTCGAAGTCGAGACTAAACCAACTTCTTCTTTCCACAAGACTTTGTGATCGCCTTCGGACAAATCGATCATGCCAATCAAACCGTCATAACGGGTAAAAATCAGTCCTGATTCAATTTGAGAAAATTCACCGACCACATCGTGAAATCGTCCTTCGACTTCAGCGATGCTGGTCTTCCATAACTGCTTGCCCATCTCGATATCGATGGCGTGCACGCTGCCGTCACTCGTACCAACAAAGACCGTGTTGTTTTGCACATAAGGACTCACACCTGATCGAATCGATATGCTATCGGGCGCACCGGCATCATAAAGCCAGCGTGTAGAACCTGAACCGATATCAAGTGAATAGACTTGCTGCCTTGATGTCATGACGATTACGTGCGTTCCACTCACAACCATCTCTTTGGATGTGAACGAATCGATATTCGACTTCCACAACAGCTTACCAGTCGCGGCCTCGAGTTTATGAATGGTTCCGTCCGTCGTGCCAAAGGCGATCGCACCATTGCCCAAGGATGAAATCGGAGAACTCAATGGAGATTCGACCTTGTACCACCATTCCCAAGTTGACGATTGCGCATTTCGAGCGCCGATCCAATGTTGGGAATACGAACCGATGAACTTGCCGTCCAAACTTAACCATCCGGGATAATCCAGAGCAGCTAGCGGCTTTTCCGTGTCGATGTGTGGATTCATGTGAATGGCTCGGGTCTGGCTTACGCCGCCGAGAGAAATGCCGCTGACGATCACAGCGGCAAAGGGAACTATCGCAGATACGAAACTAGAAATGGAAGTCATGATTCTATGATCCAAGGATGAGTGCTTTCATCGTTTTTGCAGTATCGGCCTCGGCTGAAGAACCGTGTTTTTCAATCAATTGATCGATGGTCTTCTTGGCTGCGTCCTTTTGATCTTGGCCTATTTCAAATCGCGCCTTCTGCAACAATGCGAACGGCTTTTGCGTGTCGTCGGCCAAACCTGCGAGTACGTCCGCCACTTCTGTTGCGGCCTTGAGATCACCAAGCTCTTCAAGAACGCCCATCAGCATAATGCGGCATTGCGTCTGATAGAAAATTTCCTTGTTGGATGCGTCGATGACTTTGCCCAAGAGTTCCTTCGCACCAGCAAAATCTTTCTTGCCGATCATCAGAGCAGCTGACTTTGCACCTGCCGCCCAACCTTCAGGATTACCTGTGTTTGCTTCGAAGAAAGCTTTATAACCGGCGATGCTCGCCGTATGATCTGCCTTCATTGCTTCCATTTGACCTTGCAAAGCGGCCTTCTTCGCATTGAGACCATCCTTCTTTTTGGCGTCGGCTTCTTTGCCAATTTGCTCGTCTAGTGAAGAAACTTCCTTACGCATGCCTTCTTGTTGATCGAAGACCACTTTGTTTTCGTTACGAAAGCCGGCTTCGACTTTGCCGAGCGCTTCGATGCGATTAGCTTTTTGCGTTTCGGCATAATAACCCCAGCCTGCGTAGCCGAGCGCCATGACCGCGAGTGGAACCACAACAACCATGACTAGATTCTTATTCTTCACCATCCAATCAAAGGCATGCGCGACACCTGTTTGGAATTGGTCCGGCGCACGTAGTTGCTTCTCAAATTCTTTGCGATTCTGGCTCACGATTCATTCCTCCAGCCCCATTGCTTACGGGCTAAGTTTACGGTGTTTACAACGCAGAATGGTCCGATAAAGGTTTGATATTATAACCAAAAAATGCCCCTGTACAGAGACAATCTCCAGCACTTCCTGCTTGCTCAAATTACACATATGAAACGCTTAAACCCCTTGAGGGCCAAGGGGTTAGAATTTCGTTTCTATGGGGGTTAGTCGCTGATTCAGGCCGGTTTGGCCCATTAACCGCCGCGGACGCAGACTATCAAAGCGCTTACATAGGTCCACCAAGTGCTGTTTTGATAGCCCGTAGATAGGTTGACATTCCAAGCATGGGTGTTGGTTGCACCCGAATGCGTGCCGGACCAAACACTGTTACCAGACAACTGAGCGGATGTAAGCCAGTTGCTTGAGACAGCGGAATAAATGCCGTGATTATACGCTTCCATGAGTTCTTTTTGCGTCGGTGAACGCCAATCACTTTGGCCGTCAAAGGTCAAACCGTCGCAAATGATACGACCACGACCCCAGTCAGTAGCGGAGCCGCCATTTTGCGCTTCTGACCATTCGAGTTTGGTGATCTTGTCGCGGAAGCGGCACTGGTCACCTGCGCTGTCACAGGTCGTAGATGTGACGTCTTTCCAAACGTTCCCGTCACCTGCGGTAGTTTCAACTCCGCCGCACTGGTTGTCCGTTGCCCACGGAGATGTGCTGCGACTCGCATCGTCGATAGTATCCCAAAAATCCACCAGCCCTTCGTCCTTACGAGAGAGTGTGAAGTTTGCGCCAGCTGCGGTGATATCAATCGCCGCGCCACCCAGTGACGAAGACAACTGAAATGTGTTGGTGTCAGAGTTAACTACATAATAAACGGCGTAACCAGCAAGTCCGGTCGGAGCCGTTCCACCCTCAATCCAGATCTTATGACCGTCACTGTAACCGTGGCTGTTGTATGTCAATCGATCGATATCAACGTCGGCGGTTGGCGCGATCGGTTGACTCAAGTCCCATGAAGTCTTGGCTCCGTTGCGACAAGAAACCTTCAGCTTTCCGGTAACGCCGTTCACACTCGCTCCCGCGCGCAAGTCCCACGGATCAATGCCACCCGCAACGGTTGCAGTTCCCTCAGTGCCAAAGACGGAGACACCGGACACGATATTGCCTGCAGAAATATCCGCGTCGCCCGATCCGGTATAACGAGTACCTGCAGCATCAAACCACTCAAAAGATGTAGCTGACTTTATCTGTGTGTTCAAAGTTGCAGCGGTCAAGTCTGCGGTACTGTCAGCACCACTGAGTGGATTTCCAGCGGACGGATATGCACCAGAAACACCGGCGATCGTCACTCCAGCTTTAATGTTCGCAGCAGTGAGGTTGGTCAGATCACCTTTAGACTTGATCGACCAATTTCGCTGCCAATTTAGCCGAAAATATAACCATCCGAAATCATGGCGTTAATTTGGACTTTTTGGTTTTTTTGGGGGCTAAGTGTCCGATACATCTAGAGTATTCAACAAAGCGATGGGAATGTTTTCTCAGGTGGTTTTGGGCACAAACATGTCAACGCAAATAGCAGGCAATTTTCGCACGGTTAAACGGCCAGAATGACCGGACAATGATGAGATAATCGACCCAAATGAGTGTGCGTTTTGTTTCATTCGCAATTGAGTGGGGCGCATCGTGTTAAATTCAAGTCTCGGCCAACTCTTGGTGCAAGAAGGTCTTCTCAGCGAAGACGATCGCCAAACGATTCGTCGCACATGTGGCTCAGGTCCGTGGGCATTTGCCAAGGGAGTGCTTGCACTCGGTTTGCTTGACGAAGATGAATTGACCTCGATCCTTGCAGACAAGACCAACTTCAAAGTTTGCGCAAAAGATTTGATCTCAGAACATGACAGCGAAGTGTTCCGCCACATCGATCCGGCATTGGCCGCGAGGCTCGAAGTTTTTCCGCTAAGCTTTGAAAGAGACACACTCAAAATAGCGATGGCTGATCCGCTCGACAGAAACGTGCTGCGTCAGGTTGAGTTTTTCACGCAGCTAAAAGTCCGTCCGATGATCGCGTCATTGCGAGAGATTCGCCGTTGCCTGACGGAAGTTGTCAAGGGCTACAAACAATATCCAACAGAACTCGAAGCATTTTTGATGCATCACGCCAATACGGCAGCGCGGACGTTGCAATCCCGTGCATTCCCGACCATCAAACGTGAAGGGCGAGCTGCAAAACGTGGCGCATCTGCAAGTTCCATTAACATTCCGGGACATTACACTTCGTCTGCGTTGGATGATAAATTTGCAACAGTCGACGTGGGTGAAGATTTTAATTTCAAGACCAAAACGGCACGAGACAAAGACCTCGCCAGTTTGGGCACCTTTACTAAGGGCGGTTGGAAGATCGAACTTACCCCTGAACCCGTCGAACAACCAAAAGCACAAAAACCCGACGCCAATAACAGCAAGAAGGCAGAGGCAAAGGCAAGCACACCAGTGACTGCAAAAGTCGAGACCAAAGTAACAAAATCCAGCACCAATCCCATCGCGTCGTTGGCCATCGAGGATGATTTGGGCGGCTCCAGTGAATCCAATGTGCCCGATCTAGATTTGGTTGATTCTCCTAGCTCAGCATCTTCGGCGCCGATTGCCGATCTCTCACTTGATGATGATTTGGCAGACCTCAATTCATCGGGCGGTGGAGATGGCCCTAGTGTTGATCTTTCCGACCTCGACGATATCGGCGGCGAGTCGGCAGAGGCCGCTCCCTCAGTTGGGTCTACGCCTGCAATGGCAAACAGCGCAATTGCAGCGGAGACAACAGCAGCTACCGACGATCTTGATCTCAGCACCGCAACCAGTGCAGACTTAGGCACGGAAGCCGTCGCTGAAAGCGGAGATTTGGTTGGCGATGTTGAGCTGGGAGAGCTCGATCTAGGGAGTGAACCGGCGGATACGAGCGCGGATGCGGTAACTGAAGATCTAGCAGATCTCGGCACTTCAAGTGAATCGTTGAATCCCACCGCTGATGACGCTACTGACGGCTCTGCCGAACTGGATCTCGGTTTGGAATCCATTCCTAATGATGAGTTGTCAACGCAAGCGGCGGAAGCTGTTGGTGATGAAGTTCCAGAGCTCGAATTGGAAGCCGAAGGTGCAGATCTTAACATTGATCTTAACGAGTCGAACCCATCGACCACAGAAGGTTCCGAAATTTCTGACGATCTAACTGTTGCTGACGCAAATGCAGGTGATTCACTGGATGTGGATCTTTCACTTGATGGATTAGAGGAAAATTCAACTGAGTCAATCTCGCTGGATGCGCCAGCAGAGGTTCAGCTAGAAGCGCTTTCTGATTCATTCCCAGAAGAAGCAAAAGAAGAAGTCGCATCGGTAGCTGAAGACGCCCTGCCTGATTTAGATTTGGAAGCGGACTCTCCCGCTGTCGCAATCGATAAAATCGATGAACGCAGCATCGAGTCACTCGAAACTGCTTCTTCGGATGAATTGTCGGGCGACATGGATTTAAATATTGCTGGCGAAGCTGAACTTTCCACGGACTTGGATCTATCGGATTCAATCAATCCTGCTGAAGATGCGGCGACAACCAAGCGCGACTTGCAGGCTGATGCGCAAGCTGCGTCGGCTTTGAATTCATTCGACGGCGTAAAAATCTTGGGCAGCCTTAACCAAGCGATGATGAAGCTAACAGTCTCGGCTCCCGGACCGCAAAACCTGCCGACGGTCACCGCAGCCATCGCCAGAAACTTGCCGAACGGCACGATGTTCGATTTGGAAGCAACGCCCTGCATAACATCGCGCTGGGAAAAGGCCGGCATGCTGCAAGTAGGCACCGCAGCCAGCGACCAAGACAAAGTTGTTAGCTACCTCAAAGGACTCAAGGATGCATGGACGTGGGTTGAACCAAGCCAAGTCAAAGCCCTTCCTGCCTCATTGCAAAAAGCCTCATTACCGGGATTGCCGATGATTATTTGCGGATCGGGTTCTCGACGAGTGGCCGCTGCGATTAGTCCCGAAATGGGACGCAATGAAGCATTCAAACTCGCATTGCAGACGCTAATGAAAAAAGTCTCCTAACATCCAAAAGATCTGCGGCAACGACTTTGCCGCGGATCTAACTCACTTCAAGTGTCTATCCATTTGACACCCGCACAAAATTCCTGCGAAACGCGCGGTTTGTTGCCCGTCGATAGTCCCTGAAATTACCGCTGAATCCGTCATTGCTAAAGCCCTTGGGGAGCAAATCACAGGAACATTTTGATTGGCACAAAGACTGCACAAAGCGTTTTGCCGAATGAGTCCCTGACTCACCGGTCCGGGTCGGGCTGCTGACCACATTAGTTTGTGAAAACAAACCCTACTGTTGCTGCTGCCTGTTGTCATACCTGTTGATTGCTGCCATTTCCCCATCTTTGACAGCCGTCCGACCCGCCGTACATCTCCTGACCGAAGCGCCCACCTCTGGGCGCTATTTTTTTTGGGAAAATAAATGCGGATGAATTAGAGGCGAGACAGAATACGTTCGACAACCGGAGCAAGTGACTGCGAAACTACTGCAGACGTTTCGACGCGCACCACTGCAGGAATTCCCTGATCCGCACTCAGGCGAATCATCTTTTGCAGGGGCAATCTCGCCAAGACTTCGATGTCGCGATCCTGTGCAAACTGCGCAGCCCCTTCCCGTCCAAAGATATCGTCTTCGTGACCGCAATTGGTGCAAACATGTGTCGCCATGTTCTCGACCATTCCCAATACGGGAATCTCCAGTTTGCGAAACATGGAAAGTGCCTTATGAGCGTCGATCAACGCAACGTCCTGTGGCGTGGACACAATCACGGCAAAATCAATGGGCAGCGATTCAATCAGGGTCAGCTGAACGTCGCCAGTGCCCGGAGGAAGATCGATCACCAAATAATCGAGAGTTCCCCAATCAACTTCGTAACAAAGCTGCTTGAGCGCCTTCGACACAATCGGACCGCGCCAGATCGCTGGGGCTCGAACATCGGCCATAAATCCCAGAGAAGCAAGATACACACCGTGCGCATGGTTTGGCTGCAACCGTCCACCTTCTTTTACACGCATGGGTTCATTGACGCCGAACATCATCGGTACCGAAGGGCCGTGGATATCCGCATCCAATAACCCCACTCGCTCACCCGATTTTGCCAATGCGGCCGCCAAGTTTGCAGAGATGGTGGACTTCCCGACGCCACCTTTGCCAGATGCAACGACGATGACTTTGCGCACACCCGCAATGGGACGCCGCATCGGTTTGATGCCGAAAGCACCTTCGCGAACGAGCGGAACTGATTTTGGCTTTGCGGAATCACCAAGCGGCTTCAAGTAAGAGCGATGTTCAGATGCAGATTTTTTAAAGAAGACGATCGGTTTGAGCAACGTCGTTTGGTTATCTCCAGCGGTTTGTTGCCACGACTCGATCAACACTTTTTCGACGCGCATCTTCTCGGAAAGGGATAGGCCGGTTGCATCGACATCGATGAAAACCGTGTCACCCTCGCGACGAAGTCCCAAGAATCGATCCGGCATGCTGATGCCTCGGTCGGGAATGTCACTTAATCGCGCATTCAAAAAATGTGCTCGGATATTGTCTTGATCTAATGACGACACGTATCGTAATCCCCTTGGACTCTGATGCTGGCCAGCTATAATGTCTGAGTATCAAATTGTCCAGCACCGACGATAGGCTTGCGACCATGAAAAAAATAACTGTATATTCAGCTGGTTACTGCCCATACTGCACGCAGGCAAAACGCCTTTTGAGCGAATTGAAGCTCGCATTTGACGATATCAGCCTCGATGGGAAGGATGAATTGCGAGAAAAGCTGTCGCGAGAAAATGGCGGATACCGCACAGTTCCGATGATTTTTATCGGTGAAGAATTCATCGGTGGATTTTCGGACCTTGCAAACTTGCACCGCACGGGCGCACTAATGACGAAAGTTCAAGATGCGTAGCCTGATCTGGCTTATCTCATTGTTTGCCGTCGTGGGCATGTTTTACTTCATGCAGAACATGCGATCGTTGATCTCTGTCGAGCAAAATAACGGTTCCGCTTCTGCGCAATTAGTCGCAGAGCCCGTTACCACCCCGTCGCAAAACTTGGCGGCAATTGCCGAAGCCAGACTTAAACAACTCGTCCCGGAAAGCAGTCGTTTTTGGGATACAAAATCGCAAGAGCAGCAAGCACAAATCATCAAGCGCTTTGCTGCGGGGGATTACGGCGCAACATTGCAAATGGTTCGCTCACTGCTGAATGCAACAGACACGCGCGCGGAGTTTCGCGCGTGGTTGCGTGAACAATTTCCGGTCATCTTGGTTAGCAAGGGTTGGCTAGATCTCAAGGCGGGTCAATGTGAAGATGCTATTGATGAATTCCAAGAAGCCGATCGGTATAAAGTTTTGCCAGAGAGTTTGAAGGGACAGGCGTTTTGTCGCTACAAACTCAACGACATGACCAATGCGAGTTCATACGCACGACAGTACTTCGATGTCGGTCCACCGGATCCGGCGTTGCGCATCATCCACGCAGAATCGCTCGAATCGCAGAATCGCTTCCGCGAAGCCGCCGAAACGCTCGCACAAGCATTGACGTCGGTCACCGAAGATGACACCGCTACCAAAGCCAATTTAGACACTCGACTGAAATCAATGAAGGCAAAGATTCCTGAAGGCGACGAGCAGCTCACGTTGAATCACAACATGTTTAGCATTACGTACAAGCCAGAAACTCATGACGGAGCACTCAATCTGGCCATCGAAGTTTTGGACAGCACACTAGATGAGTTGACTAGCCAATGGGGCTTCAACCAACCTAAACGCACTATTGAAATCGTACTTTATGACAGCAAAGATTTTCACAGCATCGTCACCAACGGTCCCGAGTGGGCCCAAGGAATTTTTGACGGTCGCATGCGCATTCCCGTCGCTCCCCAACAAGTCAGCAGTAACCAATGGGCTCGCACTTTTTCGCGTGTGTTGAGGCACGAATTGATTCATGCGCTTCTCCATGAGATGACCGCAGGAGTTCAGCTCCATTCATGGGTCAATGAAGGTTTGGCCCAGCGACTGGAGTGTGGCGGAAGTGGCTGCGGGTCTTTTGAATTTGCACCAGCTTCAGGTGGCATGCTAACCCAAGAGGATTTGCGACGCCCATACACGACACTGTCTCAAGCCGACGCTACGAGAGCGTACGGACAAAGCCTCTATCTCGTCCTAACCTTGGAGCGAGCCATGGGACTGGAAAACGCGCTTCCCACCCTTATTCGCAATGTCTCTGCAACAACTGCGTCTGACGATGACCTTTTGCTGAAAGGGTCGGGAACTGACTTTTCGAGGCTACATGGACAAGCAAGCAAACTATGGAAACAAAAACAGCGCCTTTAGGGCGCTGTTTCATGGATACACTGTGATTCAATCTTGTTGAATCAATCACCCCTTCGAAACACTTCTTTGACCTGCTTATTGTCTTCGATGCGCACTGGCGGACGCACGCGCGTGTTGCCAATCTGCACGAAGTCAAATCCGTTGGTCACGTCCGTTGTGCGTTCAGTATCAAGAACGTAGGCGCCATTTGCGTTTCGCTTGAAACATTGTTGCCACACACCTGCACCTGTCTTGAGCGACTCCGTACACATGAACGGACGCCAGAAGGCTTTTGGCTTGAGATCTAACTTTTCCTTTTGGGCGCGGCGAATACTGATACGATCCGATTCGGGATCGGTACTCTGCGCCGTTGCACCCACAATGCCGCATCCGCGGATTTCGCCATTTTCGATCTTAGTCTCAAACACAAATCCGCGCGACGTCTCATAATATTGCTCACCGAAGTTTACCCAATACGACATTCGGTGCGCGCCAAGATCAGGATAACCGTCGAAGTGGACATGCTTCATGCGTTGAGCAAGGTCATTGCCAGAAGCTGTCGAACCTGTTGGCGACTGAATGGCTCCGTAGCCGTTTGTTCCGGCTGTTCCTGCAAATGAAGCATTAACGTTGAAGTTGATCTCGCCTTTGGCATTCAACGGTTTCAAGTCCTTATGGAATTGACCCGAACGCAAGTCATAAATGACTCGCGCGCCTTTGGTGCTTTCTGCACGTGCATACGAGAGACTCATGAATTTTTTGCTTTGTGGTTTGGTCCCGTCAACTGGCATCAGGTGAGAAACGCTCAATACGCCGTCATACGAATCGTTACCCTTTACGCCCGGTGAATGCGACAAGCCGAGTTCCAAGTCGAATGAGAAGTTTTGTCCGTTTGGATCACGACCGATGATACTCACGACTGCACGGCTTTGGTAAATCTTACGGCCACTGGCATTGGTTTCTCTTGTCAAAGTCGCAGACTTGATCGTCATGTTTGCAACGCTAATGGATTGACTCAGTGATGAACCCAAATCCAACTTCTTACCTTCAGGAATTTCTGTTTTCGCCAGACCATTGACACCAGCTTGGCAGATCATTGCCTCAACCATACGCTGAGAAAACGTTACGTAGGCATTCATCTTTGCTGCTTCGTTACGAACGAATCCAACCATGCAAACATCGTCCGTATCTCCGAAGTTTTTCTTGGTGATCGCCCAATCAGGGCCATAGCAACTTTCGCCGGTAACGTTTTCTGTCAAGCCGTACTGCTGGATCAACTTGATGGAGTCTTCCAAGTCATTGGATACGCAATCTGCCTTACCTCGCAATCGTTCGTTAACATCTTTGAGAACCAACTTTGGAGCACGATCTAGCTTCGAACCTGACAGAATGGATGTCCCGCCTTTGGTTGCGCCCAGCTGGGCGTCGAGACCTGCTTCAGGATCGTCGTTGCAACTTCCGCCTGCAGGTTGAAAATTGGTTCCTGATGTTGCAGTGGTGGTCGTCGTTCCGCCGGCTGGAGCGGCTCCCGGAGGATAGTAACAACGCTCGGGCAAATTACTGGTTGGACATTGGTTTAGACAGCCTGCAGGTGGATTTGTCTGTGGACAAGTCAGGATGCAATTGGAGGTTGCTCCGTTCATGCACGGTTCTAAACAACCTGCTGGCTTGGTGCCTGTAGCTGGGCATAAACTTGGGCGATAGATTTCCAAGAGAGCGAGAGAGGCATCTTCATCAATGGCTAGCGATCCTGTGCTGCTGATTTCGCTGCTATCGCTGGTGTCCGTTGAATATGCCGCTACGGAAAGACCTACAGGATAGGCTTCTGCGAGCGAGTTATCCAATGCGAGTGAGCCGGCCGAACTATCGTCGGTCTCCTCTGTCTTCTTTTCCGCATTCTTCGCTTCATTTGCTTCTTGATCAGATTTCTTTTCGCAGGCGAATAGAAAAATTTGCGCTGCTAAGACGATCCATGAAATCCGAGTGCTCGTACGCATAAAGTCCCCCAAAAAATACGCCAACCTCTATTCACTTTCGGAGTTGGAGCTTAGGACTTGAGACAAATGCACTTATCCTCAATAAATTGAGACAATTACATTCACACCAGGATTGCCGATCCCATTGATTAAGTTGCAGAAATCAGTGGTTTTTCTCGTCGACGCAACGCGAACCCAGCAGAACAGGAGCCGAAGTTTCGTAAAGCAAACTGCAATTTGTCCGACGAACAGCACTAGTAATACGAACAGGAATACTCATGCTTCGACTTCCCATAGTTCTGTTTGCCATTGCGTTAGCATCTGTGCTCACCGCGTGCATCACTATTGATTCGGGGGTCTTCCTTTATCAATTCTGGCGCTGGATACAGATCGGTAGCGGATTGGTAGCGCTTTTTGGCGTAACAAGGTTCGCATTTACTTCGCTGATTGGTCTGATCATCTTTGGATATCATCTTCGAAAACTATGGGTACCTTGCAGCCGAGAATCAACCGACCATTGGCTGCGACGACGTGCGCGAATACTATGGTGCGTCCTTGCTGCCAATTTGTTTGCATTGATCACACTCGCTTTTGCATATGAAGAATACACAGCGGGAGTACCGTTCTACACAGCGCAGTATTCTGCAATCTATTGTCCCTCAATCATGCTCGTGGGGATATCAGCTGCAGCTTGTGCGATCATTTTGCTTAACGCCGTTGCAAACGCAGGAATGATTGCGAAATTTGCGGCGACGGTTACGATTGTTTGCATCGTTGTGAATCGAATGTCATCCTACTCTTCCGAATTTTGGGAAGCGTGGAGTTTGACCATTCGACAGCTGCTCGTTTCCGTCTTCAATTATCAGGGGATTCCATCGGCCATTCATTCCGCACCGTTCTCTATCAGCGTCGGAAAATTTTTCGCACTCGTTAGTCCGGGTTGTTCCGGCTTTGAGGGAATGGGCATGGTTGGTGGACTCTTGTCGGCATTCATTTACTTGGAAAGAGATTCGCTTCGCTTTCCGAATGCATATTTCGCCATTCCCATAAGCATTATTGTTTCATTCATCGTGAATATTTTCAGATTGTACATGCTGTTCTACATCGGCAGTCAGATTTCGCCCGAATTTGCGTATAATGGGTTTCACTCGCAAATGGGTTGGGTACTTGTGGCCATGCAAGTGTTTGGCTGGGTGTTCATCATAAGAAACTCGCCAATTTTTTCTGAAAAAAATGTGACAACCATTCCCTTCGGAGAATCCGCATCAGCACGAATGTTGCTGCCACTACTCTGCACTGCACTTGCGGGGATTTTGACGGGATTTTTCCATTATGAGTTTGATTTCCTTTATCCATTGCGCACGTTATTCGTCTTGGGGGTCGTCTATTGGGCCGCGCAAGGCCGCCTGCGGAGCATGTTTGGATTCAATATGTTGTCGCTAGGAGTGGGTTTGTTTGCCTTCGGACTTTGGATATTTTCATTCGAACACTTTGGCCGTTCGGCCTCTAGTCAACCGCACGCCATTCCGACAGCGCTATCCACTCTACCTGTGTGGGCGGCAAACACATGGCTGATTTTCCGAGTTTTGGGAAGCGCACTGGTTGTTCCTATCGTCGAAGAACTAGCGTTCCGAGGATATCTGATGCGCAGGATGTGTTCGAGCGAAGTAGATGCATTCTCGTATAGTCTTGTTCGTCCACTCGCGATTGTCGCATCATCTGCTTTGTTCGGTCTTGGACATGCCATGTGGATCGCCGCTGCTATAGTCGGTGTCATGTACAGCATGATTGCCAAAGTTCAAAACGAACTGTCCGGCTCGATCGCCGCTCACAGTATTACTAATGCTCTCGTTGCAATCTACGTCATCACTACTGGATCGTGGGATCTGTGGTAATGAAAATGCTCGCCGAGTTACTGGCGAGCATTTCCAAAAAATCTAACTTTGATTAACCGCCACTGGGACCTTGCGGACCTTGAGGACCTTCGGGACCTTGTGGACCTTGCGGACCTTCAGGACCCTGAGGACCTTCAGGGCCTTGCGGACCGGCTGGGCCTTCTGGACCTTGCGGGCCCGGGGCTCCGTCGGATCCATCACGTCCATCCGCGCCATCTCGACCGGGTGCTCCGTCAGAACCATCACGACCATCTGCTCCGTCACGTCCTGGTTCACCAGCTGGACCAGCTGGACCGATGTCACCAGCTGGACCTTGCGGTCCTGGTGCGCCGTCAGAACCATCACGACCGTCTTTACCGTCTTGACCCGCTGGACCCTGTGGACCGGCTTCTCCTGCTGGGCCAGTATCGCCTGCTGGACCTTGCGGCCCCGCATCGCCGTCAGAACCATCACGACCGTCTTTACCGTCTTGACCGGCTGGACCCTGTGGACCGGCTGGACCTTCAGGACCCGCTGGACCTACATCACCCTGCTCACCCTTTTCACCAGCTGGACCTTGGGGACCTGCATCACCTTTTTCACCCGCTGGACCAACTGCACCATCTGCACCATCTTTACCCGCAGGACCCTGAGGACCTGCAGCACCATCAACACCATCTTTGCCGTCCTTGCCGTCTTGACCTGCTGGACCTTGCGGACCTGCATCACCTTTTTCACCCGCTGGACCAACTGCACCATCTGCACCATCTTTACCCGCAGGACCCTGAGGACCTGCAGCACCATCAACACCATCTTTGCCGTCCTTGCCGTCTTGGCCTGCTGGGCCTGCTTCACCTTTTGCGCCGACTGGACCTTGCGGACCGATCGCGCCGGCTTCGCCTCTTGGACCTGCGCTTCCTGCTTCACCCTTTTCGCCTTTGGGACCTGCGTCGCCTTTTGCTCCCTGTGATCCAGTGTCACCTTTGTCACCTTTGGGGCCTGCTAGCCCGCGCTCACCACGTTCACCGCGTTCGCCGCGCTCACCTTGATCACCTTTGGGACCGACCGCACCACGTTGACCTGCTGGACCGGTTGGACCAACTTGTCCTGCTGGACCGGGGAATCCACGTTCGCCTTGAGGACCAACAGAACCATTCATGCCGCGAGGACCCATTTGGCCGGGTGCTCCGGTTGGACCTGCTGGACCAGCGAATCCACGTTCACCTTGTGGACCTTGTGGCCCCATTTCGCCTTTGCCGTTGAGGGGAAAACGAATGGCAACTACGGATTCCCAGTTACTTGCAACATCGCGAACCGTAGCCGCTAAAGTTCCCACTGGCATGTTTAATACACGCTCAGGAATTGCAGCCATGCGACCCAATTCAAATTTGACGGAGCAATCGCGATTTACGGTGCGTGTTTGTGTTTCCACCTGTGAAAGTGCTGCCATCGTCTTCGCATCAACCAATTGCACAGAAAATGTCTGCGACTTCAAACACGCAACATCGTTGCCTGTGCATGCACAAGACGGCAGATCCAAATGCACGAGAGCGCGACCGTTTACACGTGCACTTTCTTTGCCTGCTTCACCTTGGATCAAGGGTTCGCCTGCATCCCACTTTTCATTTTGATTCATATCAATGGCTAGCGCCATTCCAGCGGCGGATGGTTGTTCGACTTCAAGCACACCAAAAACACGGATACGATTAGAAAGCTGGAGTGTTTCCAAATGCGCCACTGGCGTTTCGTTGGTTGCCTGACCATTGTTAAATACGATTGCGCGAGCCACAATCTCCGTCGCGTCCAAATCTTTCGTCACCACGTCAACAGGAAAACTGACTACCGCGATACCAAATGCCATTTGCGATTGCATAAGCAACGCTGAATAAACGGCAACCTTCGTTGCAAAACTCCTCACGTACCCCCCCTATGTTTTTTATAAGACTGACCGGCTTGTTTCGAAAGTTGAATCCGTTGCCGACGAAGACCTCGCCGAAGCAATTGACGCACTCTGGAAAAGACCAGACGGACGGCTTACAGCAAGTTCAGTGCCAAATTAGATTCAATGGATATTGGCTTACATGACTTTGAGGCAAAGTCATAAAATGTCAGAGCAATTTGCAAAATTCACGAAGCAAGGCGTGAGGACACTCGCGCCGAATCGCACGCGACAACAGTAACAAAATGTAGAGTGAAGAGAAGGTTGCAGCAAAAAAGTGTTCCAAAATGTTACCGTCATACTGCGCCATTAGTGCAGCAGCATGTAGTCCAACGCTGCTTTGGCTCTGCTGCGGATCGGTTCGGCAACTTCCACGTCAAACGTACCCTGTTCGAGGCACCGCTTGGTCTGCTCAAGCGAAATCTGATTCATGTGAGGACAGCGCACGCTACACATCCGTAATACTTCCTTCTCTGGGTGTGCCGCCATAATATTGTCGCCCATGGCGCACTCTGTCAGGATCAAATAACGGGGAGCCTTTGTTTGTGCGACGTAATCGATCATGCGTTTGGTGCTGCCTGCAAAATCTGCCGCAGCTGTAACTTCAGGGCTGCATTCTGGATGCGCCAACACGACCACGTCAGGATACTGCTGACGAACATCCTTAATGTCCTGCACGCTGAATTGTTCATGTACTTCGCATTTGCCATGCCACGAAACCATTGCATGTTTGAAGTCAGCAGAACTCGCCACACCACCGTGCTTGAGTGGAAATATTATGTCTTTGCCAGTTTCCTTGGCGACATTCTTTGCCAAGTATTCATCCGGCAGAAAGATGATCGAGTCAGTGCCAAATGATGTTACAATTTCGACCGCGTTACCCGAGGTGCAACACGCATCGGATTCTGCCTTTACGGCGGCTGTGGAGTTTACGTAGGTCACAACGGGCACATCGGGGAATTCCGCACGCACCGCGCGCACGTCTTCGGCGGTGATGCTGGACGCGAGCGAGCAACCGGCTCGATCCGAAGGAATGAGCACTCGTTTGCTTGGATTAAGAATTTTTGCCGTTTCGGCCATAAAATGGACGCCACAAAACACGATGGTTGATTGATCCACCTGCGTAGCCTTGCGGGCTAGTTCCAAGCTATCTCCCGTGAAATCGGCAACCATGTGATAAAGGGCTGGTTCCATGTAATTATGCCCGAGGATGATTGCATCCTTTTGGCGCTTGAGTTCGTTGATTTCAAAGACTAATTCGGCTTTGTGTCGCAACTCTAACTCGGGGATCAGAGTTCCTAGGCGCTCTTGCATGTATTCGAAAGTCTGTTGTGCCGACTTGAGTGTAGGTTGCATGTCAGGTCTTCCTGTGATTGAATCCAGCCGCATTCGCGGAAACGTATCAAAAGCTCGGACAGGCAGCAAATGGTTGTGATTAGATGAGCGAACAAATCGAAAATTCAGAAACTTCTGCGTTGATCTCGCTGTCAACAGGCGCGCAAGAAGCAGCTTTGACCCTTGCGCAACAAAACCCGCAGTTCTCTGGCAAGCCTCTACGTCTTTATCTCGATGGCAAAGGCTGTGACGGTTTCTATTACGGCGTAACGTTTGACGATGCGACTGACGAAGACATCCACATCCAGCAAGGTCAAATTGACATAATCGTCGATCCAAAGACTTTGGAGTTTGTAAAAGGCTCCATTATCAATTGGATTGACGACGAACGGGGCCGTGGATTTTTGGTAGAGAACCCGCGACACCGCAAGTTTCGTGGAAAGTTTTATAAAAAGAAAGCCTGGCAAGATCGCCTTACCAAGCAGCAGTCGCCCAATTCCAGTAGTTCAATCACCGATTAGCAAATCACCAAACGGCGATAATCGCGTTTAGGGTTCGTTCGATCTCACAAACGAAAGAAACTCACTGCGCGTTTCGAGCTTCTGAAAAGATCCTAACATCGCACTGGTGATGGTAAACGAGTTTTGCTTTTCAACGCCGCGCATCATCATGCACAGATGATACGCTTCCATGACAACGCCCACACCTGCAGTGTTCAAGTTGGTGTTGAGCGCTTCAGCGATTTGATGCGTTAATCGTTCCTGGACTTGCAATCGACGCGAAAACGCTTCGACCAATCGTGGAATCTTAGACAAACCGATCACTTTTCCTTGAGGTATATAGCCAACATGGCAGCGGCCGTAAAAGGGCAACATGTGGTGTTCGCACATGGAGTAAAACTCAATGTTTCGCACCACAACCATGTCTTGGTAATCAACAGTGAATATCGCTTCGTTTATAATCTTGTTGACGTCAGCGCGGTAACCAGACGTAAGAAAATCCAAGCTCCTTAAGAATCTCTTCGGGGTGTTTTCCAATCCGTTTCGGCTCGGATCTTCGCCAAGTTGACGCATCAAACTTCTGACTACATCTTGATTCTTGTCATCTAGCAAATCCAATCAGAACCCCTTTCACATCATCTTTTGATTCGATCGAATGCCTGCCTTACGCTATGAACGAGCAATTTTCCATCATTTTGCGACAAGATCGTATTGGCGGGATAGTATTGGAACTAGTAACCGGTCGCATTTGGAAACCAGCGTTTCAGCTTGCGCCAAAAAAGGCAATGTTTCTGGGGGCTCGCCAATGGCCTATACCTTGCAAAGTAAGAAGTCGGTATGGAGGACGATGGGCCGTCTGGCGCGTCCAAGACAAACATTTGCGGAGGTAAGTCGTGATACTAATCAATCGCAAGACACCAGTAACCGTGACGTGGATCACGCTTTCAATGTTGCTGCCCATAGCTGCGGCAGCTTTGCTACGCCTCGCTGTTTCCATGGGGTTGTAAGCCCTGAACTGGTCCCGTGACATGTGCTCTGCACACCGTCTTGTCATTTCACATTTCCCAATGAATTCCGGATCCTCCCCGCAAAGGAGGATCCTTTCATGTGCCCACATTGTACATCCAAGAACTTCATCAAGCGTGGACACTATCCCCGCTTTTGGGGAAAACCCCGCAGAATTAAGCGTTTTCTATGCCGTGGTTGCTTCCGCTCGTTCTCAGCGCAATCGACCGCCGTTGATCGCAAGGAGTACAAGTCTTTCCTAAACGGCGCCGTTTACCGCCATTTGATGTCGGGCGTTTCACAACGCCGTTGTGCCCGCATTCTCGGCATCGATCGCAAAACGGTTGCGCGAAAAATGAAAAAACTCGCAGAACAAGCGCGTTTTGAAGCCGTCGCTTCTACACAAAAGAGTTCCGCGCAAGTTGTGGTCTTTGATGAAATGGAAACGATTGAGCACAGCAAAAAATCGCTGTTTCAGATCCACATGAAAGGACCAGTTCTAGAGCTTCGTAAAGCGAGAGACTGCGACCACGGTCGCAGGATCGACCTTCATTCCCGCCATCGGACGCTCCGGGACAAGGAGACCGTGTCGTGCGGGAAACTCAAACAAATGCGAAAATCCGAGCTCTTTTAGCGATTCGCGGCGACGTTCACCTACTGGCACAGCAAACACGGTCTTAATGCCGAGCTCCGCAGCGTAGCGGCAACGGATGAGATCGAAGTGACGCGCAATGCCGTGGCCACGATATTCGCGGCTGACGACGAGACGATTGAATGACCCAAAAGGTTCCTCAAACGGACCAAACTGCGCAAAATAGTTTTCGTCGGGCATGCCCTCGAGCTTGTCGTGGATACTCATGCGGCACGCCGCAACCAAGCGATTGCCATGCATCGCAACCCAATGCACCGCGTCGCGGTCCAATTCATCGATCCAAATGTCCGAACCAACGCGATCATATTCAGGCATCCGGCAACCTTCTTCGGCCCAAACGCGAGAACGCAACTCGCCAATTCGTTGGAGCCATTCAGGGCCACTGACTCGCAAAAACTGCCACTCAAAGGGAGACGAACGCTGGGCGGTTGAAGCCGTCCGGCGATCCAATGCAAGTTGTCCAGTCAGTGTATTCACAAGCCTTCTCTGGTATCAATTCAAGTCCAAGCCTACAGAAAAGTGTCAATCTTAGACCATTTGCACACAAAATAAGCAGAACTTCCCATCGACCGTCAAGAGATCAATTTTAAAATGTCCCACAAATTCAGTATGTTACTCGTTGTGGTGATCGCGAACTCAAATCTGAGTTCAAAATCACCCACGATCTTAGGGAATCTTTGCAAAAGGAAGGCCAAAAATTGAAGCGAACATCAGCAGCGGAGGATCCACTCAAGGGAGTCGCCTTGGACAGTCAAATTGGCGGGCAAACTAACGCCTTTGACTTCGGCGCCCGACGTTGCGTTTGCCACCTGAATGACGAGCGACTGCAGCAACCTTCCGAAAAACTTGGCGTCGCTTGAGGCTTCCGCGTCACTCTGATGTGACGATTGCAACCTTGAATAGATAGAACTTGCGATCCCCGCCGCAAGTCTAGCTCGAATCACTGGCAAGTTTCGCTCATGTTCTGTCGTCATCCCAAGTTCAAATGACACTTTACACGGGGAAGTATGAGACTCTTCCTGTGCCATGGCTGCCATGGCGACAAGCGAAAACGAGATGGCACGCGCATCAAAGGAAAATGATTCAAAAGCAAACCATTGATCGTCTTCAGATAGAATTAACGCGAAGGATGACGCAATTCCCAAACGACGGCACAATCCCACTACCGCGCTGTCGATTTCTTCAGAAAGTCTTTGGACGGTAAAGCTTGTTTTCGACAGCGATCGATCTTCCGCAGCTGTGGCAATTAGTACAGATCTCACGGCAAGTTGCAACGAGGCGATGTCTTTATTGATGACTTTCAATTCTTCGTTCGCACTCGCTGTCTCAGCGTGCGACAGCAAAAGATCATTCAATCCCTGCATGCGAGCGATGGGAGTATTTAGATTGTGTGACACTAGTCCGATGAAATTTGTTTTCAATTCGGCGATCACTTGAAACTGTCGCCGACTCTGAAACACCAGCCACTTGTGATTCACCTGATATGAAAGTCGTCCAAAACCCACCAACAAGAAAGTAACTAAACCAAAGTAAATGACTTCAAACATGGGGATGTAAATCTGCAAAAAACGAACGAACAAGACATTTAAGAACGGATAACTAACCGCAAAAACGATAAAGAATGCTAACGCACCACCCGTGCCGATACGCCACAGCAACACAAGGATGAGCACCGATACCAAAACCGTCAGTGAGTCACTGACCCATTCGTGTGCCACGACGATAAGTTGCTTCTGCTCTATCATTGCAGAAATACCCGCAAGCCAAGCATGAAATGGCAGACCATCTTCGATCGATTGCGACTCACCGGTGATCGGCGTTCGCACACGACGAACCAAATTACTGTCGGCACGAACGGAAAATTTTTGCCGCGCAGCGCTACCGATGAAAACTGCGCGACCCGCAATCGCACGAGCGTCGAACGAGGACGCTGACACGTCTTGAAAACTAAACTCCTTCAATGATTCTTGTGCCGGAAGGTTCAAAACCAAACTGGCGCGAATGTGCGGGAGATTGGTCACCACCGCCGCCCCTGCATATCCAGCGCTGCTTGGCGCCTCGCCTGATCGATCCATAACGCTCTGAACGATCCAGTTTTTCCAAGCGGGATTGAATGCGCACATAGCATTAACTTCAAACCCGCAGTCATCTCCCTCTAAAACGTTTGCGTTTTCTCTAAACGAGCTAGGCAAATCGCCAATTTCGTAAATTGGATATGGTATCAAAACATCTATATCGGCTGGCTTGTCCTTTAGTACGCTGAGCAACTTTTCAAATGTCGCAGGTTCTGTTCCATGTGCCGCGGGCAACCAGCTGAGGACGACGAACCTGGGTTTCGCAGCCAACACGATGCGTAGCACTTCCGCATAACGATCGAGGGGCAGCGCTTTCAAAGTCGGGTGATCGTTATTGTCGAGGTTGATGACATCCTGATTGGTTTCGGATATGACGACCGGACCCACACCGGGCGGCAGTCGCCAATTGGGCGATGAGAGACTGTTTTGTAACAACTGTCGTTCGACTCTCGCAGCAATTTCATCGCGGTTGTTGCCCGAAAACACCACAAATGACGCGCCAGCAAAAACAACTGCAAAGATCAGCATGGGCAAGACGACGTCGAGTAGACGACCGAATCTCAAAATGCGATTACGCGCCAACTTGGTCACTTTGCCCCCACAGTAGTAAAGACAAAAGTAACACCTTGGTCAGGCTGCGAGGAGACCGTTACGCTACCGCCTAAAAGGCCAGCGAAGTATCGACATAGGTACAAACCGAGTCCGTTACCCTTGATCCCCGTAGTATGTGTGTCTTGGACACGATAAAATCGCTCAAAGATTTTATCGTGGAACTCCGCCTTGATGCCGGGTCCCGAGTTGTAAACACTTAACATGAGATTCTTACCGCGCCGCTGTCCACCGATCACGATGTCGCCACCATCGGGCGTGTATTTGAACGCATTTGAAATCAGGTTAAAGAGAACCGCTTCGACCATGGTCTGATCTGTGTACAATTCTACGTCAATGAGACCTTCTATTTTTACTTTGAGTCCATGCTGTTCGCGGCGCGCGTCAAAATTGGCGAGGATACGATTGACCATTTCCGACACTTTGAAACGACTACGTTTGATTTCTACTCGCTCACCTTCTGGTAGATCCGCAAACTGACGAATGCCCTTGAGATAGTCATCAAACTCTTGCGATGATTCTCGCAATTTTTGCGCGAGTGATTGCGAATTCTTGCCGGTAGATATGCGCGGCCAAACATCTTGTATCACCGTCAAAATGTGACGATTAATATCCGCAAGCTCCGAAGCAAATCGATGCAAAAAACGACCTTGGACGCGTGCCAATGCCGCGCGCGCATCAGACCTCGCTTGCTCAGACAGACGCATTTCAGCTTCGTAGCGCACACGCCAAATGCCGCCCGCAATCATCGACAACGTTCCCATCAGCATTGTGTGGTGCATAGGCAAGTAGATTGAAAAATATGACATCAATAAACCATGCACGAACAGCACCAACGCACCGACTATGACGATGACAGCAACAGCAACAATGATCCCTCGTCGCCATGGCATGCTGAACAACAATATGACCAACATGACTTCGAAGGCGATCCATCCTAGTTCCAGCGGAGCGGAACGCAACTGCGAAGCATTCAATAAATTTTCAAGAGAAACCGCCGTCAGCGAAGCAAGAGTTTCCCCGAACATGGGGTCGTTACCTTCACGCTGCCATGGCGTGTTTACGTACAACTGCTCGTTGTTAATCGGGCGTTCGCGGTATTGCATCGGTCCTAACAACACGATCTTGTCACGCAGCATTACTCGCTTGGCTTCGTCGCCAAGCTCACTAGCTTTGATAACAGTCAATTCGGAAGTCTTGCGATAATTGGGGCGATACCAATGCACTGCCCACGCATTGCGATTGAGCAACGTACGGATGTCAAGATTGTTAGTTTGCCCAGTCAGTTTAATTTTCTCGACAACGCTTGGGGCCAGCATCAAAGTCGGCGTCATACCTCTGAATCCGTTCAATGGCATCTGCCGTATAGTCTGCTGTCGTCGAATGCGGAAGGTTTCCATGCCCAATACTCGCTCTGACACTCGACCGAAGACGTCGGGCAAGCGACGAACGGACGGAAACTCAGTATCAATTCCTAGGATGCCAATGTGAACGCGTGGATCAGCAAACGCCAAGTCTACGACAGCCTCCAAATGCGGATCGGTATAGCTAAAGAAATTTGGATATAGCAAGACCACGAGAATTTTTACCGATTGGTCTGCGAGGATCGACTGCATCTCTGGCAAAAGCCGATGGGGGTCAGAATGATTATTGGACTGCTCTTTGGATTGATCCATTGGATCCGCAGGTGTTGAATCGACAGCCTCACTCGAAACAATGGCAACAGGGCTTTCACCTGTCATTTTAGGCTTTGTGACCGACACCGCGTCGAACAGTAGGTTTTCCGTTTGCTCATGCAAAGGCGTCGCGTAGAAGAGCAAAATAATTAACGCGCTTAGAACAAAGAGAAAGACATCTGTTGCACGCCAACCACTGTCGACGGAAGTGATGGCTTGCAAGTCGTGCTGCGTTTGAGCGGGTTTCATCCGCGAACCTGAACAATAGGCGGGTTGGCAGCAATTCCAAGCGCGCCTGAGCCAACTGGATACGGGTGTCTCCCTTTCCACAAATCTACCATGTCAGGAGCCATGGGACATTCGACCCAAACCTTGGCACCGAGTTCAGGATGAACAAAGGCAATCTCAGCCGCATGTAGACAATGACGATGAAAACCGGCCAAACGATGCACATCAGGCGTGTTGCCTTCTCGCCAATATGTAAGGAATACGTTTTCGTCGGGGTGGTACATCTTGTCACCGACGATCGGTAATCCGCCGTGAGCAAGATGAATGCGGATCTGATTGGTACGACCTGTTTTGGGAAACGCTTCTACCAGTGAATATCCTCTCCCCTGCTCGAGCCAGCGAAAACGCGTCAATGCAGGTAAACCGTCGGGCACAACCCATTTTTTGATACGGATGGCACTCTCTTGCAAATCACCAATAGGACCATTTTCAACCCAATCGAAATCGCTGGGATGCCCCATCACAATCGCGAGATATCGCTTGAAAACATCACGCCCACGCAGCAAGGCCGAAAGTTTAGAACGAAGGTCATGCGTCGCCGCGCAAATCACCACGCCGCTGGTTTCCTTATCAAGTCGATGAACCGCCGACCACTCAGGTCCAAACGTATCCGCGACCAATCGGGCAAAGGTGCGGGTGCGATGGCGCCCGTTCTCGTGCATGGGCAAATTCCCCGGCTTGAACACGGCCATTACACCGCCCTGGCGCCAGATCATTCGAATATCGGTAGAGACTTCAGGCTCCGCCTCTAGAGGAAAATAGTATTGGAGCTGGTCGCCTAGTCTGAGGCGATAAGATGCCTTCACGTCTTTTTGGTTTACCAACAACTCTCCGCGATCGATGCGGTTTTGCCATTGGTTGCGAGACAGAAACTTGAATTCACGCGAGCAGTGGTCGTCCACTCTCAGACCTTCTGCCTCTGGCTCAATCGGGCGTCCGAGCGGACGAAAGTCAGATTCGGCACCTAAATTTTCGTCTTGTTCCCAGTCCATCAGCAGCTTTGCATTCCTAATTTGCGATTAAACAATTTCCTTCATTCATCCCGAAAATACCTATAGAGTATTGAGGTGTTACCTCAATAGGGTAAGTCCGATTTTGTCGCATATATGATCATTACTAAAAAAGTCTATGGGAATCAAAGTCCTAGTTACCAATCGCAAAGCTTTCCACGATTACGAAATCGGTGAGAAGTTTGAAGCCGGCATGGCTCTTAGAGGCACAGAGGTTAAATCCTTGCGCGCTGCTAAAGCCAATTTGACGGATGGTTGGGTGGAATTAGGCGACGACGGCGCCATCATGTGCGATGTCCAAATCAGCCAGTATTCCCACGGAAACATCATGAATCACGAGGAAAAACGCCCTCGTCGTCTGTTGCTCAAGAAGTCCGAACTGCGCAAACTTCAGCAAAAAGTCTACGAAAAGGGCTACACTGTTGTCCCGATCAAGATCTACCTCAAGGATCGCTGGATGAAGGTCGAAATCGCATTGGCCCGCGGCAAGAAAAACTACGACAAACGCGAATCTGACAAGAAAAAGACAGCCAACCGCGACATCGCCCGAGCAATGAAACGCTAGTGAACTTATCCCATCTTCTGTGCTCGATTTACTCGCATGAACTGGTCCCATCTCCTGTGCTCGATTTACTCGCATTGAACTGGTCCCATCTCCTGTGCTCGATCTACTCGCAACCTCGGGACGCGTCAGCTGTTTTAGCGATTTGCCAGTAAAATTCTGCGCAAACTGCACAACAATCGACAAAGATAGGAAAAAATCACCCAAACGCACAGACGATGGGACCACTTTCAGAAATTCCACTTGATGCCTGTGAAGTTCCGTAGTTCCGTCAGCTGCAAACCTCCGTATTTGCAGCAAAAATGGCCATCACTCGCGCCGATGGTTCTAAATCCCCAAATCTACTAAAGAAAACCGACTCCGTGCCGATTCCATAAAGCATACGAAGGAGGAATAGATGCTTAACATACTTGGGATCGCCATAGCGTTGATCGCAACCGTCGCCAGCAGTTGCAAACCGATGGAAGACGAACAGCAAAATCAATCTCGAACGAAGTCGTCCCAACAAGAAGAAAACTCAGGCAGCATCCAAACCGAAGGCAAAGACGGCGTGGACACTGACAACACGCGAAGTGGCGAAGTTTCTCTGCAAGGCGGAAATCTCGACGTCGAATTCGTAAACACAGGTTCGCTTGCGTTAGGCGATGCGGGTGCGTCTTTGGCTTTAGATCGATTTGGATCCGCTATCGGTTCTGATGTGCAGGCAATTTCTTATTTTATTGGCAACATTACCCTGTGCAATCATCTGGACATTAATGGATCTGGATTTAGCGGCGCTAGAGATTGCATGACCATCTACTCGAACGAACAGGCGGATGAATCTGTTCCGCGATTTCCGAGTCAGGCGGCTGATGCAGAATTCCAGCAAGGCATTACGGCCATGTATGAATACGCGATGAATCCTGCGAATGCGTCGAAGTTTATTAATTTGGCAGATCCGGAAGACGTGAAAAAGCTTTCCAAAAGCGTCCAACTGACATCCAGAGACATTCGCGAATACAAATACGGAGTCATCAACTGGATGCCTGCGGTGAAGATTCGCGCAAAAGTAACCATACCTGCCAATGCCAATGATCCAACTACTTATCCTGCTAAGACTATTTGCACCAAAGCGTCCGCGCCGCTGTTTGAAAAAATAGGCGCCGATCATTACAGAAAGATTTTTCATCCTGTAAACAATTTGGATTGTCCGTCAAGTGGTCAACCTGAGGACGCCGTACTCGTGACCGGCAGCGGCGGTACTTGGTTCTCTTTTGGTTCGCCGTTGGTCGTGACAGAACAAGACATCCTTGAAAAGAAATCTTTCAAGTTAACTTTGACCATCGACCCAGACGGTTTGATCCGAGTCGCAAGTAATGATGGATGGCTGCGCGAATATCCGCATGCCGTAGCTAATCGTGCAACATGGAATCCTTCTCATGGCCAGAATTACTCGCAAGGTTGGGGCATCGAGATACCATTGATTTCCCCTGTTCCGGTTGTTCATCGCGCAGACCAGACACTTACGAAAGAAAAATATCTAGTTCACTTCAATGTACCAGCGTGGGGATCCGACTGGTGGAATAACGTCGATCGCATCTTTGACGTACGGGTTCAACTTTATCATCTGACGGACGACCCCACCAAGGCAGTACAGGGCGTTGAGACGCAACTGCTTCCTGTTGCCCAAACAGTTTCATCGCCCGGGCAAATGTATGGCCCACGAAAAATCAAGCAGTTGCCCAATGGCGACATTTTGATGTGTACCATATTCAGCGAAGCGGGGCAGACGGTGCAAAATTATGACTGTGTCTCCAATCCTGTAGCGAATACTTCCAAACCAAGCGGAAACATGATCCCGTACTTCGAAGGTTTTCGACGTCTGGAAACACTCAACACTCCAGCCAACCTGAAGTTTCGTGAAAGCAGTTCAACCTTTAATGTTTCGGGTCATTGTCGCAGTGGCAGTGATTCCACCGGATATTGTGAAAACATGTTGGACGTGACCTACGAACTTGTTGAACGAGTCGTAATCGAGTAGCAAGGAAGGCTATATGCATTTGAAGTCTGTTTCATTAGGCTCCATTCTGCTTTTGGCAACAAATTGTGGCGAAGTGAAGAATCTCGACACTCGCTCACAAGTTGCCGCGGTCGAAAGCGTGACCAGCGCAATCGGAACCGCAGACAACAATCCTGAGCCCATCGACGAAGAGGCGGAAGAACGAAAGCGCCTCGCAAAAAAACTTGAGGAACTTTTGGCATCGAGCGGTGAACAGAACCTTGCCCTCGAGGATCTGAAAAAATTTGTCGCTGATTTGCAGAAACTTTTGGCGGACGAAACTGACGAACGCAAAAGGGCCGACCAATCGTTGCAAGGCCAGATCGATGGCATCAACCTCAAGCTCGCCGATATCGATGCAACTCTGGCAAAATTCAGTTCGAGAAACGACGACGTCACGGGCTTATTCCAAGCGTTACGGGCGGAGTTCGAATCGCAGAAGCTTGAGTACACCGACCTGCGTTCTGACTTGGCAGCCGCGAGGAATGAGATCGCCGGTCAAATTTCAGAGATTCACTCGAGCATCACGGAATTGAACGCAGCATTTGCGGATGCCCAGTCAGACAACGTGGAAAACATGGATGCACTGAGAGCGGAACTTGCTGCGAAAGAAACTCAATTCCGTTCAATGATCACCAACCTAGAGCAGCAATCCGAAGCGACCAATACGAAAATCATGGCAATCCAAGATGATCAAACACGCCTCGCTTTGGAAGCTGAACATAGCTTTGCCCTCAGAATCAAAGAAATGGCCGAGAAGAACCAAGAAATGATTCAATCTTTGGCGAGCCAAATGACGGCCATCGACAATCGCATTAAAGCGGTCGAGGACAGTGTCGCCGCTTTGGAAGAAAGCGTTGACGAGCTCTTCGACCAAATGGCGGTCGTGACCGCCGGTATGTCCGCTCTCGACAAACGCACGAAGGCATTGGAGCAATTCGCAGCTGTTGGCAAATTTTGTGCGGCGGCCGCCACGGGACTAAAGGTTTTGGAGGGTGACCTGATCGCCATGCAAACAGCCAACAGAACTTTGTTTGGCCCCAGCAGCTCCTCATCATTTGGCTACGGAAATCAGTTTGCAAAATTCAATCGTTTCAAAAAAGCCGAACAACTATTTGATCAGTACAACTGGAATCTCTTTCATTTGAATGCGGCAAGCTTGCAGGTAAAGCTTCTCCAAGTTGCGTGTTCGTCAATGATCGCGTTTCCCAGTCGCCCCACTGAGTCAGGCGGTCCCGCAATCGTAGGCACAACACTGAGCCCCATCGCGGGAGGGCCTTCCGTGACTTGGGCCATGCCGACTGCACAAGAAGTTCGTCGATTGCTGCGCATCATTCCATTGGAAATCCAATCTCAAACGACGACCTCCCTCAACAATGTGCTTACCGCCTACACAAACATACTACCAACAGGCAGCTCCATGAACGGAGATGCGTGGGATAATCACTTCTTGGCCCTCGCATCGTTAGTCGGTCACGGCATGACTCTCGTCAAAGCATCCGTTAGCCACCTCAAAGCTAATGTCGTTAGCAACACTAAACTGCTACAAATCTTGCCAAACGATCAGCGCAGCGCTCTTTGCCGGTTCGGCAGCGGCACTGCTGATCGTAGCGACGTCGCTGGCTTGCGCTACAGTTCACTCGAGGACGGTGTTGTCAACAACACCGCGACTAGATGGCACCTCCCGCAGCAAAATTTCTATCAGCAAATAGGCAGTGACGTGTACATCATGGAATATGGATACGGTTTAGCAATGGGTCCGTCTCAAGATGCTGTAAAAGCACAATTCGAGTCTACCGCTCAGATCAACGAGACAGACAATGCAACCACGCTCTTAGCAAGCGTCGAGACCCTTAACACATTCGACAAGTTTCCTACCGTACTGGAACGAAATGTGACCACATTCCGCAACAAAGTCGTCGCCAATATAAAGAACGTTTGTTCTTCGACGAAATTCACGCGCGATAACTTTCGCGGCGTTAGCATTGCACGTTATGCGTTGGTTCCATTCTCCAAGATTAACGGTTGCTGGAATGACATGTTGAGCGACACTGCAACACTGTGCTCTCACATTGCATACAATCCTACAGGCGATGCTTCTTCGTCTGTGCCCGGATCAGCGAAAGTTGTTCCCGTAACGCTCGCATCAACGACTCCGTGGACTACCACCGAACCAATCGCCCTCAATGAGCACGCTTCCTCGGGACGCACCATTATCGAACTTTTCAGCGACTCAGAACGTAGCAAGTATTCATCCGATAGTTCGTACCAGATATGCGGAGACGCAGCACGCGTTCCCTCTGATGAAGCGGTTGGCCCCTTCAAAGTTTGGGGCAACCTTAGCTCTCCTTACAGTGAGCTAGATGCGGGCATTTTCCGCGACGTGACATCGTCGCCGACGACCGCATCTTTCATCGTCCGTTCCTGCCGTAAGTGCGATAGCTATGCATATAGCCAGCCTATCGACATCGATGGCGTCGAAGTTCCGAATCTTAAATTGACATTCAATCCTGATTTCATCTTCCCAATGAATTCGGGCGATGGCTCACGCTGCACGTTGACCCAATCACGCTGCAACGATTTTTGCGCCAACTTGGCTAAGCTCAGTGGCTACAACTCCAAAGACTACAGTGGGACATTCATCCTGTATGGTGAGAACCAATCTTCTGAACCGTCCATCGCCAAGTCTGGCATCGTCACAACAGGACATCCGTGGAATCTTGATTACCAAGCGATGCTCGATCGCGATCAGTGTTCCTGTACGTCGCGACCGCGGTAGGTAGGACATTCGGCTGGCGGTTTAACCGCCGGCTCGCACAATCTTCAGACTGTTCTTAGTAAAGTAGGCTTCGATACGATCACGCATGTCTCCGCGAAACTCCATTGCACCGTCTTTGTAGGTTCCGCCTGTACCCAATAGACCCTGCAACGTTTTCAACAAATTGCGTGCCTCATCATCCGAATAAGGCAGGTTGAACAACACTGTCACTTGCTTGCCGCCGCGACCGTTTTTCTCCAGTCGCATTTTGACGGGCCCCTGTGCTGGACCTGTAGACTTTTTCGAACCGTTCTTATCTTCTTTGACGCGGCCAGACTCAGTCGAAAAAACCAATTTGCTATTGCTCATGGGAAATTATCTCATTCAATTACAAGTTTTCGGTCGCGCATCTCTTGATCCGTCAAGGTACGCAAGATACGGATCAATTCCGTCGGACGCGGCATACTGCGATCGCGATAATGTTGCGGAAACAATGTTTTGCCCGCGCATGGCGACGCGATCGGTTGACCATCGCAATGCGCAATCAACTCTCCTGGGGCGAGCTCCATGAAGTTGTGTAACTCCGCACGCAACTGCACCTCGCCCGTAACCGGATAGGGCAGCACTCGCTCCCATGTATAGACCAATGGCTGGTGAGGTACAGATCGTCGGCTTTCGTTCGGCCGCGAGGCAAACTGCAAGGCGTTGAGCAGAGCCGATACACCGATGCCAATGCCCGCACCGTCAAAGCCGTTCTGCCCAAGTTCGATGGTGATGCCGACGCCACCATTGGCATTCATGAATTCGTCCGAACACATTCCCTCTTTGGAAAACGTTCCGTCCCACCGAGTTACCAGCGGGACTTCTGGTGCAATGTATGAACTAAACTTGTAGCCACCATCGGTGAATGGAAAAATGAAGAACGGCGTCGGCGAGAATTCCCTGGTCTGATGAATGTCCAACAAATAACGACCTCGCTTCAGGATTGACTCCAAAAACTCAGCTCGTCTTTCTTCGGCTTTGCTACGCGTTGCGCTAGCAAAACTTCGGTTTAAGTCTCGCTCTAAGAATCGTTTGCCGGCGACGGCTGCTGGAACATTTCCCAAGACAAATGCCACGCGCGCCGAACACTTTGCCACTTGTGACTTGAGCTTCTCCAGTACTTGGTTGACGACGCTGATACCACCGACTTCAACCCCATGCACAAGTGCCAAGACAACGAGATCAAACTCGCGTTCACTATTTGTTGGAATAGAATCGGAAGTTTTTGGCTTCAACGAAAAGGCGTGTTCATCAAGGGACTGCACTTCGTATTCTGAATGAGCAAAGACCGTTGGCCATTGAGAAAACAATTGGATATGTCTTTGCAGTTCGTTTGCAGCAACCATGAACACGATCCCACTTCGTTACAACGATGTTAGCCTTCAACTTTAGCACACTCGCAACCAAGACTCTAACCATTTGAATCCAAAGAGATTGCAGCGTTGATTTCGATTTTCACCATACCAAAACCACCTTTGCTCCATGAAAATGGGCAAAAATGTCCTAGTTTTGCTAAAATAATCTAATGGTGACAGTGTTTTGAACCCATGCACCTAGGGGCTCCATGAACGCGATCATGCGATTTTTTCCGATCATCTTGCTATCAGGACTTGTTCCGACGTTGTCGGCTTGCGACCCAGAACACAAAACAAAGTGCGAATGGTTTCTGATCCCCGATGAAAGAAGGAAAGAAGACGCAACCATCGGAGAAGGAATGATCCCCGTTTGTGCCCGCAATCTCGTGGTTAAAAAAGAAGATTGCCGGTTACAGGCCAAGTTAGAGTTCGCCAAGGATTTGTACGGCAAGAAGTTCATTTACAACGACATGAAAACTGAGAATCTTGCCGTCCCTCGTACCATAAGTGATGTCAAGGTTTGTGAATGATCCCAATTCGATTGAACTCCACCCAACGAACACAATTCGTTTTGGCTATCGCGTTTGTTGCCATCGATCTTTACGTATCATCATGTACGGCCAAGTGGATGAAGGCACAATCCACAAACCGCACGCCTTCTGCATCAACTTCGCAAGACATTAGTTTCAAAGCCGTACTTGAAGGCGCCGAACTTCGTCGCGACTGGCAGCAATCTTTCATGGAACACGCTAACAAGGACGGGGCTAAACACGCCATCCTCCTACTAAGCGAAGCGGGCTATGTCGATGGAGGCCAGTTTGGCATCTATCTTACGGAATCCGCAGGAACCGGCGAACGCGTAGCCCCCGCCGCGAAAACCTCATCAGGTCAAAAGAAGTTAAGTAAGGACAACTTTACGACTGCGACGAAACTGATGACTGACTTTGCTGATCTTGCTGATTTTGCCGAACCGGTTTTTGATGCCGTACGTTTTGAAATCGTCTTCGCATCTGTTGAAAGCGGAGAATGGAAACTGAAGCGGCGCGTCAAGATTTCTCACCTGCCCGCTGGTGACGCGCGCGTTGCACGTCACAGCGAACTGGTCAATGCAATCGATCAGATCACCAAATAGACTCCATCTCGACAGATCAAGTCATCTCGACCGGAGGGAGAGATCCCTCGCTTCGCTCGGGATGACCATTAGTCAATTCAGGTAAGCCTGCAATACGTACTGTTCAACCATGCGCTGCGTATTGAAGTACGAGCCATTAAGGAAGATGGAGTTGCGCATGATTTCGGACCACTTCTTTTCGTTGCCGTAGAAGACCTCTGCCGCTTGACCGAGCTTGGACAAAAGTGCTTTGGATGCCTGCGCACGAAGTTTTTCATCATGGGCAGAAGCATTCATGCCGTCTTGGCCATCTTCGATTTCCCAACCAGTAACACCTTCAACATTACCTTCAACCCACCACCCGTCGAGGGTGCTGAGGTTTGGTACGCCATTCAGAGCCGCCTTCATGCCGCTGGTGCCGGAAGCTTCCAACGGCTTGATGGGATTGTTCAACCAGATATCGACACCGCCGCAGATCAGGCGACCAAGAGTCATGTCGTAGTTCGGCAAGAATGCGAACTTAATGCCAGATCCCGAAAGAGCCTGTGCCGCTTCGTGGATCTTGGCGATGATTTTCTTACCGCCCATGTCACGTGGGTGAGCTTTGCCGGCAAATACAAGCTGCAGACCTCCACACTTCTTTGCGAGGGCCTTCAGACCTTCAATGTCGTGAAACAGTAAGTCACCGCGTTTGTATTCGGCAGCGCGACGCGCGAAACCTACCGTCAGGACCTTCTCGTCCATCTCGACACCCACTCGCTGTTTAACAGTGGCGAAGAGATCTCGCTTGGCTTCCTGATGGGACGCTCGCAAATCACTAAATGGAATCTCACAGGCGTAACGGAAGTAGTGATTATCGGAACGCCAACCCGGCAAGTGTTTATCAAAGAGCTTGGCGAAAGCATCGGTCGTCCACGTCCCAGCGTGAATACCGTTGGTGATGGCGCTGATTGGCTTATTGGGGAACATCTGACGAGAAACTTCACCGTGACGCTTGGCAACGCCGTTGACGTAACGAGAGTAATGCATCGCGAGGTGCGTCATGTTCATCATGTCGCCTTCGAATGTGTTGATCTCGTGCAAAAACTCACATGTCGCATCACCCAAAACTTTGGCGACCAATGAACGCACAAAACGATCGTGCCCAGCTGGCACGGGCGTGTGCGTCGTGAATACGCATGATCGTTTCACACGTGCTTCATGTTGCTGAGCCGCGAGTCGCAAATCCGTTCCGCCCCAGTGTTGCAGAAGACCGAGGGTCAAAAAGGCCGCGTGACCTTCGTTCATGTGCAATACGGATTGAAACTCATCCTGACGTGGAACCAAACCAAGTGCTGCAAGCAGCTTCACGCCGCCCATGCCTAAGACGACTTCTTGGCAGATGCGGTAGTGCTCATCACCGCCGTAAAGACTGTCGGTGAGAGATTGGTCGGATGGATGATTCTTGCTGGACGCCGTGTCGAGGAAATACACGGGCAAGCGATGGCCGCGAACGCCCTCAATTTCGTGAACCCATGCTGCGACTTCTACGCTGCGGCCCTCGATGACGACGTTAACTTTTTGATCCAATCGTCGAAGTTGTTCCGTCGGCTCCCACTGCACGGGTGCCTCGGTCTGTTTACCATCAGCGTCGAGCGATTGTTTGAAGTAACCCTTACGGTGCAGCAACGTTACGGCCACAACTGGCAGTCCGGCATCAGCCATGGACTTCAACGTGTCACCAGCGAGTATGCCGAGGCCACCGCTGTATGTTGGCAGCGATGCATTCAATCCCACTTCCATTGAAAAGTAGGCGATGTGTTTAGGCATGGATGGAACGTTGTGGGTTGCCATTTAGAACTCCTCTAGCCGCCTCTGTTATGAGAGGCACAACCTGCAAATATTGAATGGAGGGCACATTGCCACGATTAGTCAGAATTCCCAATATTTTTCGGGTAGAATTCGAAAAAATGGCCGTCAAATGACGACTTTTAATCATTAAAAAACGACCTTGGTAAGGCTTACCAAGGCTCGCTAACATAGGCGTATTGATCGGGCGAGGTAGAACACGGGTTTCCGGTAACATCTTGATTGAAGTTTAAGACACAAATATCCTGACCGTTAGCACCCAGGGCTTTGTAAAACTCTACCTTACTATGCTTGCAACGGTCGTCTTCATAAGTTCTAGTACATATTACCTTTTCTGGATTGTTGAGATCGACTACCAGCGCCATATTGGGAACACTGTTTTTACATGGATTCATGTTTCCACGGACGTAATTCATCACGCAAATGATGTTATCGGCGTATGCTGACAGAGAAAAAAACGACACCGTCAGAGCCAAAACCCAACTTTTCATCAAACACCACCTTTGATTGTTTGGAATAATTTTAGGCAAAAGCGGTGCGAAGGCCAAGAGCTTTAAAAGAAAATTGAACCGCAAAGGGCGCAAAGGACGCGGAGTCGACCACGGACTCTTTGCGAACTTCGCGAACTCTGCGGTTAAAACATGCCGGGTCTGGAACCGCAAAGCACAAAAAAACCGGCGGGCATCAACCCACCGGTAAAACTCACGATCGCTAATGCGAATTCAATTAGGACAAATGCTTCTTGAGTGCTTTCGCGATGTCGAACATAGAAACTTGCGCTGCACCGAACAGCTTCTTCAAGTTGTCGTCGCTGTTGATCATGCGCTTGTTCTTCTTGTCTTGAAGATTGTGCTTCTTGATGTATGCCCAAAGACGCTTAACTGCTTCGGTACGTGGAACAGCGGAACCGCCGATTACGGCTGCCAATGTCGCCGATGGTGTTAGCGGCTTCATGAAAGCTGCGTTTGGTTTACGCTTGGATTTTGCTTTCTTTGCTTTTGGAGCAGCCTTCTTCTTAGTCGCTACTTTTTTGGTTGCGGCCTTCTTGGTTGTCTTTGCCTTAGCTGTTGTCTTCTTCTTTGTGGTCTTCTTAGTAGCCAAAGTCATTACCTCTCGGTGATTTGTGGATTCACGAATTATAAATTCATTTTTGCCTAGATTTCTAGTGTTTTTCTCACTTTTTTCGCAATTTCTCCTATGAGAGACAGAAATCTCGTCACTAACTCGTCAATGGATGGTGACATGAAACACCTTGTTTTAGGCTAGGAACTGATGTTTTGCATTCGGGTACAGCTGCCGGACATCGCGGATGAAAGTGGCATCCGCTGGGTGGATTCATTGCAGAAGGCAGTTCTCCCCGGATGATGCGCTCAGGGCCAAACTCTGCACCGAACTGCGGAACCGCCTGCAACAAAGCTCGCGAATAATGGTGTTTGGGTCCGTGAAACAACGCATCCGCATCGTTCTCTTCGACGATCCGTCCTAGGTACATCACCCCGATGCGGTCGCTCACATGCCGTACGACCGAAAGATCGTGGGCAACAAACACGTAAGCCATTTTGAACTCTCGCTGCAGATCTAAGAGCAGATTGACCACTTGTGCCTGAACGGAAACGTCCAAAGCCGACACAGGTTCATCGAGGACCATTAGCTTGGGATTGAGAATGAGTGCACGCGCGATTCCGATCCTTTGGCGCTGACCACCAGAGAATTCATGGGGAAATTTGTCGGCGGCTCCGCTGGGCAAACCCACGAGATCAAGGATCTTTCGCACCTTTGCCTCGCGAGAAGAACGATCGCCCTCACCATGTACAATCAGCGGTTCAGAGATAATTTCGCCAACGCTCATGCGAGCATTCAGGGAATCATAGGGATCCTGAAAGACCAGTTGAACGTCACGTCGCCACGAGCGCAGTTCTTGACCGCGCTTCTGCAAAATAGACTCGCCCATCCACAGGATGTCGCCGCCGGTGGGATCAAGCAAACGTACCAACATGCGGCCGATGGTGGACTTACCGCAGCCGGATTCGCCCACTAGCCCAAACGTTTGGCCCGCGTGCACTTCAAAGGAGACGCCATCGACCGCACGCACTACCTCTCGGGGAGAAATCAGCCCCGTCCCTCGGACCGGAAAGTACTTGCGCAGTTCACGCACTTGCAGAATGGGTTGGCTCATGTGAGCTCCTTCCATCGTGCGCAAGAGACTTGGTGCTGGTCGCTAATCAACTCGACTTTCATGGAAAATGTATCGCAAACGGACTTTGCCTCGGAGCAGCGATCGCGGAAGGGACAACCGGCGTCTTCACCACGTCTGGCGACTTGACCTTTGATCGACGGCAGTCGCGACTTTCGCGGGAGCTGCGCACTGGGCCGAGACTGTAAGAGTCCTTTGGTATACGGATGTTTGGGATGCGCGATCAGATCTTGTGGAGACGCCGATTCCACAATGAAGCCGCCATACATTACATGAATCACGTCAGCCATCGCCGCCACCACTGCGAGGTCGTGACTGATTAACACCAAAGACATATTGTGTTTTGCTTGCAGCTCGTTGATCAATGCGAGGATTTGCGCTTGGATGGTGACGTCCAGCGCCGTGGTCGGCTCATCGGCAATCAACAATTCTGGTTCACCCGCGAGGGCCATCGCAATCATCACCCGTTGTCGCATCCCGCCCGACAGGGCGTGGGGAAACTCTCTCATGCGCGCCTTTGGAGACGAAATGCCGACTTGGGTCAATAATTCTTCGATGCGCTTCTGCCTCGCTTCGCGCGAAAGATCGGGAAAGTGGATGCGAAGCACTTCATCGATCTGATCGCCCACTCGCAGTACAGGATTCAGTGCGGCCATCGGTTCCTGAAAAATGACGCCCACCTTGTTACCGCGAAACTTCGCCATTTCCTCGCGTTTGAGCGTTAATAGCTCGGTCTCACAAACGCGAAATTTAGCTGCACGGATATTACTGTTCGGCTGCGGTAAAAGTCTAACAAGGGACATCGCCGTAACGCTTTTGCCGCACCCCGATTCACCCACCAGCCCGAGCGTCTGCCCGCGTGCCAGTTGAAGGTTGACACCACGCACAGCGCGAAAGGCTCCCTCGCGCGTTGCAAACGTCACTTCTAGGTTTTCGATGTCAATCGTGCGTTCCAAATGCCTGCCCTATTTCACCTTGAAGGTCTTATCGACGAGCGTGACCTCGGGAAATTTTTGTCCAGCTTTCTTCGCCGCAGCCGTCTCTGCCTTCAACTTTTCATCGATCCACAGAAGGCCGCCACTAGACATATCGAACACGTCGATGCTTTGCGAAAGTTTGGTCGATGGTACTTTGGGCAAGCGGATGTAACGCCAGTATGCGCTGCGGAAGTACGGAACGCGAAAGAGCGGAACGAGTATCGCTAGGTCATGAATCTTTTGTTGCAGCTTGTGTGAGAGTGCATGACGCTCTTCCAGCTTTTGCGAATCACGAAACTGGACGGACCACTCGGAAAGCTCGTCGTCTTTGATGTTGGTAAAATTATTTGTCTGGGGTTTGTCGGCGTTGCTCTTGTGAAATCGCGACCAATATTCGGGACGAATCTGGGCGTTCCAAGCCATGAAGGCAATCTGGTGTTTTTTCTCAAGAAAACTCTTAAACGTTGCCGCAGGATCTAGCTTTTGCAAATTGAGCTCGAATCCTGCCTTTTTCAGCTCTTCTCGCATAACGACCAATCGTTCTTGTACCGTTTCCGCTCCATACATCACACTTGCCGAAAGCCGCTGCCCATCTTTAGTACGGATGCCGTCTGGTCCCCACGTCTTGAAACCAGCCTTATCGAAGTATTCATTGGCCTTCTTCAAATCAAAGGTGAATGCCTTAACATTGGGATTGGTGAACTTGCCCATGCCTTGGTGAACACCCTGAAGACGCTCGTAGTCATTGCGAAGCACCTTCTCGATCACCTTCTCGACATTGACTGCGTGTTGGATGCCCATGCGAACATTGATGTCAGCGAGCAACGGTACAGCCGTATTCAGTTCGAGTGCGTAGTCATCTGCTGGACCATCGGTGTAAAACCATAACTTATGAATGTAGCCATCAGCGAAAGGGCCACCCTTCATCTTCTCGTACCAGTAGTCAGGCCACGTCGCGAACATCATGTCGATTTCACCACGGCGTAAGTGTTCGAGGGCGACAGTATTTTCACGGATAACTTGAAACACCACCTTGTCCACGTTAAAGCGACCTTTGTAGAATGGCATGTCCTTCGCCCACCAATCCTTCTTCCGAGCCCAGACGATGGATTTTCCTTTGTTCACTTCTTTGATTTCATAGGGCCCCGTGTTCGGAACCACTTCCCAGTTGTACTTTTTAACAAAGTCTGCGGCGACTTTGCCTCCGTAATAGTGCTTAGGAATCGGGGAGATGTTGGCGTAGAGATGCAATTCTGGCTTCGGTTCCTTCATTACAACGGCCAGTGTTAGATCGTCGTACTTGATCACGCGATCAAATTGCGTCGAGTAATATTCGTTGTACCACGGGGCTACAATCTCTTTGCTGCGGTGAAATTCGAGATTGAACACGAAATCATCGGCGGTGACTGGTTTGCCATCCGACCATTTCGCCAGCGGATTGAGTTTAAAATACATGGTTTTGTTATCGGCACCGTATGCCCATTGATTAGCCAATTCGGGGACAACCTCTTCCGTGTTGGGATGAATGTTGATCAAGCTCATGGAATTGGAGTCGAGTTGGCTGCGAAAGCTTCCGTTGCTGTCGGGTCCGACGGCTCGGAGCGTCGCCGGAAATTCCGACAAATACAGATTGAGTGTGCCCCCTTTTTGCGCTGACACATCGCCAAGCGCAGGAGGATTGTCGTTACTAAGCCATTTGAGATCTTTGGGTAGCGTGTCTTGGGCAAACGCCATCGAACTAGATGTCACCGCCAGCGAGAGAATCCAACCGAATTTCATAAAACACCCCTATTCATAGCGAATACGTTGTTTGGGATCAAACGCATCCCGCACCGCTTCACCAATTAGTGTTACCAACATCAAAACGATCATCATGGCGCCCATGACAGATCCTACGATCCAAATGGCAGAAAGATTTTCTTTTCCCTGGCCCAACAACTCACCCCAGCTCGGTGTCGGCGCAGGCAAACCGAATCCAAGAAAATCAAGGGCGGTCAACGACGTGATGCCGCCGACTACAGCAAAAGGCACGAACGTGATAACCAATGAAAGTGAGTTGGGAATGATGTGACGCAGAATGATGCGCCAATGAGAAGCTCCTGCAACGCGAGCGGCGGCAATGTAGTCACGAGCCTTTTCGCGATAGGTAATAGTGCGAAGATACCACGTCATCGACATCCAGCCGAATGCGAGCAGGATTGCCACGAGCGTTGAAAAGTCGGGCACGACAATGGAGGAAACGATAATGACGACGTATAAAAACGGCACGTTCGCCCAGATCTCGATCAGTCGCTGCAGGATGAGATCGAACCAGCCACCGAGGTATCCCATCAGTGATCCGACCAACATCCCGACGATAAAGTTTCCGACCAAAAGTGTTAGAGAAAATCCAATAGCAATTCGGAACCCATAGACTAGACGCGCCAAAACATCGCGACCGGTTGTGTCCGTACCGAGAAAATGCCGCTGCTCCGTACTTGGCGGATACGGCGGATATTCGCCGTCGCGCAGCGAATTTTCGAACGGACCGTAAGGAACAATCGGCAACACCACAAAATTTCCTGAATCCGCTTGCGCATCAAACGACTTTTTCAACTCGCGATAGTCGGTTTCATTTTTGTAATCGAGGCCAAACGTTTCCCCCGACAAGTAAGCGCCGTAAGTCGGGAAGTAATACTTACCTTCATATCGCACCATCAGCGCGCGGTTGCTAACCCAGAGTTCAGCCCCCATCGCCGCCAAAAGCACGAAGATAAATCCCCACAACGACCAATAGCCGCGACGTAACGAGCGGAAGTGTCGCCAGCGTTGCCGCGTGATGGGATCAAACAGCGTCATTTGAACTCCACGCGAGGATCAACAAAAGCGACACACAAGTCCGAAAGCAAATTGCCGAGCAATTGCAAGAATGCGGAGATGACGAGGATTCCCATGACCGTCGGATAGTCTCGCTCCACAACAGCTTCATATCCCAGCAAGCCAAAACCGTTGATGTTGAAAATCTTCTCGATCAAGAATGATCCTGCCAAGACAGCACTGATGTTGTTACCAAAATGGGTAGCAATGGGAATCAACGAATTGCGAAAGGCGTGTTTCATCACCGCTTGCCGAAAATTGAGGCCCTTGGCAATGGCGGTGCGCACAAAATCCGATGCGAGATTATCTAGCAGAGCGTTCTTCATCAAAAACGTCGTCACAGCAAAACCTTCAATCATGTAGGCCACCAGAGGAAGCACCGAGTGATACGCTAGATCCTTGGCCTTGCCCCACATGTCGAGATCCGAAAACTCATCACTGTGGAATCCACCGAGCGGAAAAAGTTCCCAGCGAGAGGCGAACAACACCAGCAATATGAGCGCAAAGGCATACGATGGCACTGCATATCCCGCGTAAACCATGAAGCTCGTCACATGATCTGTTTTCGAGCCGTGCTTGATGGCTTTGAGAATTCCCAGCGGCACGCATACGAGGTACGTCAACAGAACAGAAATGACACCGTAGTAAATACTAACGGGCAATCGCTCTTTGATCGCATCCCAAACCGGCTCGCCATAACGCGAACTTTCGCCCAGATCCAATTTGATAACGCGTCCGAGCCACTCGAAATATCCGACGAGGATTGGCTTATCGAATCCATAGTACGCTTTGAGTTGCTCAAGTTGTTCTTCAGAGAGCGCGGGGCCACCGTTAGCAACGGACATGACTTTACCGCGCGCCTCTTGCGCGTCCGCAATAGCACGTTCAATCGGACCGCCCGGCACCAAACGCGTGATCGTAAAGACCACTAACGTGATGCCAAAAAACGTCGGCACGATTAGCATCAATCGCCGCAAAATATAACGTAGCAAGTTAACTCCGGAAAGTTGCACGAATTATATCAGGGGCGAGCTCAAATGGTCACATCTTTTTTTCTCTCTCATAGAGGAGACAAAGCGCTCATTGATTTACCGCTCGTGAAGTGGGAAAGTTACGTTTCCACTTTGATCACTTCGATGGTGACTTAGGAGTATTGTTGTCGTTTGAGCGTTCTCTCATTTTGGCCAAAATGTCCTTCAAAGGATCGCTCGCCCGTCTGCGGCATGACTTAGCGAAGGAAGTCGTGGTCGCGTTGTGCTCGCTAATCTTGCTTAGCCTCTTCATCTTCATATTTTCGGATTTCCTCGGCAACCGCATCGCACAAATTCCCGAATCATCGCGACAAGTCATCGGCCTAGTTGGCATGATGCCGATTGTTATTTGGTATAGTCGCAAACTTCTTTCCTCCGTAGCCATTGAACTCATGTCCACCGCTCGACGGCTCGGCGAATCGCCACAAGTCGTAAAGTCTTCATCCATCATGATTTTGATGGCGCACACTGCTGTCGCCCTCATCCCCATTAGTACGACTTTGGCATACCTGCTGCCGGGATCATTCATTACCAATTTGGTCTGCCTACTCGCCATTTCAGCAACCGCCGCAGTGCTGGGAGACACATTACCGAAACGATCGTGGCTACCCGCACCTCGCGGCTGGCAAATCTCACTCACCAATAAGTTAGGCACCATCATCAACTTTCGCCTGCGGCAATTGACCAAAGGCAACGAATTCTTCGCCAAGACCATCTACGTCCAGATTGCGCTGAGCATGTTCGCAGCCGCACTGCATGCGTTCACGCCGGTGCGTTATCACCCCGCACTTTTTCTATTGAATTCGACGGCAGGATTCATTCTTTCCTGTCTACTGTCTTTGCAGCTACACGAAGATCTCAAGCTGGCATGGGCGGAACGCACGATTGGCATTTCACACGATGAAATCGTCTCTGCTTATCAATGGCTGTCTCGTCTGTTTATGTTGGTTTTGCTCGTTGCTAATGCAGTTGCATTTGCGGCTGCGAGCGCGATTCATGGCAATGCGGAACACAACTGGATACAGCTGATGCAATCAACTCTCGCAGGTTGCACTTATCTTGCGATCACCCCCGGCATGCTCTTTCAAATCGATAGTCGCAAGCCCGCATCCCAGATTGCCTTACTTTTCATCATGGGACTTTTCATTAGCACAGCGGTACTCGCGTGGCTGCCTGCGTTTCTCCTTGTTCCATTGCTGAACTACTATACAATTCCCTATCAACGAGGACGCTTCTACCGAGCATAAGATGATTCTTGAGACGCGCAATCTTACCAAGACGTTTTCAGCATTCACGCTGGGGCCGGTGAATTGCGAACTCGCATCAGGAACGTGCGTCGCCATTCTTGGCGCGAACGGAGCGGGCAAATCCACATTCTTCAATCTGATCACAGGACAAATGGACACCACCGAAGGGCAAGCACGCCTGATGGGCCAGCTCATGAACCCTGATCAGCACAATCTCAAACGCAACATTGGTTACCTGCCACAGAACATCGAATTGCCCAAATGGGTGACAGCGCGCGACTTGTTGCAATATGCGGCGTCGCTCTATGAAATCGCAGACAAGTCCGCAGTCACTTCGTCCATCACAAAATGGGACATCACATCATTTGCAGATCGTCCGGCGACAACGTGTTCGTATGGCATGCAAAAGCGCATCGGGCTTGCACTAGCAACCATTCACAAACCTCAGTTCGCCGTATTGGACGAACCGTTTTCAGGTTTGGACCTGTTCCATATCAAAACTTTAGAGAACGAAATCCGCGACCGCACCGCACTCGGTCTGACGACCTTGTTAAGCACCCACGTTATCAGCTTTGCCGCCGATCTTTGCAGCCGAGCCTTCGTCATAGATCGCGGACAAATGACCGAGTTCCAAAATTGGACGCAGATGTCCACCGAAGCAAGGAGCGCGGCCGTTGCAAGGCACTTCTTCCCCACAAACTGACATGGCGCCGTTGCCGACGAATTTGGTCATGCCATTCGCCAAACGATTTGCTCGACCGGAGTGGAAAATCTATTTGCTGGGCATCATCGCGTTGGCCGCGACCAATGTCTTGAGCCTGACCATTCCGCAGTTGGCCAAATTGGTCGTCAACAATATCGATAGCCTAGCTACGGACCAACTCAGGAAGTACGCGTTGCAAATCGCACTGCTGGGTTCGTTATTGATCATTATCCGCACTCTCAGCCGTGTGTTGATCTTTTGGCCTGCACGTAAAATAGAATCAGAATCAAAGTCATTTCTCTTTCGCAAACTCATCATGCTGCCGCAATCGTACTTCGATTCTCACGGCATGGGCGACATCATCTCCCGCATCGCCAACGACGTAACCCATATTCGAATATTCTTTGGGTTTGGCGCTTTGCAACTTTTCAATCTGATTTTCTTGTCTGTATTCACCATCAGCCAAATGGCATCCACACATTTGGGTCTCACCGTGGCTTCGCTATCCCCTTTGGTGCTGATGGTTGTGGTGCTACGCTATACGCAACCACGGATGCACCAATTCTCTAAGAAGAACCAAGAAGATCTCGGCCAACTCACCAACCGTGCCACTGAAGCCTTTGTCAATGTGCCGATCGTAAAAGCGAACGGCGCCGAAGCCGCGTTTTTGCAGCGCATCTCATTCGAAAACGAAAAGGTGTACCAGTCCAACATCAAACTTCTCTTTCTGCGACAAGTGGTATTCCCATTGATGGCTTTGCTAAGTGGTTTGTCGCAGGTTGTAGTGCTGTTCTATGGCGGATGGGAAGTCGTGCATCAAAATCTCACGGTCGGCGACATCATGGCCTTCAACGTCTATATTTCGTATCTCGCGTTCCCACTGTCCGCGATCGGCATCGTCATTTCGGTTTATCAGCGCGCGTTAACGGCACTGCAACGTGTTTCCGAAATCGACCAGGCGAAGATTGAGAACGACGCCCTCGTTAATGCGGAACCCTCGAAGAAATCCCAATGGCATTTGCCAACCTACTCTTCCGCAATGGACACCAAGGTCTCTGCACATCCCGTGTTGAAAATTTCAAACTTGCAATTTCGCTATCCGCAACAGGCGATAGGGCACTCAGGATTTGCGCTACAAAACATTTCGTTCGAAGTCCCAAAGGGTGGGCGCATCGGCATTTGCGGTCCGATTGGTTCGGGAAAATCCACGGTCTTAAATCTGATCGCTCACATTTACACGCCACCAAAATCGACAATTTTTCTGGATCAACAAGACACCAACTCACTAACTACCGATCGCCTAAGATCGTTGGTTGGCTATGCTCCCCAAACTGTTCATCTGTTTTCGGACTCGATTCGCAACAATCTTTGCTTTGGCACGAGCCCCGCCCCAACCGATGCGGCGCTAGAAACCGCGTTGCGACGAGCGGAAATGTGGCAAGACGTGCTTGGCTTCCCGCAAAAGTTAGAGACCCAAGTCGGAGAACGCGGCGTGCGACTTTCGGGCGGGCAGAAGCAACGCTTAGCCTTGGCTCGTCTTTTCTTGCGTCGTATGCCCATTTTAATTTTGGATGACGTTCTGTCGGCCGTCGATCAAGAAACCGAACACAAACTAGCCAATAACATTTTTGAAAGTGGCGTTTCGTACTTGGTCGCCTCACATCGCGCCAGCGTTTTGCAATCATGTGAACAAGTTCTCATCATGGAAAACGGAACAATCAAAGCGCGCGGCACATTTGCAGAACTCAAGTCACAGTATAGAGATCTATTGTCGGGAATCAGCGGATGAAACCAAATCAAACCGACAGCCTTTGGAAAGAGTTTCGCAAGCTAACGCGACTCTGGCCGTATTTGAAAAACGATAAGCGTCTGATCATCATTTCTGCATCACTCGTCCCCGTAGTTTCAGTTCTGCAAGCGTCCATGCCTCTCATAATCCAGAAGACAGTTGACCAGGGGCTCTTAACTCAATCAACGGATGCGGTTGCATATGGGACACTTGCTTTTCTAGGAGCAACTCTACTTGCATGGGCCGCACGTGGTGGTCAAAGCATTTTGTCCGCCATTGCCGTTCATCGCATGGGAAAAAATCTCCGCGATACGGTTGTGAATCACATTCTTTCGCTGTCGTGTTCGTATCACGACCGCACGTTGAGTGGGACTCTCGTAACCCGCGCGACAAGCGACTTTGACAACCTAAACGAATCCCTCAACCAAGGCGTTCTCACCTCTTTGGTGGACATCGCTGTGTTAGTCGGTTGCTTATCTGGTTTATTCATCCTTGATTGGCGACTGGCGACCATCGCGCTTCTGATTCTTCCGCTCGCTTCGGGCATCGTCAATTGGTGCTCACGCGGCATCAAAAAATCGATGTTAGAGTCTCGCGTAAAAATCGCATCACTCAACGCCTTTACCCAAGAATGTTTGTACGGCGGGGCTACGGTAAAATTGCTCGGCGCGCATCAAGATGCGCAGAAGAAATTCGACAAGCTCAACATCGAATACCGCGATGTGCAAATGGCCAGTGTCGTACTCGATGCCTTCATGTTTTCCATCATCGACGGGATGGCTGCGGTTGCCATTGGTATTGTCCTGTGGCTGTGTTCCGGGCACTTGCTCGGCCCAGAGGAACTCACCGCTGGCATGATGGTCGCCTTTATCACTTATCTACAGCAACTGTTTGAACCGCTCAAGCAATTGGGCAACAAAATTGCTATGCTACAAGGTGCATTCACTAGCATCGACCGCATCTTTGGCGTACTCGGCGAAAGCTCATTTGTTACCGGCGATCAACCAGCTGGAAAAATTGCCGGCGACATCACGTTCCGCAATGTGTCGTTCACTTACGACGTACCGTCGGAGAAGAATAAAGTTTCAACACCTAAAGTTGTATTGAAAAACTTCTCACTATCGGTTGGGCGAGGCACGTCACTTGCGATTGTAGGACAAACTGGCAGCGGCAAATCAACCTTGGTTAAGATCCTCACCAAACTGTATGACGGCTATAACGGTTCGATTAGCATCGACGGACGCGATCTCAAAACGTTCGAACCAAGCCTGTTGCGGCATACATTGGTCATGGTACCGCAGGACATCGTACTCTTTGAAGGTGATTTCTTCTTCAATATCGGTCTCGGTCTGCCGGACGTCAGTGAGTCCGCCATCATCGAAGCGGCCAAGGCAGTCGGCGCCGATAATTTTATTCGCCAGTATCCCGACGGCTACAAAACTCTGATACGCGAACAGGGCTCGAATCTTTCACATGGCCAGAGACAGCTGATCGCCTTTGCCCGCGCGCTGGCGCGAAATCCGGCTGTCGTCGTGCTGGACGAGGCGACGTCTTCGGTGGACCCCCAGTCCGAAGCAACCATTCAACAAGCAATTGAGCGCATTTTGCAAGGACGAACGGTCATCGTCATCGCCCACCGTCTCAGCACTATCGAACGTTGTGACCAGATTGCCGTACTCCACGAAGGGGAGTTAGCAGAACAGGGCAAGCATCGAGAGCTTCTTGAGAAAAAGGGCCGCTACTTTAATTTGCAGAATGCTGCGGCTCGATAGGAATCGACACTGTGAATGACGTACCGTGATCTGCCTCACTTTCGTTGATGGTGCGTGATTCAAATTCTAAACGCCCTCCAATCCGGTTGATAAAGTCAGAGGCAATCGACAGTCCCAGACCTAGGCCGGACTCACCAAGGGTACCACTCTTACTTCTGACACTCGACCCCTTGTAGATCTTCTGTCTCATATCGGGATCAATCCCGAGACCAAAATCACGGATCGTAACCTTTCCATGGGTCCCATCGGCAATAACGGTCACGCGGATGACGCCGTCGACGGGGGAAAATTTCATCGCGTTAGTCATGAAATTCATCAAAATCTGATAGATAAAAAGATCCTCGATGATTGGCACCGCAAAATCAGTTGCCACATGAAAATCGCGCTCAAATTCAATTCCTTTGCCGGGAAACAAATCAGAACAAATGCTGATGGCTTTCTCAACAATCGGCAGCAATGCCTTATGCTCGACGCCCGTCATCTCCTCAGTGGCGCGCAGATGCAGATAGGTGTTTTGAACTCGTCGCAAAACTGCCGTCATGTCATCAATGCGCGACTGTACAATGGCAATCTCTGGATTCGGCGTTGGCGATGCCTTGCTGATGTTGCGTAAGCGCATCCGCACCACTTCCACCAGATTTCCCAAATCATGAGCTGTTGCCTTGAGCAGCGTGTGAACGATGCGACCGTTTTCGCTAGCAATCTTACTCAATTCGGATTGACGGATCTGCGATTGCAGGCGCGCCGACAAAATCATCATGTCGATGGGGCGACGAATGAATTCATTAACACCGGCATCTAGTAGCTTGTCATAATCTACGTACACATCGCGCTCAAGGACGGCGATGATGATGGAATGTGGAAATTTAGCACGCACGTCGCGAAACGTTTCTTCAGGAGTCAACTCCGCAAAAACTTCCGGATCGCAAAGGATCGCTTCTGGTACGGATGTATTGAGCTGAAAATCTGACACGCTGCGCACAAGGTGCGGCGCCATGCGCAAACGACCTGCAAGATTTTTTAGGACTTCCACGTCGTCTAGTTTAGATGAGATGAGCATCAATGACATGCACGCACCCTGCGTCGATACTAGCGAAATCCCTACTTTTTCTTAGCAGTGGACTTAGTACCCTTGTTGTTTTTTTCCGCCTCAGCAATTTCCTTCTTCACAATCGGCAGGTCATTGGTGCCTAGCGCCTCTTTGCGCAACAACTTGACGTAGTCTGCAGCGATCTTAAGTGACTCTTGCATTCCTGGATCGTCCTTGAGGAGCTTTTCTTTGCCGGCCGTCATGCGCGCTTCTTGTTCTTCTTCCTCTTCCAGCTTTTTCGCATCTTTTTCGGACTTTTCCTTTAGAGACACCGTGTAACGTTCTTTTTCTGTCTCTTTATACTTCTTGATATCTGCGCGCACTTTCTCATACGCCTGCTCGCCAGATGTACGCTTCTCACTGCGCTCTTTCAATTGTGCGGCGTACGGCTTGGTCAAACTTACGCGATTAAATTGGCCAGAAGGAATCTGATCCCAAGGCAAGGCATAGTCATAAAACTTTTCACCAATCTCCAACTCATCAACCAAACTTGGAAGAACGATGTCGGACTCGACCCCTTTGAGTTGCGTCGATGATCCTGAAGGACGGTAAAACTTACTGATGGTGATTTTCACCGCACCGATCTTGTCACCGATGTCGTTCATGTTCTGCACGGTTCCCTTGCCGAACGTGTGCGAGTCACCAATGATCAAGCCTCGTTCGTAGTCTTGGATTGCGCCCGCAAGAATCTCACTAGCGCTGGCGGACTGGCGGTTGATCATTACAAGTAGCGGTCCAGAATAGACAGTGCCTTTGTTGGGATCATTCAACGCTTTGATATTGCCATCTGCGTCTTTGACCTGAACCACGGGACCTTGGTCATAAAAGAGCCCACCGATACTGACTGATTCGTCAAGGCTACCGCCTCCGTTACTACGAAGATCAACGATTACGGCATCAACTTTTTCTTGTTCCAACTTTTGTAATTGCTCCAGCGTGTCGCGAAATGAACTCCGATAATTTTCACGCTTCTGGTGCATGCCTTCGAAATCGACGTAGAAGGATGGCAAGTCAACGATGCCAACTTTTACGGTCGAGACTTTGCCGCTCGCATCTTTAACTTCGACATCATAGGAACGAGACTTGGCTATTTTGTCGAGCAATTGTACTTTTTCGCGTTTGACTGGAACAATCAAGCGCTCGGCTTTTCCGCCGCTTTCTCGCATGAGAGTCAAGCGTACTTCGGTTCCGGCGGTTCCTCGGATTAGCTTTACGACTTCACGTAACTGCATGTCGATGACATCAACAGGCTCACCCTTGCCCTGCGCCACAGCGATGATCTTGTCATCTTCCTTGATGAGTTTCGTCTTTGCCGCCGCACCACCGGGAACCAGACTTTGGATGATGGTAAAACCGTCGTCCGTACGCAGCACCGCACCAATACCTTCCAAAGACAACTTCGTGTCGATACGGAAGTCTTCTAGTGCTTCTGCTGAGTAATATTCAGAGTGCGGATCCAAGGCTACCGAAAATGCATTCAGGAATGCACTATAGACGGTAACAATCGTGTCTTCGTTGTGACGCTTGACTACCAACTGGTAACGCTTGGTCATCTTCTCGCGAGCTTTTTTCAAATCGCCGGTTGATTGCTTGAGTTGCAACATTTGAAACTTCACGCGTTTGCGCCAACGTTCATCCAATTCTTCCTTGTTGGCGGCAAACTCCAAATTCTTGCGATCGAGATTGAGCGATTCGTCAACCGTGAAATCAAACTTGCCAGCAATCAATTCAAAAATGTGCTTGTTACGCTCTTCAAAGCGCTTGCTATACAAACTGACAACTTCATTGATAGCCGAACAATCGTTTTTGCGAATCATGTCATCGATCTGTGTGCCATACTTTTGCTCAAATCCGTCGACGTCCGCTTTGTAGAAGTAAAGCTTGCCGGGATCGTAGCTCTTAACAAAGTTTCCTAATGTTCGTTTGGATAGTTCGTCGGAGAATTCGGTGAACGAATAATGCGATTTGAGATAAACCATCGTCAGCGTTTTTACTTGCTGGCAATTCAAGCCATGCGCCAACGACGAAAATCCAAGAACGCCAACAGCAATCAGGTGTCGCAACATCATCGTTCACCATTCCATATTCTGGGTGTTTTTCGATTCGAACATTCTAATATTGTCGAACAGTTGTATCGGTAGCGTCCAGACATACTTGAAATTCATTTTTTATATTTTTTTACAAGTTTCAGAAAATTGCCAAGGGTTATTGTAGATATCTGACGCTCCATCGCAGCAAATTGCACAAACAAGCACCGGTTTGGTCAGGAACAGGCCTAAAGTTAGTTACCCTAATGCCGAAAATTACCAAAACCTTGTGTTCGGGGAGTCTGCATTGCACCCAAGTAAGAAACGCATCTATTGGCTAGCGCTCGGAAGTCCATTGGGACTCACCGAGAAAGTCGCGCTTCTTTCTCGCAACGGATACGGCATTCGAACATTCGATTCCTTGGATTCGTTGCAAACCGCCATGACTCTCAATCGGGCGTCAATCATCGTCATCAGCGAAGACGGTCCTCGCGACGCCATAGATCATGCGATTATCCATTTATCGACAATGCCCATGTGCCAAGGAGTTCGATTTGTTTTGAGCCTCGGCAAGAAATCAACTCCCAGCCGATCACTAGCAGCAGCTTGCAACTTTCGCGAACTTTTGCCGAAGAATTTGAATGATGATGTTTGGATTCGGAGATTTGGCTATTGCACGAACAGACATCCCGAAGATCAGACACTACCCATTCCTGCAATCACTTTGTCGAACAGTACTGCCGTCACGTTTCCCGCACGCATAGTTTGGATCTCTGACGACAAGCTATTGCTCGAAAGCAAGGTTCAACCAGATATCGGCGATTCGCTGTCCATCTCTGGTGGAATGGCGAATTCACTTGGGGTCAAATCTATCAACATCAATGTTGTGGATCGCAAACATACCAATTTGAAGTTCCGATTTTCAGACGCCACCGTTGCCACATGGCATGTCCCACCGTCTCAGAATATGCGCCGCATCGACATGTTAAACAAACTAAAAATGGTTGCATGCCAACGCCGCTACCGCGTTTTTTTAGCTGTACAAGATCAAGACATTCGCTCGGAAGCACTGAGCAAACTCGATCATCCTCAATTCGAAATTAAGATGCCGTTGCATCGTCAGCACATCGTTGACGAACCACGGTTCATCAGTCCCGATTTGGTGATCATTGAAGATTCATTGTGTGTCGGCGAGAATCGTGAACTATTCCTCGGCATGCTTGATCACATCGATCGCGGCGTACATGTGATTATCTTGTCCAAAGATGCTGATTCGCCACGACTTCGCCGCGAAAATCAAAAGAACAGCGGCATCTCAATCATCAAGGATTTACCGCAAAATCTACCTGAGCACCTAATCGAAAACTTTCTGAAAAACGCATCGTCGCGCAACCTAGATATCGAATCGAATGCGATCATGATCCCGCCAGAGCATCCAGTTTCCTTCGCGGAGACACGCGTATCCGGCAAGATCATCCAATTGCATCCAACAGCGGTTCAGATTGCACTGACCACTGCCATCGGTCGATTCGGTATTGCTAAAATTGAATCCCCCACTCTGAAGCGAGTGTTAGGCGATTTCCCGTTTGCTAAGGTGAATCGCAGTTACAAGTCAGAACATGCAGCACCAACGGATGCTCTCAACCACATCATAGAATGCAATCTCTCCGACACCGACGATCATCAACAGAGCGTGATTGCCACATCTATCGTGCGAGCCATCAGTGATCGTTTTGGCATCAAGAAAGATTCTTGGAATCACGATCGCCAAGCCGAAGCAGTGGCGAAGTCCGGTACGATCTCTGATCTGAAAAAACCAATTCCAAGTTCTGGCGAAAACAAGACTGCAAGCGAATCCTTTGACTCAGCAATGGACGGCAGCGCAGCATTCAAGATTGCACCCTTGGAATCCATCCCGTTACCCAAGAGAGTGGACGTTGACGCTGTTCCCCATCGCCAACAAGTAATGCCCCTACCTGCATGGGAACAGTGGTACAAGAAGCTCGTCAAAATCGCCACCAATAAGACTCTGTTGTATCTGGCTATTTTCGTTATCTTCTCTGCAACGTTTGCTTTCGGAATTGCGGAAATCGTTGATCGCGTAAGCGTGTATTACAGCCGATCGGGCAAGGAATATACCGACTCACTCATTCGCATGATTCAGAAGAATAACGGCATGAACTCTGAAGACGGCAATGACGGAAATCGATCAAGCGACGAAAACTAAAATCAGTTGAGCAGCGCTCTAGTCGCGACAATCGCCACAGTACCCAAACAAATCCAAACGATGATCGGTCAACACAAAACCGTATTGCTGTGCGACTTCTGACTGTAGTTCTTCAATGCGCTTATTTTCAAACTCTACGACTTTATTGCACTTGGTACAAACGAGGTGATCATGATGCTCATCGGGAACCAAGAGTTCGAACACGGCACGCCCATCAGCGAAGTTGTGCTGGACAACCAAATTGGCCGCTTTGAGCAAATTCAACGTGCGATAAATGGTGGCCAAACCGATGTCCTTGTAGTCGCGGCGAATGCGACGAAACAGGGCTTCAGCGTCAGTGTGATCGCTCATGTCGAGAAATGCCTGAATGATTTGCTTGCGCTGGCGGGTTTGTTTGAGATCTTGACCTTCAAGGTAGCGATCCAAACGCTCCCAGAACCAACCAAACTTATTGGCATTTTCTCTAATCATGGATAAAACTCCAGTAATTGGATGAGAGTATCCTACCGTTTCTGGTTGCTCAACAAATCTGTTAGAATACTCGTAGAAACATCAGAAATTATGAGGTGATCATGTTGACGCTACGCCGCGCGGCGAGTTTGGCTCTGGTCGCAGCTTTCTTCATTGGTGTGCAAAGCTGCCGCGATCGTTCAACTCCAGCGAAGACACAGGGGCCGGCCGCTAAGGTCCTGATAACTATCCAGAACGTACTCGACGTGGACAAAGTCGCTCGCAAGTTTACCTACCGCTTGGGTAGTTGCGGCTCCAGTGGAACCTTCGATGGTTCTCCTGAAACTGAAAATGGACCCATTGCGTTTCAGGTGAAGGGCATCAAAGCTGGGGATCAATGTAACCTGCAGCTCATTCAGGAAAATGCGGTCACCGAGTCCGAGATCGCTTTCAAATCGGGCGAAAACGTCATGTACGAAGCTTCGGCCATTACTATCGGGCAGGATCTAAAGGGACAATTTGTCGGGACGGCGTTTTTGAAACGCACGTACTTTTTCCAAGGATCTATGCGTTACACCGTGTTCTTGCCGGTAACTTTCGTTGGGACGCGTCCCGAAGGCAAATTCGCGTCTGAGCTGAAGTGTGACCCTGCCATTTCTTTGGTCTCCGAAGCCTATAAATCGAACGATGAAAAGTCCGGTGAGTTTACATACTATGCGGCGGCAAGACCCGACTTGAACAAAACCATCAAGTGTTCTGAAGTAAACATCTTCAAAGACAACAAGCGCTTGTTTACGGGCTCATTTCCGGTAAAGGACATTCTTCCCAAAGCCGGTGAATCCTTTAAACTAAGCGAAACACCCGTTGAACTCAAAGCTGTTGTGGAAACCCCAGATGGAATCATCGTTGACACCGGGAGCACGGCGACGTCGTGCAAAGAGGGAGAGATCTTCGATTTGGAATCGAGAAAGTGCAGACCCAAGCAATGATTTGCAGTTAGACGAAAAAAAACAGGCGACTTCACAGTCGCCTGTTTTTTTGTTGCCTAAACACTGGTGAATTATGCGAAGTTAGACACCGAAGAAACTGCGGAGAAAGCACCGTAGGATTCTTCTGCGTTGGATGCTTCGTCTTCTTCAGATATCTGCGTTACCGCATTCCCATCAAGCGCCCAAACATTGGACTGGGTAAACGCACCGTCAACGCTCGCGTTGCTGGAGGCCGGCGACGTATCTTCATCATAAACCGCGTTTGCATCGCTTTCGTACATCGAAATGGCACGCTTACGACGGATGGCGAAAAGTACGCCAACCAACACTATGAAAGCAACGGAAGCAGAACCATAGATCATCAAGTCCATGTAGCGCTTTGGGGCGAAACCAGTTGGCGCGACAGAAACCATGGATTGCCAAACTTTCTTAAAGGTATCTTGGTCTGCAGAAAATCGTTCCGCGAGATCGGTGTAAGTCAACCAAAAGTGATTCTCTTCACCGGAAACAAGAACGTGAGCTTGCATCACTTGCGCTGTGCCGAGTTTCATCGATGTGTAGAACATCAAACCGTCATTGGTTGCACGGTGATTGAAAAATTTGTGTTCCATGATTTGAAAGTTCGAAACCAATGTGTCCTTCGACATCTTCTCAGTCAAAATTTCCTGATAGTGCAAGAATGACTTCTCATCCATGGGCAATGCGCCGCGCCGAGATACAACCGTCATGTTGCGCTGAAACTTGATCTTTTCGCCGTTTACGGCTGCTTCGGTTGGCACAGCTTCTTGCATGATCAAGGTCATACCAAGATTCGCTGTATTCAATTCCCAACCCGCGACCGGAGTAATACTCATGTTCTGATCGGCGAAGGAAAGGACGGATCCATCGGAAATCTTTTTCGTCTCTGCTCCGACGGCAGCAGCTGGATTAGCTGTTTCGTTGGCATAAGCCATTGGGGTTAGCAACGACGTAGCACCCAAACACACTAGACTTGCGACGATGACTCTTTTACGGATTTGCTTCATGGCAGGCGTCTCCAAACAACAGCAGGTTAAGGCAACAACAACAGGAAGAGACATGAGCACCAACACTCCTCACCTTTTTATTAAAATCCATAGAAATTATCAATACAATAATAATTATTCTATGAGTTTTAATGGTTTATAAGGTCAAGGTTGAAAATCGAACCCATGAAAATAACGGCCATTTTCTCGCCGAAAATCGACTTTTCTTTTTAATTTCGGATATTTAAATATTTTTCGCTTATTCCGCATTTAAGGTATGTCGTTTATGCGGCGGCAGCACCACAACAATCGTCTAAATGGGGAGCGATATCATTCAAGATTCTTAAAAAACTGAGAGGGCGGTACACAACAGAGCGCAGGAATCGGTTCAGTCCTTGCGTCTACATTGGTGGATATTCAACCGCATCCTCGATGCTTGCGCGAGCAAAAACGCCTATTTTCCTTGGACTTTTCCCTCCTTTGCCAATGACAAATCTTCTCGGGATGTTTACAACTTTGCTTCGAACACGATTGGAAAATATCCTCCGAGACAAGGTTTTGATTCCATGTTGCAACCTGCCCCTTCCGTCTTTGCCATTGGCCGAAATTATGTTGGTCATATCAAAGAGTTAAACAACGAACGTCCAACCGAGCCGGTCGTATTCCTCAAAACAAACTCCGCCCTGAGGGATCTAAACGCCGGCAACCAAATGGCATTTGCAAACGAAACTTACGACCACGAGTGCGAAGTTGTATTGGAAATCGGACAAGACCTCCCACTCGGTTCGAAACCAACTTGGGACTCCGTTCGCGGCATTCGCTTGGGACTGGATTTGACCCGACGCGCCAAGCAGTCAGAATTGAAGAGCAAAGGATTGCCTTGGACTCTGGCCAAGTCTTTTAAGGGTGCGGGTGTCCTCTCTTCGATGATCGACAAGAGCCAAGTACCCGACTTGAACAACATCGAGTTCTCACTGCACATCAACGGAGAACTCAGGCAACAAGGCCAATCTTCGATGATGATTTGGAATGTGCCAGACATTCTCGCCTATCTTTGCACATTCACCGATTTGCGCGCAGGAGATCTCGTTTTCACCGGCACACCAGAGGGCGTTGGCCCCATCCGCGTCGGTGATCGCATCGACCTCACGTTGCTGCACACGGCGATAAAGTTTTCCGGAGTTCTTTGATTTGGCGAAGCGCGATTGGATTCGAAATTGGTTTAGACGCCAACCGATCATCCGTGCCGCAATCATGGCATCGCGACGACGTCGCAACCTTCCAGGCGTGCGTTCCGTAGCGGCGCAGCTCACCGATTCAAATGCAGCGAAATCCTGCGGCACGAGCTCGCAGACCCTGCTGCAAATGTACGAATTGCAGGGAGCGCGCATCACCGCACAGCCAGTCAGCATCCACTCCACCGATTGGCAGTACCAATGGTTCTTCAGCCCGCAGCTCCAACGCACCGCAAAAACAGCCACCGTTATTCCTCAAAAACCTCACGCCGAACGCAAATTCGGTGAAACATGGCTATACGCGGCCGTTGATGGATTTTCATACTATCATTGGATTACCGGAGTCTTGCCACGCATCATCGCAGCCAAACGCGCTCCAGTACTTTGGAACCAATGCAACAGTATCTATGTTACACCGAAGCAAAAAGGTTCAGTCCCCTTTCAAAGGGATTCGTTGCGGATGCTTGGATGCGAAGACAAAAAGATCATCTACGCCGACCGCGGCCAAAACTTTCACTTGCCTCGACTCTTCGTTTCTGAAGACCCCTGTCCCGATCATCAGACGAACATTCATCCTGCGTCCGTTCAACTTTTGCGCGAACAATTCAACGGTACCACGCCACTCCCCAAAGGTAGCAAACGTCTCTATATCAGTCGTTCGCTCGCTCGCCGCCGGCACCTCGCCAACGAAGACGAACTCTTTGCGCAGTTAAAGTTGCGCGGATTCGAAAAGATTCACTTAGATCAGATGCCTTTCGGCGAACAGATCGCACGGTTCAATGAGGCTGACTTCGTCATAGGCATTCATGGCGCCGGACTTTCTAATATTGTTTTCGCACCGTCGCATTGCACCCTCATCGAATTGACCGCCAAACAGTGGCCTAATCCATGTTTTCAGAACTTAGCGAAACAATGTGGCCAGTGTGCCCACGCAATTGTAATCGATGCCGAAAGATCGCTCCGTCCTTTCATGGCCAACGCCCAAGCTGACATTGTTAAAGTCGTCGCAGAGATTGATCGTATTCTTCCGGCACAACGTTAAGTACTAGCTTTAATGCGCACACGACCAAAATGCAAAACGCGAAGCTAACCAAGCTTCGCGCATCCGAACAAGTTCAACGCTGTAAATTATCTTACGAGTGCCGCTGTACCGAACACGGCTTTGAGGTCGTTGTCGTCAAAGTTAAATCCAGCACCACCGAACAATGCGTCCTGCCCAAGCTCCTCGCCCGTCTCGACGTTGAATCGTGTCGGATCGTTGTAACCAATCATCGCGTAGATGTGGTTGGTGAACAATACATTCAAGTAGGTCTTCAAGTGCGCCGCACGACGAACGTCGTTCTTGGTGAACTTGAATTCCGATCCTTCAACACTCAAAGATACGCGGTCACGCAATGCGAACACATCGGCGGCGAGACCACCGGATGATTCAAATAGACCGAAACGCAACTGTGCAGCATGCCAGCGTTGCGCCACTTGGATGTTGAAGCGCAATCGATCATAAGCCAACGTGGAGGTGCGCTCACGACGAGGGTTATTGTTTTCAGAGAACTTCTCATCTGGCGGCAACGTTTCTGTCGTCACATCTTCGACCGCATACGGAGAATCGGTCAAACCGATCAAGTAAAAACGATCAGGACGGGTTTTCAACTGAATGTTGAAGAAGTTTTGGAAGTTCTTATCACGACGAGCTTCACCGTGATAATCAAGACCAATCTTGAGTTTGGTTGCTGGTGCCATGATTTCGCGAATGTCTTTGATTGCACCTTGGATTTCGGCAATGGTCTTGTCCTCTGTTAGAAGCTTACCAATGGTGCCTTCGCCATTTTGCACTTTGTCGGAAATTAACTTGATGTTCTTCGTTGTTTCTTTCACGTCAGACATCGACTGATCAAACGAATCGAGGATACGAGTGAGTCGACCTTCATTCTCGCCACTGACGAGGTCTTTGATCGCAGACGTAGATGTTTTGAGGTTTGCAACCACAGCGCGGACGTCGCTGCGATTGTCCGCTAACAGACTGTTCAAGTTTTGTGTGATGCCTTCAAAATTGTCGAGGATGTTCTGCAACTTGTCCCCGCCTTCGCCCTGGCCAATCGTATCGGCCAGCGTGCCTGTGATGCGTTTGATGTCTTTTGCAATCGCACCAGCGATGCTGAGCAGTTCATTCAATTCGACACCCGTGGTTGCCTTCGGAATAAAACCACCGTTAGGGATAAATCCCTCTGCCGATCCTTCCGTTCGAATGATCTCGATAAACTTGTCACCCAATAGTCCCACAGTGCGGATCTCAAGTTTCGAACCAACAGGGATACGCACGCCGTCGTCGATTTCAAAATCAATACGCGTACTACTCTCGTCCGCTAATAGTCGAACGCCGGAAACTTTACCGACCACAACACCGTTTGTTTTTACGTGCGTCTTGGTAACGATTCCGGAAGCATCTTTCAAAATTGTGTAGTATGTTTGGCTGCGCGCGGATTCGAAGCGCTCTGGCTCGACGAACCAAATCAGAAAACCTGTCGTCACCAAACCTACGATGGTGAACAAGCCAACTTTGAATTCAAGTCCGAGATTTTTCAACCAGCATCTCCGCTCGCGGGAACTACCTCACCTATTTCATATTTTATCGGATCGGTACTCTAAAGCTTTAGGATGCTAGGAAAATATTTCCGCGCGGCTTGCCCTACAGGAACTCCATCGGTCCTTCGACTCGCCCCGCAAAAAACTGGCGCACAACTGGATCTTGGGTCGTTCGAAAAATTTCGGGAGGTCCCGCCAATGTTATCTTGCCCTTATAGAGCATGACGACATTCTCAGCGGTAGCCAAGGTCGCCTTCAGATCGTGTGAGATGACAACCGACGTCATTTCCTTCTCATCGCGGTTAACTTTGACAATGAGATCGTCGATCATTTCTGAAACAAGCGGGTCCATACCTGTTGTCGGCTCGTCATACAAGAGCACCTTGGGTTTGGCGACCAGAGCACGAGCAAGACCAACCCTCTTCTTTTCACCGGTGGATAGCTCACCCGGGTACTTGTGTTGGATGTTTGGCAGTCCCACCTGCGCCAAAACTTCCTCAACACGCTGTAACATCACTGTTAATGACTGTTTTTTGTGTTCTCGCAAAGGAAACAAGACATTTTCACCGACAGTCATGCTATCGAACAGAGCTGCGTGCTGGAAAAGCATGCCAAACTTTTGCCGATAATGGCGCAGCTCTTCTTTGTCGTATCCGGTGATCTCTTCGCCATCAACAATGATTTTTCCGGAATCGGGACGCAGTAGTCCCATAATGTGCTTGATGGTTACGGATTTTCCCTCACCGGATTTGCCAATGATGAAACTGATTTTCCCTGCAGGCAAGTGAAGGCTAAGATCATCGAGGACCTTGTGCTTGCCGAATGATTTGGAGACGTGGCGAAATTCAATCATTTGAAGTTAATCTGAAAATAGGTGATTACAAAATCGAAGCACAACAAAATCAATAGCGTCATTACCACCGAATTGGTTGTCGCGCGCCCCACGCCTTTCGCACCTCCCGATGCCGTCAAACCATAACGGCACGAAACAGCGCCCACTACCCCACCAAACACCACTGCCTTTTGCAGCCCGGACCAAATGTCTTTGATTTTGACCATGGCGCTGATCTTGGTGAAGAACGCACCTTGGTCAACATCAAACAAAATAACGGCGCATGCGTACGCGCCATATTCACCGATAAAAAGAAACAAACCCGATAGCAAAGGCGCCATGAGGATGCAGGCGATGACACGAGGCACAACGAGGTAATGTATCGGTTCTACCGCCATGGCCTCCATGGCATCGACCTGTTCGTTTACTTTCATGGTGGCGATTTCGGCCGTGATAGCCGCGCCCGCGCGCCCAGCCAAGAGAAAGCCGGTGATCATCGGTGCGAGTTCACGTGAAAGAGCCTTTCCGGTAACGGCGCCCATGATGCCTTCTGCTTTGAACAGCTTAAAGAGCGCACCAATCTGCAATGAAAACACGAGGCCAACAAAGAACGCCGACAATGCAATGATCGATAGCGACTGATTGCCGACAAATTCCATTTGCTGCAGGATCGTTTGGTAGCGAAATGGTCGTTTGAACATCTGCTTGACGATCTCGACCACGTACATGACTGCGCCGCCGAAGCTACCAATACCCGACAGTACGCCTTTACCGACCAGGTTGACGCGCGCTTTGAAATCCATGGTCAAGGCTTCGCTCAAAACGAGTTACTCCACATGATTATGGAGTTAATTATATCAGGACTACGAAAGAATGGTGAATGGCCTCGATGCCATCGATCGATTGATTTTGCTCCGGAACCTCGACAACGGGTACCGACGGGAAATTTTTACGCAAATTTTGCAAAATCGTGCTTTGCAATTGAGCTGCATTATGGATCGCTTGTAGGTCTCCACTATCGATTTCCTTCAACGTCATGATCTCGTGACGAACATCTACGGGCAGGACGCGATTGACGATGACCGCGTCAACATCATGATTCATTTCTTTAAGCACGTTGCGCATCTTTATCGCTGAGTGCTCCACACCTCGTCGCAGCCCCGTTACCAGTACAAACGAGCACTCCGGACTGGACAGTACAGTCTGTACCCGTCGCCCCGCCTGATTGAAACCCGCAAGCACGTCTTGCATTAGCAAAATGAACTCAGCCATCATCTGAAGGGCTGCAACGCCGGTGACTTTTGCCATGCCACCCATCAACTTCTCCCCAGTACGGAGCAAAGATCCGAGGCCGAATTTTTGCGCCAGCGCAAATGGCTTCAACAAGACGTTAGTCACTTTGTTGTCGATGAATCGCGAAAGCGCATCTGGCCTTGCCAAAAAATCAACCGCATGCGCATCGGGCGGCGTATCGACAACGATGAGGTCAAATTGCTTTGACTCAATCATGTCGCCCAATTTTGCCAACGCCATAAACTCTAGAGCTCCGGCCAAGTTTTCCGAAGCGGCTTGGTAGAAACGATGTTGCTTAATTTTCAGTGCTTGCTTTTCGTCTTTCGCAAAGCGGTCCACCATACTGTCAAAGACGGCATTCTGATCAAGCATTGCCGCGTGAATGGTTCCTGAAAATTCTGTACTAAGTTTGAGCGCTTTCAACTCCCCGCTGAGGCTAATGCCTAATGCTGCAGCCAGACGTTTTGCTGGATCGATGGATATTAGACCAACGCGTCGTCCCAACTTCGCAGCCTGCACAGACATGGCGATAGAAGACGTGGTCTTGCCGACCCCGCCAGCGCCAATAGCGATGACGACACTTTGTTCGGACAAGATTTTGCGCAAAGTGTCAGCCACCTGTGAATGCTCCCGCATTGGCAACGGTTGATGACCATGATTCCAAGACACGTTCGTCCAACGGCTGTCCCACATCACCGAACTCGTGCAGGTGGATGTGTGGAACAGCGATATCGGACTTAGCGTTCCACATCGACAAGAATTGTTGGTGGGCGGATGTTTGTTTTTCGCAACGCTGATGCAGGTATCCAGAAACTGACGCACCAGCTTTGCCTTCAGCATCACCTCGCATCATCCGATTAATAACCACCGCTCCGAGCTTGACCGGGCTACTTGCCACCAATTCACTGGCAAATTCCAAACACTCGCTGAGAATCAGTGGCTCTGGCTGCGTCACCATCACGTAACGACATCGTTCGGAGTCGCGAAAGTAGCTGTCGATCTTTTGAGCCTGACTCAGCACCGGCCCCACGACACCGGATTCGAACACGGCCTTGGGTGTGGTCATCAGTTTGCGAAAATGGCCACTGGCAAATGCGTCAAACACAACGAGATCGTACGGATTAGCTTGCGATTCGAGCATGTGAGGAAACCGACCAATCAGTGCCAATTCCAAAAGTCCCGGAATCACACCGAGAAAACTCTTCACCATCTTCTGATTGAATATTTTGTCAAACACAAGTTGCATGCCAGCTTGGTTGACGATGAAGTCGCGAAAATTAAGCTCAGTACTTAGGTTGATGACATCGAGATTGGGTCGAACGTTCACGAATTCGTGACCAATCGAGTCTTTGCCAAAAAGCGGTCCTATCTGATCTTCGGCCGCACACTGAACAATACAAACTCGCTTGCCGAGTTTCGCGGCCCGCGCGCCCACTAGCGCAGACACTACGCTCTTTCCGACTCCACCCTTCCCCGTAACCATGAGTAATTTACAACGGTCTAGATTCATGGACCTTGTCACTGCCGGATGGAAAAACAAAAGCAGCAGTCGTCGCTGCTGCCTAACATCACTAGAGAACGAAAACTAGGATTTCGGCTGATCTGACTCTTTCTTCTCAGCAAGATTCTTCTGTTCGCCGTCGTTGATACCCTTCTTGAAGTTCTTGATACTCTCGCCAATGGCTCCGCCGAGCTTTGGCAACTTGCTTGCTCCAAAAAGTAAAACGATGACAAATGCAATGATGAGAATTTCTGTGGTACCTAGCATGCAACATACCTCATTCGTTTTTGGTTCTTCGATTTTACTTTAAGACACCGAAAAGTCTAATGTTTTCTGGCATCCAGTGGTGGACATGTCCCGCAGCGGTATCATTGATTTCATTGCGATTATTGCGGGAACCGTATGGCGAGGCGCCTGCATGCCTTGATGTTGGGAAGCAAATGGTAATTCTATTCTGCTTTGGGAAGCGGGCGAGGCAAAGGCACAACTTCAGCAGCTGACTTCATGGATACGCACACATAATAGCGCGGCAAGATGTCCGCAGGAACCACTCGATGGACTATTTTGTGCAGCGCTTCGGCATTCATCGTCGTGTCGATCAGGCTGGAGCGTATCGATTGCGCGATGTAGCTCCCCGAATCAGACTCCAGACGCGAAGTATCGTGAGCAAGAAAGTACAGCTGACCCGAATTCAGTCCGGCTTGCACCGCCCAGAAACGTAGATCGCGTCCGTCGAGCAGAGTCGCAACTACGTCGTTCTGCGGCATGACGCGATTGTCCTGACCTAATACAATGGGTCGTGAAGGTCCAAAGTGTCCGCTATTGACTGCGTTGCCCTTTGCGTCAAACAAAGAAAACGCCAATGAGACAGACTCCAGTTCACTCATGTGCGTGTACGATCGCAAGCAAGTCTCGAGTTCATCGCGCACTTCTGAAATTTCCAAGCCGCGTCTGCCATTGTTCACTACTTGGGCGCGAAAAATCATCATCTGGTGCCACAGAAGCGAGCTCAGTGCCTCACGACGTTCGACTGCACCATTGACGCGCGTGTAGATCAACAGGTACTGATCACCAGGCAGCCCGACTCCCATGTACCAGCCGCTATCGCGACCGGCACGCATCGCGCCGTGGGAAAAAATGTTAAGCCAGCTTGAAGGTTCGAGAGAGATGATTCCCGATCGGTAAAATGACTTGATTGGTTTCTGGCCGTTACCTTCAGTGATAGCCTCACCCTGCATCTTTTGTTCAATCATGATGCCCAACTGAGTACCAAACTTGTCAAAGGAGTCACGCAATGCGGTTGTATCTCGATTGGACAGCACCACATCTTCGAGACACAGCAAACCAAGGGAACCATTAGACCCTCGAATCGGGATCAACGCATGCAATCGGAGACTCACGCTGCGCGCATGTTCGCCGATGGTCGCCGAAGTCGAAACCTGCGAATCGCTCTCATTCGAAATGTTTAAGACAGACGTTGCATCCACGGCACTTTCATCGCCTTTCGGTGCTTCCAATACCATCGTTCCTTCATCAGCCGCCGATTCCGCAGCGATTGCGGCCTGTGATTGACCAAGTTGGGTATCAACAACCGTGGAAGAATCGACTGGCAAATGCGATCCAAGATCTGCAATTGGCACCATCAATGACGACTTGATGTTCATGTAAGGCAGAACTTTTTGGATTAATTCATGATCGGCTTGCGATGCTTCAAATGGGAAGAAAAGCCTAACTTGCTCGTTTCCGCTCGCATGCAATACGACTTGTGGCCGATTGAATGAAATGTGCCTTGCAAGTATGGCAAGACTTTCTTCGATGTGTTCTTCCAGCGCTGTGTCTCTGCGCAATACTTCTACCAAATGTTGCAGATGCTCTTGTGCCAAATCGGACTTTGCAGTTTTGGAAGCAATAACTTTTCGATCACCTATATCAGGTTTGTTCGAAGCTGGTGCGGCCTTTACACTACGTTCTTCCGCCAACTTGCGAACTAACCCCGTCCATGCTTGCGCACCTAATCGTTCGGATAGCTCCAGACTTTTCAAAAGATACGCCGCCCGCGCACCTTGCCCTTGCCGCAAAAGCAGATCACCAAACCAGCCGTACGCAAACATACGAATCAAACCCATTCCCGCCGCTTTCGATATCGTGATGCAGCGGTCGTAATCTGTCGCTACGCGCGCTTCGCCCAATACTTCCTTAGATCGTGCTTTCATTAGAATGGTTATCGGATTTCCAGCTTCAGGCATGGCTGCAATTCGCTGACGCATCGACTTGAATATCCTCGCCATTTCATGATCACGAAGTACGCGACGACGTTGTTCGTGCTCGAAGATCAGTGGGAACGTATAAAGGAAGAGCCCCAAAAGATCAGATTCAAACGGCAGCAAGAAATGCTCTTGCGGCGGCCTGATAAAGACGGCGTGGCACCCAACGTAGAGTTGACGAACGCGATCCCAATCTCCGCGCGCAAACGCAAACATAGCCTCGATCATGTTGACAAAGACATCCGATGCGCGCGCCCGTCTCTCTTTTCGACGTTCGATGTATCTTTCTACTTTGGCTACAAGAAGGTCCCGCTTGCCTGCGAGTAACAATGCAAAGAAATAGATGCTCATCGCACGAGGATTCAACCAATTGCGGGTAGCAATCGAATCAGGAATCTTTTGCGAGAGTCTTTCTACCTCCGAAAAGTTTCCATGCATCAATGCATCGAACATGCGCATCACCAATAAATGACCGGGCGCCAGAGAATAGTTCTCGCGCCGAAGACGCTCATGACTTTTTCTCAAGTTGGCGACAAAATCATCGTAGCGAAATCGTACATAATCAAAATGCGTAGCCTTTTGAAAGTCAACGAATCCAACGACGCTATCTAAACCATACTTCTTCGCAATCGAACGAACAAACTCAATACCCGTAAGCGAATTCTGATTGATGCGCTGGCTCATCATTGCCGAAAGACGACGCGCCACCGCTCGCAAACCAACGGCCGTGTCGATTTGACCCGCCGCAGCACGACGAATGATTTCATCGTCCCACATTAGCGATCTCATCGGATTATTTTGCAATTCTAACTCACTGACTTGGTCCATCAGTTGCGATACGAGCGATTGCTTTGCGCCCACCTTTGCTCCCGACCTGCTGGCTAACGATTTCATCGCCTGCCGCAATCGATGCCGCTGCCACGTTAACGGCATGACGCGATCCACAAAGATCCGAAACTTTGTCCAACGATCATTCCACGGCGATGTCAGTACTTCTAGACGCGCCACCTGTTTCAAAACACCATTGATCGATTGGATGGCTCGCGAAATCTCGCCACCAAAAACACGTAATCTTTGCGAATAAACTTCGACGCGCAAGCGCTCTTCAATATTTGCTGCGTGCTTGCCAGCTTCCTCAAGTTTTTTGATAGCCGTGCCGTATTGCCGTTGTGCACTGTCGATTTCAGCAAGGGCATAGTACAAATCAAAACTGCGAATCGCATTGCGCTTGCCCTTTGCGACGTTTTCGCGACACTTCAACGCACATTCAAAATAGCGCTGCGCGGCCTGAAACGCCTCCGCATCTTTTGCAGCGTTGCCCGCGGCAAAGTTGGCCCTCATACCGAATTCCCACGAATCCGGGCCAATATTGGGACTCAATTCGATCAATTGATTCAAGTGGTGGGCGAGAGCAAACTTCGACTTGGCCGAATCATCGACTTTGGTCTGCATACGTCTTTGAAGAACTGCTTGGTGAAATCTCAGCATTTCGTCTTTATCAACGGTCTGCAAAATTGCTTCACGAACACGATGATGAGAAAAGGCAAATGTCTTTCCTAGCTGTGCTAGCGATGGATCATCGGGCGCACGGACCAGCAAGCCTTCTTCAATTGCACGACGAAGACTGCCCATGACTTCCATGGCACTCATTCCTTCGTATTGCGGTAACAATTCAAATTGAAAGGTCAGACCGATCACTGCGGCTTGTCCTAAAATGATGCGATCATTCTTGTTCAAACGCAAGACTCGCGACAATGCGAGATCGATCGTATCAACGAGCGTATTGGACTTGCTAATTAGGTCGACATCGTACTCCCAACCAGAATCAGCACTGACGCGCGTGATCAGATCCGATGTGACGAGCTTTCGCACCAATTCCACAACATGCAACGGATTGGCAGCCGTTCTCTCCAAAATGTAGCTCACCAGACGTCGATCTGGAGCCGCATTGTCGCCAAGTAGATTTGTAACAATGGACGCTACATCCTCAGGTGCAAACGGCGTCAAATCGATGGGTTCAAATCGACGCTTCAGCTTACGAAACTTATCAACCAATCTGCCAAAGCGCGTGTCGGCCATGTTTTGCACGGGGCGATGGCCGAGCACCATGAAGAATCTTTGCGAGTTATTATGACTGAAGAACTGATCGATGAGTTCCAAACTCTGTTCATCAGCCCAATGGATATCGTCAAAGATAAATACCACCGGACTATTTTCATCGGCAAAGCAACGCGTGAAATCAGAAAATGATTTTGCAAATGTCGCAAAATTGAATTCCTCGAAACTCTCGCCGTCCGTTGCTTCGGGAATGTCTTCGATGAAAGGTTTTAAACCAGGAACGACGCTCGCGACAAGGTGCGCCGTCGGCCCAAGCATCGCTTTGACCTTGCGACGAAACTCTTCCGCCTCGTGCGGCTGCGCTTTCAAAATGCGAATGAGATAATCGTTTATGCCGTTGGCGAGCGCGTTGAATTGCAGTGCGTTTTCGTGCTTCGAAAAATTCGCACTGACGAAACGGACCTTTTTTGCGGCAAGAAATGCGCGAAATTCTGCAAGTAGTCGAGATTTGCCGACTCCCGCCTCGCCTGACACAACCGTCAAGCGAGATCGGCGCTCGTTAGCCGCGGACTGATACGCATCCGTCAGTGCCTTCATCTCCTTGTCACGCCCAACTAATTGCAATCTCGCCGACACCGACTGAAATCGGTCGTTCAAGGCGAGCGGGAAACGAAGCGACTTCGATTCTCCTCGACCCAAGCGCAGCTTCGCACGTTGCAGGTCGGCAATTACGGAGAATGCCGTTTGGTAGCGCTGATCGGGATGTTTGGACAGAAGCTTGTGCACAATGCTGGCGACGATCACGGGCAAATCTGGACGCAATGCCTGCAAGGACTCCGGTTCGTCGTTGACGTGCTGCCGTGCAAGTTTGTCGCGAGACCCACCCGAAAAAGGTGGACGCCCTGCTAGGACTTCATACAAGACGCAGCCGAGCGAATACAAATCGACGCGGTGATCAATGGGCGCACGCATCAGGCTGGTCTGCTCGGGAGCCATGTACATGGGCGTTCCCGCAACCTCTTCAAATGCGCCACGCTCACCACTAAAATTCATCGCTTCTGCGAGCCGAGCTACGCCAAAATCCAACACTTTGACCGTAAGACTCTTTTGATCTTGGTATGAGCGCCCCGCAACAATATTCTGCGGCTTGATATCACGGTGGATGATGTTTTTTCCGTGAGTATAGTCCAGAGCTGATGCTACTTGTATGCCAACATCAAAAAAGAAGTCGAGATCCTTACGCCCCTCGCTGAGTAATACCTCTTTGAGATTTCGGCCGTTCGCAAATTCCATGACGATGTAGTAACCACTACCAAGCTCGCTAATGTCGTCGTTGACTTCGGATGAAAGTAGACCGAGTTCTTCAAACGAAATGATATTTTGGTGGTGAAGTCGACTCATCACCGACGCTTCTTTTTGGAAACGCAGGAGATCTTCTGAGTTGAGGCGTCGGTCTCGCAAGATAACTTTAATAGCGACATCCCGTGATGGATCGTCGAAAGAAATCGCACGAAAGACTCGCCCCATACCGCCCACACCGATTTCTCCGGTGATGCAGTAGCGATCGGCGATCTTGCGACCGATGATTCGTCCAATCTTTACGGACAAGGTTTACCCCACTCACACTGAATTGCTACTTTTTCAAACAGTTCTGTACACCTACGTATTCGACTCATTTGCAGAACTCTTTAGTCCTTGGCGAATCTGGTAAGCATTTATCGGAAAATTTTGCCCCGAACTGTTGTTTGTTTTTCGCTGTATATTTGATAAGTTACAATCAAACATCAGAAATACGTACGAGGTTCACGTGGGAACGCAAAGCGCAAGTACATCAGCTGATTCCAAGCAAACTTTACAAAAGCTCAATATGTCGGACCGAGCTCTGCGCCATTGCAAGATTGTTGCGACACTCGGACCGGCCTCTTCCAACGAAACTGTACTTTCCCAACTTATCGACGCAGGACTCGACATCGCCCGACTCAATTTTTCCCACGGCGAGCACGAAACGCATCTCAAAAATATTGATCTGCTTCGCAGCCTCTCGCGCACCCGCGCCAAGCCCATTGCGATCTTACAAGATCTACAAGGTCCCAAGATTCGCTGCGGAAAATTGATGAACGGCGAGATGAAGCTTGAACGCGGACAGATTCTCAAACTTCAATTCGGCACCGAACAAAAGCAAAACGACATCATTCCCATCGACTACCGCGATCTCGTGCATGACGTCAAAGTCGGACACCGCGTCATGATGGATGACGGCCTTCTCATTACTGAGATCACGAAGGTCGAACAACACAGTGTCGAGATCAAAGTTCTTGAGGGTGGAATTCTTAAAAACCGCAAAGGCGTTAACTTCCCAGACTCACGACTGTCATTGCCCGCACTCACAGAAAAAGACAGCCGCGACTTGTTATTTGGCATCGCTAATCGCGTAGATTTTGTCGCACTTTCATTTGTGCAATCGCCCAAGGACGTTCTACAACTGAAGCAGATGATTTCGGCACTCGGTGCCGACACTCCGGTCATTTCGAAGATTGAAAAGTTGTCGGCGATTGAAGAGATCGACGAGATCGCCCGCGTTTCCGATGGTCTGATGGTTGCTCGCGGCGACCTCGGCGTAGAGGGCGGCGTGGAGCGCGTCCCAACATTTCAGCGCATCATCCTCAAGGCTGCAGCAAAATACGCAAAACCAGTTATCATTGCGACACAGATGCTTGAATCCATGATCAAGAACCCACGCGCAACTCTGGCTGAAGTCGCAGACGTTGCCAACGGTGTTTTGGACGGAGCTGATTGTTTGATGCTGTCCGGGGAAACAGCCAGCGGCAAGCAGCCAGTGGGTTGTATTGAAAAGATGGCCTCGATCATCGAAGAAGTTGAATTGTGGACACTGAAGAAGTCGCGCCCTGTTCTAGCCAACTTGAACTTCGACTCTGCTACTCGCATGGAAACACACGTTGCCATCGCACGTGGCGCGTGCGAAGCCGCGGACGCTCTTCAAGCTAAGGCCATTGTCTGCTTAACTTTGACAGGTAACATCGCTAAAACGATCGCCACGTGGCGTCCGAACTCTTACATTATCGCAGTCAGCCCCCGTAAAGATGTGATCCAACGCCTCGTTAATGTATGGGGCGTTTATGGCATACAAAACCCCATGTTTTACAATACGGACGTGCTGTTGGCAGAACTCCCAAAAATGCTGAAAGACATGGGACTTGTTTCGTCCGGCGACACGATCGTTGTCACGGCAGGCATCCCGATCAATCAGATGTGTCCGACCAACATGATCAAGATTAATCGCATTCCGTAGTTTTTTTGAGATTACGCGATTTTCTTGTGACGCACGACGCGGCGAAGAATTCTGTCGTCGCAAATTTCATCAAGATTAGTTTTTTCCGATAGTTCCAAGCACGAGCTTTGGTTACGACCGTGCTCTTTGCTTTCGTAGCTGAGAATGTCTGCGCATTTGATGATGTCTTCTGCCTTGCCAGAAAATCCCGCGCGTACATAAGCCCCACCCAAGCTTACGGTAATGGCGAAATCTTGTTGCTCGTAATTGAAGTGATGTGATTCGATGGCTTCTCTAATCTTTTCGCAGCGTCGCCAAAGATCACTTGCATCCACAACTTTCACCAGAACAATGAACTCGTCACCTCCGTAGCGAGCCGCAAACTCATCACGCGCAACCAGTTCATTCCGCTTGAGAACCTTACCGACTTCAGCAATCAAGTGACTTCCAGCCAAATGGTTCGCCGTATCATTGACCCTCTTGAATTTGTCGATGTCGAACATGACCACGCCAATATTTTCAACTCCGTCACGGCACCGCGTCATGGCAGCGGCGAACTTCTTTTCGAAGTGCCGCATGTTTCCAAGACCAGTGAGTTCATCGGTTTGACTAAGGACATTTAGTCGATGATTTGCTGATCGCAAGCGGTCGGTGATCGCCTTCATTCTTAAAACGGCGCTGATTCGCGCTAACATCTCGCGACCGTCAATGGATGATTCAAAAAATTCGTCCGCGCCAGCTTCCAACAAAGAGACAGCGTCTTGCCGACTGACCATCTGATCGACAACGAAAATGACACCAATACGTCGTTCCGTTTCGGATTCGCGAAGCTTGGCGCAGAAATCGATGGATTCTTGCACGTCGCCCTTCGCATGCACCAGTAATACGTCAGCATGGGACGACTTTAGAAAAGTATCGGCGTCGTGCAATGAGTTTTCGAAAAATACAGTGAAGTGGAACAAGCCACCACCATCTGAAGGTAACAACAAACTCGAGCTCACGCGTTGCCGCATGTTCTGATCATGCATCACGGCCACCACTCGCATGGTGCGCGAAGTGAGCGAAGGCGCTCGCGCCTGATCTGAGTTTGTTGGTTTCACGTTTCTCTACCCCCAACCAAAAGACGGAATCACTCCGTCTTTTCCTCTCCTTAAAGGGTATCGGAGCTCACAGAGTCAACTTAACTGAATTTGCACATTTTTAATTAAACTCTTGTATTTTTGACGACTTGCACCAGTCCCCAAAAGTCCCAATTTCTTACTTTTTCGCCATTAAAACGCATCGTTTGACTGAGGATAGAAATAGGCACATTTTTCATAGAGCGCAGGGCAACTGGTTGATCATCCTGTCATCCTATCGGTTAACGCAAATCAATCGCCAAACGATAAAATAATCTTTGATGACATGGAATTATGACAAAAATCGACACACCCTTGAGGTTCCGACGTCGGAGCTTGAGAAAGCCTTACGTTTTCGCAGCGAACCAGGCGTGTCCTATCGCATATTTCGCGCGGTTGCTTTCATTGCTGGCGTATTGTTCGTGATCGGTAGCATTGCCGCATATGGCTGGCTCTCGGCTCTCGGCGTGTTTGACTCACAAGATCATTTGCTTTCGGCCATTACCTCTCGCCATCCCAGCGATAACACAATCGTCTTCGACCGCGACGGCAACAAAATTGGCGAATACTTCGACCAATATCACGTATATGTGCCGTACGAAGAAATTCCTGAAATGTTGGTAAAAGCGATCGTCGCTATCGAAGATCGAAGTTTCTTTCAACATCCGGGAATCGATCTCAAAGGCATTCTTCGCGCATCTATGAGCGTCATTCGCGGCGGATCCTACAACCAAGGCGCGAGCACGATCACGCAACAGTTGGTGCGAAATCTGTTGCTAAGCCGTGAAAAAACAATCGATCGCAAAGTCAAAGAGGTCGCGCTTTCACTCCAACTTGAAAAGCGCTTAAGCAAAGAGAAGATCATCGAAGCCTATTGCAACGCCATGTTTCTCGGTAACGGCGCTTACGGTGTAGGAGCGGCGGCACAACGTTACTTCGGCCGGAATCTTAACGAACTCAAGACGCACGAACTCGCGTTACTGGCCGGTCTGTTCCAGTCTCCGAGTCGATTCAATCCCAAGAAGAGTCCCGAGTTAGCGCAGAAGCGGCAACGCATGGTCATTGGCGCGATGTATCAGTCCCGATTTATCACTCGAAAAGACACCATCCGCCTATTGCGTGAGCCATTGGTATACGCCGAGTACATTCCCATTAACGCTTCATTGGCTCCGTATTTCGTCGATCACGTGCGCGAATTGACAGACGACCTCGCGGGCAGCTCAAGTGTAGAAAACCGCGGATGGCGCATCTACACCACGCTGGACTCAACCCTACAAAAAATCGCCAATGAGACACCCAAGGAAATGGATGATCACTTTTTCCGCTCGGAAAAGTGGTTGAATCGTCCCGTGGTGAAACGTCGTTTCGCGGGCCCCGAACTGCCGAAGCACGAGCTGGAACTCGGCTTGGTCAGCGTCGATCCGCGAACAGGCGAAGTACTTTCCATGCTTGGCGGAAGAGACTATCGCATCTCCCAATTCAATCGCGCCACCACATCGTTGCGTTCGCCTGGTTCCGGATTCAAACCTGTCGTATATTCGCTCGCCCTTGATTCTGGCAAGAAGTGGTCAGACGTTTACTTTGTATCTCCCGTTTCGGTAAACGGCTATCGTCCCAAAAACTACGATGATGAGTTCCTTACCGAAACGACCATGCTGCGCGCCTTTTTCCGATCGATGAATACCATTGCTGTCGAGATGGGAAGCGATCTTGGCATTCCTGCGATTATCGACCATGCTATTAAGCTGGGTGTTCGCTCCAACCTCAAAGTCGAACCCGCCACCATTCTGGGCTCATCGGAAGTCACCATGCTCGATTTGTCTCGCCTCTACTCGTCCATTGCTAACCAAGGAAAGTTGGTTGATACGATTGCCATCAGAAAAATCACCACGCGCGGCGGAGCTACAGTTTACGAGGCACCAAGCGTCGAAGCTCGCACCACACATGCACTCACACCGCAGATCGCGTATTTGATGACCGATGCGATGCGCAACGTTTTTCGCCACGGTACCGCTAACGCATTCTCCGATTGGGGCGACTTTGCGGCTGGCAAGACGGGAACTTCGAATGACTCCGAAGACAACTGGTTCAACGGATTCACTCCCGATCTCGTCACAATCGTTTGGTCTGGCAACGACGATCACATCACGATGAATCGTCCGGCGTCAGGTGCCACGATCGCCTTGCCGATTTGGACGCATTACATGGAGAAGGTTAAGCAAGTCAGAAAGTTTGATCGCTTCCGCATTCCCAGCGGAGTCTCTTCGGTAAAAATTGACCCCGTGTATGGATACAGAAGTACTGGTGGTGTCTCCGCATATTTTCTGCGAGGGACGGAGCCGAGACGAAGTTCATCCGAGTTAGAGAGAAAACCAGAAGACACAGGTGAGTCGTTCCGTGATCTATACTCACACTAATTATTTCTCGTACATCGCACGCATAGCCATTTTCGCTATGTGGTGTACCTACGCAGCTGCGCAGCAATCTCCTTCACCGCTGCCAATGCCCATGCCGCCGCCACAGCTGCCGACCATTCCACCTTCCTCCATTCCCGTAATGGGATTGTCTTTGACCCAAGACGCAGGCTCCGGCGCAAAGGATCCAACGTCCCTGTGCAAACGCGTCATGAAATCCTACGTACCCGCGATTCGCATGCTCGTCGCCACGCTGAAGCCTGACGAAATCAAACGCATCAAAAACGACGGCTATCGCGGACTGCTCAGTTGGACCGAGAAGAGTTGCACTCTCAAAGCAGATCGTGGGCGAGTGCTGTCACAAGTTGCCAAGGCACTTACCTCGCACGACTACAGAGTCGGTGTGATCCAACGTTCCGGATTCGGAACATCGCCACTGACCTCCGAAATTCTCACCGGTTTTAATTCCGCCACCAATGGTCTAGGCATGCGAGCCGATCAAATCGCGATCACCAGCCCGGGGACCAACTTGGACATTACGCGCGCAGTGGCTGAATTGTTACTATTACATAACGTCACGGTTCTCGTCGGTGGCTACGAACGAATCGATGCCGATCAACTCGCGCGCTGGGCTCATGTGCTACGCATTCCGACATTGATCCTCAATCACAACATCAATCTGCTACAACGCTCCCCGTTTGCCTTTTCGGTCTTTCCGAACCCGCTCAATCTCTCGGACAATTTGACCGGGCTGGCAGTTTCGGGCGCCGTCAAACGCGTCGCCATCCTTCGACCAAACACCAACGGCGCAGCGACCAGTGCCGCCACCTTTCGCGCAAAACTAGAAGCCGCGGGTATCTTTGTTGAACCTGACGTCACCTTCTCCAATGACGATTTTCCGTCGTTGGAAGCGGCCGCACAAAAACTTCTACAAGTAGGTCCCACGGATCGCAAATCAGAGATGAATAAACTCATGTACGAAGCACGCATGAAGGCGCGCAAAGAAGGCGTGGGCTTCAATCCGAAGATGATTGTCTTGCCGCCGCGCATCGAATTTGATGCCGTATTCATTCCTGCAAATTTCAAAACGGTTCGCTACATTGCCCGCATGTTCAAGTTCTTAGGTGCGCCGAGCGTGCGAATGTTGGGAACTTTTGAGTGGCGTTCGCGCGCCATTATCGAGCCATGGGATCCGTATTTAGAGAATGCCGTGTTTGCAGATTTTTTTGGTGACTATATCCAGCTTCCACCTGCGCTACAGCCAACAACTCGTTCGACCTATTTCATGAATGCTGAGGATTCAAGAAAATTAGATTTTCGCGCCATCGGTTATTATGCGGGAAATATCGCCGCTAGGGCGGTTGGTTCAACGAACACTCTCACCAAACGCAATGTGATTCACAAGACGATAGAGAACATGACGCATCCGGTCAACGATCCGTTCTTCCCTGATGGCAAAGCTTTTGATGGATTACACGCGAGTCAATGGCGGACGAAACTACTGCGAATCTTTGACAAGTCGATCATGGAAATCTCGCCCGCAGATGGCATGTTGTTCATGATGCCATCTCCGAGCCCGACTCCGTTACCAACGCCGTAGTTTGCGCTTGGCCTTTTCTGGACGACGGCCTTCTGGAATGGTTCCGTCACGCAGCTTCTTCGGCTTAGCTTTCGGCGCGAGACCCTTTTCAAGGCGCAACAACTGAACGATCAATTCGCTCTCGCGCACCTTGTCGTCTTGATCAGGTTTCAATCCCTGTTCTTCAAGCAGACGCTTGTACTGGCGAATTTCGTAAAGTTTATTTTTAATGCTAGCGACGCGCTTTTGCGCAACGTAGCCGAGTTCGACTGGTTCATTTTGCTTGGGAAAATGAATGCGATGCTGATCATTTCCAGCTGGCTTTGCCGAATCTGGACGACGATCTGGGCGCTTGTTCTTGAAATTGTTGCGGCGCTCTTCACCTTGGCCTTGTTGGGCCATCGGACGACGCTCTTCCCACTTCTTCTTAAATGCAGGACGGCGCTCTTCACCTTGGCCTTGTTGGGCCATCGGACGACGCTCTTCCCACTTCTTCTTAAATGCAGGACGGCGCTCTTCACCTTGGTTGCGCTCTGCAGACTTGCGCTCTTCCCATTTTTTCTTGAACGGTGGGCGGCGATCTTCACTTTGACTTTGTGCAGCGGGACGACGCTCTTCCCACTTCTTCTTAAACGCGGGACGACGTGCTTCACCTTCTGGCTCAGACGGCTTACGACCTTGCCACTTGCTCTTGAATTCTGAACGACGGTCTCCGCCTTGCTCGTTGGAAAAAGCGCGGCGCTCACGACGTTTTGGTTTGAATTCCTTCGAATCTTGCATACATACCCTCTTCAGTTCATCTTTGCGGCCATACACAATGCCCCTCTGGCGGGTCAAGAGCATTCCCAATACATGCCTTTTTCTCTGTATTTATCAATACTTACACAACTGAAAAAGTTCGCCAAACTCGGTCAGACGGTCGGAAATCATTAAGGTTACACAGTATTTTCCGACAGCTACTGGTCAGGACTATGGAATTTAGTGAGGCAATCTATGTCGGCAGTGAAGCTCAACCCAGATCAAAACTTGGTAACTTTCAACCAAGGCGATGTCATCGTGTTAGAAGGCGATCCCGGGGGCGATATTTACATCATTCGTAGTGGCGTTGCTGAAGTGTATCGCGTTCGCGACGGCAAAGAATTAATCCTTGCCAAACTGGGCGCAGGTGAAATGCTTGGCGTCATGACCGTCACTTCCGGTGGCCCGCGTTCGGCAAGCGTCCGCGCAAAAACAGCTCTTACTGCAACTCGCGTAGATCACAGCAAAGTCAAAGAACTCATGAGCTCACTACCGAAGTGGGCGACCGCAATGATGGAAGACCTCATCACGCGCGTCAAACAAACCAACGAGCTCTACGAAAAGTCCCATTCTGCGCACGCAGATTCGCTCAACCATGTCGGCCGCATCGTGACCTTGGCTGCGCAAGTCGCTGAAGGATTCTTACCTCTTGCTGAAACACTATCTCACAAAGTTGAAGATCGCACCGTGTCCGTTGATGAAGTTTTGGAAAAACTCTCCAGCATCATTAACGAACCTTACCGAGATCTTCGCAAGATCGTCGACGTTTTTGACGAAAAGGACCTAGTGCCGTGGAAATCGAAGGCGCGCAATTCCCGATGTACCGTGGACGAGCTCAACAACTTTTCGTTTTTCGCGAATTTCATCAAGGAGAACCGCAAGTCAGGAAAACTCTCCGAATTCATCGGCACTGTTTCCATCAAGGATCGCAAGCACCTTGCAGCATTGGCCGAAGTAGGCATCAAAACAGTCGGCAGCGGCGAAAAATTCAAAATTGAATTCAGCACTGCGTGTATCGAATTGAAGAAGGCTTCCTGTGATTTGGATATTCAGACGTTGAAGCAGGCTAAACATTTCAAGTTCCTCGAACTCAACGAAAATGACCCCGTCACCATCGAGTTCAATCCGCATCTTTTGCTGCTCACCGTCCAGTGCCTAGATACTATTAACGCATTGGATCAGCTCGAAGACGGCGGTCAGCGCATCCAGCGTCAACGTTCTCTCGTCTATTGAAGTTCAAGCGAACGGGCCACTTCCCATGTGTTACTCCGCAATGGTCAAACAAAGCCTCAGATATCTCGAACAAGAATTTGGGGCGACCGTTATTCGCGATTCAATTTCTCAATACGAGTTATGGTCCCAACAGGACAGCAAAGTCTATCGCCCCATTGTCGGCGACGACGCCCGCATCTTCCCCATGAATTTTACTCTCGGATTAGTGAGCCCAGCAAACTCCAGCATAGGCATCGCGCCGATGCGTTACCAAGTGTGGCCTGCTTCGTTCGCTGAGGATCCCAAGCATTTAACCCTCTACAACGCGCGCCGCGACAATCTCGACTCGAAGATTTGGTCGCCGCTATTGGGAAAGTCGCATGGACTGATTTGCATCAGCAGCTTTTATGAGTGGGTACGTGTCGCTGACCTGATCGAGGGTTCTAATGTTTCACTGCGCGACATTGAAGCCACGTTTTCGCAGCAAAAGCTTGAACGCAAACGCAAAGTCGAAGCCGCCGGAAAAAAGTTCTCGCCGACGCCGACGGAAAAACTACCCGCGATGGAACGCAAGATCATCGTGCGCTTCAAACCGGAAACCGATGATGTCATGATAATTCCGACATTGGTTGCCCAGCGCCCTTCACCCCTCGGGGGTAACATGCATTCGTTTGCCATGATCACAACTGAGCCCCCCGCCGAAGTCGCCGCCGCGGGGCACGACCGATCTCCGATTCAGCTTTCCAAGGAGCATGCTCAGGATTTCATCAACCTTAAGTCCCCTAACAAAGAGGCCTTTCTCAAACTTCTCGCGTCACCTCGGCCCAGTCGCTACGTTGTCGATTTGGGCTAAATTCCCTTAGGATTGGTCACTGATTTGACTTGGCTGGCACTTCTTGGCCGATGTATGATCAATGCACGCGAATAGCTACGGGAAAGGGAAGGGCGTGGACTTACACGACACTGGAATTGCGTTTCAACACTTGACGAATGTGGAACTACGACGAGCACAAATGCTTTTCAAGGCGATGTCGTATCAGCCGTTGTCCGCAATCGGTCCGTCCATGGTTACGTGGGCTCTCAAACTGCATCTGCCCATCGGCCCAATCATTCGCAAAACCATCTTTAGCCAATTCTGTGGCGGCGAGTCGATCGACGAAGCACTTGTTTCCGCAGGACACCTCGCTCGGCACAACGTTCGTTCCATTTTGGACTATGCCGTTGAGGGCGCACAGAGCGAAGAATCTTTCGCTCGCACCGAGGCCGAACTGGAAAATGTCATTAAAATTTCTTCATCGCATGCACACGTATCGTTCGCGGTTTTCAAACCCACGGGCATCACTCGTTTTGCTTTGCTGGAAAAAGTGAGTCGCGGTGAAACTCTCACCCCCGCAGAGTCTTCTGATTGGGAGTTGGCCAACCAGAGATTTCAAAACCTTTGCGCACTCGCACGCAAACAAAATATACGCATCATGATCGATGCTGAAGAAACATGGATTCAGCCTGCTATCGACCAGATGTGCGAAACAGCCATGCAGCTTCACAACGGCAATCAAGCCTATGTCTTCACCACCATTCAGCTCTACCGCAAAGATGGTTTGGCTCGCTTGGAACAACAGTACAACGCCGCCAAGGCTGGCGGTTACCACTTCGGCGTTAAGCTCGTTCGCGGTGCTTACTTGATCAAGGAACGTGAACGCGCCAAAGCACACGGGCTCGATAGCCCGCTGCATAGTACCAAAAAAGCAACGGATCACGAGTTTGATCAAGCGATGCGTTTCTGCGTCAATCATCTGGATCACATGGCGATTTGCGCCGGCACACACAATGATTCATCAACTTTGCATTTAGCTAAGCTGATGGCTGATCGCGGCATCGCCAAAAACGATTCGCGTATCGAATTCGCGCAGCTCCTAGGCATGAGTGATAACCTGACTTTCAATCTCGCCCATCACGGTTACAACGTCTCGAAGTACGTTCCCTATGGCCCCGTCGAGGCCGTTCTTCCCTATCTGTTCCGTCGCGCCGAAGAAAATACCGCCATCCGGGGTCAGGTCTCTCGCGAGTTAAGTCTCATCGAATCCGAAATCCAGCGTCGAAGATCTAACTAGTCAATCTACTCAAATCATTAGTCCCCGGGAAACTGGGGACGATTTCATTGGACATTTTTGCTTCAAAAAATCGGCACGATTCCTGCTCAATGCCGCCTGCGTTGGTTGTTGTTCTTAAACTGTTTTGGGCGGTAAAAATGATAAAGAATTTGCGGTTTGTCGGTGCATCCATTTGTATTGCTTCGATGAGTACGGGCTGTCTAAGTGCGCGTTTCTTTACACCTTCTCGAGGAAGCGTCACCCTCCAAGTAGATGGCGATGCGGTGGGTGAATATAAGCCGTTCCTAAAGGCGCTTCGTTTGACGCTGAAGTCGAAAAATGCCCTGAAACCGGAATCCATTTCCAAAGAATTCGCCATTGATTCCGCTACCATGAGCATGGAAGGCGTGCCCGTTGGCTCCGTCGAAGCTAACTTGGAGGTACTGTCCAATAGCAATACAGTTGTCGGCAGTGCGAACAAAGAATTCAAAATCTCGACTGGAGACAATCAAATTTCCTTTGATGACGTCAAAGTTGATGTCCGCGTGTTGACCGAACTACTAGTGAACGTAAACATCCAGATGCCAGCTGAATACAAAGCGGCTATTGCTGCTGCCAAGACGCGTAAACTAACGTTTACCCGCAACGCGAAAGACGAGAAGACGGTGGACTTGCTTGCTTCCTCATCCGCTGCAGTAGCTCTACCGACAGCATTGCAATCACTATTAGAAGACAACTGCGTCAGTTGCCACGATTCCGTCGCAGCATCCGCCAAGCTTGATCTTTTAAATTATCCATTTAAGTCCGCCAAAATCGGCGATCAGACCGCGTTGATGAATTTGATCCGAGATCGCATTAAAAACACTGCGAGACCGATGCCGACGGATGGACTGATGGCCGCAAATGACATTGCCCTCTTCGACGGCTTTCTAGCATCGGCACTGCAACCAGCTGCAACCGGCACTGCTGCCAGCGATTCCTTGACCGTCAGCTTGGCGGCACAAGCGGGTGAAACTCTTGACGGAAAGATCATCATCAAAGATGCAAACGATTTACCCATCCTCGAAGGCAAACTCACACCGGTCACCGTCGTGAAGGATTTGCGTTGGTCCGAAGTCAAGGAATGGAAGCAAATCCCGCTGCCAACCGGCCAAGTGACCGTACGTGCGCGCTTGGTCCCCAACAATTAATCGTCGTGCTCCGCTACGAAGCATAAAAATGGGCGCATCTTGCGCCCATAACCTCTAAAAATCATCCGTACCCTGACAGTTTTTTGCTTATAAATTCCCTCTCGTTCGGTTTATGCTCTTACCGCCTCCCACGGTGCAAATTCTGAAATTGAAGGCGGTTTGGATGAAGCAATATCTCGATCTGCTCAATCACATTCTCGAACATGGCGAATTCCGCGAAGATCGTACCGGCACCGGCACGCTCAGCGTGTTTGGTTACCAATCGCGTTACAATCTTGCCGAAGGCTTTCCGCTCGTTACCACCAAAAAACTTCACACCAAATCGATCTTCCATGAGCTGCTGTGGTTCATGAGTGGTTCGACGAACATCCGTTATCTGAAAGACAACGGCGTTTCGATCTGGGATGAATGGGCCACAGCTAACGGCGATCTCGGTCCCGTTTACGGCCACCAATGGCGCCACTGGGGCGCTTCAGTTGACGATGTGAAACGCTCGCCCGATGGCAAGGCTGGTGTGGACCAAATTCAACAACTCATCGACGGCATCAAGAACAACCCACAATCCCGCCGACATATTGTGTCCGCGTGGAACGTCGCCGACATTCCGCAAATGAAACTTCCGCCCTGTCACGCACTCTTTCAGTTTTACGTGCATTCAGACCGTCGCCTGTCATGTCAGCTTTATCAACGCAGTGCGGATGTATTTTTGGGAGTTCCCTTTAACATCGCGAGCTACGCGCTCTTCTTGCACATGATCGCCGCACAAACGGATTTGAAGCCGGGCGAGTTCGTACACACACTTGGTGATGCGCACCTGTACAAAAATCACATCGAGCAGGCCAAGCTGCAGTTGACACGCGCGCCGATGAAACTGCCCACGCTCGAACTCAATCCCAACGTAAAGTCGATCTTCGATTATCGATTTGAAGACATCAAGATTCACGGATACGAATCTCATCCTTCTATCAAGGCGGACATTTCCGTATGACCATTTCTTTGATCGTTGCAGTTTCGGACAATGGCGTGATCGGTGCCAAGAATCAAATGCCTTGGCACCTTTCGGCGGACTTGCAACGATTCAAGAAGATCACCTCGGGTCATCCCGTAATCATGGGTCGCAAGACATTTGAGTCGATCAAGAAACCGCTACCCAACCGCACCAACATCGTCATTTCGCGCCAAGACTTCTCGTCACCGGGTTGCATCGCGGCGAAGTCGATTGAAGAAGCTGTCGTCAAAGCAAAAAAGTGCGAAGGCAAAGACGAAATCTTTATCATCGGCGGTGCCGAGATTTACCGGCAATCACTCGAACTCGTGCAACGCATGTACATTACGCGCGTGCACATCAAAGTCGCGGGCGACACGTATTTCCCCGAGTTGGATTGGTCCAAATTCAAACTCGTGTCTTCCGAGCGAATGAAGTCTGTCGAAAAAATTCCCGCCTATAGTTTTGATCTTTTCGAACGCACCATGAAGTAAGTTCTGTTCGACCGAACATCATCGAACGCTTTCACGACTCTCTCTCTCTGAGAGTGTCGGCATTCGTCGTCGACGTTGCTAGACTCGGCGCATTCTAATCTTTCAACAAGGAGTGTTTATGAAAGCGAAAGTTTTACGCACGTCTGCGATCGCATTGATCCTTGCGTCTTGCGGCGTACAAGAGCAAACATCACAGGTCAGTGATGTAAGTAATCCAGGTCAAATGGGCGAAGACAATACATTGTTTTGGACGGAAGGCACCGATCTCATGATCGCGAACTGCCCGAAAGACAAGCCTGTCACACGCGCCCATTGCAACGTAAATACACGCAAGCAACCATTGACCCAAGCGCAAGCGACAACCAAGCAGACATTGACGAACTCCATCGATCAACTCAACGCCCAAATCGCAGCCGAGATCAAAGCACTCAAGGATGCCGATCCGACTGTTCGTGCCTTGCAATCAAAGGTCCAAACTTTGACCGATCAAAAGAGCAGGCTCTCTGCTTCGATTTCCACGCATCAATCTGAACTCACAACCGCACAGGCAGAAAAAACCAAGCTCGACAGCTACATCACACAGATCGATTTGGAACTCGCGCGCATCACAAAGGCACTCGAAGCCAATCCACGTGATCCTGAGCTTCTCGCCAGCCAAGAGATCTACATGGAGCAAAAGTCTTCCTTTACTGAGCAAAGCACTGCCTTTGCCGAAACCATCGCCGCACTGACACGCAAGGTCGCGTGGGAAAATGCGACGTTGGAAAAAGTCACCACCGATCTCACAGCAACGCAGCAAGAACTCACCAAGGTGTACGCAGAACTCGAAGTCACTTCGCCTAAACTTGTGCAGCTCAACGGTGATTTGAAAAACACCCAAAAGACGCACTCCAAAGTTGACGCTGTCTTTCAAAAGATCGGTCGCGCTGACGTCACCTACTTGGGTTCGACATTTTCAGCCAACGAGCAAACCGTTCTCACATTGCTGAAGAGCTCCATGGGCTCGGGTTTGAAACAAGGCACCTACCAAAAAGAACCGGGGGGTTATAACTTTTGTCCGCAACGCGTTACACCAACCATTTCCAATGACGTGATGACATCTGTGCGTTTGACGTACTTGTCCCCATGCGGTGGATCTTCTGAGACGTACACATGTTCTCAGAATTCCTGCAAGCTTTCGAGCAATCGCGCCGAAGTCAAAGTACTGGGCTTTGAGCGTTACGAATTCATCGACAGCGGTTACAAGGCGTTCTTCAAATTCCAAAGCTCGGACATGAGCGGTGAAGGCACACCGAACGGCCCCCTCACGCACACCGAAAACTAACCTTACCCCAACCCGCCCAAGCCTTTGGGCGGGTTCTCCCCGACTACATGGACCTGCCGATTAGCGTTTTGCATCCGTCATGAAATCGTCTAAAATCGCGTAAACATCACTCTAGGATTTCATGAGGCGCTTAGCGACACTGCCGCTACTGCTCTTGCTCGCTGCGACACCTGCTCCCGCGGCGTCGATTTTTTCGTGTAACTTCTTAGCCGCCGTCGCGATCAAACTCGGCCTAAGCTCCCCTATCGCGAATCCCAAAAGCGAAGTTAACGAAGTTGAACGTGCCGTTGTCCAATACCAAATCGGAACTATGGCCGACGTGGTCAACGGAAGTCTTCGACGCGGCAAGTTCACCTCACCATACAAAGAAGGCGACGAAACCATCGGGGACTTTGATTTGTCTGATGCTGCCGTGCGCAATCTTGTCAAGATACTCGATACGACCATTGCGAAATCACGTGCGAACGGTATGGCATGGGATACGAGGACCGAACGTGTCGCCTGGCGTGCATCGTCTTTTGCTCCTTCGCGAATGGAACCTGATTTGGGCTTCATGAGTTTGAGCCAAGACCGCGCGTTCACCGAATCGCTCAAAGGTGCTGATAAGGTCATGGCGGTGATCATCCCAAAGAATGTCGATATTCTCGATACACAAAAAGTTTACACATCAGCGAACGCCTTCGCAGGAATGCGCGAAGTCATCGCTCCGCGCGGGTCGTATCTCGAGCCGATTTCACGAGATAAATTATTGCGGGAGTTGCAAAACGAAATCCCCGCATCGATGCCCGTTTACAAACTAGTTGTTCCCACGATCACAGCAAACTTTGCGTTCTTCTCAGTAGGTCAGTCAACTAAACTTGGCGAAAGCTCCACAAAACTCGCCGGTCCGAACGGAGCGGAAGAACTCATCACCCAATTCAAGAACGATCCGACGATGGCCAACATGTACGGCAGGCAAAGTGGATTCTTCGATAAAGACACCATCGAGCTTCACACGCGCACCGTAGCACAATATGCCACACAGCTTTTGCCTGCCGAATTGCCGACACTCGCGAGCAACATCAACTCGCGAAAGATTTTCAATCTCCTCGTTGCCCTGCACGATATCGGCAAAGGTGTTGCCGAGGATTTGGGAAAGCGAGAATTGCAGTACGCATATACCTTGCCCATCGTCGAGAGTGTTTTGCGTGGAATGGAAGCAACCACCCAAGAGCGCGAGATCATCAAATCGATGATCGAAGCGAAGACGTTTAGCGCGGTAGCTCGCAATCAGATGACGCCAGAGCTGGCAGCAGACAACATTCGAGCAGAGGCTGCACGCCTCGGTGTAGATGCAAACGCATACTTCAAAATTCGCGATTTGTTCTATCGCTCGGATATGCTGGCACATCCGACACTGCGCGTTCAGCTATTTGAAAAGGAGAACCTTGGAAAGTTGAAGAGTGAACCGTACAACCAGCTGAAAAAATTGTTTCCCTAAAGCAAATCTCAAAGATTTAAAACTGAATATCACTAAACCGACGTGCTATCAGAGCCGGACGCAATGAGTCGATCGCCAGAGTCCTTTCGGTAAACACCGCAACGTGAGAGGGATGATGGATTTCTGATCCTAACTGCAGATTCATCACGGCTTTGGTGCGTTGGGCAACCGCACCGGCTGAATCCACCCATGTCACGGCATAAGGAACGACCATGTTCAATTCTGCTTTGAGCAAGGGAAAGTGGGTACAACCCAACACGATTTGATCAACCTTCATGCCGCGCGCATCCGCATCGGCAAATATGGGGGCAACTTCTCGGCGAACGGCTTCCAAATCAATTTCCAAACCACGTAGCTTGGCCTCCGCGATTTCTACAAGAGGCGTCGAACCCTGCATGATGACATGACAGTCTTCGGCAAAGTTCTTTACAAGTTGAAGCGTGTAGGGTCGGCGCACAGTTGCGGGAGTGGCAAGCAGCGCAATGCATTTGGACTTGGAAGCTTGCGCCGCTGGTTTAATTGCGGGCACGACACCAACCACGGGAATCGTCACAGCAGCGCGGAGCTCTTCTAGTGCAATTGTACTCATGGTGTTGCAGGCGACCACGACTACGTCGCAAGGATGATTTTGTAAGCAGGATCGCACCACCGTCGGGACCCGATCTTTCACGAGTTGGTCTGGTTTGGTGCCATACGGAAAATATGCGTTGTCTGAAACATAAACAATGCGGCATTGCGGTAAGACGCGGGTGAGTTCATCGCAAATGGACAGAGCCCCAACTCCAGAATCAATGACCAAGATGCTTGGAACGGGGAGACTCATTTTGATAATACGGCTCCCCTAATTGGCTGCGAGCTGAGTGAGCTTGGCTGACGGCCTCATCGGCACCAAATGCGCCTCGAACTGACTTGGCACAATCGGCACCGGAACAAAGAGATCGGAGTGCCGCAAAATGCGGATCAAGCCACCACGCGCTCGCACCACGTTGGTATCGTGATCGAGGCGGATGCCACCAAACGGACGATCTTCAAATCTCACTTGGCGAGACGCATGCAAAAGATCGCCACGCGGTCCTTCTCTCTTGGTCACCAAAATTCCCACGTGACGACGGTAAACCATGATATCGCCAGGAAGGGCTTGGGAAAAATCGTTGCCGATATCGACCAAATTGAATTCAGACAACAGCAAAGGGGCCGGTGCACGCCCGAGCGTCGCCGATGGTGCGTATTTGTAATCAAACCCAGCTTGCGCAAACACGCGCAAAACCAAATGACTGCAATCGACGCCACAACGATTGCATGATGGACACTTTTGCGAACGGTTACCTTTGCGAGATTGCTTCTCTGCTAGGCACGCGTTGCATTGCTGGCACGATTCGTCCGACCCCAAAGATGCCCCGCCCCAAACGTATGGAACTTCGGTCATGTCTTTGACCTGCATGGAGGTTTCAATCAATTTGTTGAGAGCTATATAACGTCGTCCAGTTGGATGATTCCATTCTGGAATGTCCACGACCGAGTGAAATGATTTAAGGGAGTGATCGCTAACGGTGTCGGTCGAGATAGCAAAAGCTACAGGGGAAGCTACGAGCAAACTAACTGCGAAGAATTGCAATAGGGTGTAAGAAACGCGGTGACGTAAAAACTTGTTCATGCAGCTCCCGTAAACCTTTAAACTACCATAGTTACCAGAATCGGCAATTGACCACTCTAAACGAACGATTCTAAGAAATTACTTAGAGAGCTAAGCCTACGAAATGACTAGATTTTCGCTGACACGCTTCGCCCCTAGTCCGACGGGATTTCTCCACGAAGGTCACCTCGCGTCAGCTCTCGCTGTCTGGGGAGTGGCTCGAGCTACTGCTGCAAAAATCATCATCCGCTTGGAAGATCACGACCAAAGTAGATGCCGCCCTGAGTTCACCAAAAGCATCCTTGAGGATTTGACGTGGCTTGGCTTCATGTCCGGCGAAGCAGGGCAAATGGTGAGATCGGTAGAATCGCAATCATCACGCCCGAACCGATACACCGATGCCGTTAGTCTGTTACAGAGTCGCGGTCACCACCTCTATGTCTGCACTTGCAGCCGCAAGATGATCCAAGGCAGCAGCAACGCCCCGTCAGAAGATGCTGAGCTGCTCTATCGCGGCACCTGTCGTAACTCCGCGACGCCCCTATCAGCTAACGTTGGCTGGCGGGTGCAGCTTTCGGACGATCATGTGGAATTCAAAGATGGGTGGAGCGGAACGACGCTTCGACATCATCCGCAACAACAATGCGGTGACTTGCTCATTCGAGACCGACACAACAACTGGACCTACAATTTTGCCGTCACCGTGGACGACATGATCGACCGTGTAGACCTAGTAGTGCGCGGACTGGATATCCAAGACGCCACAGGCAGACAGATCATGCTTGGGGAAATGCTGGGACGCTCAAAACCAGCGACCTTCGTGCATCATCCGTTGATCATCGACGAAAGTGGCAAGAAACTCTCCAAACGTGACGGTTCGACCGCCCTTGCCACTACGCGTAAATCTGGAGTCAGCGCCGAGACTTTGATAGGCCGCTGCGGCCGGCTTTTGCATCCAGACCATCCCGAGTCATGTTCACTGCACGAGTCCTTGATTTTCCTTGGCCGCCAATTAGTTGTAAGATGAAACAAATAAATGAGGAACGATACATGGCTGCACGAAAGATCATCGCTATGGGCGCAGTTTCATGGCTGTTTGCGATAAGAGCAATCGCCCAAGAGACCAACGACGCGCAAAGCAAACCATCAACACCCCGTGCGCCACGAGTTGCCAGCATTGTCGTGTCTTCGACCAAACTTCTCAGCACTGAGGTCGTCGGCGGCAATGCGGGCGTAGGTCTGGGTGTGAACTGGGAGTTTTTTACCAGCGAACGTTCATCACTCGCCATCCACGCATCATACCGCACATATTCAGGTGAAATGGGCACCGCTGCCAATCAACTAAGCTATGGACTGCTGATGAAGCATTTCCTGCAAGACACAAGCGGATTGCACGCAGAGGGGCTCTATCTCAACTACGGTCTGTTGATGCAAGTTGTGCGTTTGTCCGGAGTTCCTGAATCGGGCACAGCACACGACACCAAACTCGCTGCTGGTTACGATTTTGGAGGAGCGCGTCACTGGTTTCTCGAAGCAGCGTACCATTACAGTCGGATCAAGTATTACAGCACTGACCCGATCAACGTAGATTACGCCGAGGTTGCAATCGGTTGTCGCATTTCCAATCCAACCGAGTGAGTCAACATCGAAGAGTCCGGACATGTTTCGCTTGTCTATCTTTATTTACCTCTCCCCGCTCTTGGTAATCGTGTGTTGCCATCGAAATTCGCATGACAATAAGTTCGATGCCATTTTCGGGAAGGACGGCCGCGCACAGATTCCCGAAAGCTACACCTACATAGGCAACTACGGAAACATTTGTACCGCTTTTGCGGTCGCTCCTCGACTGATCATGACAGCAGCCCACTGCACTTTCGGCGAGCAAGAGCACAAATGGACGACGCACGGCAGCAACCAAACGTACTCATCCACCCTGCTACAACGCGGAATGGCTTCGCCCAAAGGACGAAGCAAGATATTTTTCGCCGAAGTCATGAACGACTGGGCCATACTCAAGTTAGATCGCCCCGTGGAACGATGGATCGAAATCGACACCGCTGCCAAGCAAGGCGACAAGGTTGCCGTGATCGGCTACTCAGAAGATCTAAGCGGCGCGACCGGTCACAACGGCTGCACCATCAAGTCCATCAAGTTCAATGCCATCGGACACGACTGCGACATGCGGGCGGGCGCGTCGGGCGGACCAGTACTCAAACGCATCAACGACAAGTGGTTTTTCGTCGGTATCCAATCCACCGAAAACTGTGATGGCAACGACTGCATCCACGAAGAATGGACTGAGCGCAATAGCAATCATGCGGCGCTGATGACAGACGAAATCGCCAACGCCATCAAATCCTACAATGAAATTTTTCCAAACTAGCAGATTGCTTCACGGAGCAATAAGGGGTTGCGATGCAAGTGCATCACATCTTGGGAATCTCAATGTCAAACTTTGCCCCGTGCCCGTCTTGGTAGGGAGCCAACTTCAACTGACCGCCATGCAGCGCAACAATACGATTTACCACAGGTAAACCTAGGCCGTTGCCGTTGGGCTTCGTTGTATAGAAGGAACGAAATACCTTTGCGCGTTCGTCTGGAACAATTCCTTTGCCGGAGTCACTAATACTAAACACGTAATCAGTTTCGGTTGCACGAAAGTGGACTTCCACCAAACTCCGCTCGGTGGCGATGCTAGCGTCAATTCCATTGTCTATTAGATTGGACAACGCTTGCTTGAGCTGAGTGCCAAAAACAAGGATCAATTGGCTGCCATCAAACTCCGAGCCAAATTTGATCGCAACGCCCTTTAACTTCCCTCGATGACTACAAAGTAGATTTAAGTCATTTCTAATTTGCGACAACGCAATGTTACTGCGCTCCATGCCTTCGCCTCGCGACATTTTGCGCATGCCTTCGAGCACAGCATTCATTTCCTCGGATGCCATCGTAACGGTACTGATCAATCGTTCAGCCACCGCATTTTTTGATCCGTTTTCGCTATCCAAAATCCTTGCCAAGCGCTCTGTCGCGCCTGAAATGATCGATAACTTATTCTTGATTTCATGCCCAAGTGTCGTCGCTTGTTCTTCGATCTCATTGAGACGCGAAGCGTGGATGAAGTTTTGCGTCTCCTCATGCATGTCTGAGTCATCAATTTCGCGCAACCGCGATGCAATGAGTAACATGACTGAAATTGTACCTATAAACATCACTTCGAAGAGCATGGGGTAACCGAAGACACCAGCTACGCTCAACGAAACTAAGGTCGACGCGACTGTCATAGCTGCAAACCAAGCCACAGCTTTCGCATCGACAATTACAAAAGCAAACACCATCGGAATCAACAAAAAGTTTGTGCCAAGCAACGAACCATTGGGCATGAAATCAAAATACGAACTGTAAATGACGTTTGCGTGCGTACACACGGAAAAAAATTAGCGCACCAATGGTCAGTTTTCCTCTTTTCGAGAACATCCATGCCAAAATGGATGAAATTGCGCTCAAAACAAAAACAAAGGCAAAGGCCGTGTCCTTCGGCGATTGTGTCTGCATAGCAATTGAAGCAAACCAGACGAGTAGCGAACAGTTATTCAAAGCTGTAATGAAAGTCGCCACGTTCAGAAACTTCGCCCGACGTATCATTGAACGTGAGGGATACACCTGCAGCGGTTCAGAAATAATTTGAAATAATTTGAAATAACTTGGAAATCACTCATCCCTCTCATGGATTGAAATCCTAAGAGGCTTCGACTCAATTTGGATATACTTGACTAGAACTTTTCGAAGTTTCGACGGGCTTGCAAAAGCGCGCCAAAAACACTGATCAAAATGCCGTTCATAGTCAAAATCCCAACATCAGATATGCATTACCGGACTTATTGCCGACGCGTGGCGGGACGACGCATGGGAAGTCTGTGCAATGAGGAGTTCGGCGACGATGATGACGCGGTGATCGTCAAGTCAAACGGAGATTTCGTAATAGCGACGAGGACAAGGAATCAAGGAGCCGAACGACGCAGTTGAGTGTCTGCTCAATGAGGAGTTCGGCGACGATGATGACGCGGTGATCGTCAAGTCAAACGGAGATTTCGTAATAGCGACGAGGACAAGGAATCAAGGAGCCGAACGACGCAGTTGAGTGTCTGCTCAATGAGGAGTTCGGCGACGATGATGACGCGGTTATCGTCGCTATTACGAAATCGATCAGTGGTGGTGGCCGTGTGGTCCATGCACATGCCCATGCTGAAGCTCTTCTTTGGAAGCTTCACGCACTTCTAACACTTCAACGTCAAAATGAAGTGTTTGACCTGCAAGTGGATGGTTGCCATCAAGGTGAACTACATCTTTCTTCACTTCGACGACTGTATAAACAATGGTGCCTTCTTCACTGCGGCTACCGAATTGCATGCCTGGTTCGATTTTGTCGACGCCTTCAAACATCTCGCGCTTGACGACAACTTTTAGTTTTTCATCGAATTCGCCGTAACCGTCTTCGGGCTTAACGGTGACTTTCTTTTTGTCGCCAACTTTCAGACCTTCGAGAGCTGTCTCAAGACCAACAACGATATTCGAGTGGCCATGCAAGTAAGCAAACGGCTCTGCTTTGCTTGCGGCATCAATCTCGGCACCTTCATCGTTGGTAAGTTTGTAGGCTAACGAGACTACGCTTCCACTCTTAATCATAAATTTCTCTTTCAAAAAAATGAGCCCGCGACAACCGCGGGCATTTGGACAAAATTAGACGTTTCCGAATCTACGCGCTGTTTCCACCAGAGTGCGCATGGCAAATCCGCTTCCACCCTTCTTGGGGAATCCGGTTGCGGAACAAGCCCAAGCTGTACCGGCTACGTCAACGTGGACCCAAGGAGTCTCACCGACGAATTCCTTGATGAAGGCCCCACCCATGATGCTACCTGCTTTGACGCTTGGGTTGGTGATGTTGGCGTAGTCTGCGAAGTCACTCTTCACTTCGTTAACAGATTCTGGCCACAGCGGAAGTTCCCAAACTGGTTCACCAACTGCCTTTGCTGAGTTGCGCACAAGATCAACAGCACTAGGGTCGTTACCCATGATGCCTGCACCAAAGTGACCAAGGCCGATGATGACTGCACCGGTCAATGTCGCAACATCAACAACTAGACCTGGTTTGAAGTTGGTGATGGCGTAATGAAGTACGTCAACTAGAACGAGTCGACCTTCGGCGTCGGTGTTGATGATTTCGATGGTCTTGCCGTTCATGGCGCGGACGATGTCGCCCGGGCGTGTTGAATCACCGGATACCAAGTTTTCGACTGCGCCGATGAGGCACACGACGTTGTGCTTCGGTGGATTCTTCGCGAGAACCATCGCTGCGGTGAGTACCGCGGCGCCACCAGACATGTCGTACTTCATTTCTTCCATACCAGCAGACGGCTTGATGCTGTTGCCACCGGCGTCGAAGGTAAGACCCTTGCCGACCAGTGCCACTGTTTTGGATGGATCTTGGCCTTTAATTTCGAGGGCAATGAGCTGCGCGGGCGACGTAGCTGCCTTGGCAACTGCTAAGAATGCACCCATCTTTTGCGCTTTCATTTCTTCCGGACCAAGTACGGTGCACTTGATGTTGAGATCTTTGGCGAGATCCTTCGCGATTTCGGCGAAACGGGGAGGATTCAACCAGTTGGCTGGCGCGTCCTGAAGAAATCGCATGAGTGATGAAGCAAGTGCTGTGGTGCGCACTTGTTCCAACTGCTTGGCATCCATGTTTGCTGCCAACGAAACGGAATCAACAAATCCAGTGGCAGGTTTGGACTTGAAGACGCCTGCGCTGTACTGACCCGCGAGAAAACCCTCTAGCATGGAGGCTGCGCAAAATGCGTTGTCTGACATCAAATTAACAGGGGCGGTTGCAAAATCCTTAAGTGCGGCGGCTGCGTCTAGACCGAGTTGACGTCCGACTTGAGCTGCTTCGACTTTCAAACTGGTTTTAGGAACCAGAACAAAGGTGCGATCGCCAACTTGTGCACGCAACGAGCCGGACTGACCTTTCCAACCGCTCTTGGTGATATGGGCGATCAACTCTGTGGACTCAGCTTGAGAGATGGCACCGAATAACTTCGTTTGCGAGTTTTCAATCAGCACGGGAACAATGTTGCTATGACCCGCCAATGATCCTGTCGATGCATTTAGGGTGACTTTTTCAGTCCAACGATGACTCTCAGGCAAATCATCACGCCATGATTTAGTTACGGACAACAAGTTCTCGAACATAATACTCTCCCGCAATTCCTTGGACGCCTTGGCACAGAGGCTTTTCAACTGCCTAAGGCATGGTTCATGAAAGGGAAACAGGGCGCCGATCCTAGCCTTGATCTGCTTGTCAATCAACGCATAAAAGCATAAAACCCCTGATCAAATTTGATTTTTTGCCACTTTAGACGCTTATGGAGCCCCGATGAGCGAAATTACCCTTGTTCACGCGCGAGAAATCCTCGATTCCCGCGGCAATCCGACCCTTGAAGTTGAAGTTTTGACCGCAGACGGCTGCTTTGGCCGAGCTGCAGTACCATCTGGCGCATCGACGGGCGAGTTTGAGGCTGCAGAATTGCGCGACGGCGATAAGAAGCGCTATCTCGGTAAGGGTACGTTGAAGGCGGTCAATAATGTGACCGAAAAGATCGCGCCACGCATCTTGGGCATGGATGTAACCTGCCAGACAGAGATTGACCAAACTCTGATCGAATTGGATGGCACAGAAAACAAGTCTAATCTGGGTGCCAACGCTATTCTGGGTGTTTCGCTGGCAGCTGCCAAAGCGGGCGCTGAATTTTCGGGATTGCCTTTGTATCGCTACATTGGCGGATCTCTCACTTCGCGTTTGCCAGTACCGATGATGAACGTCATCAACGGCGGCGCACATGCGGATAACAATCTCGATATCCAAGAATTTATGATCATGCCGGTTGGCGCAAAGAGCTTCCGCGAAGGTTTGCGCATGGGTACCGAAGTTTTCCATCATCTCAAAAAGGTTTTGACTGAGCGGAATTTATCTACAGGCGTCGGCGATGAAGGTGGATTTGCTCCGAACCTTCGCAGCAATAAAGAAGCCTTAGATCTTTTGACAGAAGCGATTGGCAAGGCTGGATACCAAACCGGCACTGACATTGTGTTTGCGCTGGATGTTGCTGCCTCGTCGTTTTGCAAAGATGGAAAATACAATTTGGCGGGCGAATCACGTACGCTGAACAGTGACGAAATGGTGAAATACCTAGCTGATTTGTGCACCCAATATCCAATATTCTCCATTGAAGATGGCTTAGATGAGCACGACTGGAATGGATTCATCAATTTGACTTCAGCGGTCGGCAAGAAGGTGCAAATTGTCGGTGATGACTTGTTCGTAACCAACAAAAAGCGATTGCAAGATGGCATAACGCGCAAAGCCGGCAACGCCATTCTCATCAAGCTCAACCAAATTGGCACACTGACTGAAACACTGCAAACCATGAGCCTAGCCAAGGCAAACCAGTTCCGCAGCATTGTATCGCATCGCTCAGGTGAGACCGAAGACACAACCATCGCAGATCTCGCAGTGGCAACAGGCTGCGGCCAGATCAAGACTGGTTCCGCGTGCCGCACCGATCGCATTTGCAAGTACAACCAATTGTTGCGAATTGAAGATGAACTCGGCCAGTTGGCTGAATACGGAATTTAGTGAAAACCACGCCTCTCTATTTTGTGCTTCTAACAACACTTTGCGCTTGCATAGCTAACACTTGCGGGCGCGAAGTCACGCGCATGAAGCCCGAAGAGATCAAAGACCTCGCCAGTAAATTCCAACTGGACCGGAGTGAGACGCAAGATTTGCTTAATGTAATGACTGCCGAAACGCATCCCTTCGGAAGCGCCCGTCAACATATCGTGGTGCAAGCGATAGAACAGGCTGCTCGCAAACACTCGAATGAAGTAGCAACCATTTCATTCGAAGTAGAGACACCAAATCCAGAATTGGTAAAGAATCCTGATGCTCCTAGCTCAGTTTCCATCACCAAGACCGGATACAATGTGGTTGCAAATTTGGGAGTGAGTCAAAAGGACGATTGCGCGGTTCTTATCGGCTCACACTCCGACACCAAAGACCGCAGTTCCGACAACTTTGATTATTTGGGAGCCAACGACAGTGGCTCGACCAGTGCGATTTTAGTGCAAATGATGCGATTTGTCCGCGAGCAGAATGTGCAGGACCTACCGTGCGAATGGCTTGCTGTATGGTTTGATGGCGAAGAATCTGTTTTGGATGGCTGGGATCAAAGCGAAAACACTCATCCATCAAAGATTGTCGACCATACTTACGGTAGTACTAATTTTGCGAACTCGCTTGTACCCTGTCACAATAATCAACTGTGCTTGCCAAAGTCATTGGGCAATCATCGAGTTATTGCAGTCGTCATCATTGACATGCTTGGGTCCCCCAACTTGCGTTTCACACGAGAACTGCATTCGACGCCGAGACTACGAAACTTGCTCAACGATGCCGCCGGCAAACTCGGGTTATCCGAAAGACTAGGCTTGTTTCGCCAAGTAGAAGACGACCATGTTCCTTTTCTCAAGAGAGGCATTCCTTCCTTGAACTTAATTGACTTTGAAAACCTCGAACATTGGCATAGCCCAACCGATGTCCCCGAAAACGTCAGCCTTGAAAGCATGGAAATCTCTGGCAAATTGACCACTTATTTAGCGTTATACATAAGCTCCAACCCTCAAGAATTCACAACTTCCGCCGAATAACTCTGCGAGTGAACAGGAATTTTTTCCCTAATTCGCAAGAGATGCGTGTGAACACGCATTTAGGAGCGCGGGTATGACGGAACGGGTGAACTTTACAAATCTTCAAATTGAAATCGTGCAATCTCCACGACAGGCCGTCTTCACCTTCAAAGGCGACGTCGACGAAAATTTTCGCCAGAACGAAGTTCCGCGCATCAAAAAAGAGGAACTCGTTTTCGAACTCGGCCAAATCAACAATTTCAACTCATGCGGCATTAGAGAATGGGTTTACTTGATGAAGGACATGAGCAAATTGGGCCGGATTGTGTTTCGCAATTGCAGTGTCACCATGATCGATCAAATCAACATGGTTCCTGAGTCTTTAGGCAACGGCGTGATTCACTCATTTTTTGCGCCATACTATTGCTCTTGCCGCGGCGAGGTCACCAAGTTGATCGAGACTGCCAAACACCGTTCAGAGCTTTCTAATAAGCAAGCACCGGAGTTTTCTTGTGAAGACTGCGGAAAGAAACTTGAGTTCGACGCGTTAGAAGAAAGTTATTTTCTGTTTGCAGAGGGTTCGTCAGCAATTGCTTCGTAGTATTGGGAATACCGAGACCGGAACATAGAAGAGGATTGGTATGAGCATGGATGCCGTAACATTAGCCGCAGCAAAATCGTTGCATCAGGAATTTTTGCCCAAATTGACCAAGCTTATGGAAGCGCTGGTCAAGTCTGGTGCCGCCAATGATGCCACCAAGCAGCAACTTGCCATGTTAGTTGGCGAAGTAAGCGGTTTATTGAATGTGATGAGTCGCTGGTCTGGCGTTAGCGATTCGAAGACCAGTGCAAAGGCTGCTGTTGCAACGGAGGCAGATGACGCGGACGCGGCCCAAATGCTCGCAGATCTTGAAGGAGACTCTGGAAATGTAGTTGCTGCGGCAGCACCCGCAGAGGAAATCAGCGATGACGAAGCAGCAAAGATGCTTGCTGATATGGATGCACCAGCTGAGCCTGCTGCATCTGAAGAAATCAGTGACGACGAAGCAGCAAAGATGCTTGCTGATATGGATGCACCTGCGGCAGCGCCGGCATCCGAGGACATGAGTGACGATGAAGCGGCCAAACTACTTGCGGACATGGATGCACCAGCCACACCAGCAGCGTCAGGCGATATGAGTGACGACGAAGCGGCGAAGCTTCTCGCAGACATGGACGCCCCGGTTGCGCCATCTACCAAGGCACCCGCAAAGGCGGCGGCTCCAGCATCTAAACCAGCAGCCGTTGCAAAATCCGATGATGACGATGATGCTGATAGTTTGCTTGCAAAACTGGAGCAAGACAGCTGCCCAGTACCGCCGCAAGGCGCGGCGAAACCTGCTGCGGCAGCGAAGCCTGCGGCAGCAACTAAGCCAGCCGCCGCATCTGCTCATGCTGCGGAATTGGGTGAAAAGGTCGAAGAGATTCCCGAATGGGAACCAAATGATTTCCAATCCGACCCGGACATGATGGCTGACTTTCAAAACAATACGGGCGAACTCATGGATACTCTGGATGGAACCATTCTTCGCCTTGAGCAGGAACCAGAAAACAAAGAAGTCATCGAAGAAATTTTCCGCGCAGCACATACACTCAAAGGTGCGGCAGGCATGTTCGGCTTCCGCGGTTTGGAGCGCGTGATGCATCGCACGGAAAACCTATTTGATCTGATTCGAAAAGGTAAGATGGTACCAAACTCCGACATCATCGATGTCGTATTCCAAGCCATGGATGTGATGAAGACCCTGTTGGGAGCTGTTAAGACAGGTCAACCTTCCGGCATCGAAACGGCTCCCATTGTTACGGCACTCACACTCGTAGCAGCAGGCAAGAGCGTTGCTGGTTTAACTGGTGGAAAGTCTGCTCCAGCCGAAGCTCACGGCGAAGAGGCTCATCATGTAGCTCCCGCAGCGGCAGCAGCTCCAGCAGCTAGCGCCGGCGGTGGAGGACATGATGACCATGGCGGCGGTGGCAAGGATACTGGCAAGAAAAAGGGTGCCGCAGCCGCGGAAGACGCAACCATCCGCGTTGATTTGCAACGTCTGGATGCACTTGTGAACCTCATCGGAGAACTCGTAATTGATCGTACGCGATTCGTGCATGTCGAGGAGCAGCTAAGGCAAAATCATGCTCAGTTGCCTTTGACGGGCAACATGACCGAAACACTGCAGCTATTCGGACGCCACATGAATGAAGTCCAAGACATCATCATGAAGGTGCGCATGGTGCCGATTGGCAACGCATTCAACAAGTATCCGCGCGTTGTTCGCGACTTGGCTAGAAAGTTGGGCAAGAAGATCGATCTGCAAATTTCCGGCGAATCAGCGGAGTTGGACAAAACTTTGGTTGAGCAAATCGGTGATCCACTTATCCACTTGATCCGCAACAGCTGCGACCACGGCGTCGAGTTACCTGAAGTTCGCGAGAAGGCTGGAAAGAACGCAACCGGCGTCATCAATCTTTCTGCTCGCCAAGAAGGGAATCACATCGTCATCACCATTGAAGACGATGGCAAAGGCATTCCCGTAGACATTATTCGCAAGAAAGCCATCGAAAAGGGCCTCATCAAGGCTGAAGATGTTTTATCGAACAAAGACGTTTTCAATCTTATTTTCGAACCAGGATTCTCCACAGCGGAAAAGGTCACGGAAGTATCCGGACGCGGTGTGGGCATGGACGTCGTCAAACGTCAAATTCAAAAGTTAAAGGGCATGATTGACATCGACAGCACCCAAGGCAAGGGTACCGTCATGAGTATCCAGTTGCCACTAACCCTTGCGATCGTGCAGAGTCTGTTGATTCAAGTTGACTCAGAGACGTTTGCGATTCCATTGACTTCAGTCATCGAATCTCTCCGAATTTCGCCCAACGAAATCCAACGCGTCGGTGACTCTGAGATCATCAAGATCCGCGACCAAGTTCTGCCGCTGATTCACCTAAAGGATGTCTTAGACGTCAACCAACGTCATAATTCACTTCCAAGTATGATGAAAAATGCTGCCAATGATCACGCTGCCGCCGCAACCAATCGCCGCAAAGCTCGCAGAAAAGAGCGCCTTTATGTGGTCGTCGTGGGATCTGCCGATCGCCGCTTTGGCATTGTTGTTGATCAACTTTTGAACCAGCAAGAAATGGTTATCAAATCGATGGGACCGTTGATGAAGGGCATCCCGTGCGTAGCCGGTGGTGCAGTTCTTGGCCATGGAGAAGTCGTTCTAGTATTGGATATCGCTGAGATCATCCAACAGGCACGTTCGAGGTCGCGGAAATCCGCGCATGCGGCTTAAGGAGTTGAATCATGCAGTTTGACGATAATAATTTTGAACAGAAGCAAGCCAGCATGGCCGCCGGAATATTCGCCATCCGTGGCGAGCTTGACGGCGAAGAAAAGCAGGACTTTGTCGATGCAAATAAATACATCGGCCTTCTGATCGCTAAGGAAGAATTTTTGATACCGATTGAGAGAATTTCAGAAATCATCATGGTTGGCAACATGACGTGGGTTCCTCGCGGCCCCAAGCACGTTGAAGGCGTTATCAATTTACGTGGTCAAATCATTCCAGCCATCAGTTTGCGTTCGTTGATGGAACATCCGACTGAGGTGCCAACATCTAGCTCGCGCATCATCATCGTTCGTTACGAAACCTTTCAGATTGGCTTGATCGTCGATGGCATCACTTACGCCGTATCAATTCCCAAATCCAGCATTGAGAGTCATTCGCTTGCGTCGAAGGGGTCGCGATCTGAGCTCATTTCGGAAATCGCCAAGCGTGGCGACCAAGTAAACGGCGTACTCGATGTGAACAAGGTTTCAACCATGGTCAATGGCGGCAAGGCCGTCGAAACCGAGCAAGCAGCCTCGTAACGTCTCCACCATCATTTTGCTTTTTCATAAATCGGTGCGCCCCTTGGGTCGCACTTTCTCCATTTCACTTCAAACTTGATGCGCTTTTTTCTATTTGACCAAAAACTGTCACCCTCTAGCGATAATTGCCTAGTACACCTGAATGCGTGCAAAATATCAGTAATGATTGAGAAATATCTCGGCCGCGTCGTGCACTGCAACCGAGAGTCGCATCGATCACCATTGGAAGGTAAATCTGATGAGTACTGCTCCCGTATTCGACAAGATTGCGTTTCTCAGAGCCCAACGACTCGAGACTGTTTGTACGACGTTGGCTCATCGCTTGCGCTTGAAGCTGAATGAATGCACATCCATCGTCAAACCGCCTGCATCGTTGATACAAATGCTTGCCGTGGATCTCACGCACGCAAATTCACGACACTGGCGCTGGTTCGGCACGCCTTCATTCCGCGACATTTACCGCGAATATCTCATTTCAGAATTCAATATAGAGTCTTCTTTTGCTAACGCTGCAATGGAAGAATCTTCTTTGCTTTGCGGAACGCAGTCCTTTCAAGAGAGCGTGGACAACAATTTCATCGACTACCTCATTGCACTTACTCTCACCACTCGCGACATTGACTATCTCATTCGAGATTTTGGTATTGGAGCATTGATTTATCGCAAGATACTCGATTTTGCCGAGAGGATGTTCAGCAAAGACAGCAGCCAACCAACCTCGTTTGCAACCGGACTCGATTTGCAAGTGCGACGCTCACTGCTGCGCCTTTCTTCATTGGTCGATGCAGATTCCGAGGCGATTTCGATTGAGCTCTTGCGTTATCGATCACTCGAATTAGTTCAATCGCAAAACGGTGAATTAAATAAAGATACGTGCCGGCACATATTGCACGTATTGGTTGAAATGGCGAAGCAAGGTCAGCAAACGCGCAAAACTTTGCAGACGATTTGGACGGAACACACCAAAGCTGAAGACAACACCATCATCCAAACATTAGAACGTTTAGATTTGATTTTCCGCGTTGATCGCGCTCGCCATCTTGATCATGATCGCTTTGCTTTGACTGAAAACGGAGAACGATTTGCGGCTCCAGCATATATTGCTCGCGAATTAGCAAATACGGTGCCATCAGCCGATTGGTTTACTCATCTGTCTGCAACCTTCCAATCGGAGGCAGCGAGGCAGATTCATTCATTACATGCCTCGGTACTAATCGACGTCCTATCGCATTCAATTGATAGTGTTAGTCCCAAAGGCGCCATCGCAGCATTTGAGCGTGTCAGCAAACAATCCAAATTGGACAAATCGGCAGCATTTCTTGAGCTGATTTTGCGCAAAAGTTCAAATCCTTGGATCCGAGCTGCACTGTGTGCAAAGGCCGGAACTCTGCAAAGTGCCAGACTTGACCGCTACATCAAGATGCTTGCACAGCACGACCCTTCTCCCATGGTCAGAGATGCGGCGTTGTCGTCATCGCTTGTGAAAACGGCATAGCCACGGTATTGTAAACGCGCGCAACTTACGGAGAAATAGCGCGTTGCTTAGAGCCGACCACATTTCCTCAGCCAAACGACTAGGGCTCGATGTCCCCGTTATCAACGCTCACATCCAACGACTGAAGCAGTGGATCAAGAGCGGCCGCGTAGGCACGTGGCCTGCAGCAGATTCGTGTCGCGTTGAAAACGGAGGAGTTTTACCGTTGAGTGTTTGGCAGGCCGCAGTTTCAAACAAGCGATCGCCAGATCAAAAGTCATTTGTCGGTTTTGTTCCTGCTGCCGGAGCCTCCTCCCGCTATTACCAGCCCATTGAAGATTTGATGGAGTATCTGCGTCAGCGACTTGCAGGAAATGAACCGGCCATTCCCGCGATAACAGACTTGAGTCAGTGGCCCATTCCCGAATCGCTGCGCAGCGCTTTAAGCGGGATGCGGCAGGGTCAAGCGCCGTCGGATGAATCCGTAAAAGCAATTACGACTGCATTGTCACTGCCAAAGGGTTTGCAACATTGTACCTTGGATGGTCTTAGCTTTGTGGAAGCAAAAGCGATTGAGGCTGCCCAACTAGAATCTATAGAGAGTCAGTGCCTAATCGTACCAACGACACACTTGGGTCGATTCAGATCCCTCGTTAAAGATCTGTCACCCCAAAAGAAGCACGTCGTGATGGATCAGGGGCCAGCCCTCTGCACCATTCGAACCGATGAGTCAGGAAACCCCATTCTGGATGGCCATGGAGAACTATCGGTAGTGCCCGCGGGACACGGCGCACTATTATCATTGTTGAATCGTCAAACACTTGAAACACAGTCGCGATCAGCATTCATTCGCAATGTCGATAATGTCATTGGCATACAAACCGAAGCCATTGACCAATGCAAGAAATTCATGTCGTTTCACAACGCCGCTCTCGAAATTATGGACGACATCAGAAGTCACCTAAAGGCAAATGACGTTGATCGAGCACAAGTTTCAGCTCGCGCTTTACTGGACTCATTATCCATTGCAACATCCGGCAATCGTTCGGCCCTGGCCGAAGTTCAGTTCAAAGTGTTTCACACTCCTCATGCGATGGTTGACCACGCGGTTTCAGCGCAAAACGCTAAGGCATGGCTAGATCTCTATGCTCGTCCACTATCTGTAATGGGAATGGTTGCCAATACAGGCAAAGACGTTGGCGGGACACCGATGTTCGTTCACTTCAATGACAAGATGGTAAAAATCTGTCTCGAACTTCCTCACGCGAGTGAGCACGATCGAAAACATTTTTTCGAAAATCCAGCTAAAGCCACGCATTTCAATCCGGTATTTTGTGCATTTGAATTGCCGGAAAAACCAATCGACTTGGAGGTCTTTGGCAAAGACTTCTGGATTGTGGCTCAAAAGAAGTTTGAAGGTCGTTCGGTGCTTTACCACGAGTCAATTCTGTACGAGTTGATCAGCAACTCTCTGACCACGAATTGTGTGTTTGTTGAAATTCCACGAATGCTCTTTAATCCCCATAAAGATATTCGAGACGCGTCCGGCAAGTCCCGTCAGGACTGGGGTTTCGGCCACTAGCCCGCGGCAGGCTGGATATTTTGCCTAGCAACCTATGCCCGCCCCAGATCGTTCGGTACCAACAAGTTGAGTGCATACTAGAGGTATGAATAATCTCGGTTGGAGCCGAAAATGCCCCCACAGGTTACGTTAGAAATCTTCTCGCAAGCATTGGCCGAAATGGGTCACGATCCCAAAGAATACGAGGGCAAGCGATTGCGATTGGACGACATGGCGATGTTGTATGAAATCAAAACTGAACATTTGCTCGAGGCCGTTGCTCGCAAGCATCTGCACGCACATTACGACTATCGCTCCGATACAATTTGGGTGGATGCGCTTGAGGCAGCACACTTCCACTACTGCCTGAATACCGAAGCACATTTGTATTCGCCGAACCGACTTCAAGACAAAGATGTTGTTCGTACCGCAAGAACGCGCCATGGCGCTATGGCTGGACGTAAACGATAATCTATCTCACAAACAGGCAGAAGATCTCCAAGTTACCTTTTCTGCCTGCCAGCCTAGAATCTACTGATTTGACCAATTTCAGTCCACATTGCGAAGCGGCTGCTCGCACATTTTCCAGCGCCATGGCTCGCAATCCATCATCATTGATTACGCCGCCATGAGGAACCAGATCTCGCCGCAATTCAAACTGCGGCTTAACCATCAACAGCCATTGGCGTGGTAGATCACCAAAAGCATTGAGCCAATGAGGCAACAATCGTGCAATGGCGTTAAAACTCACGTCAGCCACCACAATATCAACATCAGGAAAAGCACCGGGAGTGCATGATTCGAGTTTGGTTTGCTCACATACCACTACGCGCGGATCATTGCGCAACTTCCAGTCCAAGAGATTTTTACCGACATCGATTGCATAGACCTTCGCTGCATCGCATTGGAGAAGACAATCTGTAAAACCACCTGTTGACGAACCAATATCAGCGCAGACGAGTCCTTTGACAGCGTTGAGAAGTTCGAGGTCTTCAAGTGCTCCCCAAAGCTTTTCTCCTCCTCGACTGACAAATCGCGCGCGCGTGTTCACTATCTCGCAGTCCAAAGCGACAAACGTATGTGGCTTATCGATGATTTGCCCATCGACACGGATCTGGCCAGCTCGGATGAGGGCCTCCGCCTCAACAGCAGTAGTAGCGACGCCGGTATCCACCACTAAATCCAAGAGCTTGGTTCGTTTTATACGCCCCCCAACCAAAAACAGATGTTGGAACAGTTGCCAAACCTCAGATTTTTGCCTTTATTTTTAGATATTTGCATGAGCACCGGTAAAATCCTCTAAATGGCCGAGTAACTAATCCGATCTCCCATTTGATTCGCGAGCGTCGATTTGCGTCGCCCAAGGATCCGTCGGGTTAGTCACTAGGATAAGGAAAGTAACATGACCAAGCAATCCATTACCATGCTGAGCATCGATGAAAAGACCATGACTACGGAACTGGATCGGGCGGGTTACAAATCGATGGGGATCATCGTCAAAACCGCACCAACCTTTCCTGATGCTATGCAGACGCTTCGCAATCACAGCATTGACGTTGTTGTCATCAATAGCGATTACCTTAAAGTCAAAGGGACAGAGATCTGCGAATATTTGAAACAGAACGAAGAAACAGCGGCCATTCCGGTCATCATGACCAGCGTGCAAGCTAGTTCCAAAGGACCTGCGCTCAAGGCTGGCGCTGACTTGTTCGTTGAACAACCGTTTCCGCGCAATTATTTCATTGAACGCATCAAGACATTGCTGGAACAAAAGACGCGCACCAATGAACGCGTATCGGTTCAGGTTGAAGCTGAAGTAACCATCGGCAAGAAAACCAACCGCGTACCGATCGCAGACCTCTCATCTACAGGACTTCTTCTTTCAACTGAAGAAAAGCTTTCTCCTGGAACGAAAGTGTCTCTCTCGTTTGAAGTTCCGTTGTATAAGAAACCTATACTCGCGCAAGGCGAAGTCGTTCGTTTCATCGAAGCGGATGCGAAGAATCCCGACCGAGCTAGCGGACTCGGCATCAAGTTCGTTTCGTTTGAAGGCGATTCTGAAAAGCGTTTGGAAAAGTTCGTTTCGAAAACTTCGGACGAAAACAATCGAATGATCTATTACCTATAAATCAGAATTTTCAGATCAAAAAAAATGAGGCATCGTTTACGAGGCCTCTCTTTTTTCTGCTTTGATAGCATGAACAAAACTTCCACCGCGCCGCTGCGCATTGACCTCAACTCCTGCAACATCTTTCAAAATCGCAACTTTGTTGCCAGCACAGGTGAGATCTACGTTAGAGCAGAGCGTCTCATGTACGACAATTTTTGCATCAGGATCGTAACTGATTCGCGCCGTCGCATCTTTGATGCTCTTTTCTAGTTTGTCCGAGACGGCTCTTCCTCGCTGCAGATAATCGGCTAGTTGCACACTTAGTTCTTCAAGCTTAGGAAGCTTAGTCATTTTCTTTTTACGCGTGACTTCGCGGAGATCCGCACGCACGCTCTCAAGTTTCGTCGTCAAATTTACTAAGCGATTTTGGCGAATTTGCAAAGATAGTTCCTGACGCCAGTCAACGCCGACGCTGACCATGGATTTCTGACCCTTTGGCAAGCCCAAACGTCCAGTTTCGATGCTGATTCGACCCGATACCATTCCACCCGCAATGACACCTTGCTCCTTGTCGACGATGATGCTGCCACCGGCTACGACACGACTGTTCATGATTACACGCTTCACGCCTAAGTTACCGCCACAAGCGACCGTCGAGTTTTCGATAAATTCTGCCTCAATGTCGGAGCGAACGCGCACCATGCCGCGTCCACCGGTGTTAATTCCCTGCTTGACCGTAAGCTTGCCACCCACGCGAACGAATGCTCCACGGATGGTCCCATGTACTGTAAGGTCACCAATGACTTCGACGGTTGCGCCCGAATCAATGGATCCCTTGATCTCGACGTTGCCGCCGAAATAGACGTTACCAGTACGCAAGTTTACGTCGTCATGCAGTACAAGTGCATCGCTGACCATGATCGAGTTACCTTCAATCTCTGGCTTACCTTCTCGCAGCGAAAAGAACTTGCTGCCGTCACGACGAACGCCATCTCCCACCTGAACTTCCATGTCTGCAGGGGGTGGCGGAGGTGTGTCCGCACCGAAAACGTTTTTGCCGGTTACGCCTTCGTGACTATAGCGAATCTCCGCAACTAGCTGCCCAATCTTAACAATTTGCTTTTGTTGACTGTTACGTAGTTCGTCGGCGCTATTGCTCTCGCGCGCAACTTTGGCTTCCTTATAAACAGGATACAAGTAAGGCTCAGTGCCACCGACACCGGTATTGCCAAAAGCCAGTTGTCGTCCCGTCATGTCCTTCTTTTTACTAATGGGTTCCTTGAGCTTCTTTACACACTCACCGTAGTTGCTGGTGATGCCCCAGTTTTTCACTTCCTTTTCAATCCAATCAACGGAAACTTGAAATGTCTTGTCCTCGTATAAGGCCATATCCCATTGGCCAATGTTGGCGCTCATACCATCGTCGGAAATGACTACGACCAGTTTGTCTTTTCCGGGATAGTTACCTTTGATTAGATTTCGCTTCCTCAGATTCATCGTGGACGTCTTTGCGACCTCTTGCGGCGCCGCGCTTTCAACAGGACTAAACTCCTGCATACCCACGAGGATCAACAAAGGAAGACTCAATCCCAAACGTTCAACACCGGTAGCGGCCGAAGCCAATTGCGCTTGGATCTCTGGCTTCAATACTTGATACGGATTGCCTGTACTCGCCTTCAACTTTTCGGTCGCGTCATTTGCGATCTTCAAGAACCCTTCTAACGCCTTTGGATTTTTGACGACCTTGATATCGTGGATTACCGCGCAGATCTCGACTTTTGTCGCGCTGGCCATGAGTTGAAATGGTTTGTCTGGAACAAGAACAGGCGCCGTCGGCAGTGCTTCACCGTCGATCTTCACACCCAATTGCATACGGTTGAACATTGATTTGAGCACCGCGGAATGGATGCGTTGATTGGGAGCATATACCTTCGCAGCGATCGTCGCTGCCGCTTCCACCCATTCAAAGGACCACTTCTTTGCGACACCGCTCGATACGGTCGCAAAGACTGTGGCTACACTGTTTCCATCGGACGGTTTGAATTCGATCCCATCCAATTTCGGATGAGACATGGCAAGCGTGACAGACACAACTACGTCACTCGACTCTGTTTTATTGGTACTTGCCGCACTCCATGCTGCAACAAACTGATCCTTTAGCAGAATAAAATCGGTGATCCGACCGCTGTTCGTTTCACTACTGAGTTTGGCTTGGATGCGCGACCAGAAATCTTCAGGCGGAGTCGGCGACTTCTGCGCTTCGGCGAGTGTGAACTCCCCGCGCACGCGACCGGTCGTGGCACTGAAAGATATTTTGATGGCTGGCGCTGACATTCGCATCCTCAAAGAGGTCTATTCCTTCATCCTGCGATTCGGAATCTCTTGAAAAAAAATTAAGCGGTAATTTTCTCATTAAAAGACAGCGCGACCGCGCCAATTTCGATAACCACCAATGGGTTCTAACAATTTTGTGTCATTTTTCGAAAAAATAAAAAGCGGCACAAAGTCACTGTGCCGCGAGTCTAGCGATGATTTATCGACAAATCTTAGTGATTGGGAAGGTAATCACCACCAGCTTTCACGTTCATGCCCTGTACGACACCGGACATATCGATCTTTACGGCTCCGAGAACGGGGATACCGTACTTCACATGTGTAAGAATTTTTAGATTTTCAATCTCAGGATCGGGACCGATGCTTCCTCCGCGAGAAATCAAACTCGCTTCAGCAGCCGCCAACAAAAGTTTTGCAATGGGATTGGATGACGATGTTTTGATGTCGTAAAAAAGAAGCTTGTCGCAGTTTTCATAGCGCGTGCGATCCATGTTTATGACTGTCGCGTAGCCCATGTGCTTCACTTTGAAGTCCGTCGTTTCATACTGACCCGATTGGCGTATTTCCTGCAAAAATGCTTCGGTGAAATACTTTTGCTCGATGACAACGTCACGATTTCCTTCTTGTACGCCCATGAATTGGATGTCGAAGTGGTACACGAGATTCACGTCAAAGGATGGGCTTGCGGCGTTTTCAGATACGCCCGCCACTTGCGTGGTGAAGTAACCGTCTTTGATCATGCTGGTGGTGCGTTGAGAATTCTTGTCCAGCTGGTAATAGGCCTGTTCGCCAATCGGGTCACGACCTTCAGCAAAAGCGCTACCGATCAAGAGACTTGCTGCAGCGATAAACGCAGATAACATTCGCATGGTTTCTCCCTCGTAAAAAAAGTCGCTCCCCAATTGATTGGGTAGAGCAAGGCCACTCAACATACGATAAACTACCGTCCAAACATTTTATCACAGACGACCGCCGTACAGGAGTCCCTCACGATGGTTTCGCTTAAAAACAAGCAGTCGAAGAAGTTGTTTCAAGAATCCCAAATTTTCTTTCCCGGTGGCGTGAACTCGCCGGTGCGCGCTTTTGGCTCGGTCGGGGGCGACCCGCTCTTCATCAAGAAGGCACAAGGGGCATACATTTGGGACGTGGACGGTAATAAGTTTGTTGATTTTGTCGGAGCGTGGGGCCCCGCCATCTTGGGCCATGCCCATCCGGAAGTAGTCCAAACGGTCAAGCAAGTCGTCGAACTCGGATTTGGTTTTGGCGCACCAACGGAAGGTGAAACTAAGCTTGCCGCACAGATTCAATCTTTTTTCCCTTCGATGGAAATGATGCGTTTGGTTTCGAGCGGAACCGAAGCCTGTATGTCTGCCATTCGTGTCGCTCGCGGCTTCACCGGACGCAACAAAGTATTGAAATTCGACGGCTGCTACCATGGTCATGGTGACGCACTGCTAGCCAAAGCAGGAAGTGGAGCGGCAACTCTTGGCATTCCCGGGTCGGCTGGAGTCTCTCCGGACTCCGCCAAAGACACCATTACCTGTGCGTACAACGATTCGACCGAAATCGAACAAGCATTCAAACAGCACGGCAGCCAACTTGCCTGCGTGATCGTCGAGCCCGTCGTCGGCAATGCAGGGTTCATCAAACCGAAGGCGGGTTATCTGAAAGAACTACAGGCACTTTGCAAACAGCATGGCGCTTTGCTGATCTTCGACGAGGTCATGACGGGATTCCGAGTGGCTCCCGGCGGCGTCCAAACGATCGAAGGGATCAAACCAGACCTCACGACCCTCGGCAAGATCGTTGGCGGCGGTATGCCACTGGCGGCTTACGGCGGACGCAAAGACATCATGCAACAAGTCGCTCCGTTAGGACCCGTTTACCAAGCGGGAACGCTTTCAGGGAATCCGATTGCGGTCGCCGCCGGCAGCAAGACTTTGGAGCTGCTACGACAGATCGGCAATTACGAACAACTCAACGCTAAATCACTAAAATTATGCAACATTCTGAAGTCTGCCGCCGACCGCCACAAAATTCCCTTTATCTGCGATCAGCTCGGTGGCATGTTCGGCTTCTTCTTTTCCGAACGACCTGTACATAGCTTTGCGGAAGCGAAGGCTAGCCGCTCGGAATTGTTCAGGAATTTCTTCTGGCAGATGTTGGAATCGGGGATCTATTTTCCGCCATCACCGTTTGAAGCGTGTTTTATGTCGTTCGCGCACTCCGATGCTGATTTTGAGCGCGTGAACATGGCTGCTGACAGAGTGTTCGCCAATTTGAAGTAAGGTTGATAGTTCCATGAATCGTCCTTTGGCTTCACATGAACTGCACAACATCGGTTGGATTCCATATTGGAATCTGCGTCCGCTGTACGCATCCATGCGCAAGAGCCTAGGCCCAGAATTCCATATCATCAAAGGGCATCCAGCCGAAATAAACTCGCTCATGCGCGATGGATTACTTGCTGCGGCTCCTTGTTCGTCCATTAACCTGCTTCTTTGTCCGAACGCCGATATTGCCATGCCATTTGGCGTCGTCGCCAATGGCCGAGTCGATAGTGTGTACTTGGCGATGCAATTTCAAGACGATGCATTGCGTCGATCTATGCAAGAACGCACGCAGCAGATACGTTGCATCTTGTCTGACTTGTTGACCTCACATCGCGGTGACCCGCGCGCAACCGCAAAAGCGCTGTGGGAAATTGCGGATTCACTCGCTCCGATTGTTGAAACGAACGCAGCTCCGAAGATGATCCTGAGCAGCGCATCTGCGTCGGGTGCGATGTTATCGAAGATTTTGTATCGCATGATGTTTGGCTATGAAGCATTTGCACGACTAAGCGTAGATTCCGAATCCCCGACGGCAGACGCTAGAGAGCAGAGACTCGAACTCGTCATCGGTGACGTTGCTTTGGTGGACTACTCCAAGCATGCCCATGTCATTGACCTCGGCCAATGGTGGAAAGATTTGACGGGTTTGCCATTCGTCTATGCAGTTTGGCAACAAAGCGGTAGGAACTCAATCCAGCCCGCACTCAAACTAAAGCTGACGGAATTGATCCAGCGCACGGAGATGAAGATGCGCGTCGATCCACTCCCGTATCTGCCGCAGCCCATTCCCGTAGATTGCGAGGGTTCTCTTATCGATCTCGGCACCTATTGGAAGAAGATCTACTATTCTATCGGCCCCACAGAAAAACTGGGACTGTTGACGTTTCTCGGTTTGGCTCGATCTTTCCTACCAGCAGAACTTCGTGACAGCAGTGCAGTTAAGTTGTCACGTTGGGCTGATGGACTTGAGATGTCTTTGCGCTCCCCAAGCACATCTTCACGCAATTCATCTATCGATTCAATGTCATTTGCTTGATGCGGTAATCAGGCGTAGGACGTCGTTGGTCAAAACAGCCAACGTAAGACTGCACAGACGTGAACTTTATCTTTTCATTCTACTTTGCATGCCTATGGTGGCTACTGTCCTTGGACAAGCTAGGGACATTGAGCAAATCAGATAAACTTTCGGACTTTTTGTCCGAACAGTCCGAACGTCTAATTAAACTCGGCGAGAATCCAAAAACTTTTCGCCGCATTGCCGACTCATGGCAACGACGCTCGACACGAATGGAGCAACACAGACGCGAAATGCGGAACATGATCAGGTGGCGTTGTGCATGCCTGTGGACGTTGGTGAGCTTCGCGTTATTGGTAACTAGCAATCTCTCACAAAACACCGCGTTGTCATTTTCCATCAGTCGCTACATTGTATGGATCGGATTTCTGCAGCTTGCGGCGATAGAATGCACCATGAAACTACTGCCGCCGTTTCCGGCGGCTGCCGACGCTCCGCGCGGAGTCAGCCTTGTCCACGCACTTTTTGAAGTCTGTTCTCGCGGCTACAAACACGTTGATCTCGTCATATGGCGGCAAGAAGAATTATGCACCGGCGATGATCAACAGAAGCAGGCACTCAATTGGATCAAAGGTGAGTTTACGCACGAATGTGCGCGGTATCGAAAGTGCATAAAAAAATGGAGCGATATCCGCACCGTCATCGAACTGACGTTGTGCGGCGCTCCATGCCTAAGCGTACTATTCACAGCGTGAGCTGCGAAGCGGTTGCTATCTACTGTGCTGGTGCTTCAGCAGCTTCTTCTTTCTTCTTCGCCTTCATGACGGGAATCTTGCCAGCTTCAGCTAGGATCTTTTGCTTTTCTGCGCCGTTGATCGTCTTGCCACCGCGAGATTGAACGGCCCAACGACCATCACCGCGCTTGAAAATCTTGAAAGCTGGCTTGCTGCTGCTTGTCTTCTTTGCTGTCTTACCTGCCATGATCCTTCTCCTTTGAACTCAAAAAATGAATCTCGAAACTCGACAGCATGGGCCGCCAAATTAAGAACGCTAGTTAAAACGCCAGACTAATGTCTCTGCCAAATGTACCAGATCGGACTTGGCTTGTGATGCAGGAAATGACTGCAGCGCCGCCATGGCGCGATCGGTATAGGCTTGGGCACGTTCGATGGTCTTTTCAGCGGTGCCGTATTGTTCGACCTTTGCCGCCACCCAGCTCAAGTCATCCGCGTCAATGCGGCCTTTTGCGATGATGTTCTTGAGATTGGCCAGATCGTCGGCTACCAACACATCTTTTAGCATGATAACGGGCAACGTGATCTTGCCAGCAAGCAAATCAGACTGAGTCGGTTTGCCAAAAATCTCACGACATCCGAGATAGTCGAGAGCATCATCAACCAGTTGAAACGCCGTGCCGACGGCTGACCCAAACATGTACAAGTCTTTGCATTGCGCCTGATCAAGACCCTGCAAAATGCCCGATGTCTGGCAGGCTGTCGCAATCAATACCGCGGTCTTACAGTCGATGATGCGGAAGTACTTTTCTTCGTCGAGAGTCGCATCAAAAAAGCATTCCAATTGAAATAATTCGCCTTCACTCATCATGCGAATCGCACGTGCGTATGAACTTACAACCTGTAGACTGCCGCTTTCCGCCATCATTTCGGATGCGCGCGCATAGATCAGGTCGCCAACCAGTACACTGGAAACGTCACCCCAGATTGAGTTTGCAGTCGGTCGATTGCGACGAAGTGACGAAGAATCAACTACGTCATCGTGCAACAAACTTGCGGTATGAACGTATTCAGTAACTGCGGCCATGGGGATCAAATGGGGGCCATTGTAACCTGTCATTTTGCACGCCAAAAAGTACATCGCCGGCCGTACGCATTTACCAGGCTTTTCGAACACATGATTGATGATCTGTTGGGAAGCCAACGTCATGGTCGGGATATAACCGATGATATTCTTACGGAGGGTATCGATTTCAGCGTTTACGGGCGCAAGAGCTTGGTTGAGAAGACTGAGTCCCGCCTCCGGTCCCGCTCCGCTTCTAATCAAGGACTCCAATAGTTGGTCCTTGTTAGTTTTATCAGTATTTACAGATTGTTCCGCTGTATGATCCAAAGAATCTATGTCCTGAAAAAACCTGACAACATTCGCCGTTTTCTTGCATGCCCATGAGTCTTGTTGCACAAGTGCTGTAAAGCTGCTAGTTGCGACCTTTTGCACAGGTGCAAACGCGGAACTTTATCAGTTCAATTGGCCGTAATCAAAGACCATAAATGTATAAGTTAGAGGGTCAGTGAATGGCAAGCCGAATATCAGACACTCCCATTGAGACAACGTTCGATACGGGCATCATCACCTTTCCGGTGGGAGACTCGGCAGGAACGGATCTCATTCCCAAGATCAACCTAACGGAGATCATGGAGCAGGATGATGCCAAAGAATTGATCCAAGCCCTGCCGGTGCAGCCGCTCTACATGGAAATCAAGAGTCGTAGCATCGAGCAATGTGGCGAAATTATTAGATCTTTGAGTGATGATCAGTTTGTCCGCATGCTGGATATGGACTGCTGGCAAGGCAACCGCGTGCACCCGAAGCAGGTGATGGCGTGGCTGAGTCAGCAAGAAATGGTCGGCCCGGAAAGCATGGCCTCCCGTCTCATGGAAATGGACGAAGAATACCAGATCACCCTGCTTCAAGGACTTGTTCGTTGTTACGACGAAGAAGAAGTCGAAAAACTTCCCGATGACGTCCGCGGCAATCTTCAGGCGATGCCGTGCTACAAGTATTTCTATGAGATCTTGACGGACGATCCCGAAGTGCAGGACTTTATCCGAACACTGGTTGATTCGGCATTAGATGCTTCGATCCCATACGCATACGCCTTATTACAGTACGCTTCGTACAGCGTGCCCAACGAGCCAGAATTTCAACTTCTTCAGTTCCGCAACTCGCGCTTGGAAGAAGAAGGCTTTGTCTCCGAAGAAGAAGCTGCGCAACTGTTTGCAGATCTCGATTTCGTAACCGTCAAAGCAAAATGGCATGCAAAACGTAAAGAGATGCCCGCATCGGCGACGCCAACAATGATGAGCCCTACCCAGAGCTTTATCTCGCAAGTCCGTGTCTATGCAGCTAAAGAAAACCTCTGGACCAGCGAACAGGCCAACGCCCTCGAAATGCGTTTCCTCTATCTTGCTAACGCACTCTGCTCGGTTACGCGTGTTGACACAGACGACGTTAAGTCGGTCAATCGCGTACTCGATCATGCGCTTTCGTTGGTGAATATCGCGTTGGACTTCGTTGCCGAAGGAGATGTCGCATTTGCTGCTCGGATCCTCGCGGAAGAAAACCCCAAGACTCTGTTCCGCGTCGGCGCATCGCTGCTCACGCTTGTTCGCAAGCAATTGCTTACGACACTCGAAGAACGCGGCATCCACGAAGCCAGCGAGTTGATGGCCCTTAGCCAAGCAAAGCGCTTCGGAAACTTGCTGTTTGAAATGGATCGCAAGTTGTTGCCGAAGATAGGCTTCGAACTCACTGAGACTTTGAAGGCATTGTGCAACCGTTTCCCACTACGACCTGACGAAGTTCGCAGTCGTGACGGCAAGACTGCAGCTCGCATCGCATTCCGAAGTTTCCATAATTTGACTGACCTCAACATCTTGCTAAAGGTCCTCAAGGACGCTTTGCAAGCCGTCGATTTGCGCCATTGATAGGGAGAAAACATGAATATTGAATCGAATGAAAACTTTCCTTCTGTCGATGAGTGCACCCAACTCGCATCGCTGATGACGACCAAGTATCGCAACTATTTGGACCAACGCCAGATTTCTGTTGTTTGTTCGACCGATGATGAAGCGACATTTGCGACTATCACCGTGAAATCCTCCGATGCAAAATTTGTTTATCCGATCGAAGCACGTGTCATGCACGGCCAAGAAGAAATGACGCCTCGGGAAGCGGCTTTGTTCTTGGTGGATTTTGTCGATCTCTATCTTGAAGAATACTTCGTCGACGAAGATGAAGAATGCCCATACCTGACCATCGATTGGTCCGACTTCGACTACGATGCCGTAAAATTCCAAATGCGCGGCCAAATAATCAACCAGTCCGTCGAAGACCTCGGCAGCGAATGGCTTTCACGCGCAGGCTTCTCAGCTGATGGTCAAAGCCTTGCTGACCTCGTTAGCGAAAATGATCAACCATTTTAATTTATTGTAATTATAGCACTTTACGACCCTATTAGGGCTTCTCTTGAAGCCCTTTTTCGCGTCATTTCTCAAGTGTCAAAAGATTGTGCCGAATACATTGACGGTACGAGTGTGACCCGTTCTCAATGAGGGTGATATGGGTATTACTATACAAGTCAGTAATCAAAGCGGTGTCGATCGGATGCGCTACATTGGGCCGATTAACGAAGAATCGGAAGTCCAATTGGGGCTCATGCTATCGAAACTGGGCACACAGGTTGAAATCGACTTCAGCGGGATCGAATACGTCAATAGCTGCGGCGTACGAGCATGGATCAACTTCATGCGCGAGCTTGAAAAAGGCCGTACGGTATCCTTCGTAAACTGCCCGCCTGAAATAGTTATGCAGATCAATATGATTCCAAGCTTTCGCAGCAAAGCGAAGATCAACTCAGTTTTTGCATCCTTTGAATGCGGCAGCTGCGGTCACCACGATCAACAGCTCTTTGAATCCGGCAAGAACATGCCCGGCGTGAATGGCGCCACGTTACCGACTGTTAAGTGTGTCAAGTGCGGCGAAGACATGGAAATGGAAGAGATGGAAGACGAATACTTTGCGTTTGCATCTGCAAGTTAATCAAGGAATAGATCAAAGGTTGAGACGTTAGATGGCTGGTGATGGCGCAAGAAAATTAGAACCCATGAACAACGAACTCCTCGAACAGTTCGCTGAAGTCGAAGAGTTCGCTCGCGTTTTTCTGGACGCCTACGCACTTCTGGATGCCTCCGGTAAAGTCGTTAAGAGCAACCAATTGCTCAACGCATTACTTGGAAATAAGAGCACGCGTCAGATCCTCAAAGCAAATCGCTTTGACGAACTAATTACGTTTCATATCGACCATTCAGAAATTACCTTGGACGAAATCCTCAAACACACGACGCACCAGCGGCATGACCAAGTACGCGGCGACAATAACATGGACCCCAACATGAAACTCGTTGTGGGTACTTATCCATTTTTTGCTGAAGGCAACAAGGCGGAACCGATCGGCACCTTTGTAACCATTCGCGACATGACCGCCGAAGACGGCATGACGAAGAAGTTCAAAGACCAAGGCAATAAGATGATCGAAGACCCGTTGACCAAGCTGTTTACACGAGGATTCTTCGAGGGGCACCTGAACGATCAAATGAAAGCCATGAAGCAACTCAGCGAAGGCCAAGATCTTCGTAACATGACGCTGGCACTTTTTGACGTCGATCACTTCAAGAAAGTCAACGACACATACGGACACCAGGCCGGCGACCACGTTCTAAGAATGGTCGGAGCGGCATGTAAACATAATTTCCGCAAGACAGACATTTGCTGCCGTTACGGCGGCGAAGAAATTCTGATCATTTTGCCAACTACCACACTCGACGAGGCTTTAGGACCCGTTGAAAAATTTCGCGACGCTGTTTCCAAACTCGAAATCGTGCACGACGGTCGCTCCATTCCTGTAACCATCAGCGGCGGTATCGCGCAGATCAATGTCGATATCGAATCATGGGAACAGACTGTCGGCCGCGCTGACGAAGCGCTCTATGCCGCGAAAAAAGGTGGACGCAACCAAGTTCAGTTACACAACTCCAAGGCAATTCTTCCAGCTAAAAAATCCTAGTTTGGAATTGTAAAACCCGCCGCTCACTTGTGAGACCGGCGGGAATTTCAATTTTTCAGAGTACGGGAGTCTGCCCTTCTGAGCATCCTCGCCATTGTGGCTCCTTATCATCACGCCAAACTTTCTTGCCTTCTGGCGTCATGGGACAACGGTCGTGCTTGTTGAGTACGCCATCCTTGTCGTCATCGCCGTTTGGATTTTCACCTTCGCGAGCTTTTACCAACTGCTTGTATTGGTAACGGATGCCGTCGATATCGTCCTGAGACAAATCATTTCTTAGAAGACCGTCACACATCACAGAGTGTGGCTGTCCCGCAGCACACTGTCCCGCCATACCGCCGACGTATGTGTCACCAAGGCATGCGAAGGCATGACCAAATTCATGAATGTACGTACCGAATGCAGATCCATCCGCGATGTTGATTTGTTGCGGCCCACCAGACTCGCCGCCGCCACCACCCGACCATGCGTTGATGCGGATGTCGGCACTCTCGCAACTGAATTCGATCTTCGTCTTGTCGGCATTCGCCGCAGGATCTAAAGCATCGAGCCATACCTGCAATGCGCGCGATGATTTGTCCTTCACGGTTTCCTGATTACCGTTGCCGACGATGCAGATGCGAATCTTGTCTTCACCTGCTCGACGCATCAAACAGCTCGATGGAGACAGAAAAGTTTGAAACTTAAGTTCCGATCCGGCGACCTGGTCGGGGTCGTCATTTCGATCACACGAAAAATGGGCCAATGAAACGACAACAAACAAAGTAGAAAAGATATGATTCTGCAAATTCATGACAACCCCCACTTCCGCTTTGATTTAACAACAGCAACTTGAGTGAGCACATTTTAATGCGGAGGATTTAGTGAATGCGACTAAGACATTTTCTGACGCACTAAATCACGGATAATAGAGGGAGATTGGGGTCCGACAAGATCGGACCTGACGAAATCATGGAAGAATTGCAGATCAGCAATCTGACACTTGGCATTGGGAAAATTGCGAAGTATCAGCCACCTGATGATAATTCTTTGAAGCCTGCTTCGCGAGAAATCACGGGAGAATATCCCAGATCTTTTTTGATTTTGGCAATGTTGTATCGGCGCGGCATGCCGATAAACGCCCAATCAAAGCGAGTGAGAGGTGGTTTGGATTTGATACCAAGTACTTTCCAAATGGACTCAACTATTGCGGCCAACGTCTTGATCAGCACGTTAGGAAGACTCTGCGTAGGAACCTTTATTCCGATTGCTGTGAAGTAGTGTGAGAAGAATCCGTACACATCAATGGGTTCATCGTCCGTAACGAAATACACACCCTTTGCGTTCTTCGCTTTCGCAGCACAGAAAATAGCCTCAGCCAAATTATCAACGTGAACCGACTCAAACGCGCAGATGCCTTTGCTGACCCACATGAATTTCCCCGCTTTCGCCATCTCTGCAACTTGCGCAAGTGCGGCGGCATTTTTTCCCCACACAAAACTGGGGCGCAAGATCACTAGCTCAGTTGCGGATTGAAAACTCAACAATGCTAGTTCTGCCTGCTTTTTTGCCAAGCCGTAAAATGAGTTCGGCGTTGCTGGATAGGGAAAGGCCTCGTCGATGCCCATGAGCGGTTCAATATCTTGCAGCACTGATTCTGAACTAATGTGAACGAATCGGCGGACGCCAGCATCCATGGCGGCTTTGAAAAGGTTCGTCGTCGCAACCACAATGCCGTCTTCAAATTTTTTCCATTCGCCCCAAAATTCCACCGGCGCCGCACAATGAACAACTGTGTCACAGTCCTTGAGCACACTCTTCCAGGTATCAAGATTTTCCAAACTACCGATGACAGGAACCGCACCGAGTGACGTTATCTGCTTGGCAGAACTGTCGGAGCGCGCAAGTGCGTGAACAGCTACGCCCTGTTTGCAAAATCGCTCGATGGCCTTTTTGCCCACCAAACCTGTGCCGCCAGTGACAAACACTTTCATTTCTTCATCGCTCAAAAAGAAGGCCGCATCAAACAGATGCGGCCAGCAAGTTATTTTATCATATGCCCGAAGATTAACGCTTCAAGTATGGCGAAGAACCGAGGCTCTTCACCAATAATTCAACGTGGCCAGCTGCTGACTCCGGCGTGACGCGTCCTTCGGCGACTGCTGCTTCGAATTGTTCGCGATAGGCGCGCTTCAATTGCTCCATGTCGTAGTTACGTGAAACCAGAAGTTCATCAATCGGATCTCCCGGGGTGACTTTAATCACGTCCCAACCGCCGTCTGCGTTAACAACAACTTCGACTTCGTCAATCGCGCCGAATAAGTTGTGTTCGTTAGCGAGAGATTCTTGGTATGCGCCAACCAAGAAGAAACCGAGGTAATACGGCTCATCGTTCTCAGGCGAGTGAAGATCGAGTTCGCGGCGGACGTCATGACGATCGATGAAACGATCCAAGCAACCATCGGAGTCACAGGTAATGTCAACAACGCGAGCCTTTACGGAAGGCTTTTTGTCGTGGTGACTGAGCGGCATAACTGGGAACAACTGATCGATCGACCATGCGTCAGGAATCGATTGGAAGATGGAAAAGTTAGCAAGGTACTTGCCAACCATGTCACCTTGCAAGTCTTGGAATTCTTCAAGTTGATGACGATCGAACGACGAGAAGTACAAAGCTTTGCGGCAAATGCGGTGGAATACTTCTTCCGCATTGGCACGATCTTGTAGATTCAAGTAGCCGAGATTAAAGAGTGTGAACAATTCTTCATAGTACTCGGTCGCGTCATGGTAAAATTCGACGAAGTTCTTACGATTCAAGTTGTCGACGATGTACTTCAACTCAACCAACGCTTTATGCGTTTTGTTTTCGTCGATGGCACCGGTGATGCCAAGTTCTTCGTCGGAATAGTTGTTTTCTAAACCCTGCACTTCGCGCGTATCCACAACAACAACGGAGTGGTAGGCCGCGATGACGCGTCCGCTCTCGGTCACGATGTCTGGAACTTTCACTTCTTCGTTCTTACAAACTTCGCCGATCACATAGACGACGTCGTTGGCAAATTCTTGCATCGAATAGTTCGCGGAAGATTCGAAGGACGTTTTAGATCCGTCGTAATCCACGCCGATACCACCACCGATGTTTAGATACTTAGGCTGGTAACCCATCTTAGTGATCTTGGAGTAAACGCGGGACGCTTCTTTCATCGCATTCTTGATGCGCTTGATTTCAGTGATCTGCGAACCAATGTGGAAGTGCAACATCGCCAACTTGGGGCGAAGATCTGCGTCAGAAATCATCTTCAAGCAGCGCAGCAATTCGACGGTGGTGAGACCGAACTTGGACGATTCACCGGACGACTTTTCCCACTTGCCCGAACCGCGGCTATAAAGCCGTGCGCGGATACCGATTTCGGGACAGATGCCGCCCGATTTCTTCGCTTGATCCAAGATGAGTTGCAATTCATCCGGACCTTCAACGACGAGAAGAACGTTCTTGCCCATCGCCGTACCGCTGAACGCGATCTCGATGAATTCGGCGTCTTTGAAACCGTTACAAATAAACAACGCATCCTTGGACAACTTGTAGCCCAATGCCGCAATCAGTTCTGTCTTCGAACCGACTTCGAGACCGTAATCAAACTTCTGACCACAGGCGACGATGTTGTCGATGAATTCTCTACGCTGATTCACCTTGAACGGGAATACCGCTCGGTGACGACCTGGGTAACGGGATTCCCAGATGGCTTCTTTGAAAGAGCCGTGCATTTTTTCCAGCTGAGCTTCGATGATCTGCGGGAAACGCACGATCATGGGAGCGCTGATGCCCTGCTTCTTAGCTTCGTTGATAATGTCGGTGATCTGTACGGACAGATGTTCTTCGTGGGTCGGATGAGCTACGACTTGAGCTTCGTCGTCGATGCTGAAGTAACCTGCACCCCAACCATCGATTCCGTACAATTCTCGAGCTTCTTGGATCTGTCTGATGTTCACGCCGCCACTCCTCAATCAAGAGTGTTTATCGATTAAAATTTGAACGAAATTAAATCGTGTTTTTTCGTCAACTTTACAAGTATAAAAAGCGGCCAAAGCCGCGAAGGGACGAGATTTTGTGAGAATTTCATCTGGCCTGTTCAGAAACATGCCTCTTCAAGCCCCCAAAGGGCTCGATACCCGTCCTACGCCCGAGAAAGTTCGCTCGGCCTTTTTCAATATGTACCGCACCAAATTGGCAGGTTCGGCGTTTTTGGATCTGTTTGCGGGGAGTGGGGCGATGGGTTTCGAGGCTCTCAGCCTTCAGGCAAAGCGACTGGTAAGCGTCGAGTCTGGGAATTCGGCACACCAGTTGTTAGATAAAGCTCGGACAGAAATCCAACGCCGCTGTCAGACCCAAGAGCTTCCTCCTCGTGATTTAATTCTAGTAAAAGAGGACGTTTCGGCTTTTTTGCGTCGTGCGAGCCAGAGTGAGGATCGCTTTGATTTCATCTGGGCGGATCCGCCTTATGCCGATACTGTTCGATTTGCATCGTCCTGCTCAAATTTTTTGCACAAGCTGCTGTCGTCCGAAGGGGTGCTCGCTATCGAATGCGACGAACCCGATCTGGCAGCATTACTTGAAACCATGGCCAAAGACCAAAAGTGGTCGGTGATCAAAGAGCGGTCGTGGGGACGCACAGCCATTGCCTTTTTCGCCCCAAATTGACTTTTCGCAACAGAGCCCCTGAAGTGCTAGGCAACTTTTGCCCAGACTCCTTGCATATGCGGCGTACGATCTTTGTCACCAACTCGTCCTGAGACTGTGCAGGTTTTGCCACGTTTCGCAACCTAACCCCTCGCTATGATTGATAGAATATCAACTAATAGGGCTGATTTCTTTTAGGCGAATGGGGAGGTTCGATGTCCAAGCGAATCGTGGCATATCCGGGAAGTTTTGATCCCATTACCAACGGTCATGTCGATGTGATTGAACGAGCACTTCGCATCTTCGACAAAGTCATCGTTGGCATCGGCAAGAACAGCCAAAAGCCGGGAACGTTTTCGGTGGAAGAACGCGTCGCCATGATCCAAGCCTGCTGCAAAAAATATAAAAACGTCGAAGTGCAAGCTTTCGACTGCCTCGCCGTAGAATTCGCGCAACAAGTCGGAGCCGTCGCCATGTTGCGCGGACTTCGCTCCGAAACGGATTTTTCTTTTGAGTTTCCCATGGCGATGATGAATCGCCGCATCGGTGATGGACTCGAAATAGTTTTCATCGCTACCAGTGAAGAGAACTCCTTTATTTCCAGTACGTTGGTCAAAGAAGTAGCCAGACTGCACGGAGACGTTTCTCCCTTTGTTCCCAAAGTCGTAAGCGAGGCATTCAAAAAGAAGTATGCGGCAGGCAAAGGACGCAAATAGCGGCAATTCAAGGACGTGGGTAATCACGTGCTTGGCTCTACTCGGAACGATCTCGTCGTTCGGAGGCAGGGGCGCATTTGCGGCAGACGCCACCAGTGTGCCCTTCCCCGCGTTGACCATAGCCCCCGTGCCGGCACCGTCGCCTTCTCCCGCTCCACCACCAAAGCCAACGCCTGCGCCAACTCCGGAAGCTGCGCCTGGAAAAAGTTCCATCGTCTTAGCTCCCAAAATATTGTCCGCACCGGATCGACAAATCGCCGCGTATTCGGGCAACACCGTCGTCATGTCGGTCAAAACAGATTCGCCCATTCAGGATGTGGCATGGGTCAAAGATAACTTCATTCTGTGTCGCACTGAGACCTGCGAAATCAACACGACCGGCTGGTCGAACGGTCGGCATCAGGTGATTTTCTTAGCAAGAAATGCGGGGGGAGAACGGGTCACTGACTTCATCATCCGCATAGAACCGCCACCGTTCGGACAGGCAGCTGCCAAGCAGGAGATAACACCCTCCGTTTCCCCATTTGCAGGCGAAGAAATCAATCTCGCCAGCATGCGCATCCAAGCGACTATGGGCTTTGGATTTCTAACACGTGACGACGAAACTATTTCTCTCAGCCGCATCCCGCGACTCCTCAAATGGAACGAGACTGTTCGTTCACCTGAAAGCACTGTGACGCGGTTTGGCACGCCTAATACTGACGAGCACTTTGGACTGCCTTCGTCGATGATCCAGCTAGGAACGATCGTCAACGAAAACAACGAACTCTCTCGTTTCATCGAAGTGAAGGACGGCATGGCGCGATCGCGCAGCCTTACCGACTCCGTGCCCGATTGGTCCGTCATCGTCGGCAACTGGCTCGAAGTTTATTGCGACAGCAACGGTGATTTCATCACGCACGTCATCCATGGACAGGGCGGTCAACAACGCGTGATCGTTACCGTGCTGCGTGGCACTGTTCAAGTAACGAACTGGCGAACGGATGGCGAATTGTCGATGAAGATTGAACCCGAAGTTTCGCTACTCAGCGTGGGACAAGAAATCGAATACCAGCTCGGTCAGCCGACGACACCAATTCATTTTCCCGACATTGTCAAAACATCGAAGGTGGTGAAGCTCTCCACACCGCAATACACGTCGCCACGCATCTTGACTCAAATCAAAAAGCGCTTTGAAACTGACAACGAGGACGCCGCCGCTCGCCACTGGCGATTAGTAGCATACGAAATCGGCAAACCCGGCAAACTGATCGAGGTCGAACCTAATATATTGTCCATCAACCACGTCAAAACTAACGGCGACGAAACTGACGACTGTGCCGCCGAAGCCATCAACGATCATGACTATTGGGTCGCGCAGGAGTGTTTGATGGCCAATGAGGGCGAACTGCCGAAGGATTATTTGGCTTCATTGAGGTTGGCGCGAGGTTACCGCGGCGTGTGGAATTGGAAACTCGCCAAGCAACATTACGAAGAAGCACTCAAGTATAACGCCGGCAGTGGAGCCGCATCCTTTGAATTGGGTGAATTGTATCTCTTGGAACGCAATTGGCAAAAGGCATACGACTACTTCAAGAAAGCCAAGACACGCGACTTTGCCGACCGGCAATTGACGTTATTCTATAATGCGGTTGCGAACTTTCATATGCGTCAATTCTATTTCGCCAAGAATACGTTTCATGCGTCGTTGGTTGCGGGCGGCTCACAATCCGTCATCGATGCCACCAACGTGTACCTCGGGGTTATTGAAGAACGAACCTTGTTAGACTTACGGCTGTCGGTTGGGTTTTTCAAAGACTCAAACATTTTCCGCATTTCTAGCGAGCGAAAAAACGTCGGTGACATCGAAGTATTGGATTCATACGGCTACCAATATGAAGCCAATCTAGGGATCCGAGCGTTCAAGAGCCCGTTGGGTTCGGTGACGTTCTATGGAGGATACGATCAAAAATCCTATCTCGACGAGCGACTGTCGGTGATCAACACCTCACAGGCAAAGTTCGGCGGAGACTTTCACGCCGATATCATTTCTTGGGACAATGAGCGCTATGGATATATCCGGGCCAAAGTGGAGCTACAAAACCATCTCATCGGTGAAAGCCGCAGTGCAGACGTGTACATGTACGAAGTTCAATTCGGCACAAAAACACCATGGATCGTACCGTACTTCCTTCTGAGGAATGAATACTGGATGGACCCGCTCCCCCTGCGTGACGACATCCTCGATCCTGATACGCGCGAAGTCGTCATCGCCACCGATCGATCCCAACAAGTGTATTCTGGAGGCGCAGGTTTTTGGCTGTGGAAAACGAACGAAAGTTACTGCTCACTCACTTACATGACGCGGCGGTCTGCCCATGACCGGGATGAATCCGATATCGACGATTACCAGTCACACGGCTTGGTATTGGATCAATGGAAGAAAGGCGGCGATACGCTTGGCTTTGGCGTTTCTCTGAGCAGCAAAACAACAGACTGGCCACAATCTGAAGATAACCGCAGCGACACAACACTTTCTGCGACCTTGAAATCTAGAATGTATTTGAATTATTCTTTATTCTTCGACACTTGGTTTGAATATGAGGCCCAAAAATCCAGCCGCGATTTGAGTTCGTATAAGCGAAACGTGGTTGGCGGTAACATCAGCATCTTGCTGTAAGAGGATTTGAGCGTGTCAAAAGGATCGGCAAAAGATCGGCAACACTTTAGAATAAAGTATCCTCCGCCCTATCGACCAGAGTTAGTATCTGATGGCCGTACGCACACTCTGTTGGACGTTTCTGTTTTCGGCATGAAATTTGAGTTCAACGGTACCTTCATGCCCCCAGTCAATTCTGAAATCACTGCTACGATTGGCTTTAAGAGCGGATCGCGCGTCATGGTTGCCGGTCATGTCGTGCGCATCGATGGGTTTTTCGTGATGGTCAAACTGACGAAGGGCATTGCACGAGAAGTGCTTAAAGCCGAAGCAGATATTCTCCTAAAAATGATTGGTAACGTACCGACGGATACCTACTAAAACAGATCCCAAGCGCGGCTCACTCTTTGAGCGGAAATTTTGCGGATCGTGCGGGCGAATCAATGCCAAAAGACGCCTTCAGCGGAGAAGCCGCGTAGGAAATACCCTTATCATCTTGAACAACAATTCCACGTTCCTTCGCCCAAACCGACGCATACACTTCTGAAACGGTCTGCACGGGCGCGACGGGAATCCCTGCCGCCTCTAATCGCGCGATGAGCAGTGAACAATCCATGTTCTTCGTCTTGGCACTGATGGCAGATGTCAATGCCTCGCGATGGAATACACGCTGCGAATTCGTTCTATAATTAGGATCTTTGGGCAATGCGGCGAGGTCCATCGCTTCGCAAAACTTTGCAAACTGTTCGTCATTGCCGACGGCGATCGCCACTTGCCCGTCCTTTGCCGCAAACGTCTGATAAGGAACAATGCTCGGATGTCCGTTACCGTAACGCTTGGGTTCACTACCGGTGACGAGGAACGATTGCCCAACGTTCACCAAAGACGCCACCGCACATTCGAGCAAGGAAACGTCAACCGTGCGGGGATTTCCGCCCGCGTCCTGTGTCGTCGATTGCAGCTTCTCGGACCAAGCCGCCAAGATGCCGATCACGCTGTACAAAGCTGTTAGTACATCCGTGATTGCGACGCCCAATTTGTGGCTCTCACCACTGACGGGGCCAGTGATCGACATGAGGCCGCTCATGGCCTGCATCAAAAAATCATAGCCGCTGCGATTTTCAAAGTGGTTGCCGCGGCCAAAACCAGAGATGCAACTGATGATTAACTTCGAATTGTGTGTACGCAATGAATCATCGTCAACGTTGAGTTTGAGAGCAACTTCAGGGGTGAAGTTGTGAATGACCACATCGACTGACGAAACCAATTTTGTTAGTTGCTTCTTACCATCTGCGCTGGACAGGTCCAACGTGACGGAAGTCTTGTTGCGATTGGCACAGAGAAAGTAAGCACTAACGTCGTCAACAAAAGGCGGTCCCCAGTGGCGAGTTTCATCGCCAACGAGGGGACGCTCTACTTTGGTAACTTCTGCGCCGAGATCGGCGAGGATCATCGCCGCATAAGGACCAGCAAGCACGCGCGACAAATCCAGTACGCGCATGCCCTTTAACGGAAGATTTTTGTTAACCGATGCCGCCATCAACCGAGATCAAACTTAATGCCCTGCGCGAGTGGCAGAGTTGTGCCGAAATTGATCGTGTTGGTTTGGCGACGCATGTACGCCTTCCAAGAATCGGAGCCGGACTCGCGCCCGCCGCCGGTTTCCTTTTCGCCGCCGAATGCACCGCCGATTTCTGCGCCGGAAGTACCGATATTGACGTTGGCGATGCCGCAGTCAGATCCCCACGGACTCAAGAACTGCTCTGCTTCGCGCATGTTCAGCGTAAAAATGGAAGACGACAGACCTTGACGCACGTTGTTTTGCACGGCGACGGCATTGTTGACGTCACCGCTGTACTTGAGGAGATATAAAATCGGAGCGAATGTCTCGTCTTGGACGATGCCCATGTCATTGTGCGCTTCTACGATTGCTGGTCGAACGTAGCAACCTGATTCAAAACCGGCACCGGACAGGACTTCGCCGCCGTACAACACTTTTCCACCCTGTTCCTTCGCGCGTGTTAACGCGGTCTGCATGGTTGCGACAGCGTCGCGATCGATCAATGGACCGACATGGTTGTCAGATGAAAGTGGTGTGCCGATGCGCAGAGAACCGTACGCTTTGACAATTGATGCTTTGACGGATTCGTAAATGGATTCGTGGATAACCAATCGACGCGTGGTTGTACAACGTTGACCGGCTGTTCCAACCGCACCGAAGACGATCGCTGGCACTGCCATCTTTAGATCTGCGTTCGGGGTCAAAATGATCGCGTTATTTCCGCCAAGTTCCAAGATGGAACGACCGAGGCGTTTGCCAACAACTTCCCCGACTCGCATTCCCATGCGCGTCGAGCCCGTTGCTGAAACCAACGGAATGCGATGATCGGCAATCAATTTTTCGCCGATGTCTTTGCCGTTACCAACCACTAACGAAAACACACCTTCGGGCACGTTTTGTTGCTTGATTACGTCTTCGATGATCTTCATGCAGGCAATCGCCGACAACGGCGTCTTCTCTGAAGGCTTCCAGATGGTCGCATCACCGCATACGGCGGCGATCATGGAGTTCCACGCCCAAACAGCCACTGGAAAATTAAATGCAGAGATGATGCCCACGACACCAACGGGATGCCACTGCTCGTACATGCGATGCTGCGGACGCTCCGAGTGCATAGTCAGACCGTACAATTGACGTGACAAGCCTACTGCAAAATCACAAATGTCGATGATCTCTTGTACTTCGCCCAAGCCTTCTTGCAGAGACTTGCCCATTTCGTACGAAACGAGTTGACCCAAAGGCTCTTTGAACTCGCGAAATTTGTTACCCATAAGTCGCACGATTTCGCCTCGCTTCGGAGCCGGAACTTGGCGCCACTGTTCAAATCCAGCCTGCGCTGTTTTGAAGGCTTGTTCATAATCTTCGACCGTTGCTAGGCCGCAAGTGCCAATGACCGCACCATCTACCGGTGAATGCGACGTGATAGGCTGATACGAAGACGAGCCAGACCACTTTGTACCGGTGCAGACAGGATAATTTGTTTTGCTGAGAAACAACTTTTGCAAAAGTTCGGTGTTGGCGGCCATGCATTTTCCTTAAAATAGTAAGATGTTGCGGGGGTCGATAGTAGTGGATTCAGGCGCTTTCTTCAACCGCTGTGCGGGCGGACATCTGATCCTCCCAAAACAGCAATAACAATGGGTAAACCAGCATCATCGCCACCGGTGTGTCGAAGTAGGTCGTCTGGGTAATGCCGTGGATAAGATTCAATCCCAAGGCAAACATGAGTCCTTGGGCCCAAATGCCCTGTTTTGTATGGTAAATCTTGCGCCAGTGTCGCACAAAGATCACCGCGAAAATCGCGACCAATATCGCGCCAATAAAACCGGCTGATGTCAGAACTTCCAGAATTAGGCTGTGACTATTGTATGCCCCGCTGAATTCGGGCATGCCGAGCTGTTCGTACCAGCCTTTGCGGATCTGGTGGGTCAACCATGCACCACCGTGACCAAAAGCCTTGGATTGCTGCCAGAGTTCCCAGTTTGCTTGCCAGAGCTTTGCACGCCCTCCGAGCAGGCTGTCAAAACTACTGAGGGACAATTCGGCGAAACGGTCCCACATGCCAGCCGCCTTCACAAAGGCCATGCCTGCAACGAGAAGAGCGGCAAGAGCAATGACGCGCAACCGCGCAGTCTTGGCCAATTTCCAAACAGGCCAGACCAATGCCAGCGCCGCGACGAGCAATGCGAATCGACTACCGCTAAGCAGTATGCAAACAAGTGATATAGCAGCGATGGCAGCACTCCCCCACTTTTGCCACGGCGGTAGATTTGCGTTCGACGTCGCCAAGTATAGATACAAGCCGAACTGAGCTAGCACACTGCCTGCAAATGGAATGGGATGATCACACGCGCCCGCCGCCCGGTAAAAGCCATTCGTCATGAGACGATCTGGTCGATACGAAGCAGCAGCCGACATGTTCCAGCCGGTACTAAATTGTGCAACAACGACCACCAACAAGACCACGTTTGCGACGATCGCACCGATCATCCACCATTGCATCAACTGATCGGATTTCACTGTTTGCAGTTGTGACGATCGCGCACTCAATAGAAAAGGAGAAAGAGCGATTAACTGGCTGACAATTCCTATCGCGCTGCTGAACTGCGAACGCAGCACGAAACTCCATCCATGCGCCCCTTTCCACGCTTCCTCGGTAGGCTCGAAACCTTGAATCAACGCCAGCGCGTCAAAAAGGGGAAACACCATATAAATAGCAACTAATGCCCAACCAATACGCGAAAAGTGAAAAATATTATTCGTTCGACGCAATCCGATCAGAAAATACGGTACCAAAACCATGAATACGTAGAGCCCAAACGCTTGCGCGGCACGACCCAATAATAGGGTGAAAGGTGCAGTAACAATTGCCAATTTCAGAAATGAGGCGCGCGACATCAAATTCCTTTGTCAGATAATGTCAGTCAGAATGCCGCTATTGCCAACAATTTCCAATAGTTTTGATCGGCTGGCCAGTACTAGATTTTCAAAAAAATATGTGGCATATCGCGCTCCTCTCTTCGCTATTTTGGCGGGGAAAATAAAGGAACAAAATGATGAACTTCCTAAGCATCAAGAGTCTCTCGCTCACCAGCCTCATCGTTATTTTTGCCGGTTGCAACAACACTGAATCGACTAGCCAATTGCAGATGGACTCTGCGCATACGATTGGTTTGGATGCGACAATCGACAACGGCCTCATTTACACAAACTCGACTGAAGTTTCTTACGTCGAAGATGAAATCAAAGAACAGCTCTACTATGCGATTGGTCAATTGAACGGCCAAGACAGCGGCGCGGACATGGCGCAAGTTTCAATCTCCGACATTAAAGTATCGGAAGAGGAAGTTGAAGAAGGCAAGCGACGCCCCGCAACCTACAAAGCCTCGATGCGCTTTGCGTGGAGCCTAGACGTTAAAGTTCCAGAATCCGTTGATCTCGTAATTCCCGACGGCGGCGACTATTCAGCGCTGTCACAATTCTTCAACGAGTACGACAAGAAGTGCATGGACCACGGCGCCCATGATTACGACTACAGCATTTTCTGGTACTACTACCGCCCACAAAACTGCGACCTGCTAACTTCCGAAGCAAAATTGCACGCGGTTGTCATCAACGCGAAGCTTGCTCCGAGCATCATGAACACCGAAGGAAAGTCACCTGAATACCACAAAGTATGGGAAGACAAGCGCTTGGTTGTTACAGCCATTTTTGGCAAAGCAGAATCCGGCGCCACCAATGAATGGGACGCCGGCATCAGCTCGTACAACAACACATACAGTTCCTTGATCAGAACATACGGCAAGCCATCGTACTCAAGCGTTGGCATCCGCAGAGGCAACACGCCCGGTTTGAAAAATCCAACGATCAACTTGCAGTGGGAATTGACCGACAATCGCACGCTGGACGTGAGCTTATTCCTCGTCGAAGGTATTCGCGAAGTCGGTGACGAGTTTGTTAACTTGTACAACGAGCGCACCAAGATTTCTGACCTTGTAACGTACAGCGGTCACTCCGGCCTCGGCGCCAACATCCGTGCACTTGCCAACATGGGTTCTTTCCAAAAAGATCAATACCAGATCTATTTGGTTAACGGGTGCGACACATTCGCCTACGTGGACAAGGCTTTGGAAAACGCGCATCAGCAAGCAAATCCTGATTTTGCAGGAACAAAGTTCTTCGACATCATCACCAACGCGATGCCCAGCTACTTCCACTCCAACCCACGCTCCAACATGGCTTTGGTTGACGCGCTGGTTGAAGGCACCAAGACCTACCGTGAAATCTTGGCGAACTTTGACGAGGCGCAGAGAGCAGTAGTCACCGGTGAAGAAGATAATCTGTATCCGGCGCCGTTCCTCCCCTAGTGTGAGGCAGCGCGAAGCGCTGGATGCGGGATGCGCCGGCATAGCCGGCGGGGATGGATGCACAGTTCGGGTTGCTGCTATGGGGGTTGTAGCCATCACTGGAACGACGACGAGCGGGCAGCCACGATATTCGCTTCGCTCGGCGGAAACCGAAGCGCTCGCGTGGATGCGCCGGCATAGCCGGCGGGGATGGATGCGCAATACGGGCTTCTGCTGTTGGGGTTGTAGCCATCACTTGAACGACGACGAGCGATCGTCTTCGATGTTCGCTCCGCTCGGCGGAAACTGAAGCGCTCGCGTAAGTTCCAGTGATGGCTACAACCCCAACAGCAGAAACCAGCACTGCGCAAGTCCGAGGGAAGACGGCTGAAGATTCGCATCAATCATTTTTCAGATGTCGCACCATGGATCATTTTACGCGATGTCGAGCCAAAGATTTTGGACATGCTCGACTGGAAGTTGCACCAACCAACGCAATCCTCTACGGTTCAAAATCTCTTTAGTCTCGTGACGTTACGCCTACTTAAAAATAGACACCTCAAAACAGGGTGTGTTACAATTGTGTCAGTGTTTCCCGGCTTTTTCTTATCGTTTTGACTTCACCTCAAAGGGGGAAGTCTTAACGCAAGAGCTGAGAAATTTTCCTCTACGCCTTTGCGTACGAAAGTTTCATCAGCTCACAATTCAACTCACGTCAATCGATTTTGACTTCAGGATTTCTGGAATCGCATTCTCCAACTTTTGCATCATACATATTTGCTCGCGATCCGATCTCTCATCTACCACTTCAACTTCGAAATACTTCCGTTTCTTTCCTCCGGACCTGCGGAGTGCTGGTTGCAGCTATCGGGGATAAGGGCACCTCCGGAATTTACGCGAGCGCTTCAGTTTCCGCAGAGCGAAGCGAATATCGTACATGATCGCTCGTCGTCGTTCCGGAGGTGCCCTTATCCCCGATAGATGCAACCCGTACTTGGCATCCACACCCGCCGGCTATGCCGGCACACACCTGCCACCGGCAAAAAAAATCCCGCTCCTCTGCGGAACGGGATTCTTTTAGATCCATCGCCTACGGCTCTGGATGACATCAGTTGGCTCTGGATGACTGCCGGAGGCTTCAGAACATTTTATCGAACTTCATTTTCCATCGCTGGCGTATATTTGCCGTAACGCGCCGCGCTGTTCAAACGCGAACGATGCAAGAATGCTTTCTGACCTTTTTCGAAATTTGCACGCTGCCCCGCCCAGCCCTTCAGGGCACCGGACTGGAGTGCGCGGCCGTAGGAGAAGCTGAGTTCCCATGGCATCTTCACGCCGAGTGCGTTCATGGCGCTGAGGTGTGCTGTCGCTTCTTCATCGGACTGACCGCCGCTCAAGAATACAATTCCTGGGATGGCTGCTGGAACGTTTTCCATGTAGCAACGCACGGACATTTCGGCGACTTGCTTCACGGTTGCTTTGGTTGGGCACTTCTTGCCAGAGATAACCATGTTTGGCTTCAAGAGTGTGCCTTCGAGGCAAACGCGTTGATCATAGAGTTCGCGGAACAATGCTTGCAACGCACGCTCAGTTACGGTGTAGCAACGTTCGATGGTGTGATCACCATCCATCAAAACTTCTGGTTCGACGATGGGAACGATGCCCGCTTCTTGGCAGAGAGCTGCGTAACGTGCCAATGCGTGTGCGTTTGTGCGAAGTGCGTAGTCAGATGGCATGGTTGCAGATACGTCGATGACCGCGCGCCATTTTGCGAATGTGGCACCCAACTTCTTGTATTCAGCAAGACGCTCACGAAGACCGTCGAGACCTTCGGTGATGGTTTCGCCGGGTGCGTTTGGCAACGCTTTGGCACCGGTATCAACTTTGATGCCGGGCATGATCTTGTTCTTGTTCAAGATGGAAACGAGTGTTGTGCCGTCGGCCGCTTTTTGGCGGATGGTTTCATCATAAAGAATGACGCCGCTGACAAACTCAGCAACACCCGGAGCGGTGAAAAGCATTTCGCGGTAATCGCGACGCTTGTCTTCAGTACATTCGACGTTGATCGAATCAAAACGCTTCTTACATGTAGATGTGCTTTCGTCTGCCGCCAAGATCCCTTTACCTGGTGCAACTAGTGCTTTTGCAACTGCGGCTAATTCTGTCTTGTTCATGAAAACCATTCCCCATTTACAAAAAGTTTTTCGCCACCACTTTTGCCCATTGCTCCTTGCGGCCCATGGCTAACAAAAATGGCTCTTTTTCCTGCGTTTCAGAAAAAATTGATTTGGAACTTATATCTTTCCAGCGGTTCTTGATCAATATCTGTCCGATGCTGCCGCCGAGGGTCGAACCGGGCCCAAGAAGGATGAGCCGATCCGGCGCAAACTCTTTCAGGGCAACGGTTATAGACTGCGTAAAGTCGTAGGTTCGGCACACTTGGTGGCCGAGGGTGTATTCACGTAGTTTGGCCAAGTCCGTCGCATAGGGCTGCCAAATCTGGCCCCGACCGTCGATCATAGGGATCTTTGGCCTGCCAAATAATTCAGCACCTAATACTTCGAACGCCTTGGCCGAGACGCCTTCCAAGACGGGCGTGTGAAACGCTGCATGGTTGATCAGTCGCATCGGGTAGCGTTCGTCAACGGGAGGCAAGTCTTTCAAGAGTTTGCGAAGACCGTTTTCGTCGCCACCGATTACGGCAAAACCGCCTAATCGGATACTGTGATAGACCGCACCTGCTCCGCTGGAATTCACGGAGTGCAATGCGTCGTCCACCAGCTTCACTTTTTTCGGGTCGATGTGCCAGTTTTCGTCTGTAAGAGGGTAGATCAACTGCCCACCGACGACTCCGCCCTTCATCATCGAACCCATGGTATTCACGATGGTAAATGCTGACTTCTCGTCCGCAGCCCCCGCAGCCGCTAAGGCTAGATACCAGCCCATCGAGTTACCAGTGACGGCGACGATGTCGAATCGTTCGCGATCGATGGCTTGGAAGTCTGCCATGGCGCAGGCGTGGATCAAAATGGAGGCATTTTCACCCGGCGTGTGTACGGCGGCAGAAAAGCTCGCCGCTCCGTCCAATTCGGAAATGGTCGGCTCGCCACGTTCTTTGCGCCAAACGTCGAGCTGCTGCTGTTGTTTGGCGAACGACGATGAGTACTTTTTCAGGTAGCCGAGCTCTTCGCGGTTATAACTACCGCGACCGGGACAAATGACGACGACGCGTTCTTTTTTCATCGCTTGCCTCCGCTCTTCTTAGAAGACTTGTTGGCACCGGCTCCGCAAAGGTCGAGGGCAGAAGCGACGATCGATTCTCGCGAGGGCAAAGTCGATGTCGATGTTGCACCGAGCGGAATGAAACAATCTTTGGCGGCGTGTACGGCGATCTTCGGGATCGACGCCAACTTCTCGACCATGCATGTGACGATCTGTTCGCTGTACGAACCGGTTTTGCGACATTCTTCGACGACGAGAACTTTCTCGCAACCTTCGAGAGCTTTGAGCATGGCTTCTTCGGGCATCGGCGAAATCCAACGCAGATCGATCACGCGGCACTTGATGCCCTGTTGCTCGCTGAGAATTTTTTCGGCCTGACGCGACAGATAATAGCCGTTGCCGTATGTAACAATCGCTAGGTCTTTTCCCGAACCATGGACGGCGACTTCGCCGAGTTTAATTTCTTCGGAAGGCTCTGGATACGCAAACTGCCACTGACCATCGCCATCGGCGTGAAGGTCTTTGGTCATGTACAGAGCGATCGGCTCAACAAAAACAACGACGCGGCCGTCTTCGTGCGCAAGACGCACACAATGGCGGAACATTTTTACGGCGTCTTCACCATTGGACGGAACCGCGACGACCACTCCGGGAATATCGCGGAAGATGTTGAGCGAGTTGTCGTTATGGAAGTGACCGCCAAAACCCTTTTGGTATGCGAGGCCCGCGACACGGATCACCATGGGGTTTTGGAATTGGCCGCTGGAGAAGAAGGACAACGTCGCGGCTTCGCCGCGAATTTGGTCTTCTGCGTTGTGAACATAAGCCAAAAACTGAATCTCAGGAATCGGCACAAAGCCGTTATGTCCCATGCCGATGGCCGTACCGAGGATGCTCGTCTCATCGAGAGGAGAATTGAATACTCGCTTCGGTCCGAACATTTCGAAAAGGCCGGCGGTAACGTTATAGACTCCGCCTTTTTTCGCCACATCTTCGCCGAAGATCAGCGTCTGTGGGTACTGCAACAAGATGTCAGCCAGACCCCAGTTGTGCAAACGCGCGAAGTGATGTTTTTGCGACATCATCTTGGCTTTGTCGCCGAAGGCTTTTGCGCGGATTGGTGCTTCAACCAACGGCATCGATGCGTTGATTCCCTTCGGTGGACAAATGGATTCCATAACTTCTTCGGCACCGCTGAGCTTGGGGCGTAGAACGGCGACTTCACCGACTTGGCGGATGCGTTCGCGAAGACCGTTGTACATTGCGACGATTTCTTCACCGCTGGCGAGGCCTTCTTCGATGGCAATGCGAGCAGAGTGAAGAAGTGGATCGTTGCGTTCAGCTGATTCAATCTGTTCGAGGGAGCGATACGAAAACTCGACGTCCGAACCGGCATGGCCGAGGAGACGAACGGTACTGACATGGAAGAACACGGGCAAGCGAGTGCGACGCACGAAGTCTTCGACTTCTGCCGCTGCTTGGTAAGTGTCGGTGATGCTCAGACCGTCGCAGTGAATGTAACGGAGCCCTTCGCGGTTGTGGTAATTCTTGTGAACCCAACCGTCGGGGGTCGGCACGGAAATGCCGATGCCGTTGTCTTCACAAACAAAGACGAGGGGAACACGCAAGTTTTGAAAGGTGCAAAGTCCTGCCGCATTGAATGCTGTTTGCGCGGTTGCGTGGTTAGAAGATGCGTCGCCGAAGCTGCAAAGCACAACGCTATCATGCGGCATCTTGGCTTGGATGCCGAGATCGCGAGCACGTCCAAGAGACAATGCCGCGCCGACGGCCTTCGGCAGATGTGATGCGATCGTTGAAGTTTGCGGAGGAACATTCAGAGCGAGGCTGCCAAATACTTTGTGACGGCCTTGCGAGATCGGATCTTCTTTAGCCGCTGCCAATGAAAGCAATCCATCAAAGAGCGGCGTCGATCCGGGAAGTTTCTTTGCCCGTTGAATGAAAAAGGCGCCGCTGCGATAATGCAAGAAAGCCATGTCATTCAGTCGGAATGCGGCGGCGACGGCGGCGTTACCCTCGTGACCGGAACTGCCAATGGTGTAAAACGTCAGGTTTCGCGCACGAAGATAACGAGCAGCCAAATCGAGGTGGCGGCTCATCATTTGCGTTTCGAAGACGTCCATGAATCCGGCCGCGTTCAGCCCCGAATCATGAAGCCGCGTGTGTGACTTGGCTGCAGGTAGATTGCCTGCTCTTACCCAATTCACAAAATTCTGATCGATAACTTCCGCACGATTTTGATTTGTCATGCTGCGTCAGCCCCAAATTTCTCTTGTGGAGTCAGATGTTTACAATAATTGGTGAGCAGCGGCTAGGTTATTTCTGATTCTTCCCTTGTCATTCGCCCAGCAATGATTAAGTTCTCACCTTCGACGCAACGATGGGAGCGAAAATGGCGGAACATAGACCACCTACACCCGAGGAAATCCAGAAGGAATTCGAGGACTTCATCCGCAATCGTTTCGGTGGTTCGGTACAGATTGTCACCCAGCAGACTCCGTTCAACCCCATGAATGCGCCCAATCGCGCTAACCGAGCCGGTACTGGCGAAGGGAATGAGCCGCCCAAAGCCCCACAAGCGATCAAATTGAACTTCGATTTGACCCCCAAAGAGATCAAAGCTCACTTGGACCGCTTCGTCATCAAACAGGACGAAGCGAAGAAGGCTTTGGCTATAGCTGTTTGTGATCATTACAACCGCGTACGCGAGTGTTTGAAGCGGACCAAGGGACAAGAGGAAGAGTACGAGTACCAGAAGCAAAATGTTCTATTGCTCGGCCCGACAGGCGTCGGAAAATCCTATCTTATCAAGCACATAGCCAAGCTGATTGGTGTGCCGTTTGTAAAGGCAGACGCGACTCGCTTTACTGAGATGGGCTACGTTGGCGCCAATGCTGACGATCTCGTTCGCGACCTTGTGCAGCAAGCTCAGGGTAACCTCGAACTTGCTCAATACGGAATCGTGTACCTCGACGAAGCCGACAAGATGGCCGGTTCGAGCAACGGCGTAGGTCGCGACATTGGCGGACGCGGCGTTCAGTTCTCATTTTTGAAGCTCATGGAAGATACGGACGTCGATTTGCGTTCGGGCAACGATCCAGCCGCCCAAATGCAGGCATTTATGGAAATGCAGCAAAAGGGCAAAGTCGAAAAGAAGATCATCAACACTCGGCACATCTTGTTTATCGTCAGTGGCGCGTTCACCGGCATGGAAGACATCATCAAGAAGCGTCTCAATACACAACGCATCGGTTTTCAAAATGATTCGACAAATCTGCGACTGGAAAACACCAGCGACGTTTTGAGCCTCGCATCGACACAAGATTTTATTGAGTTCGGATATGAACCTGAGTTTGTCGGACGTCTTCCAGTACGAGTCGCTTGCCAACCACTCACCGTTGACGACTTGTACACGATCTTGAAATCGTCCAAGGGCTCCATCATCAAGCAGTACGAACACTCGTTTGCCAACTACGGCATCAATGTTCAATTCAGCGATGAGGCTTTGCGCAAAGTTGCGGAAAAAGCGCACGAACAAAAGACCGGCGCACGCGCTTTGATGACGGTGTGCGAACAGATTTTCCGTGATTACAAGTTCGAACTTCCCGCAAAGGGCATCGAAAGTTTGGCAGTCACGGCTGAGCTCATCGAAAATCCCAAGTCCATCTTGACGAACATTTTGCAGCAGGCCGTCGAAGCGCCACCGTTGGCGTGGCGTCGAGCTGCCGCAAAATACGAAATGGATTTTCTTTCCAAGCACGCACTGGTGATCGCTTTTGAAAGAGCCGCGACGATGGCGGTGGGAGAAATCGCCGACGTGACTAAGCGCACGTTTGCGGAAGTTTGTGACGAGTTTTTGCACGGCTACGAACACGGCCTCAAACTCATTGAACAAAATAATGGCACCAAAAAGTTTTTGATTACGGCGAAGATGGTCGCCAATCCGAAGCAAGAACTTGAGACGATGATCAAACAGTCGTACCAAGAAAAGTCCGACTCAGCCAACTAAGTCACTCCTGATCATTCTTCAGCGCACGGCGATTCGCCGCTGCGCTTTTTTCTTTTGCGAGGAGCATCGTCGTCCTCCTCATCATCGTCCTCATCGTCTGCGGGAAGCGGAGCTGGTGAAGCGTTCCCATTACTCACGATGGGTGCGACATATTCGATGTTTCGCACGTACACGCCAGAGCCTTCAATAAATTCCGCGGTGACCTTGACTTGTTGACCTTCGACGAGATTGACACCCGCTCCCACCGCCGTCGCCTTGCTACAGCCTGACGTGCACAACTGTCCCTGCATACGTTCGCCGGTGTAGGTCAATTTGTCACTAGCGGAAACTGGTTGAGCTTGGGAGAAACGCACCGGTCGCTGTTTGCGTCCGTATGTCGTGACTTGTGGTCCAAAACCTTCTATCACGCCCGTGAACGTAAACTGACTAACGGGAGCGACAGCGTCGAACGCGATCGAGTGAAGAAAATATTCCTCACCCACTTTGTAAACCTTGGCTACTACTGATTCGTTGACGGCCAATGCGCCCTGACGAACGGTCGCATGGGGACAATCTTCATTACAAGTCTTAGCGGTGAATTCGAAACCGGGAGCAAGGGTAAGCCCATTGTCAAAATACTCATCAACTTTGAGCCGAACTGAGGTGATAGTGGCCCCGTTGGCGGAATAATTGACGGAAATTATTTTGGCTCCCAGCAGCGAATATGTTAGCAACTCTTTTTCACCTTCGATCGTTTTGAGTTTTTCATTGATCCAATTCCTGACGCGATGAGATGGAACAAAAAGCCCCTGCACCGTACTGGCACATTGTTCACCCTCGCTGCCGTTTGCCGAAATGCCCATGCTGGTCACGCCTACGACGGTGCGAAAGCCACGTTTTTCGATGAACAACGATGAGCCGCTGTCGCCACCACAAATGATTTCGCCGCCCGTGCCAGGATCCAAAAAGAGATAGTCAGCGGTAGCAGTGAATCGCGTTTCAGTGACCGGAAAACCGGCCATGCGCTCGTTACCGTAGGCTACCACTAAACCCGCACCTATGCGCTTGGTACCGACCGAATAAGTCTTGGCGTCGGCGCCATTGGTATAGCCTCCAAAGCCGACCATTGTCACACCTTCGCGCTGTAGCAACTCCACTTGCTTCACATCATAGAGGGGAATGGATTCATCGAAGGGCGCATCCAGAACCATGAGCGCTACATCACGAAAGGGGCTTGGAGGCGTCGTGATCTCTTCCCAACGAATCACGTTTACTACTTTGCGACGAAGGGGGTTGGGCGTAGTCAAATTTGTGTTTAGTGCCGGACTCGATTCAAGCGTAAACACCAATTGTCGATTGGGAATGGGAGTTAGTGTAGGAATATCGGAGACACAATGTTGAGCAGTCAATACGACATTCGGACGAATCAATGCCGCCGAACACAATCCACCTGTTGAAAGATCGGCATTCAAAATGGCGATCATGCCCACTGAACCAAATCGTTGCTGCTCCGATTGACTGAGTGTTCGCCCCGACCGAATCGCCATGCAATCGCCTTCGTCTGCCGTGACGTCAGCAGAATTGCGACCGACTTGTCCATCGGTCTTTTTGGTCGAACGAAAGGACACAGCTTCGCAAGCAACTATAAAAAGAAGACCTGCTACACAAAGTACATGTGCAGATCGGTTCATATTTATCCTCACGGTGCGGATTTCATGGGACTGTTTGATGTGAAGCTACTTCGCCTTGAACTTCTTCATCATGTGATAAAAGGCTTCTGTTGACCATTGCTTGTAGTGTGCCAAAAGTTGCCCAGACGCGTCCAACTTGTCCATTTCCGCGTCAAATTTTGCGGCGTTTTCTTTGGCTTTTGGTCCTTTGAAACACACGTAGATTCCGCCAGCGGAAAACTCTACGTCTTCAATAGCAAACTTTTCCGTCGAAATTCTATCTTTCTCAAATTGAGCCTGCATGTCCGCTGTATAGTCAATCAGAACATCTGCTCGACCCGCGATAATCATTTTCATTCCTGCAATTGCATCATCAACTTCAAAGTCTGCTTTAACATCGCCGAACTTTTGCAAGTCATAGCCTCGCACCCAGATAACCTTCTTCCCTTGCAGGCTTTTTACGCCGCCATACTTTGCCAACGCCTCTTTGCGATAAAATACGCCGAGTTTGTTCGAGTCGATGGGCCACTTCGGGTATTCGCATTGCTGCATGTTGTCTTCACCGATGATTCCGTCAAACTTGCCTTTGGCGAACTCCGCGCGCGCCCGCTTCCACGGCATGAGCGTGATGCTAAAGTTGTCTTTGCCAAAAAGCTTTTCAATGAGCGATGAATAATGCCCAGTGCCATTTCGTTCGGTATAGCCCGGCCACTCGTCCGTAACGAACGTGACTTTACTGCCTGCTTTCGGAGCATCTGCACCATTGGCAGCAATGTTGATGACAAAAAATGACACGATAGAAATCATTAGGCTGTAAAGCATCGCGAACGCTCCTCCGTTAAGATGCAACTTTGTCCTGGATCGCCATAGGCACTCTCAATACAAACTGAGTGTTCGGCGACTGCTGATTCACTTCAATGGAGCCTTGATGCTGATCCATCACGCCCTTGGCAATTGATAGGCCCAAGCCTGTCCCTTTGCCGGGCTCTTTTGTGGTGAAGAACGGCACGAACAGCCTCTGGACAACTTCCGGAGGAATACCTTTGCCAGAATCGGTGATGGTGATAATGACATTCTGACCTTCGATTCGAGATTCAACCCTGATCCACTTTTCTGGCAACGCCTCAATCGCGTCTCGTGCATTGGTGACCAGGCCCGCAATTACCTGAGACATTTGCACGGCGCGACATCGAATGTGGCAACCATCTGTGCCGTCCGCCAAGGTGACATCAACCCCATGCTTGCCGATGCTGTTGTCAACAATGCTTCGCACATCATCGAAGATGTTCGCGATTGAGACAGATTTGAACGGATCGTTTGATCCGTCGCGCACTAGGCTCTTCATACCAGAGATGATGCCTGTTATTCTTGCGAGTCCCTTATCGACCCCGGCAATCGCATTGTTGAGGTCATTGAGAGTCATCTTCTTGGCTTCGATGAGTTTTCTGACTTTACGCGTGTGTGACGAAATGATGGTGACGGGATTCAGAATTTCATGACCGATGCCTGCAGCGAGTACGGCCATTTCGACCAATCTTTGATTTTTCTGAGCTCGTTCTCTTTCAACGTCTAGTTCACTCTGGACGCGATTCTTTTCTCCTTGGACCTCTTCCAATTGTTTGAGCAACTTTTGTCGAGAGTCCTCAAGGCGGTCTGCCAATACGTTCAATTCATCACTGGGATTGCCAAAGAATCGCTTCGGCAGTTGGATGGCCTGACCGCGGTCCTTACCAAACGATTCGCCGCTAACGCTTTTCTCCAAATGTTGCAAAGGACGCACAACAATGTTGGCTATGACCAACATCAAGATGAAGGAGACCATCACCGTCTTTGCAAAATTGGTCGCAACAATCTGAATAGCGCGCTCATACATATGTTCAATAATGAAGTCTTTGGTGAATGCAAGCTCCACGCGACCAATCTTCTTGGTGGCGTCGTCTTCAGCGATGAGATCAAAAGATGTGTTGGTAATGCTTTTGAAAGTTTGCTCTTTGCGCAAGCCCGCTAGGACTTCGTTGGCATCGTTGTAGATGGTCACGGAAACGTATTCTTTGGGCTGCAGAGCTGCTTGAACTTGTTGCTTCAAGGCATCTTCATTAAAAGTCCAAACGAGATTGCGAAAGCTTTCGATTGTTGACGACGCAAAGACCGTGAGACTGGAATCGAGTTCTTCATTGGCCGAACGATATTCAAAGATGAGTTGAATGGGCGAAGAAATGGTCGTCGCGATCGTGCTGGTGAGCACCATCGCCATGACAAGCTTTCTCGACAAACTCATAATTTTGCGAGCCATTCCACCCCCCGATCCTTCCCGAAGGGTATTCGGCTTCTAGGTGATCGCCTTTAGTACTTTCTCAATTTATTAACAAACTCGACTTGCCCAACGAATGAAGCGTTCTAAAAATATCAGTGATTCAAGCCAGTTACAGCATTGAACACCTCAAGTTTTGACAGTATGACGAAACGACGCGAGAACGAATACCGCGATCCAAGAGGGATCGCGGCTGAGCGGGCATTGATGAATCAAAATCCAATCATTAACCGTGGCGCTTGATTGAGCTCTCCATGTGGCCGGTGACGAACTCACCAAGCTTGAAAGAGTCAACCTGCACCGCCCGATTCTTCAAGTATACAGCTTGCTCGATGATATTAGCTTCTTCTGGTGTGATGACCTGTTGATCCAACGCCATCTTCACCACGACTTTCGGTGCGAGCTTCTTGGGTAGCTGCTTCGCTAACACCGCGGCGCGGATCTTTTTGAAGGCGATCGCCGCTTCGTGTGTCGCATTGAAAGCGCCGTCGTAAATGTGTAGCGCTTCTTCTCCCGTTTGCGGAATGTAGATTCCTTCGGTCATGGCGTCTCGCAATGCACCGGGCTTGGCCATCGCTTGTACCATGCGGAATCCCTGCACGTCAGAAGGCGGCGCACTCAAGCGATTCAATCTCATGAAGAAGGCGACTGGTCCTCTCATGATCCAACCGAGAACTGGCACGTCAAAGTTGGCAAAGATGGTTTCAAAGGCTTTCTGGATTTCGCTGAATGCGTGGTTCATGCCCCAGTGGATGAATGGCAAGTGCTCTGATTTGGAACCTTCAGCTTCCCATCGCCGCAACGTCGCCGACACGATGTACATCCACGCCAACGCGTCAGAATAGCGACCCGTGAGTGCCTCTTTGAACTTGAGCTTACCACCGAGCGTTCCCATAGCCATGTCACTCATCAACGCGAAGATTGAAGATGACCATGCTAACTTGCGATAGTACGGAGCCATCTTTCCAGACGGCACACTTGCAAGACGACCGCGTGTGAATGTGTGCACGATGGCGCGCACACCGTTTTGGATCACGAAGCCAACGTGACCGAAGAATGCAGAGTCAAACTCACGATGATCATTCGCTTGTACAGAGCGGAATTCGCGGTACGCGTATGGATGGCAACGGATTGCTCCTTGTCCGAAGATGATCATCGAACGCGTAAGAATGTTTGCACCTTCTACCGTGATGCCGATTGGCGCCCCGATGTATGCGTTGGCAAGCAAATTGTGCGGACCGCGCGAGATACCCGCACCGCCTAGAACGTCCATGCCATCGATGATCACTTGTCGCGACAACTCAGTCATGTAGCACTTTGCAATGGCAGACACGACTGCCGGCTTGATGCCCGAATCAACCGCACCGGCCGTGAATTTGCGCGTCGCTTCCATCATGTAGTTAAGACCGTACATGTGTGCGAGGCGCTCTTCGACACCTTCAAACTTGTTGATCGAAATGCCGAACTGTTCACGAATGGCACTGTATGCCGATGCTGCGCGCGTCGCTAGTTTGGATGTTCCAAGTGATTGAGCTGGCAACGAAATGGAGCGACCGGCCGCCAAGCTCTCCATCAACATGCGCCAACCTTGTCCCGCACCTTCGGCACCGCCGATGATTTGGTCAACGCTGACGACGACGTCTTTACCCGACGTAGGACAGTTGAAGAACGGAACTCCCATTGGGTTGTGACGCTTGCCAAGAACGACTCCAGAAGTCGATGCCGGCACGAGGACACAAGTGATACCGAGATCTTTTCCTTTGCCCAGCAATTCATGGGGATCGTATAATTTGATGGCGAGGCCGATCAGCGATGAAATCGCCGCCAACGTGATGTAGCGCTTTTCCCAGTTCAACTTGATGTATAGTTTGCCATCTTGTCCTTTGAAAACCTCACCCGACGACGTGATCGAACCTGCGTCCGAACCTGCGTTTGGCTCGGTCAAAGCAAAGCACGGGATTTCTTCGCCGCGCGCTAAGCGAGGCAAGTAGTAGTCCTTTTGATGCTTCGTCCCGTAGTGAGAAATCAGCTCACCTGGGCCAAGGCTGTTCGGTACCATGACGGTAACAGCCAAGGGGATCGAGCGCGATGTAAGTTTTTGTACGACTTCGCTGTGACAGATCGCGGAAAATCCGTGACCGCCGTATTCTTTCGCAATGATCATGCCGAAGAAACGTTCCTTCTTAATGAAGTCCCAAACACGCTCGGGTAAATCGTGATTGGTGAAGACTTCCCAGTCAGACGTCATTTGACAGAGTTGTTCTACCGGACCTGCGAGGAAGGCTTTTTCTTCAGCCGTGAGCTCTGGATATCTTTCGTTGCGGATGCGGGTGAAATTTGGCTTGCCCGAAAAGAGTTCGCCATCCACCCACGCGCTACCCGCTTCGAGAGCGATCCGCTCGGTGTCTGAAATCACCGGCATGATTTTCAGTTTCTGCATCACAGTCATGATCGGCTTTGAAATTATCAATGCACGAAGCGCGGGCACGTTAAGCACCACGACAAATCCTGCAGCAATGGTCAACAATGGCATTGGCATACCGAACAACCAGAATTCTGCCATTGCCAATGCAGAGCACAACCAAAGTGGCGCTCCGACGAATGCTGCGATTCCCAGCCACGCTGCCGTAGCTAGTATCATCAGAACTGTATCAAACGGGATCATTCCGTATGCTAGCTCTGACATAATTCCTCCCCGTGTTCGTTAATGCGGCAACGCCCATTCTGCCGCTTGCCCGAACTATCGGAGGTCATTCGCAAATGTTTAGATTTATTTGTGAAAACAACGAATTTTGAGGTTAAGTCAATTGCTTTTGTTAGGAATATTGGACAGTTAACAACAAGGAGAAATTTGCAGCCCCCGCAACAGTTGCGAAAGATACCTCCGAAATTTGTGCCCGTTAGAATCCGGCCGAGGCTTTGTCCCAGTCAACATCGTCATCGAGTTTGCGATCGGCACTGTGGCGATCGTGATCGTGATGATGGCCGACGGTCGATCCCTTGCCGTGCCCCAAATCGCGATCATGTTATGTTGGCACGACCTATTGCAAATATGGTTTAAAGTTTGGAATTTTCCAATTAGGGCATGCGCTCCGAATCAGATTTGGCGTCGCTCGCCAAACCCGAAACATCCATGCACTCTTGGACGCGACATTCGTAGGCAAACGGAACATCAATTGCGGAAGATAAGATTTGTAATGACTTTTCATGCGAACGTCCGGAAAGCAAAAGCCTTCCCTCGCGGTCTACTACTGATACGCTGATCTGCGTGAGGTTCGCCCCCATTTGTAGCATCCGTCCCGCTGTGTCGCGATCGAACGAAACATAGGCCGCCGATTTGTCAAAAATCACCGAGGTCCTGAATTCGCTTACAGAACCGTCATCGCTTTTGGCTTTCAAAATCGCAACACCGTCAACACCGTAGCTGTCAATTCCCGCTGGGATATCGATTTGCACGTTTAGACTTGCGTGAGTTGGTTTCGCTTGCGTGGAATGATTCGATTGTAGTGAACGACAGCTGACCGATACCATGGCCAAGATTACAATTTGTAACGCAAAAGCCGCAAGTGATCGCATTCGTTTCGCCTTTTTGCCTGTTTTTGATGCACCCCGATGATGATCGTATCGGCATAATGTTTGAAGATAGTGAAGCATTCATGAAAGGACAGTAAATTCCGCCTTTTACCTCGCCAAATACTTTCAACCATTACCAACATTCAAGAAATGTCGAAAGACACCCGATGAGTATTGGTAATTCGAGCGATCGGAATGATATGAAATTGGCAGCTGCGAACTTATATACGCTTATCTTTGTGCTGTTGACGACCAACTGCCAACGCACCGGTACGCCCGACGGTGGCGAAGTGCAAACGGCGACTGCCTCGCGCGAGTTGAATGTCGCGGAAATCAACGTACAACCCGCCCCGATCGACACCATTTCGTTTCCCCAGTTTTCTAATTTGGGCGCGAACGGTGTTTCGTCATTTGCTGCCAATCCCGGCCGCACCAATACGATTGACTTCGCAGGTCCCACTAACAACCGTTACGGCGTGCAGATTGCTGAACTTAACGCGTCTTGCTTCGGCACCGTAGTGTTGTCAGAAGAAAACATTGCTACAATCTGTCGCAGCAGTGACCAAAAGGTGACAATCAAGTTTTTACGAGGCGAAGATCTCGCACCGCTCGTAGAGACAGAGGAGATTCAACTCTCCAGCAGCGTCAGCTCGCAGCAACTCAACAGCATGATTGCCTTGAACGACGGAACGATATTGGTGGCCTCACAGTCCCAAAGGATTCGTCGCTATCGATTGTCAAAAGAAGAAACTTCATACAAGGCCATGTCTGAACCCGTCTGGAACCTGTCAGAAATGTCGTCAGGAAAAATAACCGACGAAGACGGAGAAATCGTATCGCTGTCACTCGATTCGCAAGGGATGATTTGGTTTGCTTTGCAAAACTCGACCATTGGCACGCTTTATACTACCACCGGTAAAGTGGCATCCTTTACCTTCCTCGCAGCGGACAAATCCCGCAGCGAAAGCTTTCACACCGCATTGGTGATCGATCCAAATGATAAAGTGTATATCGCTTCGGAGAAGAGCATCTACAAGTTGACGAAAGATGCTCAAAACGTACCTAAAGTCGTTTGGCGCGAACCTTATGAATCCGGCAAGACGGCAAAACCCGGTCAGACGTTTCTCGGCACCCAAGTTTCGCCCGCAATCATGGGCAACGAGGCATTGGCCATTGTTGACAATCGCGACAGCCGCTCGGATCTGGTGATCATCGCAACCGAAGACAAGACGATGAAATCCCGCAAGATGTGCGATGTACCCTTGTTCCGCATCAAAGCATCGGACGTGCACAGCCACCTCGCTGCGACCAGTCGTTCCGTATTCGTCGCCAACAGCTTTGGCAACGATGGTGCCGACACCTTTGACGGCATCGGTACCACTCAACAAGGTTTGGCAAGAGTCGATCTCGACATGCCGACGCGCACATGCCGCACCATTTGGAACGGTATCACCACCATTCCCGAATCATCTCCCAAACTATCTCTCGCGACTGGCTTGTATTACGCCTACGCCAAAAAAGGCACCGGCTGGTACGTGTCGGCGTTCAATTTCCAATCGGGCAACGAAGAAATCTCGATTCGCGTCGGCAACACAGCCGCCTATAACAATTTAGGCGCACCACTGATCATCAGCGAAAATGGCTCACTCTATCAAGGAATTGAGATTGGATTGGCTGCCATCCGCCCTCTTTCCGAAGGTGTACCATTGCAGTCCACCAAACCATATAGTATCAGCAACCCTGCTGAGTAAGTTTCTGAACACCTAAGAATTGGATCTCGCGTTGTCCCACTTGGAACAAACAGCCCAAGACGTTGGTCGCATCTATTCTGAAGTGGATCGCGCGGTTAACGCCTTCACCATTTCCTCCAAGCTCAACTGCATTGCGGGATGCGGCAAGTGTTGTTTGTTCCCCGAAATCGAGACGACGGTACTCGAATGTTTGCCTGCTGCCTTTGCTGCCGTGGCATCAGGAACAATTGAAGAATCATTTGCGGATCTATCTTCCTCCGAATCGAAGTGTCCGTGGTTCCGGGCTGGCGCCAACAAGGGACAGGGTTCATGCACTTCGTACGAAACAAGGCCGCTGATTTGCCGGATGTTTGGCCAATCAGCAACTCTGGACAAATCGGGTTCTGCGAGACTTGTGACATGTTCGATATTGAAAGGAAAAGCGGGAGTCGATGCCAAAGATGCGCCCCTTATGGAAACGTATTCGCGGCAGCTGTGGAGCTTGCACCCGCAACTTGGCAAAGAATTTTTTCCGATTCGTGTCGCCATGCAACGAGCCATCGAACTCGTTCAACAGGCACAATACTACCAAGATGCGGAATCACCTAATAGCTAACGCTGTTCAATGATTCGATAGCCGTGCAGGCCGCCTCCGCACCGTTCTCAGTCGCCAATATTGCGGAACATTCTTGCGCACGTCGACTCATGACTGAATTCGATAGAATTCCGCGGAGTTTATCCGCAAGAGTGCGATCGTTGAGTTTGTGACGATGGATCACATCAGCCACACCTAATCGCCGCAAACGTGCGGCGTTGTCGAACTGATCGTGGCTGAAGGGAACCACCAAACACGGACGACCTGCGCGAAGAGTTTGCGCACAGGTCCCTACTCCACCCTGATGCACGATCACTGATGCGCGCGAAAACACCGTCGAAAACGGTGCGTAGGGAACCAGTAACAGATCATCACGCGGCTCAATGCCACGCACGTTGCTTTCGTATTCTCGTCCGTAAATCAAAATCGCGCGACGTCCGAGTTTTCGCGATGCTGCGGCTGCTGCACGGAAATAGTCATCAGCCACCGCTACTGCTGCCGACCCTAACGTGAAGACGATCGGCCCATCGCCCGCATCCAAAAACGACGTCAACGCATCGGTCGGTTCTTGCTTCATGTCGCGATCGTAAAACATAAACCCCGTTTGCACGGTGTTCTTCGGCCAATCAATTTGCGGTGAGCCTATCAGCGGCGAAAACATCGCCAGATTTAGATAGGGAGAAAACTGCCCCAGTGAGGCGTGACGATCGTAGTCTTTGATGCCGAGTTCCTGTTGCAAGGCTCTCACGTTCTTGACCCACCGCCGCGTGACTTGGTTGACGAGTTCGAGAAAGAATCGATGCCCCAAAGGCCCCCAATTCTTCTGTAACGGATGCAACCACATTGCGTTAGGAAACTGAGCGGGATCAAAGCGAGAAAACATAGAAATCGGCGCAAGTTCCATCGACGCCCATTTGATGCGGAATTTTTTGGCAAGCAAAATCGCCGGAAAGGACAACGGCCCAGTAATGATCAAATCCGGCCAATCTTTAAGGGATAATAGTTCTTGGTATGACTTACGCACGCAGCTATCAGTAATCTCGCTGATGACAACTTGGCTGCCATTTTTCGGATCCATCGCCCGACGAGACAACTCAGCATCATTGGGATCAAGCTCAGGGGACACACCGTGAAACGGAATGCCTGCGCTCTCAACTTTTTCTTTATAAAAGTGACACGTCGCCAACATCACTTGATGCCCGCGCGACTGCAACGCTTGGGCCAACCCCATCACCGGATGAAGATCGCCAAGAGAACCAATGCCATGCAGCAGAATCTTCATCCGACCTCTGCCCGTGCGGCTCGCCGTTTGGCGAAGTGATCGAGCACAATCGATCCCGACATATCACTCACAACATTGACTGCACTACGCGCTCGCGCCAAAATCCAATCGACCGACAAAAGGAGCGTAATCATATCTGGAGAAAGTCCGACGCTGGACAACACTAGCGATAATGCAATGACCCCAGCTTCGGGTACGCCCGCCACACCCATCGCTGCAACGATGCAGTAGATTCCCGCGAGAATTTGTTGCTCGATGGCAAGTCCGGCTCCCGCTGCTTGCGCAAGTGCAAGAAAGGTAAACCCTTCGTAGAGAATGATGCCGTCGTTGTTGAGATTGGTACCGACGCACGCCGCCAATGTTGACGCACGTCGCGATACGCCGAGCTTATCGAGGGCAGCCAATGTTAACGGCAATGAAACTAGGCTACTGTTGACACCAAAGGCGTAAAGCACCGGACGTGCCGCCGCTCGCCAAAAAAGTCGCGCCGACATTTTGGCCACACCCACGATCCATGCGTGATACACAAAGATTACATGAACGGACATCGCCAGCAGACAAAGTCCCGCATAACGAAAGAGTCCCGATAGTGGCGACAAGCCATGCTGCGCAACGACGCGAGCCGAGGCGGCAAAGACAGCAAAAGGAATGAGCTTGATGATCCACGCCAAAATCACATCGACCACGGCACGTCCCGTACCGATGAGAACTTGGATCTGTTCGACACGTTCAGATAATACTTTGTCGTGACCGTTCTTGATTTTGCGCAAAGCAAATCCGATCAGCAAAGCCAGTACCACTGTCGGCATGATCGCGTTATCGATGAATGGCTGCACGATGCTTTCGGGGAGTTGCGACGATAGCAGCGTCCAAAAATCCGTCTTTACGCCCGATTCAAATTTTTTCGCTTCGCCTTCGGTGATCAACGCGGTCAATCCATCACCCGGCTGAAACACCGTCGCAATGGTGATGCCGATGACGATGGCGATGCAGCCGTTGATCGACGTCATGCCGATGAGGCGACCGAAGTCTCGCCCTTCGACGTTGTGATTGATGAGGGCATCGCACACCGCCAAAAACACAAGCGGCGTAGCGATTGCTTTCACAAGTTGAATCATAATCTTGGCAAGTGGACCGATGGCAGTGCCCGCTTCCGGCCACATTTGACCGAGAGCAATACCACTAGCCATGGCGAGCAGCACTTGGGCGGTCATGGAAAACTTCGTCGATGCTTGCATTATATTCTCCAAAGAGATCGACAAATCTTAGCGATTAAACTTGGCGAATACGAGGCAAACCATTGCCGACAGTGGCGAGGTTGAGGTAGCGTTGCCCCTCGTTTGAAATTGGATTGCGAGAAACAGTGACCGAAGACAAGAAATTCACCATTTGGATCGACAACGACGGCTGCCCACGCAACGTCCGCGACGTGGTGTTTACCGCCGCTTCTCGCACCAAGATCCCGACTTTTGTTGTCGCAAACACTTTCTTCAAAGTGCCGGACCCTAGCTTTATGAAAGCCGTCGCCGTACCAGGCGATTTTAACGCCGCCGACGACTATATCGCCGACAACTGCGTCGCCGGTGACCTCGTAATCACCGCCGACATCCCCTTGGCCGACCGCGTGGTCACCAAAAGTGCCATCGCCTTGGGCCATCGCGGCACCATCTATACCAAAGAAAACATCCGTGAAATCTTGGCCATGCGGAATTTGCGCGAAGAACTGCGTTCAGCCGGCACCATTTCTGGCGGCCCGCCGACGATGAATGCTTTTGATTTGAAAGCGTTTTGTGACGTTTTCGACCGAACCCTGACCCGCATGAAACGCGGCCTACCGATCAAAGCCTAGTGCCGCCACATTCGCAGCCAATCCCGCGATATGCCGTTGACATTCTCGCCCTACTTTGCGAATAATATGCGTCTTGTTTTGGCACCCATGCGGGGTGGTAGTTAAGTTGGTTATAACGCCGGCCTGTCACGCCGGAGGCCGCGGGTTCGAGTCCCGTCCATCCCGCCACTCTTCCCCACTACGAACAGACAAGAACCAGATGTAAGCACTAAGAGCCGGCTGATTTGGCTCCGAACACTCAGCACGTCGAACATGTCTAGGGACCAGTTCTTATTCATCAAAAAACAAAGGAAACTTCTGGTTCTTTCCAACCACAATTGCACGGGCAATATAATGCAACCTGTTGCTCCAGAACGGAATCCCGTGCCTCGTGGTCACTGATTTCCACATACTTGTTAGCGAGGAAGTGTATGTCGCAAAGATTTCTTGAAGGTTCGATCTTATAGAAATGCAAATTGACCGCATTGTCCTTCGTCGCAACAAAGTTAAGCGTCTTAGAGAGTTCTGCTGCACGCTGCACGCAGCGATTGCAGTCGTTGATGACCTCCATCCCTTCGACAACTTCATCAGCCTTGACCTGCTGAGGTTGACTTGTGGCTGGCGTTGACACCGGTGCAGAATAGCCGTTGTCCGTCGCAGGTTGCGGTTGTTCGACGCGCTGTTGCGGCTGCTGCGGTTGCTGTGCGGGAGGGCGCGAATCACCGGAGAGTTTTGTCTCGTTACATGAAAATGTTAGAGAAAGAGTCAAAATGGTCAGAACGGCAGGAAAAAGCGTCTTGATCATGCTTGAAGCTTCCATTCAAAAATCGTGAAGCACTCAGGAGAGTTTGCATCCACGTCAGTCAGATTTTGAACAGGAATATGCAAAATGTAAGCCGAATTTTCTTGCTGAATTTGCGGCAGATTTCAAACAAGACAGCGCACAATCATTTGCCATTACGAACGGATTGTCCAAAGCCTGTACAGGCGAAAAACCTTATTGCCCAGCCGCCACCTTTGTTTTCGGCATTGCCACTTTGATCTGTACCGTTGCGTTTAGCGCTTCGAGAAATGATGCCAGTTTCTCAGAACTAAAGACGCCAATCTTTCCGGCCATAATGTTGCTAACGTGGGGCTGTTGCTGACCAAGAATGGTAACCAGCTCCTTCTGCGTTTAGCCGTGATGATCAATAATTCTGAGCAAAGCATCCATCAATTCCGAACGCAATTTGAGTTCAGCTGATTCCGCCTCGTCAAAACCCAAATCTTTAAAGACATCCTTACTCATAATCTCGATACCCTATTTGAATAACTGTCGCTCGTGATCAAGCAATTCCTTAAGTCTTTCATTGGCCAGATTGACATCACATTTGTCTGTTTTCGATTTCGACTTCTTAAAGCAATGCAACACTACGACTTTGTTCTTAATGATGGCTACCTCCAGTTGTAGTACTGGGATTTCGTAAGATGGTGATCGCGACAGTACTGCTCCACCGAAAGACACGATGCTTCTTTGGCTTCGATACGCTTTCGCCAAAATTCCAAACGTACTGACATGCAAACTCCAAAATCAAAATTGAAGTCTGCGATTTAACAACGATGCGATGGTGTTACTAGGTGGAGTGGATTAGACGGACAATGTCATTTAAGCGTAGCAGCGAGACAAAAAGCAATTGGCCCGATAAATTCGGCCCTCAAAACAGCTCCATGAGGTAACGACCTAGATTCGAAACTGGTACGGCTAGTGTTTCTTGGTCAAGACGCTCCATTTTGTGGCCGGCATAACAAACAATTTTAGGGGTTTGGGGTGTGAAAACTTTTGTCGCCTCACTATCGAGAGAGAGCGGCTTTATGTTTTGTATTGCCATTTTCGACTCAATCAGCACAACTTTCTGTCCTGATTTTAAAACGAAGTCGATTTCATGCTTCTCCTTAGTTCTCCAGGTAAAGATCTCCCAGTCTAATAAGAAATTGTCCCTGGTTTTTACTAATTCGGAGAAAACCATCGTTTCAAATAGGCTACCTGACTGAGGAGAGTTCCACATGGCTTCCTCTGATGTATGGCCTTGCAACCTGGAGCACAGTCCTGAATCCAACATAAAAAACTTCGGCATTTTAACAATGCGTTTACTTAAGAGACCCCAAAGTTCCAAAAAAGTGTCTTTTTACAGGCATTTGGCTATTATGGATTATAATTCCCAACTAGCCAATGCCAGAACCACTGTTGCCATCTCCAAAGGCTTTGAGATGCATGAACTGGTCCCGTGACATGTGCTCTGCACACCGTCTTGTCATTTCACTTTTTCCAATGAATTCCGGATTCTTCCCGCAAAGACTGCCGTCCACGCGCGATTCGCGAAGTGTTTCAGCGTATTAAAGATGTTTGTCCCAACCTCGCGGTGTTAAAGTCTGACCAAAGTCCATGTTACCCAAAGCGATTGCGAGACGCGTCTCCCGGCGTGGAACATCTAATATTTACAGACAGGAACCACAAATCCCCTCCGTATTGAAGTGCAATGTTCAGCGCTGGCGATGTATAAGATATCGTTGCAGTTAATTGACCTTCGTTGATTTTTTGAATCTAACTCGAACCTTATTTAAAGAGGAGACCGTATGCAGTCAAAGCTGGCAAATCTCGCACGTCAATGCGCCTGGCTCATGGGGACTTTGTACTCACTCGGCGCTAACGCTCAATTTTCTGTAGTCAAGCTTGAGGGACAATTCATCATCGAGACTACCAATCAAAGCCTTCTGACATTTGACCAATCGGCAAATCACGTGCGTACTTACGATCTGAACGGGAAATTGCTGGCCGACAAGCAGGTCACTGGCCCCTTGTGGCTGACTTCCACTCCGACAAGAGCTCTAGGCAACATGTGGCTTTCAGGCTCTATGTTATTTGACAATGATTTCAATTTGTCGCAGTCCCTTTATCAGACTGCCGCGGGTACCAACAAAACATGCGCCGACGGATCTGAGTTAAAGCTCGCGGAAGACATGTACTCGTATGATTTGAATGTCAGAAACAACAAATATGTTTTGACAAGCAAGCAAGGACTGACGTTTTTTGACCGCGATTGGAATTGCTTGAAACGAGTCAAAATTCAGGCTTGGAAACCAGGAGGAAATGGATCTTTCCGCGCGTCAGGGCGCGCTCCGGCGCAGCTAAATGGCTCTAATGATGTTCTGTACATGGTCGATGACTATGTTCACTATATATTCGACGCGGAAGGAAACTTTGCCTTTGTGGGACAATTAGGCCCTCAGGGCTTACAAGCCGCTGACCTTAATCGCCCTCTCCGCTACGGCATGGAAATATCGACACCTCGCCGGATGGCGGATGGCAGCGTGCTGATGACTAGATCCGCGGAAGAGTTTCTTGTCGTACAGTCCATGACACGCACAGGACAGTTGCGACAACCTGTCACAATCCATGGCCCATTCATCAACACATCTTACAATTTGAAAATCCATGAGGAGGAAGATAGGAGTTTAACACTGACCTACAGTGAGTGGGTACTGCGGTTTGATGCCAGCGGGAACTATCTTGGATCCAGAAAGTTTTCCAGCCCGGTAGTGGCAGCTTCATCAAATAATGCCGGACAATTGCTCGTAAAGCTCATGACCGAGGGAAGTGGCGCGGGCAGTTTTTACGAGCCGTTTGTCTGGCTTGACAATACATTGACTCCCATCAAATCGTTTGCATTTAACACCCTCTTTTCAGCTTCGAATCTTATGGGTTGGGGATCCGGGTACCTGATCGGTTCGTATTCCGAAGTCATTGGTTCCAACAATCAGCACTATCCCGCGGTTATTAATGCCCAGCAAGAGTCCTATGTGCAGTTGGGAGTGCGAATTCCAGAGGCTTGCAGTGGATCATTCTGCCAAGTCCAGAGTCTTTCTTTGGAGCACGTCTTCCTGCCAAATGGCCGCAAGACTCACTTATTTAAGTCGTATCCGGACGTGGTCCAGCGAGACAGTGAAGGTTTACTGTATCTCGCAGTTTATTGATCAGGCGGTACTGTACAAAGCCCGCACGAGATTCACTTTCGTGCGGGCTTTGTTGTCTACTTCAATCCCATGACAATTTTTTTCGCTGAATGGATTCCCTAGATTCAAAACGCTGGCGCAGCGTACCCACCGCGCAACGTAAAAACGCAATCAGCGATTTTTCTTGCTCGCCTCTTCCGATACCGCCCGTGCTCGGTTGATTCGACCGAGACCTCGGTGTTCAGGCAGTGCATTCTTCACAACGTTGATAGCGTTGGCAGGATCGTCGCATACTGCTGCATCGTAAATACTGTAAGGCTTAAGCGACAGACGAGCTACCGTGTAAGACGTGACACCAGCAGCATCCCAATCGAGCGTAACGTCTTCGACCCATTGCCACGCGGGCAGTTCTTGGCTAGTAAATAAACCGTGCAGCCGCATCTTCGAAACGTCGAGAACTTGCACCTGCAAATCAAAGCACGTCGGAGCGCGATCGCTGTTTACCGCTTCTTTGAGATCATTTTGCAAGAAATCTGGGTCCTGCAAATTGGGCGTGGTCTCCAACGTCGCGCGGCACGGATACAGCGCAAACTTCGCCGCTCGGTTTTCACCAAACTTGAATGCCGAACCGCTCCAATATCGCAGATTGCGATATGACTTTACGTCTTGGTTTTTCAACTCAGCTCCCCGTTTGATTACTTGCAAAAATCCCGGCACATTTGTTGGATGCGTCGCGAGGTACCACTTCGCGGCGCGTTCAGAAGCCTGCTCCGCTTCAACGCGCGTGCTGCCATTTGCTAACGCTTCTTGCAATGCCTGCGCTTTTGCAAAACCGGCATCCAACAAGAAATTGAAATCAGTCAGATTACCAATCGGAAAAATGGGACCATTGTTCATGGCAAAGTCTTGGCGACGACCATCGCCGAGATCGACGGCCAATGAAATGGCTCTGGCATCGGGAACGCTGTCGGCTTCAATCGTCGATCCACCGTTGGCAAAACGAACACGCGTTTGGTAGGTAGCTGGTTTTGCAAACAGTCCTACTCGGTAAATTGGATCGATGTTTTCATTGATTTTCAGCTCGCCATCAACACAAGTGCCCTTGGCATGTGTGCCTCGCACCTTTTCTCCTTGGTGCTTGGAGTTTTCTTGCAGAATCAAAAATTTCTGCGCAAGGGATGAAACAAGTTTGGCCTCCTCGGCTTCGCTTCCCTCGTAGCGCTCGTAAGGGCTTAGTTCTGAGGCATGGACGGGAATTGATAGAAAAGTTACGGCGCAAAGCAATGATGAAAAAAGGGTTCGGTTGTTCATAATTCAGATCTCCTCATTTTGTGTGGAGCATGTATAGCCACTTTTACGTTTTTTAATACTGTAATTTTTATGGTATAATATTTCGATACCATGAGTGAGGAAACGATGAGTCTAACGATTGAAGTCGTGGATCGACTGAAGGAAATCTTACGATCGCGCGGCATTTCGTACAAATCATTAGCTTTGAAGCTGGAAATGTCGGAAGCGGCCATCAAGCGAGCGTTTTCGGAAAAAGCCTTTTCGTTGAAACGGTTGGAAGAGATTTGTGAAAGCCTCGACATTACGACCGCAGACCTGTTGCAACCTTCGTCCCATCAGGCAAAGCTTCGCCGCCAGCTGAGTCAGGGCCAAGAACTCTTGCTCGCTTCTGACGAAAAACTGATGTGCCTCTTTTACTTACTAGCCACAGGCAAGACCATCGCCCAAGTAAAGTTGTCCTACCAATTTACAGACATCGAACTCACCCGATTTCTGATCGCTCTGGATAAGGCCGGCCTGATCCAATTAAACGCCCACAATCAATTCAGAGTGCTCGTGCAGCAAGATTTTTATTGGCGAAAGAATGGAGAATTGGACCACTACTATAATCAGCAAATTCGTCGAGACTTTGTCGATGACGAGTTTTCGGGCAGCTATGCAGCAGAATCGTTTGCGTCCGGCTACCTTTCGAAAGCCTCTATCGAAGTTCTCAAAAAACGCACCCTTGCCTTGGAGGAGGATGTGCGGGAAATGATGCGACTAGATGGCAAATACCGGGACGACAACATGAAAAACGTCACCTTCTATCTGGCCTTTCGCCCTTGGACGCTCCCACTTATGAAAAAGTTTAAGCGCAACTCCAAGTAAATTGGCTTTGTCGAAAAATTCTGACTTTGCTGACTCATTCACAATATTCCGTGCTAAGACATCTCCACAATTTTTTCCGATATCGGGGGGACAAACATTAGTTTGACCCCTATTTCATTTTTGGAGCGACTGTGAAGAGTATTTTTGCATTGGTTTCTGTGTGGTTAGTATCAAGCACTGCGTGGGCTGGCATCATTGACGCGAGCGTAGTTTTGCGATTGCCCGACGGCAGGACATGCGGAGGGACCTGCATCGACTCTACCGGAGCGTCAGTTGTCGCTTCAGCCGCGCATTGTGCCGACAATCAGGTAACCGGAGGATTGACTTTGAACGGCGTCCGTTCTGTTGATGCGATCATGCCGTCGTTTGTGCCAGACAATGGCCATGCTCCCCAAGACAAGGATTTTGCTCTATTTGTTTTTCCCGCAGGAACATGCCGAAGCACTGTCGCCATGGATCGCACCATCCAAGAAGTGGGTGCGCGATTAACCGTGGTCAAGAAAAACGGCGGCCCAGTTACCGAAATCGTTCAGCGCTACGTGGGTGGCATCTATATCGAAACAACCAATAGCAGCGGCATGTCGCCCGGAGATTCCGGATCTGGAGTCTTTTCAAATTCGGGCGCATTTTTGGGCGCGCTTCGCGGCTGCGCAGCAGTAGGTTGCGGATTTTTCAACGTATCAAGGGGAAATGGCGCGAGCGACGCCGTCATTATGGCCGCGATGAAAAGAGGCTACCTTGCTTGGGAGATGAACCTCCCTAATTCAAGCGTACCTTCATCGGCATCCACCTTAAGTGCCCGCAAGTTGTATTCATGTGATGCAACATGCCGCGTCACATACGGCGGACAATTTGAAGACACGAAAGATTATACCACTAGGGCTTCTTATATTTCTGCTTCGTCATTAGTTGAGGCGCAATCACTCGGCCAAGCCACGGTGGCTGAAAATTGTGCCGAATATTGTCGGTTCAGCCGTGATGCCGTTTCCTGTCGCATCACGACTCAATCTTTTTGCTCGCAGATGTAGCAACTATTGTTGTCGCGAACTCATTTTCCGCGAGCAACTTGAACAAACTAATTCTAGATGCAGCTGCAACAATCAAAATCATCAGCTGCGCAACTCTCTTTCCTGAAAATTAACGTTTTAACAGCACATTACTGTTACCTACCCTGTCGAATTAAGGCAAATTAGATGCAGGCTCAATCCAACTTGCAAGGTAGGGGCACATGAATCCAAATGAACAAAACGCTCGTCGTGAATTCCTCAAATTCCTCGGCCGCTCGACTCTGTTGTGTGGAACTTCAAGCAGTGCTTTGTCATTCCGAGCTTCTGCATCTCCCAAAGAAAAATCTCTGCCGAAATTTTCGCCTCTCTCACCGCAGCGTAGCGATTCGCTGCGACTGATCGAAGGATTGCAATTCGACATTCTCATCAAGCAAGGTGAGGCTTTCGGAACTTCAGCCACATTTGGTGACTGCAATGACTTTCTGCACTTCACCAAGCTGGAAGGTAAAGATAACGAAGGCATTCTTTGGGTTAACCACGAGGACGCCATTCCACTTTTTATCAGCGGTTACGAAACGGGTGAAAAGACTAAAGCACAGGTCGATGCGGAAATGGCCGCGGTGGGCGGTTCACTCTTACACATCAAACAGAACAAATCGAAAAAGTGGGAAGTCGTAAAAGTCAGCACCTACAATCGTCGCCTTGATGCCAACACTCCCATTCCCTTTGCCGCAGGAGTAAACGTTTCTGGTCAAACGTCGGCATTGGGTACATGTTTTAACTGCGCAGGTGGCAGTACTCCGTGGGGAACGGTACTTTCTTGCGAAGAGAATACACAACTCGCTTATGGCGATCCCTTTCGCACTCCCAAAGGCAAGTATCGTGTCGATTTGAAACGCGCCGAACTTCAATGGGTGCGTTACTACGACCGCAGACCCGAACATTACGGTTGGGTCGTTGAAGTCGATCCGAAGACTGGCACAGCAAAGAAACACACTTCCATGGGACGCTTCGCGCACGAAGGGGCCACGGTCGTCAAAGCCGCCGATGGGAGATGCGTCGTGTACCTCGGCGATGACGCCAACGATCAATACATTTACAAATTCGTCGCCGCCAAAGCGGATTCGCTCGACGAAGGCGAACTCTACGTCGCGGACACAGAAGCAGGTCGCTGGCTTTCACTAGACATCAGAAAGCAGAAAAAGCTGCAAGCAAAGTTCACCAATCAACTCGATGTGCAAATCTTCACACGCGAAGCGGCAACCATTCTCGGCGCGACACCACATAACCGCCCCGAAGACATCGAGCAAGATCCAGTTACGAAAGCGATGTTTATTAGCTGCACCAACAACGCCGCCAAAGGCGACCAACACGGATCCATTTTGCGCATTGACGAAACGGGTCAAGATCCTTTGTCTTTGACATTTACGTGCACGAAGTTTTTAGTAGGTGGCGCTGCCTCGGGTCTTTCATGCCCCGACAACATGATCTTCGATCGTAACGGAAATCTTTGGGTGTGCAGCGACATTCCCGGATCGAAAGCCACCACTCCGGAATACGCACAGTATGGAAACAACGGACTGTATGTAATTCCACTTCAGGGAAAGGATGCAGGCAAACCGCATCTGGTAGCATCTGCGCCAAACGATGCTGAGTTTACTGGGCCGTGTTTCTCACCCGATCAGAAGCAACTATTTTTGTCGGTTCAGCATCCTGGAGAAACAAGTCCAAACATGGCAAGTCTCAGCAGTCATTGGCCGAATGGTGGTCAGTCCAAGCCACAATCATCGGTGGTGGTGTTCTCGGGAGCGCTACTTGAAAAAATTACAGCCGGCGCATAATGCCGGCTGTCGTACTTTCAATCTACACTGAAGATCAGCGGCTTTCGCAAACTTCTTCGAACTCCGTTTCACTTACCGCACAGACTCCGTTGATAAAGCGCGACCACTGAATCGTTTCTTTGACTTTGTCCGATGCATCAAAAGCTTCGATCGTGGGCGTCATCGCTGTGTGACGGAACGAGTGCACCACGATGTCGGAATCTTCAAATGCCTTTTGCATTCCCACGTGATGATGTGCGCGGTCATCGACGAAGATGATGGACTTGGGTTTGATACCAAGGCGGTGCAAAAGTGACTTGAGCATGAGGCCTTTGTGTTGTCCATCCGTCAAATACACACCTCGGTCAAAGATGGTGTTACGTGGAGCAACCCCACCAGCTAGTTCGAGATCCTTACGTGACAGGCCCGAAGCTTCTGGACGCTGGAGATCATAGGGAACAAAGCCCACACCTTGTGGCAGCTCAAAACTTTGCACTGCGGAAAACATGATTCCGGCGCCGTTCAAGTGACGGACGGTATAGTCACGCGTATCCGGCTTTCTTGATGTAAGCGCGATTACTTTCGCCCCAGCCTTCTTGTAGGCACCGACCGCATGGGGAATCAAAGGATGCACCGGCATCATGGTCGTAAGAGCGAGGATCCAGTCCTGTCTGATTAAAATTTCTTGGAACGAATTCGCTACCAACTGAGGGGGACGAGGCTCTTGGTCCAACAGAGACTTTTGCCATATCACCCACTGTTCGCTACCGAGGTTGGTCGGTGTCTTTAATATCGTGTTATCAATGTCAAAAACAACAACCGTCTCACCTTGAGTCTTCTCAATTTCGCCCAATGCAAACTGGTGAATTGCGCGAAAGTCAGACGACTCTTCATTACGGCCCGTAACACCCTGTGCTGCGAAGGAAAAGGCCATCGCCCCTGCAACAACCACTCTACCTACTGTCTTAACTACCTGGTTCATAAAACCTCCTAAAAGTTTGATGGAGGGGTTCTATTTGAACTCGATATAAAATAAAATTTCATAATAATGACTATTAAATTAAGAAAAACTTAATGAACGTATCCATAACTCATCTGCTCTATTTTCGCGATGCCGCCAATCTCGGCAGCGTTGCCGCCGCAGCTCGCAAGAATTTTGTAACGCCATCTGCAGTAAGCCAAGCTATCAAGAATTTGGAATCAACATTTTCCGTCAAACTTCTCGGCCACAACAAACGCACCTTTGTTCTGACCGATGAGGGCCAAGAACTCTTGCGCAAATGCCAACCGCTGTTACAGGAAGCGTTCAATCTGGTCGAAGACATGCAATCACTAACCAAGCGACACGCAGGTAACGTGTTCATGGGTGTACAGCAGAGTTTTGCCCACAACGTTCTGCCCGAGTTCATGGCATCTATGCGCAAACGCTACCCGCACATGAACATCATTTGGAAATTTGGCACCTCCGAAGAGCTCAAGGAGATGCTACGGACTCGGCAAATCAACATCGCCGTAAGCACCGACAACACCAATTTCGGCGCGTTCGAACACATCAAGCTACTCAAGGGAAAATACGTCCTCGTATCAAACCAGACCAAGCTCAAAAAAGATGACACCATCATCTTGTCGACGGAAACAGAGGAAACTCTCCATCTTAAACGCGAGCTCATCAAGTCGTTCGACGGGCTACCGTTTTCGTTTATGGAAGTTGACAGCTGGGGCGTCATCAAGCGCATCGCAGCACTTTCGCTGGGTGTGGGCTACGTTCCCGACTATCTGATGCGCTACCAAAAATCCACTTTAGGGCTCAAAGTTTTGAAATGCGGCATGAGCCATGCACCATACGGACTCAACGCGTACTTCATCGGCAACAAGCAAGCACTTCGCAAAAGTTGCCAGACGATCTTGGATGAACTCGTGAGTTTTATGCAATCAGGTGAGTCAAAATAGTCGCGCCAATTCTGCATATTGCACGAGCAAATGGCGCGTGGTAGAGCCGGCAAATGTTTGTCAGACTTTTCCAACACGCAAATGAGGACACAACATGATTCGTATTGTTTTGACTACCGTACTTTTGGCATCCGCGACTATCGCTTCAGCTCACGAAGGCGAAACAAATGGCAGCAAATTTGATTTTGAAGCCATGCAGGTCGTCACCAAACTTGCGATGGAAGACATGGTAAAGCTAACACCGGAACACACCGAACACGTTGTAGGGTTCAAGACGTGGAAGCAGGCGCTGGACGCTCGAGTGAAGATTTACATTGACCATAATGGCAAAGCCCTCGAAGCCAACTATCTTTGTCACATTCATGACAATGGTCCCGAATGTCACAAGATGTAGGCTAAAGACGACGTTTAATTCAACTCCGCACGGCGACATGCTCTTGAGCTTGCTTGTTAACACCAGCGATGTTCCATTTGGCGCGACCGTGCAAGCGATGTATCAAAACACTGAAGTCTTCCATAATATGCACAATCCCTCATATTCCTTCACATCGATCACCGTTAATGATGATAAGTCCATCAATCTTGATGGCTGGGATGGAACATCTTGGATTGCAGACTTCAAGCGTGAAACAGGTGCGACATGGTCGGCATCTAGCGCACTTGAACAAGCGGTCAGCGGTACAGCGAAGAAGCTTTAAGCATCATCGTTTTCATTGAATATTTTTTGGTTCCCGAGAACCCACCCGCTCAAAACGGGTGGGTTTTTCATTACATTCTCGCCACCGCGCTTTCTGTAAATATCCAATATTATTAGCTTTTAAGTGATAATTTTTAGGGAATTCGGATCTCGCCGAAGTTGCTCCTAGAAGGTCGGCGGCAATGACTTAGAGCAAACGAACGCAAATTCAGGTCACTGTCGTCATTAGAGTAACAAAGTGCATATAGAGGAGCACTCATGAAATCCAAGGTTAATCTATTTCGTACACTCGGTGGTCTCATTCTGGCGTCATTCGCCATGGTTGGTTGCGACGAAGAGCAACAAGCAGAAAATCAAGACGACGGTTCCGGTCTAAGCTCTGCAGTTAGCTATGATCCCAATGCAAAGGGATTCGACCAGCAAGCACCCGTTGAACTGACACGCGATGGCATCCTCGCCGCCCTCGACGGTCGCTTGGTCGCCAAAGCTGAATCGTTCGAAAGCGACATGAAGAGCATGGAAGAACAAGAGCAATCCATGCTTGCGCTACTGGATCATCCAATGGACGCCCCACAAGATCCCGGCAACGAAGACGACAGCACGCTCGCAGAAAAGATGCAAAAGTTCCGCGACTTCATCGCCGAAGAAGTTTTGATCGAAGCCAATGAAGTTTCGCGAGAAGCAGACTCCGTCACATACAAGCTCGATCCAAACGTCATTTGCGAAGATGATTCCGCAAAGTTCAAAAATCCAGACGACATCAAGCGTGCGCAAGAAGATTACGCTGATTGCAAAAAGTACATGGCAGCACTTGCACCAAAAGTGAAGTTCGGCAAACCAGACGAAGACACACTCGGTATCTCCGTGTTGTTTGGCAACGCAGCTGCAGGTCCGGTAAACATGTACTTCTCGTCAGCTGACGTTCGCGCAACTGTCGAACCAAAGTATGTTCCTGAAATCGTCCAGACCATCTTGGCCAACGTTACTGAGCCACCGCAAGTTGAATTCCCATCTGCATGGGCAGGCATGGTAGAAATCTCTTTGGCACGCGCCGGTGACCGCATCTACGTCTTGACTGGCAAAATGTTAGAGGAAGCATCCATCGCAGCCAAGGTTCAGGGATTGTTGTTTGGTGTAAAGATCGGTCAAGCCAAGAAACTTGTTCGCGTCACCGTTGATGCAAATGAAAAGCATGTCAACGTCGCCGTCAACACCAGCATCATTGACGCAACCGCACCACTTGAAGAAATCTTGAAGGACAACGAATTGTTGGCAGGAGCACAAGCCTACATGAAGCAAGTTGATGTTCACCTTGAGCCAATCGGTATCGACTTGTCCGTACACCTCGGCGAAAAGAAGCTCGACTTCAGCCGTATCGAAATGTCCGACAAGCCATACTACATCAACCACGACGGCAAAGAGTTGGCGTCCGTTGTTTTCCCCGGCGCCGAGGCAATCGCAGCGAAGATCGAAGAAGCGTCTGGCGGCATGGATATCTCACTTAGCTCTGGTGTCAGCATCAAGGTTGCAACGAAGTTGGCAGAGCTTTCCAACATCATGGCGGACTTGGGTGGGGACCTGCTTGACGAAGTCGTAACCATCGACATCAGCGGTGCAGCACCGAAGTTCGAAGGTCGCGAAGAACAGTTCAAAGTGGCGAGCGGTCAAGTGTCCATCACCTCCAAGGCAGCGAATGCGACTTTGGTTGTGCAAGAAGGCCAGTGCTTGGAGTTCACCGATGATATGAGTGAACACTGGTTGCTGAACGGTTCTGCTGGTGCATGCCGCTTTTAATACCAAGATTCATAAACAATTCACGCGAGGGGGCTCCTAGCCCCCTTTTTTGTTAGCCGAATACCCGTCGAATTGTGTAAACAAGGGGTCTAATTTTGCTTAAGTGGAGAGAAATTGTGATCCGATTGTTGGTGGTTTCTATTGGGATGTTGGCAGCTACACCTGTTGCGTTTGGCAAGAACCAGCGCGTCTCGTTTGTGCAGACTTTGAAGCCGCAAGCCAAGGGCGTCGTCGATGTGTGGATCCCCATTCCGCTCGGCGACCAGCCCTATCAAAAGATCATCAGCCAAGAGATGCGCGGCAATGCCACTTTTGCTAAGTTTGTGCGGGTCGGCGCCAACGAATCTCCCGCACTGCACGTACACTGGGACAATGTAGAGGCACCAGAGTTTCAACTCACCAACATGATAGAACTGTCTGAACGATCCGCACCGATGACGAGCAGCAAAGGCGTCGAGTTGTTTTTACAACCAACCAAACATGTTCAAACGGACGGCATCGTTGCCGAAACCGCCAAGTCCATCGTAGGTAAAACGAAGGATTCCGATCAGAAGGCTCGCGCGATTTACGAGTGGATGGTCGCGCGCGCCGTGCGCGATCCCGAGACACGCGGCTGCGGAGTCGGCGATGTTAAGTCCACTCTGTCCAGCGGATCGCTTCGTGGAAAATGCGTCGATATCAATTCCGTCTTTGTCGGGCTAGCACGCGCTGTCGGAGTCCCGGCTCGTGAAGTCTTCGGCCAGCGCGTCTTGGCTTCCGAAGTTTCTGCTTCGCTCGGCAAGGAAGGCGACGTCAGTAAAACACAACACTGCCGCGCCGAATACTATTCAACCAAACTCGGCGGCTGGGTTCCAGTGGATCCGGCTGATGTCGCCAAAGTTGCACTCGAAGAAAAACTCGCGATCGATTCGCCGCGACTTAAACAGATCAAAGAAAGACTATTCGGCTGGTGGGAAAACAACTGGGTCGCATTTAACTTTGATCGTGACTTCGTCATACAAGGGTACGCGACGGAGCCAATCAACTATTTTTTGTATCCGAGAGTTGTCGCCAAATCGTTTCAGCCAGATGGCATCGATCCCAAAGAAACGGGATACGAATATTTTAGCAAACTGATGTGATGAACATCGACTCGATCAGGGCAGATATTTGATCTCGTCCTGAATGAATGCCGGTTTGAAACCCTTCTTCCCAACGCTCATGCCCCATTGAATGTAACGCTTTGTCGGCGTCTCTTGGTCATGCCAACGCAGCAAGAATTCTTGTCGAGGAATGAATGTAAATTGGCCGATCGTATAGGGATCCATGAAATAAATATTTTTTGCGTCATAGCCAATCGCAACAACGTAGTGACCAGAATCCCAAGAATTTTTCCAATCAACCTTTTCACCGCTCGCCCACGCTTGCATCACCACCAATGTCGGACGTCCGTTGTCAATCTCTTGGGTCAGATCGGCGAGCGTCATATCTTGGCGATCGAAAACGTCGAAACCCTCGGACTTGAAATAGGCTACGATGCGACGAGGCGGAGTACCGACTTTGGGGTCGGGCTTGAGGTACACGGCGAGTTCGGATTCCGTCATGTCGTAGCCAAAGTATGCGAGGATGGCGAGAGATGCGGCCACACCGCACGTGTAGTTTGTGCTCTGGAGGATGCGCGGGATCTTGATCAGATTCGGCACTGACGACTGCGGTATGCTTGCAGTTGCTTGATTTTTCGTGCGACTTTCCGCAAAAGACAGCCCCGCAGCGAGCGACGTACTCATCACGATCATGTGCAGTATTGATTTCATGGGGCGTCCAAACTTTGAGATAGGTCTAAATCACCGATCTGTAAAACACGCGACTTGGCGGTCTTTCCCTGCGCAAATCTCTTCACAAAATCACATCGCTGGCACATGGATTCACGTAGTTCAAAAGTCTCAAAACCCTGTCTCATATTTTGCGCCCGACCACTCGACAGCGCATCGGCAACGGTTCCTTGAAACGCATGTCCTACTGCGAGAGTGGCTTCTTTGTCCAGACAGCACGCAACGACTTTACCATCAACGTGGATGCCAAAGTGGTTGCGCAGTCCGTGGCATGTACCCACATTTCCGCGTACCGATTCTTCCAGCGAAGGCCAGACAAAACGAGTATCGAGATTGATGTAAATGCGATTACGTAACTTGTAGCCGCGTTTGCGACGAATGTTGAAATTTTTCAAGTCTTCGCACGGCCCGAAAGTAGCTTCAATTCGCCCAATCACTTTTTGCGAAACATCCGAAAGCTCAGAGGAATGAGGCGCATCCCACAAGCGAAAATTCACGTACAAGTCCGGACGCGTTACTTCGATCTCCTCAGTTAGGTTGATCAACTTGTCTACGTACGGCCGAAAGTCTCGATCAGGAAAATTATCGAAAAAACTCTGCACCGAAAAATTGATCTGTCGCAACGCGGGATGAAACGCGGCGGCGCGTCGCTCACCCGAAAGCAGCAGTCCGTTAGTCGTCAAGTTGACACGGAGCCCTTTTTCTTCGCAAATATCAAGGATGCTCTTGAGATGTGGATGCATGGTCGGCTCGCCCATCAAGTGCAAGCAAACTTCTTCGACCAACGGCGCAACTTGACCAGCGACTGATGTGAATTGTTCGACCGACATAAAGGCGTCGTCTCGTTCAACTTTTGGGCAGAAGGAACAACCCAAGTTGCAGACGTTCGAAATCTCAATATTGACGCGCTTGTATGGCTTCATAGTCTCCGTCACATGTTGCTTGCCCGACATAGCACTTTTTTTTGATGTGCGTCCAATGGGAGTTTGCGGTATGTATAATTGCTGACTTTCATCTAAATGTTCGTAATCACAGGTATAATCATGGCTGAAAGCATTTGGTCGTCTTTTCTGTTGGTGGTGTTCTCCGAAATGGGAGACAAAACGCAGCTCTTAGCATTGATGCTCGCCGCTAGATTTCGCAAACCTTGGGCCATCTTCGCCGGGATCACCGTAGCCACCGTTGCCAATCACGGACTCGCCGCGTGGGCGGGCGTGACGGTCGCGAGCATGATCGATCCAGAAATGTTGCGCTGGTGCTTGGCACTGGCCTTTGTCGCATTCGGAATTTGGATTCTCTTTCCTGACAAAGATGACGATGGAGAAACCAAATCAGGCAAATCCGTTTTTTGGATTACCACCGTCACATTCTTCTTCGCCGAGATGGGGGACAAAACCCAACTAGCAACGGTGGCACTTGGAGCGCGATTCCAAGATGTAACGCTCGTCACCGTAGGCACCACCATCGGCATGCTCGTTGCGGACGGTTTGGCGGTAATCATGGGTGAGCGCGTTCTAAAAATCATTCCTATGAAATGGATGCACATCATCACGGCGATTATCTTCTGGATCTTTGCTGCATTGATTTTGCTTGCTCCTGCGTCGGGAATGTTCAGTGAATAAACGTCAGCTAATCAAAATCATTAACGAACAGAAAATCGTACTTGTGTTTCCGGTGAACAATGCCAAAGAACCCAAGTCGCTTTGGTCGCAACTTTTTCCGCGCAGCAATCTCAAGTGGGAATGGTCCGATTCGTCCGTTGATCAGCGTATCGTTGACCTATGGCACTTACGCGAAGAACTCTCCCGCTCAGACGATGTCGTGTACGCAAAGTGGCTGCGCGGTCGCGCCACATTTTTTTCAAAGGATATGTTTGTGTCGCTACTGGCGATGCTGAACGACTTTCGCCAAATTGAATCTGGACTAAGTGCAGCTGCTGCGCATCTGTTGCGTCATCTCAATGACGATTCGCCACAACCGACCGTGCGATTAAAGAAATCTAGTGGCTTCAAAGGCCCACACGCCAAGATATACGAGAAAGCGATGAGCGAACTCTGGCGCCGCCTGCTCGTCATAGGGAACGGAGAAGTCGCTGAGGGTGCGTTCCCATCATTGGCCATTGGTTCGACCAAAGTTTTACGTGAAGAGCTTTGGCAAGAGGCTCGCGAGTCGAAGAAAGCGCACGACGATGTTCACAGCTACCTCTCCGAGCACCATCCGCTCACCAACAAATTTCTGATCAAGCTAAAGCAGCGCATCGAAAAAGAGCGAATCAGTCCCCCATCGCTCGCTTCTCCCGAAGACGGAGCGGTGCAACAGGGCCGAACGGCGAAGTTTAGAGTCTTTTGATTCACTGACTACTTTTTCGAGTAGAAATTGACGAGATGCTCGATCGCACTTCGCCCCATCGCCAATACAGCCTCGTCGGCATTACCACCAATGTGGGGCGTAGTGAAGATGCGCGGATGATCCACCAAACTACGATCGGTAGGTGGCTCTTCGTGCAAGACGTCAATCGCAGCACCCATAATGGATTTAGCTTCGACCGCTCTGAGCAAATGGTGCTCTTGCACCAATCCACCGCGAGCGGTGTTTATTAAAAACGCGCCTCGCTTCATTTTTTTGAGAAAACTTTCGTTCACCATTAGTTTGGTAGAAGCATCCAGAGGCAAATGCAAACTCACCACATCCGATTCTGCCAAAAGCAGGTCCAGACTAACTTGCTTCGCTCCCAGTTCCTTACAGACCGATGATTTGTCGACAATATCGTTCACCAAAATGCGACATTTGAAGGGTTGCAGCAACTGGATCAAATCGGTACCAATGTGGCCGCAGCCGATGATACCAACCGTCTTCTCGGAAAGCTGGCGGCCGCCAAATTTGTTCCATTCGCCCTTCTTTATTTCTACGCCCGAAAACAAAACATTACGGCAAAGTCCCAGCATGAAACACAGGGCAAGCTCGCTCACAGAACGTTTGTTGACTCCGCCGCTACAGCCAAACGGAATACCGCGTTCTTTGAGAGCGTCAAGATCAATGTTGTCAGTGCCGACGCCATACTTGGACATAAATTTCACGTTGGGTAGTTTCATAATGATGTCGCGCGTGATCTTTTCCGTACCGGGAATCACGGCGTCTGCGTTGCCAATCAGCTCGAGGATTTCATCTGCACTCCGGTTGCGGCGGACTTCGTTAAAGCGAGTCTTCGGAAAATGATGCAAAAGTTCGCTGCGCAGTTGTGGATGCACAGAAAATGAGGGAGACAAAACGACTACATCAACATTTGCAAAGGGCATGTTTTTACTTTCTCAGATAATTGATCAGCCAGAAGATTCCCGAAGCGACTGCGCTCAGCACAAGTGAAGTCGCGAGTGGCGCATAGAAGCGAAAGCCTTCGCGTTCGATCTTGATATCACCCGGTAACGACCCTATGTTTAACTTCTGTCCGTATTCGATGGCTACACCCAGTGCCGCGATAACGATGCCAGCCATGATGATTGGTTTACCAGACATGTTTTTCCCAAACGGTTGAGCTGTCTGATTATGTCTTTCTTTGCCATTTTTGGCATCAACTTTGCTCGTGTCTAGTTCAGATTCGTTCGGGGATGCTATGCCTGTCTCGCAAGCAAAATAGTGAAGAATCCATACCAAAAAAAAGGGGCCCGAGGCCCCTTTGAAAAAACAATGCCGGAAGATTTTAGAGCTTCAAACGCTGACGTACTTTGAATTCGAGTTCGTCCAATGTCTCTGGACCGTCGTCTTCGCCACCTTTGATGGTGACTTCTTTTTTGCCAAACCATGCACGCATCGTGCGCATCGCGAGTTCATAATCAGCTCCGCGAAGATCGCTAAACTTGGCACCGTGGTTTTTGCCAGCGGCCCAAAGCTTGTACGTGCGGTGTTCGTTATCGCGAACAGGGTAGGCACCGGCACTCCACGGATCGAGTTCGCCGTAGATGAAGATGATGTCGTTAGACTCGGTCTTGATCCAGTTTTCGATGTCGTACATCTCAGCGTTTGAATACGTGTAATGCAAACCGCGCGGTGTGTACTGATCGATGGTGAATTCGTGGCGACGCAAATGATCGAGGTGGCGTGTCAAATTTCCGGGGTTGCCGAGCTGTGTCGCTGCTTGGAAGTAGTACGCTAAAAAGCCCTGCAAACCATCGGATGTGTAGTTACCCACCTCGTTGATCTTTTCCAAATAGGCCAAACGCAATGTTGCAGATTCGGTTGGAGCAGGAATGCGTGCGCAGCCGACTTCAGGATCTTCGGGGCTCTTGTACTGCCAGAAGATAAATGCAGATTCGATTACTTGGTGTTCGAACGCCACGTCTTTGCCGCCGAGGAATGAGAAATCTCCTTGCATGCTAGGAGTTAACTCGTCGCGTTCTTCCAACAAGCTCACCTGTAGCGCTTCGAGAGCAGCGCGGCATGATGCGTATTTGTCGCCACCGACGTTGGCAACGAAATCAATGTAACGCTCATCGCTGGTGCTGAAAGAAAGTGGAGCAACATCGGCAACCGTACCAACCACGTCATTTGGATAGAAACGACGGTGATAGGTTGAGGTCATGCCGCCCTTGCTCGCACCGGTGTTGACCCACGGCTTGTTGTAGATCTTCTTAAGAGAAACGGTGATGTCGTGGAAGTCATCAGCGGATTGTTTGATGTTGAGCAACGCCCAGTCAGCGTTGGCTGGGATCGAGCCCGAAAAATAACGGTGCTCGATCTGGATCTGGTTGGCTGCGAAAGTACGTGCAAGCAATGATTCGCGCACACCGAAGATGCTGTAGCCAGACGTCTGCAAAACCATTGGCTCGGTTTCGCTCTTGTGAATCAAAGCAACGCGTTGTTCAAACGTGCCTTTCGAAGCATCGGTGTGATCGGCAGGTTGTTTGTATGTTAGTTCAAACTGAAGCACGCCCGGTTTGACGTTTGTTTTTTCTTTAACAGTGATGCGGTCGATGCACTTCAGCTTTGCTTCGATGTCGCTCGCTGCGGCGATGCACTGTTCTTCGTTGTTTCCTGCGAGCGCAACATGGCTCGAGGCGATAAATGCGATTCCGAGGAAAATCTTGCTGATCAAGGTGTTCATGACTTCCGTACTCCTGTCATTTTTGGATGTGCGCGGTTGGCGGGAGTATATGAAATAGGTGCAAAAGGTAAACCATTTTTAAGTGGTCCCTATGTCTGTGCTTTTTTGCCAATAACCGCTGTGATGTCGGAGTGTTGAGGTGATATTGCGGAATGGAGTCAGGAGTGGGGGAGTTTTCGCCGTAATATTGTGTGCTTGGAGGAAATCCAAGCACACAAGTCGGGACCAGTTTTTACGCCTTTGACGCGATTCACTGGGGTTGATTCTGATGTCCAGACGACATTGCCATCGCAAAAGACGGATGAAATGGAGTTGATCGAGTCCGCTGTCGGCGGGTGCCCATCTGGGTATGTATTTGTAGCTGTTAAGCTACTTTGTCCCAATACTCTAGTCGCAGACGCCCCATTGCTGGTTGGGAGTGTGTCCCAAATCAGAACGCGATCGTTCCCAGAATCAGCAACAACTAAATTTGTGCCATTGGTGCAGACCGAATTTGGGGCGCTCAAAGTTGCACCGGACACGGCGCTTCCCATGTTTGCTGACGACTGACTCATATCGATTTGGCCGACTACAATATCTGGGCTTAGGCCAGTCTGAGTCGGCAGCGAATTCCAAATCAAGACTCGGTGGTGCTGTGTGTCGGCAATGATTAATTTGTTGTGCGAGCAGCTAACTCCTTGCGGAAGGTAGAGGTTTGTGGCTGGCAAAATCTGCTGAATTCCCTGCGTTTTGGTAACTCACGAATGTCGTCGCATTTTTGATGAAATTTCCGACGATTTTGACTAGGTTGCCGCCCAATCAACGAGGAGAGATCGTCATGCGCTTAGTCTTTGTAATGATTGCAGTAATTACTCTTAGTGGCTGCAGCTGGCTAAGGAAATCCGGACAGGCATTGCGAAAAGGTTCCGACGTCAGCCCTGAAGCGGTGATTGGTTCGTGGCAAGGTCAGATTCTCAAGACCTGTTCTGCAAGTGAAGCGGCGGGTGATTCTGACTCGTCTGAAGACGCAGCCAAGATCGACTTACAGGTATTGCTTAAACGTACCAATGGTTCACGATACTTCTCTGATGAGGCTGGCCGTCACTATGTTTTGCGCAGCTATGCTGCACCGTATGGATTTGCTGAATCCACATACCAGTCCGACGTCGAGATCAATGGCAAGGGTACTTCGGTGCAAGTTGCTGCAAAAGGCAACGACGGAAAATGCGAAGTCTCGGTTGCTGGTGATGTCGCGTATGTGACCGAACTTGCTGATCACGTTGAAGTGCAAGTGCTATTCGATCCAGAGGTCGCGAAGGAAAAGCGACTCGTAAAATCTTCTGAACCCGCAACGAAGCAATGGCACAATGCGTTAGCGGTTGATGCATATGACTTGTTGCGATTGCCATCTGCCTTTTCACACACCGATGCGTTACCATTTGCGGCCATCGCGGACTTGCTGTCCATTTCGGAAGACGAAGCTAAGCGTGTCGTCAAAGGAAGCAACGACGGCGTCATGGATGCAAGCGTTGCCAATGTCATGATTGGTGACGATGCTGTTTCGTTTTCTGCAACGCAGCCAGCAGTCATTTCAAATTCCCCCGTCACGTTTCATGGTTGGAAAGTCGGTGAAGAGTTTGCGGTTCATGTTCGAACCAAGCTATGGGCAATCGGTAACGGCGTTGATGTGTGGAATCAATCCGATGCGGATCTATTGTCGAGCAGCTACCGCGTAAAGTGGGAACAAGCAGCAGACAAAAACTGGCACATCAGTATTCTATCGTTCCAATTGAATGACCGCAAAGCGCTGTCAGCAGCCGAATACAAGACATGCTACATGCCTCGTTTGAAAGTGATGCAGTACGCAATGGCGGGACGAAATGGGTCCTACCCTGAGTTCGGTCAAGTGTCTGGTCCGTGCGAAGTTTTGGTCGAGGATTCATTAGAAGCGTTGTTCACCGATGACGAGTTGCGTAAATCCGTCGCGAGTCGGTTTCAACAAGTCAGTTTCAGTTTGGGTGGAGCTTGGCCGCAATACCACGGTTGGGATTTCCCCTTGCGCGAGTTTGTTAAGCGATGTGCATTGGCTCAAGACGAAATCAAAGAATGCGTCGCTGCCGATGCACCAAGTTCCGTGGTCAATCTGATTCAAGACTACTACGAAGAATTGCGTAAGACGATTCCGATTGAAAAGGAATTCGGTCACAAGAACCACCTTGCGAGTTCGCTGGCATTTGCATGGGGCGTCAAATACCGCGACGTTTCATCCGCAAAGATTGAACGAGTCGCAATGGCGATCACAACTCTCGGCGAAGATCTAAAGACAGCTGAATTTTCGTTGGTGCTTTTTGTCGAACAAAAAATCGACGAAGCGGACGAGGTCATCGAATTCGCATTGACGCGTGATGACGCGTATCGCACGGCCTTCAAAGCGATCGAATCCAAAATCGAAGGCAGCAAATTTGTCAACTCCGTGCGCGACCGCGTGTTGGCCAAAGCTATCGTGGACCGCATCAGTATCGAAAAACTCAATGAGACACTTGGCTCGGTAGAAGCGATCTCTCAGTTTGTGAAAGAAGAAACCGAACGTTCACCTGAGGAAGGGTTTTCGCAAGAGCAGGCGCTGCAAACCTTCGTCGATCGGGCTTTGCAGGAAGCGTGGGGTGAAGACGAGTTTAAAATGTTGACCCAGTTCTCGCAGCTCGCGGAAGCTCGACCATACTGTGCGGCGATGAAGACCGTGTCGCGACGTGTGGAATGTTTGGCGCTGTCATCGGCTATGCTATCTCGCAAGAAGGGTGGATTCTTTGATCCGGCATTTGCGAACAGATACGGTGGAATCGTTGAAGACTTTGCTGGCTACAATAAGACGCTGAAAGCTGAATCCGACATGTTGCGATACGAGTTGGAGAATGCGTTTCCTGCGACGGTGATTTGGAAGTCGTGTTCGAATGAAGCCTTCGAAGCCAATCGCAACACACTCAAGCAGAAAATGGCTGCGTACCTCGCGACGGTCTCGTACAAGCGTTACCCTTTGCGAGATGAGATTGAATCATTGCTGATTCAGTGTCGCTAGGTTTCCATTCGGGACGTAAACGGGTATAGTTTTCATCATGAAAACTTACTCTCGCTCAAAACTGTTTTTGAATATTTTATTGACATCCACCGCGACAATCTGGAGCGGTGGTGCTCTTTCCAATCAAAACTTTCGTCCGACCGCTCCCGCTCATCTCGGCGGTGTTGAGCAGGATCGATTTGTTGAAGTCCAAGGTGCGAAAGTAGCATGGGCGAATTATGATGCTCTGCGTCGAGATTTTCCGTCTCTCAAGGGGATGAACGAAACTGAGATCGACAAATGGATTTTGAAAAACTACTCCTTCATTTCCGAAACGCAGCTCTCGCTTCAGGGCATCCGCAATTCGCAGATTGCAAAAACGGAACGTACCAAAGTTGGATATCGACCATACTCGTACAATCGTGCAGCGGTTTTGACGGCTAACGACAGCGCAGGTGACTTGAATCAGTCCCAAGAGATGGTGGATATCAAAGGGATTGGACTTGGGAGTAAGGAAAAAGCCGACCAGCAGATTCGGCAAGCTTCAGAGCGTCCGGACAGTCTCGATACTCTGCGAACGAAAGATCATTCCGATGGACTAATGAGCCTTGGAGAAGCGATCGCGGAAGTCACACGTCAGACGGCGGTGCAGATGTTGTTTGACATGGAAAATGTGAAGAATCGCACGGCGTGCGAAACAATCGAATCCTATTTTGTCATCTCGTTGCCGTTTGAAATCCTCAAAGACGGCAATCGTCGCATTCCTGCAGCGCTATATGGTCGACAGGTGAATTGGTCGCGAGTCAAGTTTTACAAATCGCCAACTAGCATTTATCGCGATAAATATGGTGGTAAGCAAAATGATGGTTTTGGTGCTGCAATCGATTTCGGTGCGGTACTTGTGAATGATCCGCGGTTGGCGAAGAATTTTGGCAGTGACGATCCGAGTAAAGAAATTGACATCAAAACGTTTGACGCACAAAAGTCGAAACCATGGTTGTGGGGACACGAGACTGCTGAGGCATTTTACTATCGAAACGATCAAGATGTAGTCAGGCGACATGTAAATGAAATGCTGTCACCCATCAAAGCGGAGTGGGAATCGATTCGTCAAGTTGCAAAAAGTTTGCACATTGAGAATTCGGAACGTCGCGTCATTGAAGGTTTCCTCAAGACGGCCTCAATTTTTCCGCGTTTAGGGTCCAGCCCGTATTATTTTGGAGATTTTCCACTGTTTGTCACCAGCGATATCCTGGCGCAAACACTGCAGACGGCATTGGCAGAGGCCAAAAAATCGATGTCTGCTGAGGGTTACTCGGTATTGACGCAATTGAGTGCCGAGCTGCTGAATAAGCAGGTCAGCCAGCTTGAGTTTATGAAAGACGGTAGAGAACCTTTGAAAAAACTTTTCAATATTATGGTTCAACTCCGCAACTTGTTTTCGAAGAGCAACGACGAGTTTCATGGGAGCGCGACGCGCGCGAAACCATCAGACTGTGGCTTTTTGAAGATTTCTCAAGATTCTAGATTATGGGTCTCCGACGTTGCGGCTTATCGGGAAGACTAGCGCTAACCCAACATGAACTACATTGAGGTTTGAGTTGCAAACGTACTATTGGCAAGAGCGCGCGGACTTTGCAGATATCGATTTTGGTGGTGGACTTTATCACGGTCGCTACTTCAATTATTTTGACCGTGCTCGTCAAAACATCCTCCTCGAACACGGCGTTTCATTCGGCCAACTCTTATCGAGAAACATTGCTTTGGTCGTCGTGGAAGCTAACATTCGCTACATGCGTCCCGTGCGATTTGAAGATCAGGTGCACATCTATTCTCGCATGATCGCCCACACCAAAAAGTCGGTCACGTTCGATCAGTTGATCGCGGCGAGTCAGCAGCCTAATGCGGATGAAATGGATTTTGATGGGGTTGTCGATCGTGTTAATCGCGCGGTGATCAAACTGGTATGTGTGAATTTGAAATCGCAACGGCCGATTAATTTTCCAGATGAGTTGCTTTACCTAGCGCCATAGTCGCCGTGCTGGCTGAAAATTCTCTGAATAGTCAGCCACCAATATTCGGCCAGCGAGAAAAGACCCGCAATATTGGCCATTTAACTAGCTTCCGAATGTCAAATTTTGAGCCCTTGTTTCCAAAGCAACAGTGAATGAATCAGCGCGCGTCGACACGCATGTGATTGCTTCACCATAAAACGCAACTAAATCAGACATCTGCATCAAGAACGAATTCTTAGGTGCAGTCGGTATAGTCCTTGCAGTTTACGTCTTCGTCACCAGTGAATTGGTGTGAAATTCTTAAGAACATAAAAAGTTAAAATGTGCCGAGAGTCATTTTGCAAGCGTTCAACTCGATTAACCAAAAAGGAAACATGTTATGCGTCCAGTCCAAAACATTTCGACTCACAAACGAAAAATTTTCATGTGCGTGATCACGTTGCCAATTTTCTTTGGTGCCTGCATGACCCGGCACAGAGAAACTAATCTTAAAACGACGGATTCCAAATCAATAGGGATTGATCAAGTTGAGAAAGATGTGGGTAACATTTTGGAATTTATGGATGCAAGCATCAACGAAATGGCTCGAGTTCAAATTGCTCAAGGCGAAAACCCTTCCGCCAATCTTGCTGAATCGAACAAGCAAGGCATCGATCAACTTTTGCAGTCGATTGAAAGTCTCCGCATCATTTTTGGAAACGAGACTCCTAGAGTGTTGATCGATGTTTTGGATGATCTGGAAAGTAATTTTCGAGACTCCTTGAAAGTGGATGCGTCGGTGCATTTTGTTCACGAAAATAGCGATCTCAAAGGATTGGCCTTAGGCGGCTACGGTAGAAACTATGGATCCGGTGGCGGCTATGGTACGACGACAATCGTCGTTCCAAACTATCAGCCTACCTATCAAGTTACTGTCCGACCAGTTTACGTGACTCCCCCCGTTTATGTTACGCCCATTTATGTCACGCCGGTAACTACCTACAACGCACCGACATTTCCGCAACCGCAAAATTACGGAAGCTGGTACCACACCAATAGAACCGTGGTGCCTGATCCAACGTTGCAAAACGCATTGTATCAACTGCAAAGGTTACAAGGCGGCTACTGAAGTCGGTCGCCATTGAATATGGCATGTTGTGCAAATTCATTGAGGAACTGAAATGCGTCGGATGGGACAACAGGCATACAGCTGTTGTCCCATCCGACGCATCTTATTTTCACATTTATATGGACAGCGGTAACAAGATTGTTGGCCGTGGTGGTCTGCCTGCATTGCTGCCGCCACAGTTTATCCAGGCATCATATTCGATTAGGCGCTTGAGTTACAGGGTACCAAAGAGGGATAGGGAATTGCTGATCTCTCAAGAATTTTCTACAAGTGTTGGCCGACCAAAAGCTCCGCGGAACTGGATGTGTCCATGATGCCGCCGCTCGCCTTCTGTGGATAATAGATACTCTTGTAGCCGACAATCCCCCAAAAGTATTTCTCACAATTGTAGCCAATCGCACCGCGCAAATTACCGGCATCGTTGGTGGCTGTCTTAGCGTTTGAAAATCCTGATTTAGCGTTTGAAAAACGATAGATCCGCTTGGAAAGTCCCCATCCGACGATGGCACTTGCGAAATAGTTACCATAGGAAGAAGCCGCAGCGATGACCGAAAGAATGTATTAGCGATGAGTTGGATTATTTTTCAAGACAACATAGCCCATCATTTCTCGTAGGTTCTTTTGTCGATCACGCGGCATGAATGAAATCATCAAGCGCTTGTACCAAGGCAAGTCAATAGTTCGACCAAGGCGAATGCCTTCTGGGATCAAGTAGGTGATTTGCAGCTTCGTCCAGCCGTGCCTAGTAAAGAATCCGAAGAAGTCCACAGGACAAAACACAAATGGAGCATGCTTCATGACAGATTTGGATTTGCCCATTTGCGATAACGCAAAGAACTTCGGTGAAAAATAATCGCAAATCCAATCAGTGACATGGTCGGTTTGTCGTAACTCTTCCGCGAGTTTGGCGACATTCGTTTCTTCCAGATACGGCAATACACCTTCGGTCAAGACGAGGATCGAGCGTCCTTCTTTTGGAAGCGTTGCTAAGAACGATCGACGTTCATCGTCTGAGGAAAGATCGACGGCGACGCGGCTAAAGTCACAAATCGGATTTTCGTTTGCTAGTTTGGAATTTTTGAAATTCACCATTTTGGGAAAATCGACTTCGATCCAACGAAAGTTTTTCGGCAAATTCATCCGATACGGTCTCGTATCGAGTCCGGCGCCGAGGTTGACGACGCAGTCCGCTCCGCGCGCGATCGCATCGTGAATGAGTTGATCAATAACGTGGGTGCGAATGACTACCGACCATGCCGCCTGACGAGTGTTGGGCATGCGTGCGGCAATGGATGGTCCGGCATCACCGATCAAAATCTTCGCGAAGCGATCCGAAAATAGTCGGTCAGGTCGCGCGTCTTCTTGTGCGCGGTATGTAGCGACCCAAAGTGCCGTATCCATAACGTGGGTGATTGGTTCTTTCTTTGAAGCAACAAACGACTGATTAGTTTGCATGATAGCCCCCTTTGGATAAGGGAGCTATAACATGAATGTAGATAACGAGACCAAACTATTCTGGTTCGGCATCGCAACGCCCTTCCGCTGTCGGATCAAGAGATTTGATCCACGCAGAGATAACGTCGAGCTCAGCATCCGTTAACATTACTGCGTTGCGCCCTGCGGGCATCGTCCGATTCTTCATTTCGAGAAAGAATATACTCTGGTCAGTACAGCCGGCCAAAATCGACTTGCGTGCTTGGTTCGGAACCGGTGCTTCAATCGACCCAAGCATTTCAATATTCGTACCTAGGGAATTCAGATCGATGAAACGATTGCCGCGCGTCGCTCGTCCGTGACAACTAACACAACGTTTGTTGACGATTTCCGCTTGAATGCTCTCCAGCGTCGCTTCCAGTCCGGTGGGAGTTGGTTGGTTAGTGGGTTGAATGGTCGGCGTCGGAGTCGGGTCAACTTTAACCGGCACTTCGGGGTTGGACTTCACTTCAGATGGTTGGGGTTGAGGCTTCGGTTCCGCGTTGCCGTTGTTGGCACCGTTCTCCGCACTTTCTGGCTCTTGTTGACTGTCCTCGTCGTTCCTAACCTGATCCGCAGATGCCTTCTTCGGTTTGGGGTCGCTGGTCCCGCACGATGCAAAAAGTAAAACCGTCAAAACGCACAAATCAATTCTGACCATTGGTCCCTCCGGTTTAGTTTTGAGACTCCCCGTCTCATAACCAGTCGCTGATGCCAAAAGCATGCCTAGCAACAGACAATGATTGAAGGCGCTGCCGATTTCGGTAACATGGCAAAACCATTTTGTGAATTCGCGGAGGCGAGTATGTGTAACGTCGTGAAGTCGGTCATTTTGGCGGTAGCTTTTTTGACTATTGTTGCTACCAGCGAAGCCACTCCAAAATCCAAAATTGCCAAGCCTGTTGGAAGCATCGTCAAAGAAACTGTGGCCACCTACTCCCCGACTAGTGTCGTTATTGCTCATCGCGGTGCGTCCTACGACGCTCCCGAAGAAACCGTCCCGGCGTACGTGCTCGCCCGCGATTGGGGCGCTGACTATCTTGAAGCGGACATCCAACGCACCAAAGATGGCGTGTTGATTTGCTTGCACGATGACAAGTTAAACCGCACCACCGACATCTCCGACAAATTTCCCAAACGCGCCGAAGATCCCGTGAGTACGTTCACATGGGCCGAGTTGAGCACACTCGACGCAGGAAGCTGGTTCAACAAGAAGTACCCCGACCGCGCACGCAAAGAATTTGTCGGACTTAAAATCGTGACCCTAGACGAACTAATCACCATCGCCGAAAGCGGCGACAACCGTCCGGGCATTTATCTCGAAACCAAAGAAGCAAGCCAGTTTCCCGGCATTGAAAAGGACATCGCCAATCTTTTAAAAAAGAGAAACTGGATCGGTGCCGTCAAAAATCCTCCCGAAATCAAAGGCTCCGTCAAAGTTGGCTTGACGCAAGCACGCGTCATCATGCAGACGTTTGTTCCCGACAGCTTGAAACTATTGCATCAAGAAATGCCAATGGTACCGGCGATTTTTCTTTTGTGGGTTGATGGCGGAACACTCAAGAGCACGACTCCCGACTCCAAGCGCGGGATGTTGGAGACTTTCGCAAAATACGCGGCACGCCTTAAGATCGAACCTACTGAATTTGAAAAGTGGCTGAAGTTTGCGAAAGACTCCGGCGCCGTCGGCATCGGACCTTCTTCGTCAGCCACCGCACTTGCCGATCAGAGTTATTTTGACTTGGTACAACCGTGGATGAATGAAATGGCCCACAAAATGGGACTCTTCGTGCATGCCTACACTGTCGATGATGCTGGCGACATGCAAAAATTTTCCACGCAAGGGGTAGATGGATTTTTCACGAATCGTCCAGACGTCGGTTTAACCTTCTATGGAAGATCATCTAAGCTGACCAAAGATGAAATTTGGAAAACAGAGTGAACTGATTTCGTTCACCTTCGATCTTGATTCATAAGATCAAATTGCTTATGTTCCGGTACGGCCAGTTTCCGATGGTTGCGTTGGTTTATCAGAGCCACCATCCGCGGAATCTGTGACTTTTACCTCACGAGAATTATTCAAATCGATCAGGCCAGCTTGGTCAGCAGAAACAGCGACAACAACCATCGACAATACAGGACCTCCGACCGCAAAAATGGGCTTGGTTACAACATCAGAACCGACCATAAATACCTGCTTGGACCATTGTTGCAGATGACCTGAACCTGTTGCAAACCTACCGCCCGGATCAGCTGCGGTAGCAACGTGCGCCTTTGTAATAACAAGAGTCGTATCGTCAACGCGGGTGGCTGCATCAATGACAAGGTCACCAAAGCCTTTTGTTTGCAATTCGCGATACCACCAGCGCTTCATGCCCGTTGTTACACCAAAAACAGGATGCCTTTGAAAGAGCTGGGCTGCTTCACCTTGGAAGATTACATGACCCTTGCGGACGCCATCATTCACGCCGGCAATGCTTTTGATGCGACTGTCTAATGAGATCGGCGTTTCAGTCGAAAACACGTGAGTGCGATGCGCGCGAAAGCGGTTGACCAAATTTTCTTCTGCATAAATGACACCGAGGTTTTTCTGAACGTTCCACAAAAGTTTATTTGTACCATCATTGAGGGCGAGGCCTGAGATCTCCATCGCTTCTTCAAATGTCAGAGCTGTTCCATTTTCAATTTTACGCAATGAATTATTAACGCGGGTCAAATCGATTCCTTCAATAACTTGCGACGCCGTCTTTGCGGCTGAACCATTGAACACGCGACCGGATGTTGCGCTTTCTACCCTGTCCAAAATCTTCTTGTTGGCGATCTTCGCCAACTCTTCGCGCGTGATTCCGGTTTGCATGATGTCGTCAACTTCGCGCCCCAAACGCTTTGCAAGTACGCTAGCAGAAGCACGGTCGCCCATAAAAATTCGTTCTGATCCCATGGAATCGATCAACTCGTCGATGTTCTTGGCGGGCCCACCGCTTCCTCGCGGAACTTTCAAATTCGCGAAACCAAATATCGCCAAACCACCTTCCACAGTGGCCAATGCGGCATCAATGCCGTCGGCTGTCGTGAAGGTACCTTGTGCTGCTTCGCTAATGTCGTTACCGATTCGTACCGTTGCAGCACCGATTACCACCCCGCGCGAAACGTTGGCCAAAGCATTTGCCTTTGCCATCATTCCGAGTGACGCGACGTCGCCGATCAGCCAAACCAATCCCATTTTTTCGTTTTCGTAGAAGAACTTCTTTGCACCGCCATAAGCCGGGATGAAATGAAACATGAACTCGATCGCATCAAGCGTTTCCATCTGCTGCCCGAGTCTTTGCTTTTCATAAATGTCAGTATCAAGGCCAAACTTGATCCGTTCTTCAAGTGACCGTTTAGCTACCAGAGTTGACGGATATGAGCGAAATGGCGTCCACCACGGTCCCCGCTCAGATACACCACCAGCTGCCGTTGACTTGCGAAAAACTAGAATGCGGCGACCGATTTCGATCCCTCGGTAATAATGCTTTCCCGGCATATCGACGACGCCTTCGCCGTAGTTTACGGTTTCGGTGAATTCCATCACCACTTCGTTGGACATCTTGGCGATATCAGAAAGATGTTTAGGTAATTCAACGGTAAAATAGTAGTCATGCATGCGCGTAGCCTTGCCGCTCAGAACTTCGGTAAAAAGACGTAGTTGCGATGGAAGTTCGTCGCGAACGGCTATGGTTACGTTTTCAGTTGTTGCTTGCTCGCCTTCGGCCAACGAGCTGCGGGAAGAAACTTTACAGGCGCCGACAAATACCAACGATGCAAACAAGCAAGTACGTTGCAGCATGTGGTACTCCTGATGAATTGTATAATATCTGCTCTGGTTAATGCAATTTTTAGACCGTCAAAAATCAGGCGCAAATATCTGATATAACAGGGCTTATATTTCCTTTGGGTGACGATATTTTTGACGGTGTCTATTGGCGTTGCGGAATGACAAGTTCTGATTTAGGCGTCGTTCAGCGAGCCAGCAAAGGCCAACCCATCTCGGTTTCCAATTCAAACCCAAGTTCGAGAAGTCTTCGTTCCTCTCCCGTAGGACAGGAGATGTGAACTCCAATCGGATCACCGGACTTTGATTGCCCAAGAGGCAACGACATTGCGGTATTGCCGAGGACGTTTTCGACGGGAGTGTAACCGACGTATTCTCGAAGTCGCTCAAGTATGATTTCAAATTCTTGACTCGGATCGAAGAGCCCGAGAGGCGGCGTTACCTTTGCAAGAACAGGTGAAATGACCGCATCGTACTTAGAAAAATTGCTACTGATCGTCTCATGCGAACGATTCAGGCGGCGAATAGCTCCCAGATTTTGCCAAAATCCTTTGCGAAAATTTTTTGATAACCCTTTAGTCCAGCGGTCGAGTTTTTCCCGATTGAATCCGTCTGCACCTCCGCCGAAAAACAGCGATCCAAACATCTCGACACCAAAAGCAAGCACGCACCAATAATGCACAAAATCGTCGGCAAATTGCCTACCGGAAGAAATGGTCGTTTCTTCGACTTCGTGACCCGCGGCCAAAAGTGCGGCCACCGTCTTTTCAATTGTGCGGCGAGTATCGTCACAAGCTTTAGCAAACACCGAGTCAAAATAGAAACCAATGCGGAGCCTTTTAGAATTTGGTCCTTCAACGAGGCCGACGGGTTTCAAAGCAGAATTTGCAAAATGCCTTTCAGCTTCAAAATAAAAATTTGCTTGGTCACGTACAGACCTAGTTATGACGCCGTCAGAAATAATATTGATCGGTAGAAACTTTACCTTTGCTTGCGTCACCAAACGACCGCGACTGGGCTTAAACCCGACGACGCCACACATTGCGGAAGGAATGCGAAGCGATCCACCGCCGTCATTGCCATGGGCAATCGGTACGACCCCAGCAGCTACAAGTGCAGCCGATCCTCCAGAGCTTCCGCCTGCGGAGAGATTCAAATTCCACGGGTTGCGAGTTGGCAAAGATCCGTCATCAAATTCTGTGCTGCAGTTTAGACCAAAAGGAGGCAACGCGGACTTGCCGATAAAGTGCAACCCACTCGCTTGGAGCTGTTCAACAATGGCGTCAGTCTTTCTATCGGGTTTGGACGGAGTAGCTTTGGAACCATGACGTGTGGGCAAACCTGCAAGACGCAAATTGTCTTTGAGTACGGATGGTGCATTGAGTTTGGAATTTTTGAGTAGGTCTTGTGATTGCTTGGCCCTCACGACGACGCGTTCAAAGTCGGGCACAACCAAACCGTTAATGATCGGCTGAGATTTTCGCGCACGTTCAATAGAAGCGGCAATTGCTTCTTCGATTGTAAAATCGCCGCGAGCAATGGCCTGCGTAATCGCCGTCGCATCCATTTTCCCAAGACAATCGTTGGAGAAAGCAGAAAAATTCATGCAATCATGGTAGGGCAGCACGACCCAACGGTCAACCAGCCGAGAGCGCTACACACAACCAATGTTCTCTAAGAGTTGGCAAGACTCTTCGCGGGATGACACTCCCCCGAACCACTTGTCCCACTTGGACTTGGGACGACAAAAAAGCCGGCACGTCACCGCGCCGGCATTGGTGAAACGATCTTACTTGCCGTCTTCTGTACACTTACGCCATGCGATGCCGTAAATTTGCCGAGCCTTGCCGTCGATCGTATCAACGGTGAGAAGTCCTGCCGCCTTGTTGTCGCCGGAGATTTCAATCTCCGTTTTGATTTCTAGACCGCGGTGCTTTCTTCCGCAACGTGACCATCCACGGGTCTCGCTTGTTAGCACGTCGGATTGCAAATAATCTTTCGTCACGGGACCAGTGAATTGTGCGCGCAACGGACGAAGCGAACCACCGACGCCGTCGTAACGATAGGACGCTCGGATTTCGCCACGCATTTTCGCATCGAGGTTGGCGTATCCACGGTACTCGACTTCACCAATGGCAAACTGCCAGCCATCTGGAATCTTCAAGTTGACGGTAATGTTACAAAACTTGCGCCGCTCGGTCGGGGGAACATTCGGACCTTGTTGAACCGAAAACTTATCGAAACTCAAAGTAAAGACTTGGTTGTCTTCGGAAATGTAGCTGCCGACGGTGTTGCGCGGGCAACCGTCACCGCCGTGGCCGATTCCCTCTAATCTTGCTGCTCCGTTTTCAGGGTGCTCTTTAGCAATAGCAAATGGTGCCCATGTGGTCAAACCGCATACGAATAAAAGGATCTTTGCAGTATTGCGCATACTCTCCTCGAGTGAAGCCATCAAAGAATAAATAGATTGATGAATTTGCGAGAAATCACGGCAAATGTCTGCAGCCAAATACTGAATTTTAGCGGTGTCTCAAAGGTAGCATTTGCAACGCGGCAACGTCCAACACATGGGTATGAGGCAAGTTTTTCTTATTGCTCAACTTCTTCTGCCTTGAGAGCTTCAATGGCTTTGGTAAGTCTGGCAATGCTCGCATCAGTTTGCACACGTAGTTCAGACTGCTTTTGCGCCGCGGATTCATACCGACTTTGCGCAGCGTCTTGTAGGGCACTCATCGCCGACTTCAACGGGGCGATGGACTTTTCGGATTTCACGATCAAACGATGTGCTGACAGCGTTTTCAAGTAAGCAGCGAGGGATCCACCTGCAAACGAAACTGTGTTTTCGCCAGAGCCTTCACGAAAAACCTTTTCACCGTTTTCGTTGGTAACGATGGTGATCGAACCACCAGCTGTCAACTCACTTGCGTCGATCGCCTCGACGGAGGCAGAAAAAAGATCTGCTAGGGAGACGTTCAAGAGCTTTGCAACGGAACGAAGTGCAGCGATGTATGATTCGTCGACACGACGCTCTGATTCAAACTTCTGCAAGACGCTGACTTGCTCACGAAGCGTCGCTTCGGAATTGGCGATGGTCTGCAAACGGTCGTTGAGACGCGCCAACTCTAATCGAATTTCTTGTGCCATCGATTCGATAGCTGCCGCACGCTTCTGATTCTTCTCCGCTTCCGCACGAGCGAGTTCTGCTTGTGCGCGCGATGCAACGGATTCGAGATAGTTCTGGTCGTTGATGATGCCGACGTACAAGTAACAATATTCCCAACGATTGCCGACTTGCTTGCCAAGGACAACCACGCGACCATCAACGGTCGAACGGTGCGCGACTTCATCGCTGGCTTTTGTATTGCGTTCAGCAGATACGACTGCCGACGACTCGTGATTTTCTTGAGATTCTTCAGCACGGTCTTGCTGACCGCACGCGGACATGAAAGCCAAAATTGCTGCAAAACAATAATGTTTTTTCATAAAATCCTTAATATTTGGAGGTATTTTTATAGAATTTATACAATTCAAAGTCAATGATAATAATGATTCTATGTGTTGAATATTCGAAAACCCCTAATTTCCTTGATATAATCGGGGGATACCAGCCATAGGGGAACTGACATGCAGTCGAATGCGATCACGAGAATGCTTGCCGTTTTTGTCGTATTAGGACTCGGTCTTATGACCTCTGTTTCTGCACAGGCGGGATTGCTCAGCTGCGGCGGTCTCGATCCCGCGCTCGAATTGACCATCACTAAAAATACCATCGGCATACCCGCGCTTCGCGATGCTGTTTTGGAAACTTCGCGAACCATCGGCACCCCCCAGTGGCCTGAACATCAAATGATTCCGCTTTCCGTCGTCGAACTCTTGCAACAGGTCCACGCCTACAAAGAAGCTGAACGCAATGCAGGTGGTCGTCGTGGATTTAGTGCCGAGACAAATCTGATCGAAGCTGCGGGACTTAATCTCGTAGACCTTGCCATGATTGCGACGAATCTCAACGGCAAGATGATCGCCGTCAATCAACTTACAATTTACCGTCCCATCGTCATCGATTACCAACCATACGTTAGCCCGGGAAAATTGCCCTATAAGTGGGAAACAGGTGGACCACAGGGTTCGAGTCTCAGCATCGGGCGCTCAACCAACATGCGTATGCTGGAATTGGGCAACTCCACCAACAATTTGAGCGTTGGCCCGTGGCTAGTTGGTAAAAATGTCACCGTTTCTTGGAGCAAGAATGGAGACAAGACCTTCACAAGCGTCACTGGCAAACTTTTGAATGCCCTAAACGGTGACTTCACTCGCGGCTTCTTTGTCATGGAAATCAACGGCGAACCCTATGTCGTTGCCACACGCATGATCAATAATAGACCTGCCAACTACCAGCTGCGCGCGGAGACTTCGAAGTTTGACGATGCGGCGGCATTTAATTCCCAATTCGCCAACGCCGTCTCCGGCGAGTCGCTCGTGCCCAAAACATCCAGCGACTCGCGCTCTGCAAGTGCGATGCAAGGAAAAGATTTTCAAATATTGATTCAAACTCCGATGGGCGAAAAGAGTGTCGCGGTCAAATCAATTCGCTTTGAATTGGTGGTCGGTGATTCTCCGATTGTAAAAGTTCGCGCAGCAGACGGCGCGGCATTCGAGATCAGGTCTTCACAGCTCCTCAAAGTGGGCGGTTCATATTTCCGAGGTTAATCCAAACTAGATTGAGACAAACATGAAACGATTTCTTGCCCCGCCCCCGCACGCTCCTCGCCTTCCGGAAGAAATCGTGCAAAAGAAGTATCCCGCTTGGAGAATGCAGGTACTCGCCAGCACCTTCTTTGGCTACGCGAGTTTTTACCTCGTGCGCAACAACCTATCCACCGTCGCCAAAGACGTCGGAGCAGCTCTGTCTTACGACAAGGCGATGATGGGCGATATTTTGGGAGCGAGTGCGCTGGCGTATGGTTTCGGAAAGTTGTTCATGGGTGCTCTTTCTGATCAAAGCGATGCGCGCAAGTTCATGTCGCTAGGACTTGCACTCACTGCCCTTTGTAACTTTGCTTTCGGTCAGGCGACGGACTATTCAAGCCAACTTTTCATTTGGACGCTCAACGGTTTCATCCAAGGTATGGGCTGGGCTCCTTGTGGTCGCGCCCTCGGTCATTGGTTTGCGCCGCACGAACGCGGCACCACATTTGCCATTTGGAATATCTCTCACAATGTCGGAGGTGGCATCGCGGGCATTGTGGCTGCGTATGCCGCGGGGCATTGGGGCTGGCAATATGCATTGTATGTGCCGGGTATTCTCGCATTGATCGGTGCCGTCATTCTCTATATGTCGATCATCGACACGCCCGAATCAGTTGGCCTCCCGCCAATCGAAGAATACAAAGCCGCGCACGCGAAGAATACGGCGCAGCCCACGGATGAAGTTCCAAGCCTCAGAGAAATCCTTATCCAACACGTGTTCACTAACAAACTTTTGTGGCTCGTCGCGTTCGCAAACTTCTTTGTTTACATCGCGCGTTACTCGATGCTCGATTGGGGGCCGACCTACCTTCGCGAAGTAAAGGGTGCTACGGTCGAGCAAGGTGGCTGGGCGGTTGCGATGATAGAATTTGGCGGAATACCGTCAACGATTCTCGTCGGTTGGTTTTCGGATCGACTCGGCGGACGTCGCGGCATGGTTAGTTTGCTCTGCATGATCCCGGCAGTACTCGCGTTCCTAGGAATCATGTACAACCCACCCGGCAATTTAATGATCGACTTGGCGTTACTCGTCCTTGTTGGGTTTTGTGTGTATCCACCTGTGATGCTCCTCGGAGTCATGGCATTGGATATTGGCGGTAAACGCGCCGTTGGAGCTGCAGCAGGATTTGTCGGTCTGCTCGGCTATCTTGGCCGTACGTCGCAGGCCAAGGTGTTTGGATCGATGGTGCAGAGCTACACCGACGCATCCGACGTCGCAGGCGGTTGGAACGCGGTGCTGATGGCTATCGTCGGATGTGCCGTATTGTCGGTGTTGTTATTGCTGCCGATGTGGAAGACGCAGCCGAGCGAGTAAATTTGCCGGTGAGTTTTTTGATCTACTGCTTGTCGGAACCAGCACACTTAGGGCTTTCACGCATAACTTCACGCAATAGCGACCGCAGTGCAGAGTGCACGCGAGACATCGCATATTCAATATCAGAATCTTTTCTAAGAATTCTGTCGGCGGCATGATTGTCGGGAACATGCAGCGAATTGATCGAAATCGATCCCAACTGGCTGATATCGTCTGGGAGTTGCCCCTTGCGCTCAACCCAAAAGTCCACCGCAACTGGAATATAATCACGATCCGAGCGCAGCAGGTCTTCGCGTAGTCGTAGCGACAATCTTAGTTGGCAATTGACACTTACCTGATCGATGAGTTCTTGCAAAGATCTAGCATTTGCATCGCCTTGCTGCTCAAGAACATAGCGATACACGGACATGCGAATGAAATTCTCGGCTTCGTCGACGAGAAGCTCATATTCCTTCGTTTGCGATTGTTCGCTTCCAGACTGCACAACTAATTCTTTGGCCTGAGTCTCGGACGGCGTTTTGTTGCGATTGACGCAGCCCACGGTCTGAAATACCAAGACCACGATTGCTGCGTATTTGATGAAAGGCAATGTTTGCATCGTTTTCCTACGTCTTCATCCGTTCAATCAGTTGTCATTACCCGGGCGAGCCAAAGGTCCATTAGCGGGTTGAAACTGAATAGGATGCGGGGAACGAGGCGGCGACATCTTGGTCGCACGTTCGAGAATTTCCAAAATCGCACCGTCAGCATCCATTTGCGCAAAGACGCGGTAACGGTGATGTTCAGCCATATTCATGCACTCGCGAACGCTTGCACTCATCAGCGGGAAGCTATTGTCCATGAAGATGTTGTAATCGGAGAATGCGGCTTTCTTTGCTTCGAGCGGCAGCAATGATGACGCGGGCTTTTCAGGAGTTGCGACCGCCGCAGCAGCGGCCGGTTGTGCGCCATCGACTTGTCCGACCGCATCAGCAAGCTGACGTTGATCAAGGACACACTCTTGTGTGAGACGCATCAAATTGGTCATACGCTCAAGGAATAATCTATACTTCGTTTCGTTTGCAGAAATTGAACCGTAGTCAGTCGAGAAACCATGCGGATCCGTTACTGCTGAAGGCATTACCACGGAGTAGGTTTCCGCTAGAGCTTTTTCGGCTTCCAGAGACTTTAACAAATAAGGCCGTGCCTCAGCCGATTTACACATTTCTTTAGATGAAGAAACCTTTGGGTCGCCAATTTCCACATCTTCGCTACGATCGACGATCAAGCGAAACACTTGGTAATAAGTCATTGGTTGATAGAAACCAACCACTTCGAGAGTCTTTGGATCTATAGCAGGCGGTGGATAGTCCGCGACTGGAATATTTTGAAGATCTGCTGCGGCAGCTTTCGGACAGAATCGTCCAACCGGCTCATCGTCAAACTTGACGTCGTAGTTGATGAAATTCAATTCAGAAATGTTGCGATAGTTCGCAGACAAAAGCACTTTGTGCAAACAGGATTCACCTTCCACGGATGCCGCAAAGCGGCGCATGATCTTAGGCAATGTGGAGAGTGAAACCTTTCGCTGTAACTCTTCCAATGCTGCCCGATGATTCAATGTATCAATTTTTTTACGGCGGGCTTCGCAGATGGAAACTTGTCGTCGATACTGCTTCAATTGACCGAGTGCTGCGTTGGCTTCGCGGTTGACTCTACCCACACTCTGCCAGACGTTTTGAATCTGTTCGGAGTATTCAGCATATGCATTTACATAAGAACCGTAAGCTGTGGAGTACATGCCTTTGAGAACCACTTCGAGCGACTTGAGTTGGTTGTCTAGCGCTTTGGAATTGTTTTCAAGCATCTTGCCAAAATTCGAAATGCGCGCACCGTCATTATCGATACCCATTCTTTCCATCTCGAATTGAGACTTTTGCCCCTTCAAGTAGGAATCAAAGCCAGCATTGGACATATTGGCGTACATTTGTTGAATCTGAGCCATTTGCATGGCGTAGCTACTGTTTGCATTCAAAGCTGCGGCGTAGTTGGAGATTGCTTCGCCTTGGTTTTGTAACTTCTTGGCTTCGTAATCAAGATCAGCACCACCGACCAAATTCAAATCGCCAGCGAGATTGAGTGTTTGGGAGCTATCAACCTTTTCGCCCTGTCCAGAAAGTACGGCGCGGTTGTGAATGATCTGATCAATATTTTGCAATGTCGCTAGATGCTCGCGGTAAACTTCAATCATTGCGCGTTTTACGCGAATCCAGTCGGCCATCGTTACGATGACGGGCGGAATATCGGATTTTTGAGTGAGGGCTTCGTCTTTGAGCTGATTTGTGCGTTTCGAATTCATACACGCCACTTGCGAAACAAGTAACGACGACACAATGATGGCAAATTTCAGCTTCATAAGTTTCCCCCCGGAGACTTCTTTCATTACATCCCGCCCATCCCAAAGTCTGGGTATGGACAAGGACCGCGAATTAATTGCAGGGATGGTGCCAAAATTAAAACCAACAAACTAAGGTAGTTAGCCCTTCACGGGATGCTCACATTGGATGACATTCAGACATGCGCCCATTCTTTTGACTGCGGCACTTTTCAGCAATAAATTCTGCATATTACCACGACGGTGTCCCCTATCTGTGAAGTGTACGAGCGGTCATCTTTGACATTAACCATCGGAAATCATTGGCTGACTATAAGAAACAGCAGCTCAAGTTGCACGGCTGGAGGCCGATATTGGGTTAAAGAAGCAAGGGAAAACCAAGAGCGACGTAAAGATGAAGATCATTAATCTAATTTTCGAACAAATTTTGCGAAGCTTTAACAGGCAATCGGCGGTTGCGCGGTTTTCTGCAATATCGATCTTTTAATCGTTGGTTGCGACAAAACCAAAGACCTCAGCAATCGATCCACCAAAGCGCAATCTTCTGAGACTTCGGAAACTGTTTCATCAGAAGAAAAATCCGAGACATCGGTTTCAATTTCAGCCGGTGAAGGTGGCGAAGCGACGATCGGTGATACCAAAGTTACGGTTTTGAAAGGCACCGCTAGCTCTGACATTCGAGTTACACTTAAGCGTGTAGATGCAAATGACCTAGATGATGACGATAGCGCAGTACTCGTCGGTTCTGAAATTGTAAGCGTCGAAGTTACAGATGAATCAACCAACTCCATCCTGTCACGTTCAGAACTGAAAAAACCACTTGTAGTACAAACTTCCGTGCGCGAAGAATCACCCGCATCTGAGCACTACGTTGCAATCATTACATATGATGAAAGCAAACCCACACAAGTTAAAGAACGAGCGGCTATATTGGGAAGCGAGTTGCAGGACGGCGACTCATCGTCGCTTTATCTTGCATCGGTCGCCAAATCGTTCCAAATCTCAGCCGTTCGATTTAGCTTTGCGGTCGTTTACAATTCAACTGTCGACTCACGCTTTTTGGGCGGACGCAACGACGGCACGGGAACATCTACAGGTTCTGGCACAGGTTCTGGCAGCGGCAGCGGCGTCGGCGGAACCGGCACAGGAACAGTTACCCCAAGTTCGGGAAATTTTGCGCTGGACACTAACTTTGGCAGTAACGGTTTGTCGGTAGTCTCGACCATTGGATACGATGTGCAGGACTCCTTGATGCTCTCCGATACGGAGATCTTAGTAGTTGGAAGCATTGTGTCTGGAAGTCCGGACGCTGGAAAAGGTTTTGTTGCCAAAGTACTGATGGGACCAACCGGCGCCACATTTGACACAAATTTTGATGGTGATGGCATAAGTGTGTCGAACATGGGCGCAGGCGAAGACAACGTCAAAATTGTCAAAGTACGCAGAAGCGGTGATGATATTTATTATCTACGCCTAGGACGAGATTCAGGTAACAGCGCAAACAGCTACTTATCGATGCACAAAGCTTCCGTTAGCAATCTGGCCATTTCAGTCCCCATTAACAATGTAACCATTACCATTGAAACAAGTTCGACACTTGACTTCCAACTTATGAGCACTTCATTCATTTTGACAGTCGCTAGCAATAAGTTCCCGAGTCTTTTTCCTGAAAGAAACAATTCTGCTTGCCGAAGTCGTCACTGAGATCAAAAACCGCCCCACTCGCCCAGTCTGTACGTCCGCACGTTTTTGCGTCGTTGAATGCTTTGACCATGTCTGCCGAGATCGGTTGAACGAAGATGTGAGCAATGCCAATGTCTACATTTGTACCATCAGTAACTCTTCAATCTCTATCTCCGTTTTGACTGCTAAGGATCCCGCCGGAATCTCGACCGTCGTGCCTGCTAACTTTCCAGTCGAACTCGCAACGACTTTGGCCTGTTCGCCTGCGCCAAGTTCAACCCGTTCTGAACCAGAGTTCGATACGGTAGTCGATTTATTCCGATTGTCTTTGTCTTCGCTCGGAGAATCAAAGAACGAACAAGCGGCAATGAGTGGAACGAAGATCAGAGCATGAAATTTACGATGAAAAATCATAGTACCGTCCGGCTATTTTGCGAAATTACACAATATGTGATCGAATGCGGCCATCATAGCACATAAGATAATAACAGAACACCTGCGTGCCTTTAGTGGAATTGCTTCCATGTAAACATGCAAATCTGCGTATGCTTGGCCAATACCCTCTTTTGAACCGTAATGAATTGTTTTGAGAACTTCGGCCACGGGACAATTTAAGAAAATTGCAGACGCGATCACAAATCAGTGGTCGTCGTTATTTTCGAAAAAATCGAAATCAACGCTGATTGCAGTAGCAAAAATCACCGTACGCTGGGCTAATGTCCACGAATGGCTTCCGAACTCAATCATGAAGTTATCGGCGTCGGTAAACACTTCCTTCAATACGCCCGTCCATTTTTTTGAAATGCGCGCGATTTCCGTACCGGCCGCATCTCTGATCGCAAACGTCCAGATTTTGAAAAGCGAACTATTTACATGCGCGAAGGTCATTCCGTTCCCGTCACGTAACTCGTAAATCTTATTGATGATGCCAAACTTTCGATGTGCGGAACCAATCAAAGTACCTTCCGCATTTCTGATGTAGATATCCGAGAACAACCAAAAGAAAGTCCGATCAAAAGTCAGCACTGACTTGCCAGAAGCATCAAACACATCAATCACAAACGGACGGTGTGAACCCAATACCATCCTTTTCAAGAAGGCAAACAGACCCGATCCCCGCTCAATGACCTGTCCACACGGCGCGCCTTCATGATCAAAGATCATGAACTTGTTTACCGTTTCAAAGTTGAGAAATATTTCGGCAAGCTCGCGTATTTGCCTAAACACAAGTTGCGGACCCGTTGTGAGGGCGTTCATCAGATCCGTAGGAGGCTTGAGTGCCAAAGGTGCGCTTGGCCTTGAACGACGTGATCCGAAAATTCCCATAAAACAGGTCCTTTGACTTTACCGTGGGGGAGGGTCAAGATAGCATGGAACTGATAAAGAATCATTAAGCGCGCTGTCGGTCCTCGATGATGGCAGCCGCCTCGCACAGACGATTGCCCGGTAGAATACCATACTCAAGATGAGTGCAATGATTCATGGGGCATGGCATAGTATTTACAATGTAATAAAGGTCGCCATGTCTGTGAAAAAGCCAAAGTGCAAAACGCCTTTATCAGCCAAGATTCAGAAAAAACGACAGCAGATTGTCGAAAACGTGATCAGCATTCTTGCCAATGAAGTAATTGAAAAATTTAGTTTTGAAAACGTTGCCAGCGCAATTGGAATGACGCGTCAAAACCTTCTTTACTGTAAGTTCATTCATTCATTCAAGCATTTTCGGACGCAGCGTCTATCACTTGCTCGCGAAAGGGTCCTCGTTCAAACGCGATTCGTATATCCAATCAACGATGAAGATGATCGAAGACCAACTTCGACCCGTAAAGGGCGCGATGCGATGATACTAACGGCATACCGCAAAATACTTCTTATATTCGTTTTATCAAGCTGCGTGACTCCAGCTGATTCGCCGACAGATTTGCAGGTGAAGGAATCCATCATTCCCGTGCAGAGTCTTTCTGCGACTGTTGATAAGGATTTCGTTCGCTTGCAGAGTTTGGTCGAAGAGGCACTGACATTGCGCAGCAAGTCCATCGACTTTGGCAAACGCGTGTTAGAACGAAAGCCACAAGTGCCCCTGTCGAGCGCAGAACTCGACGAACTCAACCGAGGGTTGCTCATGCACGTCGATGTACACGATCGCATGATGCGAATCGTTCGCAGATACGGCGCGCTTTTAGATGATAAGCAATACGGCTCTGCCGATCGCATTGCGCGGCTGAAGGGCGTCATGATCGGCTTGAGCGCTGCGCTTGTACTTTATGACAACTACCTACTTTCTGTGCGCCCGTTCGAGGCGAACGATGCCATCCGCACAACGCTTAACCTCCCCGATTCTGGTTACGCCAAAGATCGCGACCGTTTGTTCAAGGCAACGGCTGAATTCAACTCCATCGAAAACGAAATCCTTTTTGCCAAAGCCGTCGCCTTCATTTTCGAGCGACCGGCTAATCAAACATTCTTGGACGCTTCAGGTAAAGATCTAGATTTGTCGTATTTGTTACAACTCATCGAATCGTCGCCCTCTTTCGCCGAGTTTCGCAAACGCACACCACTGAAGAGATGGGCCGACTCTACGGGCATGTTCTTTCGTCGAGGCTTTGATGTTGTTCGTGGAGCAGGCCGCGAAACGATGCACGTCGCCAGTCGTTGGTTTGGCAACAACGCCGGCCTGGTCGAAACCAGACGTGGAAAACTCGAAAAGCCCGAATTCGTGCAGCGTGTGCGTACGACACTTCGTCCCCTCGATGTTTTGCTGGAAAAAACCCCTTTTCGTCTGACAGATAAACTCATCCCCGGTCACTTCGGGCATGTGGCCATTTGGATCGGCACAGAAGCAGAACTCAAGTCTATGGGGTTGTGGTTGCACCCGCTGGTCGTTCCGCATCACGCGAGCATTCGTCAGGGAAAATCTGTTCTTGAAGCATTGCGTTCAGGAGTCCAGCTTAGTCGCCTCGAAGAATTCATGAACATTGACGACATCGCCGTCTTGCGCAAGAAACAACTCGGAAATGACGAACGGCGTGATTCCGTCTTGCGAGCTTTTCGCCAAATCGGCAAAGAATACGATTTTAATTTTGATGTCGAGACGACTGACCGTATCGTCTGCTCGGAACTCGCCTATGTGACATTCACGCAAGTTCCTTGGTTGACTGCAGGCTCACTGGGCCGTGAAACAATCAGTCCCGATCAAGTCGCAAAAATGTCGATTGGCAAAGCGAGCGTGTTTGAGTTGATCCTTTTCTACCACGATGGCGGACTCATCTCGCAGGGAGCATCCAAACTAATCGAGCAGCTCTTGGCAACAAGTTCGTGAGATTTTTCGTAACTGGCCAAATTCGCTTGTAAACATCAGTGATCTTATCAATCATCCGAAGCGCTCTAGCATCAACGCATGTCATCTAAAGAGCAATTGGGAAATCTTTGCCCTTCGTGCTTTTGTTTCAGTTGCCAAATTGTATGAAAATCAAATCATGTCACAATCGGGGAGTCATATGAAATTGCAGACCATAGCAAGTGCGATCGCATTATTCTTTGGAACCTTTGTCGCGAATTCTTGCGACCAGTCCAACACTAAAGAAATGGATAAGCGTGGCAACATTAGCCCTGCAGCCTACGAAAAAGTTGCTGAAAAACTTTTGGAGAGCGGACTGATACACCAACCGTCACTCACCGAACGATACAAGGGCGGCAGAATTGCAGGACGCATAGGCAAACTCAATGATCCGGCACCCGGGATGATGAAACTATTGGACGTGGTTGTCACGCCTGCAACCGTCAATGGTTCACTATCTCTGAGTGAAAACACCATCGCGTTTGACGAGTTTGTGGTTGCGTGCGCTACGCCTGATTGCAGCGGGAGACCTGAGGGTTCGCCGCACGAATTGCCAGTGACGGACGAGTTCTCTTTTTTCTCTGAGCCACCCGCGGGAAGCTCCAGTGCGATGGAAAATGGCGGATCATTCTCGAACGCCGATGGTGCTGCTGACTTTGGTCGCAGACGCGGCGGTGGCGGTTGCGTTTGCAGACCACCCAATACAGGCGGAGGACGGGGTTGTCAGGGAGACAGCGATTGTGCACCGACTGGAACCTGCATGTACCCACAGCGTCAATGCTCAAACGTGTGTAAGGACGGAACAAGCTACTGCGGTATCAATAGTGGCAACTTTATCTGCTGCTCCCAAGGTCAAGAATGTAGCGGCGAATTGAACAAGAAAGAATGCAAGAACCCATGTACGCCTCGTCGGTGTTCCGATGGTGAAGATGGCAACGGCGGTTGCGGACCGAAAGAACAAAAGTACATCTGCATTGATGAGATTGTGAATAATTGCCCGACCACGCGTTGTACGGGTGGCCCTCCTCCGCCGCCGCCAGACAAATGCGAGTCTACCGATCCAGCGGTAAATCCAGACATGCAGTGTTCTTCCTACTGCTCAAAGTCAGGATTTTCGGTCAAGCAGAGGCCTTGTGCGCCGTTCCCAGACTTTCCAGATGGTGGACCAAGCAACATGTGCGAGTGCAACGATGAAGAAAAAGACAAATGCGAGTCTGACCCAGATAAGCAATGGTGCGGCACCCAATGTTGCGACGCTTCTGCATGTGTTTTCAACGAAAAGTTGGAGTCTTCATGTAACACGTCATGTAAAGACGGCAAAGTTGCGTGCGGAGCGAGCTGTTGCCCGACGGGTCATTCCTGTGAATGGAGTGATGACGACCAAGACTTTGCATGCATCGATAAACGGCCACCGCCACCGTCATGCGCAGTGGGGCAAATGAAGTGTGGTGAAATTGATTTGAACGGCAAGCCCTTCGCAATATGCTGCGAAGCTGGCAAGCAGTGCAAAGAAAGTCCGGGTTCATCCACGGGTTGGTCGTGCGAAAGTTCTGCAACGTCTTCAACGAACGAACCAACAACAACCTCAATGGTGTCGACAACGATTACAACGAACGAACCAACAACAACCTCAATGGTGTCGACAACGATTACAACGAACGAACCAACAACAACCTCAATGGTGTCGACAACGATTACAACCAACGAACCAACAACAACCTCAATGGTGTCGACAACGATTACAACGAACGAACCGACTGTCTCAACGACTCCGACCACGCCGACTACAAATGTTGGAACGGTTCTAGAACCTGAGCCGGTTGAAACGCCTGAATAACGTTGTAGGTACCACGGGGGCTTGAATGAGCCCTCAATTCAAAAAAAACCACATCCACTATTTCGTAGTGGATGTGGGATCTCTCAGGACATGATCACGACTATTCACACTGAGCCAAGGCTGCTGTGATTTCCTTGCCGCTCCACTGAAGAACGCGGTTGTAAGGATGCGCACATGGATCGGTCATAGGGTTACAAGCAAAATTCGAACGACCGAAGATCACTTTGTTCGCCATATCGACCGCAACTTTGTTCATGCGGGTGAATTCTGTTTCGGGAACACCAACGTCCCAGCTCAGCAATTCTTTTGCCGTCAAATCATCGTTCAAACGAAGGATTTGCACTTTACGATCTTCGTAAGAACCAACGACCACGCAACGACCTGCTGCGGCCAATGTCTTAGGTTCGGACAACGTCGTTACTTCTTTCACATTCGCAGAGTTTTGCAAGTCAGCAATCACAAGTGAACCCTTCATGCGCTCGGCTCCAACCATCGCATTTAGCGAAGGAATGTGTGCGAGAGATACCAACGAGTTACGCTTCGTCGGGAAAACCATCTGCAAGTCACCTGAGTGGATGTCGATCTTCGCAAGGTTTGAACCAAGGGATCCAATGCCATCGCTGGTGATCACATACATGTCGTTACCGATGATCATGCCTTCACCGGGCATGCGAAGGCGTGTCGTGTAGTAATCAACACCGCGACCGTTCATCTTGAACAATGTCATCGCGGGAAGATTAGGATTTTCGCTACCTTCTGGATCGTTTTGGTTGCCACCCGGATCAGAGAAAACTTGCGTATCGCCAAAGTGACCGATCCAGCGATGGGCCCATGCGTCATCAGGAATGCGCACGGACTTTGCGGAAAGCTGACCATTGTCAATCGTGACGATTGAGTACACGGTCGAATTCTTGTCTGGCTGAACGCCGACGGTCATGACCGAGTTCGTGCCATACGGATACATGAACATGATCGAGTGCGGCATGGCGACCGAGGCCGTCATCTTGCCATTGGTTGCGTATGTTTCGATCTTGTAATTAGCATTGAACTGGCTGCGAGAATGACCGACCCACAGTTGGCCACCGTGATAAACCATAGCTTCCCACGGTTCACCTTTGTCGAGCATAGTAACTGTCTTGACTTCGATTGCGTTGGCAGTAGCCGCCAACATGAGTCCCGAAAGGACGAGTGCGCCAATACGATTGAGCATGGAAACTCCTTTTCCCCGTAACGTAAATTTGACTTTCAGACGTGCCTTTTTTTGTAGCAATTCAGACGCATATTAACCAGCAAAAGATGTGTCGTGCGATAAAAGTAGACAGCGACATACATACTCAGGTAGCGTCTTGGGATTCTTAGCCCCTCATTTTCTCTATTTGGAGGCCAACATGAAGTTGGACGCGAAGGTGTGCGTACGTCAGTGGATGATGGCAGTGGCGGTTTCTGCTTTGAGTGCATGCGGTGTGCAATCCGAGAGCAGCGAGCTACAGAGTAGTGCCAACGACGAAATCGTTGAGCAACCTTTCTACGAAGTCAATAAGCCGAGTGATCCCCAGCTAAACTCGGGTCACACGCTTTACCGCTACTTTCAAGCGGCACAGGCCAAAAAACTTCCAGCGAACTTTTTCCGCGAAATCATCGCCGCAAACGGCTCAATTTCCGTGCGCTATGGCGACTGGCCTCGTTTTCAGCCGTCCGGTGCAGGTGGAACCATTTCGCATCCAGCCGTAGGTAAAGCGTTTACTGAATGGAAGAACGGTGATTGGTCCAGCTTTTACAACGAACTTTTCCACGCTTGGTGGGCCTCGGTCTTCACCCGCGCATCATCGTATGCCACTATCCGCAGTCAGCTCCTGACGTCAGAACGACGCAGCCACTATGCGCGCGCGCATCCGAGCAACCCGCTTTTGGCGCAGGAAGAAGCGTATTCGGAAACAATCATGTCGCTTATGACGTACATGTATCCCTCGTATCATCCGAATTTGCCTAATAACACTGGCTATAGAACACTTGACTTGTTCCCCTATGATACAGGTAAAACAGTGTCGCCGGTTTCACACAGTGAATCACCTGGTTACACACCTGAGGCGGAAAACATTTATCCGAATCAGTTTGAGTACAGCGTGATCTTCAAAATCATGACCGATCACGAACCACCACCGGCATCGTGATCGGCAGTTTTCGAAAGGGTGCCTGTGAGTTCTCACTATCGTCTCTTGATTGCATTGATCGCAGGCATCGTTTTAGGTACGGGACTTCATTCTCACGTTGACGTCGAATGGTTGCAATGGGTCAACACCCACCTCATGCAGCCGTTCGGCCAAGTTTTCTTAAGACTTATTTTCATGGTCGTGGTTCCGTTGGTCTTCTCAGCACTCGTGTTGGGAGTGTTTGAACTGGGACAAGGACGTGGACTCGGACGAGTCGCGGGTCGCACTGCCTTCTTCACTGTCGTGGCCAGCAGCGCGTCAGTCATCATCGGTGTTTCTCTTGTGAATGTTTTGAAACCGGGTGTCGGTTTCACCGTCGATGCTGCCGCTGTCGGCGATAACTCGAAAGCACTTACTACGATTCAGACAAATGCGGCTGCCGCCAAGCCAGTATCGCAATCTCTCGTCGAACTTGTAACCCGCAATCCTGTTGATACCGCGTTGAAAGCACTCGACGGTGAGATGTTGGCGTTTATGTTCTTCGCATTGCTCTTTGGTGCCGGACTCGTCATGAGCACGAAGGAACACGTTCAAAATCCGATGATCCCTGTTTTCGAATCGATCATGGCTGCATCTCTCAAGATTGTCGAACTCGCCATGAAGCTCGCGCCGATTGCAGTTTTTGTGATCGTATTTAACACTGCGTTCAAACTCGGACACGAGATCTTTATCTCACTATTTTACTACGTTGCCGTGGTCGTTGTTGGATTGCTGATCCAACAGTTTGGCGTCTACACCGTGCTCTTGAAGACATTTACCAAACACAATCCAATGCAGTTCTTCAAAAACTGCCGCGAAGTTTATCTGTACGCATTTTCGACCGCTTCGTCGAACGCTACCCTGCCACGTTCGCTTGAGCTTGCAGAGACCAAGTTGAAACTACCGCCGCGTGTTTCTCGATTTGTGTTAACGGTCGGCGCAACGGCAAACCAAAACGGCACCGCCCTTTTCGAAGGCGTGACCGTTCTATTCCTCGCGCAAGTTTACTCCGTTGATCTCAGTATCGCCCAACAAATTCAGGTCGTTTTGATGTCCATTCTTGCTGGAATCGGCACCGCGGGCGTACCCGGAGGTTCGCTGCCCTTGATCATGATTCTATTGCAATCGGTCGGCATTCCACCAGAAGGCATGGGACTCATCCTCGGCGTCGACCGCATCTTGGACATGTGCCGAACGACGCTCAACGTCAGCGGCGATCTGGTGATCGCAGCTTTGGCGAGCGAAGGGACTGAAAGCTAGTTTTGAATTGAGTTTAGAGATTCAGGCCAGCGCCGAGCAAAAGGTGCTGGCTTTCTAACTTGGTGCGCACGCGACCTTCACGTTCACACACCGACGCCAAACCGTCACAACTCTCGGATGAAATCCTGCGGTCATTGAGAGCCAAGGTGATCGACGAATACTTGAACGTCCAACGCGCTTCGAGATCGATGTCTTGGCGTTTTTCAGATCGTTCTTCGCCACGCATCACGTTAGCAGAACTTGTCATCATAAACTTGCGCGAAAACATGTAACCAAGTCCGAGATTCAAGCCACCATACACGCGTTCACGAGCCAAAAGATCCGGCGCGATGTTTTGCGATGCGTCGTAACTCGTTGGCAGCGAACTAAATCGGCTAAACGCGACCGACGGACCGCCGAGGGCAAAGAACTTTTGCGACTGACGCAATGAGTGGATTTCCGCGCGCAAATCTCCGTGCACACGTCCTTCTTCTTGTTCGATGCCAGCTTGAGTCGATGATGGCGCGACATAAATGGAAGCTTGATAAGCTTGTAGATCCGCTTTGACAGAGAAATAGCGTGACCAATCACTAGCCAAATCGATCGCATAACCCGCCATGGCCGTCTGGTGCTTCAAGCCAAGATCAGATTTACGCGCACGAAATTTTTCAAATCCACCTATTACACTTGCCTTAAGAGACAACGCCGAACTGCGTAGCTCGTTGCTTGCCATCCATGAGTTGTCTTCTACTTTAGGCGCGTATGCCGTCGCTGCTACGGGAGCAACGGTAGCTGCCGCTGGCGTAACCTTGGACGCCTTTTCGGCGGACTGATCTGCAACAGTCAGCAAGTTCTGCTTGTCAGCAGCAAAACTGCCCGTACCAGAAGCGTACAGGCCATCAAGAAAAACGCTCGCCAACATGGACTTATCGGCACCAGCTTCGCTACGCTGAACGGTTAGGCAAATGAAGTCCTTGCCCAATTGCAATGCGAACTCAGGACGTTCCGTGCGAATCATAGTAGGTTCGCCGCGACCTTCGCGAATCACCACGTTATAACTTTTTGCACCCTTTTGTGCGGGCCATTTGATGCGTACATGCGAGCGCTTATCGGTAGCTTGCTTGGGCGCAATCAAAATCAATGAACCTTTGAACAACTCACTATCATCTCTTTCGGCACGCATCCGCCAATGCCAAACTCCGGGTTCGCCCTTCTCAAGAGCGAAGTCACCACCATTAGATCTAGTCGTGTGCGAAATCTTGTCAAACGCAGGCGACTTGGAAAACTCAAGACGTTCTGCTTGAGCTGCACTGCTCAGTGTTAGCAACGCCAACGCGCAGATACGAATGAAAAGCTGGGTGCGACGTGCTTTCTTCATCATGGCGTCATGTCCAGCGTGATGCTTTGCGAAATGACCGGACTAGCGGTACCAAACACCGTCACATAGCGGAAGTACACCGTTTTTAGTCCATCATTATCCGACAGTACGATCGGCAAATTTGAAACAGCAGGACGCAGTGGAGCCGCACCAACGGTTCCCGGATCTTCACTGACTTGCACGGAGTACGCCGCAGGAGGTGGAACAAACTGCAAGGATACTTGCCGAGTCGCCGTGGTTGCCGCACCATTGGCAATAGTGAAGCTCATATTCGACAGTGGGAACAGGTCCAAATAAATCTGACGATATTGGACGGAACTGACGTCACCATCAACTGTCTGAAACTGGATGTACAAGGTTGCAATTCCCGTCTTATCAGGAAAGGAATAAATAAAATTTGGTTCGGCAACCAGCCATGGAAGATGATCCAGCATTGACTGCTCATGAGAATATCTCATTCTAACTACTGCGCTTGGGGTCAGTACTTGTACGGGAACCTGCGATTGAAATGAGACGGCGGTTCCACCATTCAGCGTGATTCCATTTACTAACTGCGAGAACGGATCGTAGATGATGGATGCTACCGTCGCGGCACTCATGTCACCGGTTGCTGACTTGAACCGAGCATAAATGGTTTGCAAACCTGTACGGTGAACCTGCACGTGCAATTGCGGCATTGTTGGACTCCAAGGATGGTGGTCATGCAGTGGCTCATTTAGCGACCACTGCATCAACGCTGCACCTTGGGGTGGAACTACATTAACATTCAGAATTTGATTATTGGTTATACCAGCTCCGCCATTGATGGCAAGTTGCCCCGACTGGCCAAAAAATGGGTCGATCAAAATATTTTGTGCATAGATAAACGAAGTAATTCCCGATCGATCCAGATACTGGACATAAACCGTAGCTGTACCCGGCTTGTTTGCTGTTACCTGCAAATGATCTCTTAACTGCAATGCCGGCCCGCCTTGCAAATCGTGCAAATCATCCACAGCCACCTTCATCGACTGCGCGCCTTCGGGGGGAAGTGGCTGAATGTCTAACACACGAGTGGGAGAAACCGCTGCTCCGCCGTTTATGCGAAAACCTGGGCTCCCATCAGGTGGAAAGGGCTGAACTTGGATGATTGAAGAATAGACTGATGATTCGATTTTGTCGGCGTCGCGAAACTTTACGTAAAGAGTCTTCAGTCCGACGTCCAAGAATGTAAATCTCATTTCAGATTGAACCTGTAGCCAATACTTCTCAAGTTGCGTTCGAGCTGCCATCTGAACGGGAAAACCACCGACAAAAGTCATACCGCCACTGGTTACTTCTTCGAAGATGACCATTTCTTTGGCGTTGGCAGGAACATTGATTTTCAAGCTAACGACCTTATTGACGGTAACTTCATGGCCCTCATTGATGGAAAGAACATTTTCCATGATGGGGAATGGATCAATCGTAATGGACTGCCTGTACACAGGACTCAAATTGCCATCCGCCGTCTTATACTGAACAAACAGAAGTTTAAGCGTCGAAGTAAGATTGGTGCCGATACCAAAGATAAAGTCCGTCTCGCGCACGACCGGCATAAAGGGAATAGACTTTTCCTCTGTGTCATGAAGATTGTTGATATCTTCAGATACGCGGAAATGCGTAGCAAGAGGTGGCGGAAACATGTTCAGTTTTACCCGCAAGCTCGAACACTTCGGCGATCCGCCGTTAATCTGAAAGCCGATGGTTCCAGAAAAGATGTCGATCACAGCCAAAACAGAAATCAAATCACTCTTTGTTTGTTTATTCTCATCAGCAAACTGCACATAAAGCTTTTGGCCGCCAGACTCCGGGAAATCGTAAACGAATTCGGTTTGTACCGGACGCCAATTCGAAGATTCCGATTCGTTGTTAAATGAACCCAAATCATGATGGTAGCGAAAGTACTTAGCGGACGGACTTGGTTGAACAAAGAATCGAACTTGGTAAGGATGCTGTGGATCCAAAGTCGTAGGATCGGGCAGCAGCGATACGCTTACATGTCCGTTGACGTCGGCGTTGCGGAACATAACTAAGTCGGGCAAAAGATTTTCAGTCTTGGTCATCGGAGGAATCAGTTGCCAACGATCTTGGTAGCCGTCTTTAGACATAAATATCTCATCGACGCCTGCCGATATCTCGTTCAACACGAATCGACCAGCACTGTCGGTCACAACAGTGTTACGAATAGTCTTCACGATCGCACCAGCGAGTGGATCGAGAACGCGTCCGTTAGCATAACCAAGTACGCGGCCCGTAACCGTAACGGGTTTTTTCAGAACAATGTTGCCAAGATCGCGCTGCATCCCGGTTTGCACAGGTATTTTTGACGAAACGCCAGAGATCAAACTTTCTTGCATTCTCTTTTCAAACACAAGACGCATGGTTGGCTCTGCGCCACCCGCTCTCTGACGCTGTCTGGTAATCTCTGTATCGCGAAGTCGAATGCGAAACTCACCCGTCTGCTCGGAGAGTGCATCTGGAGTTGGGTAATCTGTAATGAAAACATTAGCCTCGGAAACTGGCTTGCCTTCTTCGTCGATCAACTTTCCTTTGATTTCTAGATAGTCAGGTTTAACGCTCAACCCACCACCTGTCTGAACTTTGGTGCATGACTGAGCAGACAGCATTGAAGCCAACAAGAAGGCCCACGAAAGTATTGACTTTTTCTGCATCGAGTTCATATGTCACCCAGCTCAGTAAGAAATCAGATACAACTCTGCTTAGCCGTTTACGAAGCAAGATCTCTGCCATCGCAAAAACGGTAGTCCTTTCCTTAGGAAAACGCTCTACGAGTGAAAACAATCGAATCAGTTTTGGGCGCATGTAAACGAAGTATGCAAGTCAGCGATTCAAAAATTCCCGAAATTATTGAGGAAATTCAGACCACAAATTGGTCAAAGATTTGCACAAGTTGCGACGTTGATTAGATATGAAGCATTCAGGGGCGAAAAAAATGAGAAACTTCCAATCTTTATCCTTCATTACCGTGGCCATTTTGACGGTGATTGGTTGTAGCCCCAAGGCAAGCTGGTCAAATCTGAGAGCTGAACCTCAGAAACCAATGCATTCATTACCAGAAAACGACGCCGAAGTTTTGGAACGCGAAAAGCAGGCAAAGGTTCCGGCAGAACCAAAAGTGCCATACGTCAGCACTGACACTGCCACCGTAATGACGCGCACGCTCAACCACCAACCTCACCTTGAAGCAGAAAAAAACTGCCCAAGTGCACGCACCGTCTTTGCGGCTGTCGATACGGACCCGGACTATCTTGAAGTCTATGTGAACACGCTTCGCCGCGACCTATCAGAATGTTTGTGGGGATCGATTTCGAGCACCAAAAAACAAGTTGATGCTGAAGGCACAATCGGCATGGTGTTTGGCTTCGCGCTGGAAGTAAGCGCCGTTGTCGGCTACGGAACAGGCACCGAATTTCTCGTCACCCTTGAACCAGGAACCGACAATTTACTATTTGGCGTTTACGGCTATCGCGGATACGACATGAGTCTCGGCCTACCGGGCGCAGGCGCCGTACAAGGCTTCGTATACGGCGACTGTGGAAGTTTCCCTCTTAGCAATTACACAGGTTGGTTCCGCACTCTGTCGGGCGCGGCCAACAATTATTCGTTCGGCAAAAATGGATGGTGGTCTTGGGAAGACACCAATTGCAACGCTTGGACCATCACAAGAGGGACTACTACGCCCGTTCTGGGTTTTAGCCGTGCCTATTACATGCAGGAAGGCCGTTACCTGCGCGTCAAAGGTGATTATTTCGCACCCACAGTCGCATATCTAAAATCACAAAAGTGATCGATTGAACCATTCGCACTCGTACAGACTTGTTGATTCTTTTCTGATTAGACTTAGAATACATAAGAACGTTATCACAATCTAATCGATCACTCCCCAAGAGGCGTCCATGCAAACGTTGCGTATCGTTATGGCCATGTTTCTTCTAGCCGACATCGCCCATGCACAAGACTCTTCCCCCAGCACGACAGAAAACAAAACATCCGAAAACGAAGAAGCTGAACCGACCGGCGTCGTACAAAAGAGCATTGAGACGACCAAGAATGCCGTCACCAGACCGTATCAATTCATCGGCTTCCATTTTGGACCCGGTGCTTTGGAAACCAAAGCCAAGAATGAGGTGCAAAAGCAGGGAACCTACTTCGACGCCCATACAACTCTGCTTTTTGATTTTGAAACATTTTCCGTCGAGGGAACATTTTCACTATTGCAATCATCGCTGAGTGGCCAAACAGGCGATGGTGAGCAATCCAGCACGGTCACAACTTCGGCACTTGACGTCGGCAGCAAGTACTACCTGACTCAAAACATTGAAGCTGGTGCCTTTGCCCGCTGGATTTTCGGCAAAGGTTCTGACTTTGGTCCCATCGAAGATTCCGAGAGTTCTAACCTCTTTATAGGAATTCAGGTTGCATACGATCCGAACTGGTTTGCCACTGCTCGCAACCGATTTCTTGTGACATATCTACTCGACCGTTCGATCGAATCACGCGACTATACCGCCATCACGCTTGGCTACGAAGTCGGGCTTCCTTGGTACGACGAAGATGGCCAATGGCTGTGGCAGAATGTAAAATAGTTAAACTGACTTGCGAGTTAACCGAGTCTAAATCCGGCGCATTCTTCTTCCTGTATTGCGCCGATCGCCAAACCCCGCTGAAAGAAATTTGTTAAGCCCCGAACTGTCGCTGCATCGTCAAATGCCGTGCCGACTGCGGTCGCCTGCGACTTGTGCTTGAAAAAGTTTTCCATGCGCGCACGCATGCTCTCCAGATTGACCGAATAATAATGCGCCAAAGTCAGATAGCGGATGGCAATTTGATGAGGATGCAAGTCCCACCCTTGCGGCACTCCCAATCGCAGCGAACTACTTATATCCATGTAACTTCGACGCCATGCATGAAAAACGGTTTTCGCATTTTCGGCTTCTTGACTCATGGTCAATGCTTTGTCGCCTTCGCGATGCGGAGGAATCGGCAACGTCGCCGTCGCCCCGTCCGAAATCCAAATATCCGTTTCGTCGGTCGCAGCCTTCAGTCCCATGATGGCAAAATCACAAGCAGGATGACGCATCGATTGATCTTGGGCCGCAACACCACACTGGGCCGTAAGGTCGTAGGACCCAATATGAAACGATTGCAGACGACTTGCCGTAGCGGCAATCATTTGCGGAATAACATTAGCTGCGAATACGCCAAGTGATTCAATCATCAATTCCAAACGAATGAAATTCGGCTGCAGTTTGTGACGATTTTCCAAAATCCCGCAAATGCGATTGATGGCTTCGGCCTGAAGTGAAGAACGCACCTTCGGCAGAGTCAAAATCAGATACTGACCGATCGATGGCGTCCATTTAGCAAACAGCGTCGAACAAAAAATCTCCAAGGTCCTTGTCGCTCGCTCGGCCGTATCGTGGTCCAACGACTTTACTCGTAAACCGATGTCACATCGTATTCTATTTCCTTTCAACTCGTCTGCCAAAGATTCCGCTGAAGCTCGCGCAAACTGATCTTCTTCGTCTGCGGTACGAATGCCAAAGCCATCTTCAAAATCGATACGATAGTCTTGCACGGATCTGCGCTGCAACATTCCGCGCGCTCGTTTAATAGACTGTTGCCAAATCGATTCTGAAAATTGCACGTCGAGCATTTCGCGAACACGAGATGCCTGAGTTACGTACTGCTCAAAATGAGAAACCGCCATTTTTCCGATCTTCTCAACCGTACCAACTTTGAATAGCTGTGCCCCACCATAGACCACGTGGATCGGCTGGGTTCGCCCCCGATTGACACTGGTTGCAGCGCTTGCTTGCGTCAGTTTTGACAACGCCTTGCTAAGTTCTGTACGCAACTCCGTCGACAACATGGGCTCAGCTTCCTCGGTAGGTTGAAAAGCCGAACGGACTCAAAAGCAGTGGCACATGGTGATGCTGCAATGGATTGATCACGCGAAAATCAATGGTAACGATCGGAAAAAATCCGGTACCTCTATGATAGGCATCCACATCAAATGAAATTCGATAATCACCTTTTTCGAGGGAGCCTGCGGGCATAAGATCCGTCACACGCCCATCAGCATTCGTTTTGCCTTGCCCGACTTTGAACCACTCGTTTTGCTTGCGTCGCTCCAATGAAACAGAAATTCCTTCCGCGGGACAGCCCTTGGCCGTGTCGAGAACATGCGTGGTGATCGGGCTTTTCATGACAATTTCTCCAATCGAATGTATGTGATTTTCTGTTGCTCAGTTGCCGCGTTGCCAAGCTCCGTCGCGCGATCGTTGCCCAATCTCGCTTTGAGTGCCGTCAACATTTCGATAGCTGTCTTTCCTGTCGCGCAGATGATGAAAATAAATCCGAATTTATCAAAGTACTGATCATTCGCAGACTTGAGTTCAAATAGAATTTCATCGCCAGCGACAGCCGTACCGCTCTGTTCGCCGGACGCCCATTGGGCGGTGCTAGCAAATTTTTTGCGCAAACTATCGATGTCACCGATGCGAGGATGATGCGAGAACGCCTCGAGCCAATCCGCTTCGTTCAATGTCGAAAAAGTTCGATCTACCAAGTTCTTCAACGACACCGCGTCAACGCAGGGCAAACCATTCGCCACCGCCTGAAACCACTTCCGGGCTCCGCAACAACGTTCCAGCTCTTCGAGTCTCTTAGAGGGACTGCAGCTATTAAGATAGCCTACATTCATTCAGCCGAACCTAACACGCGCAAGCGACTGACACCGCCGTCTGGAAATATATTCAAACGTACATGAGTCGCCTTACCGTTAAACTTCAACTCGCGACTCTGGAAATAGTGCTGGGTGTTGGGTTGCAGTTTGGTTCGCTCCAATAAAGGCTTCCAATCACCCGACTTCGCAAGTTCTTCTGCTGACAGGCTACTGTTGATAGCTTCGAGCGAACACGTGTCGGGATAGTTTCCTTTGAAGTGGCAGGTATCAACTTCGAGTTGACGAACGACCGTTGGGCGTCCCAACTTGAGAATGAGCCAATCATATCCCGGCTCTCGCTTACGTCGCGTCTCCCATCCATCACCCATCGTTTTACCGCGACCGGGCATATTAATATTGTCTTTGGAGGAGAAGAACATATCGTTTGCGAGAAGTGCGCGTCCACCGTTTTGCACCGCTGCATAATCGATGACATCACTACCGGCGATCTTGCTCCAGTTGGGAGTCACATCTCCATAGACTTTGAATCGAGCGACACCGCCATCCGGATAGATATGCAGGCGAAGATGCGTCCAGCTCTTATCCGAGGTAATGGCATACGGGTTTTGACTGCCCGGTTTCAACGGTGACTTAGTCAATATTTCGACCCAATCCTTTTCTTCAGGATTACCTTCACAATCGGCCGCCTCAATGGAGGCAAACGGAGGATGATTACCAAGAAAAAAGTTTGTGTCGATGTCCACGCCGCGGATCACGCCACGCAGACCCAACTTCACTACTGCATGATCGTGGCCAGGAACGCGCTTGCGCCGTGATTCCCAACCATCCATCCATTTGCCGCGATCAGTGTATTTTCCGTCGATGAAGATTCCGCGTCCCGGCTTCAGCATGTTCTCGGCTTCTGCAAAGAAATCATCCGTAACCGAAATTATACGCGCACCAAGTCGATCGTCCGCCAGATTGATCAATTTGGAAAATTCTTCGAATGTCATAGCAACTTCTCTCCCCTTGGAATTCCTTGAAACGTGCCATCGTTATAAATTTTCATGCCGCGCAACCAAGTCTGCTTCACTTTTCCGTGCACCTGCCACCCCTCATAGGGTGTCTCTTTGTGACGGTGGTAAATCTTATCTTTTGCAATAGTTGTAGTCGCATCCGGATCAAACACAACTAAATCAGCATCGTAGCCCTTCTGGATTCGTCCCTTTCGTCCTTCCAAACCCACAAGTTCAGCCGGAGCTTCGCACATCCAGCGCACGAGATCAGCCATCGACATGCCGCGACGGCGTATTTCGCTCCAGATCAATGACAGGCCAAATTGCAGCGACGAGATTCCGCCCCACGCATCACGCAGATTATGAACGTCCAATTTTTTCAGAGCAGGCGTGCATGGTGAATGATCGGACACAACCATTTCAATCTGCCGCGACTGCAACGCTTGCCAAAGTTTCATGCGGTTGTCATGTTCGCGAATGGGCGGCATGCACTTGTAGCGACCGTCACCGTTGGGAATATTTTCAGATGACATCGTCAGATAATGAGGACAGGTCTCGGCAGTGACACGCACACCTCGAGCACGGGCCTGTACCAGCATCGAAACAGCCGACGCCGAAGACAAGTGCACAATGTGAGTTCTACAGCCAGTCTTTTCGCTCAATCGAATGATCATTGCGATTGCGTCGTCTTCCATCTTGGCAGGACGACTCGCTAAAAACGTCGCAAACGATTGATCACTACCATCACCGCTTGACGGTGCCGTGGGCAAATCAACTTCCGCATGCACCAAAAGCGTGCCGCCACCTTTCGCGAGGATGGACATCGCCTTTTCTAACGTAGCCTCGTTCGACCAGCTAAATTCAGGAATACCACTGTCGATCATGAATGCTTTGAATGTCTTGATTCCAGCTTTCATCATTGGCTCTAGTTGGTCGAGATGTTCGGGAACGACGCCACCGTGAAACGCCGCGTCGACCCAAAGTTTGCCAGAAAGTTCGGCCAACTTCGTTTCCAAAGCGGAAAGCGTTGTCGTTACGGGCAAACAGTTGAGCGGCATGTCCACAACTGTAGTGATTCCACCGGCGGCCGCGGCTTGTGTTGCCGTTGCAAAGCCTTCCCATTCGGTGCGACCGGGTTCATTGATGTGAACGTGCGAATCCACCAACCCAGGAATCACCAAAAGATCACCGACATTTTCAACCTGTGCATCCTGCGGGATTTTCGTCGTTGACGTAACCGCAGCAATTTTGCCGTTTTCCATGAGAATAGTCGCGGGTGCAATCTTGCCGTTAGCAAAAACCCTAGTAGAAACTAATGCCTTCATAGTCTAATCCTTATGGCTGCGCAATCCAGCGCGCCATCTCGTGTCTTTCGTTTTCGGTCATCATCGTCTTGTTTGCGAACGGCATGTCGTTGGTATCGACCGCGCGCGCTTTGATGCGCTCTTTAAATTTTCGAACATCGTCAATGGATTCATACATCACACCTGCCGGCGCAACAGTGAATACGTCATCGGTAGGTGCCGAGCTGTGACAACTCACGCAGCGTGCGTTAATAATCTCCATCATACGCTCGTCACTTATTTGCGCAATTCCGTGTACTTCCTGTGCAGGTTTGCTTTGTGGGCGGGTCAGGTATCCCGCTCCGATGAAGCCAATGGCAGCAAAAATCAAAAGGCTGTTCTGGTACTGTCCTCGACCTTTTAGGTTAAACCAGTGACGAATCAAAAAACCAACCAAAGAAACAAGAATTAAGATTTGCCAACTGAGTGCGTGTCCAAACGTGCTCGGAAAATGATTGGAGATCATTACGAACAAAACAGGAAGCGTCATGTAGTTATTGTGCAGTGATCGCTGAAACGCCTTCTTGCCGAGGATCGGATCAGGCCTGCGTCCAGCCAACCCCGCATCTACCAGTGCCCGTTGGGAAGGAATGATCACTCGAAATACGTTGGCAACCATGCAAGTTCCCAAAGCCGCACCGACGTGGATGTAAGCAGCACGATCACTGAACACTAAGGAAAGACCGTAGGACAAAACAGCCACGACGACCAAGCCAATGGCTGCGATTATGCGGTTGTCGGTACCGACCTTTGATTTGCAAAGTGCATCGTAAAAGAACCAGCTACCGAACAAGATTGCTAGGCTCAATCCAATCGCTGTTTCCGACGACAAAACCAACTTGCTGCTATCGATCAGATAAAGTTGCGGATTCCAATAGTAGACTATGGCCAGCAGCGAGATACCACTGATCCATGTGAAGTATGATTCGTACTTGAACCAGTGCAACGGTTTGGGAATAATGTGCGGCGCGACCTTATACTTTTCCAAATAGTAGAAACCGCCACCGTGCACAGCCCAAAGACTCCCGGCGATTTCGTCTCGCTGTCCAACGCGATTCAGATGATTTTCCAACCAGTTGAAATAGAATGAAGCACCGATCCATGCGATCCCCGTGGTGAAGTGAAACCAACGCACCGCCAGATTCAGCCATTCAACCAAATGTGATTCCATGTGAGACCTCTCTTACTTCACTTGCTCAAATCAAGATAATTCAAACCGTATAGCTTGCCGAAATTATTGCGCGCGATGTAACGGTTACAAACCGAGTATTCTTCCTTTTCAGAGGGGTACGGCGCAGCCCACAATCGATCGCTCGGCAGGATAAAGCGATAGCCGATGCGGTAGATTTGGTTGTTCATCAGAACTTTTCCGCGCGCGAGCGTGGCGAATTCTTTCATGCGCGCCGCCGTCATTGGTGCTGTGTACCATGTGATGTCCGGAGTGGGACGAATACGCCATTCCTTTTCATCAACTTTAGTGACCGTCCAACCTTTTGGCCATGCCTTTGCGGTTGAGCGAAACTTTGCCGCTTTGTCCGCGGGAATAAGTTGCATTTCTAGTAACACCGATTCGGGAAACCACGGAAGCGCTTTCGGATGACTATATTCGTGGAGCGAAGTAATCGCCGAAATGACGCTTTCGGGAACTTTCACCGCAACAGATGACCGCGATCTGCCGCCGACTTCACGTGCGCCCTCAACGCTGCCCTTCAATTCGAATTGTGCGCACTCAAACTCTGATTTAAACGACAACAATTCGGTAATGCCCGTGCCTTTGGCCTTGTCCTTCGCATCAAAGAATTCAAATGTCTCGGGCATGTCTTCCGAAATCGGCGAGGTCAGCGTCGATCGTTCCTCATCTGTTAGTTGAACACATTGGTACGCAAAAAATGGGGTAGCCGACTTAGAAATGTTGCGCGCGAAAAGGGTCTTGCCGCTTCGGTAAAGGACGAATGCCGGTGGCAACCCACCCGTATACGGAGCTTTGACCACGCTCGATTGGACGCCGCCGATTTTTGCGGATGACAACATTACCAGTTCAGGCACATCGTCAGGCGCAACGGAGCAAGGCTGCTTCTTTTCACCTTCAGCCAGTTTACCGCGCTGGTTACCGGTACAACTGGCGAAAAGCGAGAGTGCCAACACCAATCCATACTTCATTTTACAGCCCCAACGTCTGCTCCGGGCTGATTGTGCGGAGCTGCAGCATCGCATTCCGGCAAAGCCAAACAATGCTCGTAGATTTTCTTCAACTTAGGAAATTGATCAACATCCACGCCGAAGCGAATGGCGTTGTAGAACTGTGGGATCAAACACAGGTCAGCTAGGGTAAGCTGCGATCCAAAACAAAATGTTCCCGCATGAGCTTCAATCAAGTTAGCAAAGGCTTGCATGCCTAAATGGTTCCAATGTTTCGCCCACGCGATTTTCTTTACCGCATCAGTTGAATAGAAATTTTGCACGCTGAGATTTTGCAACGGCTGCGTGCCCGCGACGATTGCAAGGCACATCTGACGGACACGCATACGACTGCCTGGGTCTTGCGGCAGCAACGCACGTTGCGGAAATTTTTCTTCGATCCATTCCAGCATCGCAAGCGACTCGCCATAGGGAATTCCATCAACCACAAGACACGGAACTGTGCCCGATGGATTCAGTTTCAAATATGCGGGACTGCGCTGCTCGCCCTTCAATAGATTGATGGGCTTCGACTCATAAGCAACACCTTTGATCGCCAAAGCCCAACGAACTCGCCATGAACAAGAACTGCGCCAATAATGATAAAGCGTGATCCCTTGGTGACTCATACCATTCCCCTATAATTTGACCGGAATCGCATCACCGAGCTCCGATCCTTCCAACGTGTTTTTGATCTTGTGCGCGTAAATTTCGACGCCGCGTTCCTTCGCCGTGCGCAAGATGCGCCCGTACTCAGGATCGATATCATCTGCAGGGGTAAATTCTTTCGCTTCAGGGCGATTAATGGCGAACAGCATCACTGCTCGGACCCCTGATTCCTTCGCTGCAATCAATTCATGCAGATGCTTTTGACCGCGCGTTGTCACCGCATCCGGGAACTGCGCAACCCCATCTCGACAAAGAGAGACGTTCTTGACCTCGACGTAACATCCCACGTCTGATGCTTCATCTTTTTTTAATAAAAAATCAAAACGAGTTCCCGCGCCAAATTTCGCTTCGCCTTTGACGAAGGCAAATTCACTCAGAGCGGGAATTTTCTTTAACGCCAAAGCTTCGCCTACGATCAAGTTAGGACGCGAGGTATTTACGCCGATCAAACCTCTTTCGGTTCGCGTGTATTCCCATCCGTACTTCAATTTCCGCGCGGGGTTATCATGAAACGAAAGATACACGGTTGAGCCTGCTTCTGCGCACCCCTTCATGCTGCCGGTATTGGCGCAATGAGCCGTTACGACTTCACCATTTTTAAGTTCGACGTCAGCGAAAAATCTCTTATATCGCTGGATCAACTTTCCTTCATGTAGTGGACTCGAAAATTTCAGCATAATCACTCTCTAGTTTTTTCAGTTCCGCAGCCGAGCGGAGGTTCAATCCATATTTGCCAAACTTCACGGCGTACACGTGGTGACGCTCGCGCAACTTGCGCAAGGTGTGACTAAAAGCCATGCGGATGAGCTGCGTGCGAATGCGATAGCGCATCGGCGATCCAGCCATAAGCTCTGCACACTCTTCATCAGGTTCGAACACAATGAAATCAACATCAGGATATCTTTCCGCCGAACTCTTCAATGTTTGTTCAAATCTGGTAGACACCAACGCCTTGATAGTCTGGATAGTCGAAAACAATCCGCCCTCTTCCTCCGCCATCCCCGGAATGTGCGACGCAAACGGCTTCAGGGGATTCACAACAACGACCAATCGGCACCCCCGTTCGACAACCATGTCGAGATCGCACGACTTGGTAACTTGTCCGTCGATGTACCAATGCTTACCGATTTTCTTCGGCAAAAACACCGGCGGCAACGCCACCGAAGCGCGGATGGCCTCACTGATTGCGACTTTATCATGGGGTGCACAACCAAACGTCACGTGCTCGAATGAGTCTGCGTTGGTCGCACCAATCAAAAGTTCGGGTTCGATGTCGTCAAATGAGTCCTTGTGTCCACCAACTTCCAAGGCCGTGCGTATGTATTCCTCCATGCGCTCGCCTTTGAAAAATCCCGTCGGCACAGATTTGAGCGTCATGTCGATCCAACGCTTCGGATCCAATCCCTTCCATGCGATGCCTTGTTTGAGAAAGCGCTTGGAAATATCCGTAGCCGCCAAATCAAAAATGGTGCTGCTGGTTAGTGGCGGCAACATGCCAGATCGCTTGCGCAATGACTTGATCACTTCGTGAATCGGAATCTTAGAAGCAAAGAGCGCACCGGCGATTGCTCCGGATGACACTCCCGAAATCACGTCGCACTTTCTCAACGAAGTACCTTCTTCGAAAGCACCTTCTAGAGCTGCCAGCACGCCGATCTCATATAAAAAACCCTCGATACCACCACCGCCCAAGGCGACGCCAATCTTTTGCTCACGCAAAATTCCATGCCACAAGACGTCCTTCAGCCACAAAAGCAAAGCACTGAGACTTTTCGGATCGGTGCAAACATCTCGCACGTTCATGCGACCAAGTTCGAAGACGCGACGCGACTTACCCTTCTCTCCGAGAATGGCAACGACGCGGCTCATCGGAAAATTGAAATCGGGTCCCCACGAATCAGCTAGAGCTTGCACATCTGCCCGAATGCGTTGAATGGCCCGTAAGGCGGGCACCGCACCTTCACCGCGTTCGTCGTAAATCAAAAGATCGACGGGGTTCTCGCGCAGATGCGACCCGATGATATCGAGGTCGCTCAAGACGTTGACTTGGAGTTTTAAGCTGCCGAGAAGTTTGTGCGTCAGGATGTAACACGCACGATGCGCACCAGCTTCGCCTACTTCGCTCGCACGCATTCTTTCAAGCGCATGCCTCGCAAGGTCAAACTGTGTCGCACCACAAATGTAAACAATGTGCTGCAGCATTAATTACGGTCCTGTTCGATACTCTTGTAATGCTTGGATCAACGGTTCCTTCTCTTGACGCCCGCTGATGGTTTTCATCTTTTCCAATGATCCGTCAGTGGGAAGCAAAGCAAATCCAGGCAATCCAGCCCAACCATACTTTTCAATCAGGCGATCGTTTTCATCGGTCGATTCCGTCAAATCTAACTTCAAAAAGATCCAATGATCGGTCAATTCTTGGATGACTTCCGGCTCAAGGAATGTAGTGTTGTCCATTTCGATACACGCCAAACACCACTCCGCCCAACCATCGACGAAGATCTTCTTTCCCGAAGACTGAGCTGCCGCAAACGCTTCTGCTTCAGTGTGATAATGTTTAACGACCGAGTGCGAGTTGCTCATCACTTTGTAGGAAGAAAAGATGCCCAACCCGAGAACCAACGCCGGCAGAGTCAAAAGCGCTTTGTTGTTTTCAAGTGATGGCTTGGCCAAGAACACTAGCATGATGACTACGCCCAGTCCGATGGTCGCATATGATAGCGGCACCCAAAGTTCCGACAGCATTTTAATTTGTTGATGAAATGGGACGCGCAAATAATAGAACGACAACGCGAACATCACCGCGGCAAACAAGATCTTCACGCCGACTTGAACGTGATGAGAAAAGGTTCGTTTGGTAATCTTTGACGCACTCGCACCCAAGAATACGTATGGCAACGCAAAGCCGCTACTGTAGGTCAAAAAGATCACCACCGACTTCCACACACTACCTGTATTCGCAGCGTAACCGAGCAACGCGAGCATGATCGGCCCCGTGCACGGTGCCGCAACGAGTCCCGCTCCCATGCCCATCAAAAACGTGTTACGTGGACTTGGCTTGCCGGTACCTAACTTTGATCCGAGATCTTGAATCGACGACAAGTTCCCGAAACCAAGCATGCCTAGACCGAGGAGTAACATTAAGACCGCGAAGCCGGCGTTAACGTAGATGTTCTGCATGAACTTTCCAAACATCGTGCCTGTAAGTCCTGCAAAAACGCCCAAACTCGTATAGGTGACTACGATTCCCGTACCGTAGCAAAATGCAAATTTGAGTGCATGACCACTAGTCGAGAGGATACGAATGGTGATAGGGATCATCGGATAAACGCAAGGCGTCAGATTGCTGATCAAGCCACCGATGAACACAATGATAAGAACGAACCAAAGCGGTGTTTCGCTACTCTTGAAATTTGAAAGAATCCATTCTTGCAAGCGTTCAAAACCAGATGCGGTCGCTTCGCCACTCTTTGTTGCGGTTGCAGAGCCCGTCGACGATGCCGTTGCAGCTGACGCAACAGCTTGATCCCAAGGGTCCATCATGTTGGTGTCGAGTGTCAGCTTGGTCGTGTGAGGAAATAGGCAGATCACCTTGGTACAGCCCGTGAACTCCAGTCCCAATTCGAAGAACGCGGGAAGCTCCGTTTCCGATATGACTTCGATGATGAACTCGCCGCTTGAGAATACGCTCACCTCGTGACCTTCCATTGGATCGAGGATCACTTGCGTTGCCGGCTTCTGGGCAAAGTTCGTTGTCGCTCCTTCTGGGCCGGTCAGCTTTAGGCGTTGTTCATAGATGGTGAAGCCCTGTTCGGTCGTCAAATTCACCAAAACTTTTGCAGCTTTGCTGTCCGGTCGGATCCAGGCTTTGTCGACTGTGAAGTGGATGACATCTTCGGGGCGAATGTCGTCAGCAAGTTTGCCTTCGGCCATCGCCTGAAATGAATTCGATGCAAGTGATAGCGATATTGCCAGCAAGCTGAACCACCACCACGATTTCTTGAATAGTCGCGCCATAGACCCCCCAATTGGTTAAGGCTCAACCTAACACTTTGCAAAAATTGCCGAGAATGCTTAAAAGTCTATAGATTATAGCTAGTTCGGCCATTAAAACACCAACAAAGTGCCATGTTTGGTCAAATTTCTTGCACAAAGAGCGGGGATGCGAGAGGTTTGGAGCGCGGTTTATGATGACATAATGCCCTAAACTCGTGACTTTCCTTGACTTGAGGCTCGGCGTTCGGTAACTATCGTGCCTCGATTTTGTGTAGAAGCTTATTTTTCGCGCAAAACGGCGAACGTTCGGAGCTAAATCTCATCCGACGTTCGGCAGAAATAGTACCTAACGTTCGAATAACAGAGACCTTTTGGAGACAGTATGGCGACCCAGCCCACCAAGTACCAAGTCAAAATGAAGCTGAAGAAAGGCGACGAAGTTGTCGTTATTTCCGGTAAGAACCGTGGCGAAACTGGTGCCATTCAAAAAATCGACAAGAAATACGACCGCGTTTTCGTAACCGGCATCAACATTGCCAAGCGCCACACCAAGGCGACCTCTTCTAACCAAGAGAGCGGCATCGTTGACAAGGTTATGTCGATCCATATCTCCAATGTAATGTTGGTAGACCCCAAGACCAAAAAGCCAACGCGCGTTGGTATCAAGGTTGGTACAGACGGCAAGCGCACACGCGTTGCAAAGAAGTCTGGAACCACAATCGAGTAATCGATTCTGTTTTGAGATCCCAAGAGCCGATCAATTGATCGGCTCTTTTTTTTACCCGAAACCTACCGTAACAGAATTCGCCTTTTGTTTCGTCAGACCCGTGTGATAAATTTTCCCCAAACATCAGAGATACCTTTCTGAACTTTTTTGGGGGCAGCATGAAACGACTCGTTTTGGCAGCATCGATCGTCCTTAGCGGCAGCGCACTTGCAAACAACGTAGACGAAAATATCACGGTTTATAACTTCGGCGCATGTAATTGGTGGCACTACAATTCCGGAAGCAATGGTTCCGGTTATGTTTGCAGCAACTACCCTACGAACGTCCAAGTTCCCGACGCGCGGGACATGGTCAGCGTTTTAAACAGCATGATCGACAAGATTGAAGCTCTCGAAGCCCGCGTAAAGGCATTGGAAGAAGCTGCAAAGCCAACGAAGTGATTCACTTCAACTCTTAGGCACGGGAATCTCCTGTGCCTTGTTTCCAACTCTCGTCCGAAGGAAATTTTTCATGACTACTGGTCGCCCGTTCATCGTTGGCGTTTGCGGAGGCTCGGGCTCGGGCAAAACAACCATTGTCAACATGCTGTGCACCCATCAGCAACAAAGCGAAATACTCGTCATACCGATGGATCATTACTACCGAGACTTTTCTCTACTTCCGAGCAAAGAACGAGACGCGGTGAACTTCGACGATCCAGCGGCATTTGATTTGGATCTGCTGGTTTTACACATCCGTTCATTGAAAAACGGTCAGTCGGTTCAGCGACCGACATATGAGTTCGCCACTCATTCGCGCACAAAAGCTTTCGTTGAACTAAAAGCACAGCGAACCGTTATCATCGAAGGTATTCTCAGTTTGCATCATCCACGACTTCGTGAACTTTACGATCTTTCAGTCTTTGTCGATGTGCCCGATGACGTGCGTTTCATCCGTCGTCTAACACGCGATACCAAAGAACGTGGCCGCACCCAGCAAGGTGTGATCGATCAATATCTCACGACCGTACGCCCCATGCACAACCAACACGTGGAACCTCAAAGGCAACACGCTAACATCATTTTGAGTTGGTTGGAACGCAGCGAAAACGCCATCAAAATGCTGGCGAAGGCGATGGTGTAGACGGAGATACCTGCGACCAAGGGACGCTTTTATGAAAGCGTCGAACGCATCATTTTGGCTATTTGAATACTATTTTCGTCTCCCTGCTTTTCCAATGCTGAAATCACATTGAGCCTATCTGTTTCGCTGCGATTCTGCGACAGCTTCAGTTTAACCTGCAATTCGTCGATCTCGACTTTGAAAACTTCAATCTCATTCAACATGTCTCGCTCATCATTGGGCGGCAGCTGCAGCGGAACCTGCGGATCATACTTGTGAACAAATCGCTTCAAGACGGCTGTCATCTCGGTGCGAAACTCCAAAGTTCGTGCACGACCGTGCACGTGCACGACCGCATAGTTCCAAGTTGGTACGTTATCAGCCTTGGGCTCATACCATTTGGGCGAAATGAATGCGTGAGGTCCTTGAAAGATAACGGAGACTTTGCCTCCGGTTTTTATCACGCGTGCATGCGGATTAGCTTTGGCAATGTGGCCATAGAGCACGCCCTTTTCCCCGCTCTGTGAATCAAACAAAAAGGGGACATGACTGATCAGCGGTTCGTCGCGATCGGACGCATCCGAGTACATGGTTGCAAAACCATAATTTTCGATCAAATCCTTGGCAACAGTAGGGTCATCCGATCGAAAGTGCTTGGGCAAATATAGCATTCTACGTTCCTTGAAGATTCAGCATGCACCGGCTTGAGACATTATCAACACACGTGGGAACCGACTTGCATCTTCGCGGTAATGATCGCATTCGTCAATTAATAGCTCATCTGAAAAAAATCGTCACTGCACCGCAAAGTTTCAGCAACGAATTTTTCAAAACTCTTTTTGACAAGCTCTATACAACGACGAATTGATAACACCCAAGGCAGACATTTCGCAGTAGGATCAAATTTTCGCACACTTGCTTCGATGATTTGATAGGCTTCGATTTTTGCTTTTGCGGATTTTGAGGCTTTGACTTTGTTCTCGCTTGCCCACTTCGCCCACGACACAAGATACTTGGCGTGCGCACCCGTTTCCGTGTGAACTTGCTGCGTCAGCAGTAGACCACGTTTTTCGAGGACGGCAATATCTTTGGCTGCGGCCTTCACAGACTTCACCACATCCTGAGACAAAGCACGACCCACTTCGTCAACATGTGCCAACAAATCGTGAGTTGCTTTCGGCAATTTCTTCATCTGCCATTCGTCGCGTGACATCAGCACGGTTAGTAACGGCTGCCAGAGGTCTTCATGAACAAACGTAACTTTGCCTTTGAGAAGCTTTAAGGTGAGGACGTCATTTAAGTCTTCAACATCAGAAGATGAGTTGAAAATCAAATTGCCAAGCGGATGCCCCCACCAAGAACCTTTGAGCGATTCTCCCGTAATGAGGCCAACGACACTTGGCAATTCAGCGTCGGCCAGCATCAGCAGGCCCCGCTCTTTAATATCAGCATGAATCTTCTTAACGGTTTGTGCTTGAACCTTCGACATGAATGTCCAATCACGTACCGTGATAGCCAATCATGACCAAAACAATCTGATTGTTTTTGGTGTCAAGCACGTTGAGGATCTGACGGCTTCCGTCTTCATCAGCATGACCTGTACCGTAGATCACCAAACCCTTGCTCTGCTTCACCGCTGCCAAAACAACTTTCAACTTTGCCTTAGCTTTGGCGAAGTGTTCTTCACGCTCAGATTCTACGTTTTCTACGGCATACAATAGGTGTTCGATCAATTCGTCTACCGACTTGTCGTCCATGTGTTCTGCGCCGACGTCACCGACGAACAAGTCGCCCTTTTGGAAGTTCAATTGCTTAACCGTGTTTAGGTCTTTTTCGGTTGGCTTGCGCTTGAACGTGACACGGAACACACCACCGGCGTCACCGAAACTTTCCTCGTCCTTGTTCATTTCTTCCACAACTTTTGCGAGCTGTTCCATTGCCGCGTTCTTGAGTGGCTTAACTGGTGTGAATTTTGCGGCAAATGCACTTGTGGTAACACTTGCGAAAACCAATGCCGACATAAGCGACTTGAGACTGATCATTTTACGTCCCCAAATAAGATATTTTATTATTACTTCCGACCAATGCGATTTCTGTAACGATGCCACTATAATCTCTTCAAGACTCCGTTAAGACTGAAAACTCCTGACTTCACGGCGGCAGCCTACGACTACGTCATTCAGACTATTTCCGTTTGAAAATGCTTCGATGGAAGGCAATATTCATCGCTCATGGGCGGGGAATTGTGAACAGAATCACAAGCGAAATGAGATTCTATTTTTTGAATCTTTCACAACCATCCATGAGGATACGAAGCATGAAAAATCTAGTCAAAACGGTAGTTTTTAGCACCCTCCTCGCCAGCATACAGTCATGTGGGTCTGAGACATCAGCAAAGTCAGAACTAGAGGCAGAAGCCAAGCGCACCGAAGAATCCATCATCAGCGGCGTTAGCGCCACGCAAGACACCGAAAATATGGTCTTAGTTACCGGCAAGATCTGGACCGGCACCAACCGCTGCATGGCAGCGGGCGTTCGTGCAACTCTTAAGCAAAAAAAGCAGGGCAAAGATCTGCTCCTCGTACCAACCATTACAAACCCAAAAGTTGGGCGTCGCATCTGCACGCGCGAGTTTGATCCACAGCAGGCCTTTGTTACCGCAAAAGTAAACTTGAACAAAGTTGCTGGGCAAGTTCGCGTTATGAACGTCGAAGGCTTTAACTTGAACGTCAATTTGCTCGACTTACTTACCAGCTTCCCCGAACAAAAGTCCGAAACGATGATCGAAAATATGGTCGTCGAACGCTGGAAGCATACAGAGGGATCAGACGAACGCGCGCTCGAAGTTCGCGGCCGCATCATGCTTGGTAGCAATCCCTGCGCTGCTCAAAACGTGACCGCAAAGATGATTTCTGAGCGCGAAGGCGACACACTTATCATCAAAGTAATTTTGACATCCCCAGCAAGTACACTCGGGCAATTTTGCACCAGAGAATTCAATCCTGTCTATGTTGACTTGAGTTTGCCCGTTAGGTACTCCCTGTCGAATACCAAATCCATTGTCGTCAGAAACGTTGACGGTATGGAGCAACACGTCGAAATCAACCCATAATTTGAACTTGTCTACATTTGACGCACACGCTTCCATATCGGGGCGTTGTGCGTCCCTCAGCCCCAGCGGCACGACTTCCTCTCATCCGGTTACTCGTGTAAAATAAGCCTCATGCCCATTGAAAATTTTACACTCTTACTCCGCTTCGGAATTTCACTATTCGTCTACCTCTTCGCGACGATGGGAATTTCGCGCCTGAGCCTCGCCGAACAGGCTCGGGTCAAAACATTATTTAAGAACGAAGACTCGGACGCTGCGCGATGGTGGCTGCTCGAGCAAGCGAAGAAGAGAGTTTACTTGCAGACCTACATTCTCGAGTTGGACGAAACTGGCAAAGCCTATCTCGGAAAACTTATGCAACTCGCGCGTCGGGGGGTCGATGTTCATTTAATGGTTGATGGACGCGGTAGCCATCACTTTTCGGGAGCAAATCGAGACTACCTCCAACTCCTTGCCGATGCGGGAGTAGATGTTGTCCAGTTCAATCCTTTGTCCGTGCGACGACTGCACCAGGCTTTCGGCGCCAATCATGACAAATTCATAGTTTCAGATTATCTTCATTGCAACGTTGATGGCCGCAACATTTCAAATTCCGAGTCTCGATCGGGAAATCAGGCAAGTGTCGACGTCGGAATGCTGATTGAATCAAAATTCATGAATCAAGCTCTGGTCAATGTCTTTCAAATGGAACGCGATCGCTCTTTCAATCGTGTTTTTAGCGCCAAGTTATCTGACGAACGCCGTGTCGAGTTGACACGAGAGTTAGAGACGATTCGCTTGAATCATGAGAAATTACCGCACATTTCTGCCCCTGTAAGCACCAACCCGTTTTCCGGGACGCACGTGACAAATGCCGACATAGTTAACAGTCCTTCGCGTTTTCACACCCCGCGGTTCAATCTCATTCGCGAAAAATTCTTGAAGCTAGTTGAAAGCTCTAACAAGGAAATTGTGATTCAAAATGCCTACGTGGTTATGACTCCGGAAACCGAACAGGCCCTACAGCGTGCCGCCCAACGAGGTGTGCGCATTATTTTGCATACTAACTCCTTAGTCACTGCCAAGGGAACGGGTCTGCCTGAAATGGCATTCGAAGCCTACTGGCAACACTTGTTAAAGAATGTTCCAAATATCGAAATATATACGTCATCTGTAGCTGGCACGCACCTGCACTCAAAAGCTTTTGTGTTTGACTCGAAAGTGGCAATGGTTGGTAGCTACAATCTCGATGGGCTTTCTGATTGGGCCAACTCGGAAGTCGTCGCAGTCGTTGAAGATGAGACCATCAGCAGACGGATTCGTAGAAACATCGTCGTCGAAGCCATAGAAAGGTCATTCTTGCATACTGCGCATGGAAGGCTGTCGATGGATGACAAAATCCCCGATCCTAATGACTCGTGCTTCGAACTTTCGAGCTACTTTGCCAGGCACGTCGGCAAGATTGCCAATTGGTTTGCGCCAATCTTGTAAATCTGCGAACTGGTCCATGACCGAGCATTTTCCAAGTCTGACGCATTCGCTCATCAAATTCCAGATATCCCAATAGTAAACGAGACAAGGAAGACGACGGAAAATTCGAGGGAGTGGACGCTTTGGTCCATGACCGAGCATTTTCCAAGTCTGACGAAGTATCGTTTACTATTGGGATATCTGGTGGACCGATCAGAGGCAGGTACTGGAAACGTCCTCCACGCGAAAACCGTAATCTATTCAAGCATTAGAACACTTCCACCAACTTTGAACAAGGCCGTCCTCGATCAAAAATATGTACTGGAAAAGCGCTCTTTGCGGCAAATTGCACGTGAAATTTCGTCCTCCAAAACAGGCGTCCGACGAGCCCTAGTGCGTTTCGGAATTCCATTGCGAAAAAAGGGGCAAAGCTCCAACCGGACTCACAACCTTCCTTTTGGAAAGAAAGTTATCAAGGGCAAAGTTGTCGATCACGAAGGCGAAAAGCGGATCATTGAATTAGTGCTAAAGATGCATAAGGAGGGACTATCCAACTATGCTGTTGCCCGTATCCTTACTGAAATGAAGATGCCGACGAAGCAACGAGGCCACAAGTGGCATCACGAGATGGTAAGGCAAATCATCCTGAGAAATAGACGCGAGTTATAAATAATCAAAGATGGATACGGGCTATTTAACTTCAATTGTCGAGTCAGTTACTGGAATCGTTTCCTCAATAGTTGCACCACTATTGGTAAACCAAGTTAGACCTAGGTTTCCTTTAAGAGTCTCTTGAGGGTTAAGAACGTGAATTATCCATTCAGCCGGCTGACCAACCTTTGAATAATCAAATGAAAACAGCTTATCAATCCCAGTAATTATCATCGAACCTACTAACAAAGCAGAACTGTGATTTGATAGAGCCGAGTCGTTTACCTTAAGTGTCAGTTCCTCAAATGAAAACCCCGTAGCTAAATCGGCGGTTCCATTTGATAGGTCGATTTGGCAACTCTTATGAACCACGCCATTAAAACTGCTATCGTGAAGAAGAGATGATGCCTTGCCTTCAGCTGGGATCGGGGGATTTTCCATGATTGACCACTGAAAATCGCAAACAGTGATATTAGAATCCTCGCGAACATTAATCGTTTTTGATTTTAATCCGTTCTTTAATTCTTCTCGCGAAAACAAATTCCATGCAGCTAAGTCACCATCCGCGTAACGGATTCCAATTTGTACATTTCCCGAGTGTTCCTGAATAATATAATCCGGAGCTACCAAGGACACGTCAATGGATTTTGCATAACTTCTCGATGCGAAAGCCAATGTGAAAATGGCAGAAATAACTGAAATTGTTTTAATCATAACCCCTCCAATCCAGCTGTCTTTTCTACTATTCTTATAATTTGAAGTCCATGTCAGAGTGGTCTTTGTCTTTAGCAGGCTAGAGGTCTCTGTCCCAAATGTTGGACAATGGAGGTTAGCGGGATCGAACCGCTGACCTTCGCAATGCCATTGCGACGCTCTACCAACTGAGCTAAACCCCCAAACACCGGTACGGCGGAAGTATTGGTTATGCTTTAGGAATTTACCTTAGTCAATGCTCAAATTTGCGGCATAGTTGGCGTTGCTCTCAAGTTCTACTTTGCCTCTTTTGCCGACTTCTGGAATGATGGGCAAATCTTTAAAACAGCAATGAAATCATGAAATTGAAGCATTACATCTTCACACTTTTTTCGATGCTTGCAACAAGTTGTGCAACGGTCACGGTAACGTCGCGCACAGTCCCCATCGACTCCGAACCGCGCGGAATTGAAATCTTTGACTCGAAGAAAAAGTCGGTTGGTCACACGCCACTTTTGTTGAATGAGCCAGGAAGGTCCAAACAGGAGATCTACTACAAAAATGCGCAAGGCGAGTTCCGTCTTGTCAGCAATCCATGCCGCATCCGAGTGTTTCGCTCGTTGCTTGGCAATGGCATCGTCGCCGCGATTTACCCGTCGTTCGGGGCCATTGGCTTGGCGTATGACTTTTTGGTGAGCGGCGACGCTTATGACTGTTCGCGTTTTCCGACGTTCATGGCTACCGATCACTCTATGACCAACTTTGATCAGTGCATTAAGGCAATGGTCTGGCCGCCGCGCATGGATGATGAGTTCGTCTCCGATATGATTGCACAGCGCTGGATCAAAGAATCCAAGACTCTGAGCTCATGCGTCAAATACATCGATTACGATTCCACGAAAGTACAGTTTGAATACATCAACGTTTCCAATTTGACTGAAAGGACACCGCGCAAATTTGGCCTCGCAAAGGTTAAAGACATGGCTGCAGAGTTGGGAGCAAGCCACGTCGTTCACCTCAAAGTTTTCAAAGATGAAACGGGCTATTCCATCTTTCCGGTGCTCACAGATCTAATCACAGAAAAAGACGTGCCAGAAGTGCTCGGAGACACCACCCTTCCGTTTCGAACAGAAGATGTCGTGCCGGAGATCGCCGATTCGAAGCGAGCGTGGCTCAAGTCCATCAACATGATGCCCAACAGCGCAACCTTTGGGGCTCGTCAGTTTGATTTGGGCCATGTTAGCACCGACCCTTCAAGAGACGTGCGCATCTTGCGCAGCGGTCAAATCGCCGATTCTTACTTCAGAAACTTGGGCATCACCTGGGTGTTTCACCCCAAGTCTTACACGTTGTTTGACCTCGACTTTAACGCCTATCCCGCCCTTGATGCTGGTTATTACCAGATGGAAAGCGTCGTCTATCAGAAAACGAATGTTGCGTTACTCGAACTTCATCGAGAAGATTTTTCGATGACGTTTGTGGATGGCATGTACTATTTGGATCTTTCTGCACACACGCCGCTGGGCACGATTGGCTATTCACTTGGTGCCGGATTGGGGTATTTTTCGGCTAAGTACGGCCCGGAGAGAAGCCATGACGTGTTTGTGACCACTAACGCTGGCGCGTACTACGTCGCGTTTCTTTCCAATAACATCTTCTTTTACTACAACAATTACTTCACTCAGGTGAGAGTCCCGGGAGATCGACACTTCATTGAAAACGACGATTTCTATGTCGATAATTTTCGGTCGCAATTTGTGGGGTTCGGCTTTTACGTACCCAACGTAAAAGGCCTCTTACGCAGAGGCCTTCGTTAGTCTGATTCGATCAAGCAAGATTACATCTGCTTTTTGCCGCCGCCCAAAATGTCCGCTTTCATGCCGCCCAGTGCTGTGATGAGCTCGGTCTTCTCCGCTGCTGGTACGTTGAACTTGTCGAGAGCCTTGGTCAGATCTTCGACGAGAGCATTAAATTCTGTCTCACCGATCTTGTCATGCACGCCACTGGAAGCACGCTTCAAGTTTGCTGGGGTGTGCGCCAACTTCATGTCCATACCTTGGTACTTGCACGGGCCACCAGTCGCTTCGCAAATCTGGCTGACGAGTTTGGTCTTCAAGTTTTCTGCGTTGGTGTTTTTGAAGTACGTATTAATGCGCGCATCAGAAATGACGTTGCTCAAGAACTCACCGACAACTGCGGTGATCGCATCCTTTCCGCCGAGGCGATCATAGAGAGACTTCTTAGCAGTCGTTGCCGCCGGGGCCGCTTCTGTTTTGCCCGCTGCCTTTGCTGCAGGCTTGGCTGCAGACTTTGCTGGCGCTTGGTCGGCCGCGAAAGCAGAAAATTGCAGAGAGATACCGAGAATGAACGCACCCATACGCATCAACATAGGAACTCCGCTAAAAGATTTTGAAACGATGGGAACAGCTTAGAGTGTCACTCGGAGCATGTCAAGGCAGCGTGTTGTATTTATAGGATCGGGTTTTGTCGCGCAAACTCGGCGATAAAAATTCCGGCTGCGACGCCAACACTCAAACTATCTATTTCGCCGGTGGACGGAATACTGAGAAGCTCGTCACATGCTCGCTGCGATGCCTGATCCATGCCGTGCAACTCAGCACCCAAGACTAGCACTACGCGCTGAGCAAACTTTGTTTTGAATAGACTCTTACCGCTATGACAGACAGTACCGACGACTTTGAAGCCGTGCTTGTGACATTCCGCAAAAAATCTCGCGCGATCTTGTACGCGCACCTGCTCCACTATCTCAACCGCACCTTCTGCCGTTCGCATCGCCGCCGCAGAAAGGACCGGAAGTGATTCTGCACTTCCGACCACGGCTCTGACGCCAAAGTTCGCACAAGTTCGAATGATCGCCCCGATGTTGTGCGGGTTACCGACGCCCTCAAAGTAAAGCAGCAGACACGGCCCACTTTCCGGGACGTACTGGCGAGAGAACAGTTGAGCTTCGGAAATCTCGGGCTTGCGTTTTGTGAGCAAAGCCACACCTTCGTGATGCACCGTCGAGGAAATTGATTCGAGCTCTTTGGTCGACACGAGGTGATAGGCCAATTTGTTTTTGGCGCACCACTTGAGCAAATCACCGAATTCCTTCTTGGCCTCGTCCGTCACATAAGCACGGATGATACCGCCGGGACGATGCTTGAATGCCGCGCGGACTGCATTCTTCCCGTAAAGCATCACTTCTTGCTGTCGCTTTTCTTTGGCCGTTTTCAATGCCTTGGGATCGCGTTTTTGCGGCTTCGCTGGGTGATGTTTTTTCAAGTGCTTAGATCCTGACGCGCGAATTCTTAGGTCAATTCCCCGAAACTATTGCACAAATCATACTTCGTAAAGGCGGGAATGAAAAGTCCCGATAAGTAAATTGAGAATGCGTACCTAAAATCAGACAACGTTGGGGGACCCATGAACAACAACTCGATGACGCTTCTTCGAGCCGTGTCCATTTTGGTTGTTTCCCTGATCGTTGGTGCATGTAGCGGAACGGTTACCTATCGAGGAAACTCAGCCACCCAGTCCGAGACAGCACGTTCCGAATCGAACGGTAAGAAGATCGGAAAACGCGGCAGTGTGGACTCGACCACATCGAGTGTCGAACAGGTCCAGCTCGATTCGAACTTAGCCGCCGAAGAAAAGAAGCAGCGAAACAACGGTCAGGCAGCACCTGACGTCGAAGTCAAAGACGAAGAGATGTATGCAGCACCGCAAGATATCAGCGGACTTTACCTGACCGCCGACTGTAGCAAGATCGCCATGAACGCTGACGGTTCAAGCGATGTTCAGTGCCAATTGCAAATGCCGAGCGGCTCCGCGGCCGCATTTTATACAAGCATCGAAGTCATGAGCATTGACGAAGCTAGCATGGGTGGATCAAGCGAAAACGTCGCCGGTCAAGATATGTCGTGGTCGGAAAACGGCTTCTCGTTGCACATCCGCAAGCACAACGGCAAGACACCGATCAACCGCGTCTTCTTGACAGTCAAGTTGACCGCAGCAGACTCTTCCTCAGAGATCAAGCACATCCGCCTTCTCAAGAAGGATATCGTACAAGGTTGGTCCAGTGCTGAAGAATCTGAAGACGGTGAGCAAGAAGATGATAAGGCAAGTGGTCCTAAGAGCTGAGACCGAAATCACGACGCGTGGCTGCGACCTGCAGCTACGAGCACTTCCATCAAACACTCGTACAAATACTCTTTCTGAGTTTCGCTAAGCGAACGGAACAAAAGCCCGTGCTGGTAGTGCTCGTTGGACTTTGAGCCCCATCGAACCTCTGCCGCAATGGTGCCGAGGTTAGCCTTCTCCAGCATTTCACGCAATGAGCCATCAGGAGTGTCTAATGAAAATTCCAAAGTCATGCCGTTGGCAAGGTAGTTCACCATGTTGGCAGCCATCCCGAAGCGTGAGAAGTTGACAACAAAACCGTCGCCATAGTTTGACTTGAGCGAAATCTTGACGGACCCGGGAACGTTGATTCGGTTCTCCTTGGGAGTGATCCCCGCAAACTTCCAGTATTGCTTTTGCACCACCTGTGTCAATTCGGGGTCGTCCACGAGTGGGTCATATTCAAAGGCTTCGAGCGGGCGATCTTGGTGCTTGATGAGAACTAAGCGTGAACTGATCGAACGCGCATTTGTGTCGACATCCTTCAGCGCGTTTTTTGTGCTCTCGCTGAACATGATGCGATAGAATTCGCACGACTCTTCGAGACGCTTGGCGTAATTGACCGGATGACCGATGACCGTAAAATTAAAGCGATCATCATCGGCCAAATCGCCGATGCAAACCGTGCCGGTGTTGATGCCGATGCGCAGGGGATGAATAGGTTCATCCTTGCGACTCGCCTCGAAATTGCGCAACACCATGTGCTTCTGAATCGCGATAGCGCAATTCAAAGCATCGTTAGCGTGGCGATCGTGCGACTCTCGACCGTCAAATTCATATCCGAAAATGGCAAGCAAGCCATCCCCGAAGGAGTTGTTTACTGAACCTTTGTGATCATAGACGAGGAGCGTCAACTCGCCCATCAGCGCGCGCAATCGTGCAAAAACATCGTCAGGCTCGTAACGCTCGGCGTATTTGGAATAACCGACGACGTCGATGAACATCAACGTGACGTTGCGTTGGTAGGCATGGGTGTCAACAATGGGCGGATCACCCAATAGTTTTTGAATGTGAAACGGCGACAACTTATCTGAAAGAGAGTTCTTAAGCAGTAGCGACTTTAACTCGCGCACGCGGGTACGTTCCAAAAACAAGATCGATGCATTTGTGATGAATGCGGCGTTGATCCACATCCACGGCAGCACCAAACTAGTCTGTGAAAAAAGTTGCAGACCCGTCAACGTGATGACGATGGCAACAATGGCAATGGATGCCACGAATGAAACGCCCTTCGAAACCTTCCACGCAAGCACCGCCGACAAAATGGACGCCAACAAAATGAATAGCGGGCTTAACTTTGACCAGTGAACCCAATCATGTGTCAGCACGCTGTTAAGTACGGAACCGATCAGCATACCGCCAATCACTTTACCCGCTGGCGTTGATTTGAAGTCCGTACCACCGGTGAAGAAACCGAGGAAGATGAGGACGTGATCGCCTTCTTCGATTTTGAAGCGGCTGCGCTCTTGGTTGCCGTACAAATACTGATAGATGGAGGTAAGCTGCCCCTTGCGCGCCACTTCTTCCGGCCGGATGAAGTTTGGCACCAAGTAACCCAGGCGATCGACAGGAACTATCGAACCATTAGCGGACACCGTCGTACCGTCGAACGAGACATCGGAAAATGGCGTCAACGCAATGTGCAACAACGCCCCACCATTACCCAATCGGAAATACGGACGGTAATAACCGAAATCATTCACATTGCCATGCCCCAGCCAGCGAAAACCCTCGCGAATGGCCGGATGAGGTCCGAGGATATGCACTTGGTCCTTTGCGGAGGATGATGTCGTAGAATTTTCGAACGCATTCGACAATAGTTGGTTTGACGACTCCGAAACCAAACTGTCACCAGCCGCATTTACCACCGCTTGCGAAGTAGTAACCACACCCAACGCTGAGGCGTTGCCGGCGTTTTTCAAGGCGTTCAATACGCTTTGACGCTCAACATCTCGGTCCATTTTTCCGGCAAAACGCTTGTCGATAATGATCGACGCTGGCTTTGTTGCCGCGATCTTATTGATCAAGTTGACCCATTGGTTTGCGGTGAGGCCGTCTGATTGGAAGTTGCGCTCGGCGATATCGTCAAAGACGATTATTTTGAGTTTGGGGGAAATTTCGACACCGTCCGCCAGAGAGTTTCGTGCCGCGAAGTTCACCCGCATCATGGTGTGCTGTTCGATGTGCCAGCCAAGCTCACTTTGGTACAGCCAAATGAACGACAACGCCGTGAAAACGGTACATGCCAAGATTTTGCCATGACCCAAACTGGGACGGCGAAACCACGACTCAGGTCGCTGATTCTCTTTTGGTTTAGTTGCTTCCATGACCACTTGATCGGCAAAACATCGGCAAACGTTGAAAAATTTGCGCATTTCGAAAAAGTTCACGCCCCGCAAGCGAGCCTTGTTGCATGAAATGTGCGAGTCTTTTATGATTTCACCAACTCATCGTTTACCACATGAAGGAGCGTCGCGTGCGCACCACCATTTCGCTACTTTTGTTATTTATTTCCACCGCGTGCGTCAGTTCTGAGTCTTGGTTTTTCCAACCCGTTGAACCGACGCGACTCCGCCGTGACTTCCAAGCGGTTGGTTCACAAGGGGCGGTAGCAACGGCACACCCACTTGCAAGTGAAGCGGCTATGGAAATTCTGAAGTCGGGAGGCAACGCGGTTGATGCCGCGGTTGCGGCGTCGTTTGTAATTTCGGTTGTGCGTCCGCAGAGCACCGGCATCGGCGGCGGTGGATTTTTGGTTCTGCACGATGCGCGACAAAACAAAGACCTTACCTACGACTTTCGCGAACGTGCCCCTCGCAAAGCCACCCGCGACATGTTTGTCGATGAAGCGGGACAACCAATTCCTTACGAAAGAAACGGCGTAAAACTTGCGGATGCAAGTGTGAACGGCCATCTTTCCGTCGGCACTCCTGGATTGATCGCCGGCTTGGAGATGATACTAAAGAATCACGGAAGCAAAAGCCTCAAAGAAGTCATGGCAGCTTCCATCAGAATTGCTGCGAACGGTTTTGATGTCTATCAAGGGCTGGCAGAAGCCATCGAGGAACGAAAAGAAGTTCTGCAATCGTTCTCTGACAGCCGCAAAATTTTCCTGCCCAATAATGTTCCGCTGAAGGCGGGCGACAAGCTGATCCAAGCGGATTTGGCAAAGACGCTCCAGCGAATCAGCGAAGAAGGAGCTTCGGCATTTTACAAGGGCAAAATCGCTCAAGCCATTATCGCAGAAATGAAACGAGGTGGTGGCATTATCAACGACCAAGATTTGGCAAACTATCAGGTCAAGGTTCGTCCCCCGGTCGTTGGGACGTTTCGCGGAAAGCGCATTGTTTCGATGCCGCCGCCATCTTCGGGCGGCGTTCACATCATCCAAATGCTCAACATGTTCGAGTTGTATGACTTGAAGAAACAAGGGCACACTAATCCCAAGACGCTACACATCATCGCCGAAGTGATGCGGCGCGCGTTTGCGGACCGCGCCGAGCTGTTGGGGGATCCCGATTTCACAAAAGTGCCTATACGCGGCTTGCTAAGCAAGACGTACGCAAAGTCATTAGCTGAGTCCATCGACATGAACAGGGCCACTCCTTCTTCCTCACTCGGAAAGAGTCGAGCTGCTCAATTCGAATCGAGTTCCACGACGCACATCTCCATCGTTGATGCGAAAGGCAACGCCGTCGCCACGACACAAACCATCAACTACACCTTCGGATCGGGTGTGGTAGCTGAAGGCACAGGTATTGTCCTCAACGACGAAATGGACGATTTCTCCATTAAGCCCGGTGTTCCGAATGCTTACGGACTGATTGGCTCCGAAGCAAATGCGGTAGCACCGCTCAAGACCATGCTCTCTTCGATGTCACCCACCATCGTCACCGATGCCGTTGGAAATGTCGAAATGGTTGTAGGATCACCCGGCGGTCCGAGAATTATTTCCGCTACCTTGTTGACGATTTTAAATTCGCTTGAGTTTAATTTGCCGCTTGTTGATGCCGTGCATCACGCGCGCATCCATCACCAATGGATGCCCGACTTGCTGCGTGTGGAACCCAAGACTATACCAGCCGACGTACAAAAATCACTGGAGTCAATGGGCCATAAACTCAAAGAAGTAGAAGAGATTGGTGACGTGCAAGCTATCCGACGCGAGGGAGATAAGTGGGTCGCGGTTTCAGACACAAGATCGGAAGGAAGACCGCTCGCCTACTAATAGGCGAGCGAGCTTTTCGTGTATTTAGCCGCAACGCTTCCACAAGATTTGATACTTCTGCGCAACGGCAGCATCGGCCGTATCAACAGTCATCAGGCCAGTCGCATTCTCCGTGCGGGCGGCGCCGATGGTTTCCAATTCGACATAGTTTCCATCCGCTTTGGCAGACAAGTCTTTAATGGTGGCGTCATTGCGTGTGCGAGCGTCGATGGTAAGCATACGTTTCAATTGCGTAAAGGTTGCCTTGGATGTCGCTACCTGATTCCGAATGACCGAAGCCGCTGCTTTTTGAATCACATATGTATTTGCTGTCGCCAGCTGCTTCACAACGTTGTCCGCCACTCGAAGTGTACCGGCACTCGCTGAAAGTGCAGCCATGCGGGCACGAATATCCTGCATTCGCGTTATCTGCGTCGCCAAAGAGGCAGACATCGCATCGTAGTCAATGTAAACACCGTGAACTCGCTGCAGAGTTAAATCCGTAAACAACGACAGTGTTTGTGTACCAGTCACAGAACACGGAGAGTAATTCGCCGCAACGACAGGAACCTTGAACTCGTTGATATAGTCTTCGGTCACTGCACCGACATAGCGCTTGGTCGCAGCTTGGATCCATGGGGTGCGAGGCGCATTTCTGGTGCGGAAGAAAACACGTTGATCACCTACAACACCGCGGTCCAAATTTACATAACCGCGCAATTGATTGCCGACGACGGTGTAGCTCCAACCTTTAGGAACGTCCAACTTCATGTCGATTTGGCACTGAGTCCTAACCATCAATTCAGGTCCGGGAGCCATGGATGATGAGAATTGATCAAAAGACAACGTCATTACCAGACCGTCTTCGGAAATGTATGTTCCGTAAGAATCAACGGGACATCCGTTACCGGACGCCGTGACGGAATTGATCTTTACGCCGGTTGGATTTGCGGCTTGTCCTAATGAAGATTCGGCGACAAGTGCGGCGATACCACATACGAGTAAATTGATAGATTTAGAAATCCCACTTCTGCTCAGCATACGAACTCCCCAAAAGCAATTGCGACTCAACGATCCAAACTTTGTAAGAGAGCTTTTGCAGGGACTAGGCCACCCTTAATGATCCGATATTATTGGATTTTTTAATTGCACCCATGTTACGGCGACGACAGCTGTCTAAAATGCATACGTTTTGCTCTGGTTAACTGCGCAGAAAACGGAAGGGGAACTGCAGAGCCCTGACGAGGCACATAACAGGCGAGGAATTGTGCTAGTTGTGTTAATAGAGAGCCAGACTTCGAGCCTAATGTTCTAACCTCGCAATGGTTTTGCCAGCACGAACATGTGGCCGCGATCTGTGAATCAGGTCGCCAGGGATTTTGCACGAAAGTGCCAGTCCTCCCTTACTTTGGAAAGGAGTCCGATCGTGATCAGTGTATCCGAAGCTCATCGCATCATCGGTGAGCAGTTTTCGCAATTGCCGGTGCGCGTCGAAGACACATCGATCGAATGGGCGAAACAATCCGTAAGCACAACTGATTTTGTTGCTGACCGCGACTTGCCGCCGTTCAATCGTGTGGCCATGGATGGGATCGCCATTCGATTCTCGGCAATGAACACGGGCCGTCGCTCCTTCCGTGTTGCAGCACTGCAACTAGCCGGCAAGCCGCCATGCACTCTCGAAGATCCCAGCGCTTGTATCGAAGTGATGACGGGTGCCGTACTCCCTGACGGCACCGACACCGTGATCCGCTACGAAGACCTCAGCATCCACGAACACGTTGCGACGCTGCACCAATCCGTAGATGTAAAGTCAGGTCAAAACGTTCATCTGCGCGGAAGCGATCGGCGCCAAGGCGAAACGTTGTTACCTGCAGGTATGTCCTTAGCATCGACGCATTGGGCGATCGCCGCTACCGTGGGTGGAAACAATGTCAAAACTAAATGCATGCCGCGCGTCACCATCATCGGCACCGGTGACGAACTCGTTGCCGTCGGCGTTAAACCGTTGCCACATCAAATTCGCGCTTCTAATGTTTATGCGGTTGCCGCAGCGTTGCGCGATATCGGCGTATTAGAAATCCGCATGCAACTGGCCGCAGACGACGAACAAGATTTAAAGGAAAAACTCGCTGCCGCGTGTGAATCAAGCGACATTTGCATCATCACGGGCGCCGTCTCTGCGGGCAAAGTTGATTTGGTTCCAGCAGCACTGAAACACATCGGAGCGCAGGAGTTATTTCACAAAGTCGCGCAACGACCTGGCAAACCGCTGTGGTTTGGTACCGTTCCGCAATCGCAGACCATTGTGTTCGGACTTCCCGGCAATCCCGTGTCCACATTGGCATGCACGTATCGTTACGTCATACCCGCGATCCAACAGCACTTTGGCTCCGCTCAGTCTGCCCGTAAGCTGCACGCCGAACTTACTGCTGACGTGGATTTTTCTCTCGGTGAAACCATGAGTTTGTTCCAACCAGTCAAAGTAAATTTCCGAGAAGATGCGCGTATCGTATGTACACCGGTTCGAAACATTGGTTCAGGCGACCTAGGGTCGTTAGGAATCAGCGATGGTTTTGTCGAACTGAAACAAGGCAAAACAAAGTTTCTGTCAGGTGAAGTAGTACCTCTGTATCTTTGGAGTTCACGACTGGGATGACGCATCTCCTACAAGACAAGTGGCAACGTCGCATTCGCAAACTCCGCGTTTCGCTTTTGGATCGTTGTAATTTTCGCTGCACGTATTGCATGCCCGAACATGCCGTATTCGCCGCGGCCAAGGAGATGCTGAATGCAGACGAGTTACTAAATATCGTCGCACCTCTGGTCGGAATGGGCATCGAACAAGTGAGATTGACCGGTGGCGAACCGACACTTCGACGGGATTTGATACAAATCGTGCGGCGTCTGTCAGACTTGCCGCTGCAGTCACTTGCGCTTACCTCTAATGGTTTTTTGCTAAAGAAGTTTTTGCCAGAATTGCGCGAAACCCGCTGCCAACACCTAAACATCAGTTTGGACAGCCTTCGCCCAAGCGTATTTAAGAAAATGGCACGATTCGATGGCCATGAAGCCACGCTCGATGCCATCTTCTCTGCAAAGGAATTGGGGTTCAAAGTCAAACTCAACATGGTCGTCATGCGCGGCGTTAACGATAACGAAATTGCAGATTTTGTCGAATTTGCCAGCAAGTATGACATCGAGGTTCGCTTCCTCGAACTCATGTCGATTGGCGCGTCAGCTCCCCTGCAAAAGAATTCGTTTGTGTCGGCTGATGAAATTCTGCAGATCATCGGCAGACTTTACAAACTAGAATCAGCGGCAGCTGACATTGATTCCACCTCACTTCGCTACCGAACCGCGAACGGCGCGCGAATTGGCCTGATAGCACCCGTGACCAAGTCGTTTTGTTCGACTTGTTCGCGCTGGCGACTGCAGGCGAATGGCACCCTGCATGCTTGTTTGATGGAAGAAAACGGCATCAATTTGCGCGGACTCAATGCAGAACAAATCCAAGAGCAAGCGCTCCACGCTCTCGCTCTCAAACCAATTCGCGGATCGGCCCACACCAACACCATGATGCACCAGATGGGAGGATAATCGATGAGCCAACTTACACACATCGATGCCAGCAACAAACCAACGATGGTTAATGTGACAGACAAACTAGTTACAACGCGAACGGCTACCGCCATAACGACGGTTTCTTTCCCGGAAAAATTGCGTGTCTTTGCCGAACAATCGGAGATCCACACCAAGAAGGGCCCCGTGCTAGCGACAGCCATCATTGCTGGCACCATGGCCGTCAAGCGCACCCATGAGCTCATTCCCTTTTGTCACCCCATCGCCATTGACGGATGTAGTTTTCACATGGAAGTTATCAGTCCGCATTCAGTGCAGATATCGTGCGTCGTGACGTGCCAAGGCAAGACTGGTGTTGAGATGGAAGCCATCATCGGTGCGCAAATTGCTGCCGCCACCATTTATGACATGTGTAAAGCCATGACCCACGACATCGTCATCGGCCCCGTGCATCTCATGGCCAAATCTGGAGGCAAGCGTGACTTCAAGCGCACATCACAAGCCTAGTCGCTCGTCATTTCAATTCAATCCACTTGAGATTTCTTTTTGCGGATTGTCAGGTTCGGGCAAAACGACGTTGATCGAAAAACTCGCTCGACGTTGGCACGAGCGCGGCCATCATTTCGCGTACATCAAACACGACGCTCATCGTTTCGAAATGGACAAGCAGGGCAAAGACACACAACGTATCCGCCAAGCTGGCGCCGCATGTATTCATATTACGGACGCCCAACAGTTTGCACAGATTGAAAGCCGAACGCATTCCAGTTTAATGCCGAATTTATCCCTGTTGAATCACGATTTTGTCGTAATAGAGGGATACAAGTCGCTGTCGGTGCCCAAGCTAGTTACTCTGGATGACTCGCTTGAAATCATGCAGCACCTCGGTCCCGAACAGCATCAACACATCATCGCATTCTGTGGCAGCGCTGCGAATACTCCCGAGGAAATCAAAAAGAACTTTCCCAAGACGCCCTACTTTCAACGCGACCAAATCAGCGACATCGACCGATTTATTGAACTTCATTTGGAAACGAAGATTCACTCGCGACCGCTCAACGGTTTGGTCTTGTGTGGTGGTAAGAGCGAGAGAATGGGACAAGACAAATCGTTCTTGCAATACGTCCCCGGCAAGTCGCAATTGGAACGAACTAACGAGTTGCTTGAATCCATTTGCGATCAGATCTTTGTTTCTGCACGCCCCGAACAGGTCAAAGCCAACTCCGCCTATCAGGAATTCCCGTTGCTGTTTGATTCATTCCTCGGCCTCGGACCGCTCAGCGGAATTTTTTCTGCTCTTAAGCAAGATCCACAAGCGGCGTGGTTAGTCGTTGCAATCGATTTGCCGTTTTTGAGTCAAGAAGGAATTCGCAATCTAATCTGCTACAGACGCGGATTCGCACATGCCACTGCGTTCCGTTCCACATGCCAGACGCGGATCGAACCGCTGTGCGCCATTTACGAACCCAAGTCTTTCCCAGCCATGCTTTCCATGCTGGGTATCGGCTTCAATTGTCCGACGAAAATGCTGCGCAACATGCGTGTGCAAGAACTCGTTCAATCCGATTCATCACAGTTGTTGGCCAATGCCAACACTCCAGAAGAATACCGGGTTGCAAAACTCTCACAGGGAGCGGGTCATGAATCAAACGCCTAACCCATCGACCAAGCAAATCCGTTTGCGCTATTTCGCCGTGCTGCGCGACCAATCCGGAAAATCCGAAGACACCATCGAAACCACGGCTCATGACCCCGCCGAACTGTATCAGCACTTGTGCCAAGTCGCAGGGCTAAAACTCGATCGCAAACACGTCCGCGCAGCGATCAATGGCGAATTCGCCGATTGGCAGCAGCCGCTGCGCACGGGTGATGAAGTCGTCTTCATCCCGCCGGTTTCAGGAGGCTAAGGTGTTCGAACTAACTGAGCAACCGATAGATCCGGAACTAATCCTCGCACGTTATTCCGAACCGTCCATCGGAGGCGTCGTCACTTTTGCCGGCTGCGTGCGCGATCACAATCTGGGTCGTCGCGTCAAATCCCTTGAGTACGAAGTATTTCCCGAATTAGCACTCAAGGAAGGAATGCGCATCATCAACGAAGCAAAGAACAAATTTCCCCTAATCGAAGCTTACGCGGTGCATCGACACGGGCATTTGCAACTCAAGGACGCGGCGGTGTTTGTCGCCGTTTTTGCGTCGCACCGCGATTCTGCGTTTGACGCATGCCGTTACATCATCGACGAAATCAAGTTGCGCGTACCCATTTGGAAACGCGAGCACTATGCTGACGGAGATTTGGCTTGGATTGATTGCGCAGGATGTTCGAGTAAGGCGCGCGCACATCATGCGCACAACGACGCATACCATCACGGTACGCATACATAACGAAGCGGATGTCGATTAGTGTTTGAATTGAACTTCGTCGCCCATGGCCTTACCGTCCGGAATGGACAGCCATTGTTGGGCGGTGATCTCTTGTAGCTTTACTTTGCCCTTGCTCAGCCGCAGCAAACGCTCCGGATCGATCTCACGCTTACGGCAGTTTTCAATCCGATAGGTGCGCGACACGAAACTCACCCACAATCCGTCCAATCCTTTGCAAGCAATTTTCGCGGGAATGATATCGATCCCCTTCGTGACTGCTTCAAGCTTTTCACCTTTTTCATCAACAACAGAGCGCACTTCCTTGGCTTTGCCGAGGCTGCGCAATTCACGATTCGAGATGGACGAAACTTCGGAACTGAGGTTCTTCGTCATCTTACGGTGATCGATATACGTCTCGTAGTCGGGGAAAGAAAAGAGCTTACAGTCCTCAACGTAGTAAATGTCGAGGAAATTGTTGGTAACGTACATCTTATCCAATTGCTTGCATGTGCGTGCGGCATTCAACTCGGCCATGTTTTGAAAGGGACGCCCTTCGGGAATCGCCGCGACGAATCGTCCTTCAACTTCGACGATAGGAATCTTCTTAGATGAAATGCGCCAAACCGCGTCTTGGTCTTCGATCCAACGACGCTTGCAGTTTTCAACTTTGTAAACCTTGCCATAGTAACCGATGAACGTGCCTTCGTATTTTTTGCACGCGGCGCGCTTGTCAGCTTCTGGTGGATCAGGAAAGAGTTGTCCCTCGGGCAACGGTTCAGGAGATTCTACTGGATAGGGAATCACTTCTTCTTCGGCCTGCGCGGTAAAAAACGATGCCAAGGTCATCAAAACGAGCGCGCCCAATCGCCATGAAATGGACACGATCGATCGCGACGAAAGATTGTTTGGCTTGTGAATCATCTACTTCCGCTCCGTAACGCTGGGCCAACAGCAAACCGTAACCCTCGCCAAAATCCCCAAACGCTTCCAACAAATATAACACGATCGGTGGTCACTACAATGCCACCTTCATCAGAACCTGCATAGACCAAAACATCTCTCGCGCGGGTGTCTTGCCGCATGGCTCGACTATAACGTGGTCGATTGCAGTAATGTGGAAAAAACTCAAAATCGACTAGCTTCAAAGCCGTCTGCGTCTTCAAGTTTACTTCATTTTCATCACGATCAAATTCCGGGTAACCCGCTAAGTGGATGCTGGGCGTCATTACGATTGCGCCAGCACTCTGTCCCGCAAGAAGTCCACCGGATTTTGCAAAGTCGCGCAAATCAGATGCCAAACCCGTACGCAAAAGACCACGCATAAGAAAAAATGTGTTTCCGCCACCTAAGAAAATGAGCTTGCTGCGGCTTAGTCTGCTACGCTGCTGCGTGGTAATGGGACGATCGACACGAACCAAGTTGCATGCTCCGCGGATTCCAACCGACTTCATGGCAGAATCGAAAACTTCGAAATGCTCATCGGCATGTTCGTCATCGGCGGGAATGAAGGTGATGTCGCCAGTTCGCAGCGACGCGTGGCGCCGCAGGTCTTCATCTAGGTGGGGACAATCCACACCGGGATGTCCGCTGTAAAATATCAACGTCTGCGACATAGAACTTAGATGCCCTCGCGGTTCTCATGGATGATCTGTTGCGCTTGCTTGAGCAATTCGTCATCTTTGACCAAGCGCATGCGGCTAATCTTTGCTGCGCTATCAGGATCAAGGATCTGCTTTTCAATGATACGCATGAGCAAGTCATGAAAGTCTGTACCCTTGAGTTTGCGTTTTCTGCGCATCAGCCACTCACCAAGATTGATGATACCATCGCCGGTGACTCGCTCTTCGCGATTAATCAGTAAAGAACGCGCCTCGATCGTTTTCAAAAACGATTCTTCCGTGGTGCGTGCAATCTTTTGACCAGCTTGAATCACCTGCCGCAAGAGCTGTTGCAGATTTTGCAACCGCGCACGACGCTGCCGGCTGAGCGTGCGATCATCCCGCGTTGAAAACGACGAGCGCATCACGCCCATCATTTCTTCTGGGCTGAAGAAACGCTTATTCTTCAACAGGTGCTTGGGAAACTCGCGCAGCATATTGCGCATGGAGAATATGGCGTAGCAAACTTCACCGTCTTCCAATTTTTGCTTTCCACGTGAAGACTTGGCTCGCTCTAAATAGTCATAGGCAGCTTGAAACTTCATGACCAAACGATGATGGCCGTGCAAAACCTGATCAGCAACGCGTTCGGGCAAGCCGATCTTCTTCAACAACAACGATGCGCGATAGCGCTCAAACTCTTCGTCGAATTTTTTAAGGATTGGATCGCGACGGAAGTCGGCCAGCGGCTTCTTGTCCCCCGAAATCAAGTATGCGACCATCTGCGCAAAAGTCTGCACAATGTGTCGCGCTTTGGATCGTTGTTCTTTGATGTTGGTCGACCAGCGTTGGACGTCGTCGTAACGATATTCATGGTGAAACAAGCCGAACTGACGAATCGAGCCGTAGTCGATCACGCTGCTGTCGGTCAGAATGTTGTCTCCATCCCAATCGAGCCAGCAAAAGATGTATTCTCGCTCGAAGCGAGCGGACATACGCGCAAACGAAGTCGCAATGTCGTTTAGCAAGTATTTGTAGCGCGCGGCGGGGTCTTTAGGCACGCCCTTGTAAACGCCGTTGCCAATCTGGCGATCAATGTAAAGATCAACCGCACCCCTGAGGCGGTGTAGTTTCCCTTGTTTCAAGTGATTGAAGAAATGCGACGGGCGCAACAAATTTGGATGCGCACGCACAACAATCGCCGTATTGGAAGTGTATTCAATGACCGCCAAAGTTCGTTCCGTCGGAATTCCGTTGCGATGCAATACTTCGCTGAAAACTGCGTTGGTGATGCCATCGCTGGTCTCGGCGAGTCCACAGCCGTAGGAGACGCTCGGATCTCCCGATTTGTAGAATTTGTTGTTCAACGCGCGCGCGGGACTCAAGCAAGTAGCGCCTGTGCCACAACTCGAAATGTCCCACGAACGACCTTGCTTGTTGCGAAACATTCCGTTCCAGATACTTCGTCCATCTCCGGAGGTGATGCCGGTACGAGAGGGATGCTGGAGTTGCAGATAACGCGTTGCCATGTAGCGATTGGGTTTGATGTCCGTTTCGGGAAAGCGCCTGCCGCTGAGAAAGTCGTGCTCATTGATGATCATGATGCTGAATGTGTCTAAGATGGCTTGGGACAATGACGCGTTGAGTTGGTCTTTATGATCGTTGCGAATTAGGCCCATTTCTCGCGCGAGGTCAAAGTTGAAATACGCAACACTACCACCGTGTCGGTGCCGAACTTGGTAGTCAACGAACCCACCGGGCACGTAATCCTTGAAGGGATGCGTGCCATCGATTTGCTCAAAACCTTCGTATTCCCTTGGTGCAGTCTTAACTTGCGACCGCAATCGACGCAGAGTTTGTGCCATGCCACCTCCTTGAACGGAGAGTGAATCGGCAACAACTTCCTAGTCTTTAGCGAAACAATTGAGAAATTCGCGTCGCAAATGGAGATTTTCCAAGAACAGAAAAAGATCGGACGTACAACCCTTCGAAGTTCATCGCCGAAATGATGCAATTTATCAAAAAATATATCTTAGGGATTCACGCAGCGAATTCGATGCTGGGCCAAATCGACGCGATGATTACACGCCATCCTTGCTAATTCGTTAACTGCCGCGCACTGATTCCCGCGAACAGGTCCGATGATCATTTCTTCACCCTGCTCGTCTTCTGCCCAGCAGTACATAGGACTGATAGTCGGAGGACAAACTAGGTCCACGGCAGGACAGCCTCTGGGAGCATCTATAATCATGGGACTGGGGCTGACAATGGGCATGGGAGATGACGACGCCTCTATGGCCGCTTCGACTGGCAGCGGCACTGGCGAAGCTGAAGAAATATCCACGGGAATGGTCTCTTCCAACTGCGAACGTGTTTGCCGACAACCCATAAAGGCCATAGCTAGCATGCCTGCAAGGCTTACGGAAAAGATCAGTAATTTGACCCGAGCATTCACGAATTTTACCCGAATATTTTTGTGCTGGAGCTGACTAGCATAAACACTTTTGCGTTGGTTTTCACGGTGGCGAGTTTTTGTTTTTACAAACTTCTTGAAAGGATTCTCGTAAGACTTTATGGATATTGAACACAAAATATTTTTATATTGACTTGTGTTCGAATATTCAGGAAACGCCTCGCAAATTGGATCGGAAATGCGCCTACTAATTTTTACCTTTGTCTGCGTGTCGAGCATTAACTCGAATGCTTTTGGCTCGAGTCCCTCTCCCGTTCCCGCGAAACCAACATCAGCAAGTACGACAACGTCGACGACAGGATCGAGCACGCAGTTCCAATGCAAAAATGGCGACCGCGTGCGTTCCGTCTTCGTGAGCTATGCAGACGCCTCGAGCCAAGTTCCATGCAGCGTGCATTACGTCAAAGATACTGAGGCTCCCAACAAAGAAGAGATTATATTCACGTCTTCATCCACTGTCGGCTTCTGCGACAAGAAAGCCGCTGAATTCGCCGAAGGCTTGAAAAAGGGCGGTTGGAACTGTACGCGAAACTGATTTCAAATTGAGCGAAACAGCCATTCCGTCTCCATTTCAAACTAGTTTCGCAAAGCATGCACTGCCCGACTTAACCGCCGGGTCACGCCCCCGCAAAAAAACGCATGCTCCGATAAGCTTTCGATAGCCAATATTCGTCAAAAACTTAAACACCTGAGCTAGGTCTGACACCTTTCTTCAACTTAACCCCTCGCAATCATTGATGCCAAACATGGCCTTGCACTTGCACAAGGCGGTCGTGAACGATTCGCGTGGTGTGAGTCGTTAAGTGCATCGATCCAAGTTGCTGCTGTTGTGGAAATGAGGTTGTTGTATGGGTCGCAAGAGTAAGAATCGCAAAAAGAATTTTCAATCTAGCTACACACCTTCTGGTGGCGGTTTCGCCGCGCTAGGTGCATTGAAGCAAAACACCGTGGTTGACGCTCCCAAGCGCGAAACCATCAAGACTGAACTCGGTGCCTACAACCGCGACTACGTCGAAGGTCCAACCGGTACTGTACTCAATGCTAAATCCAAGCTCATGGCGTTCACAGGAAATTTGCAGGAAAAATTCCGCAAAACCGTTAAGAAAAACGCTGCTGCGGGCGGAAATATTGTTGAAAAGATGAAGGTTGGTACACAAACCATCTTCGGTCGCCTTGCCAAGCCGATGCTTCACAAGCAGTCGCTGTCGGTAAAGATGCAACCGTGGATGATTCTATTCGGACTCGTTGCCTTGGTGTGCGGCATGAGTTTCGGCACATTCCACTTTTTCGCCGATGATTTGCAAAAGATGTTCTCCCAGACGCGCGCACAGGTTACCGGTGTTATTGACAATTCCACGGATAAAGCCGTTCAACAGTATGAAAACTGGTTCGCGAAAAAAGACGTAAAACCAGTTGGAACACTCAAAATCCGGTCCTTCAACAAAGACAGCAAGACAGCCGCGAAAGTTGAGAAGCGTTCAACCAAGTCCGGTAAAGTCAAAGCAAAGTTAGTCAAGAAATCTGGCAAAGTGAAGGCCACAAAGGCTAAAGGCGCTAAGAAATCAAAGACTTCGGCCAAAAAGTCCGGCAAGAGTGGCAAATCAAAGAATTAGACGTAACCTACCCGATACAATCAGATTGCGCCGAGGAGATTTCCACAGGAAGTCTCCTCTTTGCTTTTCAACGCAAAATCCTTTGAAAACCGATTGTTAGAGCTGATTGCGCGTGATAGTTTGCGCGGTTCGAGTAACTCGAATCAAACAGTCGGAGCTACATGACTTCCAAGCCACTATCCCGCAGCTATACCGAATTGACCGAATTGTGTTCGAAGCGCATCGCCTTTATCGACGGCGCCATGGGCACCATGATTCAGCAATACAGACTGCAGGAACCAGATTTCCGCGGGCAAAGATTCGCAACGCACGAAAAAGAACTTCGCGGCAATTACGATATGCTGAACATCACTCGTCCAGACATTATCAAGGCCGTGCATCTCAAGTATTTGGAAGCTGGCGCCAACGTCATTGAGACCAACACCTTTAGCAGTACAGCCATTGCACAAGCCGATTACGAGCTTTCACATCTTGCCTATGAACTAAACGTAGCGGGCGCCCGAGTGGCAGGCGAAGCCGCAGCTGAGTATCGTCGCGCACATCCTGACAAAAAAGTTTTTGTGATGGGCGCGATCGGCCCGACTAACAAGACTCTGTCGATTTCGCCTGATGTAACGAACCCCGCTTTCCGCGCGGTGACCTTCGACCAAATTGCCGACACATACTTGGAACAAATCAAAGGTCTCGTGGCCGGCGGCGTCGATGGACTCTTGATTGAGACAGTCTTCGATACGTTGAATTGCAAAGCCGCGATTTTTGCGGTTGAACGCTTTATGGATCAGCACCATGAGCGATTGCCACTGATGATCTCCGTGACCATCACCGACAACTCGGGGCGCACGCTATCGGGACAGACGGTTGAGGCGTTTTGGAATTCGGTCTCACACGCCAAACCTTTCAGCGTCGGCATCAACTGTGCCCTTGGTGCTCGCGAGATGCGCCCGTATATCGAAGAACTCGGACGGGTTTCTGACTGCTTCGTGAGCTGTTATCCGAATGCGGGTTTGCCTAACCCACTCGCCGCAACAGGCTATGACGAAACGCCCGACATGACTTCTTCGCTTCTACGCGAATTTGCCGCGTCTGGTTTTCTCAATCTCGTCGGTGGTTGCTGCGGTACCACGCCGTCGCACATTGCAGCGATCGCAAACGCACTGCACGACGCAAAACCACGCGCAAAGCACGCAGTTACGGGAGCGACACGATTGAGCGGCCTTGAGCCGTGCAATATCGCCACTGAAAAAGCACCATTCATCATGGTTGGTGAACGCACCAACGTCACTGGCTCGCCGAAGTTTGCCCAACTGATACGCGAAGAACGCTTTGAAGAAGCGCTGTCGGTCGCGCGTCAACAAGTGCAAAACGGCGCAAATATCATCGACATCAATTTTGACGAAGCGATGCTCGACGGTGAAGCTTCAATGACTCGATTCTTAAATCTAGTCGCGTCCGAGCCAGACATTTCGAAAGTTCCGATCATGATCGACAGCTCTAAGTGGAGCGTCATCGAGGCCGGACTGAAGTGCATCCAAGGCAAGCCGATCGTCAACTCGATCTCATTGAAAGAGGGCGAAGGATCGTTTTTGCGTCACGCCGAACTCTGCCGAAGATACGGCGCCGCTGTCATTGTCATGGCGTTCGACGAAAACGGCCAAGCCGCAACCAAAGAAGACAAGGTCCGCATTTGCCAGCGCGCTTTCGCACTTCTTACAAAGAAAGTCGGTTTTGCTGCGACCGACATCATCTTTGATCCAAACGTTCTTACGGTCGCAACAGGAATCGAAGAACACAACGACTACGCGTTGAACTTCATTGAAGCTGTTCGCGAAATCAAACAGACCTGCCCCGGTGCTCGCACCAGCGGCGGTATCAGCAACATTTCCTTCTCATTCCGCGGCAACAACGTCGTACGCGAAGCGATGCACTCTTGTTTCTTGTTTCATGCCATCCGTGCAGGCCTAGACATGGGCATCGTCAATGCGGGTATGCTCGAAGTCTATGAGGACATCGAACCTAACTTGCGTGAGATGATCGAAGACGTGTTGCTGAATCGCAACCCTGATGCAACTGACCGCTTAATTACACACGCTGAGACGCTCAAGAACCAAGGAAAAACGAAGGTCAAGGACCAATCCGCATGGCGCCAGTTACCGGTCGGTGAGCGACTGACACACGCGCTTGTACACGGCATCAACGAATTTGTGGAAAAAGACACGGAAGAAGCCCGCCAAGCTCTCGGCAGGCCACTCGATGTCATCGAAGGCCCGCTCATGGACGGCATGAAAGTCGTCGGCGAACTCTTCGGTGCCGGAAAAATGTTCTTACCGCAGGTTGTCAAAAGCGCGCGCGTCATGAAACAAGCCGTAGCTTATCTTGAACCCTACATGCACTCCCAAAAATCGGGCGCTGCAAAAGCACAGGGAACGATCGTTCTCGCCACTGTAAAAGGCGACGTTCACGACATCGGCAAGAACATTGTCGCTGTGGTTCTGGCGTGCAACAACTACGAAGTGCATGACTTGGGCGTGATGGTGCGATGCGAAGACATTCTCAAAAAGGCAGAAGAAGTACGCGCCGATGTTATTGGATTGAGCGGACTGATTACGCCCTCGCTTGATGAAATGATCTTCAACGTCAAAGAAATGGAACGATTGAACATGAGTACTCCCGTGATGATCGGGGGTGCCACAACGTCAAAAACACATACGTCCGCGCGGATTTCTCCTCACTACGGCGCGCCCATTGTCCACGTGTCTGATGCCTCATTGGTTGTGGGAGTGTGCTCGGATCTGCTGAGTCCTGAACGTTCGCGCACTTTCGCAGAGAAACTTCGCACCGAACAGCAGGAACTTCGCGCACGCGTTGACGCAGGACGCGAAACAAAGGACTTTGCGGACATTACCGCTGCTCGATCGAAAAAATTGTCATTCGATTGGCCTACACAACGTATTGATACGCCGACCAAGCTAGGCGTCCAGACGCACAATTTGTCGTTGGATACCTTGGTGCCATTCATTGATTGGTCGCCATTCTTCTGGGCGTGGGAACTACGCGGAATGTTCCCCGGAATTCTTCAGCACAAAAAATTCGGTGAGCAAGCAACCAGTTTGTACAATGACGCATTGCATATCATCGATCAGCTAATCAAAGATCGCATTGCCGCACCACGTGCCATTGCTGGACTATTCTGCGCCAACTCAGTGGGTGACGATGTAGAAATCTATTCCGACACCACTGCTTCGCGCAAACTCGCGACATTCCACTTCTTACGGCAGCAACGAGTGCGCGACGAACAATTCCGCAGTCATTGCCTCGCCGACTTCATCTGCCCGAAGTCCGTTGGACGCATGGACTATATGGGCGCATTTGCCGTAACCGCCGGTCGCGAAATTGAGGCCTATGCGGATTCGTTTGCGCGTAAGCATGATGATTACAAATCAATTTTGATCAAAGCTTTAGCTGATCGTTTTGCCGAAGCAGCAGCTGAATGGATGCATTTACAAATGCGCCTGCAATGGGGTTACGAGCACGATGCCAAGCCCAGCATGCAATCATTGATTAAGGAGCAGTACCGCGGTATTCGTCCGGCACCTGGCTATCCTGCTTGCCCAGATCATACCGAGAAAGCAACCATTTGGAGTCTCTTGGACGTGACCAAGCATACGGACATCACGTTAACTGAGTCCTATGCCATGAATCCACCGGCATCTGTCTCCGGATTGTACTTTGCGCATCCTGATGCCAAGTACTTCCGCGTCGGTTCAATCCGCGAAGACCAAATGCATGACTACGCAAAACGAAAGGGGTGGAACGAAGCAGACGCCCGTCGCTGGCTCGGCCCTAATTTGGAAGATGGGTTTTGATGGAGCGCGCAACGATCGAAAAGTTAATCACAATTTGTCGCGAAGCTAGTGACAAAATTTGTGAAATCCATCGTTCTGCGACATCGGACGTTCGCAAGAAGGACGATCATTCTCCCGTTACGGATGCAGACATCGCCAGTCACCACGCAATCATTGCAGGACTGAGCCAACTTTTCCCTCAAGACCTATTAATTTCGGAAGAGTCCGGCAAGGACGCCGAATCTATGCGTAATGAAGCACTTTCGCAATCAGACCGAAATGTCTGGTTGATCGATCCACTAGACGGCACCAAAGAATTCATCAAGCGCAACGGCCAGTTCACCGTAAACATCGGACTCTTACACAAAGGGATTCCCACATTCGGAATAATCATGCAGCCCACGACTGGCTGCATCTACTACGGCGGCGTCGGTGTCACACCGACATTCATCGACGAAAACGGCTCACAGCACACCATGCCGTTGCCTCAACAACTCCGGTCTAAAACCGTCGCTGTTATAAGCAGCTCACACGGCGGCTCTGAACGCGATATCCTCTCAAGCATTTCAAACAATTTCGATTTTGTGTCCTTTGGTAGCTCGCTAAAGTTTTGCAAAGTCGCTGAAGGCTCTGCCGATTTGTATCTGCGCACAAGCCCAACGTCTGAATGGGACACCGCTGCTGCGGACGCAATTCTGAGAAGTTGTGGAATCTCCATCACCGATCACAGTGGGCAGGTGCTTCGCTATTTCAAACCAGGATTGAGAAATCCACCCCTACTTGCATTATCACCCCATGCAATGCGACAAATCGCTTTGCGCAACAGCATCATTAAAGAATGTTTGGACAGATCGCCGCAACTACAAGGCTAAAATGTTGCACCAACGTTGATGTGCAATTGACCATCAGCCCACCAATATCCCGTATTGCGCCCACGTCGTTCCGTACACTGCGATTTCGTTCCAGGACAACGTTTCCAAGGTATGCCGTATGCCACGTTGACTGAACCGATGGGCGTCAGATAATTCACAGAGAATCCGTGTGATGTATAATGCCGAGACCAAAGATACTGCGAGTTGAGCGGCAATTCACTAAATTCATACGGAATGTTGTCGGCCAATTCATTTTCACCGCTCGATAGATATTCTTGCTCTTCGGGCGTAAAAAAAACCGTGCCCGAATCTGCAAACACGGAGCCCGCAAGGGTATCCGCTTTCCACAGATGGCGAATCTCAAAGTGAAATAGCGACAGGTGACTTCCCTTCGCCAATGCATCCGGTGGAACGACGCCCTTGGAATTGGGACCATACTTTTGAATCGGGCCCAAAGAATCTTCTTGGTAACCACGGACAATCGTTGTTCCGGCTAGCGACAATCTTTCCGTCAAGGGCACGACATTGGCATCGGGATTATCCTTGATAGATACATCTTCATAAGCAGATAGATTGCCGCCAATGGCAACAACCACATTCGGGATGATTTTTATGAAATAGTTGTTCTCAACTTCCCAGAAGAAATAGTTAAGGTCACCGCCGAGGTTGTACCGAGCCCACGATGTTTCGGTACGGAACACCGTTCCGCTGGTCGGCCAGCTAAGGTTATCGCGCAAATCTAATTTGTAGCGAATTCCGACATGACCTATGCGCACTTGCGAACCGAGCGTTTCAATTTCGGCGTTGCCTGGCTCTGCAACAATTTCTGAATCCTTACGTCCATAGAAACTCGTGATCTCGCTGCCTGCAAGCATGGGTACGTGAAAACGATGAGATAGAGCGACCTCACCGCTGCGAGCGATATTCCAAAAGTTACCGCTAGCCTCAGCCTTCGTTCCTGCTGAAATAGAACCGTCTATTGGCAGATCTAATAGCCACGGCTCTTTGTAACCAATGCTCATTGCTCTACCAAGTAGTGAGCGACTGCTGATCGCTTGCTGATTCGCTTCTTCCGAAACACGCGCGCGGACGAACACCTGCCGGCCTACGCCGCCAATGTTGTTATAGGAAGCCTCGGAGTTAAATCGTTGGCCACGAAAAATACTCCAACCCGGACCAAATGAAATGGTTCCCGGATTCGATTCTCGAACTGCAACCTCCAAGTCAATGACGTCACTCTTTTTGGTGTCAACGCCACGCCTGTCGATCGGCTGAATCTGAACCGTGCGAAAGAGACCCAGCCCAATTAAGGCACGTCGAGAGATGTCAATTTGGTCGGCACTGTACCAGTCACCAGTGGAGAACGTTAACTCACGACGCACAACTCGATCCGCCGTACGCACAAGACCGCTGACGTTGATGATTCCGACCTTAACACGCTTGCCTTCGATGATTTCGACAACCACATCCACCATCGACACGCCGTCAATCAAGCGCTGCTCGAGGTTTACCTGCAAATCTGCATAAAGAAATCCCAAAGAGATGTACTTACTTCGAAGCCGGCGCTCAAACTCCAACAATTCACCACGATCCAATGGACCGTCTTTGCCAATCTTCAATAGCGCTCGAATTGTCTCCTCATTGAAAGCGCTAGCACCACTTATTTTCAAGTCTCCGAAGAGCCGCCGCACGCCTTCGTCAACCAAAACCTGCACCTGCACCTGACCACTTTCACGATCCATGTTTATGCGCGGTTCACGCAAGCGAGCGTCCCAGAATCCAGCGTCTTGGTATTTCGCTCGAACAGCATCAAGGCCCTGACGGAGCATCTCCAAATTGTACTTTGCATCCCCCGACAACCCACCACCGATGCCCATGGCGTCAATTAGTTCACCGTCAGTAAATGATTCATTTCCCACGAACTCAACAAAACTCAAACGATAGCGCGTACCCATTCGAACGGTAAACGTATAAATCGAATGTTGCGGACTGACATCTTCCACAACGGGTCCCGTAACACTTGCATCCGCATAACCCTTGGCTTGATAACTACGTTCAATTTCAGACTTCATTGAATCTGGACTAATGAAACGTTGATCGACGCGACTAAGGTCTTCGCTCTCAAAAATGCCGTCTAGCCCGATAATCTCAGAACCTCGATTGACGCGATATTCGATTTTCTTGCCAACGCTACCAGACAGCAAAAGCTCAGCTGATCGGCCGTCATCCGAAAAACGAAGTTGTGGTTTGTTGAATTTTGATTGACGAAAACCTGCTTCTTGCAAGCGCTCTTCAAGGGCAGCGACGGTTTGAGCAATTTCGTCTGAGCCACATACTGGCGGCTGTGGCAGCTCAACCGAAACACCTTGCGGCAACACAAAACTTGGCTTGACCTCGCTGATCTGGCATATCGGCCCCGTCTCGATATGCATATCAAGATAAATTCCACGTTCATCGATCGAATCAGTAACGGTGATCGACGCTGTGACAAATCCTTTGTCCATCAGTAACTGCTTTACCGCCGATGTCATCTTGCTTCTAACAAAAGGAGTGTCCGCGTCGTCGATGAATTCCCTCGTAAGCGTCTCAATCTGCACTCGTAGGGCGGACAACGGCACATCGACCCGCACATCTCGGATAACATTGACAGACCGCACGCGAATGACCCATTGACCTCCTTGATCAACTGCCTCAATGGAATCCGCAGTAATGAAGCGCGAGACGAGGGCAATCAATTCCTCCAGCTCTGCCGCCGTCTGAATTTCATTGAATTGCTGCTTCAGACGGGCTGCGACTTCATCAGATACAGCCACTCCTTCGATACGCCAAGACTTGCCCTGGGCTATCGCCGACATCAAACTTAAAAATGCAACGAGCACAAACCGCACTACCAATCAACTCCCGCCCATCAAGGAAACGAAAACTTAAAGCGCAAATCCACACCTGTATCGGTGGAAGGTGCATTTTTATCTGCAGTTGTCGAAGATCCATCTTTTCCGTCAAAGCTGCCAAGAACGCTGATATTATCATGGAGTGAATACTCGGACGACAAATTCCAATTGCCTTCGCGGTAGCGAACCACCAAGTCAACGTCATCGCCGATTCGTACAGGAGTCGTTACTTGCGGCGTCGGTTTGCCATTTTCATCAGAAACCGCTTCTAGGTAAACCTGCTGCACACTCTTTGTCCCCAACAAATCGAGCATGTTTTCGCCGACAACTTCAAACTGAGAAAAGACCACACTTAACGCTTCGTCGATCGCAGCACTTCTCGACTCACTCAATTCGACCGTTGAATTGGGCAAAGACCCTGAGGACAACAATGCGATGATTGCAAGTTTTGAAATCGGGGTACCGTCTTCGCGATTAGATGGATCGATCGCCAAGTCAACCGCAGGATCGGATGCACGTCCCGTGACCGTAATATATACACGATATCCAGAAACATCTGAATATGCTGTCAAATCGACCTTTGGATCGACTCTCAGCGGATCGTCAAAAGTGATCACGGCTTGGTTGATGTTAAAGTCGCGGCGGTAAATAAACTTACCTCTGCCAACTTCGACCTGCCCATTCAAAATCGGGTTATATTCGTTTCCTGTGACCACGAGGTTCGCACTCATTACAGCTTGGATATTTCTATTAGCGACAACAATCGAGTTGTCTGAATTGATGCGCAATTGAAAGTCAAACAATGGCACACCATCACGAGCGGTGACTTCGTAACTCTTCTTTTTTAGGATCGTCACGTTCTTGCGAACATCGAATTCACTGATAGATCTCGCACGGACAATATTTAAATCACCGGCAACTTTGAGAGGAAACCCAGAGCCACTGAGCGTCATCGTTCCATCCAAACTCGCGTCGAACAACTTTAACACTGGCACCGGAAAAATCAGTGACGCACCGTTTACCGCAATATCGATACGCGAATTCTCGGCACGACTTTCATCAAAGTACAATTTTCCATTTGCAGAAATTTGCCCCGCGCCTTTACGACCTTGAAAGCTTTGAAGATGAAACGAGTCGTTGGTCCAAAGTGCTTCAAAGCTAATCTCGCTAATTGCCGGCTTAAAGTCAGCGACGCCTACCGTAACCGGCGTCCAACTCGCCGCAGTAAATGCATTGGACTTAACGTCCACTATTTGAAAGCGAAATTGGGGGTCATAAATCGATCCGTTCACGCTTCCGACCGCGCGCACTTTACCGGCTGCAGAGTCAATCTGGGGCATTAAATAACTAAGCAAACGCACGTCTAACTCGGACGACACTCGCAAGTCCATCGCATCGGGAAGAATGTTGTTACCTGTTTCCAAGCGGATGCGTGCAAGTTGTCCGGCGAGAACTAAATCTCCATTGTCGACAATGATCAATTTACCTTTGTCAAGCGACATCTTTACGGGCGCTTCGAGCTGCATTTCCAGACTGCGAGTTCTCGCCGATGCATCCGAGATGAATGATGTTCTCAAATCACTAATATCGATGTTTCCATCGGCAACAAAAAAATTATCAAGTCGTCCTGCCCACGCACCCGATGCGGAAATGTAAGCGAAGTTTCGCGGATCTTCGTAAAATATTTTTTGCAAAATTGAGCGTAGGTCGAGTCGTTTCGCATTGAACTTTAGCTCGTATGGATTTCCTCGGCCGACCAGATCAATCTTCATGCGAGCTTCCAGAGCGTTCCCCGCATGTGTGAGAACACCCTCTAATTGCTTGGGCGTAAGGATGAAGTTCAATGCTACGGGAGCCAGTTTTCCTGATAACAGCGAGAACGAATTGACTTTGACACTGGATGTTCCTTGGAGATCGCGAATCGGTCCGGAAATCCTAACTTCGCCGCTAAGATTTCCTGCCAAATAGCTCTTGCGAAGGTACGATCCGATGAAAGGTAACAATTCAATGTCCGAAATTGCTTTTTCGTTCTGCTTCTCGAGTTTCGAATGACTGAGCTTGGCCGACAAATCTATTCGATCGTTTTCTGACATGCCAAGTGCCTGCCATCCACGCATGCCGCTGATCGCTGCATAATTGAGCGGCTTAACAACTTTGTGAACCAATTTGCCGTGCGCTTGCAAACCTCCCAATGCCAGACGTAACTCGTCCGAGGCCCAACCATTGCCGTCATTTTTCAGATCAAACTCAAACTCTTTGCCCAAAAACTCCGAGCCATAAAGCACTTCATTAATCTGTCCCTGTAGCGCTCCCTTGTAAGCCAAGGGAACGAACAATTCACCTTCCAACTCCGCTGTAACTTCTTTGAGCGCAAATATCAGTTCCTTCGGCATATTCGGCAATGACATGACCGTGCGAACGATAGCTGAAGGTACGCTGGTTGCTTTGACAGATGCGGAGAAGGGAATATTCTCAGCAAATTTCAGTTTCAAATCCTTTAGTTCGACTTTTCCTTGTGCCGGCAAGTTTGCCGTAATCAACTTACTGGTGAGCAAGTCGTTGTTGATTTGCACTCCCGCATTGAGCTGCCCGAGCGGCACTCCTTTGATTTGAAAGTCTTCTATCGCACTCCGAACATCCACAAGTACGCGGTTGTACGGGCCGTGTACTTGCAAATCCACCGCCCCTCGTCCTCGCATTGGCATTTGAAAGTAGTGGTTTACAAAGTCGGCGCTTACGGATTCGCTGCCGACATGCATATCGATACCCGCCTTTTCGGAAAAACCTATGCGACCGCCAATGTTGATTTGGCTAGTTTCACCGGAGGGCGTTGACTTCGCTCCTTCACCAGACGACTGTGTAACGCAGGTACCGCCTGTGTTACCTAGTTGCATACCAGTCTCTCTAACCGTTATATCGAGTTTCATGCGGCAATCTGGAGCCTCAACTGGGGGACCTACGTCCATGGTCGGTAGGTGAATCTGGACATCCTTTAGGTCCGTCTCCCCCGTTACAGTCATCACGTAAGGATCGCCTTGCCCCTCTATGCGCACCTTCGACCCATCAAAATCGAAATCGACCGTGTTGAAATCGATCGTCAAACTTTGCAAAAGCTTGGGCAAGGGCAAATGATTCGGAACCAACGCGAATGAGAAATCAACTTCGGTGTTGAACATGATACGCCCGTCTGCTTGGCCAAGAACTCTCGTCCCTTCTTGGATTTCAATCTCATCGAACTTAATTTTATCTTTGTCGATCGAGAGCTTCGCCTTGCTGTCGAACAACTTGAAATCAAAGATCTGTGCCCCTTTCGACTGCACATCGGCCGCCAACTTGAATTCGGGACTTTTTTTGCCGAGCAGCGGAACATTGAAACGACCTTTCAGTTTTCCTTCTACAGGTCCCTTTGTACTGGGGATGTCCAGTACGCGTCCAAGCATCTCAAGATCTCCCTTAACTCCAGCATCTACGTCGATGACTATTTCTTCGAGAGTCTTCGCATTCCGATCCACAACAAAGGCAGCACTGAGACCGCCATCTGCATCCACATAGGGAGTTGAGATACTCAATTTCTCTGTCTTCAATAATTCATCTTCGAATGAGCCCTGCAGAATCAGTCTTGAGTTTTCGAGGATTGGATAATCTTCCACCGCGAGATGAATGGACGAAACATCGGCAGCAATGTCCATGTCGTCCCATCCACCGTTCTCCACGGTCAAATCGATCCCTTGAATATTCACATTCAAATCCGGATCCGGCGCACCCGTCGATGAAGGAATCAAAACGGACAATGACGAATTTTTCAAACGTAGATGATTGATTGGTAATTTAAAGGGCGGTGGCCACGCTATCGGCTCATCTTCAGGTGTTGGCGGCAAGTGCAGCATTTCTGCAAAAGAGTACTTGAATGGAAGTGCGACGTTCAAGTCCGTTACCGAAACTTCTGAGAGACTGGTACTACCCCAAAACATCGACCACACAGAAACTTCTAATCGTACGTGCGACGTGGAAAACAGTTTTTCCTCTACCTCGTCTTTGTGTGCAATATTCAATCCGTACAGATCGACGCCGGGAGGCATAACGCTCACTTTGAGCGCGCGAAAGTCGATCTTCAAATCTGTCAGTTCTTCAACTTTCTGGTTCAAGGCCACTCGTACCATACGATGCGTATATGGATTGTCGGCAAGAATATTCAGCACAAAACCAGCTACAACGCCGACTGTTGCCACGACTGCAACGCGACGCACGCGCTGCTTCCATAGCTTCATTCTTTTTTTTGTCAGCTTGAATCGTTTCATCGATTAACTTGCCGCCAAATTCCCATCATTCTGAGTTGGTGGTGCCCACAACTGATTAAGCGAATCCAATATAGCGTTGCCGTGTGGCAACGCCGCAAATTGCGTCATACGGCCTTCCGCAAATAGAACATCGGCTTTGCAGTCTGAGGTCAAACGAGTTAGACACTCTGTTCCTTCAAGCGAATCGAAATTTTTCAGCGCATCATCAAAGCGATCCAGCATCATGTTGCATTGCAACAGAGCAAGTTCAATAGCAGGAACATCTCCGAAGCAACGCTTCGCATGATTCAGATACTTTTTCGCCATTCCAGGCATCGCCGTTGACATGTAAAGCGACGCCAGTCCAAGGATGAGCCCAGCGCTCGAGCTGTGATTTTTCAAGGCCGACAACAGCACCTTTTCTGCGGTGCTGTAGTTGCGCAGGTGAAAGTAATAAATAGCAAGTGCCTGTGAAACTACTGGCTGTACACTGGCTTGCTGATTGAGGTCAACCAATGCTCGCAAACCTGTTTCCATCTTTTTGTCGATCATGTTTTTGGCCGCTATGCGTACCTTCTGCAAAACTGGGCTCGACCAAAATTCACGAAGCGGCCTGACCGCGCTCTTGAACGCCTCACCCGTCAGCGGCTTTCCCGCGATTGCGGAAAATCCTACCGATTGGATTGCAGCCGCTTCCGCCTGTTGCTCGTGTGAACAAACGGCGACGGTTGGCGTCAACGCGCAAAGCGGGTGTTGAAACAATCGCGCGATTGAGACGGATACCGGTAGACCGAAACTGGTGTCCACCGCAATCAGATCAGCCTTTCCCGTCGATACAAGTTTGACAACTTGTTCCACAGTTGAGCACATTTCGACCGTCTTGCCGCCCATATTTCTCGGTAAGTCACGGTACATCAGCGACGTACCGCCAGTCGCATCCGTTAGAAATGCAACGTGGAATAAAAACTTGCCGTCTTTCATTAGAATTCCCATTAAAATTGCGATGTGCGAGCTATATTATTATAGCATTGTTACGCTGTAGCTGATAACTGATGGCAACTACCGTAAAGGACTCCGAAATCTGGAGGAATTTATCAATGAACATACTCGTGATCGGTTCCGGTGCCAGAGAGCACGCATTGTGCTGTAAATTGGCCTCATCCCCCCAAGCCAAGAAAGTGCAGATCTGGCCGGGCAATGCCGTAACGCAAAAACTGTTTCAACCGTTTCCGTCACCCGCACAAACTTCCATGCCAGAACTCGCGAAGGACATCAAAAAAGCTGGCGTCGATTTAGTCGTTGTCGGTCCCGAGCTCCACTTAGCTGCTGGACTGGTTGACGAGTTACACGCACTCGGTGTGACAGCTTTTGGTCCATCTGCACAGGCTGCACAACTTGAAGCATCCAAAGCGTTTGCGAAAGATGTTCTCGCAGCCGCCAAAGTTCCCACCGCTCGTTATGCCGTCGCCCACTCGCGCAAAGAGTGTGAAATGAAAGCGCACGAAGAGTTCGAAAAATTCGGCGGCGTGGTTTTGAAGGCAAGTGGACTTGCTGCGGGCAAGGGCGTTTTTGTCTGCGAAAATCGCGCGTCGCTCGATGAAGCATTCAAGATGCTCTACTCGGACATGTTCGCACAATCGACTTCACAAGTCGTAGTCGAAGAGCTTATGCGTGGACGAGAGTCTTCTCATTTTACTTCAGTTGGTCGCGCAGGTCTTGTGTCCCTTGGATTTGCGGTTGACTTCAAACGCCTTCAGGATGGAGATCTCGGTCCAAACACGGGCGGCATGGGGTGTTACACTCCGGTACCTTGGTTGCCAAATGATGCTGATGACATCGTCATGAAAACTATAGTGCAACCGACAATCAACGAACTGAAAGCTCGAAAGATCGAGTACCTCGGATGGTTGTACACCGGATTGATGTGGACAAAGCAAGGCCCAAAAGTTGTCGAATTCAATGTGCGCCTAGGCGATCCCGAAGCTCAAGTACTCACCGCCACCGATGACAGCGACTGGCTCAACTTGATTTTGTCGCAATGCGGCAAGCAGAACCAAAGTCAGCTGAAGAGGAATTTACGCTCGTCTGTTTGCGTGGTGGCCGCGTCGGAAGATTATCCGTACGGAGGCAAGAGTTCGACACCGTCGCACTGGCCCCTAGCAAAATTTGCGCGAGGATCCGAGGATGTCAAATTGCTCGCCGCATCGGTAAAATCAGGCCAAAATCCCGAGGAAATCGTCTCTGGATCAGGGCGTGTTTTTTCCTGCGTTGCCGTCGCTTCCAGCTTGAAAGAAGCCGCGACGAAAGCGTACTCACTAGCGCGCGAAGTTAAGAATCAGTGGCCAACGTGCCAGATGCGAACCGATATCGCCGGCGAGTTCTTGAAATGAAAAATAATCTCGATCTCAACGATATCCTTCGACAGTTTCGCAACGGCACACCACTACTTCATCCGACCGACACCATACCGGGATTGAGTTTTTATCCGGGAATGGGGCGCGCAAAGGAGGCCGTTCTCAATCTCAAAGGCTACGACGATCATCGCCCGTTCATCGGACTGGTGAGCACTCCCGAGATGGCCTTCCGACTTTGGGAGCCCTTGCCCGACGGGTGGTCTGAGCGTTTAAAGAATGTGTGGCCCGCACCCCTGACGGTTCTTTATTCGGCCGGCTTGCGCGCACCCGCAAGTCTGACTTCGCACGACGGGCGCATTGCATTTCGCTGCCCTAAACTCTCGGAAGACGCATCATGGGTCTATCAGTTAATCGACCTAATGAATGAACCCATGCCATCCACCAGCGTGAATAGCCGCGGCATGCCTTCAGCCCAGAATTGGGACGAGGCGACTCGATGGTGTCATGCACAGAAGCAAAACTGCATTATCCCTGATATCATTGCACCAGTAACGCACGCGTCGCGGCCATCAACACTGATTGAGCTTTTACCGAATGGAACATTCAACGTCCTGCGTGCAGGCGCGTTTGCAACTGATCAACTTCTCTGATCCTTCGAGGTAGTCAGATGTTTGACAACAAAGCAGTTCCCGTCGTCGTACTTGCAAGTTCGTCTCCACGCCGATCTGACTTGCTCAAGTCCGCTGGCATCAATTTTGTCACGCAAAAGCCTGACGTAGAAGAAGTTCGTCGCCCTAACGAACTATCAACAGACTATTGCGTTCGTAACGCTCGCTCAAAGGCTGAGTGGTGCGTAGCACATTCCAATCACAATCCGGCTATCTTCATTTCCGCTGATACCATCGTGTGTTTAGGCAACGAAGTTTTCGAAAAACCTACGGATGATCAGCATGCTTTCGAAATGCTCTCCAAACTATCCGGCAAGACGCACGAAGTTCTCACGGCCGTTCACATCATCGGCAGACGCGACAAGCAACAACATTCACATGGCTTTCTTCAGTCCACCAAAGTGACATTTAAACATTTGCATCCTGATGAAATTTGGCACTACATCCGCACCGGCGAAGCACGAGACAAGTCTGGATCCTACGCAGCTCAAGGCGCAGCAGGCTACCTCATCAGCAACATTGACGGTTCTTACAGCAATGTGATCGGGCTGCCGGTTACTGATGTACTTGCGTGTTTGGAAAAAGAATTTTCATTTCGTCGTTGGCCAAACCGCAGCTAGGGAACGGGCCACCAAGTCACAGAAGAATTGTAGTAGTCGTCTTGGCGAATAGTCGAAATCCACAAACGATCACCGTCGTCAATGTGGATGTTTGTCGGCTCAAACAATTTTTCGTTCAAATCCACATCCTTATCATGCTGCATGTGGAAGCAAGAATTTGCCGTAAATCGGCGAAGTTTCCTCTGCTTGCGATCCAATACCCAAACGTATTTTCCGTCAGGCGTCGCACCGATACCGCTGATGCTTGTGGGAGACAAGTCCTTGTCACCTTCTACGTAACATGCTCGTATGATGCGACACCTCGCTATATCTTCTTCGGTGCAACTCATACGGACAATCGGAAATCCAGCAGCGGCGGTTGCCACCCAAAGCTCCGGAGACTTACTCTCCCATTTACTTGGATGAACCTTCGCCAGCCCGACAAACTTCATCTCGCCAGCCTTCACCATCGCCGACTTGAATTTTGCACGGAACGACTCGCGTTCTTTTGCAGTCGCCTCACCGCCGCGATCCACCGGAGGACGCAACGTATCCCACACGATTGAGTGCCGCGAAAAGTGGGCTTTGTTTTTCAGTGAATAAGTCACAACTTCGAGGCCCACCCCATCTAGGAGAAGCAAGACATCACCATGTACTACTGCTCCTCGCCAAGGTCGTGCTTTTTCACCTTCGGCGCCAATTTTTACCCGTTCACTTGCCGTCATCGGACCAAAGACTTCTTCCCTATTCTTGCCCTCTGGCTTGAATGGGGACGTGATGAAATATTCTTTGCCCTCGATAAATTGGTAGATCGTACCGCGATCGACGGTCACACCAGAAATCGTTCTTTCAATGGTCTCGAGGCTATTCAATTCAGCCAAGGGCGGTAGGCCCTCGGAGAACCCGCGATGCGACAGAACTGCCACCAACATGACGGCCAATCTTTGCATTTTACAAACATGTAACTTCATAGAATGCAAATCCTTGAAAACAATTTCTACAATCCATTTTATCCCAATCGCAGACCAGATGACCGCACTGGGTCAAGTTTACCTAGCAGCACTCGTGCAGCTACGACCCATCATTCGTCATCATCTCTTGATACAATTATTATCGGTAATGTACCCGACCAATTTGGGGGCAATTGTGGCATCTTCCAAAAGAGATCTCTTCGAGCAGTATCTAAGCACAGATCAGCATGCAGAACGCATGACTATCTTGAGTCATATGAAGTCCGCAGGCGAATCGATCCCGTTCAAATGGGTTCGCGATCTTCTGGAAATGAATTTGTTGGATACTGAAAAATCCGAATTGGTTTTACTCGCCAATGCCGAAAGCAAGATCGTTTTGGAAGACTTCCTCACTCGCAGCATCATGGACTGGTCGCAAGACGTTGCGGCAAGTGCTTTGCAACGGTGGGTCACTCATACCGATCATCAACTAACGCATCGCTGGTTGGCCGCGTCAATGCATCCCAGCGTGCCTCAACGCTTGCGTTACGCCATTCTCAATCGTGCCGACATCATCGGTGGCCGCGCGATGGTTGAATCAAACGCAAAAAATAGCAATCTCGACGCCTTGTCCTCGACCTTTCATGCATTGCTCTTGCGTCGCTGCGTCGAATGGAACGTGCAAACATCGCAGGCGGATGCGCTGGCAGACTCGATCTTCCAAAACGCCAAAAAGTCGCACAGTGGCGTAGAACGGTCATCTGCTGAGGCCTTATGCTATTTGTTACGATTTAAACCTGAGAAAGTGCAAGATACCGTACAAAAGCAGCTCGCTTTTGACTCGTGGATTGAATTTGCGAAGATTTCGGTTCAGCAAAACGAAGATCCTAACAAGCTCGTGACGGATACGCTGGGCGCTTCAAGCAAGAAGAGCAAAAAACCGACACTCGCGAAGCTGGCAAACTGGCCAACGCTTTGGACGCGCAGCAAGCTTAACGTAGAGTCACTTAAAGAGTGCCTCCCCACCTTAGCCGAACTTTCGCAATCTCACGGTAAGCAAGATCCATTTGAGTGGCACCCGTTTTCACGCCTACTTTCCGGGGTGAGCGAATCCACTTTAGAAGATCTATGCGTATCAATGACCCAGTCGGAAAACTTTTTCTTTGCCCTCAAGATCAGCGCACCGTACCTGACACGCCCGCTCAGCAATAACATCATGGGAGCACTAGCCACCGCTTTGTCCAGCGCGTCGTCACCAGCCGAAGCCTTGTTGGCTCTTCCGCATGATATTCGCGCCGCCGTAGGATCTGCGGGCAAGACTGGCGACAAAAACTCACCGCTGCAAAATGAAAAAGATTCCGTCACCAATTGGACGAAAGACCCGGCATCCTTCAATGCAGGCGCCCGTTGGAAATTTTCACCTGAGGCCCAAAACGGCGACGATGATGCAACGATCGCAAGATCGCACTTTTTCGATGTCGCTTTTCGTCGCGGCACACTTCGTCGCATCAACAGTCCGTCGTTTTGGGATAAGTTGTCAAATGCGTGGACCAATCCCAGCGCCTCTATTTTGGACGAACTAACTGCAGCTGCTCGCAAGCAACCCGCGCTGCTGCAGCTCTCGTACATTCACACTCTCTCGCGCTTTAAGGGCATTGAACCGGCCGCACTCAAACTCTTGGACTATAGTCGCAGCCACTGTGAGGAACAAATCGCCGCAGTACTTCACGCTCTCAGCGGAATCGGCACTACCCGCGCGTTGCAGGACCTCGTCTCATTTGTGACGCGACCGAATTTGAATATTTCATTGAGACTTGAGGCATGCCAGTTGCTCAAAAACCACGATCTGAGTGCTGTTCAAGCTGAGCTTCGCAGCGCCACGACGGATCTCAACCTTTCAGGATCAGACGGTACGGAAGCGGAAAAGCAAGAACTATTGGACTCGATCCGCACGCTCGTCCGGCCATTTGCGAACATACCATCCAGTAATAACGCCGTGCCAATGGGTGCGACCGACGTTCCTGCAAATCAGGCGGCATTGGACGAAGCTTTGATGAAGCGCATTCCGACATACCAGTCGATGTCTTCCGAAGTGAAACGTGCGCTGCGCACGGCTGAATTCTTTCATGCGCAAGTTACACGAACCCAAGCTGGTATGACTATCGACCTCAGCCCGTTGATTGACATGCAGTATAAATCGCTAGAACTCACCTTCCGCGAACAGTTTGAAGACATTTGCAACAAAGTGATTAACCAAGGCCAGATTCAACGGCGCCTTGACGTAATCGGTTACGCTCGTCCGATCATCCCGCAGATGGACCAATTCGAATCCTTCATCGCGGGATTACCTGTTGTGAGCAGCATTCCATTTTTCAGCAAATTCAAAATGCGCAAAATGTTGCGGTCATTGTGCCAGTTCCGTCCGGGCAAACGATTTACCCTCGATGGGCTGAAAGCGTTCGCGATCTTTTTTCTCTGCTTCAGCAGACAAAAGTGCAAATACGGTTTGGAGCGTATGTTCCCGCTTCCGTTTACTTCGGACGAAGACTTGGCGAAGTTTGCCAAAGCACTGCACGTATTTCAGGATTTCCGCAACCGCGCTGCCCATGAGGGCTTCCAGCCCGACGCTCGCAACAACGTTGACGGCATTTGGCAAATGACTGCCGAAATCTACGAATATGTGGAGCAGGTTCGCAAATTCTTCGCACAGGCAGGAATGAGCGGAAAATCATCTTCTCACAGTCACAATCATCATCGCGCTTCATAATGTTTACAAAAGAAGAGGGCCTTCGCCGATTGTGCGAAGGCCCTTTCTCATTCGGCAAATCACTCAAATTCAACAACGCCTGCTGCGTCAAAATCAAAACCAACGATTGTCGTCACGTCGTCTTCGATTGACTTCACGTCCGATTCTTTGAAAGTACCCGCTGTACCGTATTCGGCTGGAACGGACTTCAACTCATCACAACCAGTGGTCGTTGCGAGTGAACTTGCATCGTAACACTTGCCCGTGCCCCACTCCATGCCTGTAACGTCTTGGCATTCGGTTGACGAACCAGGGACTGGCGTTCTCGCTTGGAAATTAACCACTTTACCGTTAGAGCGAGCGAACATTGCGCAGTTGGTTGAACCGATGGCTTCGTCAGTAAGACCAAACGAAAATGCACCGGTGGACTTATTGGCAATGATGCGGTTCGCCGTTCCGCTGATGAGGCTGCCGTTTGGACCGACTTGGAGTGAGCGGCCGACAAACCACACTTCGGCTTCAGACGAGTCCGCTGCGGCTTTAGCCATAACGATACGGTCACCTTGACCACCGGTAGTAAGCTCTTTCGCATCACTGGTAATGTACATTAAGTAGAAGCTGTCGCCGTCTTTGCCGAATGCCATCTTTTGCGAGCCGCCACTTGAGGAAGTAGGCGTGGATTGACTTTCCCAGCAGTTAAACTTGCCGACAAATTTTGCATCTTCAGACCCAATCGTGAAAGTCTGCGTTACTTCGACTGACTCTTGGTTCCAGCACTCCTTGGGATCATCTTCGCGCTCGCCGATTCGCGTCTGCACTTCGGCCATCGCTTTGTCCAATACATCGATCCAATAGCGGTAGTAAACGGGTCCTGCAACTTTGCCCGTCTCGTCCTTTTTGAAGACGTAATTTGTGATGTACGTTTTGAATGCCTCTTCCGTCGAAGCGCTGTCCATGAGTTGCATGAATTCGCGGGTGCCATGCAGCGCCGTTCCCGAGGCTAGCCCTGCTGGTAGAGCCCCGTCAACAATCGGAGCGACTGCTGGAGCACCAAAATCGTAAGTTTCTTTTGAACAGCTGATCGACAACAAAGAGAATGCAATTCCCGCTAATTTCAAAAACATGATCCTAACTCCTACGAAAGGTTTCTGCTGAAATTATACAACATTTGCCCACCACTCTGATCCATGCAGCGCAAAATTCACCACTCCGATACTCGTTGTCAAAACCTTCGTCAAAAGAACGTCAATATCTCGTGGTAATCATTCACTTTTCACTGTGAATATGCCGCCACAATGTTGGCAAGGAGATTGCTTGCTTAAACTTACAACCATTTTGGAAATCGCTGAGATACGTGGAATTCAATTACTTTCTTAAGGAATAGTCGAAAAGGAATGATGGCCGTGTCGCTGAAAGTGACCAAAATTTCGACAGCAATTTCCGCAATGATGATTGCGATTTTTGCGATGCCACATTTGGCCTTGTCTGAAGGCCTGCGAATGGACATTTCCGATCCAGCAGAACCTGTACCCACTTCGTGCTTAGCGACCGGCAAAGCATGTTCCGCTGAGCGTTCCACCGTGAACGGGCTGATGGTCAATCCGGCATCGCTTGCACCCTTAGGATTGGCCAAAGGCGCGTTGCACATGAACTTTGGCAGCATTATCGAAAACACCACCGAGACTCGTAATGCTGTTCGCACTGACTCCAGTCAATATTCTCTCGGAGCGGGTCAACAGTTTGGGTCCATCGGAGTGGGCTTTTTGATCAGCGGACGTCAAGCAGGTAGCGCTGCAGAATTGAACCCTAAGCTTGACCAAAATTCAGAACAAACACAGATCGGCAGCACTTCCGTGAAGGCAGCCGTCGCTCTCACACAACAACTATCTTTTGGTATGAGCTACGGACAAAACTACGTCACCCAAACCGCGTCGGCAAATGGTGGTTCTGAGTCAACTCGCAAAGTCGATCAACGCTTTCGCGGCGCCACTGCCACTTACGGTGTGATTTATGGCGACCCGATCTATTCGACTATATCGTTCATGCATCGCCCTTCGTCACAGCTTAATCCCGATCTCAACGCACAAGACTCTTGGACCAACACAATTTCAAACACTCCTAAGAACACCGACAACACTCACGATCAGTTTGTGATACCTGCGAAAACCACCATTGGTTATGAAACCGTTCTATCAGGTGGTTTTCTTCGCACTTTGGTGTTTCGATCAGATATCTCCATCATCGAGCCTACCAAGGACACGTTCGCCTTTAACGCAAGCTACATGAGCTATCGTCAGGATCGTTCATCACTCGAAAAAACAAACGCAGCGTACCAATTTTCGCCGAGCGCCGGTCTGACTCTCAATCTATTCAAATCATTTATTTTCAATGATTTTTCTATTGGCGCATACACAGATGATGCTCGCAGTTCAAAACTCGACGGAAATCGACATTATACCTATGGCGTTGCCAAGCAGTACCAGATTTTGGACTGGGAATTCTCCTGCAACATTTCCGTCGATCAGTCGGAAAATACCCGGCGATATCTGATCAATTTTTTCTGAATTTCCGTCATAGATATGGCGAAAGCATGCGCGCAGCATTGTCGCGCAATTGCATCCATGTTGGCCGACTCTTGAGATCGTCTCTCGTCAATCGTTTCGATGCGCCACGCTTTACATCAAAGTGATGTGTAAGAACTTGCGCCAACTTCGTATCATGCACTTCCAGATTCAATTCAAAATTTAGCCGCAAACTGCGAGCATCCCAGTTAGCCGAACCGACAAAACTCCACATATCGTCCACGATCATAAGTTTGCTGTGATCAAATGGAGGGGGCGACAAGTATACGCGGCAGCCGCTTTTTACAATTTGCGGCATGATCGTCATCGAAGCCCATTGCACAAATGGCACGTTGTTTTTTTCCGGCACAATCAATTCAACCGTTACGCCCGCCAAAGCCGCACAACGGAGCGCCGTAACTACGTCTGTGTCGGGCACAAAATAGGGCGTACAAATCTTCACGCTTTTCTTGGCCAACTTCAGCGCGCCAATCAGTACCCACTTCGATCGTTCAAATTCCTCATCAGGCCCGCACGAAACCACTCGACACCAGGAATCAGCCGTTTCGTTCGCATCAACTTTAGACTGCGTGTACCACACGCTTGGACTCAGCACTTCGCCGGTCGTGAAAAACCAGTCTTGCGCGAACGACTCAATTAGATCGCCAACCACTGGCCCCTTAACAGAAAAGTGAATGTCTTCCGTATAGGTTCGCCTAGATTTTTGTAAGCGGGCATCATGACGGTCGCGAATGTTCAATCCGCCAGTAAATGCCGCTTGTCCATCGACAATCATGAGCTTGCGGTGGTTCCTCAAATTGAAAAAGCCAAATTGCCATGGCCAAATGGAGTTGAGAAAATACGCATGGGGGATGTGTGCACGACGGAGATGCGACGCAATCGAAGGCAGGCGATAACGCGCACCCACGCCATCGATGAGCAACCGAACCTGCACGCCACGTTGCATTGCTGCACGCAAGGCCGTGATGAACTCGCGAGAAGTCTGCCCCCAGTTCATTATGTAAGTCTGCATGCAAATAGATCGAGTTGCAGAATTGATGCTAGCAATCATTTCGGGATACGCTTGTTCTCCTCCGAAGAGGGTTTTTACTTGGTTGTTCGGTAACAACCGCTTGTCAATGATCTTGTTCACCAACCGCGTAAACTCGGAAATTTCAGATTCTCGTTTAGCATCTTTCGCATCATGAACATGCACATGAACTTGCGTCATCCGGCGTTCTTTGATTTTCAATTTTGCAGCCTTGCGAGTGATGCGATTGATGCCAAACATCCAATACGCAACAGCACCGATGATGGGCGAAAACCAAATCACCCCCAACCAAGCAAAGGCAGACTTAGAATCACGTTTGCGCAAAAGCACATGCATCGATAGACTCAGGGAAACAGAAATGTGCAGAAGTGCCGCTTGGATGGTTGGCAAGCGAGTCAAAACGGTGAAATCAAAATCAATAAAACCCATCCATTGAACCTCTAACTATCCGAAACTTAAGGACTTTATTTTCGGCCTTCAGATTTCATCGCAACGTACCGATAAGTGTACCACGCGCTCAGCTAAGGAATCGATCAAATCGAAAGGTGATGATGTTATCGCGAATTCAATCATGGATGTTTGCCGCTATCGTCGCATCACCGTACATCCACGCGTGCAATGACCAAGGATTTAAAAATGCAGCAGGTGGCGAAAACATTCGCCCCGCGGAATCACCGCAGCCGCAAGCTGGATTTGGAACACGCCCAGAAGCACAAGGGGGCGGTGCAACAGATTCTTCCGGCAGCAATATTTGCCAGAACGGCGGACAGCTAAACGTAGTGTTGGTGTTTGACAATTCTGGCTCGCAATCAAATAGCGATCTACAGAGCATGCGTGCAGGAGCATCAATCCTTCTTTCCGAACTCAAGACGATCGGTGCACGTAGCAATTCGTTTGCCGCGAATGTCTCCGTAGTCTATTTCTCCAGCTCAGCGTCGATTGGCTCGAATCGTTGGGTTGATGTTGGCAAGAACGCAGCTGGAGCTGAAGCCGACGTAAATCAAGCCACAAGTAAGCGTGGCGGCGACACGTTCTACGGTAACGCCATCCAACGCGCCAACGAGCTGCTCCGCGAAAAAGGAGCATCACCGGCAAAACAGGAGCAACGCAATTACGTCGTTTTTCTTTCCGACGGCGAACCCGATGATAAGGACGCAGTTAATAGCTCGGCTCAGTCCCTGATCGACCAGACAGGCGGCGTATTCCTTACCATTGGTACTGGCGGAACCTCATTTCCCGTACTGCAATCAATGTCAAACATGGTTTCTTCTCAGTTGCCCGCGGATCATCGCGGACAGTTTGCCGTCGCAAAGGACCAAACCGCATTGGCGGGAGTCTTTCGGCAAGTAGGTGATAAATTCAAGGCACTCTGTCCCAGTCCATAGGCAATGCCGTTCAAGCTTAGATTTGCAGCCTGATTCCACCCATATATCCATTGTCTTTGCTCGACGAATTTAGCTGCTCGTCTGCATCTATCTTTCTTGCGCGTTGGTCTTCATATTGCGAAACAAACAAACGCAAAACCGAAACGTCCACAAAGGCCCCGTATTCAACGCGTATGCCGCCATAACTTACCGACTTTGAGGCCACTCCCGTTCCCTCATATTGCAACCACTCACCGTTCACACCGAGTGCGCCAATCAAATAGAGCTGCAGCTCTGCACCGAAGTATCTACCGGGCTCAATTGACGGATTTTCTGCATCATCGACAAAAGTATCCGTAACGCGCTCTTTGAAAACGCCATATTTCCCGACCAACATCGAATCTTGGATCGACTTTCCAAGGATGCGAATGTTCAGGCCGTAGCGATTGGAATACTCCGAATTTCCGTCTTGGTTGAATGCCATCAACGTGGCCGTTGTGGTTCCCACTCTATTCATACGCGTGGAACCCTCAATTCCGATGTCCACATTTAGCATGCGCCAGCCGACGGTACCGCTAAACAAATTAGTGAGATACATGGATGCTTTGCCACCGCTCCATTTCTTTGCGCCCGCGGTGTCGTCACTCTTTGCAGCACTTTGTCCCTGCTGCATTTCCAAGCCCAGCTCAGGTCGAAAGCGATCCTGATTCGGGTTCGAAAACATGGCGAGCCAGACGTCCATCGCCTTCATTCGTTCTTTGATGCGCAACCACTCCGTAAGAATCCAACGCGTATTCTTGCGCTCCTCTTGCGTTTTTTCGACGTAGTTCACTATGATGGTGTCAGCAATGGCCGAGCCCGAAACGAGGCCCAAGAATACGGAAGCGCAGATCGACTTTAAAACTTTCATGCTACACCTCATCCAACCCTCGGTGTTTGCGCAAGCCTTGAAACAAGGCCCCGCAAGGGTTTTCGACGGAACAGGCGATTAGCTTTAAAGTATCAGTTTTTTTGTTAGAATTTCAGCGTGTTACGAGTTTGCCACCTTTGGCTTTCCATTCCTTTAATCCGCCCTCGAAGTATTTCAGGTTAGTGTAGCCATATTCGCGAAGAATGATCGTCGGTTCTTCCCATCGCGGACTCGCGGGTCCCGGTGCATAGATAACGATCATAGCGTCTAAGTTCTTGGGCAATTTATTCTTAATTTCAGATTTGAACTTGATATAGCTGACCGCACCCTTGATGTGACCGGCGTCAAAATCCGCTTCACCGTTTACGTCAAGGATCAGCGTCTTACCTTCAGCAACGAGCTTTTTCATCTCTGCGTAGCTCACTACCGCGGGCCGCGACAAAACCGCACTTGAAGGCATCGCTTGGGGCGAGGGACTTGGCAAATCTTTGGCCATGGCAAGCTGAGCGTACGCTGATGCAAGAACGAGCAAAATTACAGTCGCAATTCTTTCAAACATAATTTTCAAAACCAACTCTCCTACTTTTCTACACCTGCTTTTCTACAAATTGCCCGGCTAGAATTTTATCGATCGCTCCGCAGGAAGGGAATGTACATCCATCGCCTGGGCAATCCCCGCATCCAAAATGCAACGTTGCTTTATATTCAAAACATCGATGACTTCTTGAGCGCGTTCGAGCGAATCAAAGGCCGCCACAAAAATAGTCCCGTTTTGGTCGTTTGCCTTCATTTTTTCAGCACAACTTGAACACCATGAAGCGAAGAAGACAATCTTTTTTTGCCCTTGGCCATTCATCTCCTTTTGCAGCTCGCTCATGCTCATCGCCCTGCACGTATTGGTCGATGAATCCACTGCCTTCGCTTCAGCGAGCGGCGACAAGCAAAACGCAAAAAGCAACGTTAGGAAATTATTCACAACGCCTTCAGATACATGAGATTTAAGGTGCTGGCGGTTGTCGCATTGCGGCGATTGCCAAATGCCGCCTGCCGACTCGCGCTGACTCGCCAGCTTTCGTTCATGGCGGTCATCCACTCATGAGCTGCAAAGATGGAATTGGACTCTTGGTCAGCACCGCCTTTGGTGACGCCGCCAATCTCAATTGCCTCGACCTCGTCGTGGTACATTCCCACAACTGACTTTTGTTTCGCGGTCCATCCCGCTCCGACTGTAGCGGTCAAGCGCACGCCAAGTCCCGGCCTGTATGTGACGCCACCGATGACGCGATCAAATCCGTCCCACCAAAGAGCCGCAAGCCCTGCTCGGATGCGACTCATGCCGTACCATGAATCTATTCCCGCACGCATTTCAGAAAACCCATTTCCGTAGACATCTGATTGACGTTTCATGTCGCTCGTGTCGTGTAAAGAACGAGCGATGCTGTGCTTGTAACCGCCATAGATCTGCACTTGCGGCACAAGTGGACGGACAAATGTCTGCTGCAAAATGGTATACCGAGCCGTGATCATGGGATCACCGAGTCCTGATCGTCGAAAGTCTTCACCAACGTTGGACACAACTGGTACGCCAACTACCGCAAAAAATCCGATAACAGGCTGATAACCTGCACTCAAGCGAAACGTTTCCTTGGCGACAACCGCACCTGCACTGGATTCTCTGCCTTGTCCGTCTACATTGGCAAATTGACCACTGCGACCAAGTGCCAATCCAAGTTTGAATTCCTCATTGGGAAAGAGGACAAGACCCTCGTCTCCGCCGCTGCTGCACGATGCACAAGCCAACGCGGACGGTTCTCCCATCATCCACACTGAAACCACAATGACAATGAAGGAACGAATCATTAGTGCACGCCACCCGCGACAACAACCGGCACGGTGAAACGCTCGCCACTAATAGAAACATAAACGTCCCAGTCACCACCCATAATGAAGTAAATGCCGCTGACGTCAACAATTCCCACCGCCGCATCCACCACCGCAACAACCTGTTCATCGACGTAGGTACCATGACCCATGCTCGGCATTTGCGGATCTACAACAAGTTGATCGGCAACGCCCGCAACATCAAAGATTTGCAAACGAGCGCGGACAAATTGTTCTGCCGTTGGTTGGTCGCACCAAACCCATCGTAAATGCTTGTTCCCAGATTCAGACTTAATGGCGGGAGCCAAAGAAATCTCACGTTTCACAGCGTCGACATCATCACCGCACGCCGTCTCGATATTACCTTTGAAGAGCGCAATACCGTCGTTGCCATGAGATGGCTCATCTGATTTCTTCGATGGGCCACAACTTATCGTTGTGAGAACAATTGCCCATGCGACGTAATGTGCGAGTGCCTTCATTTGACTACTCGACATCAAACGCAAACACGGCCGACTGATCGCCCGCCAACTTAAGTTGGATTTCCCAATCGCCCACCATCAAAAACTTTACGTTTTCGATTCGGATACATGACTCGCTGACACGCACGAGTCTGGTCGGTGCGCTGCCATGTTCCATGCTTGGCATCCACAATTTCGCGTTCGCAATGTCCAATGATTGATCTGACCCAACTAATACTTGTGTGATTTGTTTGCGAATAGCAGAACCGGGAAAATTCATTTCCATCGCTTGTCCCGACGACGATTGCGCTGTTAGCGTTACGTTTTCACCTTCGAATTTGCATGACGATGCCGACGCTTGTTCAAACGACAATGCCATTCCGACAGCTATCCCAAACACCTTCAACACACGAACCTCCCCATCCAGTCAAATCGACAACTTCCGTCAAGAAACGATGGTGATTATCCCACGACAATTCAGAATATGCATCGAAGAAAATATCATTCATTCTTTAAGTTGTTTGAATTCGCAAACGACGTTCGTGGTATAGAGTAAACAGCAGAGTCACCGGAGATTTCAGCACTTCGGTGACTCTAATTTCACTTGCTAACTAGCAAACGAATCAAATAGCCAATTCGTCATTCAAACCTTCGCTGCGACAAGCCACCGATGCCTCACAGATCTCAGCCCCTTGTTCAAGGCAGGCGATTTTGATTGCCTTAACGTTATCGAAAAATGGTTGCTCAAGCCAAATCAGCGGATTTGATAATTCCACAAATTTTTTCGCACATGATTCAATTGCAAAATCAGGCAACTGGTTCGTTACAACTTCCTCAATACGATCACGGGCTGAGTCTATCTCCGTACTCGTCTGTACGCGAGTGAATATCTCGGACGCCACACTGAGAACACCCCAAATCACCGCTCCTCCGATGATCAAAAGAAAGCTGAACATGACCCCGAAAGTAATGGCGACGTTACGACCTGCTTTGGGGTTAGATCGAAAGTATCGATATAGCAAATGCAGATAATGAACTTTCATTATCCAGCCCTCCACAACTGTGCTTCTGTGACGGGAGGCTTTGATGTAGGAGCGACGTCGTTTTTGCTCAAAGCAATGATCGGCTGTTTTCCTGGTATCTGCTCTCGACTCAGCACTACAACTTCACCTCCGTCCAGTATTACCCTCTGCGCAAGATCATCAAGGACATCATCGTCTTCGTGATCTCTTTGCCGATGTCGTAATTCTACTTTTCCAGTTTGATTTTCGAATTTGCCGAATAAGTTAACATCATCGGCAACCAGAAGCTTCGCCACCTCGTTTTTTGAAACCATTTTTGCAATTTGTGCCACCGTCAGTGGAAGTCGGTGCTTGATCTCTGCAATTTCAAAATCTTGCATAGTCCTGTGAAACTTCTGCAGACTGCTCTTGGCAAGAAATGCGCGAATCACGGCGACGACGTCGCTCTGTGACTTGGTCAGATCAACATTGCGCAAATGCCTAATACTCAGCCCGATGCGACGCAAAACTTTTGCTACCGAACTGCAGATGTCTTGATCTCCGGTCAAAAATATCACGGTATCCTTGCCTCCATTCCGAAGTTCACCAAGTTCCAAGACTTGATCAAGCACTACTCTCTCATACTCATAACGATCGAGTGGACCCGCATTCGCCTTAAAGTTCATGGTCGGTAAACTACGGGTTTGATAGTTATCTCCGACCATTACATTCCATTGTGGTAAACGCAAATCTATCCAGACAAATCGATTGTGATGCTGTAACCATTTCAGGAGTGGCTTGACATGAAACGTATCCGCAACGACAGCAAGATGCTCCACGTCATGTGGAATGGGCATTATTCTGAACAAACCCTTGCGTCGAAAGATTCCAAAATTGCCTTTCAAACCTCGCAAAGTTTTCTGTTCCTCGAGGAGATTTCGAAACGGCAAAAGTATTTCGTCAATTTCTTCCACCGCGACAGAACTAATCATCAGGTCTTTCGCTGTTTCGACAGCCTCCCGAATTTGAAATGCTCGACCTGCTACATCAGGCGTTCGCTCGACATATACGGTAACATGTATGCCGCCCTTCGATTCCACGATGCCCTGGATGTGCGAACCTAAAATAGATTTCATTTGCTCCTCCGTCTTTCGTTTCAGTTTTGAAAACCGGCCTCTTGCTAGACTCCAACCATAATATCGTCAGAATATGACTTCGCATAAATAGATAATTTAGAGATTTATATTCGCTTATTGCGAACACCGAAGTGTGGGTCGCGCAAGCCGCTAGGACATCAACATGGACGCAAACAAATCTGCGCACATCGAATTAAATTTGAGTTTTGTTTGATTTTATGAATTCTCTCAAAATCGGGTGAGCCAGATAGACGACCATCGAATTCTGAACCACAAAAACAAAAAGCTCCGTGGCTGTATTTAGCCTCGGAGCCATGTGCATAAATTCTCAAACAACGGACGTTTACACTTGTCCATCTCGCAGTACTTCCGTCCAAAATTGTGACAAAATACCTTGTGCAGACCAAATTATGAGGAGGAATATCAATAATGAACGCTACGATCATGCTACGTATTTGCGTGTTGGCTATCGGTGTTTTAGCAGTCGCCTGCGAAAACAATGATAAGGGCAACGACGATGGAACTTGGAGTGGTTCCAATAGCGGTACTGGTACCGGCTCTGCCGGATCAGGGTCATTAGCCATTTCGGGTGACTTCAATTCCACCGCCCTGCTTTCAGGATCCGAACCAGATCAAATCGTCGCCGTTCCACTTTACAATGGCGCTGCCAATTCAAACTATTTTGGTCGTGCGCAATCGAACGACGTCGATGTCGATGGTTCGTTCAGTATGATCGTTACTCAAGACAACAAAGATGTAACAGATGTTGTCTTGATTGCTGTGAATTCTGAAAAAGCGGACGCCGAACAGTTTGTAAACTTCATAGGCTTGCCGACGTCCAATGATACCAACATGCTCAACTTACCCATGTCAAAAGACGATAATGACCTAACTCTCGGCGACGTAACTCTAGATTCAACCTCTACTGATGCAAAGAGTACAACCACAGCAACACAAGCGGCTGAGGATCTCGGAATCTCTGCAGATACCGCTGAACAATTCGCAGACACCGGCGGAGTTTTGCGTTCCCTCAAAAACATGATTGCAAACTGCGATCGCGAGTCAACCGAAGGACGTTGCATCGATGTACAAACTACTTTCAATTGGGACGGCGATGGCGACAAGTCTTTGAATAAGTTCAATGCTCCGACAGATTGGGCATATGACGGTTATTCTTTCATCATTGCCATGAAAAACACGAGCTATGACTTCGATGATGTCTGCGCAGCGAACAACCCATACGTCCTGACGTTCTTTCCTCCTTCTGATATCAAAGGCGTCAGCAATATCACCGGAAACATCACCGTTACTGCGGCCGCAGGTGTAAGCAACACGGGATTGACCGTCGTTAAAAACAGCACATCGAGCAAGCAATGCGAACCAACAGCAGGAACCACTTCGGACTCATATCTTGGATACAACAACGATAATCATTTCAACTTCATTCCTTTTTCCGGAGCTAGTTTCACAGAGGCAATTCCCGCGGGAGATTGGAAACTCACCGTTGCCGGTCCAAACTCTCTGTCAGAAACATACAAGTTTGATCTTGCCTCTGCGTCACCAATCAACAGCTCCGGCGTAGCAAAGATTTGGGTTCCCGTGCTCAAAGTCACCGCTGACGAGACGACCAAAGTTATCAGCAAAGTTGAAGTCAAGTTCTACACAAACAAGAAAGGAACTTGGGTCGAAACCACAGAGCTTGATGGATTCATTTCTGCAATAGGAGGAGAAGGCGAAGCGAACAACTCGTCTGCGGGAGGCATTTGGTTCCTGTTTGACGATAGCGGTCAATCAACACGCGTATCGGATGGATTCGTTCTCAGCCGCGTGGCTGGTACGAACACCTTTGCCGCATCGTCCACTACATTCACCAAAACATGGCATTTACCACTTGGCGACGGTGAAACGCGCACAACCGGTGTGAATTACGCTTCGTATCGCATCAGCTATTCCCTTCGCGGGACTCAAATCAACTTCGGTTCAAACTAAAAGAAATGGGGCCAATACGGCCCCTTTTTGATCTCAGTTCAATTTCAACGATTACTTGAAGCGGCAAACGACCTTTGTCGTTACAACTTTCTTACCCTTACGAAAGATCTCTGTCTGCTCGACTCGTTTGGGGTAAACAACGATGCTTTGCTCCCACGACTTCTCATCCACTTTCAATTCGTCGCAATTTTCCGCGAATGCGGTTTCCGATTCCGAATTACAGTAACTAAATCCATAGCCGCCGTCTTCAGTTTTCACTGTCTTTTCTTCAGTCGTAGGATCGTAAAAAAGTGGACCATCCCACATCATTTTCGCCTGTTCACCAACATAGTGTCCGTGCGGATTCACACCTAAATTGTTATCAAGTGCCTTTCCTGCAAATGCGATCGTCAATGTATCTCGATCGAATGCTTCTGTTGCGAAGTCACTGACAACCAACGCACAGGAACGATAGCTTTTCAACGTTCGCTTACCGTTCTTATAGACCATGCCGCTGCCAATTTTTTCGTGAAATTTTTCAATTTTTTTGTCGTAAATTGCACCGTCGGATGCGAGTGCTGGTAATGACAGAACCGAAAACATCATCAATGCAAATAACTTTGTAAAATTCATAGGGCCCCCAAAGGTTTGGTGTGATGGGGCTATATCGCACACCTATCGGGCGAATCACTGGAAATAACCTGAAGGATTGCGAGATCGTGCGTCAATTCTGAAGCACAAAATAAAAAACTCCGTGGCTGTATTTAGCCTCGGAGCCTTGTGAACCTTGTAGCATCAAAAAAGGAACTCTAACTTTCGGTTTCTGCCTCGGTGTGGGGCTTCCCCCAACACCGATTCAGATTTCGAATCTTAGTAATTTGCTGGTGAAAGAGCCTGGATGAACTTGCGCTGCGCGGTCTGTGCGAAGAAACCCGAAGTGATGTTCGTGTCGTTCGCGCGGGCCACATAAACAACTTCCATCAAGTGTGGGAAGCTGTAGGAACATGTTGCACAGTTCATGTTTGGCATTCCACCCATCACCGGTGCACCTGCCGGAACCGAGGTTACTTGCGTGCCACTTGCTTCGTCACGGTCGGTGATAAAGAAGGTACCAACGCGGAAGTAAGCATACTCAGGAAGACCGTTTGGCTTACGAACCGACAGAACCGTTGTACATGTCCAGAAGTTCGCTTGTACGGGCATACCCCAGAAGTTCAAGGTCAATGTGATGTTATTGATAACATCCAAGCGACCACCAACTGCGTTCTTACAAAGATCCCAGAAACGTGTGCGCTCGCGGCGGAATTCTGGCTCTTGGTCGAACAAGTTGATCATGATAGCTTCTTGCGCTTGTGGATTCTGACCGACAACGCTTGCATCTGTACCAACTGCCAAGTGGTTATTCGCCCAGCGTGCATCGGTCAAATACTTGAACAAGTTGTCGTTTGGTGTGAAGTTACAATACTTCAGTGGTTCACCAGCAGGCGACAACGCCATGAAGTCAGTGCTGAATGATTCGTCGCAACGTGTGTTACCGACGTATGTTGGGTCCGACTCAGTACGGATGCGGAATGCGTCGATCGTGCGACCAATGGTTGCGGATGACGAGTATTCCGTAACGTGCATTCCTTGTGGAACTGTGAACTTGTAGAAGTTACCGAGCAACATTTCGGTCGGCGCTTGACGCGTTGGCATCTGTGCACCTACGAAGTTGATCATGTCGGCGATACCTTCTTGATTGTTGGACAAGAGGATCGGACGAACGGTGATGCTCTTAATGCCTGCTGCCATTTGACCTTGCAAGCGTAGTGGCGACTGACATGGCTCGAAACGAGCTTGTGCGTCTTCACCTACTTTACACTCAAAACGAACAGCGCTTGCGTCAGCACCAGATACGGTGAAAGTAATTTGCATCTCGCCGTTCTGTTGCATTACGGATTGTGGGTTTTGCTTTTCCGCGATTACGGCCTGTGGCTTTTGCTCACCGCCGACGGGAACGACTGGCTTAACTTCAGAACCGAGGGTGATCATACGAACAACCGCTGCGGAAACTTTGCTGCCCTTCTTAGCGCGAACGCTTACAAGAACGGTTCCGTTCATACCCTGAACAACGTATCCGGTTTCAGGGCATGCTGCCCATTGAGCAACAGTGCTGCCCTGCTCTGCTTTACATTCATAAGTAACTTCGGTCTGATCGGCCTTGTATGTTACGAGGCTGGATCCACCTGCCTGATTTTGGACGCCGGTGATTTCAACGGTTGGGGCCGACTCTGATTGAGCTGGCTTCTTGTCTTTGTCAGATCCGCAAGCTGCCGCGAAGATCGCTGTCGCGCAGACCAGACTGTACACAGTTGAGTTTGAACGAAATGTACTCATGATGCTTCTCCCGATTATTGGTTCACGTACGGGTTTATATATGTATCCAGTCTTTTAAATTATTTTTAAAATGATTTCAAGCTTTTTATAATAATCATTAAAAATGCCTAGTATTTTTGATTATTTGCATGTGGTTTAAAATAGTATTAAAAAGCCCATCACATGCCTTCAAAGGCGCAAATCGGTATCATTTCGATCCCAGTCAAAGCCGGTCTGAAGCTGGGCGAAGGAATCGTGCAATGTCCAATTTTATCAGTCGAATCAGGGACTCAAATGGTACATAACTACATACGATCTCATGCGGTCAAATTGGTACGTCTATTGCTTATTGAAGACGATTCGTTTGGAATGCCCAGAGAGGGACTGGATATGAACCATAGGAATATGAATAGAGGCAGCTTCGGTGCGACGCTGAGCGTTGTTGCCTTACTTGCTAGTTCATGTGGCTTCTTTGAGCGCCCGAGTGCGAACTCCAAAAAGACCAACGACAAGCAGACAGCCTCCGAACAAGATGCCGAAACCGCTTCTAACTCGGTGACAACGGGCGGCACCGTGCCGACCGATATTTTCGTACACGCCGTAGAAGACGCCGTTGAAGGTGCGAGCTGCCGCATCGCTGGTGGTCAGACGTTTAATATGGACGGCGCTCGCTATGCTGCCTTTGAGAAGGGCGCGCTTTGCGTCGTTAAGCTTCGCACGCTTAACCTCGCCGGCGAAAATCCACGTTTCGCATTCGCAGCACAAAACGGACAGATCATCCCCATGACCCAGGTCAGTGCCAAGGTCATCGACGCCGAACACGCCGAGATCGAACTCTCGACCGAACAAATCGATACGATGTCCAATCTAGATCTATTCTTTGAAGGTGATGATTGGGGTGCGCCGATTCGCAACCGCACATCACTCAAGCCCTTGGACTTTTCATACTTCGGCACAGCAAAGATCAGCGTACCTGATTCACTAAAGAGCCAGTGGCAAGACAAGGCCGGCAAAACCGTACTTGAATCCGTGCCTATGCGAAAAGACGATGCAACCGGTGCGTTGACTTTCAGACGCAACGAACCGATTCCAGTCATCGTTGACCTAAATCTAAAACGCGCGCTACCGCTTGGCGCTGCAAAGGTGTGGATCGAATTGGATCAAACTTTTGCAGGTTCCGAATGTCTGTTTGGTGACCTGCACAGCAAGAGCACAGCCACCACCAACTTTTACGATTGGCAGCGTGCGGACGAACTCCGTCAAACGCTTACAGCGTGGACACATTCAGGTTCGGAGAACACGTTTGCACTTGATAGCAAACCATCATGCGAAGCATTGAAGACTTTTGCCGGCCAACTCACAGGACGCGTTTTGTTTGATGCCGGTATTGGCCGCGCCATCGTCAGTCCTTTCAAACTAAATATCGTTGCAGAACAAAGTGCCGCCGATTTCAAGCTAAACGCCGGCCAGCCGCAACAGCGAGACACCATCGAGATTGCCAACAATGCCAACATTCCCCTCGTCGGTTTGACGGCAACATTGCGCTTTGCGTGCAAAAGTGGTGAAGAGCTCATCGTCACAACTGACGCGCCCGTTCAAGCCAAGGCCAACGGCAGCAACGAGCTGACCTACGAAATGCTTCGCCAGAATCAGGCAATGAGCATCCGTCCACGCACGTCACTTGAAGCCGCCGCCAAAGTCCGTCTCGATGCCGCTGCATGCGCAAAATCGGGAGCAACATTGAGCGGACTGACCGTGCAGGAAACGGGACGAATGGGCTGGCCCAAGCAGAGCACCGAGCTAGCTGTGCCACAATTCGAAATCAGCGCTACATCTTCAACTCAAAAGGCCTTGCGCTAATATCCATCACATCCCCCCAGTTCATCATCAAATCCCATCACGGATGTTTGATGAACTGTGGTTCCATCCACATCTCCTTGATGTCTAATGCTTGCATGGACATGAAACACCAAAGGAGAACGTTCATGAAAAAAATTATCCGCGTTTTGATAACTTCCGTAGCACTGTGTGAACCCGCGATGGGCCAATCCGTTAGTAACCTTCCCGTATATGGCGAATGCGAAAAGGCATCCGACTACATCGAAGTAGCTGAAAAGTCCGTGACGATTCATTTTCAAGGTTCTAGCTACACGCCTCCTTGCCTGATCGTCAAAGCGGGTACCGAAGTTACTGTTTCAGCAAGCAACAAGCACCCACTCGAAGCGGCCGCCGACATTGACGGCATTGTGAACCCATTCCGTTCGACCGGCGAAAGTTTCACCGAAAATCAAACACGCGTCATGGATGTCGTCGGCTCGTTCGCATATTATTGCACGCGACATGCCGATCCTGAGACCGGCCAAGGCATGGGCGGAGTGATTGTCGTTATTCCTTGAGGGATCAATCGCAAAACGGCAAATGCGTCATAACGGGCGAGCCCGTCATACAGAGCGAGCCCGTCATACAGAGCGAAGCGATGTATCTTGAGATTCTTCGCTTCGCTCAAAATGACGACTCTTCGTTCGATTTGTCGTACTTCTCAGATTTTGCGAATTCCGCTTTGCGTGATGCACGCGCGCACCGGCATATCGAAGGACTCGCGCGGCACAGTCACATTGCAAAGACCGCTATAGGTGACCGCAATGGCCATGGCATTTTCATGTTGCGCCAAAAAGCGATCGTAATAACCACCACCATACCCGAGCCTAAATCCTTGACTATCAACGGCGAGCGCTGGAACCACTATGAGAAGATTAGTAAGATTCTGCACTTCAGTTTGGCTCAAAGTCTTTCCGGTGGGTTCGCTAATGCCATATTTGTTGGTCGTCATTGAATCACCATTTTTCCAACGAGCAAACTGCATTGTACCGTCAGAATCGATGATCGGCAGATAAAACTTCAGCGAGCGAGCCGCATCCATTTGCGCCCAGATTTGGACCTTTGGCTCAGACTTGTATCCGTAAAAAATAAAAATGTGCTGTGACTGATGTTCCGTCGCGAATGACTCAAGCGAACGAACAATGGCTTGATCCCACCGTTGCCGTTCCTTCGACGGAAAAGCGTCACGCTTTTGCATCAGCTCTTTGCGCAGTTTAGATTTTTCTTGAGAAACTTGAGCGCTCATCTATCACCCAGAAATGCAAAACCCACCTCCGAAGAAGTGGGTCCAAACTCATACTCTAAAATCCAATGCTGGGTTACTGAACAGTAACCGTCATCGGTGACGAGTATTCCCATCGGCCGGAAACTTCCGAGAAGGCAGCGACGCGCATTTGGTATTGACCCGCGGTCACGCCAGTGATCTGCACCGAGTTGCCGGAAGTAGCAAAGCGGTACGAAGGATTTGCAAAGCTGTTGGAATTGGAAAACTCAACGCGGTAGAAAGCGACTTTGTCGTCACCCTGCCACGAAACCACTGCACCTTCGCTGAGCGATCCACCCGCAGCTGGTGCCGTTACGGTTACATTACGACGCGAAGGACTTGCAACGCTGAAGCTGCGAACTTCGCTCTTGCCGTCTGCGTTCTCGACCTGCCAGTACCATGTACCGGGATATGGATTCTTGAACGTGAATGAACCACGCTCAGATGTTACGCGCATGTACTCAGGAGACATGTTCGAACTGCGAGAAATGATGATTGCGCCGCCGCCTTCCCACTTGAATGGTGCGCCGCCCTTTGTTTCATCGTATGTCCAAGCTTGACCGTCGTTTGGCGTAATCATGGAGATCGTGCCAGAACCGGTTGCTTGCTGCGCGGGAGCTGCTTCCTGTGCAGGAGCTGCGTCGTTAGCTGCTGCTGTTCCTTCTGCTGGAGCACCTTCGGCGGGCGCGGCAGCTTGTTCTTCGGTCTTGGCCGCGTCTTCAGCTGGCTTTTCTTCCGTTGCTTCGTCTTTTGTTTCGGCTGTTTCATCGAACGGCAACGCTTCATCTGTGCTGCTGGTGTCACGCATCAAGTAGATGCCGAGTCCCACCGCAATCAAAACAACAACAACGCCAGCGATGATCAGCTTGGTCGGACGCTGTGAAGCAAATCCGCCTTCCTTGAAAATCTGGCTGACTGCATTTGTATTGGTACCGAAGTTAGATGAAAACTCACCCTTCAGATCCGCAGTGAAAGGATTGGTTTGCGCATTTCCTCCTTGTCCAGAGAAAGTGCTACCAAAACCTGTCTGATTGCTTTGCTGATCGCTCATACGCCCAACTCCTGTGGCTTATCGGCAGATTCTTTTCTGCCCCTTGTCACCATGGTGAAACACCAAATCTCGCCATGTACTTCGGCGCTATCCCAGAAAACTTTACAAGAATTCCATGCAACCAATGAAACGACTCTTTTTGTATCGTCTACAATTATAAGGACAGGCCACGAACCAAATCAAGGTACGCACTGAATATCAACGCTTCCAAGACATGAAGCATCAATTGTAAATGGCGGCAATTAAATTGAAACACTAAGAATTGTTTCGACTATTGCAATTTTGCCAAAATTTCGCCGAATGGCCCCTGCATGGCCAATTCAGCCACATAGACGCTCCGCCCGAGATTTCGAAATAGTTCGGTCGACCGCAAAAAATCTTTTCGGGTCGTGATTAGGTAGGTCATTTCTTTTGGCAAGTTCGCAAAATCAGATGCTTCGAATTCGTGATGATCAGCAAACGCAAGAGTCATTGCTGGGTTGACACCAAAATTACGCAGATCGCTAAAAAATTGTTCGGGACGACCTAGTCCGCAAACGGCCACAGTGTTCTGTGGAACGACGGAACCAGATATATGAACTCCCGCAACTTGCTTGAGAGCTACGATTCGCTTTTCGAATGACTTCGACGCCACAACTGCTGGAAACGATGGCGTCGGCCTGCCATTTCCACCGACGGCAACAACCACGGAAGCACGTGATAGTGAAGACATTTGTTCCCGCAACATCCCAAGTGGCATAGACCGTTCTTCCGACAAGTCGCGATCAGCCGGAAGCAAGACGATGTCTAGGTCACGCCACAATCGGCGATGCTGAAACCCATCGTCCATGACCCAATGAGTAATGTTGCTGAATTCAGCTATCATGCTTCGAACTTTCAGCGCGGTCGCATGACGGTCTGCACCAACAACAATGGGGACATCTGGTAGGGCCAACGAAAGCTCCATCGCCTCATCACCCGCAAAACCAAATCCTAGTTTGAATTCGCCGTTCACTAAAACAGCGGTTGCGTCGCCGTCTAACCGATGGGCGTAGCCACGCGTCAGTACTGCCACGTGCGTGCCTCGGTTTCGCATCTCTCGACAAATGCCGATAACAAAAGGAGTCTTGCCTACGCCGCCCGCGTGAATATTTCCGACTGAGACAACGATTCCGGGCAATTCCTTTTGCGGCAGAACACCGATATCAAACAGGAAGTTGCGCAAGCGCACAACAAAGCGAAACAGCAAGCTGACAGGCATCATGATCATGACAAAGATAAAACTCTTTGCGCTCGCCGGCAATGACGCTTGTCGCAAAAGTAAATTTGAAAGGGATGAGTTCACGCGGTCCCAACCCCCGCCGAAACAAAATCGCGATATCGATCATGCCGCATCAAGTCAGCATGCTTTCCGCAATAGATGCGTCGACCATTTTCACAAAACCACACTTCATCAAACTCGTGAAGTCCATCGAGACGATGCGAAACTGCTACCACACCTTTTTTGTGCTGCTTGGCCCATCGCAAAACGTTTGCCCAGATGCTGCGGTCAAGGGTGGCTTCAACAGCAGACGTCGCTTCATCAAACAACCAAACCGACTTTTCATCGCGCAAAATGGCTCGCGCCAAAACAAGGCGCTGCAACTGTCCGCCTGACAAACTTCCCACCATCGGATTGATAACTGTGTCTAAACCCTGCGGCAGTGAACAAATCCACTCATCCAAGCCAAGTCCCCGCAATACTTCTGAAACCCTTTTGTCAGACTGGGAAGTAGATGCTGACAACGCGTCTTTCGATGCGCAGTAAAACAAGTTGCTACGAATAGTGTCTTGGAACAAAAATGGCGATTGACTGGCAAAGGATGTCGTTCGCCAAAAATCACTCCAATCCGCGTTCATTCCCACCCACGACTCGGGTTCAAGCAGTCCCGCCAAACTCTTGATGAGCGTAGATTTACCGCTACCACTGGGGCCGACGATGCAGACATTCTTACCAACACCCAGTCTGACTCCACCATCTACACGGATCAATACGTGTTTGTCTTGGCGTACACTCCAGCTTTCACCACTCAGCTCTGCCGTCGTAACAACTCCATGACCTTTTGCATATTTTGCTGCTTGGCTTTCCTCAAATCCAAAGACATCGAATATCCGTCGTAACATCCCCTTGGCCAAAAATAGTTGTGAAAGATCATCACCGATGCCCTTCAAGGGTTTAAACGCGATGCCGACAGCAACGAGCAGTTGCATAACATTCGTGCCTTCGCGCGCCCCTCCTTCGACAATATCCAAGCGATTCAATATGGCGGCGAAACACAAAAACCCAAACATCTCCGCCGCCGGCGCAAATGAAACTCGAATGGGCATTAGTCGCTTGACCGCGTCAAACATGTTTGTGGAAGTTTGCACCAATGCACTTGTTTCTGTCGCCTCACCTCCTTGGCTACGAACAAAATCGAATCTTTGCCTTAAACCAAGAAGTTGCGTCGCCAATTTGCGCATATCCGTTTGGATCGAATCCGCGTAATGGCGGAGGACCGCGCCAACTTTGCTCATGGCAAAAACCATTGTCGGCAAGACCAGAACGATCACACATGCCATGCGAAAATTAATCAAAAACAACGAAAGCGTTGCGGCTGTGGCAACGCTGATGTCTCGCATAAGAGCAATCATAACTTCGATGAGCCGGCTCTGGACCACCGCTACGTCATTCATGACGATGCTCATCCACTCACCGGCGCCGGTGTTGCGCAAATCCCGAAACGGTCGCCCAAGAATCCGTTCGACCATCATGCTGCGCACGCCCATCGACACATTCGCGGACACAACTTGTTGCTGCATTTGAAATGCGTACGACGCCCATGCTCTCGCACCGGCAGCAACCACCAGCAAAATGGGCACGCATCGCACAATTTGCGAACGTTGCACTTCAAAGTCGAACCAAGCTGCGAGCACGTGATCGACATTTAACCCGACCAAATCCAGCAAACGAATGGATGCAGCGTAATCGCTCACAAATAGAATTTTAAACACTGGCCCAAAAGAGAAGACGACCACAGCATTGGCCGCCGCAAGAATTACCAATGCAAACACAGCCATCAGCAAACGATGGCGATTTTGCCGCAGCGCAGGCATGACGCCTTCGCGCCAAAACCGTGATTTCATCAAGTTTTCGCTGTGCGTCATGGGCAAGTTGCTCATTGGGGTTAGCCGATGCTAGGCATCGGCAAGAAAGCGAACGATCTCAGCGGCAGCGCGACGACTCGCGTCTCCCTTGAGCGTCTCACGAAGTTCGGCGAAACACTTTTCTTGCGCCTGCTGCGCTGGGCCTCCGGATAGAAGGTCCTGCATGACTTCTGCGACATGGCCGGCATCAACATTCTGCAAAAACTCGGGCACAGCCTCTTTACCAAGAATCAAATTGACCAAAGCAACATATTTGCATTTCACCACGTTCTGGGCAAAATCGAACGAACCAGCGCTCATGCGATAAACAACAGTCGTGGGCAATCCGATCAATGCCGACTCTAGAGTCGCCGTGCCGGATGCGATCACTGCAGCATCGGAAATGCCCATGAGCTCAAGGCTCATACCTTGGTAAATTTGAATTCCGGCCAAACTGCCGATGCGCGCATTCTTGTCAGCAGGACTTAAAGCCAATTGCGACCCGATGCCGATGTCTTCGCAGACTGACCGCAACGCGGATGGCTGCATATTGGGCGCAAGTGGCATCACAAACTTCAGGTCTGAAAACTTTTCGTTCAAACGTTTCTTGATGTCGATAAGCAAAGGCAAAATATATTCAAGTTCGGAAGTTCTGCTTCCGGGAAGGAGCGAACACACTTTCGCAGAGGAGGAAAAACCTAGGTCTTCCTTGCGAATAGAAACGCGATTAACGCGATCTACATGAGGACTACCGATGTATTTGTAGTTCACTCCGCGACTGACGAAAAAATTTTCTTCAAAGGGCAGGATTCCAAGGATCATGTCGAAGTTGTCTCGTAATGAACCGATTCTTTTTTCACCCCATGCCCACAGTTTGGGTGCAACGTATTGAATGACTTTGATGCCGCGCAACTTCAGCTGTTCGGCCAAGCGAATGTGAAAACCCGGAAAATCTACTAACACCGCGACTTGCGGTTGGAACCGATCAATTTGCTCCAACAAACGAGCTTCTAAAATGCGAAACTCACCGATACGCTTAACAACTTCGCTAAAGCCCATGGTCGAGAGTGATTCAATACCGATGAATTCGGATACACCGGCCTTGCGCATCGCGTCGCCAACGACGCCTGCCACTTGCAAGTCCGGATGCGTTTGTTTGAATGCCAGCACGAGTTCCGCAGCAATCAAATCACCTGAATGTTCGCCGGCACATATCAATAATTTTTGAAATTCACGTTTCAACGACAAATGCCTCGCTTGCTTTGTTGTAGGAATCGCAAGAACTCATCTCGGTAACTGGTCGCTTCAACATCAGATTGGATGCGCGTTCCCGCTTCTTCCAGAGTCAAATTCTCTTTGAACACCAAACGGAACGCTTCCTTGATGGACGAAAACTCTGCTTGGCTAAGTCCTTTTCTTCGCAACCCAACGACGTTCAAGCCTGAAACAGCTGCGCGGTCACCTTGGACCATGCAGTACGGAAGCACGTCTTGAACTACAACCGAACCCGCGGCAATCATCGCCATGGTCCCATAGCGCGTGAACTGGTGCGCACCGGACATGCCGCCAAAAACCACGCCGTCTTCAATGATAACATGTCCTGCCAATTGTACTGAATTAGCGAAGATACAATGACTGCCAATGATGCAGTCGTGAGCAACGTGGGTATAAACCATGAACAAATTGTCGTGACCGATTTTGGTCAAGCCGCCGCCACCTTCAGTGCCGATGGAAATGTTGACGTATTCACGGATTTGGTTGCGCTCGCCGATTTCAAGAGTCGCTTCTTCGCCGCGATACTTCAGGTCTTGAGGAATCACGCCGACTGTTGCGTGAGCATAAATCTTGGTGTCGGCCCCCACGGAGGTACGACCTTCGACGACAGCGCCGGCACCGAGTTGAACACCCTTGGCAAGTTTAACCTTTGGCCCAACAATTGCCCCTGGCCCAATGATACAACCACTGGCAATTTCTGCACCTGCAGCGACGACTGCATTGCGATGCACGGTCACGCCGCGTGCGGCCAACTCTTTGTGATCTTGTTCTTGGAAAATCTGCATCTGACCCTCAAGTTAAGCGAGCAGAGAAACTGACGGTTGCTGCTTGTTCACCGTCAACCAAAGCCTCTGCCTCAAACCAGTAAAACGGCTTGCGACGTTTCACCACTTTCACTTCAATGCGCAACTGATCACCGGGTACAACCTTGCGGCGGAAACGGGATGCTGAAATCTCCGTCAACAAGACCGAGGTACATTCAGGATCTGTAAGTTTGCCCAACACCGCTGAAGCCTGCGCCATGCCTTCGACGATCAGTACGCCGGGCATGACAGGGTCATTGGGAAAGTGACCCTGTAGATACGAATCCGTTGCCGAGATATTTTTCAAAGCGACGATGCGCTCACCAACCGTGTACTCCATGACGCGATCGATTAACAAAAAAGGATAGCGATGGGGGATGCAACGTTCAATGCCGCGCACGTCCATCGGTAAGGTTGGTGGAACAAAATCATTACTCATCTCAGCTCTCCTTCATCAGCCCTGCGAATTACTTCTTTTCTTCTTTCTTAGCTTCGTCCTTGCTCTCGTTCTTGGCGGTGGCTGGATGTGCTTTTCCGTACGCAGAGACCACGGTTTCGGTCAAATCGACTGGATCTTTCAAAAACATTAGGCCAGATGTATTGATTTCGAAAACGGCTTCGAGACCCTTCTCATTTGCTAATTTTTCGACGAGCTTTTGGACCTTGATGGCGATCTCTTGTGTGGCGCCTTGTTCTTTCTTTTTGATCTCTGACTGGAACGCCATTTCTTCGTTGCGAAGTGCCAAGAATTTTTCTTGGAACTCTTGTTGCTTCTGCATGCGCGCTGATTCACTCAATAACGCGCCCTGCGTCTTCCACTCTTCATTCATCTTGTCGAGTTGCTTTTTTTGTTCCATCAACTCTTTTTCTTTTTTGTCGATTTCTTTTTCCAACTTGCCGCGTGCGACCTTCCCTTCTTCTACATTCAAGATAACTTGCTGCATGTTGATGACGCCGTACTTGCCCGCGGACTTCGCGTCAACGGCACCGGTAACCGCTGCGACTGTGGATGCAAAACCCAAATAAGCCATGACCGCCAAAATGTGACGAACTCGTAGAATTGCGACTTTCATAACAAACTCCCTTGTGTGGCTTACGCCGTGAAAGAATTAGTAGCCTAAATAGAAAATAAACTTCTGCTCACCCACTACGCCGTCTTCGACCGGATACGCCCATTCAAAACGGAATGGCGCAACGGGAGTGATCCAACGTAAACCAAAGCCGTAATCGTATTTGAGATCTCCCAAATTGATTGGCTCATGATCGTCATAAACATTGCCCGCATCGGCAAAGAAGATCGCTTTGATCCCGGCTTCCTGAATGAGCGGCATGAAATATTCCGCTTGGAAAACGAATTGCTTGTCGCCACCCTTTGGATACTGCGACACGCCGCCTCCGGGCGCCTGCAAAATGCCGAATGTCGGTCCGATCTTCTTATAGTCGTAACCGCGCATGTCCATCGGGCCACCGAGTTTGTAACGTTCAAACAAGGGGACTTCACGTCCACCGTAAGGATAGATGTAGCTAAGGATGTTGTGGAAACGGAAATAAGTTCGATACGACTCGGTGAAATCCCACGGGATGTAGACCGAGCCGTCCCACGACGATTCCATGAATTGGTGATCTCCACCAAATGGACCGCCGGTCACGGTCTGATTGATCTGCAAATCAGAACCGGACGTAGGATCGATGTAATTGTTCGTCTTGTTGCGGCGTAACCCAAAAATCATGGCCGACGACGTGCCATCTTCTTTGAAGCGACTCAAAAGAAATGCGCTCGCCGATTGTGTGATCTTGGTCATGCGATAGGTGACGTTGCCGCGCACCTGTTCAAACAAAGTACGTCCAGCAGTAACGGAACCACCATCGCGATGTTCGGTAACTTCGATGTCGCTGGTGACTTTTACGACTTCGTTTTTGGTAAACAGACTAAAACCCAAGCTCCAGTCGGAATCGTTCACGCGCGGATCGGTAAGTCCGGCACTTACGTCGTAGCTTTTCTCGCCATTCCATTTACCGGTGAGGTTTGCCTTCCAACCGCGACCAGACTGGTTCTCTTCGTTGTAGCGGCCTTGGCCGAACACTGACGACTCAGAACCACCCTTTGTCTCTGGCTGGTAACCAATCGCCGCTTGTAACTGACCGGTTGGTTTCTCTTTTACTTTAAAATTGTAGTCGAGAACATTCTGGCGGTTCGGATCACGTGATTTGATCGCCTGCACTTCTTCAAAGAATCCAAGACGCTCGACGTTCGCTTTTGATTCGCGCAACTTGGTGCCGCTATAAAGCTCGGTATCCGCCACGGTGATTTCGCGACGAATGACGTTATCGCGAGTCTTGCCGTTACCAGTGATGGACATCTTGCCGAAATAGACCTTCTCACCTTTGGTCAAATTATAGGTGATCGCGACCGTGCGATTTTGATCATCAAAAGGCGTACGGGGATCGACGTCAACAAAGGCGTAACCAAGGTCACCGTATTTATCGATGAGCATCTCTACGTCAGCGCGAAACTTCGAATAGCGAAATAGCTCGCCCGGCTTCAGTTTCATTGCTTCGATCAGTTCTTCTTTCGGATAAAGCAGGTCACCCGCTAGTTCGATCGAACCGACGTTGTATTGTTCGCCCTCTTCGACCTGAAACGTGATCGAGGCAAATTGGCGATCAGCATCGAGTTGGATGATCGGCTTGGCGACCTTCACCTTTGCAAAACCGAAGTCACGGTAGTACAGCGACAAGAATTCCAGATCGCGATTGACGAACTCATCGTTGTACATCGACCCGACGGAAGAGTACGCCGCACCGCGCGTAAGTGGCTTACTCATCAACTTGTCGATGACATCAGCATCAGTGAAAAACTTGTTACCCAAGATTTCAACGTCGCCGACGCGCACCTTGGTACCTTCGGACGCAACGTAATGGAGCACGACTTCATTCGGACCTTTTGGTTCGAGACGATACGAGGCGGACGCGAGAAAGAAACCCTTTTCCGCGTACTTTTTCTCAATGACGCGCAAGTCGGACGCGATGGTCGCATCGTTAACGATGGTGTAAAGCTTCGTTTCAAGCTTGTCCTTGAACTCGTCAGAGGTGACTTCTTCAAAACCATCGAACTCGATACCGACGATTGCAGGTTTTTCGACGACTTCGACGATCAACTCAACGCCCGCGTCTTTTTCTTTCTTGAACACGCGCACGTCTGAAAAGTAACCGAGCTCAAAGAGTTTCTTAATATCGGATTGGATCTTCTTGCTGTCCAATACGGTACCAATGCGCGAATCAAGAATCGTGATGATCGCATCCGGTTCCACTTTGGCGTTGCCGCGCACTTGGATGCCCGTGATGCTTTCTGCGGCCATAGCTTCCATGGCCGTTGCAGCAAGAACAACACACAAAAGTCTACGAAGGAACGACTTCAAAAGCCCTCCTTACTGAGCACGCGACCATCTTCCATCACGATTCGTGCGGGAAGGAAACGAGCCAGTTCAAGATCATGAGTAACGAGCATCATCGTGACACGATGCGACATGCAAAGTTCAACCAGCAGATCACGGATCTGGTGGGAAGTTTTTCTATCCAAGTTGCCCGTCGGTTCGTCGGCGAGCAAAATCGGTGGTGCCATAACTAGCGCACGCGCGATGGCAACGCGCTGTTGTTCGCCACCGGAAAGTTCACCGGGTCGATGCTTCTCACGCTTGCTGAGGCCAACTGACGCAAGCAGACGAGCAGCGCGTTCAACAATTTCGGCCTTCCTGTGTCCCGCAATTAGGCCGGGCAGCATGACGTTTTCTAACGCGGTAAACTCGGGCAACAGGTTGTTCATCTGGAAGACGAAGCCGACCGTGCTATTGCGAAAAGTCGAAACGATATTGTCAGGCATCGTCGAAACATCGGTGCCGTTAAGAAAAAGTTTGCCGCTGGTCGGACGATCGAGCGTACCGATGACGTGCAGCATTGTTGATTTTCCGGCTCCCGACTCACCTGTGATGGCAACGACACCACCCGCTGGGACTTCGATATCAACACCGTTCAGTGCGTGAACAATCTGCGACTCGATGACGTACTGCTTGTGCAGATTACGTGCGACGATGGCAAATTGGTTGGAATGACTCATCAAAAGCGCAACCCCTCGCTGGGCTCTTGGCGAGCCGCTGTCATAGCAGGATAAAGTGATGCGAATACGCCGAATACAATCGCCGACATGCAAATCACTACATAATTTGACGGTAAAAACTTCACTGGCAAACGCTTCAGGTAGTAAACATTGGCCGGCAAATTGATGAATTGGAAGTAATGAATGACTGTGCACACCGAAAGTCCAATGACCAATCCAACAATGACACCAACGACGCTGATAGAAACCCCATGGACCATGAATAGCCTGGCGATGCCACGCTTGCTCATGCCCAACGATCTCAGCAGCGAAATCTGCGTGCGGCGATGATAGACGTTCATCATCATCGTGCCACTGATCGAGAAAGCTGCGACGACAACGATCAACATCAAAATCGCACCCATGGTGAACTTTTCCAGCTTGAGTGCAAAGAGGAGTGACGAATTCACCTCTTCCCACGTCAACACTTCAAGACCTTCAAACGATTTGATGCGCGGCTCGATCTTGCTGACGATGTAGGGATCTTCGAAGTTCATCGCCACGCCGCTAACAAACTCGTCGCGGTCGAGGGACTCATCGTAATCAGCCATGAACTTACGAGCTTGCGGCAAATCTACCACAGCCCAACGCGAATCGTAGTTGAACATTTCCGTACGAAACATCCCAACTACAACAAAGTGCCGCGAGAGCGTTCCACCCGTCATGACCGACCCCACTTGCGTGGCACCCTGCGGATTGATCGCAATGATTTCGTCGCCAATATCCACACCGAGTTGCGCCGCCAATCCTTCGCCAAGCAAAATTCCCGGCCACTTCGGTGGATTTTTTTCTGCTGAAACAATTGGAGGATGTGTCTTGGTCAAATCTTTGAATTCGCCACGCGCGACCACCTGTCCAAAGCCCCACAAGTGCGCTTCGCGAGCCGGATCGATTCCGAAAATGGTCGCCGAAGACAGGTGCTGGCCGTGCTTCAAAACAATGTCCGCTTGCACGAACGGTTCGATCTCACTGTGTTCGGGAAACGTTTGTTGAAATGTTTCTAGTGGAAACTCTTTGAGGCTGAATCCCGCAGCGGCACTCTTGTTCATGATTTCGAAGTGGGGCTGACCCGCAAGCATTTTGCGACGCAAATCTTGTTCAAATCCACCCATCACCGACAAAACAATGATGAGTGCGGCGACGCCAATGCACACGCCTGCGATGGTAACGGTCGTCAAAAATGATAGACCAGCGCGACGCTGTTTCGTGCGCAAGTGACGCCATGAAATCCACAGCGCGGTCCACCAATCTTTGCGATCCAACATCAGCACTCCGCAAAACCCGAAATTTGAGCAGGATTCCTTGTAGTATCACGGATATGCAGTCGATGAAAGTTACATTGTCACGGGTTCGTTGATTAAAAAATAAGCAACAAATTGCCGACCGTTCTACCAGATCTTTGGCCAAGTCGCTTACGCCATCTTGCCGCCTCTAAAGTTCGTGGTGGCTAAAACCGATTCAATCGCAAGAAATCGGAGGATTTATGCCAAATAGGTTCGTCAGCCCTTTGACCGCTTATATTTCGACATTATTGCTCTTTCTTCAGTTGGGTTGCGAACCGCCGCCTTCCGATGAGCAAGATTCATCAGTCAAAGAAACAAAAAGCGACGAAAAAAGCGGAGCGATTGCTGTCGATGAAGATGAAGATCTAAAGGATGACGGTGGCTATCATCCACCACCAAGCACTTCGATGAATGACGATGGCGCGACGGTCGACGTAAACTTCGTGGCCCCTGGCGCACTTGCTCTGCCATTGGCGGACGTCGGCAATATGAACATGAGCGATCTAGTCTCAATGAAATACCTTTTGTAATCGATCCGCATTTGCGAAGACGATTCCAATCAAAACCCCAGCACCAAGTGCCTTGAAGTCTACAACTTTGATATGGCCAAGTAGCCCGACATTCACTACGACACGTTCGGCTATTGCGAAGCCAAAGCCAATGACGAACTCTATGTTGACTTGATGGATCCAGAAGCCATCAAACGGCTGAGCAAATCTGCAAAGGTTGGCAGTGCAAACACAGGCACCTATCGCTACGGCTACGTTAACTGGTTTCGCCCGTTCAAAGTTAAAGGCGTCGTAAACATCTTCGACGGATCCAATACCAAGCTCTACACAAAAGACGCTCCTCTTGAATTGGTGCGCACGGGATCGGACGGATTACCACGACTGGTTTCTAAAGTGAGCAACATCACTGCCGGACCGGCTGAAGAAGCAATACTGTTTCACAACAACGGTGGCGCCCAGTTTAAATTTACAACGCCGCTGTAAATCACCGCCGACGATGTCGCCGCAAAGAAAAAGTATCGACTGGATCTCGCCTTCAACCCCGACAAGCTCGTCACCGGCTCCAAGACAGCGAGCGGATCGATCTGGGGAACGGCTGGCACCTATCCATCCAATATTCGAAAATCGTTGAGTTGCCCCTACGCCTCAGCAATTTCGATATCCGAGCCCATGCGACAGCCTACGGCGGAAGAAGCACCGTTCTGCCAAGGCGCAACCGATACGTACAGCATTGAGGCTCCGATGGTAGATTTGACTCCCGTCATTCACAAAGAGCAGCAAATCGTGATGAAGGATACGTACGTGCTGCACTATCGACCAGACTCAGGATCTGACTTTGATGTACGCGTCGAGTTGTACACCATTAAAGACGATCCAGCGCATGGCATATATGGCGTTTCGATTCACAGCTATAACATCGAAACAAGTACGGGGTTTGGACTGATTAAAAAGGCCGGCAGTGCCGCTTATGGACAAGATGGCAATCTAAGAATCCTAGATTTTGCCGACAAATTAATCTTTAAGAATTTTGTACCGCTCACGACGGTCGGCAACGCGGCTCAACCGCTTATTTATGTCGGCGGTAACGGTTCGTGTTTCATGACAAACAACCAAAGCTGTCACATGGATCCTACGACGGTTTACGAAGTGAACATGACCTACGAACTCGTTTCTCGCGTGGAGCTGTAATCTTAGCTCCACATCCTAATGAGTTTACGGAATTAGATCGGAAATATTTCCATTCTCATTCAACTTCAATCCAAATGTCTGACCCTGCCGATCAGGCGATTGGTGCCAGACGCCGTTGAATTTTACCGTACCGACGACCCTGCTCACCTCTTTTATCTGCGCGGTACCTGCATAAAAGATCACACGCGCACCATGGGCGATTTGCAGGTCGCTGATCTTTTCCAAGATGGGAGATTGAAACACTTCCATGCCGTCAAAGTTAAAACCAACCAACTCCTCTCCATCGAATGCCGGCGTACCAAGCCATTCGTGGTTTTCGGACTTTGTTGTGATCTTGTAGCGACCGTATTTGTGTTTCCAGCCATCTTGCTCGCGAATCAATGTCATATCGCCCGATAGTTCGATCTCCCCACGCACCGCTCTATTCACGCGCATTTCTTGAAAGACATTATTGCGCCCCTTCAAGGCATAACTATCCCACGAAATGCAACCAGGCGCATGACGGAAAGAATACGACCAGCCATCAATCGAAAACTCCGATGGCTGCGCCAGCACGACTTGATCGCGAATGAGATTTTCTTGGTAAGGATCAACGCTTTGTCCACACACCCAGACGTCTTTTCCATCCACCATCATACGATGGGTCGACAATTGAAATTGCGCGGTTAAAGGCGTCAAAGCGGCAGTACCCATTTCTTCTAGCCCCTGCTTGCCCAACATATTGCCGACCAAAGTCCGCAATGCAACTTGGCTCACGTTGCGCCGCTGCGTTATCTGCGAAAAGAGTTGCTCCAAAATCACTGCCACTTTGTCAGCGGTCGCAAGTTGAGCAAACACACGCTCGTCGTACACAACGCCAAACTCGTTTGCCACAATGGAATTGACCGCTAAGCAATTTGTCGGCAACCGCACCGACACATTGATTTCTTCAACTAAGCTGCGCACACCTCTTGCTGCACTCCATCGTTTTAGTGGGAAATGAGTCAGGACCACCTGAAGCTCAGGCGAAAAGCCCGCGGCTTTTTCCGATCGAACAATGGTGTTGGTCACGTCTAGCTCAACATCTCCTGAGAGTTCAGCCAACTCGCGCACCCGTGGCGGTAACCCCGTGGGGAGTAGATATTCATAGACCGCAAGTGATTGCGCAGAAACGATCATGTCTTGCCAAGTGGACGCCGATCCTAATCGCGACGACTGTTCAATGTCACGAGATGCGACGGCGCGCTGATCTTCAGAAGTAAAACATGCGATGACGGCACCATAGGCCTTGCCCTGCTCATTCCAAGTCGGCGGATCCACTTTAAGTTTGCTGGTAGCTGGTTCGTTGCAAGCAATCGAAAGTGCGGCAACACACGCGCCAAAAGTTAGATTGATATTCATAGGACACCTCCTTCATCACTGAAAGTAAGCTCTATCGGCCCCACGAACTGCCACGAACCCGATGTCGATGAGTCCTTTAACTCGCCGCGGTTGCCAAATTTCATGCTTTCTATCTGACCATTTGCCGAAAATTTGACCCACTTCACATGCCGCGCGTTACGTTCCGCAGACAATAGCGAGTTGTGCAAAAGTTGATTCTCCAAATAGCAATCTGAGCCAAGGTTGGCATGCACCAACGCTCCTCGCTCAAAATAAAAATGAAAGTTCAAAACCTTTGCCACGTATCCATCAGCCAAGGGCAGAGTGAGCCACTCACAGGTCCTGTAGCCATGATTGCCAGCAATGATTTCTCGCAAAGAGCCGTCGTCATTCATCCAAATTTGCGCCACTTGATTCGTAAAATTGGGCGTGCCCAAAGGATAGGTAACACCGTTTACCTCGATCTCGTATTCGGTGGTTCGGACGTACTCGACATTGCCACTAGGAAAAAACGAAAAGTCGCTTCCTTTGAAAACGGTGCCATGGTTGGCAAAACTCAATGATCCGTCTCCGCCGTACCTAACAGACTTGAGCCGACCATCCTCCAATATTTCAAACTTTGAACTTCGCAATGGTTGCGCAATCTGCGGCAGTTTTCCGGAGCAATATCCACAATTGAAAATGCCGTCCTTGTGTGAGAATTCCCCTGTGATTTCAGTCCCCAAGTCCGCGTTCAACAGTTTGCCGTCTGGATAGAATTCGATGTCGCCGGTCTCGAGAACCGAAAATTCGCGTCTATATTCCGACGTCGTCTCGCCCGAGCTTTCATAACGCCAAGCACCGATGTTAATCGTTTGCTTCAAACTGGGCAGAAGCACTCCACGTGACACCATGCCGCGCGGTGACACATCTTTGATCGAACTAACCCAAAGTTTTTGTTTGCCGTTTACGTGGATGGCAAATCCGTCCTTGTCCAGTGGCTGAACTTGCAAATGGATATCATAAGGGTCGGCAACTTCCAGAGACGTTGCATCCAACATCAATCCGACCGCAAGGCGAGCACGAGATGATTTTTGCTCCATTTCAGCAGCTACTTTGTATGCTATTTCGTGCAAGACTAAGGCCACGCGGTTCAGATCATCCAACATCATGAATAATCCGGCATCGTAACTAACGGTCACGTCATTGCGCACGGCCGCCTGCACCAACGCGCAATTCTCCGGAAACAACAAATCTTGTTGGGAGTCATCAATAGAAACGACTCCATCGGCCGCACGCCATCCCGACGTGGGTATCTGCTGCATTGCGGTGATCAATCGATCCCCCAATTTCGACACGAGTTTCATGCGTTCAATTAACCGCTTAACTTCTTGGCCGATATCAGAAGAGACTGTGACCAGTGTCGGCACTCGCGGCGGAAAACCTTGTGGACGAAGTTTTTCGAAAACATCCAAAATCTGTACGCTCGTTACCGCTGCTTTGATCGTGGGGTCAGCAAAGGGAGAACGCCCTCCAGCAACTGCTGCACGCAGCAAGACCAAGTCTTGTGACGACTTCATGCAAACCACAGCATCACCGCCGTTGCCGCGTTCATTGCCAAAGAGTGGTGAAGACGACGCTAAAGATTGAATCGGTATCTGACTCAGCAACAGACCAAGTACAAAGCTCATGTTTAGTCGCATTGTTTCCCCTTTATGTTTGGTTCGCGCGTCTTGCGTTGCGTTAGCGGATAGAACTGAATAGCAAGGTTATAAACTTCATCGCCTTCACCATTTTCCAAAAGTTCGGCGAACTCACGCCTGAACTTACGGATGATTGACTTGGCTTCCTGAATCTTTTCACTCGGAATCGCGACCATCACGGATGAAAAGTCTCGGTCAAGGACGTGACGATTCTTAAGTGCAAGCTCTGCAAGTTTGAGTTCTTCGAGATGGCCGTGGTACAAAGCCGTTGAAGTCACGTCTTCAGATGTATTCAGAGGGTTGCAAAGCTTTTTTAGCTCGCCTTTCGTGCCTTCTTCAATCAATCCAGCATCCACTAATCTCGACTTTACCGCCCGTACTCGGCTAATCGATATCGCTAACCGGTTGGCAAGCCATGCTTCGTTGCTTCGAAAATCCTTCGTATCCATCAGCGTCAAAAATGCGAAGTGCTCCCACTCTGCCAAGATATGAAAATGTCGAGCATCGACCATCGTCCTTTTACTGTCATGGACCGACTGTACGCGATGTGCGCCAACTTCACTCAAAGCACGTCTCAATCTTGCAACATCACTTGGCTTCATCGCCAAGCGCTTCGGCAATGACACGAGCACTTCGTCAGGGAGCGCGCGTCTTCCTGACAACACGCCACTGAGGCTGCCTGCATTGAGTCCGATGTCCCGCGCAAACGCACGCATGGAATAATGGGGATTATTGCGCTGCCGCGCCGCCAAAATGTCCGACAAAATGTGAGATATCTGTTTCATGCTTCCAGTGTATAGCGAGCAAATCTGGAAGTGGCTATGGGTTTTGCAACGATGTGTTGCAAGATTTGCAACTGGTCATTGATAGACGGAAACAAATTGCAGAAATGCGAATTTAGACGAATGGTGCCCGAGGCGGCACTAGGGGTAAACTGAAGTTTACCTGAAGCTTACGCTTTACCAAGGTTAACGTAAGCCCTAGTGCCGGGCCATGTGCGGGAATCGCAGACGGATCTGCGACCATCAAGGTGTGACTGTAAATGGAAGATATTCTGAAATGAGAACGCTTGCCGCCCGCAGGAAATTCCATTACGGGACACCTGACCTCTAGATCGGTAGTCCTGCTTTGTGAATCCCCAAACTGACAACGCACATTCCATGTGGAAGGCTCCTTTGTTGTCGTCGGGCAGACATTCCGTTTTGGTCAATCACTGAGAGGGATTTGATCGAGAAGCCTATTCCTCTAGATTCCGTCCTCATCCTCAGCTTTTGCGGCCATGCCGCCCGCCGTACTGAGAGAGGATTCGGAGGAAAACCAAAAGGAGTTAAGGTGAACACTGAATCAAATTTTTTTCGTCCGTAGTTTTCGCTAGTTAGAACTTCTGTCGATTGCTGATTCTTCGATGAGTCGTCGCGTCGTTTTAGTGCAGGTCGCGATTTCGCGGCATTTGTTCTATTAATTTCATGATCTTACGACTCATCTGCACGACTCTGCTTTAATCGCAGCGTCGCAACCTTGCGCAATTAAATGACTCGTCACCTCATTTTTCCCATTCGCCAAAATGTGAAATCGAGACTGAGAGAAACACTGTCATCGTCAGAAATGTAAAAATGAGACAGCAAAGTTCGAGAGGCGAACCACGAAATGACGGCGCGAAAGATGACTAGCCAGTCCCGAGAATTTCACCGAGTACTCGCTTTCTTGCCAAGGAAATCTGCGACACTTTGTATTTATCGTGCGACGCATCGCCTGACACATTGGAATCGTAAGATTTACGATCAAGGATTTGGACTTCGAAAGGAAAATAGGCCGAGTTGCTTTGACAACTGTCTTGAACCCAGTTGTTCAAAACGCGTCCGAGCGCTTGAACTTTTTGCGCCACTTCCGCGCTTAATTCTTCGTCTTCAAGTGCAGTCGAAATGCTTCGCACCCATTGAACGCGCTCGTCTTCCGCATGTACCAATTGGCGACAAGTCAGCTGGATAGCTCTGTAACTGGTGGACGAGTGCGGATTGTGCGGAACCGCTTGATCGTCATCCCCCGTCGGCGCGATTTCAGATTCAAACGCCTGTTCAAATTCCTGTTCGGAAATTCGCCCCTGCTTGACGAGTTCGAACATTTGTTCGAGGCTCGATCGAAACTTCGTGAGATCAATGAGCGTGTTTCGCGCCCTCGTGGGATTACAATTGGGAAACGAAATGATGTAATTGTCGCGCAAAAACTTAACCACCAACATCACATCGCTAACTCTTTTGGTCACCATCCGAACACCGATGATGTCATAGACAGTTTCAGCAACGTTTGCCGGCTTGTGCAAGAGTTTGAGAATGATGGAATCGCGCGTCTTTCGTTTCTTCCATTCGACCTTTTCGAGTTCAACAGCGTGATCACCCGCCCTGAGAAACAGCCGTCCTTCACTGTCCAAATTTAAAAATTTGCGGAATCGATCGTGGATTTGTTCGAATGCGCTGTCGATATCTGCAAGCATGGTCACGCCCTGGATATGAGCGATGGTGTGCATGACACGCAAAACGGCACAAGACCATGTACGCACTCTACGTGATGCTGGCTCGAGTTGCGATGCGTATACCAACAAGTCTCGCGCATCCGTACATGTCAAAACCTCTTGAGGAATCTTCAGATTGTTTTTGAGTTCATCCGGAATGAGATGGCGAATGATGAAGGCTAGTGACTCAACCAAGACTGCGTGAATGAATCGCGCTTGTTCCGCAACATCTGGGTCATAGCCATAACTTACGAGAAATTTCCCCGCCTCTTCGCGACTTTGGATCTGAAGCCCACTCAGGTCAATGGACGATTTTCCAGCGATCAGCACTTCCATGACGGGCCATGGAAACGACCACTTTTCTTTCCACTTTCGCTGAATCCTCTGCGGCGCCAAAGTCTAACTCCCAGCCAGATACTTAACGGCACACTGATCCCGATGTACAATATAACTGACTATTAGAACTGCGAACGGAGTTGATCGGTGAAAATTTTGCACGTCGCATTGGCACTTACCATCTCTGCAACCGCACAAGGCAGCGACGAACACGAGAAAAAGCCTGCGGACGCTCCCGCCCATGACGCCAAACAAGCAGGTCATGGCGAAGCCAAAAAGGAAGATCACGGCGCCAAGAAAGATGCGGGTGGCAAAAAGGACTCCGCCAAGAAAGATGGAGGAAAAAAGGACGCCAAGAAGGACGACAAGGGTGCCGCGCATGGCGATGGTCACGCCACTGCGGAAGCGCAAATTGACATCGGCGGCTACATTCACAATTGGGTCAAGTTTCCCGAATTGAACGGTGTCGATCTGGCATCGGGCGAACCGACTCACATTTCGATAAAAAAGGACACGGCGATGGTCGTGTTTTTCATTGCGTCCTATGACATCGGTAGCCAAAACTTGATCGACAAGTTTAAGGCCGTAGAAGCACGATACTCGCCACGCTTCACCAAATTTATTTATGCATTTGTTAATGACTTGGAAAAAGAAGCCGTCGCCTTTTTGCGCGAGCATAACGTGAAGGGTACCGCCGTTCTTATCGACCAAGACACCAAGCAAGCCTTTCAGCATCCGCCGCTCAACCTACCCATGATCTATGTCGGAGATCGCAAGGGATGGTTAACCATGCGCTTTGGATCTGTGGACAAGTCCGCAGTTGCCAAGGTTGACGAGTTTCTCGACCTCGTAAATGCGATCTAAAATTCAGACAAAAAAAGCGGTCCATCAACAGGACCGCTTTATCAAAAGAGGGTAAGGAGGAGGACTACTATCTACCGAGCTCCAAGGAGCTGGTTGATTGCACCATTTCAGGATTCCAGTGCTCGCGGATCTTGATAAGGTCGAAACTCTTATCCGACTTGCTCTGAGTGATCGAGGTATTCATCGGTGTCTTACGAGCACCGTAAAGACTTGCAGATTCGAAATCCACGTTGGTCTTGTCTTTGCCATAACTTGCCTCGCGTACGATGTTAACTTCGCGAGTCTTTGGCTTGTCCTTCTTCGACTTTTCCGCCAGTGCGTTAGTCGCTGAAAGTGACAAAATAGATAGACAAATGGCCTTGATAAAAGCAGTGGTATTCATTTTTATGTCCTCCGTATATTTTCCTTATCGGCATTTGGCGGCAAAACTTTAGCGATCCGCAAAAATTAGCCATTTCCCCTTTTATTTCAGAAACTTAAAAAAAGAGTCGGCAGATCTTTCCGACTTGTCACCCCCCTACGATTGCGGAAATCAAGATACGATTGATTAGAATCATTACGCTTTTTGGGAGTGCGTGTGTTCAGACCTATTTTAACCATACTAGCTTTGGCCTCAGCCAACGCCGAAGCCGCCTCACAGAAAGAAAGCTGGGCGCGTTTAAAGGGCATTTTTCAGCCCGAAATAGGCTCCGAAGTGCGCTTCGAGGCCACGGAAGTAATCGATTTTGGACGGAAGAACCCGGAAAAACTCAGGGGCTACATTGCCATCAAGCCACCAGCAGGCAAATGCCTGCTGATCACTCGCAGACCAGACATTCCTGACGAAAAAATTTGCAAGGCAACAACGCTAACATGGACGATCGAAGACGTCCAACCGGGTGGAAGAATCGTGTGGGAATTGCGCGGCGATAGCACCAGCGCCGCTGACGTCATCGATCTAGAATGGACCACGCCGCATCGCATCGCACAGACCATTCCCGTTGGCGAACGCCGCGTCGAACTTTACCGCAACGTAGTCGTACTGGATTGCAAAGTGTCGGTGAGTTCGCACACGCGTAAAATTGACCTCGCACTGGCTGACGGCAGAACGTGGAAAATAATCTTTCCGCCCAAAGACATTTCCATTCAGACATCGAAAGACGAGCCAAACCTGTACTTCCAAGAACGCATTGGCTTCGGTGGTATCTCTGATGACTCTACGCTAGATATGGACCGCAAGTATTCGTTCGATGCGACGAAAGCTCGCGCCAATTCACGAAAGTCTGAGAGTACCACAACCTATTGGGCAATTACCGATCGCGGAGCGTTCGGCATGGACGCCGTGAATTTTGTTACGAGCGACGGCCCGATGGGTTCGAACGGAAAATGCCGGTACCGCACAGCTCAGCAGTTGGACCCAGATCCGGGTTACATCGAATGCCACAATATGGCCGATTTCGACGTTGTTTATACGCCTTTGACCTGCCTACCCGAATTGCTAAATACCAGTAACTAAAGGGATTTTTACAAGAACTTTAAAGTAAAACCGCACCCATGCCGAACAAAGTGCTTGGAGGATCGTGGTGTTATGATCAATTTGCGCAATATTTCCATCGCCTCGCTTCTGTCTAGCATCCTGTGGGTGCCTGCGGCGCAGGCAGTAGAAATTACCGACGAAGAATCAGAAACCAAAGTTGACGACACACCCGTCATGTCTCCGCGCACGTCCGGAGCTGGTGGCGCGTACGCCAATTTCGCTTCCGGAGTGGATGCAGCATTCGCCAACCCTGCAGGAATTGGCGGCCTTAGCGACAAAGCAAAACCAGGCGTCGTTCGCCAACTTCACTTTCCCTACGTGGGCATTGGTGCCAATCAACACACCCAAAATCTCAATAGCGACTTTTCGGATCAAGGCGGCGAGCGTGATTCATCCATCGGTCGCGCCATCATCGACGCACATGCAGGCTCGAGACAATTTGCCCGCGCAAGTTTTTTCCCGAATATTGGCTTCAGCCGCATCATGATTGGGCCGATTGTCGACCAACAAATTGCGGCCGTTCCGCTTGGTGACGAATCCGATCTAGTCAATACTCACTATCGTTCACAAGCTGGCTTCGGCGCGGGAATGAGCTTTGCCGACCCTAAGGGAACGCTCTATTTGGGTGTGTTTACCGCCCGACTCAGCGTTCTCGAAGTGAAGGGCGATCTCGTCTATTCCGAAATGATCAATTCTGAGACACGATCGACTGCCATCAATGACAAAACTGAAAAGTATTCCGGCGACCGAAGCACGATGGGACTATTGTGGAAGATCTCAAAGAAGGACGCCGCACCGTCATTGGCCATCGTTGTCCACGATCTAAGTAATTCTCAACTGGCAAATAAAGACCCGAGCAAAGACAACTTAAAGTTTCGCGAAGCTTGGACCATCGGCTTCGGCGTATCCCCTAAGATTACCAATGACCTTTGGTTTCGCGCCGCCCTGCAATCGGACGACACCACCAATCGACACCAGTCCGTTTCGGAAAAGGTGCGATTTGGCATGGAATTCTTGTACGGTGACACTCCAGACCATGCCCTTTTCGGCCTTCGCGCTGGCTACAAGCTCGCAGGCGCTACTTTTGGTGCAGACCTCAACCTTGGCCTAATCAACGTCCAGTTCTCAAACTATGCTGAAGACGTTGGCGCAAATAATACCAGCGTGATAGAAAGAAGAAGCGAAGTAGTTGGAATTATTGAACTCGCTGAATTCTAGGACGCCTTCTCTTGCTGGTTCTTCGTGACGTTTCTTTCGGCTTTGGACACAAGCTGCTCATCAAAAATCTGAGCTTTGAAGTTCGTGCGGGCGAAATGCTATTGGTCACAGGTCCGAACGGAAGTGGCAAAAGCACTTGTTTGTCATTGATAGCAGGCCTCAGACAACCTCTCAACGGCACCGTTGCATGGAATGATCAAGCCGATGAAGTCCGCAAGCACAGTGCCATTTTGCTTGCCGAAAACAATGGTCACTATCTCAAGCTGGACGCCACCGAAAACCTTTCTTTTTGGGTCAAACTCTTCAAAAGTAAAACCAGTTCTCGCGAAGATATCATTGCCACGCTCACTCGCTGGAACCTCGGTCATCCTTTGATTCGACAAGGCTTGCCTGTTGAGCGCTTCTCGACAGGAATGAAGCGCCGACTTGCACTCGCTCGCCTGGAGATTTCCGGCGCGCCACTGTGGATTCTGGACGAGCCGCTGCATGGCCTCGATCGTGACGGCATAGCTACTTTTGTCAGTGCGCTACGAGCTCATCAAGAGCAAGGAGGCATGACTGTTGTCGTTAGCCACGATTTGACACCTTTTGAGCAACTGAAGCATCGTCGACTCGACAGCGCGGATTTTTTCCCGCAAAGCAAGGGAACCGCATGAATCAGTTCTGGACCATGCTCACGCACCAGTTACGCTTTGAGTTCCGCCAAAAGGAACGTTTCGTCGCTTTAGCTCTTTTTGCAACTAACATACTGCTATTTTTCTATTTCGCAGTCGCTGGCGGAAATGACGCCATGCGCATTCCCTTGTTCTGCGCAGAAGTCGCATTGACCGCGTTTTTCTCAATGCAAGTCGCCTTCGCTCGCATCTTCGAACCCGAAGAAGAAGATCGCGCGTTCGATCTTTTGAGCGTCAGCTCACTTTCTCCCGTGTCATGGTTCTTGGCCAAGGTGACTGCGGCGAATGTTCTCGGCATTTTGGTGGTCGCTCCCGCAACGGTGCTTGCGGCCTACTTCACAGAAGACGATCCTACTCGATACTTGCACTTCGAGACGTTCTTGATTGTGCTTCTTTCATTACATGCCCTATCCTCAATCGGCGTCTTGCTGTCGACTTTGTTATTGCGGGCAAATGCTCGTCAGATCTTACATCCATTGCTCTATTTCCCTTTAACCGTTCCTGTTTTGCTTTGCGCCGTGCAAGCGCTTTTGGCGCATGTGGAACGCGGCATAACGTTGGAAGTGTTAATGAGTTCATGGCTTGGATTGCTCATCGTTTTTGATGCAGTTTATTTTGCAATGGGTATGCTATTTTACGGCGAGCTCCTAAAATCCGGTTAAGTAAAAAGTTGAGGATTCATCGATGTTGGATCGTTATTCAAATATCATTTCTGTTTCGCTGCTTGCGGCCGTGTTTTGGGGCTTTTGGCGCGGATTTTATGAAGCGCCCGTAGATGTCAACCAAGGCGAAGTCTACCGCGTCATCTTCTTGCACGTGCCCGCAGCGATGGCTGCATTCTTTGCCGCATTTGTCATGTTCATTGGATCGATCGTCGGCATCACCAAAAAATCAGACTCGGCACTTCGTTGGCAAAAGAGTTCAGCGGAAATAGGTTTAGTATTTACCATCATCACGCTTGCGACTGGCAGCATCTGGGGGCGTCCGACGTGGGGAACTTGGTGGGTGTGGGACGCACGACTTACAACAACATTGCTTCTGGCATTGCTACTAGGTGGCTACCTGCTCTTGCATCAATCCTTTATGCCCGGCATTAGCCGCATTCGTTCATGCTCCATTCTTGGCATCATCATCTTTGCCGACATTCCCATCATTTACAAAAGCGTCGATTGGTGGCGCACCCTTCACCAAGGGCACACTATGTTTGATCGCGAAAAAAGCCCAATGTCTCCGGAGATTAAATCTGTACTGTTTTACTGCATGATTATTGTACTGCTTTACTGTTTGTGGCTCATTCGCGAGCGCACAAAAGTCATTGCAATGCAGGAAAAAATCGAACAACTGTCAATGGAGCGAGTGAAGTAAATGGAAGGCATGTTTGCAGGTCAGACTGATCCAACACCATATATCACTGCATCCTACGTTATTGGCGTAGCTTTACTGACGTGGATGCCTTTGAGAATTTATCTGACGTCCAAGAAGTGCGCACGACTGCTTGATGAATTGAGTACGTTCAGCGCAGGAGGAAAAAAGTGAAACGCAATGCTGGCATGAAGATTTTCCTCGCACTCGGTATCATCGGCGTGGCCGCAATGATGGTTTACAACTTACAGCTTGGCGACAGCATGGTTCTGTTCTTAACCCCGGCCGAAGCCGCAACACGCGCAGGTGAGCTGCAAACCCAAAAAATTCGCGTCGGCGCCATGGTCGTCGCCAACACCGTGAAGTGGGACGCTTCGTCCCTTGATTTAAATTTCGTACTCAGCGACATGAAGGGGAACGACATCAACGTGCACCACAAAGGGCAACCACCTGATATGTTCAAGGAAGGATCCGGTGTTGTCGTCGAAGGTCGACTTGGTGCAGACGGCAAATCGTTTGAATCAACTAAGCTACTCGTCAAACACTCGGAAGAGTACAAGAAGCCAGGCGATCACGCTCTCTTGGATCCTGATGCCATCAAATCTGAAATCCTTAAGAATGAGAGCTTGAAAGAATGAAACGTTCTCACCAAATCGTCACGCTCGTTGCCGGCATAGCCGTACTTAGCTTGATCGGCTTTCTTTACAGCGGTTTGCAACACAACCCCAAGGACATTCCTTCGACGATGATCGGCAAGCCCGCACCTGATTTTCGTGCGGCATGGCTCCAAGCCAGAAACGAACTTCCGAGTTCGGCCGAACGGCATTTCTCGCTTGCGGATTTGAAAGGCAAGCACGTTATCTTGAACTTCTGGGCAAGCTGGTGCTTCAGCTGCAGAGATGAAGCTAAAGATCTTCAGGCGTTTTGGGAGATGTCAAAGGCGCAAAACATTTATGTGATCGGCATCGCCATCCAAGACACTCCTGAGGCAGCTTTAGAATTTGCCGGGACCTACGGAAAAAGATACGTCCTCGGTTTAGACGAAGACGGTAAGGCGTCTATTGATTACGGCGTTACTGGTGTGCCCGAAACGTTTTTTATCAATGCAGATGGCATCATCGTGCATAAGCACATCGGTCCTGTCAGCACAGCACAACTGACTGAAGCATCTGCAAAATATTTTGCGGCAAAATAGAGGAGATCGACCCCCTGTGAAGGTCCTCGCCATATCGTTTTCCCAAAGTGGACAACTTGCCAAATGTGTCGATCGTTTTCTCCAAGGTCTTGCCGACGCAAAGTGCACACACGTACAGATAAGACCGAAGGTACCCTATCCATTTCCTTGGGGCGGATTGGTGAAGTTTTTTGGCGCGATGCCGGGTATCGTGCTGGAAAAACCCGTCGAACTTGAACCCGTCAACCAACGTTTGTTAGCTGAGCACTACGACTTAGTCGTCATCGGGTATCAGCCTTGGTTTCTGCGCATTCCACCGCCACTTGCTACGTTTCTCAAACAATCAGGACCGCTATTTCTCAGTTCTCGTACTGTCGTCACCATAGGTGCGAGCCGAGATATGTGGTTTATGGCACAGAACCAACTGGATCAATTGATCGCAAACAGCGGCGGTCACATACGCCGTCGCTTAGTTGTCACCGACAAAACCCCCAACCTCTTGAGCCTTATTACCACGCCAGCTTGGCTGGTGTTTGGTCAAAAAAAGTTAGGGCCTCTGCCGGAAGCTGGCATTAGGTCGCTGCAATTGCATAAACTGTTCGACGCCGCCAAACACATGCACATGAAGGGCTTGGAGCTACCTGAAGACCTCAGTCTCGAGATTGATGCGGAGAATCTTCTCAATTCACGAAACACGGTTGTCGAACCTAATGCACTTAAATTATTTAGATTTTCGGCGATTTGGATGAGCCATCCCGCGTGTCAAGGAACCATTACTAGAGCCTTTGCAGTCATTATTTTTGTATGTTACTTTGTCGCTCTACTGCCGATCTTATTGAGTTTACAGGTACTGGCAGCCGTAAGGCCGTCAAGAGTTGCGTTGACGTCTTTCGTTCAAGCGGGCGCAGATAAGGGATGGAAATGAGCCGAGCCGCATACATTGTAGGAGCAGCAAGTTGCCTCCCCAATGACCCCGTGGACAATCAAGATATTGAGACCGTGCTTGGCGCATTTAACGGCGTTCCTTCTCGCGTGAAGCGAAGAATCTTACAAAGCAATGGCATCGAGACTCGCCACTATGCGCTCGACCCTGAAACCAAACAGCCCACTCATTCTAATGCGCGACTGACGGCGGATGCCATTCGCAGCCTTGCCGCAAAAACTGAACTTGAACTCGATCGCATCGGGCTCTTGGTTTGTGGCACGTCAAGTCCCGATCAATTTGTTCCCAACCACGCACAAATGGTTCAGGGCGAATTGGGCGCAGGACCCTTTGAAGTCGTCAGTACCGCGGGTGTATGCGTTTCGGGAATGACAGCGATGAAATACGCATGGACGTCCGTGTTGTCCGGCCAATGTTCACACGCGGTCGCTACGGGTTCCGAACTCATTTCTTCCGCCCTTAGCTCTCGCTACCTCGATGGCACGACGATTTCGGGCGAAGCGATCGACGAAAATGACCAGGCATTGCCATTCTCCACAGATTTCTTGCGCTGGATGCTTTCCGATGGTGCAGGGGCGGTACAGATTTCACCTGAACCACACGCACGTGGAAACATTTCCTTGCGCATTGACTGGATTGATATCTTATCCTTTTCGCACGAGCACGACGTCTGTATGTACGCCGGCGGCCTGAAGGATCCGACTACGGGCAAGTTTACTGGTTTTAGAGAATTGCCCGGCTCATTCCGCTCTCGCGGTGCAGATGGCTCATTCCATTTGAATCAAGACGCGCGTCAGCTCAACCAAGACATCCGAGACGTCACCGTTACACAAACACTTCGCCGCAGCATCGAAAAGCACGGACTCAAAAGCCAAAATATCGATTGGTTCTTGCCCCATTACTCTTCGCAATTCTTCCGACCGCAAGTTGCAGAAGGTCTGAAGATGCTCAATTTTAACATTCCTGAGAGTCGTTGGTTTACCAACCTGACTCGCGTGGGCAACATTGGCTCTGCTTCCATCTACGTCATGATCGCCGAGATGCTGGACAAAGGCATGATTGAACGAGGACAACGCATCCTTTGCTACGTACCTGAGAGCGCGCGTTATTCTTCATCGTTCATGCACCTTACTGCAGTTTGAGTCTTCCATGCGGATTGACAACGTACCGCAAGATGAAGAAAACTTTTACGATGGTAATCGTCGCGCCGTGTACGCCGTCGATCAAGACGGCAAATACGTAATGACCCATTCAAAAGGCTGGCGGGTTGAGACGTTTTTCACCGGCATGGCCGTTGACGAGGTTGAAAGTCGCATCCGCGCCACTGCCGAGCAAGTTCGCTCGGGCATAGTCAGTCCGCTAGCCGTGCACATGGTCAAATGGAAACTCGACGAGTCGATCCTTGCTAACCAAACCGGATTCTTTCGCTGGCAGGTTCGCCGCCACCTTCGTCCCAGCGTGTATAAAAAACTTTCGCAGAAAAAATTGCAGCGCTATGCTGACGTGTTCTGCACCACGGTCGACAAATTGAACCAGTGGAGTGAAAGCTAGTGGCACCACATGGCGTAGTCTCGGCCAGTAATCAAACGACTTATGCGCGTTCAAATTTTTCGCATTTGAACGCCGCTCACTGCGAAAGCGGCGTGACCGCATCACTACTCAATCATGCCGGACTTCCCATGTCTGAACCCATGGCATTTGGCATCGGAAGCGGTTTGTTCTTCGCGCACCTGCCATTCGTCAAAATCATGGACCTACCACTGACGTCGTATCGCAGCTGGCCCGGCTCCATTGCGAGCAAGGCGTTCAAGCGTTTGGGAGTCAAACTTCGCACTGAAAAATTCCGCAGCGAAGCTGCCGGCATCACGCGCCTCGACGAGTTACTTGAGCAAGGCATCACCGTTGGAGCGCAGTCCAGCGTGCTTTGGCTCAGCTACTTGCCCAAACAGTTTCGATTTCCGTTCAACGCGCATCACTTGATCGTACTCGAACGCAGAGGCGATTCTTATCTCATTAGTGATCCGATCGGCGAACATTTGGTTGAGTGCCCACAGGATCTCTTCACCAAGTGCAGATTTGCCAAAGGCGCTCTCGCTCCCATGGGCAAAATTTTTTATTGCGACCAAAAGATCGAACAAGCGGACGTTCGACGGGCCGCCATCGCCGGTTTGAACGAAACATGCAAACGCATGCTGTACACACCGGTCCCATTCGCTGGACTTTTTGCGATGAAATACCTTGCTAATCAGATCCGCCGCTGGCCACAAACCATTAAGGACGAACAACGTCGCCAACTGCATCTTGCCCAGATCGTGCGCATGCAAGAAGAAATCGGGACAGGAGGCGCAGGATTTAGATTCTTGTTTGCTGCATTTCTACAGGAATGCGGGACGTTCCCGGGATTTGACGCGGTTGCAAAACTTAGCGATGCGTTCACCAAGTCTGGTGACCAATTTCGGGAATTTGCGGTGGAAAGCGCAAGACTTTGTCGCAACCGCAGCACCATTGGCTATGACGGCATTGCCGACTTGTTTTTGCAGTGCCGTGCGCTCGAAACCCAAGCCTTCAAATCAATCTGGAAGGCTTTGCCTAAGAGCTGATGACATACGCCTTCGATCTACAAAATCTCAGCCTGCAATATCCTAGCGCATCCCGCAAGAGCCTCGATAATGTATCGCTTCGCATCCCTGAAAAAACTTTCTTCGCACTGCTCGGCCCCAACGGTGCAGGCAAGACGACTTTGTTTTCTGTTTTGTGCGGACTATTAAAGACGCAGGGCGGCTCGGTAAAACTTTTCGAAAAAGATGCGTCAGCTTCCTTACTTCACGAAAACATCGGCATTGTTCCGCAAGAAATCGCCCTGTATGAGCAGCTCAATGCCGAAGAAAATCTTTTCTTCTTTGCCCGCTTGCGCGGCTTGACCGGCTCGGCACTGCGCACAACGGTGGCGGCTGCGCTCGACCGGATGCACCTGACACCTTATCTCGATCGGCCTGTACGAAGCTTTTCGGGCGGCATGAAGCGACGTCTAAACTTGGCTGTTGTTCTGCTACATCAATACAGAGTCTTACTTCTCGACGAGCCAACAGTCGGCGTCGATCCACAGTCCCGACAGCTAATTTATGATGTTTTGAAAGAACTTCATCAGGCGGGTACGACCATAGTGTACTCGACACATTACATGGAAGAAGTGACAAAGCTATGTAGTCACATTGCCATCATGGATCACGGAAAAATCTTGTACGACCGCGACACTGTTGCCGGTCAAGACGTCGAAGCATTGTTTCTCAGCTTGACGGGAAGGGCTCTCAAAGATGGGTAGCCCGCTTCCATTTCTAATCAAGATCTACGCACAGACCGTCAAAGAGATTTTGATTGTACTGCGTGATAAACATGCCTTGGCTGTTTTGTTTTTGATGCCTGCACTCTTTGTCTTTTTGCTTTCACTTGCGCTACAAGATCTGCATAAAGCCTCATTAGCACCTAATATAAAAATCCTACTCCTGTCAGATGATCCTAGATCCCAGACTTCAGCTGATTTACGTACGTTCCTGCAAGAGTCCGGGTCGATAACTTTGGTGGAAGGCACCAAAGACGCGGAAGCGACAATTTCGATTCCGCGCAGTACAGACGAGGACCTGAATTCTTTTATTCAAGACTTTACGACTACGCCCAAACACCGCATGACGATCAGTTACAAAGAAGGAACCAGCGAAGCATACAAACCGATTGTCAGCAGCATGCTCTCGACGTTTCTCTATCAAAAGCTTCTTCGTCAGATCGCCAAAGAGATGGACGTCAAAATTAAAAAGGACAATTCACCAAAGGACTTCATCGAGCAGTTGAAACCAAGCACCGATGTTCGACCCGTTCCGAATCCTCTCGAACAAAACGTTCCGGGATGGTCGCTATTCGCAATGTTCTTCATTGCCTTGCCACTTGCAGGAAACGTCGTGCGCGAACGCAGCGAAGGGACTTTGAAACGAATACTGTGTTTTCCAAACACGCGACTGAGCGTGATTCTTGGCAAAGTCATTCCCTACATGGGCATCAACTGCATCCAATTCATCCTCATGCTGTTAGTCGGCCGTTATGCCTTGCCAGCGGTCAGCGATTTAACGTTTGTTCCGCATGGAAATCCGTGGCTCTTGGCTGCAATCACCGTCGTCGTAGGCATCACGACCACCTCATTCGCGATCGCGGTCGCCTCAGTAAGCAGGTCGGTCGAACACGCGACAGCTCTGGTCGGCGCTGTCGTTATCTTGACCAGCGTAATCGGCGGTATCATGGTACCCGTGCACGCAATGCCTACGATCATGAAGGACCTCGCCCAATATTCACCCATGTATTGGGCTCACCAAGCCTATATGGATGTAATGATTTTCAAGGCAGTGTTTTCTGACATTGCCACATATCTCTACAAACTGTTAGCCTTGGCGGGAACGTGCGCAGCAATGGGCGCTTGGAGGTTTAGATGGCTCTAGAAACTAATGTTGGAAATGAAAATTTTATGACTTTGGTTGCCGAGCTGAAAGACCTAGTAAAGCAAAACTGCAACGTACGTGGTGTTGACTTCGACAAAGTGCAGCCGGACGATGGCCTCATCAACGGTAGCGGCGTGCTAAAGCTGGATAGCCTTGATGCTGTGGAGATTGCCGTCGCAGTCGAGAGAAAATACGGACTGCAGATGCGCAATTCATCTTCTGCAAGAAAATCGATGAGTTCACTCGGAGCTCTCGCAGAGCACATCCTCGCATCTGGAGCCTACTAAACTGTAAAACTGTTTGAATTCTGCGCTTAGCAGCATTAAACTTCGTAACTGTTGAACTTCTAATGATTGAGGCTGCAGATGATTTTCAGTAAAGAAGATTTCAAAATTGACGGCATGGGCGATCTTATTGATATTGCTCCCGTTTTCATCTTTATGGGGTTGGTTGCTCCCTTTTTGATCGCAGCTTACACACTTGGCTTCGTCATGGACGTCACCGGCCTTCTCACCAAGCCAGACTATCCAAAATAGTTTCTGATTAATTTTTAGTCACGATCACCGTTTCAGCCTTCAAGCTGAAGCGGTTTTTTCATGTCCATATTAGCGGCGGTAGGAATCTATTGCCCTGCCCTGCCTCGTTACCTCCTCGGCAAAACCACATAAAATGAGGGAGCAATCTAGTTTGTCCGTGATTCGTTCAATTTTCGCCAATGGGGAGAATTTCGATGGGTGCCATTTCTTCAAAGCGGAAGCTAATCATGACTGCCGTCGCCGTTTCATTCATGAGTGCAAGTACACCTGCTTGCAAACCTAAAAACAAATCAGGACTAAGTGCGATTGTTTCTGCCGACGGCAAAAACGCCACCGGACTTCTGCCCATTCGGCAGCGATTTGTTTACGGCGTTTCGCTGTCGCCTGCCGTTGCCTCGATCGTGCAAGATGCGATGCGCCTCAGCTACGGTGCTGTTGAATGTTACGGTGGCGACTCCGCCGCGGTCTTCAACTTTCTCGAAGATGTTACCCGCTACAGTACGATTGGTCTGAAGCGTGAAGGCAACCAGATTTATGTCCCCAATCGCTCGTTCAACGAAACCATTTCTGCAACACCCAAACCGTCGATCGTCCAAGTCGCCAGCAAACATCTGACGCAGGACGGAGAATACAAAAAAATCAATATCGATACATGTAAGCTCGTCGGCGATGACACGTTGAATATGGGTTCGTTTGTCGCGTTGATGGCAGATCCAGCAGTTGACTTTGATTCCAAGCAACTGATTTGGCTAGCAGCACGCGGGCGCGGTGATGGCGGCGTCAGCACGTTCGCTGGAACCTTCTACAAATTCTTGCGCGAAAACTTGGGAGCCGTACCATCTGCAGACCTAGTCAAAAACGAACGCACACTTACCGCGATCGACAGACAGTTTAACCCGTGCTTCAACGAAAACGTTACGAAAAATTTTGTTTGCGACGAAAGCAGGAACTACCGCGTTACAGGAGCATACTCTGACACGCTGAAAAAATTTCTTGGACTGGTGAAGTCGAAAAATGAATCGTACTTAGCCGCGCTTGCGCAAGGTAATGGCGAAGCAAAAGATTCGGCTGCGGGCCTGCGGGTTGCTGCTATGGTCAATGGCAGCATCATGACCAGTCCGTTCATCACAAAAGACATTCCGCAAGGAACAGCACCGACACCCAGTGCAAACTCAGGGACACAAATCCATCCATCGATTGCCGTGATGTTTGGTCAGCTGCCGCGCATCCAAACTTACTTCAGCATTATCATCGGTACGGGACCTGGTAATGTTTACGATCCAGAAAACCCTGTTCAACTTCCTCAAGAGATGAGTGGTGCATCTGCAGCGAAACAACCTCACTTTGCACCGACCAGTAGCAGTAATGAAGGAGGACTCAATCTCGCCGGTGACGAAGCAGCAGCTGCTGCGGGCGCACAAAGCACCGAACAAGCGGCGCCAGCGGCAGGAACACAGCAGGAGTCTGCATCCGCGGCGGGAGCGCAGAGTGCTGAGCGTTCTGCGCCATCAACAGAAGCTACCGTTCCTCAAGTGAAAGAAGAACAACCGCCACAGAACGCTACCCCTGTTCGCCAAGGCGATTTGATCAGCACTGCTAACATCCAAGGCACCAAAGGAGATGAAGCGGGCGCATATTGGACGAGAGACCCGAATGACTCCAGCCGCTTCTTTCATAAGGACGGCGATCGCGTGGTGTCGGAATCGCGCGCCGTGCAGCGCTCTGACGGAACATGGTCCTACGTAAACACAAGATTTGATGCCAACAATCAACCCATGTCTCAAAGAGTGATATTCCGCAATGCAAGTCAACTTGCCGGCGGAGCCGGTGCCGGCACGTTTGTTGAATATGATGTTGACGGTACAGGGATGACCACAGACAAGTTGAAAAGCGCAGATATCGCTCAGTATCAAAATGCGTCTGGACGTATTTACACGCAAGACCCCAACAACCGCGCCAATACAAATTGGTTAAATTTTGCTGCGCAAAAGACAGCTGATATGGAAAAACCAATAACCATCCAAGATACCAACAGCGCTCAGCGTGACACGGTTGAGATCAAGCCGTTTCAGTTTACCGATCCTGCTCGCCCTAATCAGTCGATGTACTACGCACAAAGCACAATTAATAAAGAAAACACACATTGGGTAACCCTCGCACCGGTCGAACAACCAAAAGTGAATCCTAAACCAATCGCGCCAGTTCCTCCGTCTGAGGGGCAGCAAGCAGCACCTAACGTGGCGACGAACCAAGGCACGACTAATGCGGCTGAAGAAGAAAAACGCATCGAAGTGGTTAAGACTGAAAACATCAAGCAAAAGGTCGACGACGTAAAAAAGCAAAAGGAACAGGCCGCGTGGATGAATTTGCCAAAGCTCGGCGAGTCGTTTGACACGATGAAAAAGAAAGTACTTTCCGAGTATAACAAGTTACAAGAGATGACCGACAAGGCAGCTGAGCTCGCACAAAAGCCAGACAAGACTGAAGCCGAAAAAGAAGAACAGAAGAAGCTCGAGAAAGAAATTCCGGTACAAGAGTTAGCGGTAACAAAATCCGAGATCGAAGAATATGGCGTGAGCAATGCACCGAAGTTAGGTCAACGTTTTACACCTACCGAAAAGAAAGTTTTGGAAGAAAAGAACAGGCAAAAGGAAGCACAAGAAGAGATGGTAAGATTGAAAGAACAGAATGCTAATCAGCAAAAGATTCTTGAGCAGCAGATCAAGGTCGAAGCAGAGCGTCTAGCAGTTGCCAAAGCCGAGCAAGCGGATCTTTCGTCCAAATTCGGCCCTCGCTACACGCGCGGTTCCTTTACCGAGCGTTGGAATCCATTCGGAAGAGCATATGACAAACCCAATGCAGAAGGTTACGACCGCTGGAATCAGGATCAGGTCACCAAGATGGATACCGTCCAGCGACGCATTTCAACTACTGACCAAACGCTCCAGGAACTTGAACGGCAGCTGCGAGTATTGCGCGGCGATGCTACGGCCCAAAACGCCGTTCCGCGACGTACCAGCTGATTGCGCATCCGAATCGATCGCGCCACTTTTTCGCAAAATTGCGGCAAGTGGCGCATTTTCTTGTGCGCGATCTAGCACAATCCCCGAATTTTGCGAGACCTCACCAGTGAGCCTCAGATGCTCGATAAAAATAATCAACAATTGTCGGCCGTTACCGGTCAAAACGACTCAGTTGATGAGAGATTTTTCGGCAAGACTATTGCATGATATATGTATCAGAGTTTAGGAGGTTTCATGCGCACCACCGTTTTTTTGAAGGTGGCTCTCTCGATCCCATTAATGACCGCATGCGGAACGCGACAGGATTTTCCTGAAAGCAGCCTCTCGATTGAGAAACTGAATCGCGCTTTGGCATTTGAAGGTGCAAAATGGGAAATTAACTCCGATGCCTCATTCGTTGCAAAAATGAAAAAGTTTAGAGCCGGAGACAACGACCCACGTTTGGCTTTTGCAGATGCGGATCAGAGTGTTGACGCAAACGAATCCACGTCGGATTTGCCGAGTTATTTCGACTGGCGGGAAATCAACGGAAATGACTTTGTTTCACCAGTCGGACAGCAAGGTGACTGCGGAGCATGCGTCGCCTTCGCGATGCTCGGAACAATGGAATCCCAACTAAACGTTCACCGAAAAACGCCCTATTCGCCTTGGGAATTTTCTCGCCAAGAGCTCTTCTCCTGCGGTGGCGGGAAATGCAAAGGCGGATGGAAGTTGTCTGAGGCCGTTGCATTTGTAACCAATCGTGGCGCCGCAGATGCTGCCTGTATGTCCTACCAATCGGGCCAGACTGGTGCTGACACCCCATGCGCCAACGCCTGCAATCCTGACCAACAACGATTGCAGAAAGTTACCAGTGTAGAACGACCCACCACTGGATTTGTGGATGTCGAAAAGATCAAGCGCGCTTTAATGCACGGGCCACTCCTCAGCTCGATGATCCTGTACGAAGACTTTATGTTCTACGGACAAGGCGTCTATAGGCATACAGAAGGTCGAGGCATCGGCAGCCATGCGGTCATGATCATCGGTTGGGACGATTCGCAAAACGCATGGATCGGACGCAACAGCATGGGCACACGCTGGGGACTCAAAGGAGACTTCCTGATTGCCCGCGACGACGTTTCGTTGATCGGCAGATACACGTATCTTTTCCACTTCAATGACGAGACTCACTTCGCTGACTTTCAGGATTTGCGCAATGAACAACAGCTCAAAGGCATCGTTGACGTCAACGTCCACTCTTCCAGTGATCGTGCCGAGCAAGTTGAACTGTTTTTGACCGCAGATCAGGGAAAAATCTATTCGTTTGATCCCGAAAGCAAAATCGCTTCAGCGGAGCCGTCCAACGAAGAATCCACAGCTAATTCAGGCTTAACCTTCAAGCCTCAAGTGGACACGCGCAAGTTGCAAGACGGCGAATACTATTTGTATTGCGCCGCCAACCAAGCTCAAGGACGCGCAGTAACTCAGCCAGTTAAAATTAAAATCATCAACGGCGAGTCAACAGTTCGCTAGTTAATTTTTTCAGGACGCCGCGACATGCATCTTCGATGATGTCGTAGGTTTCTGAAAACTCTGCATCACCACCGTAGTACGGATCAGGCACCTCGTCCGGCTCCAACTCAAGGCTAAATGACACCATCTTCCTAACCTCGCCACGACAATCGCCGTCGGGTCTCAATGCCATCACGTTACGATAGTTGCTGTCGTCCATGGTGAGAATCAAATCAAATTCATGGAAATCGCTAGATTTGAATTGACGCGCCCTGTGCGTCAATTCATAGCCACGCGACGTTCCGTGCGCACGCATTCTGGGATCTGGGAGTTCTCCAGCGTGCCAGCCCCCTGTGCCGGCAGAATCCACTTCACATTGCTCGGAAAGCCCCTGCTCTTCGATCATGCTTTCTAGGATGGCATGCGCAGCGGGCGAGCGACAGATGTTGCCCAAACAAACACACAAAATGCGATAACGATTTTCCGCCGATGAGGATCTTTTCATTTGCAATTCCAAAAAAGTGACGCTCAGACATTTCTGCCTGAGCGTCACGAAGCTCTCAATACAAAATCGTATTATTGAAGATCAACTTGCTTGGTCACGCGGTTATAACCACTCATGGTTGCCGAGGAATCACCCAAGCTGAAGCCTTCCGAGAACTGAAGTTTCAACAAACCGGTTCGATCAGTTTTGCCCGTGCCCAAGAGTTGTGAACTCGACTTGGAACTTACCCCAATACGAGCATCAGCAACTGCACCGGCTGCATCAGTGACGTTGAAGTCAACGCTGGTGGACACACCTTCGGACGAAGATGAATAGCCAACGCTTGAATCTGCAGGAACCGCCGTGCGCATCAACATGGATGGATCGCCAAACAAGTTGTACCACTCGATGTTGTCGATCGTCTCAGCGTTCACGCCCATTTCGGCAAACAAGTGCAACTGACCTGCTAGGACTGTGGCACCAACGCTGTAGAGCTGACCTTCATAGTGCTTCTTCGCTGCACCAACCGCCATGACCGCAGGCGGATCCCATGACGTGCTGACAGATGCGCCGTAGTACGCAACCGCACCTGCACTGCGACCGTTTGTCTGACGATTCATCCACGCCTCACCGAAACTTGGATCGAACTTATTGTAGCCACCGTTTTCACACGCCACGTCAACAATGACCGGCAAGCGACCAGCGTTGGTTAGAGTATTGATGGTGCTGACGCCGAAATAGTCATTGGTAGATCCCCACGATACGCCGCTGCCGTGACCTACATAGGTCAACCAGCTACGACCATTAGCAAGGGCTGCAGAAATGTTCGCTGCGGTTGCAGAACGATCACGCTGATAGAAACGGTCAACACCCGTGTACGTGTGCGTGCGCATCGATTCTTCGATCATTTGGACGTATTGCTCGTCAGAAGGACCGCTGCCTTCGTTGCTGGCAATGGTTGTGCCATTTGGATACCAGCTATCAGAAGTTGCCGCGAGCTTTTCGTATTCCATGATCTTTTGCGTCTGGATCGCAACTTCGTTGGCGTTGTTTGCTACGATACGGCCGTACATGATGTCGGGAATGTCATCGTTTCCGACAAGTTTCGCAAACGGATAATCAGATGCGGCGCTGCCACTGCTGGTGCTCAGCATGTACGGCTGCACGGTCGTCTGGTTACCAACGACGAGCAAGTAGGTCAGATTCTTGTTCTGATTGTCGAAATATTGCTGGATGTAACGTTGCATGGCTGCGCGATTGCCGCCGACTGCGGTATAGGTCGCAACATCAACGCCGATACCAGACGCCGCCTTCCAAGCAGCAAATGGCTGGATGGAAGAAGCGAGGCTATCTGCAACGATGATCAACATATTTTCCGTTGCTGGCTTCTTGCCTGCTCGAAAGTCCGCCTGGTTGATAACCATCGACTTGAGAACTTGGCCCATCAGTCCATCCTTCATCATGTCGCCTTCGATGGTCGATTGACCGTTAGGAACGAACTCGACGCGTACTTTCAATTGCTTTGACATAATCACTGTTTTATTGGTGAAGTCCGCGCGTACCGGGTAGAACGCAAGACGCATGATTTTACCACCAGTGACCGAACCAACGGGTTCGATGGCGACTGGAGATGCAGGATAAACCTTCTCGGAACTATAGAGCTTGCGATCCATCATGAATGTGTCTTTGCGATCACAGCGAAACTTTCTCTGCATTGGTTTTACAAGAACGTCTTCGACCACTTCGGAAGAGTCTTGCTCAATGACCAGCTGAGCGTCATATCCCGCGGGCACAAAAAATAATCGACCAGTGGTCAACAAGTCTGGCTTGCCAGGAATGTTCAACGAGTTCAAACCGTCCGCGTGAACAGTCTTCATCGCATCCGCCTTACCGCGGATCTCGATCCCTTCCAACGAAGCCTCGACCTGAATTGTCGACGGACCGTTAGCAGTCAACTGGTTACCCGTATTAAGTTGAAACTTGGGGGCAGCCAACGCCACACCTGAAAACAAAATGGTCGAAAGAGCTAGAGTCCTCATCTGATCCTCCGGTAACGGATTTTTCGATTGAGTGCCGCGCCGACAAGGCGAGGTTTGCTACTTTTTATTCTAGGGAGTTTCGACGGACTTATTGATTGGGACCCATCGGCAAAGTCTGCACAGGGAAAGGCATAGAGGTGAAACTAGTGAAGAATTTGCGACTATTCCAGCATTCCCCGAAACGAGGATTATGCGAAGTGGTAAGTAGAGAATGGCTCAAATGAGGGGTAAACGGCGCTGAAAAGGCGAAACACCGCGACACTTGCAAGGGTCGCGGCGTTGGAGACGGAGCTTCCGCCCCCACCTTGGGAGGGGGCGGAAGTTACTGACTTACTTGATGACGCTGAACACTGTATTCACGCTGCGGCCGTTCAAGCTGCGTGTATGTAACAAATGACGACCATCAACCATTCCACGAGGAAGATCCACTGCTACGCGGAAAGGGATCGTTGCGTCTTCGCAGACCGGCAAATCAAGCATCTTGATCACTGGCTGCACCACAATGGTTTTGCCACTGTCGATTACTTTCGTTCCTTCCCATGCCATGCAGTTCGTGGTGAAGCGGCCATTTAAGAACGCCACATAGTCACCGTTGTCGCGCACTGTAATTTCGTGCACGGTCACAGCTTCCACTGGAGCATACATGAAATCATCTGGACCTGCGTTGTTTGCTTCTTTGATCGTCATGCGCTGGCTGAGCAATCCATCGTTAGTGACGACCTGATATTGACCTTGTGGCAATACACCGAGTCGCACTTCAGATGTGAACGGCACCAATGCCATCACACATGGGCCTGGATACTTACGCGCAAACTGCGTAACGGTGATCACGCCGGTTTGCTGGTCGAGACGATGCTCCGTTTGTGCTAGCTTGTAGCATCCACTTTTCAAGAAACCATCTAGCACGACCACTGACTCGTCGTTATCGTCAAAACCTTCTGGGATGAACACATCCGCAGAATCGACTTTCACCAACTCGTATCCTTCCTCTGCAAATGCGGCTGGGCCGAATGCAAAGAGTCCGGTTGCGGCTGCTACACCTGCTACATATTTAGAAATCTTCTTCATAAATCCTCCTCCGTATTCAGTAAAATTTGCCAACCTAAAACCTACTCAGCAATGACCGTGCCAAGTTTCGCGGACCTTACAAAATCAAGGTGATTCTATAAAATTCCTTAAAAACTTTAACGCCAGGTTCATCATTGTATTTCGGGATCTCGTGTACGATTTCACGCAATGGGCGATTATCACACAGCGTCATTTTGGTCTATCTGATGCTGCGCGAAATTTGCGCCACTCTGTGGCAACACACGCAAATTACCCCCGGCCTTGCATCATCAACGACGTTCAAGATTTTGTTGTGCAAAGAAAAATGCAACTGATTTTCACGTCTTAAAAATTTTTCAGAAAATTGAATGCAAATTGGCACACCAAATGCACAACGGCGTTTTGCTACCGCAAAATGCGATGGTTGAATGTTGTTCTCATATCGAGGAGGAGAAATATGATTCGCACATTGATGATGACTACTGCATGTATGATGGTTCCGACAGCTGCCATTGCAGCAGATCAATTTGAATGGGAAGTTGCCAAAGAATACACCTTCATTGTTCCGAACGGTTTTGACGACAACGACGAAGTCACGATTGCCATCGATGGATACCTTCCATCCACTTGCCACAAGTTGGGCGATGCCACGTGGAAACTCAATGAAAGCAATCGCACCATTGACATCGAGCAAAAGGTGAAGAAATTTTCTGGTGCATGCGCCGAAGTTTTGGTGCCTTTCACAAACTACGTTTCCATCCCTCACTTACCGCAGGGTGAGTTCACTTTGACCGGACCGGACGCAGTTGCATCTAAGATGTTTATGGTCGCCGAAGCGCAGAACGCCGGACCAGATGATCATTTGTATGCACCCGTTGAAAGCATCAGCATGATGAACGACACCAACGGTACATACTTCGCTGTCATTGAAGGACGCCTAACTAACAGCTGCATGAAGTGGGATGAAATCAAAGTACTTGATTCCGGAGAAAGTATTGTTGTCCTGCCGATTCTCAAGATGGAAGAAGGTAGCAATTGCGTTGACGTTGAAAAGTGGTTCAAGACCACAGTCAACTTGCCACAGAAAGACCCAATGACAAGGTTCATGCTTCACGTTCGCAGCCTCAATGGCCGCGCACTGAACGCCATGTACACCGTGAAAGTCCCCGTCGTCAGATAACTTTCATAGGAAAGGCCTCGGAGTCGATGTGACATCGACTCCGAAGTTCGTTTTAAGTGGACGCGATCAGCCAATCAGGCTTCAAAAACCCCAACCCGCGCCTACACGCAAAAATGCGACTCCCTGCTCGTCAGGCATGAGCGAAACAACCTCTCGCCCCGACGAAGAATCTCTCTGAAAATAGACATCGGTGCCACCCAATTCAATGCCGGCTTGAAAGCGATCTTTGAAACGAAAACTGAAAAACATCGACAGCATTGGCTGGTGTTCGATGTCGTAGGAAGATAGAATTTGTTGATCGCCATCTATATATGCGATTTCGATACCCGTACTCGCCAATACGGAAAAACTCAGTCCGCCAGTAAATGCTCCGAGACTTACTTTACCCGCAACTCTAGCAGCCGCTAGGCCGAGTCCGCCAACGACTTCCATGCCGGAAATTGCTGAATCGTATCCTGTGTACTCTGTTGAAAAACTTGGAACGTAAGCGACAAGACCACCTATATCGACAAACTTCCACGGTGAGTAACGATAATCAAGAACGATACCTGTCGAACGAAAGATCACGCTGTTATCGTCAGGTAAGCCGAGGTCATAAACAAGCGCTGCAGCGTGAACCCAAGCATGGTGCTTATAATTGGGTTTCGTCGGAATGGGTTTTGCGTCATTTTTGGCTGTTTCTTCTAGTTTTTCTTTTGCAGTCACTTCAGCTTCAAGGTTTGTCAGATTTCGTGTTTCTGCCTCACCAGCCATCGCACCAAGTGTCGAACTCATTTCTTTGAGACCCAAAACTTCCTGCTTGTCGATTTGCGTTGCCACGAGCTTCGTTGCGACATCTGCTGCTCCCGTCGCCGTTGGCACAACCGCTTCGACCTTCATTCCTTTAGACACGACGGCCTGCGGCGGCAACTCGGCCGCTTTGGTCAAAACTTCGGTAGCTCGACTCACCGCAGCGTCGTCGCTCAGTTCGTTTACCGCGCTGTTTATCACTTCAAACGCGTTGTTCTCTTCCGCAGAAACTGGACGCACCGCAACTTCACCTTCGATAGTTAAGACCTTCGATTGGCTACCCGCACCCTCAATGACGAAATCCGTTCCTCTCACCCCCATGGCTATCGACTGCGTCCTAAACTTGGTATATTCGGCATCTTTCCTCTTCTGTTCAACCATCGCGCGAACTTTGCCGTTGAAGAGGGTGATCCATTTTTCGACAACCGTCTTTTTCTTTTGCAATAACTCGGTTCGCGAGATGCGTATACTCGTCCCCGGTACAATTGAAAGTTTCATGCCGTCCTGAAGGTCCACCGTCACGACCGCATTGGATCGAGTCAAAACATAGTCTCCGTAATAGAGTCTCGAACCGTTGAGTAAAGGTCCCGCCTCCCAATGCAATTCTTGAAACTGGATGATCATCAGTCCTTTGTCTTCGACGGATTTTTTCCACGATGCGGTGACTTGCTTGACTGGGTTTCGCAATACGAGTGGGCTACCCGTCTGCGTTTTAATGGTACCCGCCCAAACTCTTTCGTCGGACTTTGCTGAGGCATTTAGGCTGGGCAAAGAAAAAAGGATAGCAAACAACGTAGCTCTAGCCTGCATCTACTATCGCCTCAAAAAATTTCATGATTGGTGTTCAGACTAGCACATCACGACGATTTTGATGATATAATTCCATGGCACTTGTGGAGCTTCTATTCATGTTTCGCGCTCAAGACTTCGTAATTTTTTTCACAGCTGCATGGATGTTGTCGTCATGGCACATTGAGGCCGCAGGTGAAGATTGCGCTACGCTTGCCGACACTCAGTCAGACTCCGTCAATTCCGCAAACGGAATCCCAACCGTTCTTTCAGACTACGCTAAATTTGATCTGACGCGCTTGATGCCGGTAGGTAAATCAGAGGCAGAAGCCGTGCGTAGCCCCTTTGACGGATCATCGCTCAAACCCGAGCGGCATTTGTATTTGAAGATGGGCGATCCCGCAAACAAACGCGGAGACGTTGCCGTAGCTCACGACATCGTAAATGGACAGGTCATCCGTCGGGAAGCTTTGATAGCTGAGTTTGTGGACAGCGCGGGTCAATATCGTTTAAAAATTGTTTTGGAATTGTATGATAAGGATGGAAACAAAATCATCGATCCAGCTCTGGCTAAAAAAGAAAAGAGCAAATGCTTTCGCTGCCATTCTATCGATCGAAAGCTAGGTCACTTGCTGTTGACTGACACGATCACACACAAACCGTTGCCCGGCAAGTTTGTCTATACTGCGTATGGCGAGCTTCCAGAAATAGATCGATTGCAAGAATCCCATCGGCGCGTGCGTCCGATACAGTAGAGTCTTCCCCGCATGCAGAGATCGACTATGATTTGCGATGGCAATTACTCGTAAGTGATTTCTATTTCTGCCGATTTGACCACGTATGATGGATAGCTAGGAACCTTGTCCATAGCTTGTGCGCGTACGGAAATTTTATATTTTGTCCCGGATTCCAGCGTGCCATCAGGAATCACAAACGTACTACCATCCGCACCATTTTGCTCAGGTGAAGTGTAGACAACGCCTTCTTTCTCATCAATGGTTCCGACAACATCAACAAACCACTTGTAGTTCTTCTGTGTGTCGAACGGGCTACCAACCATAGTGATACGCTTCAACGTCTTGTCGTAGGTTGCACGGATTTTGTTGGTCTTGACTTCAGGGAATGTGTACGGAAACTCGACAAACCACGGAGCCGATGTTGTTCCGAATGCATAACGGACAAATAAGACTTGGTCGATCTTTGGCACCTTGCCGGTGCCTAGAACCACTTTGCGTCCATAAATCCTGTCATCTTCGCTGCTGTCATTGCTGGCACCGTCATCAAGTAGACGTTTGTCCCATGCTGACGAGATAACTTCTTCTGCACCTTCGGCATTCACCGTAATGTTGTAAATGGTCGCCCCATTGAAAAGCGACGGCGCACCACGCACATCGATCGCCAGTGGGTTAACACCATCACGAAGCTTCGTATTAATGGTCACGGTCGCTTCTTCAACTCCGCTGGAATCCACTGCCTTTTGCGACTGCACTGCAATGAAATGCGCGCCGTCGTTAAAGAAGAGATCGCCTTCCGTTTCTGATGTGTCATTCACTAAGTTACCATTCGCATCACCGTCAAAAATGTCCGGATATTCGTCACCGTCTTCGTTGGTGTCGAATTCATTGGGAATACCATCGCCGTCGATGTCTGGATCTTTGATGTCTGGGATGCCGTCACGGTCAAAGTCGTTCAACGACGCCACTAGTGAAAGTGCGTCTTCTTCGTATCCAACTTCGTCGGACGCCAATGCGAGACTGATTTTGTTCTTCAATGCCAAGGCGTCTGGGTCCATGCCGTCTGGAATCAAATCCGCATCGCCGTCAGCCGCGACATCTTTTTCAATTTCCAAATCATCTTCTTTGAAAAACGTCATGACTTGCCCGCGATGCACGAGCTTTGGCAAATTTTCGATGGGTCGAAAGTATTGCCGAATGGTACCCGCCGCCGGCGATGTCAAAGAAAGGATGGATGTAAATTTATAATCTGTCGTCAAAAGCGCAAACGTAATCGGTCTTGTGATGTCCATTTTTTCGAATTGAAATAGGCCTGCACCACTAATCACAGCTACGCGCGCACTTCCTAGTTCGCGATCCAGTGCGACGATTACCCAGTTTGAAAGCTTCCCTTGGTCACCATCAGATGCAACGATGCTACCACGCACCGTGGATGATCCTGCTTCAACGGTCGAATCGGCATCGCTACCTGCGCTACCACAAGAAACGATTCCCATCGCCAAACTCGCGGCGAAGAATACGTTCTTAAGATTTGACGTCTTGGCTCTAAACAAACTCAACTCCTCTTTGCATCTGAGTAGATTTCGGATAAACAAGAAAAGACTTTAGTTTTGTGAGGTTACCGCAGTTTTTTCGGGAGATTACGATTTGAGCGAAGGTCGCGGAAATTTCACCAAAATCAACGAAACTTTTGATTGTGTCAAATGCGGATTGAAGGTGCCTCCTGCGCGAAAAACATGCCGGAATCACTGTCCCAAATGCCTGCATTCGCTTCATGTTGATGTAAAACCCGGTGATCGAGCCAATTCATGTAAGGGAGTTCTCGTCCCGATCTCCTACGATCAACGCCCCAACAAAGGGCTTTCCATTTTGTTTGAATGTGAGCGATGCCACCAGAAAGTATGGAATGTCGCGTTGACGGACGATCCCGATTTTCCGGACGACTTCGATCAGATCATGAAGCTGTCGGGCGCTTACAAAGTATAGGCGCCAGATGGCTAATGCGACTACGGTGCCACCACCCACGGTTCATATCCCAGCACCGCATCGACAGCATTGAATACGATCGACCCATTGGCTAATTGCGAAAGCCATAGCGGGCGCGAACCCACGCTGCCTGCAACGGCATCGACAACGTAAGTCCCGGAAGCCTGGCAGCCTTTTCATCTTCGGCACGCGATTTGATGTCACGAACGTCAGTGCAGGAGGATTTATTGCGCGCATCGACCCAGACGGCATCTCAGATACGGCGTTTGCCACCAGTGGCTCCCTCAATGTGTTTTCATCCGATGGCATTAAGAGCACTGCGGCGCTACCACACGGTCGCTTGGCGTACATTCCTGTGACTTCAAATAATTCCATGTTTGTCCAATTTGTCCTCGAAAACGGCACAGCCGACACGCGTTCTGGAGGCGGGGGCTTACTTGAGCTTGCAACTCCCGACGCCAACTATTCCTATGAAAGTGGAGCGGTACGCTACATTGGCGGTGGCTGGTTGTATGTGATCGGCAAGCGGTTACCTTCGTCAAATGTCGCAAACGCCGAAATCATGATTTACAAGGTGTCCATCAATTGACCAAGGACCATGACGTGCACAATCTGCACATAGTTTACTTAACGCTCGCGATCTTTAATCACCGTTTGCAGACCACTTGCCTGCATGCGCAAGTGGAGTTTGCGATGTGACTCAGACATTGTATGATGAGTGCCTGCGATCATTTTGGGAAGAAACTGATGACGACCACACAAAGAATATGTGTCTATTTGTCGATTTTCTTGAGCATATCAGGGTGTAAAGCGCACTCATCAAGGGCTCTTGCTGATGATGAAGGCGGGCTGGCGCACAATCTCGATAAACGCATTGCCGAGTCTTTGCATTTTACAATGTCGACCATGAATGTCAGGGCGGTGCTCGATGCAGCGCAAATTGCAGGTGACGCTATACAATTCGGCAATGAAATGGCCAAATTATACGACGAATGCCACGAGGCTCCCAAATGCCCTGAGCAATCACTTGGCAGTGACACGCAGCCGATGCAAGTTTTTGCGCAAACCCGGTCACCGCACGTTGAACGCTCCGCCGACAAGACTTGTTACCCCAACGCAGTTTTGAAGAATGTCAAAACGGAAGCGATTGCGCGGCGCGGTTTTTGGATGACGGGTGAGACTGGAGTGCCGCTTGCGGAGCAAGAACAAGCCCGCGCACGCGGCCAAGCTGTGGCCAAAAACCTGTTCAACAACGATTCTGGGGTGGCAAATGCCGCGCGACATTCTTACTTGTTTTGCTTTTTGTCAGCAAAATATGGCTACGAAACCGCCAAAGTTTTTGCGGACAACCATGAGGACTTTTTTCCTGAAGACGGTTTGGAAGACACATGGGCTGATTATTGGAATAACGAGCAAGGCTTGCGATATGGTTCGATCGTGCATCGCATCTCCTTTGCAGCAACTGATGCCGACGTGTCTTTTATGAGATCGTCCGTTCTGCCGTATCAACAAACGCAAAAAAACTTTCCCCCGAAGGCTATCCCCGACATCGTTGATATACGACTGTTTCCGCAGGAAGGCTCGGGAAAATTCATGGCCACCGATTGGGTTCTCTCGGCGATGTGTAAACGGTATTTGGAGGGCGTTATCCGCGGTGAGGTTTTGCGTCCCGACAGCACGGGGCAATCGTCCGCCGTGTTGATGATGACGCATCGGCCGAGCATCCAAACCCGCCTGGATCAAAAGACGTTTGCCCCACTATTGGGTCCAGGTTCGGAGACATCCCAATTGGTTCCCATGGGGCGATTCGACCTTCCAACCGTGCAGCGAGGAGGATTGCCATGGTTGCATGCGGCACCGATTCCGCCGAAGCGAGATTGCGTCTTGGAAGAAACAAGATCGGCAAAGTATTGGCGCAACCTGCCACCAACACTGTCCGGTGCCGATGGCGATTACTTTCGCTACTGGCCGTCATATGATCCAAAGCTTGACAGGCACCAGTCGTCGAGACGTCCGTAATTACTCGTGAACTGGTCCCTTCGCGTGTGCTTTTCACTGAATTTAAGTAGTGATCCTGGATTGTTGCTTCATAAAAGGTGAATGTTAGATCGGAATGCAAAGGTTTCGCTGCAATACTCGACACTAATGGAGAGGGCAAGCACACGCAAAGGGACCAGTTCAAGGAAGTCAGTAATTGGCAGGCGAGCTTTGCTTCAGGATTTGTTATCAGGCGCAATGTTTGGGAAGAAAAAATGCCGCGATAGCGCTTTTTGCGCGATCGCTACACAACCGTTACGCATTGGGGATAATTTTATGAAGTCATTTTCGTTCTTAAAAATGTGCATGGCCGGTTTCGTTGCGTCGCTAACACTTTCAGCATCAGCGCTCGCCCAATACAAGACATTTCCGATTGCATTTACTGAATGGTCCGGACCCGTGCCGGCAAGCAATGCAAGCAATCCAGATTTTTACGATGCTCAAGAAGCATTCGTCGCCAAATATGGTGCCGAAGGTGGATTGGTTGGTACCGCAGTGGGTACCCGTGGAGAATTGATGATTCTTACCGACAGCGTGCGCAGCACACGCCAGTTGTGGCGCAAAATGCAAGGTTCGGGAGACGTTGTGTCGAACGGTGCCGTTGCATACTTGCGCTACCTCGATCCAAATGCCACCACACCTCCAGTAAGTAAGTTCCAATTTGTTGGCAAGATCAACGTCGAAGAAGGTACTCGTGGTACGTTCTGGATGACAAACGGCACGCCGTCGATTGTTGCCTATAAGGTTGCGATGGAAGAGAAATGCGGTCTGATGAAGAGTGGTGTGCAGATGGCTGATGGTTCTTCACCAGCCATTCCGACACGTTTGGTGCGATCCGAGCGCATTGGCGGTTTTACCATTGCCTATGAACACTCTGTGAATGGTGGCGCAGGTGGTCTTTTGCGTTTGATTTCCGTGGACATTGCACGACGCGGTGGACCGTTCATCGTAGATATCTGTCCAGTACATTTGTACGTACAGTACGCCGAATAGTACGGCTGCGAAGCACTAGTTTCAAATCTGCACCTACGCTCCAAATGCGTGTGGTGCAGTTCTTTTTTGAACTGGTCCCTTAGCGTGTGCTTTTCAGTAAATTACAAACTGCTCAAACAATTTCCGGAGACGGAATGTTGCTTAATCGAGGTAACGTTGCTTGGGGTCTAGCACTAAGTAATGGCCTCACTGAGTAACTCGCGAGCCACCAAACAATTTCCGGAGACGGAATGTTGCTTAATCGAGGTAACGTTGCTTGGGGTCTAGCACTAAGTAATGGCCTCACTGAGTAACTCGCGAGCCAGGATGGCGAGCGCGTAGCGAAGGCGGTGCAGGAGCAAAGAGCCGAGCGGTACTCAGCGAGGCCATTACTTAGTGCTCGACCCCAATCAAGATTACCGCATTGGCTCAACAATCTTTCCTCGACTTCCCCGCGGCGGAGCCGCCAACGGGCGAGCGCGTAGCGAAGGCGGTGCAGGAGCAAGGAGCCCAGCGGTACTCAGTGAGGCCATTACTTAGTGCTAGACCCCAATCAAGATTACCGCATTGGCTCAACAATCTTTCCTCGACTTCCCCGCGGCGAAGCCGCCACGCCCACCCCATCCACATCTAACCACCTAATTTAACTACACCTCCAACCCCATTCCACCCCAATGCCTTCGGCGTCACCATCCACTCTGACACCCTCTGACCCCTGATTGACTTTTGAGCACCCCATGTTAGATTGCGCGCACCCTTGGGGTCAGAAAATGACCCAATAAGACGGCTGGACTATCGCGCTATTTGCTTCGGCAAATAGGGAGGAAAGTCCGGACTTCACAGGACAGAATGCTGGTTAACGACCAGGCGGGGAGACCCGACGGAAAGTGCAACAGAAAGCAAACCGCCTAAGCTTCTTCGGAGGCCGGTAAGGATGAAACGGTGAGGTAAGAGCTCACCAGCAACTTGGGAACAAGTTGGCTCGGTAAACCCCATTCGAAGCAAGACCAAATAGAGGAACAGTGCATTCAATTGCACAGCGTTGGTCCAACGTGTTCCGGGTAGGTCGCACCGAGGGAGTTGGCAACAACTCTCCCAGAGGAATGATAGTTGTACCGCACGATATGTGCGGGAGACAGAATCCGGCTTACAGGCCGTGAGCGGGTTGTTCGTCTGACTCCAAGGGCAACATTTTCAGGAACGGTTCATGCCACTCAAGCACACAGATATCTTTTACGATCCGACGGCGATCACCGATCGCGGCATCAATCCATACCTCGCGCAAGTGCGCGAACTTTCGTTGCCACACGCGCCCGAAAAATCTGCGATCATGTTTGGCGAACAACTCCGCGGCATGTGCGGGCAATGGCGACAAGAATTTTCCGCCGAATCAACTCAAGCTGCTCGCCCACTCGCTGTCGAGATCGGTTGCTACAAAGGAAGCACGCTCATTCACTTTGCCAAGTTGAATCCAACTCTCAATTGGATCGGCATCGACATCACCTTCAAGCGCGTCGCTTTGTCTGCAAAGCGAGTCATCGAGCATGCGCTACAAAACGCTAGAGTGGTTATGGGCCGTATGTCTGGTAAGAGTTTGAAAGAGATGTTTGCCCAAGCTGAGGTCGACTTGGTTATGGTTTTTTTTCCCGATCCGTGGACAAAAAAGAGCCAGCGCAAGAATCGCATGTTCACCGTCGAATTCGCCCACGAACTCCGCTCCATTCTCAAAGGGGGTGGACGATTGTGGTTCAAATCAGATCAATTAGACTACTTCGAAGAAGTCAAAGAGTTCTGCGCAGTTGTAGGCCTCGTGTACTGCGGTGAAACACCATCCGATCTTTCAGGAACCGATCACGCAACCCCATTCGAGACGCGTTTCAAGCAGATGGGTCTGCCCACCTATTCGGGCGTGTGGATGCGCCATGATCAAAAAATAGGCAAAGAACTCAATTAATCGCCTAATCAGCGCTCACCTTTTCTACGTGTCATTCGCAATAGGACACGCGAAATGCTATAATCAAAGCCAATACATTATCTTGAATACCAAAATTTTTGGTCGTCCAAGATTTCGCAAGGATGCGCATGACCAGCCAAAGTAACGAATCGAAAGTGAGAAACATTCGCGGTTCAGAAACCAATGCGAATGAGACGCTTCCTGATTTTAGTCAGTTGGCAAAACATGCGGAAGAAACCATCACTCCTGTTTTGGAAGGCAGTGCTTCCAAACCCGTCATGCGCGTCGGCTCCCTTGAGTCCCTTCGCAGCGGCGGCAAATCAGGACTGAAGGTCAAAAAGGAAAACACTGAGAGCGTACCGGTAGCAAGCAACGTTGCTGCATTTCGTCGTACGTAATCAGTTCAGATAGGACAAGATGGATCCCGATACGAAAAATACTACCATTCAAGTTACTAACCAGACCTCCGCATTCAAAGTAAACGAAAAGTCCGTTCGTACGATTTGCCACACCATTATGACAGAGCTGGGAGTTGGCACGTTTCATTTGTCCGTCAGCTTCGTGAAAGAGGATGAAGTCCAATCGTTAAATAGTAAATTTCGCGAGAAAAATTACGCAACGGACGTGTTGTCGTTTCCGCAGGTTGAATTCGAACAGCCACTGACACACGTACAACCAAACAAGTCTCGTTCAAAGACAATGGGAATGCCAACATTGCTCGGCGACCTAGCCATTTGCCCGAATGTCGCGGAACGCAACGCGCAGTCCATTGGACACGGCCTCGACCGCGAATCTGCGTTCTTGCTCGTTCATGGCATTTTGCACCTTTGCGGGCACGATCATGAGGACAAGCAAGAAGAAGAAGTGATGACGAGCGAACAACGTTACTTCATGAACATCTTAGAAAAACAATCGTCGACGCCGCTCTGGAAGCAATGCGTCACAAAGCGAGTTGCATAAATGTTTGAGTTTATCCGCCAGGAAGATGCTGCCGAACTGACGTTTTTCGTCGGTTGCTTGGCACTTTCTGCGTTGTTTTCTGCGTCAGAAACCGCCATCACTTCTCTCGGCGTTTTGAAAACAAAGCACATCATTGAGCAGCAAGGTCGCGCCGCCAATGCCATGAAATTTTGGCTCCGTCATCCCTCGCGCGTTCTCACAACCATCTTGATCTTCAACACACTCGTCAACACCGCCGCGTCAGCGGTCGTGACCAACTTAGTATCCAAACACTTTGACCATGCCATTGGTATTGCTACCGGTGCCGCGACGTTTTTCATCTTGATCTTTGGCGAAGTCGTGCCCAAGTCATTTGCGCGTGCCAATTCCGAAGCACTCGCTCCTGTTTCCATGTCATTTATTAGAACCATCTATGTCCTCATGTACCCTGCCGTCGTTAGCCTTTCTGGTTTTGCTAACTTGGTTATTCGCTTGCTTGGCTCCAACGAAAAATTCACACCGACGCTCACAGAAGAAGAGCTCGAATTCATGATCAACGAAGGTACGTCTTCGGGAGTCATTGAAGATCTCAAGAAAGACATGCTCAGCGGCGTGTTTGAATTTGATGAGACCAAAGTTGCCGAAATCATGACGCCACGTACGGACGTTATGGCGGTTCAAAAGAACACTTCATTTTCGGATGCGGTTAAAATCGCTATTGAGTCAGGCCACTCACGCATGCCGGTTTACGACGAACGCATCGACAACATCATTGGCATTTTGTTCGCCAAAGATTTGTTTCGTCATCTCGCGACCAAAAATAACCAAGAACTCAAGATCACTTCCTTGATGCGCGAACCATTCTTTACTCCCGAATCCAAAGCGATCATGGACGTCTTCAAAGACCTCAAGCGCACCAAAAACCACCTTTCAATCGTCATCGATGAATACGGAGGCATGGCCGGCATCGTTACCATGGAAGACATCCTCGAAGAAATCGTCGGCGACATCCAAGATGAATTCGACGCTGAAGAAGCCCAGATCACCAAAGTTACGGAAAACGTGTTTGATGTGGCGGGAGCAGTAAGCGTGGACGACTTTAAAGAATTCTTCAAAATCGAAGACACCGTCGAAGAAGATGACCACGAAGACGTCGAAACGGTCGCGGGTTGGATGATCCAAAAGATCGGCGAGCTGCCTCGCATTGGCCAGAGTGTGGAAATCGGACCGCTCGACATCGAAGTCACTGAAGTCGCGAGGCATCGCATTCAGAAAATTCGCGTTAACGTCAAAGATGATGATCAAATCGAACCTGAGTCATCGCACCAATAGTGTTGCTCACCATGTCCCACTAGAGGCGATTTGATCATTCCAACTGCATATCTTATTAAAAAAAAGCGCTGCCGTCTGTTAAGACGGCAGCGGCACAAGTTAATGGATCCTTAAATCATCACAGACATCTGTTGTTGTTGTAGTCCCATCGGCAATTCTGCTGACGGTTGCATGCGCTGCTTCCGTGACGCGAATAGTAGCTGCACGATTGTCCCGTACTGATAAAACACTCGTTATTGTTATAATCCCACGAACAATTGTCTTGACGATTGCAAGCGCTGCTACCGCGACGTGAGTAGTAGGTACATGGTTGATTGAGGCTAATGAAGCATTCATTGTTATTATAGTCCCACGAGCACTTGTCTTGACGATTACAGGCACTGCTTCCACGACGTGAGTAAAACGTGCATTCGCGTCCGCTGCTGGCGTAACACTCGTTATGGTCGTAGTCCCATGAGCAGTTTGATTGCCGATTGCAATCACTGCTGCCCCTGAATCCAGCACAGCGATCCTGAGGGGTGCAGCTTTCGTTATATGTTTGCACAACCGTGTTTTTGCAGTCCGTAATCTGGCATACTCGCTGGCCCGAATCCGAGCATGGTCCGCATGACGTAGTCTGAGGACATGACCATTTGATCCCAACAGCGTTGAAAAACTTTTCTCTTTCCGCTTCACCGCCAACGGACGCCGAAATCGGCATGATCAGGAGGTTTTCAGCTTCGACATATGAATATGCGCCGTCGCGCGCAATCTGCACCGTGAGCTTAGACCGCTTCATTTTCGTCATAATGTCGTTCAAATTTGTAATCTGATTGAATTGGAACCACTTCTCAACATTGCCACGAATATTTGCATACTCTGCTTCGCAAAAGGGCTGCGCGTCACCCGCGCACGGACGCACAATTTGCTGCTGTGGGGGCAGTCCATTGATGGCAGCTCCGCTGTTGCTCACTGCTGAAGCCAATGCTGCGCTGGACGGTCCCCAACGACAATCCGCAAAACTTGTCATGTTGCACGCTTGCCAATAATCAACCGGAGGATTTGGCAGTCTTGCCTTTTGGCTCCATGCAGTGAGTACGTTCACAACATTGATAATGACTGTGTTTGCTGCATCAACTTCAAGAACAAATTTGTTCATCAGAATTCGCAATTCTGTGGCATTACGATCAGCACGCAGTTTCAAGAATGCCACGTCTCCTTCACGTGAGCGCCCAGCCTTGCGGTCTTCTTCATCAGATTCCTTGTCACGGAGTTCGATCTCTTTGATGCGGTCAACAACGTCGGCCGCAACGATATTCATTCGACCAATGATACCATCATAATTTCCGTTTCCACCGCGGCTTCCCGGACGAGTGCTAGCATCACCGGGATTAGTGCGGATCAATGACCGCACCTCTAATAGAAGGCTATTGTAGGCCTCAACATCGATATCAGCAAAAGGAGAACCTGGCATCGCAGCCGGGTATTTTTCCAACTTTTGTTCAAGCTCTAGCAATACAGAGCGCACTCGTCCTGACATTCTGCCAATATCTTCAAACACTAGAAGTGACTGGTCCTTGCGGGATGCTGGCGATTCAGAACGAACCAGCGACCACGCATTTTTAACGATCGTGCCACTAAGTTCGCTTGTGGTCGTTAATTGCTTCGCTAACGATTCAGAAAAGTCCTTTTCCACTTCGATGATTTCTTTGCTTGAAGAACCCTCTTTCTTCATGCTGCAGGAAACCGAGATTAACGCTGCCGCGTAACAAATCAGACGACACATTTGCCACTTCATGTTTAGTACTCTCCAAAGTTGTGCAGTTAATGGGATCCATATTATCACAATCGGTGCAGACAGATAATTTGGTCGAAGGGATCAAAGGGACGGACGACGGGGAGACGAAAAAGAGCTGAGGGAGTAAGCAGAAAACCTCCCACAAAAAAAGTCTTCGGAATTCCTTCCGAAGACTTATCAGCTTTAGAAACTTAGCAAGCCTGCAAATAGTCCTTCAAATCACTCATCAATGATCTGGAGGATGTATCGCTTATTCAATTTCGCCGCCGCGCAATTCAAGATCGTGCGGATAGCATCAGCGGTGCGGCCTTGGCGACCAATCACTTTGCCGATATCTTCTTTGGCGACTTTGAGTTCAATAATGTTTGTTTGGTTACCGGCGATTTCGTTGATTTCGATCCGGCCAACTTCGTCAACCAAAGCCTTTGCAACAAACTCTACGAGATCCTTCATCGAGACATCAGCGTCAGACATAGCTTTCATCCACATGGAAAATCAGTTACAACATTGCAAACGCCCACGTTTTAATAGTATCGGATTCTCCTCTTGATGAAAAGGAGTTGCACTTGGCAAAAGTCGAAATTGAACAAAATTTTCGTGGAACCATCGAGAGCGTATTTAAAACCATTGGCAAATATGACCTATATCCTGACTATTTGCCGGGGGTTACGAGCATTGAAGTTTTGCCTGCCAAAGCAAAGGGCAGCGTTTGTCAGGTAAAATACGAAATTAACCTCATCAAAACCTTCCATTACACTTTGGACATGTACGTCACCGAACCCAACAAGATTTGGTGGAACCTCGCTGACTCCAACCTCATGAAACAGAACGATGGCAGCTGGGAGTTTTCTTCGAAGGGCGGCGACAGCACTAAAGCCAAATACACTCTCGAAGTAAAATTCAAAGGTTTGGTGCCTTCTGCGATCACTGACCAAATCGCAAAAGCCAATCTACCCGCCATGATGGCGGGCTTCCAAAAGATGATCGATGAACATGGTGGCAAGTAGTCTGACGTCTCAGGCTGTTGCTATCAAGCTCTACGCCAAAAGAGTGCGCAAAAATCACGCAAGAAATGATCGAATTTCGCGCGCGACTTCCTTCGCATGACTCACATGCAAGTGGTGATGCCCGGGAAGGACGACCTGGCGACCGTTGGCGAGTTGCTGCAAACGCCGATCCCAAAGGGCGTCGTTAAATACGATTCCGTTCTCAGCTCGAATGACTAGCGCCTCACACCGCACTTGTTTCAAAACATCGATCAGTTGATCTTCGGTCATCCGCCAAGGAGATGGCGATTTGAGTCGCGCATCGTGCAACCAGTGCCATTGCCCATCACGCTCTTCGCAACCATATGCCACGATGCCCGCAATGTCCGCAGCAATACTCGGTACCACGCTGAACCTAACTCTCGCATCGATGGCAGCCTGCAATGCAGGCATGGGGCGATTCTTCAAAGTCCGCGACGAATGTCGGGTGCTCAAATATTCTTTCATCCGCGCAGCCGTCTGATCGACTTCAGATGTCAGAGGACCAAGCGAATCAATCAGAACCAAGCGACGAACCTTTTCGGGCGCGATTCCGGCAAAGATGGTCGCCGCCGCACCGCCCATCGAGTGACCCATGATCGTGACTGGATTAACCAACTGCAGGGCATCTAAAATGTCGGCAATGAAAAACACATGATCGAGGAAATGATAACTTGCCTGAGTGGGCAAGTGGGAAGAACGTCCGTGCCCCGGCAAATCTACTGCAACCAAGTGAAATTCACTTAGTTCGGTCGCAAGCAAATCAAAGGTTGCAAGATTGTCTAGCCAGCCATGAAGACAGAGTATCGGCGGCAGTGCACTTTCTGAGTTCCAACTCCGGCACGCGAGTTTTAATCCATTAGCTTGGATATGAAAATCGCGCGCGGCTGGCGTACTCATTAGATGTAGATGCCTTTGCGAATCTTTTCGATGATGATCTTTTCCGGCATGATGATGTCGTTGGGATCAACCGAGAAAAACGACTGCTGTTCGCAACGGCGCTTTTGAGAAATCAACCATTCTAAAACTTCGGAAATACCTTTGTTACGTTTGTCTTTGAAGAACGGGTCATTCTTCAATGCATCTTTCGCCTTCTTCAATGCTCGAGCATCCTTCGGATCATTTTCTTTCACCGGATAATCGGGAAGATCGTACTTCTTGATGTCTTCGGGAAGAACACCCAAGAAACGAACGTCGGGAGCGCTGTATTCGGAATTTCGAATCAGCGACGCTGCCGAACCTGCTTTCAAAGTTCGGTAGATGTTTTGCAACGTGTAGGCGTCGAGATCGCCAAAGAAATACAGAGGCACTTTCAACTGATCTTGGATGCGCCGCACCCATCCGCGAACCGCGTTCGAAGGAACACCCTGCGCACCGACGACGATGCAATTGTTACGCGCGGTAAAACCGTTGGCAACCAACGTGTTCGCCGTACCTTCTGATTCTACAATCAAGCAAAAATCAATTTTTTTCTTGGCGCGCAGCTTCAAGTTTTGCGGACGATTCTTTGGCTGAAAGGGACTTGTACCCAACTGAGACAAATCGATTTCCACGGTAGAACCATCGTGCAAAGTTTCTTCGACCACGAGCTGTTTGGAAAAAGTTTGCCCGCCTCGGTCGTTGGCGTAGCAGTTAACTTCTTCGCGGTAGCATTCCATCATTTCACAGATGAAATCGATCACCGAATCCGACTCATCTTGATCGTCAAAATCAAGCGGCTTTAGTTGGTTGTCGTGCTTAATCATACCTTTGCTGATGTAGTAAAGTTCACGCTTGGTGTTGACACCGCCGATGCGCAAGTTTCTCAGCAAAATTTCCAGCATGAACACCGATCGGGACATCTTCTTCACGGAGCTGACGTTCAGTTCTGTCGATACCTTCTTTTTACCAGGGGAAAGATATCCGAGCTTGGGGTTGTAGAAGCAGTTGTCCAACGCGCACTTAATTGCTGTTAAGATCGGACGCTTTGCACGTTCCAAATCAGTCAGCATGCCGTCACAAAGCTTATGCGCAATACTTGGAATCAGGTCTACTTTATCGCCTATCTTGGCCATGTCTTTTCCTTACCTATTTCTTCTTGGGACGTTCAGGTTTACCTTTTGACTTCACCGCAGGTTTGGCTTCTTTTTCGGGCTTCGCCTTCTTTTCAGCTTTATCCTTTTTGGACTTTGACTCCGTCGCTTCCTGTTGAAGTTCAAAGGCCTCCTCACCGTCGTCCCCTGCCGCGATATCCGCTTCTGAAGCGCCTTCCGATGCATCGTCTGAATCGGCGTCCGCAACTTTATTCTTCGCTAGTTTTTCATCCGCATCACGCAACTCGCGCTTCGCCTCTTGTGCGTCCCGGCCAAGGATTTTCATCAAGCCAGCTTCTGCTAGCTGCTTGCGAGCCTTGGGGGCGGACACGATGCGAGCCAATGCTTCGACCAAGATGGGGCCGAACTTTTCGATGTATTGGATGCGCTCTTCCAGCTCAGCTGCCTTGGTCTCGCGCTTTAAGTGGCGCGATAGTTTCTGACCGGCTTGCATCAACGCGCGTCGAATCTCTTCGACAAGTTCGTCCGACGTATCAATCGTTTCTTTCGATGCGTTTTTGAACTTAATGAACGGAGAGACGACGGAAACAGCGATGATGAATGGGCCTTGGGGCAATGCGTCTTTTGGCTGACGTAAACCGTACGAACGCCAGTTGACGGACTGAATAGCTTTTACGATCGCGCAGCCGGCCTTATCAAACTGCAACGGAACTCGGTTCGCGAATCGCAAAACTTGGACCGGTTCTTCTGCATCGATTCCGGACTGAACGTAACGAGCAATCGCCACTTCAACCTGCACAGGTTTGAAATCGCAAATGGCTGGTTTGCGAGAAATAACGGAGAAATAATCTATTTCCCCGAGTCGTTTGATGCTCTTGGCTAGGGCGTCTTCACCGACAGAAATAACGGACTCGGTCGATGGCGCTCGCAGCTCAGCTTCTTGCGTACCTTTGTAAATCGCTGCAAATTCCGCATCTGACACGGCGTTGAGCGACTTCTTCATGACTGACTTGTCGAGCTGGCCCTTTTTGATCATTTCTTCGACGACGGCATCACCCATCCGAGAAAAGCCAGTCTTAAAGAACTTCTTCATCTCAATGTTGCCAAATAGTTTGGCATGAGAAATGAATTCACCAAGTTTCATGGTATGTGGATGCGGAGCTGTTGCTTCGGGAATCTCGACCAAGTCCTTGCTCACACGATCAACCTTGGTCTTGCCTTCGTCGGGCAGCACATAGGTCATCGCTAGATGAGGGTTCACCAAAGTGGTGCCCTTCAAATACGTGATCAAACCACCTTCTCCATTGAGCAGAATACGACCGTCAAAAATGAATTCGACTGATGTGCCGTGAGGACGATCCCAATCGATCGCTTCTTTGTTCTGCACAATGCCGCGGTTGTTTTTTAAGTCGATTGCAACGACGCAGGACTGCGCCTTGCGTTGAGACTGAGTCTTCGAAATAACCTGAGCACCGGTAGCTGCCGTTTGCAGTGCCCACGTTGTTGCTGCCGAAATACCGATACCTTGCTGACCGCGTGAACATCGTCCGCGACCAAACTTTGAAGATGCAAGGTATTCACCAAACACCTTCGGAATATCATCGGCGTCGATACCCGGTCCGTTATCCACGACTTTCACGGCCACACGGTCCGTGTTTTTCATGGTTCCCGGCCCAATTTTTCGAACTTCGACGTAAAGTTCTGGAAGGATTCCGGCTTCTTCACATGCATCGAGAGCGTTATCGACTGCTTCTTTCAGCGTTGTTAAGACCGCTTTTGTCGGTGAGGAAAATCCAACCTGCTGTAAATTCTTAGAAAAGTATTCCGCAGCGCTATTTGCAGTTACTGCTTCACGTTTCTTGCCCGTTCCACCCGCCTTGGCCACAATTCCGCCCGTATAATCTGAAAGTGAAAATGTAGGTAATGGCCACGAGTTAAACATAATCGTGCAAGGTTTGCCAACGTGTTCATTTTTTCAGGCTTTAAAACCCTTGAGGCTCAGGGGTTACGGGCATTTGGCTTCTGCATCAACCCATGCAGCAATACCTGATAGGTCTGCGGACTTGGCGGAACTCGCACCGCCGTGATTGGCTGTGGTACCTTGAATCTTGCCTTTGAGCTTGGCGGCATCGCAACCGGAGAACTCTTCGACCATGTATGCGAGCAGGGTATCGCGGTTAGCCGAGTCGTCCTTGCCAAGGGTTTTTCCAGAGATTTTCTCACTGCCGTGGCAGCTACAAGACGTCTTTACGGTCGCACCGAAACTAGCTGAAAATGCGGTAAGTCCGGCATCTGCACCGCCACCGGTTGCCGAACCGCTACCAGTTGCCGAACCGCCTCCGGTACCCGTTCCTGCACCGGTTCCAGCTCCAACCGTATTCGACCCGCCCGTCGCGTCGGTAAGGACCACTTTGGGGTCAGAAAGACCACATGCAGTCACAATTGTGAGCAATGATGTGATGGCAATTTGGCGAAGCATGGGCATCCCTCTCAAATCCGTGCATCGTCTCTTCGGCACAATTTTTAGGCAACATTAGGGCAGAACCGGCGAATTTGAGTGTATTTTGGATATTTTCCGAGCCAAGCAAAGAATCTCGCTAGCTACTGCACGTTTTTTACTCAATTTTCCAAGTTTCTCTACTTGGGGGTTTGCTTGCGTTTATAGGGGCAAAAACCCAGTCTGGGGCTCAATTGGGTGGGGAATTTGCGACAAACGTCCGGTCTCTTGTCGTAAATCGTACAGCGAGCGTCGGATCCAAGGTAAATACAGCTTCTGTCCGGCTTCTGAGAAATCATGAACAGACCGGTTTTGGCCCGATAGTTTTGTATCGTTCCGGCCTTTTCCAAACGAGAAGCCAATTTTTTAATGGAATGTCGGTCGTCTTCGGTAGCCAGTTCCATGCGGATTAAATCGTCGATGCTGGCCTCAAGCGGGAGGTGACAACACCCTCCAAAACAATCGTCGCACAACTTGGGTTTGAAAGGCACCCAAGTTGACGGTCGATCAAAATCACCTGCGCCAAACATCGACAATTCCGTTACTTCACGACGATTTCAGCCCCGACGTGCGCCGGATGCATTTGGCAATTCACTGGATACTTACCCGCTTTGAGAACCACATCTTTTACGACCTTGGTTTCGTTCGGCTGGATAACCAAACTATCTGCAATGCCGGGAATGTTAAAACCATGCGGTTCTGCAAGAGTGTTTACGATTTTAAGTGTTGTCTTGCCTGCAGCGACTTCGGTCAACTTGGGCAACCAAGTTTTTTTGCCTTCGACAAGCTTATTTTCAAATGTGATTTCTGAGGCAAAAGCCTGCGCGCAGAATAGAAACAAACCAACTGGGAGCCAAACCAACTTCATACATCCTCCTTAATTGATGAAAAGACACGCTATGTCTTACATCAATCCGCAGAGGCTGTGTAGGCTATTCGCCCATGATGGACGCATCCAATTTGGGCTGCGGGAATTCGAATGACCTAACCTTGAGGAATGGAATCGTTTTGTGAAACTCTGCGACAGATACACGCTCGCGCCTTTGTGGGTCACTGCCCCAGCACATGATGGCGGTTGCCGCACCAAATCCGTTCTTGTTGGCATCAGATTGAAACAAAGAAATACGCGATGGCTTACCATCTTTGGGTGTTTCGATGCGCGAGATTCCAAAGATAGGATGCCCCATCCGGATAAGCTCGCCCTTCATAACACCGGCTTCGCCGATGGAATTGAGATTACGATGGTGCAGGGTGACCGCACAGACTGGCTCCGTGCCTAGCAAGGTCGAAAGGTCGTTTGATAGTTTCGCGTAGTTTGCCACTGTGCTTACGATGTTACCGTTCTGGAAGATCACGGCATACACTTTTGCTTCAAGTAATGGCTTTGCTTTGATGGCCCAGTTTTCCATGACTTCAAACAATATGTTGCCTTTGATATCCGCCAGCAGCTCATCGCCACCCACATCCTTAAGCTGGGTGCGATCTAAATTTGCAGGTAATTCGGGCAAGGCAAACGCCGATTTTGCGCTCATTTTTTTGACGGGCGCGACTTTTTTGTCTGCCGCGGCAGAATAGAGTTTAGCGGAATCAATGCGAGCAGGTTCAACAAAGTCGCTCGGCTTGGAATTCTTGGAAACTGCCACTGTTGCTGGAGTAGCAGCTGTCGCAGATTCCGTGCCCACGACCGTTGTCGCTGGTGTGGCATTGCTCGACTCCACAGATTGCGGAACTGTCGCAATCGCAGGTAAAGCATCTGACATCGCCAAGTTTTGCATCTGATCTGAAACTAAACTGACATCCAAAATATCATTTCCTCGGCCCGCGCACGAAGTCGGCAACGTGCCAAAGCTCATGGCAACGCGAATCCGAGCCTTTGCATCCATGCTGTAAGGAATATCAATGACTCGATTCAAGGCACCGCTCCCGCGCGCACTTAATACTTCTTCAGATGAAACGTATTCACCGTTTCCATCCGCGTCGATCCACGCTCTCCAATTCAACACATATGCTGCGCCATTCTTGTAAAAAGGTGCGAGATGAATTTGTGTTGGGCCGGGCTTTACCAACAGAGTCGGTTCGGAAGCTGTCGAGCGGGAAAACTTCTTTCCGTTTTCAAATGATACAAACTGAATGGACTCTGACTGATTGATGTCGAATTCACCCATGTCGCAACTATTCTCGCGAAGTGGAGCTGAAACGGATTGGATTGCAGTAAGATTTGGATCAACTGAGAAGGCGGTTTCATAAACGAAGAAACTCAGCCCGATGATTGAACCAACGAAAAGTAACTTTCGTCCCGCTTGGTTTTTCGCACTGTTTTGGCGCATGTCTAGCCTCTCCCCGCCACGAGCCATCGTACCTATGATTTTTTCGGAAGTTTTTGCCAATGCTTGAGGATTGCGTGAAAAATAACTTGCTAATTTAACGGGGATTTATGGAGTTTTTTCAGTAATTACAAAATGATGCAGAATTGCCTGTTTTTTTTCGATGAATCGCCCGATTGCTGGCGTCTGTCTGCAATTTTCAGAAGTTCTGCTATGACACCGTAAAAATCATAACGAATTCAGTGATTCAAATTCATGACCGCGTGTTTCGCCGTCGACTCTGGAAATTCTTCCCTTTATTTCTAAATAGTTCTGAAGACTTACAACAAATAATCAAGACTCGAATGAAGTCGTCGATAGCTTGTATGCGGCTCGAAAGGGCCTGCTTGGAGGAACCAAACATGATCAAGCTTCGCTATTTCATATCCGCTATTTTGATCATTGCTTGTCTCGACACTATTTCTGCGATGGCACAACTTCCTGACAGTAGCGATGAAAATGAGTTCACCATTGGCGCAAGTTGCGAGCAGCTGGCCGATTTGAGTTCGGAAGAACTTCACACATTAATCGTCAGCCTCACAGAAGAATCATCGCGAATATTTTGCGTGCCGCAATGGCCAAATACCTGCGATGATTATGATGCATTTGTGACTGGATTTGGCCGGCTTGAGGAATCAGCAGGTCGCAGTTACTGCCGCATCGAATTGTAACTATTTGCTCAAAATTACCAGTGATCGACGACGCGAATCACTTGATCTTGGCGGCATTGAGCCGCTAATTGTTTGACAGTTTTGTTGAACGTTGGCCACTCCCATTCAGGAACAACATCAGACAATGGCCTCATGACAAATTCTCGCTCATGTGCGCGCGGGTGAGGCACTAGCAAATTTTGCTGAGTCAAGACAAGGCAGCTCCCATCTCGACGACCCAAGATCAGATCCAAATCGATGGTGCGATTGCCGCTCTGTCCGCCACGTACGCGCCCCATGGCAGATTCGACAGCCAACAGAGTGGGCATCCACGAATCCATTGGCGTGCGTGTTTTTAATAGAACCACCGCATTGAGGAACTCTCCCTCGACATTGCCGACGGGGTGCGAGTAGTACAATTTGGACTTACCTAAAACTTTGCCTACTGCGTGCTCCAGCTGAGTTAACGCTGCGCGGAGGTGAGCAATCCTGTCACCCAAGTTAGACCCCAAGGCAATTGCTAACTCAGTTTCTGCACTTTGGTCTGTTTTCATGTATGCTTCTATGACAAAATCTTGTGACAAAATTGGAACTTTCCCAGCAACACCCCATGGACATCATGTCCAATTGGAACTATTGGAAGACATAAGTTATGCACCATTCTGCAATATCAAGAACGCTCATTTTCGCGTTTTTTGGCTCTTTGATTTCCAGCACCAGCCAAGCCAAGGAAAAAATAACGATCACCGGATCGTCGACCGTCGCTCCGTTGCTTTCGGAAATAGCGAAGTCATTTGAAAAACAAAATGCCGATTTTCGCATCGATGTGCAATCAGGCGGTTCATCTCGGGGAATTAGCGATACGCGAGACGGCTCTGCGAATATAGGCATGGTATCACGTGCTTTGAAGGCCGACGAAACAGATCTGGTGTCTCATCCCATCGCTTTGGATGCCATCACCATGATTGTGCACAAAGACAATCCGATTAAAGAACTTTCGCTCGAAAACATAAAAAAGATTTATACGGGGCAAATCAAAAACTGGAAAGTTTTGGGCGGCAAGGACCTTCCCATTACCGTGGTGAGTAAGGCCGAGGGACGGTCCACTTTGGAGCTATTTCTCAGTTTTTTCCAGCTGAAACCAACTGAACTCAAAGCAAGCGTCATCATTGGCGACAACGAACAAGGAATCAAAACCGTGTCGGGTAACTTGGGTTCAATCGGCTACGTATCCGTCGGTACCGCTGTCTTTGAAGCGCGTAACGGCGCAAAAATCAAGGTACTGCCTATGGACGGAATCGAGCCAAACGCGGACACCATTCGCTCCGGAAAATTCCCCATGTCCCGTCCGCTCAACCTCGTTACGACCAAGTCAGTTTCACCAAAGTTGAAAGCGTTTTTGGACTTTGCTCAATCTGACAACGTCAAATCCATCGTCGAAGGCCACTATTTTGTTACGCTCAAATAGTTCAACACTGTTCAGCGCAATCACACGTGGGTCCGCAGTTGTCTGCGGCACCATCACCGTGTTGATGGTGCTCTTTGTCTTTCGCGAATCTATCATTGCGATCGAACAAATCGGTGTTGGCCGCTTTTTGGCAGATGAAATGTGGAGCCCGATGGCAGGACTGTACAACATCACGCCCATGTTCGTCGGCACGCTGTTGGCGAGCATTTTGGCAGTTGTTACAGCCATACCCATCGCAGTAATGATTTCGCTCTTCCGTCGATACGCTGCACCACGTTGGTTCGCAGGGTCCATTCGCATCGTCATGGAACTTCTCGCAGGTATTCCATCCGTCGTTTATGGTTTTTGGGGATTGGTTGTGCTGGTTCCGTACATCAACGAATTCCATCCGCCGGGATCGAGTTTATTGGCTGCGTCCATGATTTTATCGATAATGGTTATGCCAACGATGATGCTGTCTTGCGATGCCTCGCTCGATACGGTTCCGCTCGAACAACTCAATGCTGCACGAGCATTGGGCCTTAGCTTTGGCGGCTTCGTCCGTTTGGTGCTGCTCCCCAATACGTGGTCCATGCTATTTGCTGGTTCGGCGTTGACTTGGGGACGGGCGATCGGTGAGACAATGGCCGTGCTCATGGTTTGCGGCAACATAGTGCAAATTCCGCATTCAGTTTTCGATCCCATTCGCACATTGACCGCAAATATCGCTTTGGAAATGTCTTATGCGGTGGGCATCCATCGTTCGGCGTTGTTTGTCAGCGGCCTTGTTCTAGTGTTGCTCATATCCATGCTCGTTATCTTTACCAATAGGCTGAAATCAGATGAACTACGCCCAGCGACGTGACTCGGCAACTTCGCCGATATTCATTGGCGCGGGATGGTTCGCATCCCTGATTGCCTTTGGCTTCTTTGCGGTCTTGATTGTCCACCTGATCCGTGGCGGTGCCGAAGTCCTGACTCTAGATTTCCTTTTGTCTGCCCCCGAACTTTCAGGGAGACAAGGCGGTATTGGTCCCATTTTGGTTTCTACAGTGGTGCTGCTCAGCATCTGCCTGATCACAACCGTTCCCCTAGGACTCGCGACTGCGGCGTTTCTCACTGAATCCATGCAGCGTCATCGCAAAATGGAAAACTTGACACGCACCAGTCTGGACATATTGGCCGGCATGCCCTCCATCGTCTTTGGATTGTTTGGCAACGCCTTTCTTTGCAAAACATTGGGGCTTGGATTCTCACTATTGAGCGGCGGTTTGACTCTCATGTTCATGGCACTGCCGCTTTTTGTCCGCACCGCAGAAGAGGGACTTCGCAGCACCCCGCGAGAGCTAGTCCATGCCGCTGCATCTCTCGGTTTTTCTCGCTGGGCATTGTTTCGTTCGGTTCTGTTGCCACACGCTGTACCAAGCATCGTCGTTGGCATCGTCTTGAGCGTCGGGCGTGCGATTGCAGAAACAGCTGCTCTGATATTCACGAGTGGCTATGTTGATCGCATGCCTGAATCTTGGCTCGATTCGGGACGATCACTATCCGTGCATATTTTTGATTTGAGCATGAACGTGCCGGGCGGAGAGCGCATGGCATATGCGTCAAGCTTGACGCTCATCGCTTCTGTTTTGTTAGTGAATTCAATAGCGGCCTTGCTGGCACGACGATTTCTCGCCGGCAACTGGAGGATGTCATGAATCGAATCAAGCCGATGGAGCTTTGCCAAGACTCCCGTTGTGGTGTAAACACGGCTCCTGCTATTGAAACCAATGACTTGTGTGTACGCATTGGCACGCGCACGATCATCAAAAACGTCAATTACGTTGCGCGCGCATGTTCAATCAATACCATCATTGGACCATCAGGTTCTGGGAAGACGACTTTCTTACAGGCACTCAACCGCATGTTGGATTTCATTCCCGATGCAGCAATTAGCGGCAGCGTCAAGGTCGCGGGTGCCGATGTTTACGATCGCCGCGTTGACGTTACTAACTTGCGCCGCAACGTCGGCATGATTTTCCAAAAACCGTGCCCGTTTCCAACGTCGATTATCAAGAATCTCACACTTCCACTGCGGTATAACCACGAACGCCGCGCGGGAGAACCGCTTGAGATCGCGGAGCTCTGTTTGAAAAGAGTTGGCCTTTGGGATGATGTGAAAGATCGACTGGATGCGTCAGCGCTAGTGTTGTCTGGCGGGCAACAGCAAAGACTATGCATTGCAAGGGCACTCGTGGTGAATCCTCAAATTCTCTTACTGGATGAACCATGCGGTTCGCTTGATCCGATTTCAACAAGCGTCATCGAATCCCTACTGCAGGAACTCAAGAAAAGTTACACCGTAGTTGTTGTCACGCACAATCTCGCGCAAGCTCGCCGCATCGCCGATCGCACGTCGATGTTCTGGTGTACCGACGGATACGGCTCGATCGTCGAAGAAGGCCCTTCAGAACAACTGTTTTCTAACGCGCATCACGAAATGACGCGCGCCTTCATCGAAGGTGTTTTAGGATAAATATTGCTAGAATTTAATTTGGTTCAATGACGACGCGATCATGTCGCGGACTTTTCTAAACTCCGCGAGCTTATCCGCGTCGCTACCCTCTGCAGAAGCCGGATCAGGAAACGGCATGTGTATCTTTTTCGTCTTAGCCGGAACCACTGGGCAAACTTCGTCCGCACAAAGTGTCACCACTAGATCGATGGTGTTCATGTCAATGGACGCAACGCTCTTGGATTGGTGATCGGAGAGACTGATGCCCAATTCTTTCATCGCAGCGATGGCAAATGGATTGACACGCGTGGGCGCAGAGCCAGCACTCATCACTTTTACCTTGCCGCCAAAATACTTCCTCGCAAGCCCCTCTGCCATTTGACTTCTAGCCGAATTTGCCACGCATAAAAAAAGCAGCGTCTTGTTCGTTTCCATTACAAATTCCTTTGGCCGACTGGTCGGTTGATATAGGTTACCATAGGATCCAAAGTTTACCTTGCCGCATAGGGGAATCAAATGTCAAAAAACCTGATCCTGTGTCTTTTCAACTCTATCTTCATCGGAGTGATCAACATGACCGCAAACGCATCTCCTCAAGCAGAAAAAGCGGCGGTAGATCAAGTACTCAACTCTTTTCACGAAGCAGCGGCAAAGGCAGATGGCAAAACTTATTTTTCGTTGTTCGCAGAAGAAGGCGTCTTTCTTGGCACCGATGCGACCGAGCGTTGGTCGGTGGAAGAGTTTCGCAAATATGCGGAACCGTTCTTCTCAAAAGGAAAGGGCTGGTCGTATAAGAGCCGCGTTCGCCATGTTGATTTTTCTCCAGATGCGAAAGTGGCGTGGTTTGATGAATTACTCGATAATGCCAATTACGGTGAATGTCGTGGTTCGGGCGTCCTACGCAAGACTTCTAACGGCTGGAAAATAAGCCAGTACCATCTGACCATTCCGGTACCCAACGAACTTGCGGATGACGTGGTCACGTCGATTCGCAAGCTCCAAGCGAAAGCGAAGAAATAGATTAGAAGTAAGGACCTCGCACAGCCTTGCAGAGAATATCGTAGGCTTGCGCGACTTTCTTAAACTCGTCATCTCGACCTTCATTGCGGTCAGGATGAAGTTCACGCGCCAACTCCAAATATCGGCGACGGAGTTCGTGTTCGTCTGCGGGCATCCGATCCAACCGCAAAGCGTCCAACGCAGCACTTATAGTCGAACTATATCGAAAGGTCGTGCGCTGAGCTTCACGCCTCGCTCGCAAATCGTCACGAATGCGTTTTGCCTCTGCCCATTGTTGCGGTCCTGCTGGTTGCGTTTCGCTCTTGGCAAGTTTGCGCTGGTGTAACCACATTTTCTCTGAAGCCAAAAAAATGCGTCCAAAAACTCCGTCGAGGATCTGGCGGACTTCTGCGATGTTGGCTCTTACATTCGTCAAATAACCGCGCAAGATCGGCGTCGACAAATCTTCGGGAAGTTTTTCGGGAAGAGTGTCCAAGCGCATTCCTGAAAATGGCTCGGCGAATTTCATGCGAGTATCGAACTCGTGGTTCAGCGCGAACAATTGTCCCCATACCGACGGCGTAACTGGCCAACCGCGCACGGTTTCAGAACGCTCGGCCCACGCTCGACGAACGCTTTCTTCGATGCGGTCCAACTCTCGCAAATCATAGGCAGGTAACATTGGGTCAGCGATCATGTCGCGCGTAAATATGCCGAATGAACCCGTAGATGCAGGCCGAAACCACGCCGCCGGCCGCGCTGGATCAGTGATTCCCAACCGAGCGTTGAGCGTGTGCGTGATCCGTTCCGCCCGCGACTTGAGTGACGACAGTGAATCGATCTGCCCTTCTTGATCCCAAAGGGATCGACGCAAACATTTCACGAACGCCAGACGTCGAGAAAGATCGGCGTCGAGGACATCGAGAGACTGGATGACGGACAATCCTTCACCAACCACAGGAGCGAACCAATCGCGCAGCCCCAATGATGCGTCGTTAACTTGTTCTGAGCGCTTACTTGCAGCCATCTATTTGTTACCAACTTATGATTACGATTTTGATTTTTTCTCGAGTGTTTCTGCCAAGAAGTTCAAGTCGTCTGCAACTTCTGTGAATGCATCACCTTGTCGAAGATTGACGCGTGATTGAAAGTTTCCATCGACCAAATTTCTGATGTGTCGCCGAAATGCCACCGTCGGACCAACCATTTTGTGCGTGATGACAACCGTGATCAATAAGTTTGAAATCATGTAGACGACAACAACGGCTGCAAGCCACACGGACGTTGCGATGACGTGCTGATTCAATATTTCACGCATTTCGTCGCGCAAATTTGTTAAATCCAACACCAGTTCATAAACACGCGCAAAGGACGAGTAGATCACCAAAATCAATACTGTTGCGAAAAACGCGGTCAGCAAAATATTGTAGAAACTAAGGCGAAACTGCAGGACCGGCTGCAAAAGAAAGTTGCGCAATCGACGTTGGTTCATCGCCGAGCTTTGTTGGCCTTGTGGGCTGTCTTGTTCTGCACTATGAGCTTCAGCCATGGGTTCTCGCCTCACTTTTTAGAATCATTCCCGATGGTTGCATTCCACGTATGTTTTCATTGTAACAAAACTTGATACATTCTCCCGCGAAGTAAATAAGCAGAAGATTCCCAACGTTTCCCCGAGAGAAACAGGGGTAGTTAAAGTTGACAAAAGACCAATAACATTGGATAGTTATCGACTCAAATGAAACGGAGAGTTTTTTCATGGCTAATGGCATTGCGAAGATACGAACCCCGATAAACGAACCAGTTCGCCCCTACTCCCCGCAGTCCGCAGACCGCACTGCATTAAAGAGTGCCCTAGCAACTTTATCAAATACCGTTACTGAAATACCAAACTGCATCGGGTCGGGATCTGGCACCAACAAAGAAACCGTCAATGTCATTTGCCCGCACAACAAAAACAAAATCATCGGACGCGGACAAAAGTCCAACCGCGCCGACGTTGAAGCCGCCGTTAAGTCTGCTTTGGCGGTTCGGCAAGAATGGGCAGCTTTGCCATGGGAAGAACGCGCTGCGGTGTTTTTGAAAGCCGCGGATCTTCTTGCGGGAAAGTATCGCTATGAGATGAACGCAGCAACGATGCTCGGGCAATCAAAGACCGCACATCAAGCTGAGATTGACGCTGCGTGTGAACTGATCGACTTCTTCCGTTTCAATGTCAATTACATGAAGAAGATTTATGAAGAACAACCTGATTCCATGCCGGGAATGTGGAACCGCACGCATGCTCGCGGACTTGAGGGTTTTGTGCTCGCGATCACGCCATTCAACTTCACTTCCATCGCGGTAAATTTGCCCACAGCACCCGCGCTAATGGGATGCGTCAGCATCTGGAAACCAGCAAACACCAGCCTTCTTTCTTGCCATGTCGGCATGAAGATTTTGAAGGAAGCGGGTCTCCCAGACGGCGTCATCAACATGGTCGTTCCTGATCATGATTCGATTAGCGAATGCTTGCTAAAACACCCCGAATTTGCAGGTTTGCATTTCACAGGCTCGACTCCGACTTTCAATCACTTCTGGCGCACGATCGGTGAAAACCTCGGAAACTATCGCTCGTACCCACGCATTGTTGGTGAAACTGGCGGTAAAGACTTTGTGTTTGCCCACGCTAGCGCCGATGTACGTCAACTTGCCGTCGCCCTTGTGCGTGGTGCCTTTGAATACCAAGGTCAGAAGTGCTCGGCTGCGAGTCGTGCTTACATTCCCAAAAGCATTTGGCCTGCCGTTCGCGATCAAGTCGTTGGCATGCTTTCGGAAATCAAGATGGGCGACGTCGCCGACTTCTCCAATTTTGTCGGAGCCGTCATCGATGAACGCGCATTTAAGAAAATCTCTGGATATGTTACACATGCTAAATCTGCGTCAGATGCCAAGATCGTTGCCGGTGGAAAATGCGATGATTCCGTTGGCTTTTTCATCCAGCCGACATTGATTGAGACGTCCAATCCAAACTTCAAGACAATGGCGGAAGAAATCTTTGGGCCAGTCTTGACCGTGTATCCGTACGACGACAATAAATTGGAAGAGACGCTGGAACTTTGCGACAAAACCAGTGGTTTTGCGCTCACCGGCGCCATCTTTGCACGCGATCGTCGCGTGATTCACCAATTAACAACACGTCTTGAGCACGCGGCAGGTAACTTCTACATCAACGACAAACCAACGGGAGCCGTAGTCGGTCAGCAACCATTTGGGGGCGGACGCAACTCAGGCACCAACGATAAGGCAGGCAGCATGCTCAACTTGCTGCGCTGGACATCCGTGCGAACGATCAAAGAAAATTTTCAACCCATCACAGACTGGAAATATCCTTTCATGAGTGATAGTTGATAAGTATTATTAACTTTTACGGTGCATCTGATTGATAAGTTAACAAGGAGGTTCCATGGGTGTTCTAGTAGGTAAACCAGCTCCAGATTTTTCCGCAACCGCCGTTGTTGGTGGTTCCGAATTCAAAGCCAACTTCAAGTTGAGTGATTTCCGCGGCAAGAACGTTTTGTTGTTCTTCTACCCGCTCGATTTCACCTTCGTCTGTCCAACCGAAATGCACGCTTTTCAGGAAAAATTGGACGCATTTCACAAAATGAATACCGAAGTAATCGGTGTTTCTATCGACAGTCAGTTTTCTCACCTCGCATGGTTGAAAACACCAAAGGCGACTGGTGGTATCGAAGGTATCAAGTACCCAATCGTTGCTGACGTCACCAAGACGATCTCCCGCGATTACGACGTTTTGATTCCAGACGCAGGCATCGCGTTGCGCGGCGCATTCTTAATCGACCCAAAGGGTGTCGTTCGCCATCAAACAGTCAACGACCTGCCCCTTGGTCGAAACATCGACGAATTCTTGCGCTTGGTCGAAGCACTCGACTTCCACGAAAAGAACGGCGAAGTATGTCCTGCAAACTGGAAAAAGGGCGACAAGGCTATGAAAGCTACACAGTCTGGACTGAAGACCTACTTCGGCGGATAATGGTTTTTGCTGTGAATCGAATGAAGGGCAACCGACCGGTTGCCCTTTTTTTATCACTTAGAAGTTTGGTTGTGACAAATCTCACCGAACACGTCACCTTGCATTTGAATCTCATTCCGCTCACCTGTGACGATGGATCGGATGCACTGGATTTCGTGACGGCTTCGCTGCCAATCAAGTGTGGTGAAAAATGAACTCGCAGTAGTCGAAAATGAATTGACGCCAATGACCGTGAGATATGTGTGATCCTCGTAATTCACGCCCTCTGCTCGGTCATCCAGATATACCGGAGCGCCTGAATCCCCACCTCCTAGTTGCAATGTGGGAACTTTTTCGATGCCAATCTCCGTGATGTGATCCATGGTCTTGTTAGAAAAACCGGCGACACCGTCAAACACATCCGAGATGGCCACAGAAGTGGACATCGCCCGCGAGCCGTCGTCTCCTTTTGTAATGGCAATATCTGATGTGCCGCCAAGGATGCGACGCTCGCGCGATTCTTCAAACTCACGGCCAAATCCCCCAACAGCAATGCGCGTTCCCATCTGAAGTGCTTCTTTTTGACCGGTAGGCAAGCGCACTGATTTTAGATTTGCAAACTCACGACAGTCTGCAGGCAAGGGAGAAACTCGGCAAATTTCAATGATAGCGATGTCCCGCGCGCGGCCGGTGCGCAGTTCATCATTGCGTTAGGCTTCGGTCATCCCTGCTGTCTTACGATACGTGTGGTGAATCAGCGTGCGCGCGATCGGAAGTCTGAACGATTTTCCTTCAGAGGTAACTACGTCACTGACCGTTGTAAGAATTTTCCCGGACCGAAACACCGAAAAGACGGTACCATCTAAATCTTGCACGCAGTGACCCGCGGTAAGAATGAAGTATTCGTTAAGCTTGGAGCCGGTGCAGTCACCTAAATTCAATGTCGCGGGGAATTGCCCCTCTCGCGCTTGCTCACCACCAACAAAATAACTCGGCTGCGATGTACTGGGTCGGGCTGATCTGCATGACACGATGGATATTACGGAGACAACGCAAAAAAGAATTCGATTCTTCGTTTTCATGCAATGCAAACCCACTAAAAAGAAATGAATTCGCCCTCATTCCGGTTGGAACCAGAGTAAATCCACCAAATCAATGCGTTGAGGCGGTGGGCATCCTTTTCTGTAAGGGGACGTATGGTGCGTGTCGAAGGATTGGACTTCGGCGGTGTTGTGGTCTTTTCTTGCTGCACAATTGCTTTCCAGTCTGCCGATGCATGTTCTTCCGCGATAACGCGTGGAGATCCGTTGATCACACCGAACTGTAAATCAAAACCAATCACCTTCTTTTCACTTTTCAAAATTGCCGCACCGCGCATTTCATGAATTGCGGTCATGCGCGCTTCCAAACGACATTGGCGCAATTTTTCGGCAACTCGTTCAGTGCTAGTTTGTCTGCCAGTGATGATTCCGATCAATTTGGTCGCAAGGCTAGTGAGGGTGTTCAGATTCGGCAATCCCTTGCTGTGCAAATCACCTTTGAAAAACGCGACAACAGGAGTGACGTGAAATGCATCGAGCAACAGTCCTTTCTTTCCCGATTCCACGCCAATGGCCGCAGCGATGGAGTCCAACATATTTTGGACGATGCGACGGTCACGCACGGGGCCAAACACAGCAAAGGCACCTTCAGTAACGGGACCGACGGTAATTCTGGTTTGACCGTTTGGTTCACGCACAAAATTCACCATCGTCATCATGCGCTGGTGCCACAAGAATGGATCAACGGCTTGCTTCTTACCGCGCGACAAATATTCTGACTCGAGAAACAATGCTTCTAGCTGCGAATTTGCGGATTCTGTCGCAACTTCTACGCTTTGAATCACCTGCCGCATGATTCCTTTAGGAACCAAACTCAGGTTTTCCAGTTTGCGAATCTCTCTTTTGAGATTGAATGCACTCGCAAAGAAAGTCTCTTTGCCGCGACGATCTTTCAGAACAAAAACACCCGGCCGATCTGGCAATGTCACAAGCGACGACGAATCAACTCCCCATCCAAGTCGCAATGACGACTCGTAATCACCTTGGTAGCGAATCGCGTCCTCAACGACATCGATCTTTTGTTCTTTAAGTTTTTGCACCAGTGCGAAAAATACGCCGACTGTTAGTGCAGCGTCAGCGTCAGCGCGATGTAAATTCTCGCTTTCGATATTGAAGTGCTTACCGAGCCCGTTAAGCGTCTTGTCTTTGATGTTTCCACACAACTTATCGCAGAGCAGGTGCGTACACAGGAAAAAATTCGGCATTTCGGCGCCGGTTGTTTCTTTGGAGAAATGACGCAAAAACTTTAGATCGCCAATGGTGTTGTGGCTGACGAGAATTCCGTGTCCCGCAAATTCCACAAACTTTGGCATCACTTCTTCAATGAATGGTGCGTCTTGGACCGTCTTATTCGAAATTCCGGTCATCTTGCGAACGATCGGTGGAATCGGGATCTTTGGATTCACCAATGAATAAAATTTCCCAACTTCCTTGCCTTGTACGTATTTGAACGCACAAATCTCGGTAATTCCATTGCGCTCGGGGTTACCACCCGTTGTTTCAATGTCAAAAATGATAAACGTCGAATCATCGATCTCAGCGGTCAATCGGTGTTCAGGCAAAGGACGAGCGAGCAACTTCGCCTTTTCAGCACTACGGACGCGCTTGCCAGAACTGCGGCCGCGATTACGACGAAAGTTTCGTCCGGATCTTGGTGGCTGAGAATGCTCGTTACTCATTCAGTGACAACAATCCGCTGTGAATTTTCGATGGAATATTCTCGCACCATTATACCAAGTATCCGAGACAAAACCTGGAAACTCCATACCATCGAAGGGCGTCCAACCACACTTTGACGCGACATCGAGGTTAGTGGCGACAAATGGGTGCTCTCGCACGACGATAAAGTGTGCTGCCGACCCCGTGCTCAGCTCACCAAAGCCATCGAGCCCTAGCAGCTGCGCCGGCCTCTTGGCCCCCATTTCCACCAGCTTTGGCAGTGGGATGTGAAGCATGGAACCAAGCTTCAGAAGTAACGGTACGAAATACTCAATGCTCGGCAGGCCAGATGGTGCCTTGGCAACGGTATTTTTCTTCTCTTCAACGGTATGGGGCGCATGATCGGTCGCTACAACATCGATACCGCCTTCAGCGAAGAGCTTTTTAAGTCGCTCAACTTCTGCCCGGCTGCGAACCGGCGGGTTAACCTTAAGAAATGGCCCCAATCGGCTGTAGTCTTCTTCTGAAAACAAAAGGTGATGAGGCGTAACTTCCGTTGTGACCCTCGCACCTTTTGCGCGGTATTCACCCAAAATATCGACTTCGTCGGGAGTAGAAAGATGAGCAAGATGCACCGGTAGATCAAACGTGCGCGACCACTCGAGGATCTTTTTGGTGGACGATAGCGCAGCAGCGCTACTGCGAACCATCGAGTGAGTGCGAAACGATTCGTTGTCCCTCAGGTCTGCATACTGTCCGTAAATTTTTTGATTTCCATCAATGATGCATTGGTCTTCGGAGTGAAAGGAAATTAGGTAATTACCAAAATCCGAGAGCGTGCGACCCAACAAATCCAGATCGTCGAACATCATGTTGCCTGTTGAATGTCCGTAGTAGATTTTGATACCGCAGACATGTTTGCCGCACTCGCGCATGATCGACGGAATGTTGTGAACATTCCGCATCGACACACCAAGGTAGAATTTGGCGAGCAAACCAGATTTACCCGCGAATTCCGCTTTTTGTATGATAGATGCTGCGTCCAAAGTAGGCGGTATCGTGTTGGGCATATCGCCGACAGCAATGACGCCACCTCGGTGTGCAGCCTGCGCTAACGTGGCCCATGTTTCTTTGTGAGCCAATCCAGGTTCGCGACTGTGAACATGGATGTCGATCATCGCCGGCAAAACTAGGGCAGCTTCAGCATCAAACTCTTCTGTAGAACTTGGGACAGAATTTTCAGCGAGTGCAGAAAGTTTGCGGATGGGAGCGGTCAAAGCAGCCGCTGGATCAATGTGTGCGATCTTTTCGCCGTCGATGCGGATGTCAACCAGACGGTCGTCGCAAAGCCTAGCGTTACGAATTGTCCACATTTCAAGACCTTTCATTCGTAGCGTTTCATTAAAAATGAACAGAACCCAAAACCATTGGAGATTAGCTCGATCAGCCAAATACAGCTATAGAATCCTGGCGTTAGGTGCGATAATTTACCGAGAAACGCGCACAAAAGTGGGGTAAACATGCAAACCTACGTATCGATCCTTATAGCTGCATTGGCAGGGTTGGGCAGCATAGCGAACGCTGACCATAGATCATCAATATATGAAGGTAGTTTTACGTTTGAGCAACCTCGCGAGCCCTTGTGCCAGAAAGTTTTCACGGAAGATCCCGTTATTGTTAAGTCTTTCTTTGCGGGACCCACGCAGCATACCAGCATCTTGCGCTTTGAAGATGAGCAGCAAAGCGGAACATTTCTTTTCTCCAACCTGAACCTAATTGGACGAATTGGCGTCAGCGATGTTTTCTATGAGAAGTCGATTGAACACAGCAATGGCGAAACTTCTACGATCAGGGCAGAGGGCTTGCTAGAGCCGCACGCTCTTTATCTAGAAATTGAAGTCCAACGCACGTCCCCAACAAACGAAACGTGCATTGCCAAAGGTGAATATCTAGGAAGCGCAGATACGTCGCCTCGGTAGGGCGACGTTGATTTAGATTCCTTTCGAGCCATTCAAACGGGCGACGTCAACCGCCAGAACTTGATCCATCAACGGGTAACTCGAACCCGGTTTGTTGTACCAGCGCTTGTAGTAGAAATAGTTTCTCAACACCAAACGCACGTACTGGCGCGTTTCTTGGTACGGAATTCGTTCGATGAAAACCAAGAAGTCGTCTGTTGGAATGTTTTCAGACCATCGCTTGGTAGCACCGGGATTTGCATTGTACGACGTAAGGATGAACACAGGGTTTTTGTAAATCTGCAACAAACGATGAACGTGATGGACGCCAATCGCCAAATTGAAATCGGCATTAAAAATGGAATCATCACGCTGCGAAATGCGGCGGTATTGGTTGCGCTTTTCGGGCGTGAGATAATTGCGCATCAGACGCTGTGATTCCATGCGCGCGGTACGCGGCATTAACTGCATCAGACCACTGGCACCGACAAGTGACTTGGCCTTAGGGTTGAAGACGCTTTCCTGTCTGATAATCGCCAAAACGAACTCAGGATCGACGCCAAGACTGTCAGCGTATTCTTCGATCGAGTCTTCATATGCTTTTGGAAACAATATGCGTTCAAAGCCAACAGGAAGATTGTTGCGCAAACTTCTCGGCAGGGCATCGTAACTCTTGACCGCTTGCAGCCAGTCACCAGCGGCGAACTGCAACAAGGATTTCATCGCTACTTTAGCTGGCTTGTCGTCTTTGATGTCAATTTCGCCAAGTTCACAGAGCGCATCCTGCTTGAGGCCCAGCGCTACAAGCAAATCCGCGCGTTCCATCAAACGTTTTTCATCGGGAGTAAATTCCTCCATCATGTCCGACATGCTGAATCGCTTGGTCTTGGACGGGAACAGAGCGAAAGACTTGCCCGTTGTTTTCTCCAACATGTAGTGGCCGATGGCTCCGTAAAATGTCGAGTAGTATTCAGTCGCCACACGCTGCCAAAGTTTGGCCGCTTTCTCCCGCTCCCCCAATGCCAACCTTAGTCGGGCTGCCCAAAACAATGCGAACGACATTGTTTGCGTTGAGCGAGCGTCGATTGAGAGTTTGTCCTGATCGGCAATAATTGTTTCCGCTACACCAAGCGCACCGGGAAGGTCACCAACAATTGACTTGAGCAGGACGAGAGAAGTTTCGATCTCTTCGATGTTTTCGCCCTGAGGAAACTTACGCAGATATTCTTCGTAGAAGCGAATGGATTCTTGGTGATTGTTTTGATTTTCTTCGACGCGGGCAAGGGTGTATACAGCGTTACTCTCGGCTGTCTTGTCATTCCATACGCGAGATTGTTCGAGAAGTTCAGTGAAAATTTTACGTGCCTGTTGAAAGTCGTCCATCGACCAAAGAATCAATCCTTGGCGACGAAGCGCGATTTCTTTTCCAGCAAATCCGTAGGCGTCCTGCATGGGCTTGGTTATTTGCGACCAAAATTTCACACGCAGTTTGTTGCCGCCGCGACGGTAACAAGCTTCAATTTTTCTGCCGACTGATTCGGCGCGGTCAAAATATTGTCCGTTACGAACTTGCGCTAAACCTTTTTCAAAATGATCTTTGGCTGTATTGCATTGACGACCTCGGGAGATTTTCTCTGCGTGATCAAACGCAACCTGCACCGGACTCTGACTTGCCTTGGTTGGCATGTCTTCGGGAGAGTCCGAAAAAAGCCAGTCGTGTTCCGAAATCAACTTGCCGAAGTCTCGCACCAGCGGACGAAGAACCGTGCGGATTGAGTCTTGATTTTCGCTTGAAACGGAATCAAGAATGGATGCAAAAGCCTCTTCACGAAAGCTCTTGCTGCGATATGCTTGGATGCGCGCGATCAATTCTAACAGAGAAGGCACATCAAGTTCTTTAAGCTTTTGATCTGAAATAGCACGCATAATGGCCCCGCGCTGTGGGCAACTGCGTCCACTAGATGAAATCAATTCTTTTTCCAACGTGGGAAGCAGACTGGGCGGTACCGAAGCGCTCTCAAGAAGTTCTTCTGCCAAATATGCTCCCATCGGATGAGTCTGCACTAGGCCGTTAGGTCCACGATTGGCTTCAAATACAGTGATAGCATTCTTCACCGCTGTCGCTTGCTGACGCTTGTTGGAAATGTTTGCCATTCGCAATTTTAGAAATGCGGCAGTAACTTCGTCGGAGCCTGAGATGAGCTTTTCGAAATTTTCGTTGCTAAGCTCTTGCAGCGGCGTGACACCGGTGTGTTTATTTTTCCATGCTAGCAAGTCTGGATCGATTGGACTGGTCTTACTGCTTAGTTCGTCCATTTCCTGAAGCTGGCCGGTATTCGCCGTGGGGCCTTTCGCGCCGTTGTCTTGCCCCTCCGCCAGCATGCAACCACCTGCGAGAACTAGATATGGAAACAGCGCCAATGCTGGAAACAACATTTCGACTCCTGAACGACCAACCGGGATATAATTTGTTAGCTACGATTCTAGCATTTTTTGGCGCAAACTCGTAGGACGCTCAACTCATTTATGATCGGACTTTTAGGCCAGCTTTGCCGGTGATTTTCCGGACACTTCGCGCAGAGAGGATTGATTCGCTTTGACCTGAATGACTTGACTTTGAGCACTGATGCAAACTTCAATCAAAGTCAACAGACTGGGTTCAAGGCGATGTAAAAGTAACTTTGAGACGCCACGAGCATCTGAACTTGCCGACGCCATTTGCATGGCTGTCATTGAGTCCTGAATTGCAATCTGCAATTCTTGAAGCCCAAACGAAGATGAAGTACATTGCATAACGAGACCAAACATTTGCTCGATCATGCCTATCAACAACTGAACATCCTGCTCAAGTTCATCGACCTGTGCTGCACCTTTGAAACTCGTCTGTTGCCCCCAAAATGACACTGCCATTGGTTTCAGAGACGACAACAACACGGTGGTCAAATTCCGCGTTGCGTCAATCAACTGCAACGTAAGGTCCATGGGAGAATCCACTTGGATTTCGACTCTCGACGTCTGCAAAAGCTTGGTTGCAGGGATACGATTTGGTTCTTCGTGCAACTCGATGTCATTTCCATCAAGACTTACACGCGTGATCACATGATCAGGGAGAAGCAACGTTGTCGAAATCCACTGCAGAAGCTGTCTAAGGTCGAGCAACGGAACCGGCACTGGGACGCGCTTCTTGTTAATGGTTATCAACTTAATCATGCGTGACTCGTAAAAAGAGGCCACCCATGTCGGGTGGCCTTAGAACTTACCTTAATGAACTAAGAACTAAGAGTTCGCGACTTTCTGTTCGGCACCGCGCTTTGCTTGTTTCAACAATGCATGCGCTCTCGAGTCCATTGGATCAACCGCGATGATTCCATTCATCATCTCTGCAACCATCTCGTAGCGACCTTGCTTGAAGGCCACGCCGCCAAGGGTGTAGATCATGTTGTGATCGTTCGGGTGGAGCTGGACGTAGCGAGCAAGTGCGCGTTCTGCATCATCGTAAATCTCGAGTTCATGCGCTATCTTCACCAGTGTGAACAATGCGGCGGTGTTCTCAGGATTGATTTGCAACGACTTGACAACCCAGCGATTCGCTTCTTTTAGCTCTTCCATGCCCATGAAAGACAAACCGAGACCTAGGTTCGCCATTTCATCTTCCGGTGCCAAGCTGACTGCCTTTTGGAAGTGGATCACGGCGATATCGTTGCTACCTTTTACCAAGCTCACTGTGCCAAGGCCGATGAAGGCTTTTGCAGAGAACGAGTCGGCTTCGATTGCCTTGATGTACGCGTCTTTGGCTGCTTCATTGTCACCCAGCTTCGCAAAGCAGTCACCAATCAAACGATACAGATTCGCTTTGTGGTGAACCGCCAAGTCTGGAAGTTGGAAGATCGATTCGATCAAATCAATTGCGGCCAAGTATTGCTTTGACGATACGCGCGATTCAACTTCAGCAACCTGATGGTCGATTGCATTTGGATCAGCGGATGGCGTCTGCTTAGCAAGTTCCGTCAATACGGCAACCATCTGCTTGGTCACTTTGTCTGCAGAGTTCTGCGACTTGAGTGTTGCAAGGTTCTTCTTGACGATGTCATTGCGCAATGCCGTGGCATCTGCAACCTTTTCAATCGCCGAAGCTAGGCTTTCAGGCGAACCGGAGCAGAAGTCAAAACGATGCTTGCCAACTAACTCTTCGATCATCGCTGTGCGAGATGCGAGAACGGGTATGCCGTTCGCAGCTGCAGTTACGATTCGGTATGGGTCGCCTTCGACGCGGTCACGTGCCGGCATGGGAGCAAAATACAAGCAGTCCGCTGCTTCCAAGATCGCCTCGAACGCTTGACGCGCTGGTGCGATGAAAGTTGCGTGCTCGTCAACCCCGTGAGTAATCAACGCTTGACGTAGCTGGCTGCTGTATGAACCGATGCCGCAGAATACGACGCGCAAACGGTCAGCAAACTTTGGATTGGTGCGTTTGATTTGCTTGATCGCGTGAACCAAGTCGAGAACGTTTTCTTCCCATTCGACCTGACCAACGTGCGCAACAATGAAGCTTGTTTCTGGCAAACGCATCGCCGCGAGAGCGCTTGCTTTGGTCTTCTTGTTGCGTGTAACGCGTTCCTCGCCCCATGCGGAGAAGGACGTGATGCGCTCAGGCTTGATTCCTTCGAGCAACAACGTTTGACGCGCCGCTTCGGTTTGTACGAGGTACACATCCGCCGCATTGTCCACTTCTTGGCGAATGGTGCGCATTTGTGTGACGTCTTCACCTGGGTATGGGCAAAGGTTATCAACCCAGACCGCGAGACGAAAACGATGCTTCCACTTTGCTTTGACCGCTTGGAAAGCGCATAGTCCCAAACGCTCCTTGATGATTACCACATCGTATCCGGCCAATACTGTTTCCAGTCCCGGAAGAAACGTTGGGCTCTCATTGTGATCAGGAAGTGCAATGCACTTTAGATCTTGAAATCGACTTGTTTGTGACAAGTAGCCGCTGATCGACTCCGATGTCACCACATCGACTTCCATTGTGTCTCTTACGAGACGAAACTGATCGATTTCTTCCACAGTGGGAAGATTCCCGAACACCAGCGCGACCTTTAGTTTTTCCTTAGCCATGTCTTGCCTCCGTGCGGCTAGCTCAATTTCACTCTAAACCGAGCCCGAAAAATTCTGATCAACCTGCTGCCCTGACCGATAGCGAGAAATTCTTTCTCGTCTAGTTCTCAAGCTCACAATTTGCGATTCCGTTTCTCTAAGGAGCTTTCCAGCATAATCTGTGAGCACCTGCGAAAAACTTAACGCCTCGTTCAAATCAGCTTTCAAATCAGGGTCGGCGAAAACGTCGAAACCTGTTTCGGCAGCCAGAGAACTTGCAGCTAAGAGGTTGTGATAAGCCTCAGTTCTCGATCGCATCTCTTCAACGAACCCGTCCTGATCGTTCTGATCAGCGCAACGTTTAGCCTTCAAACTTCGGGCTAAGTACGCTGCCACACAAGCCTTGGATTGCCTCGCAAAATCGCGCATTACCCAATCAGCCAAAAATATCATTTATGGAGATGCTAATATCATTGTAAGGGAACAAATTAATATCTGTCAAACATCCACCCATAAAATTCTCATTTTACCTTTTGTTGAATTCTACACTTTTAAAAGTTCCACCAATTGTTGCGGCCATTTCGCCTTCTGAACCAAGTAGGAATCCGTAGTTTTGTTTTAGGTCTGAATCCAGTCTCAGAGCGAGTTTGACATCAACTTGGGACGCGTCCATTGGTTCTTTTAGAATGACTTTTCCAGACACCTCAAAGTCCAATCCCTGTGACTTAAATCGGGAGTCATTCGAAATATTCAAAACGCCTTCACTAATGTTGGCCTTTATTGCGGCAATTTCAAAATTTTGCTCGCTAATGTTCAAGCTCTTATTCAAGAAGGAAAGCCCCGCCCCTTGCAATGCAAGATCAACTGCCCCCGCAGATTGAATGGGATTGTCAGCATCGATATTGAGATTCACTTCCCCCTGTAAACTGCCCACCAATACGATGTTTTCCAGAAGCTCGCGAACGATAGGATTAGACGCTCCCTGCTTTTCTGCCAGCATGCCCAAACCAAATGCCGCAAGTCCATCCACCGGAAATGCTGTTCCTTCAAGGTTCACGCGCGGTGAAATCTTACTACCGAGCAAATCAAACAATCCCAAAGCAACGGAAGCATCGAGAGAACCTGTTTTTTCGCCGCGAATATGCAAGGAGCCCCCCACACGCCCCATCAGTAGTGGGAGAATATTCAGCCGCAATTTTACTGATTTCAACTTAACGGGGCGAGAAGGATCGCGACCTTCGATTTCAATTCCCTCCATCGCCACACCCAGTGGCAACGCTGGTCCTAAGTCGTCCATGCGAAAACGGATGCCGGTCTGTTTAGTAACCCAAGCCGCACCAAATTCTTTGAGAACGGCATAGGGAAACGATACGTAGAGGAAAAAGAAGAAGAAAAAGAAGAACACTCCGGTGAGAGCTAGCTTGCTCATTGTCGCTTTGGATTCTACTGGAGCCTGCTCGCCGCCACCTTGCGGAACCTCGTCATCTAAACGACTAGGTAACAAAGTATTTGCTGGAGAAATGTTTTCAACGTTCGACACTGTAACCTCTTATTTTTGCATCAACATCGAAATACAAAGCATCTTGGTAACGCGCACGAACTTCCAAATCAGAGACGGTCAAAAAACTCTTCGATCGTTCCACTTCAACGAGGAACCTCATCAAACGTGGGATAGAAATCTTATTGAAGTTTACCTGCACATTCGCATACTTCATCTTTTCTGCGAGAGCGCTATCAGCGGGAAGATCTGATTTCTTCTCTTGGATGTCCTGCAAGTTTACTTTGGTCGTCTCCGCGATTTTTTGGAACAGCGGCTTCAACGCCACGCTCTGAGTTTTGCGCTGTACAGAATCGACCAACGACTCAAAGTTTTTGTTTTCGGCAGCGTAGTCCTTTTTCAAACTCTGGAGCCGATACAATGCAGCGAAACCATCGTTCAATTCGCTTTCCAAACGAGAGACACTGGCAAAGTAAAAGGCCAAAACAATAATAACAACAAGAGCCAAACCACCCGCCGAACCCGCCAATGCCAGATTTCTCTGCTGTGGGTTGAGCTTGTAGAAGCTGTCCATTACGAAATCTAACTTTTCGTTGTTCGCGCCGAACAACGACTTGGTGATCCGCGTACGAATATTCTTGTTCCACGCCTTCACATTGTCGAGTACTTGATCAAATGCGCTCACAACTATCCCTTTCTATCTGCGACGGACAGCGTTGGTTTGCAGCTCGCTGTAATTTTGAACTGCAAAACTTTTTGATTAGAACCAGGCTTAAACGTCGTCCCTGCATCCTTCACTTCATCCAGATCTTCCATCCCTTGAAAAATTTTCAAAATTTTCGCATGAGAATCGTAGTTGTCAGTCTCACCCTTCAAAGTCAACTTACCACCGCCTTCGGCAGACTTAAAATCGTAGCCAGTCACGTCAATTTTAACGTCCTTCGGGATTTCATCGCTTAACTTTTTCAGAAGAAGAAGGGGCAGACTGCCGGTGTTCTGCTCAATGAAAAACTCGACAGCCCGCTTTTTCTGCGCAATTTCAGCTTTTACAGTCTTGTCCGCGTCCCTCACCATGGCTCTGAAGTCGACATTAGGCGTACCGTATTTCTTTTTCATAGTTGGAAAGGTTTCTACCAATTCTTTTCGGTACTGCTCCTTTAGTGCGTTGATCTGTCCGGAGTAAAACACGTACTTCACAGCGTAACTCACGAACAGGAGCCCCAAACTGAACCCCAAGACCTTCAAACCATTGAAAGCATACTTGAAGATATTCTCGTAGTTCTGCACATAGGCAAATTCGCCGCGGCGCAAGTTTATCTGCGAATTTCGCTTACCTGCATTGACGGTTCGTATACCGATCGCCACGCTCTGCGGAATGACTTCTGCATGCGCACTTAAGGCAGGAGCGATCTGTACGGTAGTTTGATCCAAGTCCGTCCGCGCAGCTTCGATACCTAGTTGCTCCGAAAGGAACGAAGAGAAGTTCTTAATGCGACTAGTACCACCAGAAATAAACATGCGCGTGATGGGCGTTTTTTCCCATGTTTTAAATGCGTAAAACGTACGGCCAAGCTCTTTTACAATCGAGTTACATGCCAACGTCGTGCGATCGACCACAAACTTCTCATCTGCATCCAGCTCAGTCGCTGGATCACGCTCGGTTGCTACACGGCTGACACGATGCTTAACGCGCTGCGCTTCTTGAAATGAAATTTCCAAATCGCGCGCCAAAAACTCAGAGACGTAGCGCCCCCCTAGGTTGATCGATCGGAACATGCGCAGCACGCCGTCGCGCACAATACATAGCGACGTTTTCTCGTGTCCGACATCAACCATGGCGAAACACTCGGACGGCTTCACATTCATGAAGGAGCTGAGGTTGTAAAAGGCCAAGCTATCAACGTCGACGATCTTCGGATCAATTTTGATGCGCTGCAATAGATCTAGGAAACTCTTCAGGAAAACCTTGCGGGTCATGACTGCCAAGGCAAACGTCTTGCCCGCCATCTGTCCCAAAACCTGATGATCCAAGATCATGTCTTCCATGTTAAATGGAACAGCTTCTTCGACCTCAACCACTACAGCCTTTTCAATCTTGTTGGGATCGGCGAAGTTGAACGGAAGAACGCGACTCGAAATGAACTGCCCCGGCATCGCCGTAACGATTCGGTCAGCTTTCAAGTTGTTTTGTTCGAAGAGTTGCTCCATCACCAACGGCAATAGAGCTTCGCGCGGAACGTTTTCCAAATGTGGAATTACGTTTTCGTGAAAGCCCGAAACTTCATAACTCTTAAACTTATTGACGATTTCGACTGCTTTAATGGAATAGCTGCCGATATCGAGGCCAATGATCTTTTGCATAGAACCCCAACTTCACAATTCGTGTCTTGAATATTTTCGCCTTCATACGGCAACCTGTCAAATTTTGGCAAAAGTACCAAAACACAAGAGACGTGAGGCGGCGCTAAAACAGGAAGATCCAAAAGCTCGGTTTTATTGCAGACGCCAGCGCAACAGTCGCCACGAGCGCGTTTGCTTCTTCTCAACATCAGGATCGATGCGTTCGACGACCGCCGAAATGGTTTTGGTTTGTTCTCCCACTTCACCCTTGGCCGTCACTTTGAAAACCGATGAACGAATATCGAACCATTGTGTCCGATTCGCTCCTGTACCACCATCTCCACCACTGGAGGGGGCGTAGCAAAACTTGTCCTGCAAGGTCTTGCTTATGCCTGTGGGATCATCTGCAAGACTCTCTTTGTCGGCGTTTCGCTTTTTCATGCCCAACGCAAACTTCTCGCTACATTCTCCTTGGCTTTCTGGAAACAGACATCCGAGCAGCTCTTTACTTGCTGTGTTCAAGTTAACCAACGATTTTGAATCGCGGTTTACCGGAACGGGGTAAGTAGTGATGTACGGCCCAAAGACCGCGTCCAATTCATCGTCCCATCCCTCGATCATGCGAAGTTCAGAAGGCGAATCCATCGACTTATTCTTGGCAGAATAGGGCGGCTGACGCTTTTCGTAGGCTGAGTCTTCGTCACTCGCACCTGATTCAGGATCAGCATCAACACCCTCGTCAACATAGTCCTTAATTCGATAAGCTAATTGCTTGGGATCGATGTTCTTTGACCGTAAAAATTCCTTCTCCGCCGGGCAGCTAAAGAGCGACTGCAACATCGCAAGCACTTCAAAACATCGGGAGTATGTGCAGCTATTGATGTTGATCTTTGCTGCCTCGTCTTCGACATTGAGCACGAACTCCCCGTCGAAGAGTTTGAGTGTTGACATGACTTTGTCGTCCGTCGTATTGCTCAGATCAAAACTCTTTTGCGATGCCGCCAACATTTCAACGGTGCCACCACCAATGGGAATTCCATTTACCATCGCCCAAATGTCCCCGGGCGTATCGGTCATCTTCGATTGAAACTCCTTCGGAACTTTGTCGCTGGCTCGAAATTTATCGACACCGTAGTCGATACTAAGCACGAACAACGCCAGGTTCAGCGCTGATTTCGCCATGAATTCTGCTTTAACATTGTCTCTGTGACGCATGGCGCTTTCAACCGCAACGCGCGACGAGATCACTAGGTCTGTTGTAAATGTGAAGACGATCATGACTACCATGATGGCGATCATCAACGCCACGCCACGCACCGAATCATGCTTATTCGCATTCTCGTCAGCAGAGCCGACGGGGAAGAAAGCATACATCCTTGGCAAGCGACTGCGTTTGCGCGTCATAGTCGTCCCCACGGAATGGTACTTGCCGCCGATTTGTCTTCAACAAAACCAGATCCGGCAGGAACATGGACGACTGTCGAGTAAGTTTCTACTGGAGCCTTTTCAACGTCGGTAGCCTGCGCATCTTCTGCATCAAGAGGCTGAACCAACCAGCCATCGACTTCCATTTTGATGAGCTGTGGCAACTGACTCTTGGTGTCGGAACGTGTCGTGTCCCAGCGATCCTTCACCCAGCGATCACCCCGCCAAGCTTCGATGCGCAATGCTTTGACAAAGCGCGCGACGATGCGCATGGGCGGATCTTCTTTGAGACTCTTTGGGATGAACGGAAGTTCACCTCGATAGAGATTTGAAAATCCCGGAAACTCAGGATCTTCTTCTACGCGATAAACTATGTATGTGAGATCTGATTCTTTGGCGTTAGCGATCAATGGTCGATGGCCGGTAGTTGTCATCTTTAGTTCGGAAGAATTGCCTCGGGTATCAAATGAAAATAGTGTCGGTCGTCTGTCCGATTTGCGATATGTCTCTTCAGTCTTTGTGAGAACAAATGCATGACTTACGTCATACGATAATCGTTCCATAGCTGACGACAATCGATGCGAAACTTTTCCACTCTGAGAAACACGCCCACGGATTTCCAAATTCGCGCTCAATAGTTCTGTCACCGCAAGGGTAAGAGTCATCAAGATGCCAATGGTGATGGCGACTTCGAGTAGGGTAAATCCAGACTCATGCGTATGCTTCATCATGGATTTTCTCCACTACCCACCGGCGTACCGGCACCGCTTGCCGTGCCTGCCGCAGTCCCCGCAGCAGTCCCCGCAGCAGTCCCCGCAGCAGTCCCCGCAGCAGTTCCGGCGGCGGTACCGGCTGCAGTCCCCGCAGCAGTTCCGGCGGCGGTGCCGGATCCCGCAGTGGTTTTTAGTGACGCAATTACTTCATCAACTTTTGCTTGGTTTGTGAGAAGCAATGTCGCTGTCTCACTGTTCTGCGTTGCTCCCTCTGGCCAAAATACTTCGACGTGAGCGACGCGCAATAGATCGTCACCTAAAAATTGCTTGATGACGCCTTCGATGGGACTTGCACCACCACCCTCTTCACCACCTTCGGAACCTTCTTCACCTCCACCACCACCTAGTCCACCGGACAATAAACTTATGATGGGAAGTTTCCATTCTTGGATCGTCAGCTTGTAGGTGTAGTCTTTGAGACTTTCGTTTTCACTCAGTCCTTCGAACTTTGCCCCTTCCTCTTCGGCCTTCATGTCCTTGAAGTCTTTGTGGAGCCAATAGTATTCAACTTGGGCTAGTACTCGTTTCCCCAACCAAACGGCTTGGCTCGATCGCCGTCCGTAGTCGGAAAAGAAAATAGCATTGGATTGTACGCCGGTAATTTGCGCAATAACGGTGACCATGATGCCCAAAGCGATCATGGTCTCTACCAGCGTAAAGCTGGCTTCTCGTCCGTTCATGTTAGGATTTTTTCTGAGCATCGCGGCTTACGTCCACTTCCTTGTACTCGGGATAAATTTCAGCCATTCCTTCGTATGGTTCGGTAATAACAGAATACGGGGGGCGTTTGTTATCGCCACTCAAATCTGCTTCGTTGAGGTAGATCACCGCTTTTTCAACATACCCCTCTGGAAAGAAATACAACATGCACACGCCGCCTTCACCAACGGTCTCAGCTGTTTGTTGCGCACGATGATGCTCGGTTTGCATCCCTTGTATGATCAATTCGGGTCCTAAGCTGCGCGTGTCCCACTCTCCAGATTTCACCTTGGTCCACTTTACACCTTGGAGAGCACTCTTGGCCTGTAGGATCGGTGAACTCGCCTTGATGACGCTTTCGTCTGACGGATCTTGAACTTCAGAACCAGCAAGCGTCTCATACTCCGCAAATTTTTCGTTAAACTGCGCTTCCGACTCTTGCTCGTCAGCTTGGATGGGATCGCGATCCAATTCTTCACTTCCCATCACAACGCGCTCGCTTTCCGTCGATTCAAGCCAATAGTCACCGCTTCGCATGTCGAATACGATGCGTTGGTACTTTCCAGTCAGGACAGCGATGTCGTAGGCACTGCGAATGTCCTCGGCAAGGCGGTTGACGCGCTGTTTTACTTCCGCCTCTTTTCCCATCAACAAGTCAGGCGCTGCCATGGCGTACACCAATGCAACGAGGCTGATGACGATGATGATTTCAATCAAAGTCATACCGGACTGCGCATTCAAGGATGCGTATCGCCCTGTTGCTAATGCAACTTCGCTTTGCTTTTGTTTTGCCGAATTGACGAACATTCCTAATCTCTGAATAAAGACCGGCGCGACTGTTAGGCCGCGCCGGTCCAAAATGATATCAATGACTCGGAGCCACTATGCTTACAAGCGGCTCATTATTCACCAGATGAGCCACCGCTCTCACCACCGGCGCTACCTTCTTCCGGATAGGAGAAGTCGTCTTCGGAGCCGGGTGTACCATCTGGACCTGCGCTACGAATCTTGTAAACCTTGCCATCTGATTCGTATTCAAACTTACCGCCCCATGGGTCGTTCAACTTGTCGTCTTCAACATATGGACCACGCCAGCGCTTCGCATCGGCTGGTGCGGAAATCAACGCTTCCAAACCTTGTTCGGTTGTTGGGTAACGATTGTTGTCCACGCGGTACATCGTGAGTTTCTGGCTCAAACGCTGCATTGCGATCTTCGCGGTATCAACCTGTGCGTTTTCCGCTGACTTCATAACGTTAGTGATAATTACGGACATGATACCGCCGATGAGAGCGATAACGATGATGATTTCAATGATGGACATACCCTCTTCCGCACTCTTTGTGCCCGAAAAAGGTTTTGCAATAATGGATTTCAACCGTCGCACTAACTTCATGTTCAACTCCCGCGTCAAATGTTGACTTCTGCAACACAGTACAGAAGATATTAACGTATTTTACTCATGACTGATAGCATCGGAATCATGAGAGCAGCCACAACGGTTACGGCAACTCCACCCATCACGATGATCATTAGCGGCTCAATCAACGAAATCATGGTGTTGATACGTCGCTGAACTTCTTCCTCGTACGCGTCTGCGACATGTTTAAGCATGCCTTCTAGATCGCCGGTCTGCTCTCCGGTTTTGATCATATGCGTTACGAGAGACGGAAATCGACCGCTACGTTCAATGGTCACACCAAGGTAGTCACCCTCTTGGACCGCAACTTTCGCATCCTCTACGACATCCGCGATGATTGAATTTAAAATTGTATTCTTGGTTATGGTCAAGGCGTTGATGATGGGAACACCAGAACTTAAAAGCGTGGACAGTGTTCGGGTAAAATTCGAAATGTTTGTTCGCAGAACAACTGGACCAAACAGCGGAGCCTTGAGAACAAGGTCATCCCAAATGCGCTTTCCTTTGACGCTGGACTTCCAGTAATTGAATCCCGCGACGGAACCACCGAAGAAGACAATTAACAAGAACCAATGCGCTTGGATGAATTCAGACGTGCCAATCAATGCTTTTGAATACCACGGTAGGTCGACCTTCAAACTCTTGAAGACCTTTTGCAACTTAGGAACGATCGAGACGAATAGGAACGCGATAATACCTGCGGATGCGAGCATCATGATCACAGGATACGCAATGGCGCTAACAATCTGGCCGCGCATGCGTACTTGGTATTCGAGAAACTGACTGAGACGCTCGAGAACGACACCGAGACTACCAGACGATTCACCGGCGCGAACCATGTTCACGTAAAGGCGGTTGAACACACTGGGATAGTTGTTCATCGAATCGCCGAGACTCTTACCTTCACTGACATCGTCTTTGACTGCGGCCAACGTGTTTCGCAGCACTGGGTTTTCAACTTGATCGGTGAGTGCGCGCAATGATTCGTCTAGGGGAACGTGCGCCGATTGCAAGGTTGCGAACTGCCTCGTCATCGCCGCAAGGTCGCCCATATTGACCTTTCCGCCAAGGATGCGCGACGGCTTTTTCTTGGACTTGTCGGCGGATTCTTCTTTCAAGTCCGAGACAATGATGCCCATCTTTTGTTTGAGCTTCATGCGGGCGGCCTTAGCCGATTCGGCCTCGACCTTGCCCTTCTTATTCTGTCCCGACTTTGCGTCGATTCCCTTGTAGGTAAATAAAGGCAACGGATTACTCCTCAATCATCTCGAAATCATCCGTTTGCGTCTTACGGATTGCTTCTTCCAAAGACGTCACGCCCTGCAATACCTTCTGGAACGCCGCTTCACGTAGCGAGATCATACCCTTTTCGATAGCGAGTTTTTTGATCTGCTTCGCATCTTGTGTGACTAGAATTTTTTCACGCAAGTCATCATCAAACACGAGCAGCTCGTAAACACCCACTCGACCCACATAACCGTTGTTCAAGCACTGCTCACAACCCTGTCCTGCGCGGTAGATTTTACGACCGCCGAGCTTTTCAGGGGTTACGTGCATTTGCGCCAGTTCCGCTTCACTCGGACTGTAAGCCTCGCGGCATGATGGACACAGTCGTCGCAAAAGACGTGTGGCACAGACACCTAGGATCGCAGTCGAAATCTGAAACGGTTGGATGCCAAAGTCAACCAGACGAGTAACGGTCGAAGCTGTGTCGTTGGTGTGAAGCGTCGAGAGAACCAAGTGACCGGTGATCGACGCCTGCACCGCAATGCGCGCGGTTTCCGCGTCACGAATTTCACCGATCATAATTACGTCCGGATCTTGACGTAGAATGGAGCGAAGACCTGCAGCAAATGTCAAACCAACTTTGTCTTTAACCTCGATCTGACCAACACCCGCAAGTTTGTATTCAACCGGATCTTCAATCGTAATGATGTTGATATCGGTTGTGTTTATGTGCATCAAACATGCGTACAAGAACGTCGATTTACCGGAACCGGTAGGACCAGTAACCAACACAATCCCGTGCTTTTGCTCCACCAACGAACACATGGTCGGGAAAATATTTTCGTCGAGACCCATTTGGTCCAGACGCTTACCGCCACCCGACTTATCCAACAGACGCATAACGATACGTTCGCCGTGCGCTACTGGCAGCGTCGAAAGACGTACGTCGATGTCTTTTCCCGCAACCTTAATGGCGATGCGGCCATCTTGCGGCAATCGTTTTTCTGCGATATTCAACTTACCAATGATCTTAATGCGTGACGCGAGTGAGCCCGCATGTCTGCGAGGAATCTGCATCTTGTCCTGCAAGACACCGTCAACGCGGAATCGGACCAAAATCTCATTCTCAAATGGTTCGATGTGAATATCGGAGGCGCGCTCTTTTACAGCACGTGCCAACAGCCCGTTCACCAATCGAATAATCGGTTTTTCGTCATCCGAAGATTCAAGAAGGTCGCGCGTCTCTTCGAGATCGTCGTCCTCGCCAGCCTCTGGAACGTTAAGTTCATCAATTACTTTCTGTGATGCATCGCTTGCACGTTCATAAACGCGGTTGATGCTTGCTTCGATGACGCGAGGCGAACTAACAATCATGTTGATGTTGGTCGCAAGAATCAGGCGCATGTCATCTAGCGGAAAGATATTGAGCGGATCTGCCACTGCAACAGTGACGTTGAAATCGTCGCGCGCAATAGGCAGGATCTTGTTGTCTTTGCAAAATGAAATGGGAATGCTGTCGATCAATGTCGGGTCGATATCGTTAATCGGCAGACGCTCATAAAACGGTAGATCGAGCTGTACAGCAAGTGCGTGCAGCATGTCGTCTTCGGTGATGAATTGCTTCTCGATGAGAACTTCACCGAGTTTCTTCCCAAATTCATTCGCTGTCTTTTGAATTTCGAGAGCCTCATTGAGTTGCTCTTGAGTGATAGTCTTGGTATCAACCAAGATTTGCCCCAAGCTCTTTTTTTGTAGCCTGCGAAATTCAACGACGGGGAGATGCGCTGGATGCTCCCCGGCTTCATTCTTGTCGTTTTCGGCCATAACTATTCACCGCCTTCGGGTGCGGGTGGAGGTTCTGGCGGAGGAGGTGGTTCGCCGCCACCCTCGGGAGGAGGTGGTGCTTCACCAGCGCCACCACCATCACCGCCGATGGTTGTTTCACCACCAGAAAATGAATCGCCTTCAAGCATCAAGTCACCACCAGCACCTGCTCCGGCATCACCAGCAGGACCACCTGCACCGCCCTCAGCACCACCAGCAGGCACGGGCACGGGCTGAGGCACTTCTGGTTTTCCACCACCTTCAGTGCCGCCATCAACCTTTGCGGCAGATGGATCTGTTGTCGCAGAACCGCTGCCAGCCGCTGGCATAGGAGCAGGGTAGCCCATGTCTTCTTGCAGTTTCGCCATGCGCGCATCGCGATTCTTCTTTTCTAGTTCTTCAAATGGATCACTCTTGTAAACGCCATCTTCTTGGTTCGGTAGTAATTTGTAGAAGTCTTCATCTTCATAACCGCGGCCGTAAATAATACGGAAGAATTCATCGCGTTCTTTCAGCTTCTTCTGATAGATCGCTGCAAGGTCGTCCGCACCATGAACAATGTGCGGCGTAAGGAAAATCATCAAGTTGACGCGACGCTTGATCAACGTTGAGTTGCGGAACAACCACCCCAAGATCGGAATGTCGCCGAGCAATGGAATCTTCGAATAACTCTCTGATTCGGATGTTTTCATCAAACCGGAAATTACCACCGTCTGACCACTCTTCACGGTAACGTTTTGACTCAACTTTCGTTTAGAAACGGATGGAACACCGCGTGTCGGATCAATGCTACCAGTGTTAGCATCAAGATCTAGCTTCATGGTGACGTAGTTGGTGTGAGAGATGTTTGGCTTGATGTCGAGGGTCAAGTCCACGTCTTCGTGCTCAACTTTGGAATTGGCGATACCGGTGGTCGGATTTGCGTCTGAAGCGCTTTTGTAAAATAGTCGGTCACCAACGGTGATCTTCGCTGTTTCATTATTCAACGTAAGAATCGATGGCGACGCTAACTCTCGTGAAGACGCGTCGGTCTTGATCATCTTGATCAAAGCACCCGGAGTTACCTCTCCGATACCAGGAACATTGACCTTAAAACCCGCGAGAACACCAATATTGAAGTCTTCACCAAGTGAGTTAACCGCAGCCAACTTGGTTTGGTCCGACTTTCCACTCGCCACTTGGCTTCCAACTAGTGGCGCGAGGTTTTTCGCCTCCCAAGTATAGGCGAGCTGCGTACCATCCTTCGACTTTTTCGCGCCTGCGAAGATAGAGGTTCCAAACTCGAAATTTCCCCCAACATTGATATCGAGGATGTCGGACTCAACAAAAACTTGGCTACGGCGAACATCAAGTTTGCGGATGATGGTATTGATTGCATCATAGGCTGCTCGGCTGCCGGTGATCAAAAGTGCATTGGAAGATTCATCGGCGGTGATTTTCAGGTTGTCATCAAATTCGGCTACATCAATCACTCCATCGCCTGCGCCATTTGCCGAACTCTTTCCGTCCTTGCTCGCGGTTAAGCCAATTGGAGGCCGACGTGCAGCAGTCTTGTTCTTAGAACCAGACGCCAACGCCGATAGAGTCGAAGAAACTTTCTTAGCATCTGCATAGTCCAGCGGGCGCACGTGGATGGAAGATTGCCGTGATGGATCAAGTACACGGATATCGAAGCGCTGCACGAGCGCCTTCACATCAGCGATGGTACGCGGCGGTCCAAAGATGATAACTGAATTGGTTCGTTCATCCGTCATGATTTTGTATGAAAGATATTCACCTTTGCTCTTGTCAGCGCCTTTTGCTTTGAAAATCTCAGTGACCTTGTCCGCGATCTGCTTCGCGTCGGCAAACTTGATCGGCACAATCGAAAGCTGTGGCTGCTGGCCTTGAACGTCGAGTAGCTCAATGATGTCGAGCAGTCGTCGGACCTTGAAACCAGAGTCAGAGATAATCAACGTATTGGTGGGGCGATACGCGATCATCGAGTTCGAGGCAACGATACGCGAAAGCGTTGTTTGAATCTCTTTTGCATCGATGTACTTGAGTGGAACGATTTGCGTGATCATTTCGTCCGTCATCGGCGTCCAGTTGGATCCCAAAAACGTTTTCAAGTTGCCTTTTACCGCACTCTGCGTGGGAAGAATCTTGATGACCTTACCTGTTTCGACAGTGGTTAGTCCGAGCAAGTTTAGAGCGGAAAGAAAGGCTTGATAAGCCTCTTCTTTGGTAACCTTACGCGGCGAAATCATCTGTACTTTACCGTTAACATCGCGACCGAGGATTACGTTTTTTCCCGTCCACAGAGATACTGCTCGAATGATGTCTTTGATATCCGTTTGTTCAGGAAAGTCGATGTTTACTAACTCTTGTCCTTCTGGAACGGCATCAGCGGCAACACCATTTTCACCGAGATTGACGATCGCAGTTTTTTCACCCGCAGCGTTAGTTGAGACGCCCGTTTCAGGCCCCGCTTCCGCACCAGGCGCGGGCGCAGCTGCTTGCTTTTTGTCCTTACGCTTACCTTTGGTTGCAGCTCCCGCATCAGCGGGCGTAGTCGCAGGAGGCGGTGGCACCGCCTCAGCTGGTGGAGGAACTGCTGCATCCGTCGGCGGTGGAGGCGTTGTGGGTGGCGGCGCCACAGTTGTCGCAGGAGGCGGTTCAGCATTGGCTGCAGGATCTTGCGCCATCGAATTGTGACTGATCGCCAACAATCCCAACGCGACCAACTCTCTAGACCATTTTGATTTCAACATACAAACCCCACCATCACTTAACTTTTACACTAAACGTCATTGGCTGATCATTGCGGAGAACACTTACTCGAATATCAGTTTCACTTTCAAAGGCCTGATAAAATGCAAAACCCTGATCAGGCTGTAACAAACTCGTTTCATTAACTTGTGTAACGACGTCATTATTCTTGAGTCCGATTTTATCAAACAAACCGCCGGTCTTTAAGCTGATGAGCTTGAATCCCTTCATGACACCATCTTGGTTAAAAGGAACTAAACGGCCTTGATTCAGAATGTTTCCACCACCTTGTCCGATCTGTTGTTCAACAAAAGTCGCTTCAAGAACAACTTCGCCACCACTAGCAGCGGGCGGCTGTGCCTTAGCTCCACCAGACGCAGGCAATGAACCTGTCGGTACTTCGTCGCTTCCGGAAGCAAATTGCGGCAACTTCGGTCCCGCAAGTTCTAGACACTCTTTCTTGCCCGCGTTGTTAAGTACCAGTCGTCCTGGTTCAATCTTTGCGACGAGAACATCGTCATATCCAACAATGGTGTCTCCCACACGGTAAACGTCCGCTTCGGTGTAACCCTTTTCCATGACTGTTGCGAGAGAACCAGAAGTAGGACCATCACCCAGATAGATAGTTCCAAGCAGGTCGATTTCAACTGTCGGCTTTTGACAGGCGGCATTGATGTCAAATTTTGCAGGTTTGCCCGGCCCTGCAGCCTCTTCGGTGGACTCGTCGGGAACTTTTCCTTCGGAGTTGAAGATATTTCGTTCGACGATGGCCTTCTCCAGTTTCATGAAGTTGACCGAAGGCCCTTGGATGTTGATGCTGGCAAATTGCGCTGATGCTTGCGGTGTGAATTTGAAAGCTTCAATCGCCATCTTGCCAAACATGTTGGCGCAAAATGCAGAGATCGAACCCGCAAGCACGTATGAACTCAAAACGACCGCTCCTAGTCGTAAAGTAAAAGCCGGAGACAAAAGCGTCCGCCCGATCGTCGACCGCATCAGCCTGTCCAAAATTTCACGAGCGTTAGACAATCCAATTCCTTAGTTAACACTCAATCCAAAGTTCAAAACAGATCCACCACGATTGACTCTTATTTCGATATTGTTTTCTTTGCGAAGTGACTGAAGCAGACTGATAGCAGCAGCCGTATTTGTTAGCGGCACGCCGTTGATTTCTTCGACAATGTCGTCATTTTGCAATCCGGCCTTTTGATACGCCGATCCTTCACGAATGCGGGTCAACTTAAATCCCTTGAGCTGCCCTGATTCTTTATCGATATTCGGCTCAGCTTTTGCGTCCTGCAGCGTTTTAGGCAAATCGTCACCGATCATTCGATTCTTAAATTCCGAAGTCATGCGAATGGTGGTGCCTTCTCGTTCAAATCCCTCTTCTTTATAGCTCTCTGGAGGTGGACCGTTTGCAATAGGTGCGATACCGTTTGCATTGGTCGTCGGTCTGTTTCGTTTTTTGCGTTTACTTCGTTCAAAACGAAACTCATCGAGCAAAGCAAATTCCAATCGACCACTACGATCGATGATGATGCGATCCCTACGGATCTCTAAGAGCTTTGCATCGGATTGAATGGTATCGCCAACGATAAAACTATTGATGCGTTTTTTTTCAGTGTTTTCGATCGCAACTAGTCCGCTGTAAGGCGATCCACCATAGATGAGACCGACCAACTTGATCGGCAAGTCTGTTTTGACGGGCTCACCGGTCGGAATTCCTCTCTCGTCTACTTCCCCAGATGACTCAGAATCGCCGAGCTTGCCTTCGGAGTTAAAAATGTTGCGCGCCAATATTTCATCAACATCGCCAGTGTCGAGAGATAAGACTCCGCCTTGCGAGATGATTTGCGGCTCAGATCTAGCGAATGTTTCTGCCGGCATCCCATCCGCAGAAACGCCATCAGCCCCCTTTGTGGCCGGCTTTGTAAATAAAAACATAGCGATGAGTTGGGAAACAACGAACGATGAAAAGAACGCCGCACCGCACACGACAACTATGCGTCGCCATGGATATTGCGAAAGTCGCTCTGCGATTTTTGTAAGATCCCACATCCTTGTGTTCGTCTCAAAAAATCTATCTATGAATGAATCAACGTGAACAAATCGTAATTACGTCCGACCTACCCACGCGCCGTTCTTCTGCAAAGTCGTCTTGATCATGCCTGCCGCAGACTCCGGCGTCGAATAAGAGATCGACATCGAAAAATCCGCTTCTCCATATCGTTTAGCCCTTTGGCCAACGATTTGTTGAATGCGTTCTTGCAACATACGAAAGCGTTCATCCTTGGACGCCGCGTTGCCAATATCCGCAATCAACGGTCGCGAGCGAATCTCGTCGGGCTTCATGACAAAGCGCCGCGCGATTTCGACCGCTGGAGTATCGAGCCAGACGCACGGCCCCATGGCCTGTAGCGTTTTCCAATTTTCATCATCAAGCACTGCACCGCCACCAACTGCAATCACATGGCTGCGAATACCTGCAAAGCCATGAATGATGGACGTTTCAAGATTTCGAAAATGCGACTCACCTTCTTGTTCGAAAATCTTTTCAATCGATTTTCCTGCTTGAGTCTCAATCGATTGATCAACATCCACAAAACCAAATCCAAGCATGCGTGCAAGATGCCAACCAATCGTGGACTTACCGGCCCCCATGATTCCCATTAAGATGATGTTATTTCCACGCCCTGCAAAGCGATTGGGATTATCCACCACTTCGCCGACATTCTCCGTACTCTCGACCACAACTATCCCAACTCAAGCCATCAGGCCCGGACGTATCAAAGTTAAACTAACCACGTCGTTTCGACTTGAAGACAAGTGCACGACGACAAGCTCACCACAATTGAGGTGACTCACATAACCTTATGAGTGTACCCTAACTTAATGAAAATTTGGACAATATTCGCCTTCGGCGGCGACATTTGCCCACCCTAAAGTTGGGTGGGTATTCGAACGTTGGGTCACTATTTTTCGGAGTGAATGCGACATCCATGGCAAATTTTGTGAAAATCTCAAATGAAAGCGACCATCGGACGTGGCGCATTTGCCGTCCCGATCGCCTCAACGCTCTCGGTCCAAAATTGGTAAGTGAACTGCTGGCAAACCTCGAAACATTAAAACACGACCTTGCCCGCGCCCCTTCCCACTCGTTGCGCTCGCTGACAATCTCCGCAGAGACTGTCGCCGGAAAGCAAAATCACATCTGGATGGCGGGCGGTGACCTGAAAGAATTGGCCAAATTGTCAACGGGCGGCGGACGTGCTTTCGCCGCCCAAACGTATCGTTTGTGTGTTGAGCTCTCTCAACTACCCATCCCGGTTATCACAGCTCTTGACGGCGATGCGCTCGGTGGCGCAGCGGAATTTTTTCTTTGGGGAGACATTCGCATCGCCACCTCGAGATCTCGACTGTGCTTCAAACAGCTAGAAATTGGTTTGCCGAGCGGATTCGGAGGAGCAGCACGTCTCAAAGAACTTGCGGGCCTTGCCGTTGCTCAACGTGCTTTTTACTTTTCCGAAGTGTGGGATGCACCACGAATGGCAAGCCTAGCAATAGCTCACGAAACTCCTGAATTAGCAAATCTTGATACAACCATTCAGAGAGTCCGAGGCATAATCGCTTCTCGCCCTTTCGAGGCTATTCGAGCGCAAAAACTCATGTTGGCAATCGCGACTGAAGAGCAGACCCAGCAGATGCAGCATGATCTAGAAAATTTCGAGTCTGCTTGGAAAAACGACGGGCATCGAAAGTTCTTGAGCACGTGGGAATAATCATCAAATTAGAACCTCCACAACCGAGCCTTGGATTTGCGCCGTGCGCGCAGCTTGAGAACGCGCGACTGATCGTCGCCGCCATACTTATGGTTTTACCTTTAGAAAGACTTCGATATTTTGCGAAGTCGCTTGAATAACACTTCGATCCAAGACGACTTGTTTACCATCACGCAACGAGTATTTGTCAGCGGCGATCAGCACACCGTCGATCTTCACACTCTCGATGGCTTCAACATTAGTGTGGCCCAAGTCATAGACGGTGATGGCATCCAAAGTGGTTTTCAGCGACGATGCCATCTGATCGAAATTGCGGTATCCCTTTGGGGCGCAAAACAGAATCATCATCAAAGGGGTCCGTTGTCAGGACTGTCAATTGCAAGTCTGCGAAAAAGAAAAGCTTCGCTGCTTACTCGACATCAACGTCTCTGATGTTGTCACAGAGATCCGCAACTTCTTGAACACTCCAAACTCTTAACAAGGATGGCTCTAGATCAACTAGAACCGCCCTTCAAAACCAATTCCCCATTTATCATGCGAATCGTAACGAACTCCAAAAGCCGCATGCCAGCCAAATTCATACATAAGCGTTGCCGTGCCCTCGGTGACTTCTGCGTTGATCGTCGCATCAAAATCCGACTTAAAACTCCGAGTCCAGCGAATCATCTTTTCCAGTTCCGCTTCCCATTCTCCACTAGAATCGACTGATAACTCCGTTTCAATCAACATGGGCAAAGTATATTGCATCGCTACCTTCACCGCCGGCGCGTGTTCATCACCACCCGCGCTGCCCACTCCAAGATTTAGAAATGGCGTGAACCATCTTCGCCCCATGATCTCCCATTCCAGATCGCGGTTGTTGAAGAACTCTAAGTTTCCATCGATTTGATTTTTGGTGGTGCTTCCTCGCAGATATAGACGACCGTAGTTGGTAAACCAGGACGCTTCACCGTATCGGTACCAATGTTCGGGGTGCGAAGCCATGTGTTGGTATTGCTTCATCACTTCATCTTGTTTGAAGTCGGAATAGAACAACATTGTGCCCATGCCTACTTTCATGTGGTAAAGATTGTGGCAATGCAGCAACCACCTACCCGGTTCGTCCGTCACAAATCTAATCACACGAGTCGAAAACGGCGCCAGATCGATGGTATGTTTCCATGGCGCGTTTTTGCCCTTGCCGTTCATGATTTTGAAAAAGTGTCCATGCAAGTGAATGGGATGATGCATCATGGTGTTGTTGACGATCTTGAATTGAATCAGTTCCCCTTCTTTCACATCGATGGGATCGGCTTCCGCCATGGTTTTACCATTGAGTGTCCACGTGTAGCGCTCCATGTCGCCATCAAGTACCAGAGGAATTTCGCGAACTTCCGAACTAGTCATCCATTTTGTGGCTTCCGGAGAAGATAAATCTTCGTAGGTTACCTGTCCGACGAACGGCAGCGCAGAAGCTAAATGCCCAGCATGCATGTCGTGACCAGCATGCATGTCGTGACCAGCATGCATGTCGTGACCAGCATGCATGTCGTGACCAGCTTGCTCGTATTGTGAAGGTGCCGGCTCCATCTTATGTCCTGCATGCGGGTCGGCTGACGCATCAGCGTTTCCATGACCACCGTGTCCGCCGTGCCCGCCATGACTGCCGTGTTGCATAACATAGGCATTCGGAGCTGCGCGAAATGGAACTTCTTCGATGTCCGTTCCCGCGCGCAAAAACACGGACGCAAATCCAGAAACATCTTGGGCCATCGCACGTAGTTCGTAGGTCTTTTGTTCGGGAATGGTGAAATCGATGTCGTAGGTCTCACCCATTCCCAACAATAATTCCGATGCCATCAACGGATTGATGGCTTTGCCATCCGCTGCGATGACTTTGAATTTTTGCTGACCCAAATTGACGAAAAAGTAGGATGAAGCGCTGCCGTTAATTACGCGGATACGAAGACGCTGGCCCGCTTTTAGATTTGGCTGATCCAACTTTTGCACACCATTGACCAAAAATGCGTCATAGCCAACATCGCTGAGGTCCATGCCGCCCATGCGCATCCATTCGTTGCCCAAGTAGTCAGAAAGCGATCCCGCTTGGATCGCTCCCCAAATCGATTGAATCGTCCCCTTCTTGTATAAATAATAATCACCATCTTTGCGGAGATTCTTCATAACTTGGTCAGGATCTTCGTCAATCCAATCGCTCAAAATATAGACCAGATCGTGATCAAACTTTTCTTTCGGAGATTTTTCCTCGATCACGAACGAACCAAAAACACCCTTCTGTTCCTGAGTTCCAGTGTGCGAATGGTACCAATAGGTCCCCGCCTGCCTGATCTTGAACTTAAACGTGTATTCGCCTTTTGCAGGAATGGGCGGGGTCGTAACGTATGAAACGCCGTCCATAATATTCGGCAAAAGAATACCGTGCCAGTGGATCGAAGTTTCCTCATCAAGCTGATTTTTTACACGAATTTCCGCATCGTCACCCTCTTTAAACCTGAGGGTTGGGGCGGGAATCGTCCCGTTCACTGACATGGAAAAATGAACGTCTTTCTTGCCGCTGAGATTGACTGGCTTCTGTTCGACATTCAGTTCGTATTTTACCACCTCCGCCAAAGCTACTGCTGGGATCAAATTCAAGGCAGCCAACAATCCAAGTTTAGATAATTGCACAAGCATAGTTTGAAGCTCCCATTGGAATGCCAAACTGACCGATTGAACGTAACCCCTAGACCTTCAATATCTCTAGCCTATTTTATATCTCGATGCTAGCATCCTCGACGGAAATCGTCACAAAATCTTACTCATTTGCGGACTGCTCTCAAGCCTTTGCGAATGAGTTGATCATTGCGACGAAAAACTTACACTCGAAATGAAAACACTCAGGGAGGAATCATGCGAAATCTGTTTTTGAAAAGCGCTGCATTAATGACGCTTGCATCTGCATCAGCGTTCGCCGCGGAGCCAATCAAGATTGGTGAAGTTGGATCAATGACGGGATCCGAAGCAACCTTCGGTATTTCGACACACCAAGGCATCGAATTGGCGATCAAAGAAGTCAACTCAGCTGGCGGCGTTCACGGACGTCAGCTCCAAGTCATCTCCTTGGATGACCAAGGCAAACCAGAAGAAGCTGCTACCGCTGTTACACGCCTTATCTCTCAAGACAAAGTCATTGCTCTTCTCGGCGAAGTCGCGTCTTCACGCAGCCTCGCTATGGGCCCAATTGCACAGAAAAACAAGATCCCAATGGTTACGCCATCGTCCACCAACCCCAAAGTAACGGAAATTGGTGACTATGTTTTTCGAGTTTGTTTCATCGACCCATTCCAAGGTCAAGTGATGGCACAATTCGCGCTAGATAATCTCAAGTACAAGAAAGTTGCCATCCTTCGCGACGTCAAGAACGACTACAGCGTCGGCCTAGCAAACTTCTTCACCGAGCGTTTCAAGCAAGGTGGCGGCGAAATCGTAATCGACCAAAGTTACAGCGCTGGTGACATCGACTTCAAAGCACAGCTCACTGCTATTCGTCAAAAGAAGCCAGAAGCGATCTTTGTCCCAGGCTACTACACTGAAGTCGGCTTGATCGCACGGCAGGCGAAAAACCTCGGCATCAAAGCAACATTGATGGGCGGCGACGGCTGGGACTCCCCCAAGTTGACCGAAATCGGTGGCGGAGCAATGGACAACGCATATTTCTCCAACCACTACTCGTCTGAAGACACCTCGCCACAAGTCCAGCAGTTCATCGAGAAGTACAAAAAAGCATACGGCAGCGTTCCAGACGGTCTCGCAGCAATGGGTTACGATGCCGCGATGGTTTTGATCGACGCCATGAAGCGTTCACCGGCCGCGCTTAAGACATCCGACATCCGCGCACAACTCGCAGGCACCAAGGATTTCCAAGGTGTAACCGGCAAAATCACCATCGACGACAAGCGCAACGCTGTTAAGTCTGCAGTGGTTTTGAAAGTCTCAAAAGGTACATTCAAGTACGAAACGACCATCAAGCCAGGCTAATTGTTGATTTGAATTCCGCGCCCAGTCTCACTGGGCGCAATCTTGTTGCTGTTGAAAGGTTCCCGCATGGAAGAGTTTATCCAACACGTGATCAACGGTCTCTCGCTCGGTAGCATCTACGGCCTCATCGCCCTCGGTTACACGATGGTGTTCGGCATCTTGCAACTGATCAACTTTGCTCACGGCGAAATCTACATGCTCGGCGCCTTCATCGGCATGTACTCGACTATGTTTCTAGGACTCGAAGACAAACCTTCAATCATGTCACTTCTCTCCGTCTTGTTCATTTCCATGGCTGGATGTGCTCTTGTAGGTTTCACGATTGAACGTTTAGCTTATCGACCTTTGCGTCGCTCACCGCGCATCAATCTTCTCATCACAGCTGTAGGGGTTTCGCTATTCTTGCAGTTTTCAGGTCAGATTCTTTTCGGTTCTGATCCAAAGTTTTTCCCACAAATTTACCAACTCGACATTGAAGATTTTACCTTTGGTGAATTGGTGATCGAACCTCTGCAAATCATCGTCTTGATTCTATCAATCGCGCTCATGATCATTTTGCAGACGGTCATCTTCAAGACGAGACTCGGACGCGCCATGCGCGCTGTTAGTTTCAATCACGATCTTGCCAGCCTCATGGGCATTCCAACTAACCGTATCATCTCTGCGACGTTCATGATCGGCTCTGCCCTCGCAGGTGCCGCGGGCGTTCTGGTCGGCTTGACCTATCCCAAAATTGAACCACTAATGGGAACACTGCCCGGCCTCAAAGCCTTCGTTGCGGCAGTTCTAGGCGGCATAGGTAACGTCACCGGAGCCGTTCTTGGCGCCTTCACCTTGGGTCTCGCGGAAGAATTCTTGGTTGGCTACTGGATTCCGAACTACCGCGACGCACTCGCATTCTCAATTTTGATCCTGATTCTGCTGTTCAAGCCGAGCGGCTTATTGGGTGTGAACAGGGCAGAAAAAGTCTAAAAACGTATCGATCATTTACGAGTGGAATGAAGCAATGAATCAAGATCCGATTACAGGACACGGCGGGCTCCCATCGGCAAAAGGATGGATTGGCGCGATCGTCGCAATGTGGGCCCTTCACTTTCTAGTTTCAGACAATCTCAATCCTTACTACGTGACCATATTGATGTACGCAGGCATCAACGTCGTCCTTGCTGTAAGTCTTAATCTCGTTAACGGATTCACCGGGCAGTTCTCCATGGGGCACGGTGGCTTCATGGCCGTAGGCGCCTACATGTCGGCGATGGTCGTCTCGATACTCGTCGCAAAATTCCCCGGCATCGACGAAAGCGCCATCGGTGGATTTATTTGCATTTCGGCAGGCATGCTACTCGGTGGTCTAGCCGCTGCCGCGGCAGGTTACCTCGTCGGTATGCCATCCTTACGATTGCGAGGTGACTACCTTGCCATCGTAACCTTGGGCTTCGGAGAGATCATTCGCGTCATCCTCCTTAACATCGACAACATCAACGTATTTGGCGTCAACATCGACATGGGCGGAGCTCGCGGACTGCCAGGCATTGCTAGCCTGACAAACTTCGGCGTTATTTTTACCGTGGTCGTTCTGACAATCTTCGCTGTTTGGCGCATCATTCACTCGGCACACGGACGCATCTTCTTGGCCATTCGTGAAGATGAAATTGCTGCCGACTCTATGGGCGTTGATACGACTAAAGGCAAGGTTCGTGCATTCACATTCGGCGCGTTTTTGGCCGGCGTCGGCGGTTCATTGTTCGCTCACACGCTTTGCTTCTTGGTTCCAACAACCTTCGATTTCAATCGCAGCTTTGAATACATCATCATGGTTGTTTTGGGCGGAATGGGCTCTATTTCCGGATCAGTTGTCGCAGCAATTCTCTTAACGGTGCTCAAAGAATCTCTGCGTCCCCTGCAAGAAATCACCAAGATCGATTTCCGCATGGTCATCTACGCTTTGGTTCTGATCATCTTGATGCTCACACGACCCAACGGCCTATTTGGCTCTAAAGAAGTCGGTTTCAACCTATTCAAAAACAAGCGGCAGAAAGCCTAGTAAAACGTAAGGAGTTGCACTTGCAAGCTGCCACCAATAGCAATCAAAATACCGTACTGGATGTTCAGAATCTGACCATTCAATTCGGCGGCCTAAAGGCAGTATCAGAACTGAACCTGAGTCTGCCTGCGGGAATCATCTTCGGACTCATTGGGCCTAACGGCGCTGGTAAGACGACGGTGTTCAACATGCTCACTGGAGTTTATCGCCCAACAGCAGGAAACATCGTTGCCTTTGGCGAATCCGTCGTCGGCAAGAAGCCTTACCAAATCACACATCATGGATTTGCGCGCACGTTCCAGAACATTCGCCTTTTCAAAGAGCTGTCTGTTCGCAACAACATCCTCATCGCCTTGGATCAAAATCCGGCGGCGGAAAAGTTCGGGCTCTTCTCTACCATTTTCCGTTCATCAGCGATGATGCGCGCCGAAGCAAACAAGCTCCGCAAAGTGGAAGACCTACTGAAGATCTTCAAACTCGATAACCGGATGGACGAACTTGCAAAGAATCTTCCGTATGGTGACCAAAGACGTTTGGAAATCGCTCGCGCACTCGCAACCGGAGCTCGCATGGTCCTATTGGACGAGCCCGCTGCGGGACTCAACGCTCAGGAGACCACTGAGCTAATGAAAACGATCACGCACATCCGCGATCAATTCAAAGTAACCGTGCTCCTCATTGAACACGATATGAAACTTGTTATGGGAATTTGCGAACGCATCGCAGTTTTGGATTACGGCGTAAAGATCGCCGAAGGAACTCCTGCTGAGATCCAGAAAAATCCACGCGTCATCGAAGCATACTTGGGCAAAGGGCAATCCTAATGTCGATCCACGAAGATCAAACGGTACTTAAAATTGATAATCTGTCCGTAAAATACGGAATGATTCAAGCTTTGCATGGCCTAACGTTTTCAGTTCCAAAGGGAAAAATCGTCACGTTGATCGGCAGTAACGGCGCAGGTAAAACCACCACACTTCGCGCAATTTCTGGCCTCGTGAAGGCCGCGACTGGTTCGATCACTCTCAATGGCCAATCCATTACGAACATGCCTGCTCACGAAATTGTTCGTAAGCGCTTGGTGCAGTGCCCAGAAGGTCGCGGGATTTTTCTTAACCTTTCAGTTGAAGAAAATTTGGACCTTGGAGCGTGGGCGGCGCCAGACAAATCTAAGTATAATCAAAATCTCGAACACGCGTTTTCATTGTTCCCGCGCTTGAAAGAACGCCGCAAACAAAATTCAGGAACCCTGTCTGGCGGCGAACTGCAAATGCTCGCCATGGCGCGTGCACTCATGAGTCAGCCGGAGGTCCTTCTCCTAGACGAACCAAGTCTCGGGCTAGCTCCACAAATCATCGAAAAGATTTTTGAGATCGTTCAAGCCATCAATCGAGAGGGCATGACAATTTTGTTAGTTGAACAAAACGCACTGCAAGCTTTACAAATAGCCCATTACGGCGTCGTTCTAGAAACAGGCAAGATTACGCTGCAGGGACGCGCAGCTGATTTGGCGAATTCCGATGAAGTTCGCAAAGCATATCTTGGCGAATAGAGCGATCATAGGACTGAGATATGGCGCAGAAGTTTTGGTTGATGAAGTCCGAGCCGGATGTCTTCTCTTATGATGATTTATTGAAGGCGCCGTCTAAAACCACTTGCTGGGAAGGTGTGCGTAATTACCAAGCGCGCAACCTGATGCGTGACGATTTCCAGATAGGTGACGGCGTCCTCTTTTATCACAGCAATTCTGACGACGCAGGAATTTATGGCACAGCAACCGTCGTCAAGACCGCGTACCCCGATCATTTTGCCTTTGACAAGAAGAGCGATTACTTCGACGAAGATGCATTTAAGAAACAAACCAATCCGTGGGTCATGGTTGACATCAAGGCACAGTCAGCATTCCGGCAGGCGGTTACACGTGCTCGCCTACAAGCAGAGTCACGACTTGCGGATATGATGGTGCTCAAAAAAGGATCTCGTCTAAGCGTGCAGCCTGTCAGCGAAGACCATTTTCGCATCATCGCCCAGCTTGGCGGCCTCTGAACGCCACCTTGAATGGTCAATTGACGACTTTCATCTATACGAATAACGTAATTGATCACTCAAAAAGAAACATCGCTGACGCAGCTAAAGGAAAGTTCACCGAAATGATCGTTATTGGCCACCGAGGCGCTCCACACGAAGCATTGGAAAACAGTTGGTCGGCTTTCGAACGCGCCATTGAAGCCGGTGCACAGCGGATCGAACTCGACGTGCAACTCACAAAAGATGGCGAACTCGCCGTCATTCACGATGAAACGTTACTTCGTACTGCAGGGGCCGACAAAGTCATTGCCGAACTCACCCGCAATCAAGTTGAGCGTCACAAACTACTCAATGGCGAGCAAATTCCGTTCATCGATGACGTCATCAACGAAGTACTCGGTCGGGTTGAATTGAACATCGAAATCAAGGGAGACACCATTTACGAGGCAGAAAAAGTTGCGGAACTTGTTCTCGCCAGTTCACATGCAAACAAAGTGATTATTTCTTCCTTTCAACGACAACCCCTAGACTACCTTTCGCAAAACTACCCGGAACTCACGCTTGCATGCCTTTGGGGCCCATACGCGTGGTGGCCTAACATCGCCCATTTTGCGCCGCCCGTATTCATGCAGAGCGTTGGTGCCAAAATACTTCACCCGTGGGTTGGCTTCATCAATGCACAGATGATGGACGAAGCACACCGTCGCGGCTGGACCGTGTATGCATACGCAGGACTACTCGGCCCCGATGAACGAGTCGATCGTGAATCGCTGTGGACCAAGCTGCTATCGTTAGGTGTGCACGGGTTGTGCACCAACTATCCTCGCGAGTTGAAGGCTTGGCTGCAGTCAGATCAAGCTTCCTTGCTACGAGGTTCCGCATCATGAGCCAAGAAGAGTGGGATATTCGCACCATGCCAGATCACAGTGGCCGCATAGCCATAAGGTATGCGATCTGGCCCAAAGGTCGTGAATTCAAACGATTGCTAGTTTTTATGAACGGTCGAACGGAGTGGATTGAAAAGTATCAATCACTTCCCGTGGACATGAACCTTCCAAGCGATGTCGCTTTTCTCACTTGGGATCACCGCGGACAAGGTGCTTCTGGCGGTCGTCGTTCGTGGGTTGAGTCCTACACCGCGTATGCACAAGACGCCAGACTCATCATACAAAAAGTTGCGGGCGACAAACCCGTAAGCGTCATGGCTCATTCTATGGGATGCCTGATCGCCCTCACTGCAATGATTCGCGGTTACATCAATCCCAAAGCCGTAATGCTATGCTCACCACTTTTGCGACTTCCGGAAAAGCCCCTTCCCTCTTGGTTTGCAAAGCCTGCATCAGCATTCATCACGTTAATGGGACTTGGACACTTGCGAACGGGTGCGGGCAAGCACGATAAAGCGCCTTTCGACACAAACAAACTAACGCACGATCGCGCAAATTTTGAGCGCATCCAAGCTACACCGTATCCATGTCGGAGTGCGACGTTTAAGTGGGTTCACGCAACTCATGTTGCCTGCAAACACGTTCGACATCCGTCGGTGCTTTCACGACTGCTGACGCCCATTCATATTTTGTTTAGCGCAGAAGAACGAGTGGTTCATCCCAAAGGGGCAAGCGAGTGGGTGAAGATCGCACGGAAGTTTTCGGGTAACGACATCAAATACACGGAAATCCCCGGTGCACGTCATGAGCTGTTCACAGAATCAGATCCGATGCGCTCGCAAGCCATTGCGATGACCAAAGAATTCCTCGGGCTCAACTCTTAGTTTCGTGAGTCACACAGTCTAATTTGGGGCAGTTTTGCCCCTCACATTCAACTTCGATCGTGGCATGCATGGCACCAAACTTGCGAATCGACTCACGAACATCTGATTTAATTCGTTCCGTCTGCAATAGTGGCAGATCCTGACTAGTCACTACGTGACAGGTAATAACGTGTTGTGATCCGTCAAGCGACCAAAGGTGTAAGTCGTGAACACTTTTGACTCCCATGACACCTGCGATGGCACGCTCAATCGCATGCACATCAAGATCACGTGGAGCCCGTTGCATAAACAATACCAAGGTCTCGCTCATCTGGCGCCAAACACCGCGCATGATGAAAAGACTGATGAAGATGGATAAGAACGGGTCAATGCGGGCCCACCCGGTAAACTTAATCACCAAGCCACCAATTAGCACGAGCACCCATCCCAACAGATCTTCGATCATGTGCCACGACATCATCTTTTCGTTATGGCTGTGACCATGCTTCAAGAGTCTGGCTGCTGCACCATTAACCAACACGCCGAGAACCGCTAAAGCCATCATACCGTCTGTATGCGGCAACACGGGCTCCCACAAACGTACGACCGATTCAAACAACACAATAAATGAACCCGCGACCAAAAACCCGCCGGTGATTGCTGCGGAAAATAGCGAGAGTCTTTTAAAGCCGTATGAAAAGTGACGATTGCCCGCCCTCAGTGAAATTCGATGCAAAATGAACGCGATAATCAGTGCCAATCCATCGCCGAAATCATGCAACGAGTCCGAGGTAACGGCCATACTTTGCGTGATGTAACCACCAACAAGTTCGATCACGGCAAAACTAAGATTCAATCCAACCGCTATCTTAATCCCGCGATCACCGTGGTGAGCATGCTCATCGTGATGATGATGACCATGGTGGTGACCGTGATGATGGCCGTGGTGTCTCATTTTATTCCTGCTGCTTACAATTAGCTTCGACGAGAAAATCTTGGTCTAGAATTGTAAGAGTCATCTGTTGCAAATTGAGCATCTGCGCATCTTGTGCACGCGCCGTTTCTACGTGAATCAAATCAGCACCGGCGAAAAGTTTGGGACTTTGGAATAAATGCATTCTTCGCACCAGCCCCATATCTAAGAATGAGCTATAAAGTCCTGCGCCACCCTCTAGCAGAAGCGAATGAACTCCCGCACCATGAATGGCATCTAGAACCGCCTGCGGCTCAAACCACGACGATCCCACAATGTTGAGATTGATACCCATTTCTTGCATACGCTTCACAAGATCTGGATGTCCACCTTCGGCATCATCGGTCAAGAACCAATGAACCTTTGAAGGATCAGATTGCAAGAGTTTGAATTCACTTAGGTCTCGACACTCAGCTGCACGCAATTCCGGATCGAGCACCACTTTATGTGGCGGTCTCCAGTCCTTCAACATATACGGATCAAGACTTGGATTATCATCTATAACTGTCTGCGCACCAACGGCGATTCCATCATAGACCATACGCAAGAAGTGACCAAAACGTCGCGCTCGTTCGCCTGTGATCCAAACACGCTTGTCACCCTTGCGCGCGATACTTCCGCCTATGGACGTTGCCGCTTTCAAACCGACAAAAACGTCGTTGTCTTTTTCATGCCGCCAAAAAAACATCTCGTTTTGCTGCCGCGCGAGCGATTCAAAACCGGATATCAGTTCACAGGTGATTCCAGCATCTCTGATCCTCTTAGCACCTTTTCCAGCTACTAATGGATTGGGATCTTGCACCGCATAACAAACACGTTTCAATCCAATCGTGGTCAGGAGATCACTGCAAGGAGGAGTCCTTCCGTGGTGTGCACATGGTTCCAAAGTCACAACGATCGTGCCATCGCGCATGCGATCTTCCATGCCGTTTGCGCGGATCAGCTGCACCAATGACGCCTCTGCGTGAGCCTTTCCGACGCGAGCGTGATAGGAAACTCCCAGAAATTTGTTTTCACAGTCGAGTGCCACTGCTCCAACCAAGGGATTGGGAGATGTATGTCCCAGTCCCTGCCATGCCACGTCAAAAGCAACCTGCATCGCGTGTTCAATCGAAATAACTTCGTTCACTTGCGGGATGCGAGCACGTCGCAACGCCCATTCATCGAGTGGGACTTGTTTGGAAATGCAATTCACGAAACAGCTCCGGTCGCCGAATGGGCAGGTAACTTCTTCTTGAGAATGGCGTAAGGAATGGCCCCTGATAGGCTCATGGTCATTTGACTCAAAACGACGACATTGAAAACATCGGCGCCACGCACGAGTCCCACCAGTTGGAAGAGATTTTCAAAGGCCACGTGTCCGACACCAAGCCCCCCCGGCGCCAGAGGAATCGCAGACATGAGAATGCCTAGCGGAAACGCGACCGAAAAGCTGACAAAATCGGTGTTTTGCTCCGAAACGAGCTGCGCAATCTGCCACGCATAGAGCATGTAGAACGCCTGCAATACCGCACTTATCACGATCGCCATTAACACGGACCCGGCATGCCCCCTGTACATTCTCATTGCCTGAAAAATATTTCCGAATGGCTTTAGAACTGTAAAGCCCGTTTGCCGACCTGCAATTTTTTCGATGAACCCCAAAACAGAATGAGGCAGGGGAATGAAAACAATTAAGAGGAGCAAGACAACAACTGCGATCGCAATCAGGAGCAGAGATGCTAAGTGTTCAATTTCCTGATTTGCGTAAACCGCATCCAAATGCGTGAGTAGATTGACGCCACAAAACACAAACAAACCAGCCAGCCCAAATACCCGATCCAGCAGCAATGTCATCATAACGTTCGTCTTGGGCACACTGGGCGCCTCTTTGATAACGTACACGGCCTTAACTAAATCACCTCCAACCGATCCCGGCATTACTACATTGAAAAATATGCCAATCCAGCTAATGGCGATCGTGCGCGCCTTCGACAGCAAAACTCCCGTCACCTTCAAAAGCAGCCACCAGCGGATCCCGCCTGCCAACAGACCGCAACCAAAAAACACCGCCATCGCCATTGCCAACACATCGGGGCGGCCAAAAACGAGGCCCAACTTGCTAAAATCAATCCGGCCAGAATAGACCAAATATCCAATGATTAAGCCCGTTGCTGACATCTTCAGCAAATCTCGACCAGATACCTTGAATCGCGGCAAGGACGAGGATGATTCTTTGTCAATTTCGGTGGTCACTTTTCCACTTTTCTCTGTTATGTTGCTGCTCTACTGCTTTACGCATGGATTCATGCAGAATGTTTGAATGAGTACGAAGGTGCAAGCTCTAATTATAGAGACTCGCCACATAATACCGCCAAGTTTGGGAAGGGCATTTCATTGAGGGTTGTAATCGACGCACGCATGGTTGAACCAGGCAGCATGCACGGCATCGCTCGCTATGTGTACAACCTATTGGTCGGTTTGCGAACCCAAGGCGTGGCCCACAAATTTTTTGTGTTGGTAAACAAAGATAGTCCACTCGAAGCGGAGCAATGGCCTTCGCATATAGAACTCGTCCACGTTGATGCTGATTGGATCAGTTTTCGCGAACAATTCGAACTACCAAGAGTCTTGAGAAAACTGGGGGCCGATCTCTATCACGCGCCGTCATTCGTCGCGCCTCTTCTGACTCCTTGTCGATTAATCATGACCATCCACGATCTTAACCACATCGTTTTGCCACAGTTTTATACGCCTTTTCACCAAGTCTATTATCAGTTCTTTGTCCGGCGTTGTATCAGGCAGTCAGAATTCATTTTGACTGTGAGTAAGTTCAGTAAGTCGGAAATCGTCAAAAATCTTAAGCTGAATCCAGACAAAGTCTTTGTCACTTACAACGGCGTTTCAGAAAACTACAAGCGCGTTGAAGACAAAGAAACGCTCGAATACGTCCGAGACATCTACGAGCTGCCAGAGAAATTTATCTTTTGCTTGTCCAACAACAAACCGCACAAAAACGTGCAGCAACTTGTTCGCGCGTATTGCTATTCCGGCATCACCACCCCTCTCGTTTTGACATCACCAGTTGATCCCGGAATCATCACCATCGCTGAAAATTACGGCAAAAAACACCAAGTCTATTTCACAAAATTCATTGATGAAGAACATTTGCCAGCTGTTTACTCGATGACGCATTTGTTTGTTTATCCTTCGACGTACGAAGGGTTTGGACTGCCTCCTTTGGAGGCGATTTCGTGTGGCGCACCCGTCGTCGTTGCCAGATCTTCATCATTGCCGGAGGTAGTAGGTGACCACGCTATCTTCACAAATCCATACGACTACAAAGACATGGCAAAGGCATTGATCGCCGGCGTCTCTGACCAAGCGCTTCGTCAGAAGCTGGCCCTTTACGGCGACAATCACGCCAAGCGATTTTCATGGGAAGAAATGACTTCTCAGACTTTATCGATCTATGAGCGTTGCGGCCAAGGTTCAGCAGTTTCTCTTCGCCCGGCGGAGGCTCCATGAGGATTGGGATCAATGGTCGATTTCTCATGGCCAAGAGAACAGGCGTTCAGCGAGCTGCCTATAACTTGCTGCGAACTTTGGTTCAGGTTGATCGAGAAAACGAATACCTAATTTTCACAGGTGAGAGTCAAAAACAAAATCCGGACTGGAACTTCCCCAATGTAAAGATTGTTCCCGCCCGCATTCGCTTTGGCGAAAGCTTTCGCAATCATTTCTGGGAGCAATTCGTGCTCCCAAGGCTTGCCCAGAAATATAACATCGATATCCTTCATTCTCCGGCAAACACTGCACCGTTGATGTATCGAGGCAAGTCAGTCATTCACATCCACGACTTGTGTTTCGTTGTTAACCCGCAGTGGTATAGCTTTTCTTTCCACACTGTTTATAACTTCCTGATTCCTCGACTAGCGCGCCGAGCAACCCGAGTTATCACTAACTCAAACAACTCCAAGAATGACCTACTGCAGTTTTGCCAAGTTCCCGCCGGCAAAGTCAGTTTGATTTATTGGGCCGTGGACGACATGTTTCACAAATCGCTTAGCGGAACGAAGGATAAGTCGGATTTCGCAAAACACGACGACTACATACTCTACGTAGGTTCCCTCGAACCGCGCAAAAATATTCGCGCGTTGATTGCGGCGTTCGAGAAATTCCGCAATCGCAATCCCCACCAGAAAACCAAGCTGGTTCTCATCGGCGGCGAAAGCCCGCTATTCGGCGAAGTCCGCCTGAAGGTAAAGCAGTTTAGCGACGATGTTGTGTTTAAAGGTTTCGTTAACGACACCCAACTGGCAGAATATTATAAAAATGCGACGCTGGTTGCATACCCGAGTCTGTATGAGGGGTTTGGCCTTCCCCCGCTTGAGGCGATGGCTTCGGGCACACCGGTTGTTACTTCAAACACCTCGTCTATTCCCGAAGTAGTCGGCGACGCTGCCATCATGGTAAATCCCTACGATACTGACGCCTTGGCTGTAGCTATCGAACGCGTCGTTACCGATCAAAAACTCCGCAGCGAGCTCATTGAACGCGGGATCAAGCAAGTGCAACGTTTTAACTGGTATCGCGTCGCACGCAATACTTTGACGGTCTATTATGACGTGCTACATTCAGGCTCAAGCGCAGCGTCTAAGAGTTTGCCAATGGCAACATGGAAGTCTTTACGTTCACTCGAACAAAAAATGATTGAGATGCACCGCCCTGCACCGACAGTTTGAAATTTTGAGGAGAGATATATGAGCTGGCATCAGATTCGCGAAATTCTAAAAACTGCACAGGACGGACAGTCCGTTGAAGTGCACGGATGGGTCAAATCTCGCCGAGGCTCTAAGAACGTCGCCTTTGTGATCGTCAATGACGGCTCGACCCAAAACGACCTACAGATCGTCTTAGAGGACAAGCTACCAGCTTTTGCCAAACTGGAGATGATTCAAACCGGAGCATCAATCCGAGCCATGGGCACACTGAAAGCGTCTTTAGGTAAGGGCCAAGCTTGGGAAGTGATCGCCACAGATTTGCAAGTCGTCGGGGAAGCCGATCCAAACATTTATCCATTACAAAAGAAGGGGCACACCCTCGAGTTTCTTCGCGAAATCGCTCATCTTCGTAGCCGCACAAATACTTTCGGCGCAGTCTTTCGCGTACGTAACGCCGCAGCAAACTTGGTCCATCAGTTCTACCAAGAGCGTGGATTCATTTGGGCACATACCCCGATCATCACCGCTGAGGACTGCGAAGGTGCCGGCGAGATGTTCAGTGTTTCAACGCTTGACCCAAATAAGTTGCCAAAACTTCCGAATGGACACGTCGATTACAGTCAAGATTTCTTCGGTCAACAAGCTCGCCTAACGGTCAGTGGGCAATTACAGGGCGAAATCCTCGCTATGGCCTTTGGAAAGATTTATACGTTTGGACCCACTTTCCGCGCGGAAAACTCCAACACGACTCGTCACCTTTCCGAATTCTGGATGATCGAACCCGAGGTCGCCTTTGCAGACTTGAATTCCAACGCCAAGTTGGCCGAAGATTTCCTCAAATACGTCTTTGCAGGGATCGTGAAGCAGTGTCCTGATGAAATCGCCTTCCTAGAAAAGCACTATGAAAATACGTCACTCGAACTTTTGAGCCAGCTAGCCACAGGTAAGATTCACCGCATTACGTATACGGATGCGATTACCGAACTGAAGAAGGCGACCGTTAAGTTTGAATTTCCCGTAAATTGGGGTCTAGACCTCCAATCCGAACACGAACGCTACCTGACCGACCAAGTTTTTAAAGGAATTGTAATCGTCACGGATTACCCGAAAGAGATCAAAGCATACTATATGAAAGAAAATCCTGACGGCAAAACCGTCGCTGCCATGGACGTGCTCGCTCCTCGCATCGGTGAAATCATTGGAGGAAGTCAGCGTGAAGATCGTTACGATGTCCTCGCGGAAAAGATCAAAGCGAAGGGCATGAGTACCGAACAACTCCAATGGTATTTGGATCTTAGACGATTCGGCGGAACTCCGCATGCGGGATTTGGCTTGGGTTTCGAGCGTTTGGTACAGTACCTCACCGGTATGACCAACATTCGCGACGTGATCCCGTTCCCAAGGGCGCCAAAAACCATTTCTTTCTAAGAATTTGGACTAAATAGAGGTTGACCGTACGGATTTTGGCTCATATATTGCCGACCTCTATTGCCATTGGGTTTTTCCCAAACACAATTAGGCTCAGACGAGATAGATACGAGGGATATTCCCTCGATACTTGGAGCAAGGGTAAACGTATGAAGACACACAGTGTCAAAATGACAGAAATCCAAAAGAAGTGGGTTCTGATCGACGCAGCTGGTAAGTCCATCGGTCGCGTATCGACAGAAATTGCACGCGTTCTACGCGGTAAGCACAAGCCATCCTACACACCACACTTGGATTGTGGTGACTACGTAGTCGTTGTTAACGCAGCGAAAGCGAAGTTCACCGGTTTGAAGACCGATGCAAAGAACTATAACTGGCACTCCGGCTACACCGGCGGTTTGAAGGAAGTTTCCGCAGCGAAACTCTTCACGACAAAGCCAGAGCGCATCATTGAGATCGCAGTCAAAGGCATGTTGCCAAAGAACAAGCTCGGCAAGTTGATGGAAAAGCATTTGCGTGTTTTCCCAGGCACTGAGCATGCTCACACCGCACAGAAGCCAGAAGCGCACGGTCAACGCATGAAAGGTAGAGGGGTATAATAATGGCTGCTAAGAAGTCACTCAACGCTGTTGGTCGTCGTAAGACATCCGTTGCTCGAGTTTACATGGTTCCAGGCAAAGGCAAGATCATGATCAACGATCGTGAACTTGATAACTACATCCTCCGCCCGTCCATCAAGCAAGTTATCCGTCAGCCACTCGTACTCTCCGGTGAGAACGAAAAGTGGGACGTTAGCGTCACCGTTCGCGGCGGCGGTTTGTCTGGTCAAGCAGAAGCGATCCGCCACGGTATCGCTCGCGTCTTGGCAGCAATGGATCCTGAAAAGCGTAAGATTTTGAAAGCAGAAGGACTCATCACACGTAATGCACGCAAGAAAGAGCGTAAGCTCCCAGGTCTTCGCGCTGCTCGTGCACGCTACCAGTTCTCCAAGCGTTAATCGCATCTTTGTTATCGCAAAAGCCCGGCTTTCGAGCTGGGCTTTTTTCTTCCTGCTGGAGTTGAAAAATGGCTGAGAATATCGACGACATCACTGTTGAATACACCGAAGAAGATAAACTACTCGTAAAGCAGCTCGAAAAGCACATTCTAACACGCGGTAGTTGGACGACCATCATGTTCAAAATCCAAGAGATGGACAAGAACACTGGTAATTACGGCGCGCCCAAAGTAACCATTCGCCGCTACCAAAAGCGCAGCGGAGTTTTTCGGCAACAGTCCAAGTTCAACATCTCCAGCCCGAAGCAGGGCCTCGAAATCTCGAAGAAGCTCGTTGATTGGTTTTCCGCCGAACAGGGTGGCGGTGACGGCACAGAAAACGGCGACGATTGAAAAATGAGTGATCTCGACCCGCGGTCATCTCGACCGAAGGGAGAGATCTCAACTAATACTACTTAGAAGGTCGGCCCCACAAACGGTCGGCCTTTTTCTTTTTTTGTCGGCGAGTATTGCCGGAGAAAAGACGTCCAAGAGCTGCAATGCCACGCACGCGAGGTCGATCGAGGCTCGGTTTGGGCATGAATCGAACTTCTAAGTAATGCAGATCCTTTTTCACAGAAGCATTGACGGGATTTTCCCACCAGCGCGTCGCGTCCGCGTCAAAAATAATGTGTTGCCTAAACGTTTGTGCATGAGTTCCCAGATATTCAAAGTTTTCGATGGGACTCCACACTCTACGTTGCCACGCAACTTCGTCGTTACCTTTGAGCCACTCAAACGACGATTGGATGATATCCGTACCCGCAATACAAAGGACGTCAGCCTTTCCTGCAATGAGAATGGCAGAAAGCAAGAAACTCAGAGACTGACTCAATAGATCAGAAGGAAATGTTGGAAACCGACCTGCGTCTTTGAAAAATATGTGTAGTTTTCCGAATCTGCCTGGTTCAGTCCATACCTCGGCGAGGAGTTCAGGAGCCTCTCTTGTGTCAGACCCTACCAAAATCCATCGTCCTAACTGCCGTGGTCTCGGATAGTTACGTACGCTCTTCCCTTCAAAAAATCGCCAAAAGTTTGAACCATTACAATGGCTCGCAACGGCCGCCACAAAGCGGATTTGTGGTTCTTCCCAAGCTTCCTCTGCAAGCCACAAAAAGCGACTTGTGGAGACCGTTTGGAGTGGAAATTGTTGAGGAATCTGTGTTCTAATCATAGATATCCTTTGACGAGCCATACTATTTTACAACAAACCCAATCAAACACGTACGTTAACCGGTAGGGGGACGAAAGAATGTTTGGAAGTAATAAGACACCGCAACAACCGCAACAACAGCCGCAGCCGGCCAAGCATCGAAAGCCGCAATCTGTTAAGGACGGTGCAGTAACGATCCTCACGTCTGGCTGTCACTTCTCTGGCAAACTTTACTGCCGTGGTTCAAGCCGCATCGGTGGCAAAATTGAAGGCCAAGTGATCTCAGAAGGTCTTTTGATTGTAGAAGAACAGGCTCTCATCACCGCTGACGTCAAAGCCGACGAAGCCGTTATCCAAGGTCGCGTAAAAGGTAAGTTAGAAGCGACAGCCCGCGTCGAATTAACGCATACAAGTTCTTTCGAAGGCGACATAGTCACGCCGGTGCTCGTTGTAACCGAAGGTGCGCAGTTCAACGGTCGTTGCCAAATGGTTCACCATGAAGCAAAAGGCCAGCACGACAACGTGAAAAAATTGAATGGCAAAGGTGACCATAAAACTGATCATCATTCCTCCAAAGAACATCATGACAAGACCCCGGAAATTGCCGTGATGAAAGTTCCGGAAATGACGACTACGTAGTCTGCTGAAAGGTTTTTCTTCACCATGCTGTTTCGCTTTGTATCGTTGCTAGTTGTTGTTCTCTCTTCGATTTTCACAAGCTCCTGTACGCAGGAGCTTCAGAATCAGATCTCTCGCAGCATTCAAAACTGGACCGGCACTGACGGCGTATTAGACGTCTACAGTGACGGAAAAGTTTTGTATCGCTTCATCAAGATCGACAAGATGTCCACAGCTCACGGCACCAATAACAAAGAAGAACAACGTCCCTATCGCTTCGGATACGGCGTCCTCGATAAGAATTTAAACTTCGTTCAGGATACCGACGAGCACAAAGTCTATTTCGAAGTCAGTGATTACGCGACCTCCTACGTCTTCTACGAAAATCCACAGTAACATGCGCGGCGCTATCGAGCGCATCACGCGCGGATCGTTTGACAATCTGCGCGAAGACTCACGCTTCAACTCGGTTCCCATTGTAGATTTACGCAGCGAAGGCGAGTTCGCGGACGGACACATTCCTCGCGCCGTCAACGTCGCGTTATTCAATAACGAACAACGTGCATTGGTTGGAACTTGTTACAAGCAAGAGGGAAAAAAGCCCGCAGTACAGCTGGGACTTGAACTATTGGCAGGCCAGATCGACAGTTTCAACGAGGGACTTTGGCAACATACGCAGGACAGAAGAATTGTCCTGCATTGCTGGCGCGGCGGCATGAGAAGCTGGTCGGTGGCGATATTCTTGGCATCTCAGGGTCTGGACGTATTCATCATCGATGGTGGCTACAAGGCATATCGCGCTTGGGTCCGAGCAAGGCTCAACGACTTCAGCAAACACAAATTGCTGATCGTCACGGGAAGAACCGGGTCAGGAAAATCTGAATTCATCGCCTCTCTCCCCAAAGACTTTCCGGTTATCGATCTCGAAGCTTTGGCTCGGCATCGAGGTTCAGCGTTCGGACACTTCAAACAAAAGGAAGACAGCCCGACGCAACAACAATTCGAAAACCAGTTAGTCGATGAATACATCAGAATCGCCCATCATCCTGCCGTCGTTTTGGAAATAGAACATGCTATCGGGCCGGTAAAGGTGCCCACGGTGTTACGACACGCCATGATGAAATCCGAAATGATCCTCATCGAACGTAGCCTCGAAGATCGGATCAAGCTGCTGAAACAAATCTACACGGACAAGTGGACGCCAGATGACGACCAAGATTTTTTGACATCATTGCAGCAACTCGCCCGTTACATTCCCAAAACCAAATTGCAGGAATTGCAGCAACTTTTACGCCTGCGTTCGTTTGACGAATTGATCAAAGAACTGCTCGTCCTACGCTATGACCCCATCTACGATCGCGGTTTAGAAAAGCACAAGGCACGCATCATCAGGTCTTTCATCGTCCCTGCACAACATGATGAATTACGAGCCTTTGTGCATCAATACGCCTTTAGCCCATAACGCCAGCACGCGTGAATTTACGTTCATTCACAAATGCTATAGAATGGCTGCAAATACAGTTAAAGGGCGCTGTCACATGAAGTTGATTATCTTCTCTATTTTGTTATCGAGTTGCTTCGGAGCAAAAGAACCGGTGATGGAGCCATTTCAACAACAGGCTTCCATTGAGGGTATCAATCCCGTTGGTTCGCAGGCGTTTGAAACAGTTGCGAAGTATGAGTACGAAGGCAAGTCGTTCGACGTTGAATGGATGAGTTGCGCTGCTACCAAACCGTTAGGCTTCATGTTTATGATGAATCGTGACGGAATGGGTTTTGACAAGGCCACATTTTGCTCAAGTTGGATGGCACAGTCGGCACTTTTGGAGAGTATTACCCCCATCGCGATCAATCGTCCCGGGTACGGCCGTTCGAATGGAAAAGTCGATTTTGCGGGGACTCAATCACAAACCGCAGTTATCGCTGCCATCAAGTCTGCACGTGAAAAACTTACTATCGGTTCTGCGCCACAGGGAATTTGGGGACACTCGACAGGAGCAATCGCAGCGCTGTTCTCCGCTAAGAAGGAACAGGGAATTTCTTATCTGGCCGTAGGCTCTGCCATTTTTGATACACAAGAAACACGAGACAAAGCAAAAGATCCATTTATCGTAGGAGGAATTGAGCGAATGGTGACGGCCGAAGGATCGAAAGCACATGAGCGTCGTTCGATTGCATGGGATGCGCAAGGACTGCCAAAAAAGATCTTCATGTATCACGGCAAAGATGATCAAGATGTCACATATGAACGTGCGACCGATTTCAGAGATTCACTTGAAGGTGCGAGTTACGAAGTATTCTTTGAAGGACTAGACAAAACGCAACATGAGTTACCCATTGAATTGCACTTCAGAATCTTGCGGCATGCCATGAAACGTTTCGCTTTCTCTCATCAATCGGCTAGAAATCCGTAGCGCGACCGAGCTTCGTCCGCAGGAGTTTCCATGCGATGTCTAGTGATCGGCGGAACTCGATACTTCGGTCGCCACCTCGTGAACAACCTGTTGAACGCGGGGCATGACGTAACCGTTGCAAGTCGCGGCAATGTCCCTTGTGAATTCCATCGCCCCGTTCGGCACAGCAAAGCCATTCGCCAAAACGGACAAGACCTCGCAGATATTTTTTCCGCCTCGTCCTACGACGTCGTTTACGATCAAATTGGTTACAACAAAAGCGAAGCTGAAATTCTGTGTCGCGTCATGCGTGGCCGGTGCGGACGTTTCGTTTTCACATCGACACAGTCCGTTTACTTTACAGCAGGCAACGTAGTTGAGAATGCGTTCGATCCCAAATCGGTCGACATATCGAAAGAAGTAGAATCGACCAATCCATACCAACTAGGAAAACGCGAGGCTGAAGCCGTTTATGCACAGCTAGCCGATTGTCCGACCGTGATGATGCGCATTCCCATTGTGTTAGGCATTGACGACTATACCAAGCGTCTTCATTTCCACATCGAACGCATCCTTCGCGGGCAACCGATTTACTTTCCAAACATCAACGCACAGATATCTTTCATTCACGCAAAGGATGCAGGGAAGTTTTTAGCTTGGCTCGGTTCATCGGACAAGACTGGAACGGTTAATGCGTGTTCACCTACACACATCGCCTTACAAGATATGATTAGCATTATCGAAGGATACACCAACAAACGCTTGATCTTGAATTCCGTATTAGAGAGCCCCGAATCGCACTCACCGTTCGGCATCCAAAGCGATGCCACCATGAACTCCGACCTTGCGCAGTCGTGGGGATTTGCGTTTGGCAAAATCGAAGATTGGTTGCCAGACTTGATCAACGAAATGACCGGGTCGATCAAAGCAACTTACTAAGTATGACGCTGCGGTAATTCGTAGTCGGCCATTGATGCGTGCCGATGTTTTCAAATCCCAGCCGATGGTAATATTGAATCAATGCCGTTGCTGGTTCGGCGGTATCAAGCGCGATGCGCGCATATCCACGTCCACGAGCTTCTGCAGAAATGTTGTCGATAATTTCCTTGCCGACGCCTAGTCGCTGCAAATCTGGGTGAACGCAAAACTGATGAAATGTTGCGGTTTGTGGGTCGCGAAACTGCACACATTCATTCAGCGGATCCGTATCGACTAAAGTGACGGTCGCAACCAAATCCGAACGATAATGCATGACGTAGCATGTGCCTTCGGAAATTCGCCGCCGCGTATCATGATCCTCCTGCCATGTGGCGGTAAATCGCAAACCAGCTTTCGCGTGCGGCTCGTAACAAAGTCGAAGCAGTCTTGTCATTTCAGAAACATCATCACTCTCTGACCATTCTCGCCAAGTAATCTCATTGCAAATGATGTTAGCAAGTGAAGGCCAGCCCCATGCGGTTTCGACAAGGTCCGCACCACCTATTGTGATTTGTTTTTCACCGCAAGCAATTCCGCCACATAGCTCGTAAAAGACGGCCTTCTTATTATCCGTCAGCGCCCACAGCATGGTTGATTTGAAGCCTCGACAATGCAGTTGGCGCATCATGTTAAACAGAAGGTCTTTGCCAACACTTTTTCCATGGTGTTCGTCCAAAACGTAGATTGCGTAAATTTCCGCATCAAAATTTTCTGGTCCGTCGCGCTTGGGACCGCCGCAACAAAAGCCGATCACTTGGTAATCAGCATCAACGGCAACCAGAGTCGATTTGCGGGGATCCGCCACACTACCGGACAGTCGTTCACGCCATTCCCTAGCTTTTTGCGGAACCGTTCGCGATGCCAAAAATTCTTGGGGGACTATCTGTGAGTATGTGGAATTCCAAACCGCCACGTGCACGTTTGCAATGCCATCTGCGTCGCTTACGATTGCTTCGCGGATGGCTACTCGGGACATCTCTCAACCTTTCAAGAAATTAGTCTGCCAGCAAAACGGCATCGACAATACGCTCTGCCAGCGTCCACGGCGAGCTCTCGGCACGGTTGGTTAATACAACGACCGAGATGTTCTTGTCAGTATATCGTTGAATTGCCGTCCTAAAGCCAATGGTTCCGCCCGTATGTGACATGCGCTTCATTCCAGCGTACGAATCAAGCGACCAGCCAAAGCCATAACTCGTACTCTGGCCGCTGTTCAGCCTTCCCGGCGTCACTGATTCCGCAAAGGTTTCAGCAGAAACCAAACCGCCTTGCTGCAGCGCGCGATCCCAGAAGACCATGTCAGCAACGCTCGTGTAAATTCCGCCGTCGCCGAGAGTTGCACTAGTTACACTCTGATCCGTCATGCGCCAACCCTGACCATCCGACGAATATCCATAGGCCCTTTCTACAACTTCAGAAATTCCTTTTTCATAGGCAACAGATGTTGTCATGCCTAGCGGCTGGAAAATCTCTTGCTCAAGAAATTTTGCGAAACTTAGTTTACTCACCCGCTCGACAATGAGTGCGAGAAGGCAGTAGCCGCCGTTGCTGTACCGGTATTGATCGCCGGCGGCAAAGTAAGTAGAACGCTGTGATTTCAGCAAATGCAAAACATCTTCATCTGAAATCTGCTCCGTCTGGCTGCTCGGAATCAGGTCTTCGTAGTCACGCAGTCCGCTGGTGTGGTTGAGTAAGTGTCGGATGGTAATTTGATCTCCGTATTCAGGAAACTCCGAAATATGAGTATGTAACTTGTCATCGAATGAAAGCAGCCCTCGCTCTTTCAAAATCATAATTGCCATTGCCGTGAAAGCTTTTGAAACCGATGCGATGCGAAAGTTTGTGTTCGCTGTAACTGCGCGCCCTTCTCTCAAGTGCGCTTCTCCATATCCTTTGGCTAACAGTACTTCTCCATTGCGCACAACGAGGACCGAGGCTCCCGGTCGCCTTGTGCCATCAAATGCAGACATGATTTGATCGACCCGCGTTTCCAACTCATCGGTGGCTGCAATTGCTTGATGTGACAAGGCCGAAGCAGGAACTGCGGCAAAAACCGTCCGCAGATATAGAAGCGAAACAAGCAATAGACGGATCATGAGTCACCTCTCTATGAAGTTTTCAGGTCAGTTTGACCGCATGTTAGCATGAATGGGCACTTAAAATTGATTTAACAAGTCATTGTTCAGTCTTTGTGAGTCACAAATTTCAAACACTCTCTTGGTTATGGTTTTTGTTTACTCGACTGCCGCACATCACCTCAATTCCCCACAAAATTATCTGCGCTACCTTCTTGTGATTTCCACACAACTTTGGATAATGCCCTTGAATTTTAGTCAGTTGACTCGCAATTTTTCGCAGGTGGGCAAGTGCTGCCGCGATGATTCAAAAGAACGAAGGCAGTAGACTTTAATCAGCTCTTTGTTTTTTCTCTGCGATTCAGCCGGCTATCAGATCGAAAGTCTGTAGCCAGATGATGCTGTTTTGAAAATTGTAGTTGGGAGTGAACATGGCAGACGTAAAAGTTCCATCGGTTGGTGAGTCGGTTCAAGAAGGTGTCATTTTCAAGTGGCACAAGAAAACTGGCGACTATGTAAATCGCGACGAAGTTCTCGTTGAACTCGAAACCGATAAGGCAACTGTCGAAGTCGTCGCCCAAGACTCCGGCGTATTGACGACCAGCGTTAAAGAAGGCGATACCGTTAAAGTTGGGCAAGTGATCGCACAGCTCGACACATCCGCAGCAAAGCCAGCAGGCGGAGCCGCAGCACCGGCCAAAGCAGCACCGGCACCTGCCGCGCCAACACCTGCCGCACCAGCTCCCGCAGCTGCACCTGCACCATCATCATCTGCAAATGCTTCGCATCTGAGCCCTGCGGTCAATCGCATGGTCACCGAAAATAAATTGGATGCTTCGCAAATCGCAGCTTCGGGTCGTGGCGGACGATTGACAAAGGGTGACGTGATTCAGCACATGGAAGGCGGAAGTACTGCACCAGCTCCCGCAGCAGCTCCCGTGATGCACACCATTGCACCACGCACAGTCGGCCAACGCACCGAGCGTCGCGTTCCGATGACGACGCTTCGCAAAAAGATTGCCGAGCGCATGATTCATGCGCAAGACACCGCAGCCATCTTGACGACATTCAATGAAGTCGATATGAGCGCGGTGATGAATCTTCGCAAAACGTACAAAGAATCTTTTCAGAAGAAACATAACGTAGGTCTCGGCTTCATGAGCTTTTTCGTGAAGGCCACCATCGAAGCGTTGAAAGACTGTCCTGAACTCAACGGATGGATTGACGGTAACGACATCGTTTATCACGACTATTTTGATGTCGGGGTCGCCGTTTCAGCGCCTAAGGGTCTAGTCGTTCCAGTCATCCGCGACGCAGATAGCTTGTCTCTGGCAGACATTGAAAAATCCATCGGCAATTACGCTCAAAAAGCCAAAGACGGTAAATTGTCTGTCGATGAAATGTCGGGCGGTACCTTCACCATTTCCAATGGTGGAACATTCGGTTCGTTAATGTCCACGCCGATCCTAAATCCTCCACAGAGCGGCATCCTTGGCATGCACGCGATCAAGGAACGGGCCGTTGTTGTCAACGGTCAGGTAGTAGCAAGACCGATGATGTACCTTGCCCTCTCCTACGATCACCGCATTGTTGACGGCAAAGGCGCTGTGACGTTCCTCGTTAAAATTAAGGAACTCATCGAAGATCCTTCTCGCATATTGTTGGGAGTGTAATCCATGGCTGACGCTCAATTTGATCTTGTCGTCATTGGTGGTGGCCCAGGTGGTTACGTCGCGGCTATTCGCGGTGCACAATTGGGCATGACGACTGCTTGCATTGAATCACGCGGAGCCTTAGGCGGCACGTGCCTGAATGTGGGATGTATTCCTAGCAAGTCACTTCTCGAATCTAGCGAGATGTTCGTCAAAGTGAATCATGCAAAAGATTTTGGCGTGAATGTGAAGGGCGTAACTGCAGACGTTCCCGCGATGATCAAACGAAAGGAAGCGACGGTAACACAGTTTACCAAGGGAATCGAAGGACTTTTCAAAAAGAACAAAGTCACCTACTTGAAGGGCCACGGTAGTTTCGTTAGCTCGACGGAAGTAAAAGTAACAGATGCCTCCGGCGGCACACAAACCATCGCAGCAAAGAATATTATTATTGCGACTGGATCAGAGCCGGTTGAATTGCCCTTTGCAAAGTTTGATGGAGAGGTCATCGTTAGCTCAACGGAAGCACTTTCCTTTGAAGCTCCGCCTGAACATCTTGTTGTCATCGGCGGTGGTGTCATTGGCTTGGAAATGGGTAGCGTTTGGGCTCGCCTCGGATCCAAAGTTACCGTCGTCGAAGCGACGCCAGAAATCATCTACACGATGGACGGCTCCGTGCGCACGACCCTACGTAAACTCCTTGAAAAGCAAGGTTTTGCTTTCCACACCGACACCAAGGTTAAAGAGATTGTTAAAGGCAAAAAATCTGCGACCGTCGTCGCTGAAGGACCCAACGGCAAAGTTGAATTGAAAGCTGATAAAGTTCTTGTCGCCGTTGGCAGACGCCCATTCACCAAAGGTTTGAACGCGGAAGCAGCTGGCGTCAAGTTGGACGAGCGCGGTCGCGTCGCCATCGACCACCACTATCGCACAAATGTTGCAAACATTTACGCCATCGGTGACGTCGTCATCGGCCCCATGCTTGCGCACAAGGCCGAAGAGGAAGGCGTTGCCGCCGCCGAGTTGATTGCAGGTAAAGCTGGCCACGTAAACTATGAAGCCATCCCTTGGGTCATCTACACATGGCCCGAAGTGGCATCCGTTGGCGCAACGGAAGAGCAACTAAAGGAAAAGGGCATTGCCTACAAGACTGGACAGTTTCCCTTTATCGCCAACGCGCGCGCCAAGTGCTTAGGTACTAACGATGGTTTCGTCAAGATCATCGCTGACGCCAAGACCGATCGCTTGCTTGGCGCACATATCGTCGGTCCCAATGCTAGCGAGTTGATTGCGGAATTAGCCGTTGCGTTTGAATTCGGTTCCAGTGCCGAAGATATTGCGCGCTCCGTTCACGCACATCCGACTCTCGCTGAAGTAATCAAAGAAGCTGCGATGGCCGTCGAAAAGCGCGCCATTCACATTTAGGAGTGAACTCATGAGTTTCCCGAGAGCTGCCGAAAAATTTTCTTACGCTACCGGCACAAACGTTGACTACATCGAAGGTCTTTACGCTTCTTACAAGAAAGATCCACAAAGCGTGGAAGATTCTTGGCGTAAATTTTTCGAGGGATACGATTTTGCAGCATCGAATGCCTTCGGTGGTTCGTCAAGCGGCGGAGAAGAGGGCAAGCAAAGCGCAAAGGTTGAGGCTTTGATCAATGCCTACCGCGTACTCGGACACATGAGCGCAGACTTAAATCCACTTGCAAAGAGCGCGATACTGAACAGTAACATGGATCCCGCAACACATGGTTTGGCTGGAACCCCCGCAGATGCTGTGGTTCATCCGGCTAACTTTGGTTCTCCTGACATGAAATTTGGCGATGTCCTTGCGATGTTACGCGATACCTATTGTGGAAAAATTGGCGCGGACTACCGAGAGTTGAATGACATCGACATGGTCGTTTGGATTCAAAAGAAAATGGAAGCATGCAAAAACAAGCCATCCATTTCCTCCGAAACAAAAAAATCAATCCTTCACTATTTGACCTTGGCAGAAGGGTTCGAAAGATTCCTACAAGACCGCTACCTCGGTCAGAAACGTTTTTCACTCGAAGGCAACGACAGCCTGATGCCACTTTTGCACTATGTCAGCGAACATTGCGCATTGAATGGCGTCGAAGAGTTAAACCTCGGCATGGCACATCGTGGCCGTTTAAATGTTTTGACTAATTTCATGGGCAAGCATCCCGAACTCATTCTGAAAGAATTCGAAGGGACCGAATATAGTCAGTTCGATATTGACGGGGACGTAAAGTACCACATGGGATTTTGTAACGAGATCAAAACCCCCAGTGGCAAAAATATGCGCGTATTCTTATTGCCAAACCCCAGTCACTTGGAAGCGGTGAACCCAGTTGTCGAGGGATTTTCTCGCGGACGCCAAGCAGAATTGAAGGACACAGAACGCACTAAGGTTTGTCCAATTTTGATTCACGGCGACGCTGCTTTTATGGGGCAGGGTGTAGTTTCCGAAACACTCAATCTCTCCGAACTTGCTGCATTTGGAACCGGTGGCACCATCCACATTATCATTGATAACCAAGTCGGTTTCACCGCTGATCCGCGCGAATCGCGTACAGGCCGCTATTCCTCAGAAATCGCAAAGATGATCCGCGCACCGGTATTTCACGTCAATGCTGACGATCCAGAAGCGGTCGTTTGGGTAGCACAATTGGCTTCGGAATTCCGTCAGAAGTTCCATAAGGATGTCGTCATTGATTTGATCGGCTATCGTCGCCACGGTCACAATGAAACTGATGAGCCCATGTACACACAACCGTTGCTGTACAAAGTCATCAAAAGTCACCCGACATGCCTAACAAAGTATTCGGAAAAGCTGGCTGCGGAAAACGTTGCTTCGGTTGACGTCTCCAAAGACATGATGAAAACGTACCGAGACCACTTGCAGGAAAGCATGGAACGCGTACGCGCAGGCAAGTCCACGATGAAGCCCGAGATTCCGAAGTCGTTCGCGAAGATCATGGCCTATAAGAAGGCGGATCGTGATGATTTTGAACGCACCGTCGATACCGGCATTTCAGAAAAGGATCTGAAGTCGATTGCTGGATCGATTAACTCTATCCCTAAGTCATTCAACGCACACCCAAAGGTTGGAAAGCTCGTCGAAGGACGCGTGCAGATGATGGAAGGCAATGGCACCATTGACTGGGGCTTGGCTGAATTGCTAGCTTACGGATCTCTCTTGAAGGGCGGCTATCCCGTTCGCCTTTCAGGACAGGACTGCCAACGAGGAACTTTCTCTCACCGGCATGCGGTCGTGAAAGATTTCGAGACAGGAAAAGAGCTCTCTCTACTAAATCAAGTTGGCGGCGCCGAGTCCGAAGTCATCAATAGCGCACTCTCCGAAAATGGCGTCATGGGTTTCGAATTTGGATTCTCCGTCGCAAAACCAGAAGGCCTGACCATTTGGGAAGCTCAATTCGGCGACTTCTGTAACGGAGCTCAGATCATTATCGATCAATTCCTCGCCGCTTCGGAAGCCAAGTGGAAGCAAACTAGCGGTCTCGTGTTGTTGCTACCCCACGGTTACGAAGGGCAAGGTCCCGAGCATTCCAATGCACGGCCCGAGCGCTTTTTGCAGCTGTCCGGCAATTTGAATATCCAAGTTTGTAATCCGACGACACCGGCACAACTATTCCACATGCTGCGTCGCCAAGTACTTCGCTCATTCCGAAAACCACTGATTGTCATGAGTCCAAAGAGTCTCTTACGTCACCCCAAAGTTATTTCTACCGTGAAGGACTTGAGCAAAGGTTCCTTTATGGAAGTGATGGATGATGCGGAAGTAAAAGACCCGTCGAAAGTTAAGCGGATCCTCGTTTGTAGCGGCAAATTGTTTTACGAACTCGCTGACGCACGCGAAAAAAAATCCGCCAACAATGTCGCCATCATTCGCTTGGAACAATTGTATCCGTTCCCAGAAAAGGCACTCACTGCCATTTTGAAGACGTACCCGAAAGCAACTGAAATGGTTTGGACACAAGAAGAACCTATGAACATGGGCGCATGGTACTTTGCTCGTCATCGCCTCGAACAAGTGGTTGATGGACGTTTAGAGGTGCTTTACGCGGGACGTAAGGGTTCTGGTTCTACCGCAGAGGGTTCGAACAAGGCCCACGTGAAAGAGCAGCAGCGCATCATTAACGCTGCGTTTGGTGACCCCAAAGCAGAGAAGACGACAGCTTAACTTTCTACGCGGCGCAAAAATAGAAAACCCCGAGGAAGACTCGGGGTTTTTTGTTGCATCCTTCAGCACGTCGACTAGTAAGACGATGTCTTACACTCAGTAGGAATATCGTTACCTTGACCGGCGGAAATCGATTCGAATGCGGAGCAGATGGATGTTTTGTTCTGCGCAAATTTAGTAGGGTCAGACGTCTTCAACTCAGCAGCTTTGGTATTGAGTGTCTTGGACAAACCCGTTGTCAATTGAGATGTCAAAACCAAGGACTGAACTTGAGATGTCGCAGCGCTGCTGGACTTAACTGTTTCCAACGCCTTGGTGATGCCGCCGGTAAATTCTTCACCGCCACCAATGGCCGCGAAAGAAGTTGCCGCAACAGTCAATCCGTTCAGAACAGCATTAATCTGAGAATTTGGATTGCCCGTTGCAAAGATCTTTTCAATGTCTTCTGCGATACTCGCAATCATTGAGAGGTATTGCGTAAAGTCAACCGACTTATCACTTACTTTTGCAGCGCGACGCTCAATGTTTGCCTTACCGCTAGAATCGGTCGAATACATGAGAACACTGTAGAATGTGAGGGCGTCAGCAAGGTGCGAGAAGGCCCACAGGAAATTCAACTTACCTGGTTCTTCAGCATCAACACCCGAAGATGGACACTTGTCTTCTTTATGTCGCGGGTCGTCCGCAATCTTCAATGAGCTCTTTACAAACGGACAAGTGATGTTGATCGCTTTTGTAATGTACTCAAGTGTTGCGACACCCTTTTCACGAGCATCAGGAGCGTCGAATGGGTGAATCACGGGAATATCAGCAAATGCAGAACCAGAGGTCTCTTCGTCTAATTCGCCGAGCGTTGCCAATTCTTCTTTCGACACATTTACGACGCTCGAAAGTGAGCCGAGCTGGGTAGCCGCGTTTGAAGAAGAAGATGATGATCCGGTACTTGTGCCTGACGAAGTCCCAGTACCTGTCGACGACCCCGAACCGGTACCGGTGCTAGTCGAACCACTCGCCGTGTTCAACATCGACTTTGCAAGCTGAATAAGGTCGATTCCTGCAGAAGACAAGTAGATATACCCAAGCAATACAGAGACTCGCTCATTATTTTCCGCGAGAGCGAATGCCGCCTCACCTTTTTCGCGCGCTCTTTCGTAATCACCAGCATTGTAGGCTATCTTTGCTTCGGAGATGAGCACGTCAAGCGCATTCTCCTGTTTGTCGCTTATCATGTAGCTATTGATGTTGGACTCAGAAGAACAAGATGCAGCAAGCAAACTCGCTCCAACAACACCGACCATTGTCCATTTCTGCATTTTCCGAATCAGCATGTCACTCTCCCGTAAATTAATGCGGCACAAAAATGATCTCTTCATTCTCTTCACGATAGTTGTACTTCTCTCTAAGCACTTTCTTTGCGTACTCGGGAGAAGATTGGAGGAGCTTCTCTTGTTGCTTCAGCGCAGTATTTTTCTGCTCTAATGCCTCAATCTTTTCCTCAAGCCGCGCGCGATCTTGCTTGAGCGCAAAATAGTTCACAAAAAGTGCATCTCCCCGACAAATTGCCACGGTTAAGACCGCAACGCCTAAGAGAAGAACACCGCCCCAAACCGATCCAGATGTGTGCCAAGCATCACGCATCAACACCTCGCGTCCAGTTATTTTATCATGAACACGGTAAGGACAGTTAAACTCAACCGCAAAGTCCGCGATGATCACACGAATTTATCTAACCCGCCAATTTCGCCTGATATTTGTGCTGATCTTGCACATTGTTCAAAAGACTACATTCAAAATTTCTGTCCTACATTTTGGATACGGTAATTTTAACAGCCTTGAATGCTGGCGTTTTGGATTGAGGATCAACTTCACGTCCCACCAAAATGTTTGCTTCGGGCGCATACATCGCGGCATTCCCAGCGCGGATATCAAACTCACGCACTAGAATTCCCTTCATCTCACCCGTTGACGAATGAATTCTCACACGCTCATTTACGTGAAACCCGAGCCGCGCAATGTCTTCGCGATTCAAGAGAATGATGTCCCTCCGCTCTTGGTTTCGATAGCGATCTTCCTCTTCATAAACAACCGTGTTGAATTGTCCTTCGGAACGAATCGTCATCATCATCAATTCGTTTGGATCTCGCTTATTTTGATGAATCACAAGACCAGAAGGATAAAACTTAGCTTTGCCTGAAGGAAGTTTGGAAACACCTCCCGTGAAGACGCGGCCAGAAATTGCAAATTCCATCTTACTTTTGCCTTGTCTTTCAAGATCCATAAGTTCAGGTACAACGCTTGAAATCAGGCCGCGTACCCTCTGAAAATCTTTCATGCTTGACCATGGTATTTTTTGAACACTAGGGCGCTGGATTGATGACCCGATGTCAACGAAGACATCGACTTCACTTCTGGCTTCGCTGATGCGGGACCGGCCACCACTACTGAAACGGACAAAGTTGAACATGGACTCTTGCGAAGTCGTTTGAGACTCTTCGTCTCGTGCCTTTACCGGCAGAATGATCGTTTCGCGTCCGAGACCATGGGCGTGTCCGGTATTTAGCGTCGTGTTGAGATAAACAACCATATCTGCTTTGGCCAATGCCGCAGTAGCATATTTGGCGTCAGGATTTGAACCAAAGAGATTTCCACCGTGACAAAGAGCAAACTTGATGCGCCCTGCATACGACGCATCCATGCATGCCATAGTGTCAAATCCCTTCATCTCTGGGATATCAATTCCCAGTCTCTTCGTAATCAACTCTGCAACTTCGGGTTTCAATAATGGGGCAACACCGACGGTACCCATGCCTTGTACATTACTATGACCTCGAATCGGCAGTAGACCGGCGCCGTCTCGACCGATCATCCTCCTTAGCAACGCAAGGTTGACTATATGTCGGACGTTTTCTACCCCATGCAGATGATGGGTGATTCCCATTGTCCATGAAAATACCGCTGCCTTACTATTTGCATAGACTTCTGCGATGGTCTGAATCTCGCTTTGCGACACTCCCGAATCTAGCACGATGTCGTCCCATGATGCTGATTCAACCAGACGACGATAGGCCGCGAAGTCCTCACCGTGCTGCTCGCAAAATTCAACATCAACTTTGCCCATGTGAAACAGACACTTCGCAATACCGACCATTAATGAGATGTCACCACCGATGTGGGGCTGGACGTAGTGAGTCGCAATGTCGCCACCAAACAACATGCTGCGCCAATCACTGGGAACCTTGAATCGGACAAGCCCCGTCTCACGTATTGGATTAATCACAATCACTTTGCCGCCACGTCGCCGCAACCTTGTCAGCGTCGACATCAACCGCGGATGATTGGACGAAGGATTGGCTCCGATCAAAAAGACAAGATCAGAAGACTCGAGAGATTCTAGTGACACAGTAGATGTGCCCGTGCCGATGGCTTGGTTCAGCGCAACCCCGCTTGCTTGATGACAATAGTACGAACAGTTGTTTACGTGGTTCGTACCTAGGGCGCGCGCCAAAATCTGTACCAAAAATCCGGCCTCATTAGAAGAACGACCAGACGAATAGAAGAACATTTCGTCTGGAGTTACCATATCAAGTTTGCTCGCAATTTTGGCGATGGCTTCGTCCCACGAAATCCTCTCGAATCTCTTAGCGCCTTCGCGCAAAATGACCGGAAAAGAAATTCGGCCTGCGTCCTCCATCATCTTTGGAGTGAATGACTTGAGTTGATCCAATGTGTATTGCTTGAAAAACTGTTCGCCTATTTGTCCCTGCATGTCTGAAACCATCGCTTGCAGGGACTTCTTGCATACCTCTGGAAAGTGTCCCAACTCGTTGACCATGCCACCGCGCTGCCCGCCCATTCCTAGCGCGCACGTCTTACAGGCATTTTTGGTTCTCAGCGCTGACCAAAGTGCAAAGAAGCCAACTCGTTTAGCCATGCGCAACGTGTATAAAATTGCATGAACACCACCACCATGCCGCACAACAGAATGCATACTTCCCTCGCTTGGATACGACAGAGAAAGGTAGCAGATTAGTAGTGAAGTGTTTAGCTAGGAATTACTCGCAATTTACTGAGGCCGAGAGATCCGCACTTCCCGTCGCTCCAGATGCCTTTGGTGTGGCCACTGAAACTGGGGCTGAGTCTTGACTTTGAGGAATCACTGCGCCCAACGCGCGTGCTTTGTCGAACACGGTTTGAACGTGTTTGCCCCCCATGTGAAGATACGCATTAATGCCTGAACCTTTCGCATCAGCTGAAAATACCTTTTCTGAGACAGTTCCTACCGAGATAATTCCGACCAACTGATCATTGTAGAACATCGGCCCACCCGAATCGCCCTTTGCGGCAATCGATGTCCCACCCGTTGCAGTAGCGATGGTGGTCGGCTCGCCCGTAATAAATAGTAGGTCAGGATACACTCTGGCCAGAGCGTCGTCTTTGAGTAGGGAATTTTGCCCCACTCTCTTCTGGATCGCTGACTGATCGCCTGCATCTGTCAGTGACGTGCGTCCAAAACCCACAATCGTAACCGACGCTGCAGCTGGTGGTGGGGACTTTGCGATCGATGCAACCGCAGGAGCGGTTCCTTCCGGAAAGATCACTACCGCAACGTCGTTATCAACTTCTGAAAGTTTCTTGGCTCCATCTGAATCTGTGCCGTTATCACCATCGACGTAGGCCACTGGCTTAACGCCGGTCGCAAAGATTTCGTTCATTTTCTTTTGCGAAAGTCTTAGATCGAAACGATCTCGCGGAATGTACATCATGGTTTTTAGGGAGTCTGATTTAACACAGTGCGCTGCAGTGATCATGGTATTCGACGAAACGAACGTACCTGTGCAGACCCCCATCTCATCCGCACCCTCCACACGTGAAATAATCAATCCTACGGACGGATATTCGGAGGTCGCCGTGCCATTCACGATTCGAAGGCAACTTCCCGTATCACTCCCTGGCCCGCCGCCTTGCGTGGTCCTTTTTTCGCCTTCCGGAATCTCTTGGCAAGATCCAAGTAACGCCACAAACATGAATTTTGCTAGTAGTTTGGCCAAACGTTCCACCGCAGATAAATTGTCCCGTCTTATCGGCAGAATGGTCACTTTTCTTGAGCGATGTTTGAAGATTTTGGTCCACTACGTCGCTGTCAATTTTGGTTCACGCAAAATATCGCAGTTATCCTAATGATTGTCGAACTTGGTTCCAAGTTGGACACTGCAATTGGGGGAGGCATTAAGCTTCGAAATTCGGTCTAAAAGAGCGGAAATTTTGGACTCAAATCAGGCAGGAACCAGATACCCTAAAATCGGCTCCAAAAGACTGATCCTCGGAGCCATTTCCGAGGATCAGCATGAATCCAGTCAGTCTATGCTTCAGCTAGATCAACAGACCTAGCACCGTCGCCATTGAAGGGCGTAAACCACGCTGAATTCGCCATCGATCGTATCGAGGGTCAAGAGGCCAGTCTTCCTGCGATCGCCTTCCAACTTCAAATCCGACTTGATGTTGAGAGCGCGCGATACTCCGCATGGAGACCAGATCAGCGACGCAATTCCAATCAAGTCCGTCTTCAAGTAATCCTGAGCAACCGGACCGGCGAAGACAACCTTCAGTGGACCGGTGCTGGCGCCGCCCGAAAAACGATATTGACTTGTCACGCTTCCAACCAGTCCTGCGTCGAGATTTGCATAACCACGATAGTCAATTTTCGCGATTGTAAACTGCCAGCCGTGTGGGATATGCAGGTCAACGTTAAGATTACAAAACTTACGCGCATCCGTTGGCGCAGAATTACGATCCTGCTTAACCTGATAGTCATCAAATGCCAGCGTGAAGACTTTGGCATCGTCTGAGATGTATGAGCCAACTGTTCCCTGCTTACAACCTGGTCCGCCGTAGCTAATTCCATTGATGTAAACCTCCTTTGGATTGGGAACCTCCCCTAGCGCCAGTGCGCTGACGAAGAATCCAGCTAAGATTCCAATCGAGTTTCGCACCGTGATTTTCATATGTCCTCCTGTGTCGTGTTTGTGGTCTGGCCTTTCCAGACAGTCACAAAGCACTGCAGCACTGAATGTGCCACTCTGCCCAATTGGATGGATCAATGTGTTCCAAATGTTCCAATGCCAGTCGTTTCGATGATTTATGCAAGATGACGCAGCGTGAGTTACAAGACTTGAGTATCGTTGAAGTACGAAGAAACAATCAAAAGTGCTGAGATGTTCTGAGATAACGCTGAGACATCACAGAATGCGACCAGCAGATCTGTATAGTGATATAATGAGGAAACTCAGGGAGAATATGATGTCACAATACAAGCAATTTCCAATTCTCGCCTCACTCTTTCTATCGCTTTTTTCACAGCCAGCTCTAGCTCAGGATTTGTCAGTCACCGATCTACTCAAGTCCTCACAAACATTTCAGTCCATGAAAAAAGGAAGTCCTGAACACTTCTCAGAAGACTTTGCAAACATACGCACCACAACTTCCGGCGACGATTCAAAGAGAATCGCCGACACGCCTGCCGAACAAGACGTGGTGAAACTTGCAGAAACCGTGATTGCTGACGTAATCAAGGTCGGCAAGACTCGATACCCTTCTGCTTCGCCGCAGGACTTCGAACGCTATGTTCGCTACTTTGCCACCAGCTCTTTCGACCTACGATTGAGTGCCCGCCGCGCTACGGAAAATGGACTCGAAGTTTATCGAGATGCAAAGTACCCACGCAAAGTGATACCGCCGGAAACGTGGGCAGATCCCACTGACACCGATCGTACCGACATGATCAGGAAATTTATTTCCGCCTTCGAAGCGGCGTCGGAAACAAAAATTAGCGTAAAAGAGCTTAACGAGCTCGCATCTCAATTCTTGTCTCAAACGGGGGTCGAATTTCGAGCTAACGGGGAGCTCGATTCTGAAAAGACTTTTTTCGAAATTTTGCCTCGCGGCGATTCGTTCGCCAATCTCCGAGCACGTTTCCTCTTCAACCAGCTCAACAAAAGAACCATGGCGTTCCATCCATGGCATCTCGCGCAGAAGAGTGTACTCGGCTCATACAATTCACGATCGAACGTCTTACAAACATCACTCGAGTCAATCTTGTATGATCGCTACTTTCAAACGCTTCCACACGAAATGCTACATTCCTATTTTGACTATCTAAGCGAACGAGGAATTGAAAGTCCTTATCACGCACGCATTTATCGCGAATCAAAACTCTCCGAGGGAAAACTACCGTACGACGAGTACATGTCATTCGAAGAACTAGCAACTCACGCACGTGACACACACTATCTACTGCTGCGAGCGAGAAAGTCAAAAAGCGTTGCGCAAAGGCTTTCTCACTTACAAACGGCAATGGGCAAAGCCAGCCGCATGGAATTCATATCGTTCAACACATCTCTGACCCTTAACGAGATACTGCAGAACCTCAGTCCATCTTCGATCTCATTCGACAACGATAAGTCTGGTACTAACATTACGCTCAAACTCCCAGGAGACCAGCGCGTTCAAATCATCGTCAAAGGCCAATCACTGAAAAGCGTTGCAGAAGTGCAGCAGTATACCCAAATTTGGGCCAAGAAGTTTCTGGAGTTAACGAACGACGCCATTGATTCGTCTCAAAAAATCTACACGGAGATGCGCAAGACATCTTCCCAGCAATTCGAATCCCTTGAAATACAACCATTGATCGATCTTGCTATGCGAACAAAGCGGCTGGCAAAATCTATTATTCGCCCGCTAAGTCCACAAATGATCGGATGCAATGACCTAGGTTTCGATGCCACCATGCTCGCCTTTGATCCAGTCATATAGAATGACGCTGTATACGGCTGAATACGCTTTTAGGGCCGAAAACCTCCCGAAATCCCGTATCTTACCGATAATCTTGTATACGAAGGCAAACATGCCTTTCGCAAACAGGAGAATCGCCCATGCAAAAGGTATCAAAACTATTAGCACTTTTGGTGGTTACCGCAGGTTGCAGCACAGAAACCGCCAAAAAGATCAAAGACAAGATCCTAGATGTTGAGGGATGCGCAGCAGACTCCAAATGTGGTCGTAGCGGCGCGGTAGATGCCCAAGGCAAACCACGTTCGCATGACGAGATCGAGCGATCAGGTTTATATTTACGCCAGTTTGAAAGCTGTGCCGACGTAGAACAGGCCATCGAAAAACGCATTATCAGCTACCTCTACGAATACACAGAACAACAAATTGAAAACTACAAGAGATACACTTCAATTTCATACGATTCTGCTGCTGGCGACGCAGAGACCGTAGCTTCAGCATCTCCAAGCAATGCCGCTTCTGCAGATAAGTCATCGTCCCCATCTGAATACTCCACCACAAACAATCAGGTCGAAGGCGTAGAGGAAAGCGACATCTTGAAGAATACTGGCACTCACATTTTCCATGCTTCCGGACGCAATGTTCATATCGCCAAAAGTTGGCCTGCGAACGAAATGAAGAATGTGCACACTTTGAAGTTTGACGGGTTTCCACGAAACCTTCTCTTAGTAGACGAACGCACTTTGGTCGTTCTCGTCGAGCATCATTCTTACATGCATTATGGCGATTTGGAGCTCGACACGGGAGCTATCTCACCATCTCATCAAAACGTTCCGCAAATGGAACTCTTTCAGTATGACGTATCGGACCCATCCTCGCCAAAGCTCGTTGAAAAATTTCGCGTGAAGGGCCGTTACCTCACCATGCGCCGCATCGACCAGACCATCAAATTGATCGTCGCCGACAACAACATCTTCCCTGAAAAAATGGTTTGGCCTAGCCCCTATGGTTATACCAGCGGCTTGAGTGGAGAACGAAGAATGTCATCAAAAGCAGGTGCCGCAAAAGCTTGGGGCGAATTCAAAGAATCCGTAAAGCAGATTGAATCTATGGATCTTAGTTTTTGGTTGGACGAAAGTCTCGTGCAGCGTGGCGACTCGCAAAATGCGACAAGCGTTGGCGACCAAGATAGCTGTAAGAAAGTGTTCATGCCTGAAGCTCCCGCTAATTGGGGCCGAACTCACATCGTCACCATCAACCTGCAAAACTCTGATGTAGACCGCATCACCTTACTCGCTGATGTGCAACAAGCCTATGCTTCTAAGAAGTCGCTCTATTTGACCACGCCCTACTACTGGTGGTTCGGTAATACCGATCAAGACGATCACACTTACGTTCATGCATTTGATCTCGTCGACTTGGATACAACCAACTATTTGGGCAGCGGTTTTGTAAAAGGACAGCTCATCAATCAATTCGCGATGGACGAATACGAAGACTCACTTCGCGTCGCCTCTACCGTCAACCGCTGGGGTCGTCGTGGCTCGTCGTTTTCTCAAGTGTCAGTTCTCCAACTGAAAGAAAGCTCGCTAAAGGAAGTTGGTAAAGTTTCTGAGATCGCCAAGGGTGAGGCCATTCAATCGGTAAGATTCTTAGGAAAACGTGGTTTTGTTGTTACGTTTGAACGCATCGATCCACTCTTTACGTTGGACTTAAGCTCGCCGACTGAGCCAAAAATTGTGGGAGAATTGAAGATTCCAGGTTTTTCGACGTACATGCATCCGCTCGACGAAAACCACCTGCTTGCCATCGGTCAAAACGGTAACAACTGGGGTGCGACGCGCGGTATGAAGCTGTCAATTTTCGACGTCTCCGATTTCAGTAATCCAAAAGAGTCGCACGTTATGCAGATTGATTCAGATCTATACTCTGAAGCCGCTTACAATCATTTGGCATTCAACTACTTCGCACCCCAAAAGACCCTCGCACTGCCACTCAGCGGCTGGAAACGGGAGAAAACTGGCGAGTATTCCTATGACTATCTTTCAAAGTTACAACTGATTCGAATTGACGTAGATGCCGGATTCACGCAACTCGGAGACGTCGTCATGGTTGACACAACCGCCGTCACTACTCCTAACCGCACCGCATATGCAACGGCGAACACGGTAGAGCGCAGTGTTTTTGCCGATGACGTAGTGTACGCAGTGAGCGGGGTCGGCATCCAAGCGGTCAATTTGCAAAATCCCGGTGTCGCCTTAGGAAAGCTCACTTTTGAATGCGACAAATCGTGTTTTGAAAATTGGTATTGGTAGTGAAATCTGTCATAATGCTGTACTTTACAAGTCAGCATTATGACAAAAACGGCTCGTACCAAGGGGATGAACATGTCGAACTTGCACTTTGAAAACGTGAAAAGTTATTACCAAGAAGTTTTGAAGACGAAGGAAGATTTGCAGACCACAGCATGCTGCACCGCAGAAATGCTACCGTCACATGTTAGAAATATTGCATCTCTGATTCACCCAGAAGTGATCGAGAAGTTTTACGGTTGCGGCTCCCCGATTCCTTCTGCTTTGGAAGGGTGCACGATTCTTGACCTTGGTTGCGGCACGGGCCGTGACTGTTTCATCTTATCAAAGCTCGTTGGAGAAAGCGGTCGCGTCATCGGCGTCGATATGACTGACGGCCAATTGGCCGTTGCACGCAAACACCAAGAATATCACGCCAAGCAGTTTGGTCATAAGTCATCAAACATTCGCTTTGTACAGGGTTACATTGAAAATCTTAAAGCGCTCGATATCGCTGATAACAGCGTCGATGTTGTTGTTTCCAATTGCGTTTTAAATTTGAGCCCCGACAAGGATGCCGTCTTTGGCGAAATCTTCCGCGTACTCAAGCCCGGCGGCGAACTATATTTCAGCGACGTTTTCTCCAATCGTCGTTTGTCACAAGCAGCCAAGACTGACAAAGTAATGGTCGGCGAATGCCTTGGTGGCGCCATGTATACCGAAGACTTCCGTCGATTGATGGCAAAGGTGGGCTGTTCTGATTCTCGCCGCATCAACCGCAGCATCATCGAACTACGCAACCCGGACATCATGAAGTTGGCAGCCGGAGCGGTATTTTATTCTGACACCATCCGTGCATTTAAACTCAACTTGGAAGACAAGTGCGAAGATTACGGCCAAGTCGCATGGTACAAGGGCACTATCCCTGAAGCGCCACGCGTTTTCAATTTAGACGATCATCACAGTTTCGAAGTCGGCCGCCCGCTTTTGGTTTGCAGCAATACGGCAAAGATGCTGGCAGAAACGCGCTTCAGCAAGCACTTCAAGATTGAAGGTAACACCTCAACCCATTACGGCTTGTTCGATTGCGGGCCAACGGTCGGCGTCAATGGCGTGAAGTCTGGTACCATAGATCCGACAGCATGCGGACCTGCTGGTTGCTGCTAACACATCTTGGCTTTTAGATGATTTCTAATCCATCAAGTGGGCGACTAAAGCTCGTCGCCCAAACAATTCGCCACAGAATCAAGTTTCTCTTGCCTTTATGTCGTAGGCACATACTTGGCCCCAGGCGACAATTGATTATCTTCACAAGCACGGAGCAGTCGTAGAGTTAAGCAAGTCTCCTGCAGAGGACATAGATTCTCCCGACAATTGTTTTGATTTGGCCTATTCACAAGCAGTTCTGGAGCATGTGAATGACCTTGCCAAATGCGTCAAAGAATCTCACCGTATCATAAAGCCAAATGGTTACTCAATTCATGCAATTGGACCACTTTACTATACCTACGGTGGTGACCACTGCATTTCTGCCTTTGGTGCGCAACATGGATTCAACCATCTAATTAAGGACAAAGAAGCTTACCGATCAATGGTTTTTGACGATGAGTTTTTTAAGAATACGGATGATCCTAATCAAGCATGGTGGGCCAAACATGGGATCTTTTCCTATGCCCGTGTATCTGAGTATCTGAACATATTTCGCAAGACTTTTAGCACTGTATTTGTATCCGCAACCCTTTCGCCAGAAGCCATCTTGTTCAAGAAACGTCATCCTCAAGATTGGAGCTCCTTGCTCTCGAAACAGCTTTCAGAAACAGATCTAATGACGAAGAGCCTGACATTCATTTGTAAAAAATGAAAATCAGACCCCTGATGATCTCACAATGTGTCGCTATTCTTCGCTGCTGAAATGCGACGAAAAGATCAACTCTTCTACTTTTGAAGTGATACCGACAATGGAGCTTGTACTTTCACGTACTGCCTCTTCAGACGCTTGGAATGGATCGATCGTTCCAAGTGTATAAGCGTTGTTGCTGAAATCTAGTCCGTTGACCATCAGCTTGGTTTGATCGTCCGGAGAACGATACACTTGGTAAACTTCAAACGAGGACATCAAAGTCTTGCGTGTTACAGTGCCGTCTGAGTTTAATTTTGCCGATCGCAAGCGGAATTCCCCATCCTTCAACGAAGAATAGTAAACAACCGTACCTTCTGTTGCACCATGGTAGATGCTCCAAAACGTTTTCGCCTTTTCATCCTTTTCGGAAAGTAGCGTAATGTATTGACGAGAATCTGTAACAGTCAGGTAACCGATGCCGTCAACTGTGTCGGTACCGTCACCATTTGAACCATTTGAAGCGTAGCTACAATTCGCGTTGGACGCGCTCCAATTCGGACGGTGATAGATACCATCTGCCACTGATTCTTCTGCTGCATCGCTTGTCACCAAGCATGCGTCCGTTGTAACTCCAGAATAGTATCCAGTTCCGGTGTACCACGTTCCAGTACAAAGCTGCTGCGTAGTGTGTGCCGGATTGAGTGTAGAGCAATGCGCCTCGGAAACAGTAAGACTGCAATTCAGTGAAGAATTGCTAAACGCTTTCATTTGCGCAGCAATGACGACGTTACCCACACCGTCCTGTCCTAACTGACTGATACTGCTGCCGCCAAGTGCCACTCGTCCTTCACCTTGACAGCGTGACTTCATCGCAACGCGGTGAGCCAAAGTCTGACTCGACTGCGTGTAACTTGCTAAGTCCGTTCCTTGACGATAGCTCCACACATCATTCGTACAGTGTGCAACAGGCGTGGTGCGTTGTGCCGCTGGCAACTTTGGATCGTACGTGTAGAGGCATGCTGTCGACCACGAACTACCTGAGGACGACGACGGATTCGGGCCGTAGAATAGAATCTTATTTGAAGGCGTTTCGCCTCCCAACTCAAGTTGCTCGTACTTAAAGTCCCACCAGTCTTGTGCGACTTGGATGAGCGTGTTTGCCGGCGAAATGTAGCGGAAAAAAGAAGACCCGTTACACCCATTGTTCTCGTATGAGTTTCCGGTGTAAAAAATACCGCCGTTACCCAATACTTTTGCATTGCGAAAACAGATATTGGCATTGATCATTTCTTTCGTTGCCTGAGTCAACGGATCATATTTGAAAAACACGTCTTGCCACGAACCGGGAATGTGGGCAGGAAAGTATAGATTCCCGTCTTGGTCAAACTGCATGATTTGCGTGTCTTTGCCACGCCAGATTGGAATCTCTTTTCCGGCTGCGATACAACGCAAATTGGATCCATTGGCGGTGTCAAGCTTTGTCGATTTTCCTTCCGCCACCGTAGATTTGTATTCAAACAATTGGCAGTTGTATTCGCTCGATCCGCTCCAGATATCGCCGGTGTAATTCGCCGGTGGGACCATGTAGTTAAACCATCGTTCAAATAAAACGAACATACGCCCGAGTTTTGGTGAAACACCCACAGCAGCTACGCGCGGGAGGTTCTTGTATGCATTGGAATTCTTGTCCGCTTTTATTTCGGCAGAGGTGCTATCAGCTCGCTCTGGATCTACGGGCACCAACGCAGGCTTAGCACCGTCGTCCGTTAATACGGTCAAACTAGACTCAGCATCCGCTGCAGCTTCGCCTAAATGTAATCCAGCTGACGAGTCTTCCGAACTTCGCGCGAGAGCTTTTACACCCTCGATGTCCAAAGCAAGACCTGTTGCTTCGCCGCTATAGCTACCACCGTTCCCGCCTCCGCTGCCGCATCCGGGACAGCCACCGTCTTTGAATTCATTTTCGTCATCTCGGCCTTTGTCGCCATCGCAACTCGCAACAAACAGTGTTGCCGAAGCTGCCACTAAAGCCGACAACATTTTAGACTTGTTTAACATTTTGTGTTCCTCCTCCCAGAATTCCTCTGGTCTTAGGAACATGGTCGGAATGTCTAAAAAAAACTGAAAGTATTTATATTTTTATGTGTAAAATCAGTTAATTGCTGCTTGTGACCACAAGAAAAAATGGAGGCCCAACCCCCGAATATCAAGGCCTAGATAACAATCTCGATCAAATTTTAAGTGTTGGGTTCTAGCTTTGCGGCTTGGACGAATCCCGCAAACTCGACCGTCGGTTCCGCAACGATATCAAATTGACGGCCGCTTAACTCAAACTGCAATCGTCGTGCGTGTAGAAAGTGGTGGCGAGAAGCAAGCGCAATCAATTGTTCAGGCAATTGGTTTTTGGGCGCGCCACCGTATCGACGATCACCCACGATAGGAGTTCCAGCAATTTCCAAATGAATGCGAATCTGGTGACTTCGCCCAGTAACGGGATTGCATTCAACGAATGCCAATTCCAATTCTTTATTAACTGCGAGTACGCGAAAGTCGGTATGGGAAGGCTTGCCACCTTCGTTGACCTTGCGAACGATGCCGACTTTCGGATCAATATCTGACAGCAAACACTGAACGGTAAATTTTTCTTCCTTGGGAATTCCGCGCGTTATCGCCCAGTAGGTCTTGGACATTTCTCGCTGACGAAATGCTTCAAATATTTCTTTCGAACGACGCTCCGACAGGCCAAACAAAAGAACTCCGCTTGTGTCGCGATCAAGCCGATGAAGAAGCGTCAAGCCAGACGGATCCTGACCGCGTTCCTTCATATACATTTGGAGACTTCGTTCAGCGTGTGCGATTGATTGCGCACGCGTCGCTTGTGACGCAAGGCCGGGAGGCTTATTGATCGCAATCAGATCTGCGCCCCTGAACACGATCTCATGATCCTGCAGCGCGTACGCTTGCTCCTTTTGAGTAGAAAGATTGCGTTCGTCGTACACGACCTCCAACATGTCGCCGGTGCACAAAACGCGCGATGCCACACGAACGCGTTTTCGATTTACGTATGCACCACCAACGTCAATGATCTTGCGAACTTTTCTACGAGAAAGATCAGGAAACAGTCGCGACAAGCCTACATCAAGCCGCAATCCTGCTAGCTCTCTTGCGACCTTCACCTTTTTCTGAACCTGAGCCAAGACTACAATCCAATTTCAAAACTTTGATCTTTCGGCAACGATGATCGCACCCTCTCATGAAGCGGCTGACGCAAAGTCAACCACGGCCCAGCTGCGTCCGATCGTTCAAGTACCGCATAAAGTGAAGCGGCAAGATATGTAGCATTGTAGCCGCTGTCTAGTTTGATCATGGTTCCTGTCCGAACATTTCCGTTTGAACTCCATACGGAAAGCAGCCCATCAGCACCTTCCTTAGCAAGCAATGAACCATTGCTGACTTGGCAAATCCAGGTATCGAGTCGCCCCATGCCTCCTACCATCTCCGGACGTTCTCTCCAATATCCGTATAAATCATGGGCACTTGCAGACTTGTGCATCCTGAGCAGCGCATCAAGAAATATGCTCATTTCACAGACTAACGTCGGCAGCCCACAACTGTCAGTCAGCCATTCTTGCTTCTGGATGCCTAATTCTTGCAGAATCTTAACCAGTCGCCGATGGGCCTTAGAAGTTTGCAGACGATAGTCGCCCTGCCCTTCAAAAATTCTGTACATCAAATGCTTTGCTGCACACGGATGATAGATTACTTGTGCCGCCTCATTTGCCACCATTCGTGCAGCTGCTGCCGCGGCATCCATGGGCATCGCAGGCGGGCAACACAAGTCACGCCATTCGATTCCCTTAGACATGGCGAGTTCGCTCAAAATATTTGTGTGAATTAGTTGCCCGCTGTGCGATGAAGCTCCGACCAACCAACGCGAGTCTTTGACGTCAGGACAGGTTGCAAGCCACTGCATAGGCTTCAACAACGAGCGCACCGGAAGTCGTCGCGTCGCATTGCCAAAATTGAGAGGCTCGCCATTTTCCGGAACAAATTGGGCATCGCCTCGCACGACGACTTCGGGATAATTTGCACGCCGCAAGGAGAAAAAATCAATCATTTTGCTTCTCTTGCTTTCAGCGCCTCGAGCAAACGAAAGCCGCTCAATTCGGTGCGAAACTTTGCGAATCGGTCACGCTGGCTCTCGTCATATTTGTAAGGGAATGTAATTTCTACTTTCGCAAGTACGGCACCACGTTTTGTTATACTTGCCGACCAGATTTGACCGGACAAATCGCCTATGGAGATTTCCCAATCACATTCGTCGTTACTCATCTCTCGTTCAGCGGAAGAAAAACTGGCCAAAAGGGAAGAAAACTTGATCTTGCCCACGTTGCGCAATGAAAGAATTCTGTGCGTTAACTCACCTGTGCCAGTTCCGTCGTTAATTCGAACGCGATCGTCTTCTTGAACATTTGCGTTGAATATTTCGCGCCATGCGTCCGCGTCGTCCTTGCCGACACACCATGGTTTCAGCGAATCATCCACTTTCGCGATCAGCTCGGCATAATTACTGTTCAGAGGAAACCACAGCTTTATTTCGACAAACGGCACATGTGGTCTGAATCCAGCTCTAACGTTTTCACCTGCAATGGCACTTTCGATGATTTCGCCAAGAGCTGCTTCCGACTTCCCCAGACACTGCCAACGAATGAGTCGTTCGGGCTCGGGCAAGCTGAAGCAACTTCTTAGAACATTCTTTTCAACATCGGGCCAAACCGCACGCACTTCCCGCGGAGGACCAGGTAAGCATATGATTTTTTTGGAGCGCCCTTCGCACCAAAACGCATTGGCAGTTCCTGCGTGATTCCGGATCACATTGGCTCCTGCGGGATAGTAGCATTGCCGCCGATTGCTCTCTGCCACTTCTACGCCAATGCGACCGATTCTCTCACTCAACCAAAGCCAAGAAGGCTCGTGGTAAGTCATGCTAACACCTAACCACTCGCCGACGACATCGCGGGTAAAGTCATCACTGGTTGGACCCAAACCACCACCGACAATCAATAATTCCGCATGCTCCGCGCAGCGCTCTAGCGCCGAAAAAATCAATCCCCAGTCGTCGGGAACGACTTCGTGAATGACCACTTCAAATCCCAAGTTGGTGAGTTGCTCGCCAAACCACTGCGCATTGCTGTTGAGAATTTGTCCGGTGGTTATTTCAGTGCCGATGGTAAGAACCGCAGCTCGCGGATGAACTCTAGTGGCCTCGCTCATATACTTTTTCTCCACCTGCGTACGTCGCTACGGTATTGCGATCGTCCGCAAGAAAGATAATACCGAAAAGCAAATCCGTAAGTGATGTTGATCGTTCCGTTCGAAGTGAAAACATTTCGTCCTCACCAGCATCGATCACGACAAAATCAGCCTGCTTGCCTATTTCAAAATTTCCGATCTTTTCCTGCATGCTAAGAGCCTTAGCCCCACCTGTCGTAGCCAAATGCAGTAATGTCGCAGGGTGGACGTTTCCACTTCGCAGCCGCTGAATGCGGTAGGCATCTGCCATATTTTTCCAAATTGAGAATGTAGAACCGCCACCAACATCAGACGCAATACCAACCGAAAGACTGTGAGCGACTGACTCACCATAGTCAAAAAGTCCACTACCAAGAAACAAATTGGAACTCGGACAATGGATCAACTTCGTTTGCGTCTCTTTGGCAAGGTTCCACTCGTGTTTAGAATAATAGATGGAATGTGCCATGAGTGTGCGCGGCCCGAGCAGCCCGAATCGATGATAAACAGAAAGGTAGTCCCGATCGTTCGGAAAAAGAGACTTCACCCACTCCACTTCTGCCTTGTTCTCAGATGCATGCGTCTGCAAATAAACCGTCGGATGTGACTTCATCACGTCTGCATGCCTTGACATCATCGCTTCTGAACATGCCGGCGCAAATCGCGGAGTCAAAGCGTAAAAGAGTCGATCATGTTTGCCGTGCCATTTGTGAATAAGCGTCTGCAAACTCTTTTCATCATCATCACATGGCGTCTGAATATCCTTAGGAACATTTTGATTCATGCTGATCTTACCAATGATCCCGCGCAAACCCGTGCTTTCAAACGCATCAAACAAAACGTGAGTAGAACTCTCGTGGCATGAACCAAAAACCGCCGCTGTGGTCGTCCCATTTTTACAAAGCTGGCGGCAGAAAGTTTTTGCAATGTTTTGAGCATAAGCGTCATTCGAAAACTTCCGCTCTTCGGGAAATGCGTGCTTCTCCAGCCAACCAAGAAGCGATTCTCCGTAAGAAGCAATCATTGCGGTCTGAGGAAAATGCACATGTGCATCAATTAGTCCGGGAAAGATATGAGCCGCCCCAAAGTCCTTTACGGCAGCATGCGCAAATTGCTTTATGACGTCAGATTTTGCTCCGCACTTTAAAATGCGCCCATCACTTCCGACTGCGATGGCCCCTTGAGGAATATGCTCAAGGGACTGTTCGGGACTTGAATGCACAAACTCAGGTTTAGCGACATGCCAAACAGCACCGCAGTAAACCGTTACCGATCCGTTTTGAGTAAAATCCCTGGTATTCATGCATTGCACTTATAGCGAACGCAGGCGTGTTTTCCCACATAAATCCGTGTAAATTCAGCTTTTTAACTTAGATCGTCATTGAATAATTCCGCGCTCCAGACTATCTGTGGGATGGCGCAAATTTCTGGTGGATCTGTATGAAATTCGACATTTTTCACTCCGTTGGTAGAATTGATTCAATCACTCCGCGCTTGCATGATGGCGCCGTATTCCAGCAATTCCTTAGCCAATGCCAGCTCGCTGAAACACTTGGCTTTGGTACGATGTGGGTGGCTGAGTCGCATTTTTCAAGCGAAGTACAAAAATCCAATAGCGAGCCCGTAATCCCTCATTACGAAGGGGAAGTCGGCCTCAACTCCGATTGCCTCCAACTTGCCCATTTGGTTTTTTCACGAACCAAAAAAATGGGCTTTGGGACCGCCATTCACAATATCGTGGGTGGCAACGGTGGGCCACTCGCCTCGGCAGACAGAATCAATTCCCTTGTCTTCCTGAATCAATTTCTTGAGACGCCGAGAAAACTCGACATCGGTTTTGCTGCCGGTCGCTTTCCCTATATAAATGCTCCGTTTGGCATCGTGCCAAGAAACGAAGTCGAGCGTGAATTGTGGCCAATTTATAAGCGAATTATCTTTCTTGAAGCCACCGAGATATTTCTTCGCCTCATCCGCGGTGAGACCCTTGCATCCGAAGATATCACAAATTACAAAATCGACCGCACGTGGTTTCGTACCGACGAAGAGTGGCAAATGGCGAGGACTCAATTGAAATTTCAAGGCGAAAGTCTGCCATACGATTCTCGCTGGAAATTCGAAAAGCTAAAATTGACGCCACAATGCTCGCCGATGAATCTCTCATTGTTGAATCTGGTGCTAGGTTCACACGATCCAGCTGCTCACGATCTCGGTTCTAAGTATTTTCCCATCGACGTTTTTAACCTGTCGTTCACACCGAGTCATGAAATAGACAAAGTTCACCTCGCCATGACGAAAAAGTTCGCCGATTCCCACACTCCTTGGCGACGCGACAGAATGCCCAGAACAGTTCTAACTTTCATTGACCGCGATCAGAGAAAAGCAGAAGAACGCGCGTCAGCATGCTTCGATACGTACATCGAAGCCATGCGCGGGACCGTCGGTACACCACCGAAAGATGTTTTGATGTCACGCGCACTGATTGGCGAACCTGCGAAGATAGCTGAACTTCTCGCCCCGCAGGGTAAACTTGGTTTCCATGCCGACGACAGGCTAATGCTATGGTTTGAGTTCAATCAGGCGGACGGTTCAGCGGTAGAAGATCAGATGATCCTCTTCTCGGAAGAAGTCGCGCACCGTTTTCAATAGCATGAATTGATTCGGTCATCTCGAAGCGCAGCGAGAGATCTCTCCCTACGGTCGAGATGGCAAGAATAGGCATCGCCCTCAGTGAGGATGATGCACACCACCGTGAGGAACAACTGTCGAATAAGCTTCCGAAGCGACTTCATGATCGATTGTCGGATGCTTGTCGTTCTCTTCTTTCACTGATGTTACGCCACCGTTGAGCTGAGGACGGTCAGCAAGCTCATCCTTGGTGAACACCCACTTACGCTCCGAACGACCTGCAATGACATACTCAGGTCCCAGACGAATTGCATCAACGGGACAAGCCTCTTCACAGAAGCCACAAAACACGCAACGCAAGATGTCAATTTCGAAACGAACAGGGAACTTTTCGATGTTGTTGTCTGGGTGCTGACCCGCTTCGATGTGAATACACTTTGCTGGACACGCGGTCGCGCAAAGGAAACATGCGGTACAGCGTATTTGGCCATCATCACGGCGCGTGAGAAAGTGCTTTCCTTTAAATCGTTCACCGTATTGAGCGGGAACTTCGGGCCATTCCAGTGTTTGTGGTTTTTCAGCTCCTGAAAGCTGGCGCACAAACGTCTTTGCCGTAAAAGTCATTCCACCCAAGATTGAAGAAAGATAACCCCAAGCGAGGGAGAATACGTTTGCATCATCCGGAGGATTTGGAACTTTGATTACGCCCATGAACATTCATCCTTAAAAAAGACTCGGTTTCATCCGAATCGACACTTCAAAACTAAAGGTATGCACCCAACTTGTTGGCCACCGATTTTAAGCAAAGAGCTTCAGCAACAACCGCTGGGAACGAATCGGCACTTACCTGTTGCTTGCCTTCAAAATTAGTTACTGTACCAGACTTCTCTGCAAAACCCCTGAGCGGTATCAATGTTGAAAAGCTGAAGTCCTTTGGCTCGTAGGTGCAAGAAAAGACCGCGACAGATCCAAGTTCCGACAACTTCTTCAATTGATCCTTGAAGGACGGAAATGTTTTTGGAATCTCAGGCGCAAACGCTAACACAATTTTTGCACCACACTGTGCCACGTCATCGAATTGATTCTTTGCAGAATCACCCAAGCCGCGAGATTTTAGTGCAGCGAGAAGTCCTGCTGTGTTGCTGTTATGATCTCCGCGATACAGCAAGCCGTCAAAATCGGCTACTTTTTCCGTTGGTTCACGCCATTGGAAAACTTTCTTGATGCCAAACTTATCAACCAATAATGAAAACAATGCCGCATATTCTTCATTGGTGTATTGCGCGCTAATGAGGATAGCCACTTGATCCTTACCAGCAGCTTTGATCTTTGCACCCAAATCCTTCAAAGCGTCGTCATTACCAACTCTTTGATATGAACCAGCGGTACCGGTCTGGTAGGCAAACAACATGCGAGACTCTTTGTTCAAGTGCTCATACATGCCGCGTCCCTTGTCACACATCCAGTTGCCACTATCGACAGAGTCGGCTGGCTTCAAACGGAAGAATCTTCGCGTCTCTTCTTTCGCATAAACTTTTGTCTGACATCCGGTTGAACAACCAGGGCAAGTCGCTGGACGATCCTTCAGAAACCAAACGCGTTGTTTGAAACGAAAATTCTCAGATGTAAATGCACCAACAGGACAAATGTCGACGAGGTTAGCTGTGTAGTTGTGATTGATCTTCTTGTCGGGATAAATGCCGATTACGGAGCGATCACCGCGATCGAAGATGCCGAGCGCACCGGTCTTTGTCACTTCCTTTTCAAAGCGCGTGCAACGAGAGCACAAGATGCAACGTTCGGTATCCAATACAAGATCACCGCCAACGTGCAACGCCTTGGGCTTTAAGACTTTCGGCCGCATCATCTGGCTGTGGTATTTTCCAACCTTCATGTAGTTATCTTGCAAGCTACATTCGCCCGCTTGGTCACAGATGGGGCAATCAAGGGGGTGGTTGATCAAATGAAATTCCAGGGCCCATTTATGAGCTGTCTCGACATCTTTTTCCGTTGTGTTGACATCCATGCCGTCAGTCGCTTGTAAGTTACACGCGATCTCGAGTTTGGGGCGTCCGTTGACTTTGACCATGCAGAATCGGCAAACACCTGCGACCGTCAGTCCGGGATGCCAACAAAAGTGCGGGATGTCGACTTTCTCACGACGTGCAGCCTGCATGACGGTCCAACCCTTTGGTACCGTGACAGAATTACCATTCAACTTAAACGTTACTGTATCTTGCGAGCCTTGGTTATCAGCCACTGAGCTACTCCGTCTGCCACATTAGGAATTCTGCAAATATGCTTTAATTTCGTCGCCAAACTTCTTCACGATTGACATGGTTGGCATCGCTGCAGCATCTGACAATGCGCAAATCGTTTTGCCGCCCATGAATGAAGCCACCGTGCCCATACGATCTACGTCAGCCGCAGAGCCTTGTTTCTCCACAACACCACACATAATATTGGACAACCAGCCCGTACCTTCACGACACGGAGTACATTGGCCGCAGCTCTCATGCGCAAAGAAATCTACGACGTTCTTCAGCAAATCGACCATAGACGTCTTATCGTCAACAATCATGACCGCACCGGACCCGAGCATCGTTCCTTTGCCTGCCATCGCTTCAAAGTCCATCGTCAGACCTTTTAGTTCTTCAGGCTTCAAAATGGGTGACGAGGCACCACCGGGAATAACTGCCTTGAGGTTGTATCCGGGAAGCATTCCACCGGCGTCTTCGTTCAGGAATTTCTCGAACGAATAACCCAGCGGCAACTCGTACACACCAGGACGCTGCACGCGGCCAGAAATGCAGAAAAGTTTTGTGCCTGGAGCTTTGTCGGTGCCAATGGCTTTGAACGCCTCTGGACCGTTGTTGATGATGTAGGGGACAAGAGCCAAAGTTTCCGTGTTGTTCACAATTGTTGGGCGACCAAGGTATCCCTTCAGCGCTGGAAACGGCGGCTTCAGTTTTGGTTGGCCCTTCTTGCCTTCCAACGACGAAATCAAACCGGTTTCTTCACCACAAATGTACGCCCCCGCACCAGTGTAGTGATCCAAATCAAAGTCAAATCCCGAACCCAAGATATTCTTACCGAGCAGTCCCGCCGCATAAGCTTCTTTGATTGCGGTTTCGAGCCACTTGATCTCGTCGTAGAATTCGCATCGCGTGTAGATGTATGCCTTGTTTGCACCAATGGCATAACCGGCGATGATCATTCCCTCGACCAGCATGTGCGGGCTAAGTTCGCAAATCATGCGATCCTTAAATGTGCCGGGCTCGCCTTCATCGTTGTTACAAATGAGGTACTTTGGTCCCGCGTCATTCCGCGGCACGAAGCTCCACTTCATACCCGTAGGAAACCCTGCGCCGCCGCGACCACGCAAACCTGACGCTTTAACCATGTCCACCAAGTCGGTCGGCTGCTTTGCGAATGCTTTTTTCAAAGCTTCGTAACCACCGTGTTGTTTATACACATCAAGAGTACGGCTGTTGGGGATACCGCGAAACTTGGTTGTGATTAGGACTTTCTCAGTCGTATTTCCCATGTTTACAATCCTATGTAGAACGCTCCGTTAGAGCGGCGCGTACTTGTCCAAAATCGAATCAACATTCTGCGAAGTCACGTGAAGGTGACGCTCCTTATTCACCAGCATTGCTGGCGCGCCATCACAGACACCCAAGCACGGCACCGGCTGCACGCTAAACGGAACTTCCTTGCCGCGCTTTTCATATTCATGAATTCGTTCTTCAATGCGTGCGATGAGTTGTTTGGAACCCATCATCATGCAAACCATATTGTCACAGCACAGAAGTTGAAACTTCTTCTGAGGGGTCGTGCGATACATGCTGTAGAACGTCAAAACTTCACGAACTTGAACACGATCAAGTCCGTATTCATTATGCAGCGCTTCGACATGCTCATCTTTCACATATCCATGCTCATCCTGAATGGCATGCAACGCCGGCAATATTGCCGATCGCTTTGTCTCGTAACGAGTCAAATAACCCTTCAACTTTTCCTGCAGTCCACTTGAAAACACACTCATTTTCTACATCCACAATTCTACGTTAACGATCCAGTTCACCGGCGATTATGTTAATCGAGCCGAGACACGCGATGAGATCTGCCAGTTGTTGTCCCTGAATAATTTCGGGAACCGCTTGGAAAAGGGCGAAGCAGGGCGGACGACACTTCACTCGGTAAGGAACTCCGCTGCCGTCGCTTACCACATAAAAGCCAAGTTCACCGTTCGCGCCTTCTACGGCGTGATAAATTTCACCGGCAGGAGGCTGCACATCATTGATAACCATCATGAACTGGTTCATGAGACCTTCAATGTTGCCATATACGTCTTGCTTCGAAGGCATCGAGATTGTCGGGTCATCCACTTTCACAGGCCCTGCTGGCAAATGCTCAAGGGCTTGCGTAATGATCTTCATGGACTGCTGGATTTCTTCCATGCGAACCAAGTAACGATCGTAACAGTCTCCACGATGTCCGACTGGAATATCGAACTTATACTGTGAATAGGTGTAGTACGGAGCGTCGACGCGAAGGTCACGTGCAACACCCGCAGCCCTCAAACAAGGTCCGGTCCAGCCCCACTTGATGGCATTCTCACCTGCGATGGGAGAAATACCCTTCATGCGGTTGATGAAAATTCGATTCTTCGTCAGCAATGTACTGAGGTCGTTGTGGGACTTTTGAATTTCTTTCAGCGTGTCCTTCGCTTTTGCAACCCAACCGTCTGGCAAATCGAAGCCCATCCCGCCGACGCGAGCCAGCGAAACGGTCAGTCGCGCACCGCAGAGGGATTCAAACAACTCGTATACTTTTTCGCGAGCGGCAAAACCAAGCCAGAAATTCGTCAAAGCACCAAGGTCAACCGCGTTGGTACTGATGCAAACAAAGTGATCGATGATTCGCGAAAACTCGTCGAGGATTACGCGCATGACCTTTGCGCGCTCTGGAATCTGGATGCCCATCATCTTTTCGATGGTTGCGCACCACGCGTTATTGTTGATCGGCGCAGAGCAGTAGTTTAGGCGGTCTGTGTAGGGGATGATCTGATTGTACGTGTGATTCTCGCACATCTTTTCGAAACAGCGATGAAGGTAACCAATCTCAACATCCATCTTTTCGATATTTTCACCGGAAAGAATCGACATAAAACGCAGAGTACCGTGCGTCGCTGGATGAGCAGGTCCGATATTAACCCAGATCTTCTCGTCCAAATGATCCGTAACATCTGCCATCATGCGCTCGCGATCTTTCGCGAACACGTGCTCCAATGGCTGGCGGCAAGATTGATTCTTTTCTGCCGGATAGTCCTTCAGCAGCGGATGTCCGACAAACTCGTCGTGACACAGGATTCGACGAAGGTCGGGGTGCCCCGTAAATTTGATGCCGAACATGTCGTAAGCTTCGCGCTCAAACCAGTTTGCTGATTTGTACTCGGACGTTACAGAGGCAAGTGTTTCACCCTGCGCAATCCGCGTCTTTACGCGCAAACGATGGCCAAGTTTTTCGGGGTCCGCGTAGTGATAAACAACTTCGAGTCGCTTTTCCTTGTTAGGATAGTCGACACCACATACATCCATAAGAAAAGGAAAGAATGGCTTCACTTCTCTTGCGACTTCAAGGATCGCGTCCGGCTTCACATAGATTGCATCTTCATCAGCGTATTTGGCGTTTTGTACAAACTCCAGACCACAGTTTGGAAGTTTTTTACGCAAGTGTTCTACAACTTTTAGTGAAAAGCGCTGGGACAAATCAGCCGCATCGTTTTGGGCATCAGTCATGACAGTGTGGGACTCCGCGCGGAAAGTGAACGTCAGCTACAAGAATCAGGGTTCTAAAACACCAAAACCATCGGCACCCCCATTTTGGGATAACCTACAGTTATGGTCAACTTTAGTTAGTAAATTAGCACCTATAGGCTTACGAGGCAACTCCGATGCGAAGCCGATAGCGATAAACGTGCCGCCCCCGGAACCTCACAGATCTGAAAACTTGCACATGACTTGAGACGGTCAACACAGTCACTCAAGTTTGTATGCTAGACCCCAAATCAATCAATCCTGCGTTTGCCGTGCACTCTCCGTCGTTTACACAATTGAAAATCTTGAGGATAATGTGAAAATCAATTCCGCGATGATTAAAATTTACGCAATATACGTAGGTCATTTACACTTCATGTCAGGTGAGGACTAAATCACGACGCCGTTATCAAAACAGCCGCTCAGTTTATTATATCTGGGTCTTTCCATAGTTGTTTCTAGCTTTCTCGTGAATGCGCTTGGATGTAATTTTAGAAATTCGGCTGGAATATTGGGCGACGCTATTCCCGCTTGGCAAAATGAGATCATCACGGGTTCAGCACCAGCTCCTTACGTTTACCGACAAGCGGTGCCACAATTACGAAGTTTAGTTCAGCAAATTCTAAAACCTGGTCATGCGGCATTGCTAGTGGACCTGATTTTCGGACTCATTGCTATTTATGCTTCTGGACTGTTGCACCAGGGCCGCGATTCAGATCCTAGAAAATTCGTTTGGGGTTCAATTTTAGGGTTATTGTCGATCATCTGTTCCATTCCAAATGACAAACCAGAAACCGTCGCCATGATTTGTCTCACAGTCCTATTCTCGCATTTCGCAATGAGCAAACAACGTACCAAGGCTCTTTTGGTTTCCCTTCTTTTTTTGGCTGTGAGACCAGAAATGTCGGTCTTTGCGGGGCTTTCTTCGCTGCTGACTTATGAAAGCTCTGCCACCCAAATTCACAAAAGACTCAGTTGGCTAGTTATAACGTTCGGAATTTTGTATATTTTACTGGCAAAATTTGTCTTGTGGCCGCATTCAAAATATCCGGCAGGGACTCCAACGATCACTCTAGTCTTAAACTTTACCTCAATGACGGCTCTCGCATTCTTGCCTTTGGCATTAGGATTGTTGGTACTTAACGCATCTCAAATTCCAATGCATACCGAAAGAAGAGCTCAAATGTCGGGCAATGTTACGATTGCACTATTCAATTCTTCTTGGATTTCAGCAGTTTTATTTCTCGGCAAAATTGACGAGATAAGATTAATGACTCCTGTCCTTTCCAGTTCGGCCTTGCTTTTCCTAGCCATCATGGAGCGAAAGTCATCCAAGCAGCTCGTTCAAGTTGATGCGTAATTGCGCGAAATGTCAGCACGACCATGCATTACCCGCGACCTGTTGCTGTTAAGCAACTTGTTTAGAACCAAGACTATAGCAGCTGCAATCGCAAAAAATAGAATTGAAAATGGAAACAATCTGTACAAGTACTTGAATAAGGTAAAACCAGAATCTTCAGAAATTACGAATACAGTTGTAATTCCAAAAGCACGAGTTGCCAGTGAGTTAATTGCGAATACACTATTGCCAACTAATTGAGTTAGAAGGTTTAGGATGAAGTAATTGAAAATTACACCCAGCCCCCCCCAGTATATGAACCAGACCAACGGCCCCGAAACAGTCAAGCCGGAAATATAATCTTGTTGCGACCATATCTCTGCATATCTGCCAAAGTATGCGGAACTCGAATTGCCAGCTTCGACATTCTCAACTGACTTCGGAATGAATCTGAACGCTTCAAAAAAGTAACCATACTCTAGCCCACTCTTTCGATAGAAAGCCTCAAGTAATGCTATGTCTGAACTTAATACTGAGCTTCGCTTTAATAGTAGCGTGCGATCTTCTTTTTCATCGCCACTTGACTTTGAAAATTGGCTAAGTAGCTGTTGATCCGATATTGGATTGCTGATTTCCATGTGAAAGGTGCGGATAAGAAACCCCTCGATCATTGCGACTGCAATAATGGCACGCTGTTCCTGGCTTACGGTCGCACCCATCACACGCAGACCTTGAATAGCAGTCGCAACCAAGGCAACAACCAAAAAAACAGTCGCAAATGAAACGATCCACATTTTCTTAATTCGAATTTTGAATGCCAAACAAGCCAGAATTATATGTATGAGGGGAGCAACTAAGGATGCTTTCATCCCGGACAGCCCATCACTGATCCAGATGGAAACGACAACAGAACCAACCATTGCAGAGACTAAAAATCGCGACGCTCTCTTTTCAACAACTGAACGCGAGCCAACGTAAATCAAAAGCACGAACAGATACTCGACGATGGGAGCCGACCCTGGAACATATTTTCGGATCACTATCATCAAACCGGTCAATGCCAGCAGTAGTTTTGTGGTGCCACATTTTTCCAGCTTTGATTCAGCGCTCTGCAAAAAATAAGACAAATTAGAACTGCTTTCTTTCGTTCGTCGAAACATTGGACGGATAACGAGTACTGCAATGAAATTTGCCGTCACCGCCAAAAGATAAGAAACATAGAGATTCTCTTGGCTATCGATATATGCATCCATGGATAATTGCGCTGTCAGGAGGTGCAACTGCTGAAAAACGAAAGTCTGAAAAAACATCGCCATTGAAAAAATGCCAGAGAAAGATTGGAACCATCTCCCAACATGACAAGAAAATAATCCAATCAGTCCAACAAGGGTGACAACAATACCTGTCAGAAGGTTGAGTGCCCAGTCATCAAGGTTCCACCACACTATGCAAACACAGGCCAGTGCCGCGACTGACAATCCGTTTTTGTATGTGGTCGATTCTCCGAGCAAGTTACACCTCAAGTCTTCCCCATTTATCGACTTCTTCGAAGAATGATTTAGCTTTGCTTGAGATACTTGAATGAAAATCACATTCCATAATTTGCGAAATCGCAAAAATTTGGACGTTTTTACAGCCGTTACATCATGACAAACGTCGCGCTTGCGAAATTGCAGCGCCTAAGAATTTTTACAATTGCAAGGAGTTTGGTGCTCCGGGCCGGACTTGAACCGGCACGCCCCTTACGGAAGCACAGGATTTTAAGTCCTGTGTGTCTACCGATTTCACCACCGGAGCAAACACAAAAGTGAGGGTTTGGAAAGTAGAGCCTCGCCCCAACTCTCGCAACAACTATTTGCCTCACCCGTCCTAAAAGGGGACTCGCCAACAAGCTCATAACTACCTATAATTTCTAATTTATCCCTCAAAGGATCACTCATGAAAGCTGCCGAAGTCGCGCAACAGTTTTATCAAGCATTCGCCCAGTTGGATGGCGAAGCGATGGCTAAACTTTATGCTGACGTGATTCAATTCAGCGATCCCGTTTTCCCAAGCCTGCACGGCGAGCAAGCGCGAAACATGTGGCGAATGCTGTGCGCACGCTCAAAAGATTTGAGCATCACCTTTGAAGTGAAAGCCGAAAACGAACAGCTGGCGAGCGTAAACTGGGTTGCCAAATATAAGTTTGGCCCCAAAGGCCGGAACGTAATCAATCATGTTCGCGCAGAAATGACAGTCATCAATGACCAGATCGTTGATCATCGCGACTACTTTTCGTTCTATCGTTGGTCTTCGCAAGCGCTTGGCACCTCAGGCACGTTGCTGGGCTGGACGCCATTGTTGCGATTCATGATTCGGAAACAAGCAAAAAAGTCTCTTGCTGCATTTGAGACTAAACGAGCACAACATTTTTCCTCAAAGGCTTAACTAGGAATGACCACGCACATTCGTTGTTTCAAGTTTGCAGTTTGCACACTCTTAGCATTTGTATCCTTTGCGGCTGAGGCTCGAACCCTGTTTTCCGGCACATTTGTCCAACTCAGCGTCAACGTAAGTGAAACCAAAATCGGCATCAATTACCCAGCGATCGCGCCCAACCGATTGTGCGGGTTGGAACTGAAGTCACATCTAATGATCTTGAATCGCCGCGTGTGGGAATCGTTAGCTTCTGGCCTTCGCGTAACCTCTGCGAGCGAATTTCTTGCGGAGCCAATTGCGGCAACCATTTCCGTTGCCGATGGCCCTCGCATTTCTTACGTGATTCCGACGGCACAGCTAGGGACAGAATACGTGCAAATGACTATCAGCACCATGGACGGTCGATCCCTGGTAAAGTTTTTCGCCGACTCTCTGAATATTCCCGAGACCGACGCCTCGGTAATAGCTGTGGGCTTAAACTGCGGGATAAATCAATGATGTATCGAGCTTCACTTGTCTTCTTCTTTACGCTTGCTGGTTGTTCTCAGAAACAGGTACTGCCGGAGTTTCCCATCGGTACATTGCCAGCCATACCTAAACCGATTGTTTCTATGGATTTGCAATTTGTGCTCGACGATTTGGACAAGATGGTTTCGAAAGTTGAGCCTAAGGATTGCGAAGCAAAACTTTCGCAACAAAACAAATTGATGCTCGGCCTTAATGCTGCCAACTTCACCGCTGAGTCAACGAAACCACGTGCACTTGATCTCATTCGACGATCATGGGCATTAAGGCAAAAAATGCTGGCTCGCGTGAAGCAATGGCATCAATCTGCAAGCCTGATGCAGCCTTGTTACGAATCGTTTCGCGATTCTTTTAGAATATTGAGGTCCATCGAAGATCACCTTGGGGAATTAGGGCAAGGTCCGTTCCCCATCAGGAGAATGGAACCATTTGCCCGCGCTTTTTCGGGATCGTTTCCCAGCGTACTCACAGCGGACGGAAGCGCATCCTTCGAGCCCGAAACTAAGTTAAAGTCGGGGGATGTTCTTATCAGCCGTGGAGCGGCGTTTACCAGCGCTGCAATCGCCAGACTTGGCGACATTTCGAGCCAATTTAGCCACATGGCCATGATTTTCGTGGATCCAAACACCCATCAAGTGTTCACCATCGAAGCCCACATTGAAATTGGCGTCGTCGTTGCTCCACTCGAAAAATATTTGGCTGATGGAAAGGTACGCTCAGCTGTTTATCGACACAAAGACACAGAACGCGCCGCTCTTGCTGCGCAGATCATGTATGACAGTACCCGCGAAGCGAGCGAGGCCGGAGAAAACATCCCGTACGATTTTAAAATGGACATTACTGATCGAACTGATTTGCATTGTTCGGAAGTCATCAATTTTGGCTTTGAACTTGCGGATCCAAAGTCGCAAAGAGTGCCTGTTTTTATCAACCACTTTGATCGCGCCAGCCGCTATTTCATGAGCCGTTTGGGAATTACAGTGAATGAGTCGTTCGTTCCAGGCGATATTGAACTTGATCCTGAATTTACTCTAGTCGCGGAGTGGCGTGATTTCGCAGGAATGACAGAGACGCGACACAAAGATGCCGCGCTTCTGTCAATATATGCATGGATGAGCCAGTGGGGTTACGAATTTCAGACGTCTGGAATTGATGACTTTGTCAGAGGTTCGGTGTGGACCGTTCGCCGGATCCCGCTGCTCGGACGATTGCTGGAGCATCGTTTTCCCACCAACATGCCAAAAGAGTCGCTGCGCGTGATTCTTGAACTTGACGACACCGCGAATGCACTTTTCGATCTCGCGTTTGCCCATGAGTCACACTTTCGTCAGTCGTTTTCATTGACGCCCACTCTACCCTTCTTGGTTGCTCAGTTGGAACAGGATCGGCAGTTGGATTTAATAAGGTGGACTCGCGCAGAAAATGACAAGGATTTGACAGAAGCGGACAAAAGGAAGTGGGGCGTTACTCTGCTTGATGCGCAAAGATCCGCCCCCAATGATAAGCGGTTTCACATTCACGAACACTTTCATCCAGACGCTATGAACTGAATCCTCTAAATACGCAAACAGTACTAGGATAGTTCAACATTACCTTCCGGAAATGCAACACAAGTAAGAACCATTCCCGCCTTCTTGTCTGTGATGCTCAAACCCGAATCAGTAAGTGCGTGAACGGTTCCAGTCGCCTTGCACTTGCAGGTTCCGCATACACCGACACGGCACGCAAACGAGATCGACTGGTTCTGAGACTCCATGAACTCCAAAATCGTTTGCTTGCCTTCGTAATTGAATGTCTGTCCTCGGAACTTGATCGTTGCCTTGCGGTTGGGAATCTTTTCGGGATCAAGTGTGGTCGGCGAAACAAATTTTTCTGCATGTAGATTTACATCTGGAACGCCCGCAGCCATCAGTCCGTCAATTAACGAATTGGTCATCGGCGAAGGCGCGCAGAAAAAGTACACCGCATCCTTCGGCGCGCTGTTCGCCTTCATTAACATCTGCGCCGAAATCATCCCGGTTTGGCCTGCCCAATCGGAGCTAGTTTCAGAAACAACCGGAACGTAATTTAGTTGCGGATGCCTCTTAGCAAGATAAACAAGCAAGTCGTGGAATGCCAAATCCTTGGTACTACGCATGCCGTAAAAAAGGTTCATCTTGCACGGCGCCGCGGCGTCGAGATTGGTCAAAATCATGGACAACATCGGCGTGATGCCGATTCCGCCCGCCACATAGTTTCTCACGACATTCGGCGCATAGCCGTCATCGGTGAAAAGTCCGTTGGGCGGAAATGCCATCACTTCGTCGCCGACCTTGCGGCTATGAAACCAAGTCGACCCTTTGCCGTTATCTAGTCTTTTGATTGAGACTTGCAGCGTTGCACAATTCTTCGCGGACGCGGAAATAGAATACGAGCGCAAACATTTCGCATCATCGCCAATCTGAAAACTCAGAAATTGACCCGGCAAACTCGGCGGAAATAGCTTGCCGTTTGCGCGAACAAACTTGAACGTTTTGACGTTGAAAGTCTCTTCGATGATGTCAGCAATTTTAAGTGCTTCTTTGTGTGACCAAGCACTCCCGTCAACTGTTGCGACCGCACCGGACGAAGAACTTCGGGCAAAACCCATGCTGCGCAGCCCGAGCAACATTGTTGAAAAGAATCCCAATCCACCCGTCAGATAAAGCAAACCACGATAGGCTGTTTCTTCCATGTTAGACCCCTCGCTTAACCGTTAGGATTCAAGATTTTTTTGAACGACAGCGCTTTTACCGGACAGATGTCGATGCAGCCGCCGCAGCCAATGCACGGACTGTTCTGCAAACCAAACGAGCCACGAGTAGCGACGCCGTTTTCATGAGCATATGATGCGACATCGATCCCCATGGGACATTGGGTCGTGCACAAGCCGATACCTTTGCAGGAACTGTTGGCTTCAACCTGAAAACCGGACTTGGAATACTTGCCGTAGAGCCTCATACCCGCAGCCAGTGGGCAACCGAATCGGCACCAAATGCGTGTGCCAAGCAGTGGGTATGCTCCCACACCGATCAACGCACCAAAGGCGAGATCAACGACCAAGTCTTGAGCTTGGCGCATCGCATCCACCAAGGAAGCTGCGGCAACAATCTTCCACGTGTCCAAGAAGATCAGCACACCAAAGCAAATTGCAAATGCGAGGAAAACATATTGAAGTTTTTCCATGTTCGATGCCGTCTTGCCACGGGGTGTTCGTTCGGTGACCCATTTGTTTCCCCACACCGTTACGCCAACTGCTTCGGCCAGATTTCCGCAGGCGCAAAACCATGAACAATATCGTTTGCCGAAGAACCAGACCGAGAGCGGCACCAATACGAAAACGTATGCAAAGCCTCCGGGAGAAGTGAAACCGTTATAGACGTAAACGTATGCGTTTTTGTTTAACGGAGCGTAGGAGTCTGCAAAGAACGGGCGACCGTTGAACAAGAATGGAACGAAGAACGGAACTACGTAGAAAAAAACAAGCTGAGACAAGAAGATGCTAGTGAATTTCTTCTTCTGATAGGAACTAATGGGAACATCTTTGTTCTTACCGTAGGGAGTCTTTCCAGAGAGAAGCACCTTGCCGGTGATTCCGCAAACAATTGCGGAGTATATGGTGTTGTACCAAAAGCTCGTCGACTTACCGAACCAGTAGAACGTTGCCGTTACTTGGTCCGCAGGCACAAACCATGTTGGATATTTGTAGATTAAATAGAATGTGACAACGACGGGAAAGTACACCAAAAGGAACAACTTTTCGCCCGTACTCCTTGGTGCAATTGCTTGAGCCATGAAACCTCCCACGACAGGCAAGATGATGCCAGATGCGCCTATTTTCTTAATTCTTTCGGAAACTTGGATATTCTACTCGATATCGTTGTGCTTGAGTATTGCGTTAAAATGATCGAGATTTGATCATCGCATCGCACTGTTGCCAACCTGCAAAAATATCCGTAACATCCTAATTTCAAAACAATTTCTGAAACATCAGGGACGCATATGAACAACTCAACAAGTCTGAACGGATGGAAGCGAACTCACCGATGCAACGACTTGCGCCCCGAGCACGATGGACAAACTGTTTGTCTGATGGGCTGGGTGCAAACGACGCGCGAACATAAGAACGTTGTATTTATCGATTTGCGAGACCGGGACGGCATCACTCAAGTTGTATTCGATCCAGAGTTCAGCAAAGACCCCATGACCGTTGCTGCTGACTTGAAGAATGAATTCGTTGTCGCCGTAAAAGGAAAGGTAAAAGCTCGGCCTTCCGGGATGATCAACCAAAAGTTCGCCACCGGTGGCATCGAACTCATGGTTTCCGAAGCGAAGATTTTGAACCGCGCAGGTGTATTGCCTTTCCAGGTTGATGACGAAACTGACGCGAATGAAACTTTACGTTTGAAGTATCGTTACTTGGATTTGCGTCGCGGCCCCATGAAGCAAAATATTTTGAACAAAGTATATTTGGTTCGTGCCATGCGTCGCGCACTTGAAAAACGCGGGTTCCTCGATCTTGAGACTCCCATGCTCTACAAGTCAACTCCCGAAGGCGCACGCGAATTCCTCGTGCCAAGCCGCATCCACCCCGGCCAGTTTTATGCGCTGCCGCAGAGTCCCCAACTATTCAAGCAAACGTTGATGATTTCGGGTTTCGATCGCTATTACCAAGTGGTGAAGTGTTTCCGCGACGAGGATTTGCGTGCCGACCGCCAGCCAGAGTTCATTCAAATCGACTGTGAAATGTCGTTTGTCGAACAAGACGATGTCATCAAAAATTTCGAAGAGTCGGTGGCAGAAGCTGTTCACGAATTGATGGGACTGAAGATCACAACCCCGTTTCCGCAAATGAAATTTCAGCAAGCGATGGACGAATACGGCGTCGACAAACCAGACACCCGCTTCGATCTGAAACTGAAAGACCTCACCACGGAAGTGGCAAAATCAGAGTTTCGTGTATTCAAAGATGCGACGTCCATGGGCGGAATTGTTAACTGCATTGTCGTACCAGGAGCGGCAGAAAAGCTATCGCGCAAAGATATCGACGAACTCACCGAAACGGCAAAACAACACGGCGCGAAGGGTCTTGCGTGGGTGAAGAAGAAGTCAGGTAGCGGCCAAGAGTCGTGGCAATCACCGATCGCCAAATTCTTTTCCGCAGAAGCCATCGCTGACATCGAGAAGAAGGCAGACATCAAAGAGGGCGACTTCATCGCTTTTGGCGCGGGCAGCTACGACGAAACAAAGGCTGCCCTCGGCGCCGTGCGCGTTCACCTTGGCAAGATGCTGAAATTGACCGACCCCAAACAGTTCAACTTTCTATGGGTGGTGGACTTCCCGCTTTGCGAACGTGACCCCAACTCCGGGCGCTGGATTGCGCGGCATCACCCGTTTACCTCGCCTTTGCCAGCCGATATGCACTTGCTTGAGTCCGACATGGGCAAAGTGCGGGCGTCCGCCTATGATATGGTCTTAAACGGCAATGAAATCGCTGGCGGATCCATTCGAATGCACGACCCATCATTGCAGGCTCGCGTTTTCAAACTTTTGGGCCTGAGTGAGGAAGAAATGCACAAGAAATTCGGGTTCTTGCTCGAAGCCTTGAGCCTCGGTGCTCCTCCACATGGTGGAATTGCCTTCGGTTTAGACCGTCTAACCATGATTCTATCTGGACTTGAATCAATCCGTGATGTTATTCCGTTCCCAAAGACAAACAAGGGCACGTGCCTGATGACGGACTCTCCGGCTGTTGCGAACCCCGATCAACTTCGCGACCTTCACATCAGAGTTCATAAGTTGACAACGGAGTAATTGAAGACGATATGACCGCGCAAATTGAGACGTCCCAGTGGCTAGATTTGCCACTGGGTACGCAGATTAGAATGTATCTAGGCCTACCAGCAGAATCCGAAATTTCCGCCGAAATTCCCGAAGAAGCCAGGTTGCGTGAGTTTGAAAAGTGGATGTCGAACTATATAGACATGCATCCCGTAGTCTCTGAAGCCGAACTCGTGAATTTGATGGAAGAACTTTGCTGGCTTCGTCTCGGAAATTTGACCATTCGCATCCATGACAAAAACCCAAAGTTCGATCTAAGCCGCGATTTCCGCGGACTCCTCGCACTCGGCGCTGCATCAATGATGGAAAACGAGCTTGATCTTGCACAGTCCGTTCTGTCGCGAGCACAGCAAGTCGAACCGCAAGAACTTGCCCCCTACGCCAATCTTGCGAAAATCTATTTCCATTTGCAGCGTGATGAAGACGCTCTGAATTGGGCGCTGTCTGGTCTGTCCGTAGATGCCAACGCATTTGGAATCTGGGAAACACTGTCTTTGCTCTATCAAGCTGAAGATAGCGTTACTTGCGGAGAGCGTTTACGCGCACTGGCTGAGAAGCACAATTCGTGGGCAGGCATGTCATTAGCAGCCCAAATGATCGATCCACAGGACAAAGTTTTGCGCGTACAGATGCTAGAAGAAGTGTTTGAAAGTGGCGTTCGCAGTGAAGCGTTCCTTATTGAATTTACCGCTGCTCTTGGCGCTGCCGGCCAATATGAAAAGATCCCTGCTCTGTACTGGCGCGCAGCACCCGACTTACAGCCATCTGCTAACTCTTGGCGTCTGCTAGCTCACGTCGCACAGGCGCATCTGGGTTTGAATCAATATGCGGAAGCCAAAAAACACTTTTTGATGGTCATTGAAGAACCATCGTTACCATCGCATGTGATCGATCAGGTTCGTCAGCTGCTCGACGAGTGTGATCAAGAAATAAACAAACAACCAAACGCACCAAGCAATTAATTTGAACGGAGTTCCATTATGAAACAGGTTATTGAGACAGCAGACGCCCCTAAAGCAATTGGTCCATACAGCCAGGCTATCAAAGTCGGGAATACTGTATATTGCTCCGGTCAAATCCCCCTAGATCCTAAAACTGGCGAGCTCATTAGCGGCGGAATTGAAGACCAAACACACCGAGTATTAAAAAATCTTTTTGCTGTTCTGAAAGCCGCCGGCTGTGGCGCCGAGCATGTTGTGAAAACGACAATTTATTTGAAAGACCTCGGTCATTTTGGCCAAGTAAACGAGATTTACGGAACCTACTTCAAGGCTCCTTTTCCAGCACGCGTGACCATCCAAGCTGCGAAACTACCGCGTGACGTGATGGTTGAAATAGACGCGACCGCTCAAGTTTAGTGCAGTTCAGCCGAAACACACTGCGCAGGGAATTAAGTATGTTTAAAGGGTTGGCTCTGTACTAAACAAAAAGGTTCGTGCTATCATTAGATTAGAAATAGAAATCGCAACGACCTTTAAAATATCATGGAAGCCCGCATGGTCGCGATGAAGAGAAAGTCTAAGCTGCTTAAGTTTATATCAGCATCGCTGTTTGTCGCTGCGTTCGGCTTCTTTGCACGCAATTTGCCAGCAGGTTTTTCCCCAGAAGAATTAGTGACCAACATCGAGATCGACGGTGTCGATTACGGCCGCTTCGATCACATCGGTGGGTTAGACAATCTTCAGGTTATGCCTGAGACTGAAGACGCAGCGCATTCCACCATCGTTCTTCACCGTGATTTCGTCACAGATCCATCTCTCTATCTTTGGGCTAAGAATGCCGCTGCTAACCGCATTGGTCAGCGCGATGTTCATATCGTTCGTCGTACCCAAGATGGCTCGGAAGTTTCGCGCCAAGTCATGAAGAACTGCCATCCGCTATCATGGACCGTCGAGTCTGTAGGTACGGGTAATGGCGGTTTCCATGAAACCGTCGAACTTGCAGTGCTCCACTTGGATTTCTCAGAAAACTAAAAACCAATCTCGTTCAAAGGATTACTCGTGAGAGTTCGTCCTTTTAAGATGTTTCTTTTCATTACGGTTTTCACCCTAACCGTACGCTCATGTCGAATGAGCAATAGCTCTACAAGCACGTCAGATTCATGGTTTGCAAAATTTGATTTGTTCTCTGGTTCAGTAGATTTCGCGACCGAGCCGAAAACTACCATTGCCAAAGATGCCATTATCCTTAAGGCCGCAGACAAGACCGGTGCTACTTTTTCGGTTGGTGCTCTCGCTGCCTCAACATGTCGTGGCCAAGGAAATGCTGCAGCCAACCTACCCGACATCATCTGGTACATCCCCATCGATTCAGCTTTTGGCATCAGCGAAGTCGGTTTTCGCATGAAAAATCCGCCGACCGATAGGCTGGTAAACGTGTTTGTTGACGATCGTGAGTTCGTGATTCGCACGCCCACCAATCTAAGCGACAGCATCGTCGGCAAAGCATGTGAAGCGTGGCAAAATGGCGACAAAGAGGCCTTTTTAGACACGCCCGATTATTTTGAATTATCAGACTCTCTTCTAACACTGCTCGCGCCTGATTGTTCCTTTCGTCCCATAGACGACGGACGTTGGTATTGCCACATTGATGCGGTTGATGGCGAGCTTGCTGATCGCGAGATTCGCGAGCTACAATCCACGATCATTCGTCGATGGAGTCGCTTGCCGTACATTCTCACGCGTCGATTAGCCATCGCGCATTATCTTGCGCAAGTCTATGCGAGTGGCGGCAATGCGAAGATCGAAAACTTTTGCAGAATTCTCTCAAATTCAATTCCCGAGGAAATGCCATTGGTGTTCTCAGCAACACGGTGGCAACAGTCGGTGTGCGGACAGAACCTTTTGGATACACAAAGAAGAGAGGCCGCGACTGTTGGACTCTCTAAAGCTCTCGGCGAGATTGAATTACTCAGACAACTGTTTGAACAGTCATCCAACTTAGGGATGCTAACCCTCCGCTTGCCCAAAGACATGATGACGCCAACGAAAGAATTTTGGCTCAGTTTGACTCCCAAAGAGGATGTGACTGAAAATCTTGCCAAACTCAGTGCCAAGATTTATTCGGAGTCCACTTCAGCAACAAAAGATCCAGTGACCACTGGGTGCTGGCACCCCATCTTTGGTAGCGAACCGCCGAAGTTGGTACTGGCAAAGCAACTAGACTTAGTCGGCACGGCTCCGTCTAGTGCTTGTACCGATGTGACGGTTTCAAAGGTAGAACCGAACTTTAATCCCCACCGCTACCTTGCAGAAAGCATCACCAGCGAAACAGAGTTTGTCCTAAATAATTTCAGCTCAATTCTGCTCAGACTTCCGATTGGTTCATACGCAATCTCTGTACGACATCACCTGCCACAAGCTGAAGATTGGGAATCGGATCCCCCTGTCCTTGGAAGCAGCCAAGCCGAATGGAGTCGCCTACGGCCAAAAGTTGTGGTTAGCGAACTCATTCCCTCTGGAAATGCTCCGGAGCCGACAACTACTCGATAAATCAGTCAAGTTTCAAACCAATCCCACCCTCATCCTGTGGCGCACGCCACATTTTCATTGCTTTGCCTCCTGTGTATCTGGCAATTAGGCGTTCTCCCAGTTTGCCTCGCATTACGATCAGGATAGGACATGCATTTACTACGTAGTCGTATAGCGCTCATTTGCGCTTTAGCACTGTTAATTTCCTGTGGAAATGAGGTTACTCATTCGTCGCTAGATGCCTTTGTCTCCAGCGAGGCTTCAAAGCAGGCATTCGAAATCATTGAAACAATTGACTATCTGCCTTTTGCATTCAAAGATGACGGTTGTTACGCACGAGCATTTTTCATGGCCATGGAATTGGCGGCACGAGGAATCCCTAGTTCATCGCAGTTTATCGCTGGTGACTTGCATCCGACCGCTAAACTTTCTTGGCGATATCATGTGGCGCCGATGCTCATTGTCGGCAATAGACGAGAAGCGACAATTATCGATCCATCATTGCTTCCTTCGCCAGCTCCACTGGATTCGTGGGTGCGGAGTAACAACCCCGTTGGCAAGATATCGCTGTCTGCCGTTCCCGGGTCATTCTATCGCCCCAACTCACCAGCTGCACCTTCCGAGCAGAGAATCGTCGCCTCATTCAGCGAAATGCCTGCTTTTGACGTATCAAATGTCCGCGAAGCTTGTTCGACACTCTATAGTTATTTGGGCAACGAGAACGCTCCCAATGTCACACAAAAAAGAGCGAAGCTTGCCGAGAGGGCTCAACTCTTAATCCAAGAGTTATCTCGACGCGGCAAGTTGAGGCTAGATGGTCCGATGGGATCAATGTCTCACGAAAACATGGCAGAAGCATGTTCAGAGTTCGGCCCGCTGACGCTTTAGCCGCCAGCAAGTCTAGAGATGAAATTGAAAATTACGACGCCTTCTTGTCAGCAGAACCTTTTGCCGCTGTGCGCTTTGCTGTGATTTCCTGATAATGTGATTTGAATGAGGCCATGTTTGATCGCAATTCTGCGGCAAACTTTTGACTCGGTTCGTTATCAGGAAGATCTGCAAGGTACTCAATCAAATGCGCGCCGTCTTGCGACTTGTTCGCAACTTCCATGAGTTTTTGTTCCAGCATTTCGTTTTGTTTTTCTAGCGCTTCGATTGTCTGCAGAGCCGTATCGGTAAGCATGGAGTATTCGGCGAGTACCGTACGAATCAGCCGATCAAATTTTGCGTTATCGATCATTTGTGCAACCTGATTTTGAATCGTAGTGTCAGAAAACGGCTTGTCAATTACAGCCATGTGACCGAGTTCCAACGCCACCGCCATTGCATGCTTGTCGGCAAAGCCGGAGACAAGCAGGATGGGCGTACTGCAAACAAACTTAGTTCTAATCAACTTCGCCATTTCAACACCCGTGATGCCGGGCATGGAGATGTCAGATACGATTAATGCAGGATCATAACCGGACTGAAATGCATCAACAAACAGCTGCGCAGTGCCAAACGTCTTCACATCAAAGTCCGATCCAATCACGTCGGACATAAGCTCACGAATTTCCGGCTCGTCGTCGATAACCGCTATCTGCATCTTCGCAGACTTTTTAGCTGCGACCTTTTCCGCAGATTCAGCTGGTGTCGTATTCACAAATTGCGTACGAACCATTGCGATGAGATCTGCAAAGCGGAATGGTTTCGATACAGCTTTTAACTGCGGGTGATTGGCTTTGATGTGTTCAATCACACCGAAGTCGCCACTCATTGCGATGGTTAGCCTAGTTCCTGCGTAGGTGGCCAATTCTTTGACCCATTGATCACGCTGAACACCGGGAAAAGTCAGATCAGAAATGACGGCCGCAAAGTCATTTGAGTTTAAAAACGCCTTCGCCTCTGCTGGGTTACCTGCAGTCTGAACGTCAATGCCGTTAAGGCCGAATTCAAGTTGCAACAATTCCGATAGCGCGGATTCATCTTCAATGACCAATATTTTGCGTGCCGTCATGTCGTCAACCCTTCGAACTCAAAAGAGAAATTGAGAAAATCTCAGTCAAAATGATTGCTTTGGTTAATATTTTATCGCAAGTCGGTGCCCAACGTTAAGACCCCTGAAAATTTCGCTACGTCATGCGTTCTCGACCCATGCGTTGACGGGTTGGTTCTTTCACGCTATAGGGAGGCTTCTTCTTGGGATTTCAACATGTTCGGCGAAAAATGGCGGTCTCATTCTTGTGAGTAGACCCCACACCGAATTAGGGCGGATCAAATGTTAGATATCATCGGTAGCGGATTCAAACAGGCTAAAGACCTTTTCAAAGGTCAGACCACTTTAACAGAACAAAATGTCGACCAAGCGGTTGAACTCATTCGTACTAGCCTTTTGGAAGCAGACGTCGAGTACGGTGTCGTTAAAAACTTCATCCAACGAGTGAAAGAATCTGCCGTAGGTCGCACCGTTAATTTGAAAGCCGGTAAAGGTTCGGACAAGCTGCGTGTATCTGCTGCCGATCACTTCGTCGATATCTGTCGCCAAGAACTCGAAGCACTAATGGGCCCAACTGAGGCCGAGTTACGATTTGCATCCAATCGCCCCACTGTCATAATGATGGTGGGCTTACAGGGGTCAGGTAAGACGACTTCAACAGGCAAACTTACCAGACTTCTTTTAGATAAGTACAAGCGCAAGCCACTTCTGGTCGCAGCCGACATTTATCGCCCCGCAGCTATCGACCAACTCAAAGTACTCGGCGCGAAACTTAACGTTCCCGTTTACTCTCAACCCGGTGCAACGCCGTTGCAAATTTGCAAACAAGCGATGATGACCGCTTACAATCAAAACGCAGATTTGGTTTTGATCGATACCGCGGGCCGCTTGACTATCGACGAAGCTTTGATGAAGGAATTGACTGACATCAAAGCCGACGTGAAGCCAGATCATATCTTTTTTGTCTGCGACGCAATGATGGGTCAAGACGCTGTTACCACAGCCAAGGCGTTCAATGAACGGTTGGATATCAGCGGCGTCATCATGACCAAGCTTGACGGCGATGCTCGTGGTGGCGCTGCCCTGAGTATTCGACAAGTAACAGGCAAGCCCATCAAGTTTCTCGGCATGGGCGAAAGTTTGGACAAGCTCGAAGAGTTTCGACCAGAGGGACTCGCAAGCCGCATCCTCGGTCTGGGTGACATTGTTGGCCTGATGCAAGACTTCGAGAAAGTTGCTCAAGAAGATCAAGAACAGCAAGCAATGAAGATGCTTCAAGGCAACTTCTCGTTCAAAGATTTCTACCAGCAAATTTCCATGATTCAACAAATGGGTAGCCTAAAGGACATTGCTGCCAAACTACCCATGCAAGATCTGATTCCTAAGGGCGCAAACTTCGACGACGGCGAATTGGTAAAAGTTCGCGCGATGATTGACTCCATGACTGAGCAAGAACGCACGCGTCCGAATGTGTTCAACGCAAGCCGCGTCAAAAGAATCGCGCGCGGTTCGGGTCGAAGCGAAAAGGAAGTAAACGATTTGCTGCAAAAGTTCCGCGCCATGCAGAAAGTCATGGGCACCATCGGACGAAGCATGGGAATGCTCGGCAAGATTCCAGGAATGGGCGCATTGAATCAGATGCGTGCTATGAAACAAATGGCACAAAGTGGCATGGGCGGCATGGGCGGCCTCGGTCAAATGCTTGGAAACATGGGGATGGCGAATCCATTTGGTGGTGCAGGCGTGCGTAAACCGAATGTGGACAAAGACAAACTTCGCAAAGCACGCAAAGACGCCAAGAAAGCGCGAAAGAAGAATCGAAAATGAGTGACGCAAACGTCGAATCATCTATCCCAGCCAACGAGTTCGTGGCACCGAAAACAAAGAAGGTGTTCATCGAGACTTGGGGCTGTCAGATGAATGTCGCCGACTCTGAGCAAATGCTCAAGGTCTTGAAGGACAACAGTTACCAAACGACTGAGAACGAATCAGAAGCAGATCTCTTTGTCTTGAATACCTGCCACATCCGCGAAAAGTCCACCCATAAGGTCCGCAGCAGAATTGGAACATTACGTAACTACAAGCGCAATAATCCAGACGTGCGTATCGCCGTCACTGGATGCGTCGCACAAGCCGAAGGTGACAAGCTCGTCAAAGGGCAGGAAGGCATTGTTGATGTTGTCATGGGTCCGGGACGCATCGCAGACTTTGGCCAAATTTTGCAGAATCTTTCGCAAAGTCGCGACGCTCAAGTAGCAGTCGGGTTCAAACCTCAAAATGTTGAAGTTAAGTCCCAAGATGGTTCCGAAACTCCGACGCTATCAGGACGTACAGAAATTTCTCGTTTTGTGAACATCCAGCAGGGTTGCAATAATTTCTGTACGTTTTGTGTTGTTCCATTCACACGTGGACGCGAAATTTCGCGAACCCAAGCGGATATCGTCGAAGAAGTTCGACGTTTTGCCGCAGGCGGCGCCCGCGAAATTACTTTACTAGGTCAAAACGTAAACAGCTACGGCAGCGATTTGACGCAGAACGAAAATGAAGTTGAAGCTTTCGTGGAATTGCTCCGGGCAACATGCGAAATCAAAGATCTGTGGCGTTTGCGATTTACGACCTCTAATCCACACGATTTTACACCGGCACTTGCGAACTTGTTTGCCACACAAAGAAAACTAGGACGATACATTCATCTCCCCGTGCAGAGTGGCGACGATACAGTTCTGGAGCGAATGAAGCGAAAGGTTACCCGCGAGGAGTATTTGCAAAGGATAGCAATGCTACGCGATATTGATCCTGAGTTCTCCATTTCTACGGATCTCATTGTCGGATTTCCCGGAGAGACAGAAGAACAGTTCATGAATACGATGTCACTTGTCGAAAAAGTCGACTTCTCGTTCATTTATTCCTTCAAATACTCGCCGCGTAAGGGCACTGCGGCCACTCGCTTCGCAGATCAAATCCCAGAAGCAGAGAAAGATCGCCGGCTACAAATGCTTAATCAACTGCAGGACACGCGCACGATTCAGCACAACCTGCGTGAAGTTGGTCGAGTCCGCAGCGTGCTTTTCCATTATGAAAGCAAAAAGGAACCCGGTGTTTTCTACGGTCGAACGGAGCAGTTCAGATTGGTCCGCGCACGTGCGGGACAAGACATTGTGGGACGAATGCTTGACGTAGAAATCGTCAGCGCGAGTAAAACAGCGTTGTCTGGCGAACTCATTCATAGTGGAAACGGACAGCTTCAGTAAGGAGCCGTGCAAATGAGTAAAGCAAAAAAAACGACGAAGATAAAAAAGAAAAAGTCTACCGACCGCCTGCCTGAGATTGCCATTGTTATGGGGTCTAAGTCGGACTGGTCCACGATGAAGTTCAGCTCCGAGACTTTACAAGCTTTTGATATCGCCCACGACTGCGCCGTAGTATCTGCACATCGCACCCCCGAACACTTGTTTGAGTTCGCTCGCACGGCTCGTGAGCGCGGTATTAAAATTATTATTGCCGGCGCGGGTGGCGCGGCACACTTACCAGGAATGTTGGCGGCTATGACGGACGTTCCCGTGTTGGGCGTTCCGGTGCAATCAAAAATTTTGAACGGCGTGGATTCATTACTATCAATCGTCCAGATGCCCGCCGGCATACCCGTTTCGACATTTGCAATAGGCGAAGCTGGAGCCAAGAATGCTGCACTTGCTGCTGTTTCAATGCTCGCCACCATCGGCGGCGACGATAGTCTACAAGCCGCATTGCTCGTGTTTCGCGAGGAACAGACCAAAAAAGTCTTACAAGAGGATCTAAGCAATCTTTGAAAACGAAGATTGGCATCTTTGGCAACGGTCAGCTCGGAGCCATGCTCGCCGAAGCCGCACGCGAGTTTGATGCAGAGATACACTTCTTTGCAGATTCGCCGACCAAAACCTGTGCTGGCCTTGGCGAGCAACACTTAGGTTCTATCTACACACCTGAAGATGTCGCCAAATTCATCAAGCGCTGCGACGTGATTACCTTTGAGTCCGAAAACACGGACACAACTCCATTACAGGCGTTCGATCCTTCTAAATTTTCGCCATCACTCGCAACCATCAAGATTTGCCAAGACCGGTTGTATGAAAAACAGTTCGTGAGAAAGTTAAATCTTAAAACAGCTCCCTTCGAATCGGTTTCGAACGGAAACGAACTCCACCAAGCGGCCAGCTCTCTTGGGTTTCGCGGCATCCTCAAAACTCGTACGCTAGGATACGACGGAAAGGGCCAATGGCGCTTTTGTTGTCCAGAGGATGTTGCTGAAATTTGTGCAAACGTTGATTGGTCATCAAATCGTAACGGCTACATTGTTGAGGGTTTTGTTGAATTTAAACGAGAACTATCCATCATCGGCGCGCGCAGCCGCGACGGCAGCACAGCCTTTTTGCCGGTCGCTGAAAATGTACATCAACATGGCATGTTGATTCGCAGCCAACCGATCGGACAGTCCGATGCCGCACTTCAGTTTCGTTGCGAATCACTTTTAGCGGCAATTCTCAAAGAGCTAGACTATTGTGGCACGCTTGCGGTTGAATTGTTTGATTGTGATGGCGACATTTTGGTCAATGAACTCGCGCCGCGAGTTCACAATTCCGGCCATTGGAGCATCGAAGGCTATACGCATAGCCAGTTCCAACTTCACATCGCCGCAATCTTGGGAAAAGAACTTCACGCCCCTGTGCCAAAAGGCTTTAGCTGCATGTATAACGTTATTGGCAATCACCTCAACAGCGTCGAACTAAGCTTGCACTCAAATATCTTTTTGCATGATTATCACAAAGAATCTCGCAAGAATCGCAAGCTCGGACATGTAACGGTGGTCACTGCAAACGAACGCGAGATGATGGATACTTGTCGCTCCATCGAAAGCGCGATCGCGTCGAGCAAATGCCTACCCGTTAAGTAGTTAGTCACAGCAGGACGCCGTCCAAAACAAGAACGATCCGCTCAAAATCAAAACTGAAGATAAGATATAAATTAGATCATACATGCGTGGTCCGCCCTAAAGCATATATCCATAAAAATCGACCGATACCTCTTTCTGGTATGGATCATCAACCGCGAATGTGATCTTACCATGAACGCTACCACTGTCATTCGACTTATTAGTCATTTCTACTTCGATCACTTGTTCCACGCCTGACTCTGAAACAACTTTCAACGCAATGGGTACATCGCTACCTGCATTGCGTTTTTGACCATTTACTTTAAGTTCGATCGATGAATTTTTTACTGCTATCTCCGATCGACTCTTGAGTTTGATGGTGCGGCGCGAAACTGCCTGTTTTGATAGCGCGCCGAATTCTAAGTACGCCGGTGCCGCCACTATTGCACCTGTTAGATTAGCACGAACGGGAACTTTGATCGTCTGCTGATACTTGGCCGTAGTTCTAAGCACAACATCGTCTTTGTAAAATCCGGATACCAAACCTGGTTTAAGAGACGCTTTGACCAGCCACTTTTCGTCTTGCTCAAACACGTTTATGTCTAGAATTTTGGAATCATAATTCTCAATGCTGACTCGCAAATCGGGGACAGAAGGTGACTTACGAATTTCTGCAACCATTTCTTTAGTCTGGCCAGCAGGAATCTGACCAAAATTGAGCAAAGGCGGATTAAGCGCTACTTCGGTGCGCACTGCTGCCTTTAATGTAAGCGTTTTGGCAACAACACCTGTTTCATTGGTTATGACCATCACGGACTTTGCAACGTCTCCCATGAAATCCGCTGTATCAAAGGAAACTTTGACTACACCACCATCGCCCGGCTGATAGGTCTTGCCAACATCCACTTCTGCAGCTGTGCAACCGCATGATGAATGCACTCCTTGGATCAGGATGGGGCCGGTGCCGTCATTGCGAAACTTGAACTCATGCTTCAATATCTCACCTCGATTCACTTCACCGAAATCTTTTGCGTATTCTTCGAACTTTAGAACTCCCGCAGATCGCAAACTAGCACCCGCCCAAGCATGATCCGCACACAAGAATCCGAAGGTCAAAATTGCTTTAGCGAAAATCTGCAACATCTGCGCCTCCCGTAGTTCTACACCTTTCTATTTTACGTGCCCAAAATGTCGATATTCATGAATTTCACTGCACTTTCTGCCACTTCTGGCAGGCAAAGTTTACCCATTAAGTTCATCGGCCGGATTCCGAAAGTCTTTTTGAGGAGATTTGTCATGTGGGAATATACAAAATTTATTTTGCGCGACATTTACGAGAGCTACATGACGTTTCGTTTGGTGGATCTTGCGCAGCCATCATTCGTCTTGCTCTGGATGATCATACTTTTCACTCCTCTTATCGGCATCGATCGACGCGACAAATTTTGTAGCGCTATGTACGCACTCTATCTTGGTGGAGCGGGAGTGACTCTAGTCTATGCACTTGCTGCCGCGTACGTAAAAGAAGGTTCGAACCTCACCACACAGTTTTTTGCGACCGCAGCCATGATGGGTTTTGCAGTGTTTCGCTGGTACATGATCGGAAACAGACAGGACCAGTACGTGATCGTGGAAAAGGACGCAAAAGACAAAGACGCCGATGCAGCTAATGCATCCAATAAAAACAGTAGTGGGAAGGCCGCATGAGCAACGACAAAAAACAAAGCGACGCAGCTAGTTTAGCGCCCAAGCGCGGCAAGTCCGACAAGGATCGAGCTAGGATCATCCCCAAATACGGGAATCCTGACGACTACTATGTGAAGGTCGTAAAATTTCGCGGCCGCGGCTTCGGCTTTTTCCTTTTTTGCGGCACAATCTGCGCAATGATGACGATCGCATTGTTTGTTAACTTTCTTTCAAACATGCCTTGGATTGGTGTCGTAGTACCAATCGTTTTACTAGGACTTTTGACCCTCGTTTACCCGCCCACAGAAGACTGGTCCTATAAACCTTGGCAGGCTGTTGCACAGCAAGTCGAGCGCCACTTCTATGACATTTAGGCGAGGAACATTCGCAAATCTTTTCGCGATTGCTCAATGGGCAATCGCAGCACTTTGCAGCATCGGATGTGCAAGTTCTCGCACTAATAACATGGGCTATTCAACCACTGACCTACTGCACGAGCACCAACATTTGGTTCGGCAGGGATTCGGGCTCGAGCGTTTTGAAAGGACTGGACTATTCAATGTCAGTCAGGTTTCCGATCACACTGTTTGGTTGAGTCGCGAGCTAGGGGTCCACTGTGACATATACCTTCCATCTGGCGAGCACAAAGCACCCGTAATAATTATTCAACATGGCAATGATAGCTTCAAGGAGGCACACTCTGATCAAGCTAAACACCTCGCTTCTTGGGGATTCATAGTCGTTACGACGCAAATGCCTAACACAGGGCAATGGGTCCAGAACGGGAACACGTTTGCCCAGTTAATCAAATTGATCCATCAGTGGCCATCTATGATCAGTCCGAGAGTCGATCGGGATCGGATTGTTGTGGTCGGCCATTCGTTCGGCGGATCCGCGGCGGCGCTGGCAGCGGCAAACGACGCGCCTGCCGTTGGTCTGGTTCTTTTGGATCCAGCAGTAGTGTCGACAGACGTTAATGCTCAACTTAGGCACATTGATACTCCCGTTGCACTTTTAGGCGCCGATCCAACTGTCTTTCGCTCACGCAAACGGGAATCCTTCTTCTCACGGATTAAGTCCAACATTTTAGAAGTGTCCATTCGTGGAGCCACCCACGATGATGCTACTTCACCGAGTCTCACAGCTCTTAAATGGTTTGGCATTGATCCTGCGGTGACAGCGGAGCATCAAAAAACATTTTCCGCAGCATTGCTAGTTTCCGTAATCAGCATGACTTCCTCTAAAGGCATCCGTTTAGCATGGAATGTGTTCCAACCAGAAGTTGCTAACGGCGTCATCAGAGATGGCCGCATCAAATAGATGCTATCGAATGATTATGCTACTGATGGACTGTATGGATGCAGGTATGGGAGTCTCGTGTGCAGAACCAAATGTAGATCGAATTCGCCCGTATTGATCAGACAACAAAAACGACTCAAGCCCTCTTACCACTCTTAGAGGCATACGCATATCCGCAAGAGTCTGCAGCGCGTCGAGATGTGACGAGTAAACTAAAGTAGAAATGCGAGATACCAAGATGCATAGCATTTCTTGAAAGTCTTCTTCATTCATTATCTTGGCGCAATGAACAATGTTCTGAATTGCCAATCGCTCTTCTTCTGACATCTGACGAAGACAACGCCCCGTTAAGCCATCAATATCAACCAATTCTCGGAATCCGCCAGATGGTAGAAATAGGTGCCTGAGCGTTTGCTCTAAGTATTTGCTGCTCCACTGAAATGCATACAATCCAAGGCGCGCGCCCACTGATGTAAAAACAGAAGCCCATCGAGTATTGGGAATTAGTTCGGCCGCTGGTGGAATCAAAAGCTCTGAATCGGCAATTATGGTGTCACGATGAATCAGAGCTTCTTTGCCGGCCGCCCACTCACTTGTCGAAAGTTTTGATTCGAGCTCTGATACAAATGCACTTAAATTTGCGGAACGTTTGAAGCGCCGAATATCCTGCGACACGGTACCAAGCAAAAGTGCCAACTTGCTTCCCGATACTGATAAATCGGACATCAACCGACGCCGCATTCCTGACGCATCATCGGCAATGGAGCGCACGACGCGCAGCTGTGGGACATGTAACGGATACTCCTTACGGTTCTCGCCGCTAATTTCCCATGCGTTGGAGGCATTGGGCTTTAACGCCTTCCGAAACTTAAGCAGAGTCGCGATGCGCCAACCAAAGTCAGCTTTCCCCGCGCTACGCGCCAGAATCCACATCCGATCTAGTTCCTGATTACTCAAAGCGTAGCTGATGGCTTTGTGATTCAGGAGTAACAATTCCAGATGCAAATCTAGCCGAGATGCTGAAATGGCAACGAGGCTATTGTAAGCAGTTACTGGTAGGCTTGCATTTGACTCAACTAAGCGAACGATGTCCTCACGTTTCATCGACTCTACATCTTGTACCAATTTGATTTGACTTAACATCACGGTCTTTTCCGTTGGATTAATTTCGCGCGACGTCGTGATTTGCCGTGACGCTGCCAAACACAGTTCATTCCACCGAGAAAGTGGTTCGAAGTGAATCTCATGTTCGCGATTTTGCATCAAATCTCTTGCGGTCCACAGGAGTGGTTCGGCCTGCATCCCCATCGCAACAAATCGGTGCAAGCATGCAACGGCCTTGAGGTAGTCACTCAACCAGACATAACGCTGCGGCCAGTTCGTATCGCAAAACGGCCCATCCCAAAGTGCAAGGTCCATTACCCTTGGATGAAACTGATCCGCATTCTGCAAGAATACTTTGTACAAATTCGGCAGAACAGAAATCGAGTCCCTGCGATTGATTAATGCACGGCTGAAATCTTGCCATACACTGGCGATCGACGGGAACAATTTCAGAGGATGGCCCAACACTTCATTCACTTCCCAGCGTCTGCGATCATCTGGATTGCGCGAAACTAGGTCAATCATGTCAAACAGCACTGTTAGTTTATCGGCAGCAGTAGGTGCCGCCATGATTTGAGAAGTCAAGCGGTTGCCTGCATCATTTTCACTCTCATGTTGAATGCGACCCAATAATTGAGCAGCTTTCACTGCCAGCGGGTCCGACTTCTCAATTTTAGCTGCATAGAGATTGGCCATCGAATCGCTACCCAACTCGACAGATAGTGTCACGAGTGTGTACCAAAACTTCGAAGACGAATACCCGACAACTTCGCCAAAAGTCTTAACCGCAGCATACATTTGGTTCCAGTATTGTTGACTCATCATGAATGCATCAACAATTCGACCTGTCGCCACTAAACGATCGAACTCAAATAGAATCTCGATTGACGTCGCATCTTCCAAGGATTCTGAAATAGCGATTGATTCAAGCATTTGCTTTTCGCCTTGCGACCACATGTTTGCAACGATGTATTCGCGAAGTTTTTTGTGCACGTGAGCGAAGAATCCGGGAACGGCTTTTTGAAATATTGAGAATAGCCGCGGCGCTTCTTCCATCCCGCCATGCAACACCGCCAACTCCATAATCCGAGCGGCTTGCGCAACTGTCGGGTCAGCTCTGAACATGCTAAGCGCTGTGGATTTGACATGCTCCCAATTGCCACCTGCGTCCAGCTTTTTACGGATCTTCAATTCTTGCACTCGCGAGTCTGGCTCACCAAGATCGACGCTGTTTTCTGACTCGTAATGCTTGGATGAGTCGACTTTAGCCTCGTCAGCAGCAGTTGACGTTATTTTGGATTCCGCCGACTTTAGGAATGCGCGTTCAAATGGACGCTCGCTGTATCCAAGCAAGTTGGTTGTGACACTTGTGTCGAGTACCTCTGTAGGGCTCGAAGCAACTGCCCCACATCTATGTTGGATCAATTGGCGAAGTTCCTGCCGACGATCGCCCGCTTGAGGATCATTCAGAGCGTCACGATACAAGCGCACTAGTGAAAGCACTTCGCGCATAGCGTCTTGCCCAGTTGATGGCCGATCACGATTCATGACACCGCCATGGCAGTAACATTTGGTAATGCTTGTTATTTTACCATAACTAAGGCCGCCTATCTCTATAGCCCAACCAACGAAACAATTGAGATTTTCATAAAAATAGACGATTTTTCTTTAAAATATTGACATTTATTATTACAAATATTATAAGTCTATGAAATCGCATTCTTGTACCCACTCCAACCTGTAAGTATGGGCAAAACTATGACCAAGATTATGGTTGTCGATGACGATGAAGTTCTAAGACTTACATTGCGAAATATTCTTGAGCCGTATGGCCACGAAGTGCATGAGGCATGTGATGGCGCAGCTGCTCTTGAACTGCTTGCCAGTAACGGTCCGTTTGACTTTGCAATCCTAGACGTCAACATGCCCCGCATGTCTGGTATCGAAACGTTGGAGAAAATGAAGGAGCAAAATCCTTCCATGAACGTTTTGATCATGACTGCCTATTCAAACGTTCAAGATGCCGTAACAGCTATCAAACTTGGCGCATTCGATTACCTTGAAAAGCCTGTTGATGCTGAACGCGTCTTGAAAATGATCGAGTCGGCGAATCAAGCACACAAGCTGATGGAAATCGCGTCATTTAGTGCACCACAATTGCAATTCGACACCGGCCGCAACATGATCGGTGATTCTAGTTCAATGGGTCGCGTCTTTAACCTCATTTACAAACTTTCCAAGGTTGATACATCCGTACTTATTCGCGGCGAATCCGGTACCGGTAAGGAACTAGTGGCGCGCGCACTTCACTTCAATTCTCATAGAAAGAAGGGGCCATTCGTTGCCGTCAATTGTGCAGCAATCCCAGAAAATTTAATCGAATCAGAGTTGTTTGGTCACGAAAAGGGCTCGTTCACAGGTGCCGACAAAAAGAAGATTGGTAAATTTCAGTTCGCCAATGGCGGGACAATTTTCCTAGACGAAATCGGCGACATCTCCCAGCAAATGCAGGTTAAATTGCTACGCGTACTTCAAGAAAAGCGCTTTACTCCGGTCGGCGCCAATGGCGAAACTGAAGCAGATGTACGCATCATCGCAGCCACCAATCGCCCACTTGAAAAGATGATTGAGAATAATTCTTTCCGCGCAGACCTGTTCTACCGCTTAAATGTCTTGCCCATTCAATTGCCACCTCTGAGAGATCGCTCGAGCGACATCCCGTCATTGACCGAATATCTCATGAAGAAATTCAACGATATTCACTGCCGCAAGATCACCGGATTATCGCGTGACGCAATGTTGGCGTTAAAATCGTATTCATGGCCAGGAAACATCCGCGAACTTGAAAACGTGATTGAACATGCTTTCATCATCGAAAATTCAGATGTAATTCAACTTGGATCGCTTCCTGAACACGTCGGTGGACACATTGTCGCACGCGCGGGCGCCTCGGTTGACGACGATCCTGAATCTCTAGAAGAAGCCGCGTCGGCCATGCTTGAAGGTGACGTCGAATTGAACTACCCGGCGTTGAAAGAGAAGTTTGAACGCGAGTTCATTGTTAAGGCGCTGAAAGCTTTCAATGGACGGATCAATCAGACGGCCGAGCATACGCAGATGACCAAGGTCACACTTCTACGAAAGTTGGACAAGTACGGCATCAATCCCAAAGACTATCACCCAGTCAAATAATAAAAAAGGGCTGCCGATTGGCAGCCCTTTTCTGTTCATGACATTTCCAAAGATCAACCAGCCTTTTGAGCGGCCACGCTCTTACGAAAGAACGTCGTTTTCGGAGTCCGAACCAGCTCAAATTTGTCCGAAATACCGATCAAGCTTTCGGCTGCTCCAAGGATCAGTGCCGCCTTTTGCTCCATTCGATCGTAAATTTTGTGCAAGATTTCCTTCTTCCGTTCAACTTTTTGGTAAATCAAAACGTTCCGACAGAGCACGAGGTCAAAAGGCCCCATGGTACCAAACGGCTCCAGCAAATTGAGTTTCTTGAACTGGATATTCTTTTTCAATTCGGACTTTACAGCCCACTCGTACTGCGTTTCGCCTGAGTTGAGCTTTTCAAAGTGCTTCACCAAAAGCGTTGCAGGCAAACCTCGCTGCACTTGCAGTTGGGTGTAGCGTCCAGCTGCAGCGGCATTCAAAGCGCGTTCTGAAATGTCCGTCGCAATGATTGAATAGTTAAACCAGGGTTCACGGGCCTTGATTTTTTCAAACAACATCGCGAGCGTGTACGGTTCTTGCCCATAGCTGCAGGCGGCACTCCACACTCGAAAGGGTGAAGCGCGGACCTTAAATTCAGCCAATCGTTCTACAATCATAGCTTCAATCGCTTCAAACACGGCTGGATCGCGGAAGAACAACGTCTCATTGTTGGTAGCGATGTCCAAGATCATCAACTTCATTTGCGACGAAATGGACTTTGAAGCCGCTGCGTAAAGTTGCTCAGAGTCAGCAAAGCCTAATTGACTTGCGATTTCTTGTAGTCTGGTATCTAGCTGATAAAAATTTGCTTCTTGGTACACAATTCCCAGCTGCTGGAAAATGTAGTCCGAGAAAAATTTCAACGCTTCAGAAGACGATTTCACGTTAGGCCACCTCTTGTCCGGTAACCGAGGTAATCTTCTCGTGCAAAATTTCTTTGGTAAACGGCTTGATGACGTATTCGTTAGCACCCGCTTCAAGCGCGCGCTGAATATCCATGATTTCATTCTTGGATGTCACCATCACAATAGGAACTGAGGTATCTTTACTACGTATACCAGCCAACGCTCCAGGTCCATCAAGGACTGGCATCTCCCAGTCAAGCAGGATCATATCGAACTTGTTCCCAGCGATGATCAGATCCACCGCTTTACGGCCGTTAAAAGCATGTGACAATACAGCCTTCGTTCCCGAAAGAATTGCCTTCATGAATGCATGGATTGCCTTTGAATCATCAACAACCAAAATTTTCATCATCTCATCCTACTTTAAGACGCTTTCTTCAAATTCAAATACGAACTCATTCCAGAAACACATCGCGTGAATATTTCTCTAAATTCCGCATCTTGCCACATTTGTTCCTCATCACGGTCAGAGCTCAATTCGAGCCGAATGCTCCACATGACACTGATCGCTTCGCTAACCAAATTGACGACTTCGTTCGACCACATTTCTACGACACCCATTTCACCAATGAACAACTCTACTTCATCGCAAACGCGGCTCATCAATGGCAATCGCAAGAATCGGACCGACGCACCAATGATTGCCACCTCTTCTATCACATCCGAGATCTGCGCACTTGTCGGCTTACCAACCACGGAATTTTTCAGCTTACTCTGCAACGACTCAAATCGCTCCGCATTGAATACTGAAAAAAATTCACTCAAGAGCATGGCAGCTGGAGCGCTCTTGCCAAATTTAGGTTCGAACCGAAACGATGGCGCTGAGGTCACTGCGTCCAGATCTTCCATCGGCGCTTCCTGAGGTTCACTGGGAATCGCCTCGACTTTTGCAACATCTGCCGCCACAATTGCGACCTCGGCCACGGGTGGCGTAGATACTACCTGCGCTCGCGCAACCGACTCAAGCTGATGCGAATGGCTCTCCAAAAACGCGGACAACTGATCATCGAGTTGCTGCTGACTAATCACCTGGTTCCTGACTAAGGTCGCACCAATGGGTTCGCGAGAGCGTGCTACCGCTTCAATGATAGCTGCTTCAAGCGACTCGCCCCACATGCCCAAAGCACGACATGCTGCCACAAATTCGCATCGATTCAGCGCCTGATGAGACATTACTTTCAATTGATCCGACTTAGAAAGCAAACCGCGATCGAAAACAATTTTTGCTACGGAAGGAACAGCCTCGACCTGCGCCACAAGCGCGGCTAAGAGCTGATCTTCCGTGATCAGTCTTTGTTCCAGCAAAAATGTACCGAACAACTTCATTTAATGTACCTGCGAAAATTTGCGAAGAATTTCACCCATTTCGTCCAATGAAACCATCTTATCGAATGCAGACCTATCATGTGTGGCTCTTGGCATTCCCCAAACAACACACGTTTCTTTGTCCTGGATGACGACACAGCCACCAGCCTTTTTGATATCTACCGCTCCTCGCGCGCCGTCCTCACCCATTCCCGTAAAGACAAATGCACCGAGTTTGCTACCATAAATCTGCGCGGCACTTGTAAACAAAAGATCTGCTGCAGGACGCACGCTGTTTACGCGCTCGGATTGATCGAGTAAAATTCGCACCATTCCTGTGGCACCTGATAGTCTCATGTGGAAGTTTCCAGGAGCGACGTACACCTTACCTGGTTCTGCAACTTCGCCACTTTCGGCCTCACGACACTCAAGTTTTGCAATTTCAGCGATGCGCGCGGCTAAAAACTTCGTAAACATTTCTGGCATATGCTGTGCGATGAAAATCGGAACCCTTGGAGCACCGTTCAGATATGAAAACGCACGTTCAAGCGCCCCGGGGCCGCCGGTTGAACTTGCAATAACAATCGCATTTGGTTGAAAAGTTGCTGGATCAACCTTTCTAAAGGCCCCGACACCATCCTTAGCAAGAGGCGCAGAAAATCTGGACGGACCAGCACCTGCTATACCTGAACCGATAGCGGCCTTGAGCGCTGCCCGATCAATAAACTGAGAAATCTTAGGAGCCAACTGCTCCTGAATCATCTGAATGGCCGCAGCAGCCGAGAATGCATTCTGTGACTCGGGCTTCACTACGAAATCCACTGCACCCAACGACAGGGCCTGAATGGTCTCCTCTGCTGATCGCGGGGACCGGGCACAGAAAACAATTGTCTTTACCGGTAAACGCAGCTCGCGTGCACGCTTGAGAAAGGAAATACCGTCCATAATCGGCATATTCAAATCTAGGGTAACTAAATCAACCCCACCCTTTTGAATTTCCTTGATAGCAAGTTCACCGTTCGCAGCAGTGCCTGCCAGCAGCGCATTAGGCATACCCTCGATCACTTTCGAAATGACCGTGCGAAACACAGCTGAGTCATCAACAACCAATACTCTCACACTAGTCTCCCATGCTCAACAATCGTGCTGCGGCCATTGTGGCCGCAGCACTGTCGTTACGAAACTACGCTTCGATACGCTTAACGAGACTTTGCAATCGTTCTGCAAGTGACTGCAGCCCTCTTGCCGCATCCAACACTTGGTTCGCACCTTGTGCCGTCTGACCGGCCGCGGTACTGACCGTCTTAACGTTTGTTGCAATACTCTGAACGCCAACGTTGGACTCACCAACAACACGAGCAACTTCGTTGGTCGTCGCCATCTGCTCTTCAACAGAGGCTGCGATCGAACCCGCGATGTCGTTCAAGCGATTGATGCTCTGAGCAATGTCACCGATTGCGCGAACTGCGTTGGTAGAGTCACCTTGGATTGCTCCAATTTTGTTGGTGATCTCTTCGGTGGCCGTTGCGGTCTGCTTCGCGAGTTCTTTAACTTCGTTCGCAACAACCGCGAAACCTCGACCTGCATCACCAGCACGCGCCGCTTCGATCGTCGCGTTAAGAGCAAGTAGGTTGGTTTGCTGTGCGATCGAGGAAATCACCTTCACAACGTTACCAATCTCTTTGCTGCTGTCGCCGAGCTTTTGGATCATTGCGTTCGTTTGGTTCGCCTGAGCTCGCGTGTCATTCGACATCGTGGACGCCTCATTTGCGTTGCGAGCAATCTCTTTAATGGATGCCTGCATCTCTTCTGTGTTGGTGGCAACGACTTCAACGCCCTTCGAAACTTCCTCAGCAGCAGCTGCCGCTTCGTTAGCTTGTCCGGTTGTTTCTTCTGAGTTACCAGCCATCTGGGTCGCACTTGCGTTCAACTGCGCGGATGCCGCCGCGAGCTGCTGTGCGGCTTCCGTGAGGTCACGAACGAGGACAACTTTCTCGGTAATGAGTTCCCAAGTAACCATTGGACCGATATAGTTACCGCCATTGTCGTACATCGCCGCTGCAGTCAAATCCAAAGTGTCGCTACCAACTTTGATCTTTGCTCTGTGCGGCAACGCGCGGTAGTTGCCAATGATCGCACGTTGAACCGCGGGATTTTTGTGGAACATATCGATGTTCTTACCAACCATTTGATCAACAGGAACCGCCAACGACTTTTCAATCTTGCGCAGCGTGTTTGCGGATGCAGGGTTCATAAACACTAGATTGAAGTTCGAATCGGCACACATGATATTCACTGGCGCGTTTTGCACCAGCGACATCATCATTGCCATGTTATTTTCCAACTTCAGCTTCTCAGTAACGAGATCCCAAGTAACCATTGAACCGATGAAGTTTCCTGCGCCATCGCGGATTGCCGATACAAGAAGGTCCAACTTCTCTGTACCGACATTAATGATCGCACGATGTGGCAAGTTCTTCTCACTGGAAAGTAGATTGCGTTGGTGCGACGGATTTTTGTGAAAAATGTCGATACTTCCGCCTTGGATGTTTTCGATCGGGACTGGCAAGAATTTTGCAACCTTCTTCAAAGTCTCTTTGGACTTCGGATTGACATACGTGATATTGAAATTGCGGTCAGCAAACAACACGTTTACAGGTGCGTTCTCCATCATGCTTTGCGTCCGCGCCAATTCCGTGTCTGACTTTAACTTTTCTGTGATGATAGACCAAGTTGCGGAAGTACCCACATACTCGTCGTTTTCATCACGAACAGCACATACCAATAGTTCCAGATATTCTGGACCGACCTGGATGACAGTCTTGTGTGGAAGATTTCTTTCGTTATTAAGAAGCCTTCGCTGGTGCTCCGGGTTTTTGTGGAAAATGTCGATCTTGCTACCGATCACTCGGTCTGGAGAAATTGGCAAGTACTTGGCCAACTTTTCAAACGACACTTTCGACTGGTCGTTGATGTAAGTAATCGTCAGATTGCGATCGCAGTACATGACGTTTACGGGAACTGTATCAACTACACCCTTGAATTGAGTCATTCCACTACCAGCACTCTCGTCCTTGAACTTTTTAATCGCTTCCCCCATGACACGCTCCTTCGCTTGAAAGTAAATAATTATGTTTTTGAAACGCTTCTTACTTATTCAAATGCGCCATTAACTTATCAATATCGATAATGCTCAGTATATTTCCTGGCATCTTATACACCCCAGACATGAACCGTTTGATTTCTTCGGGCACAGTTTGCGGGGTAGTCTCAAACTCTGACCTTGGCACTTCTACAACGTCACCAATTTCGTCGACCAAAAAGGAGACCAAATTGCCGTCGAATTTACAGACCATATTCATCGAGCTGGGAATTGAACCATCTTTAAATCCGAACAACTCCCGCAACCCAATTGCCGTCGCTACCTGACCGCGGAGGTTGATGAGCCCCTTCACGTAATTTGCCGCAAGTGGAATCATTGTCATGGGCATAGATCTCACGACCTCTTGCACCCGGATAACATCCACTCCGTACATGCGGCCGCCAAGTACAAATGTCGAAAACTGCGCTCGAGCATTCGCACTAGCCGGGCCTTTTGTTTCTTTAACTATTCTAAGCCCCACGTTTCATCCCTCCTTTGATTCCAAGCATTTTATCCAAATTCGAGACCAATTCATGTGGCTTCAGCTTTTCCAAATACCGGTTGAAGCCCATCGAGATACCCTTATCCTGATCGGATTTACTAAACTTCGTTGTCAAAGCGATCATTGGAATCGACTTGAATTTATCAATGTTTCGAACGGCGGCCGCTAACTCGAGGCCCGTCATTTTGGGCATCTCGATGTCTGACAAGATGACGGAAAACTCGCCTTCACCGGATTTCTTCAATCTTTCCAGTGCGAGTTCACCGTTGATCTCAGCCGACACACGATATCCGGCGTTAGCTAGAGTCTCCATGACTTGGCGACGGAAGAATGTATTATCTTCTGCAAAGAGAATTTCATGCTTCGCTCGCTGCTCTCCGGCAGCGCGATCGCCGCTGACAATACTTGTCTTTTCATTTTCCTGAGGTCGTACCCCGGTGTACAAATCAATAAGTCCAAATGCATCAAGAATGGTGATGATCGATTCTTTGTAAATCAACGAACCAACGATTCCTTGCTTCGGCGTGACATCGCGCTCGACGTTCGCCTGGATGGTTAACACGTCGTCAATGGAATCTACTTCTAAACCATAGAGTTTTCCTGCACGCTCGACAACGACCACCGCAATTTTCTCTGAAACAGGTGCCTGCGCATCTTTTCGCTCAAAGCCAAGTACTGTTCGCACGTTCAGCAACGGCAGAATTTGGTTTCTGTATTGTACAATTCGCAGTTTTCCCGACATCGTGATCTTGGTTTTTTGGAATTCCTCCAGACGATTGACGAGAACTAGTGGCAATGCAAAACGACCGTCAACGCCGATGTTAGCTGTGAGGTATTCAGCTTCATCAATCTTCGTACCTTCTGCCGCCGCTCGCGACAAGGCGGATTCTGCGGAAGTCGCTTCTTGGTCTTTTGCCATTCTTGCAGATGCCGCTAGTCCTGCAACATCAAGCGCCAATGCCAACGAGCCGTCACCCATGATTGTCGCGCCTGAGTACACACCCAAGTCCTTCAAGAATCCACTGAGTGGCTTCGCGACAATGTCTGTAGAATCTTCGATGCTATCCACAACAAGGCCAAACTGCCCGCCGTCGGAAGTCAATACCGCAATATTCATTGGCGCGGTGCGATCTTTCTGCATTACCGCTAGACGCTGAGACTCTTCTCCTAGTTTCAATACTTCGCGAAGCGAAACCAATGGCAATAGTCTACCGCGCAAGCGAAAAATTGGCCGATCTTGCAAATAGTCGACGCCCTGCGGATCATCAACATCGACTCGCACAAGCTCAACCAGCTTGACTTGTGGAATCGCAAATTGCTCATTGTGAGACTTGACGATCAAGGCCGGTACGATTGCGAGAGTAAGTGGGATTTTCAGCCTGATTGAAGTTCCTTTACCTTCTTCGCTGTTAAGCTCGACCGAACCACCGATGCGTTCAATGTTTGACCGAACGACATCCATACCAACGCCACGTCCAGATACGTTAGTAACCTTTTCGGCGGTGCTGAATCCTGGCGCAAAAATGAGATTATGAATTTCACGCAAACTCATGCGATCAAGTTGAGCCTGCGTAATGACACCTTTTTCAATTGCCTTCTTGCTCAGCTTATCTTTACTCAGACCCTTACCGTCGTCGGATACTTCAATTATCACCTGGCCACCTTCGTGGTACGATCTAACGACGATGGTGCCAGATGCTGGCTTGCCCGCCGCTTTGCGTTCCGCAGGAGTCTCGATCCCGTGGTCAGCCGAGTTACGTACAATGTGTGTTAACGGATCCTTAACTGCTTCAATAAGCGTCTTGTCCAATTCCGTTTCCGTACCTTCAAGTTTCAGCTGGATCTCCTTGTTGAGATCACGCGATAAGTCGCGAATGACTCTATGAAACTTCGTCAAAACGTTACCAACCGGTTGCATGCGTGTCTTCATAACTTCATTCTGCAATTCAGACGTCACGATATTCAGGCGCTGTGATAAATTAGAAAGTTCTGCATCACGACGGACGTTTGTATATTGAATGACCTGGTTTCGAACGAGAACCAATTCTCCAATCATGTTCATCAGACTATCGAGCAAGCTAACTTGAACGCGAATCGATTCAGAACCTTCGCTTGCCGCAGTGGAACTTTCCGCCTTGGAAGTTTCAGCTCGAGCTGGTGGTTCGGGCTGAGCAGCCTTCGTCGGAGCGCTTGCCACGGGAGCCTTCGCTGGCGCCGCCGCGACTGGCGCAGGAGCACTCGCAACTGGCGCGGGCGCAGGAGCACTCGCGACTGCAACAGGTTGATCAACAGCGGCTGGCTGTGCAATAACAGCCGGTTTAGCGACGGCCGCTAACGGAGCAGGCTTTGATACATTTTCGGGCGTGGAGATTGCGTCTCTCATGATAGGCGCATCTGGTTCTGCGATCGCGCCATCGGCAAGCTTGGCAATGAGACTCTTTACACGATCTGTAACGTTTGGTTCTTGTTTCGAAGTTCTCAACTCGGCGCAGATTGCGCGCATGACATCGATGCCTTCGTATGTAATATCCGTCAGTCGCGCACCCAACTTCACCGTTCCGGCTCGCACCGGCTCCAGCGCAGCTTCCAAAGCGTGCGCTAACTCGCCCATGTGATGGCAGCCAAACAACTGCGAGCTTCCTTTAATCGTGTGCATGTCACGATAAATTTCGTTGAGGGTTTCTTTGTTTGCCTGACCCTTTTCGACTTGAGCCAAATTTACGACGATGCGCTCAAGCATCTCGACTGTTTCGTCGATGAACTCTTGCATTGCGCCTTGTAATGCAAACGACATACTCACCTCAAATTCGTTCAGCTAAAATAAACCCCAGCCATCTCCGACAACAGCGAATGCCGGTTCATTGGCATTCGCGGCGGCCGCTTGAGCACCGCCCACACTCTCAATTTCTTGCTTGGGCAGTTCCGCCTCTGTCACGACTTCCTCTTCGATTCCAAAACCAGACATTTTCAAAACACCATCAACATCCACTTCAGTGATAGTCTGTTCGCCGTGGATGAAAGCACCTTTAACGCCATCAGTTGGAACAACATGCGGCTCGATTTCTGACGCCGTACGCAAGATGTCGCTGATCTCCGTAATTTCGTAGCCGACGAATCCATCTTTCACTTTAAACACGATGACCGCTAATTCATCCGAATTTGACTCTGAGAAAGACTCGTTGTCTTGCTCGACAATATTTTTCATGTTGAATAATGGCATGATCGTCTCGCGATAGATCATGACGCGTCGACCCGCCCCCGTTTGAACTTGCTGCTTCTTAAATCTTTCTAGACGGTAGACACGGGCAAGATCCAATCCATACATGCTTCCCGTACCGATATGAAACGCGAGCACGTCCCGCTCACCCGTGATAGTCTTTGAATCTGAAACCGTTGCTGCGCCACGCAAATCTTCGATCTGCGAACGTTTTGCCAGACCCTCAACATCTAGGATCAATCCTACAGAACCGTCTCCCATAAACGTTGCACCCTTGAAGACTTCCGTCGTCGCCACATACTTGGCGAGCGGTTTGACGACAACGTCCTCAGCATCCAAGACTTTATCGACCATAAGTGCAAAAGTACCGCGATCACACTTTGCGACGACAATATCTGCGCCAATGTGCACTACCGGCTCCTCGATGCCCAAAGTCTTATCCAGACGAATTACCGGCACTAGGTGTCCATCAATCTCGATAGCCTCTGCTCCTTCAAGCGTCCGCACAATCTGCGACCTGCGCTCTTCTTCTACCTGGATAAGACGAACAACGTCATCCTGCGGAATCGCAAAAGTGTGTGCTCCGCATTTCACAATCAACGAGTGAATGATAACCACAGACTTAGGAATTGGTACGAAGATAACAAAATTGGTTCCCTGACCTAGCTTGCTGTCAACTTCGATCTTGCCACGCAATGCTTCAATAGAGGTTTTGACCATGTCCATACCAACGCCGCGACCGGAAACATCCGTAATCTGGGCAGCGGTGCTAAATCCAGATTCAAAAATCTGGGCGACAAGTTTTTTCTCGGTCATGCTATCGATAACATCTTTGGGATATAAATTTTTTTCGACCAGTTTCTTTTTGATCTTTTCAGTATTGATGCCACCACCGTCATCAAAGACTAAAACCTTGATAAATTCGCCTGCTTCTTCACATTTAATGTTGATTGCTCCCGCTCCAGCCTTGCCGTTTCGCAATCGAACATCTGGCATTTCGATACCGTGATCGACGCAGTTGCGAATCATATGGACCAACGAACCCGACAACGCTTGCGCGATGGAGTTATCAACTTTTAGATCGTCACCCTCGACATTGAGAATAACTTCCTTGCCGAGACTCTTGGACAAGTCGCGAACCGTACGCGGCAGCTTCGACAGGATTTGCGACATTGGAATCTTGCGCAATTCTGTAATTTGCGTTTGCATACCAGAGTTAATCTTGTGCATTTCATCGAGTAATTCACCAAGCAATCCGACATCATCGTCACCAGGGATCTTGCGCTCAAGCGTAGTAACCAGCTTATTTACCATGTTACGAATAACGGTAATCTCGCCGGACATCGCCATGAATTGATCAAGCAAGGTACTTGGCACAAACACGCCATCTTTACGCGCCGAGCCTGATGCAGCATTTGCTTTTGGCGCCGCAGTCGCAGCCGTTTTGGCAATTGCCACTTCTCGGTTCGCGCCGAGCACGGCCTTCAATTGCGCAACTTCGGATTTTACATCAAAGGGCAGTGGATCATTGGTGCGAAGCGCATTGAGCGCGCCGCCGATTTGGTCGTAGTTTTTCAGGAGCAAACTTACAATTTCAGGTGAAGCTGTGAGTTTCTTGTCTTTGATTTTGGAGAGCACGTCTTCAAAAGCGTGAACGTACCCTGTGAAGTCCGGACGCCCGATCACTCCACTTCCACCTTTGATCGTGTGTATGATTCTGAAAATCGCGTTTACCGTCGCTTCGTCTTCTGGATGCGATTCGAGGGCGAGAAAAAGCGGTTCAACTTCCTCAAGTAAATCCGAAGATTCTTGAAAGTATGTTGGTGCCAGCACTCGTCGTTCTTCGATCGCTTCGATACGAGCCTTTGACTGCTCTTTCAAAATGGCCGTCAGATCTGCGGACTTGAACGGTTTATCAACAAATGCAGATACGCGGTACTCGACTGCCTTCATTGTTATTTCTTTGTTTACGACTCCGCTCACGATGACGAATGGCAAATCCTTGTACATCTCAAGCATGCGAGCGCGAAGTTCCAAACCATTCTCTTTTGGCATGGAGAAATCACTCGCAACGATGGCGATGTCTTGACCGTTCTTTTTGATGATCTCGAACGCTTCTTCAGCGCTCTGGGCAGAGAGTGGCTCGAATCCCACAGCTTTCATGCACTCAACGACGAGCTTTAATATCTCTGGTTCGTCATCGACGCATAGGCCGTACATCTTTTCAGTTGGCGCGTTACTTTGACTCAATTTGTCTTCGCTCCGCTAATAGGCAATGATCACGATCTTCGGAATCACGCACAATTAGTTTAGCTAGACTTCAGCCATGAAAGGTCTCGGAGGCCGAGGAAACGAATGCCCAAAGATGTCTCGAAAAAATTTTGAAATTGACTTAGTCAGTTGATAAGAAATGCAATAAGATATTCTTTTGCCGTTCTACCATTTTGAGCACTCACACTTTGGTAATTTTCAAAATATGCTCGGCTTTTTTACGAGAAAACGTCGCCCGACGCTCATCAAATAACTTCTTTAAATCCGCGCAAACCTCTGATGGAACAATCAATTCCATTCCATTTAGAAAAAAACGCCAAAGTGCCCCATCCTTAAAGTATACCGCACGCGTTCTTAGCTGAATTTCAAGCATTTTAGTCCGAGATTTATTTTTTTTATCCGCAACCTCAGCGATCACTTCCAACCCCGTTGCAAACCCGTTTCGATTGGAAGAAATCTCTTTTGCTAATGCACAGTGCAGTGCTTTTTCGTCATTTACGATCGCACCCAATTTTCTTCTAACCACCTTCAGAGTATCGGGATCCAACTCTGCAGTTCGATCGCTCTTGCCCGTTCCCGTTTCCAAGACCGTCTCTTTCGCAGCATCAAGTAGGTCTTCGAACAAATGCGAAAGAACCGCACGCTCAGTCGGCTTGCGAAAACCAACTGAAAACGTCGTGGAATCTCCGCGTGAAATGCCGTAGTGAGGAATGTGTGGCGGAACATACAAAACATCGCCCTCCTCGCATAAAAATTCCTGATCGGTTCTAAATTTTTTCAGAACTTTGATGGGCAATCCCTCAAGGAGATCGCTGTCGGTTGCTTTTCTATTTGATAACTTCCATGTGCGAGATCCATCTCCTTGGATTAGGAAAACGTCGTATTGATCAAAGTGTGGTCCCACAGAACCTTTGTCACGCGCATAGCTGACCATGATGTCATCAAACATCCAATTGGGTGTCACTTGAAAATGACGTCGCACTTCATCTAACTGAGAAAACTTGCGATCGATCTCTTGAACAAGCACGGTCCAGCATGATTTACCTAACTTGCTTAGCGTAGCTTTAGGAAACGGCCCATAATCCAAACTCCAATCTGAGTGCTTTGTGTCCGTTGAAATCAATCTGGACGTAAACGCCTCATCGGTCGAGAGCTCAAGTATTTTCTTGGCACTAACAACGGATGTTAGCCCCTTTGCTCCACCTTTGACAAAGAGCGGCCTGCGTCCCCAGTATTCTTTCATGAACTTTGCGCGAGAAATTTTGTCAAAAAAAGTACAGTCAATACCACTCATAGATCCGACCTCATAAATCCCGCGTATAAAGCAATAGCCATCGCGTCCGTTACGTCGAATGGTGTTTTGTTTCGCTCGAATTTTAGAAACGTCTGCACGGCTTCTGCCACTTCTTCTTTGCTGGCTTTGCCATTGCCTGCGATAGATTTCTTTACCTCTGCCGGCGTCACTTCAAAAAATGCGCGATTGGCTCTGAAGACGGAGCTCATAATAGCGCCTCGAACCTCGCCAAGCTTCAAAGCAGAGCTAGAATTAGGACCCTGAAATGCGCGTTCAATCGCAACGAGGTGCGGATCAAACTCATTGAGCAATCCAAGCACGGTCTCATGCAGATGCCCAACTCTCTTCCACATGGGAAGTTCCGGATCGATTTTTAGTGCGCCAGCACCGACAATGTAGAAGTCTCGGGGATTGGTTGGCGCTAGCACCCGAGACTGGATGCATGCAAACCCCGCAACCCTCGAACCAGGGTCGATACCAAGAATGCGGATCTTCGGCTGGGTTTCCATTTCATCCACACCATTCGTTCAAGACTTTTCGGGCTGTGTGTGTTAATCAATATGACGAATCTTTTCCGCAATCTCAATGCGAATCGAAGGTGAAAAAATGACCTCCATTCGAAGTTTTCCCACTACAAGAATGAGACGACTGCGCGCCTACTCTTGGAGCCGTGATCTAGTTCGAGAAAACCGTCTTGCCGTCGAGGACTTGATTTACCCAGTGTTCGTTACGGACGAACCCTCAACCTCCACCATTTCGACGATGCCAGGTATCAAGCGATTCTCTTTTGATGAATGCATCAAAGAATGCGAACGAGCGGCTCAGCTCGGCATTAAAGCCGTTGCGCTGTTTCCCAAAATTTCGGACCAACTGAAATCTCCAGACGGCATCGAAGCCCTAAATACAGACAGTTTAGTCCCTAAGCTTATCCGCACGTTGAAATCTACCATTCCAAACATGGGCATCATCGCCGATGTTGCACTCGACCCGTACACATCGCACGGTCAAGACGGAATTATCGACAAATCCGGAGAAATCATCAATGACGTCACAGTCGCACAACTTGCCAAACAAGCAGCCGTCCTCGCGGCCGCGGGTGCAGATATCGTTGCCCCGTCTGACATGATGGATGGCCGCATTGGCATCATCCGAATAGCTTTGGACAAAGCTGGATTTGAACGAACCATGATTCTCTCCTACGCCGCAAAGTACGCCTCTTGTTTTTATGGTCCGTTTCGCGATGCGGTTGGATCAGCAAAGTCACTCGCAGGTAAGTCTAAATCAACCTACCAGATGGATAGTGGCAATTCTGACGAAGCTATGCATGAAGTCGCTCTCGATCTTCAAGAGGGTGCAGACATCGTGATGGTAAAACCTGGCATGCCATACTTGGACATCATTCATCGGATCAAGTCACGTTTCGAAGCTCCGGTCTTTGCATACCAAGTCAGTGGCGAGTTTGCGATGATTCAATACGCAAGCCAGCACAACGCACTGGATCTGAAGAGTGCCGTCTTAGAATCCCTAATGGCATTCAAAAGAGCTGGTTCGGACGCTATTTTGACGTATTTTGCATTAGATGCCGCTCAATGGATTAAAGAGTCATACCAACCCTAGAGAGGTCACCTTGGATTTCTTTTCGACATTTGTCGCCTTGCGCTACATTCGCGCACATCGCAAGAATCGCTTTTTTTCATGGATCGCGGCGCTATCAGTCATCGGCGTGACCATCAGTGTTGCGGCAATGATCGTCGTGTTGTCTGTTATCGACGGGTTTGAAGTTGAACTTCGCAAACGATTTCTTTCCGCAAACGCGCACGTACTCCTCTTTCGGTATCCCAACGGGATGACCGCCCCTGATGAATGGGCACAAACCATCAAGAAAGACTACAAGGACAAAGTGATTGGTGTTTCACCTTTCGTGCACCATGAAACAATGGTCAAGTCCGGATCAATCATGAATAGTGTTCTGATTCGCGGTATCTCGCCAAAAACACGCGAGTCCGTGCAGTCCATTCGAGACATGATCAAGCCTGCCGAAGCGCTAGATATTCTGCAGAAGGAAATTGACGATCATCAAATCGGTAAACCGATACCTAAGATTCCTGCCATCATTGTAGGAACGGGACTTCTGCGGATCATTAATGCCAAGGTCAGCGACGAGATTTCTGTCGTATCACCAAATTCTCAAAAATCGACAGACCTCAAGACTTTCCGAGTGGTCGGTATTTACGATTCCGGACTGAAGCACTACGACAATAAACTAGCAGCAATGAGCCTTTCATCCGCTCAAGATTTTTTTCAAATGGGCGACCGAGTAACGGGAGTTGAGGTAGGTCTTAGCGATCCCGACTCCAGCCCTGCCGTAGCGGAAGACATGGAAAACAGGTACTCATTTTCCGTTCGAGAATGGCAATCATTCAACGCACCACTTTTCAAAGCCATGGAACAAGAAAAATGGGTCATCGCTCTGATCGTATGGTTGATCGCAATCGTTGCAGGTTTCAATATTCTTATGACCATATTGGTAGCCGTAACACAAAAACAGCACGAAATTTCCGTACTCAAGTCTCTAGGTGCTTCCAACATGCAGATCGTCGCCATCTTTCTCAAGCAAGGTGTTTACATCGGTATCATTGGGAGCATTCTCGGAACAGGTGCGGGTGCCTTCATATCTTGGGCACTGGCGCATTATCAATTCATCGAGCTTCCAGACCCATATTTTCTGAGCAACCTCCCCGTTACCTACAATCTGCAGACGTACATTGGAGCACCCGTAGCTGCTTTGATTCTCTGCATAGTGTCCGGCATCTATCCATCATTGATTGCTGCACGCGTTGCCCCGACAGAGGGAATTCGCGGAACTGGCAGGGGCGCGCATTGATGGGCGCTCCTATCTCCAGACTTCACATACAAATGTCTGTTTTCACTTCACATTCCGTTGCCTTAAATTTATATTAGAGCCAAATCAAATCACTGAAGTTTGAAGATGGATCAAAACACAAAATCTCCCAAGCGCGTGCCAGTTGGAGCAATCGAACTACAGTTCGCCGGAGATTTAATCATTCCAAAATTAAACGACAAGTCAGTTGTCGGACTCTTCCGTCGTTACGAAGCTTTATTCGAGACACTCGCAAACATGGATCGACAGGAACGCAGGATCAATTACCTATTTCTTGCCGGACTAATGCTCACAAGCTATGCGAAAAAGTCTCAATCCGTTGCAGATAAAAAGCAAATCTTCACGAAGAAGAACGAAGTGTACTTCAAGATTGCGAACGACCCAGAAATGCGCCGTAAAGTCGCTTTCAAATACCTAGTTTCAAGCAATTTTCGCGTCACATCCTTCTGCAAAGCATGTGAAGCCAAAAATACAGAAGAAAAAATCGATCGCCACAAGTGGAAATTTTGCGAGAAATGCAATGTTGATCGCAGCTTTTACAACGTCCTATCCATGCATCACAAATTCAAGGATGGTTCCGCAACACTATTCTTGAGCAACGACTTAATTAAGAATGTTCGTGGTCTAAAACTAAAAAGCAAAGGCAAGTTGGAGGACTTCGACGAAGAAGCTACGTACGACAAGTTTCACTACAATGTTCGCAACCTTGATGCGATCAGCATCGCATCCGTACTCGAACTTCATTTTCGGCTCATGAAGGGGGATGTAGGCTAGATCTTTTCTCTAGCAACTCGCCCCCATTCACTATCAGTTATTTTCCCAGTTCGAATAATCTGCCAATGAAACTGCCGCCGCCGTTTCCGACTTCATCACCACTCGTCTCTGCAAATTTCTTCAGTAGAGCAATCTGTTCTTTATTCAACTTTTTTGGAACAACGACCTCCAAATTAACAATCAAATCACCGCGACCAATTCCTCGAATGTGTGGAACGCCCGCTCCGCCAACAACAATCCTATCATTCGGCTGCGTGCCTGCAGGAACTTCGATGGTTTGTTCGTCTTCAAGAGTCTTGATCTTCACTTTGCAGCCGAGCGCTGCTTGCGCGATCGAAATCTTCTGCGTCATGTGCAAGTCGTTGCCATCGCGCGTAAATTGCTTCGAAGGCTTGACCTGTAAGAAAATGTACAGATCCCCCCCCGGAGCACCACCACTTCCCGCTTCGCCTTCGCCGGTAACGCGTAATTGCAGTCCATCATCGACACCCTGCGGCACCTTAATGGTTTTCTTGCGACGTTCAGGCTTCATCCCCTGGCCGCCGCATTCCTTACATGGATTGCTGATGATTTCACCTGCACCGGAACATGTGTGGCAGGTCTGGGCGATAGAAAAAAATCCTTGGCTGCGTCGAACTTGTCCCGCACCACCGCAAGTTGTGCATGTCTTCTTTCCAGACCCCTTCTTTGCACCGCTGCCCTCGCAAGGCTCACAGACGCCGAGTCTTTCAAACTCAATCTCTCGCTCTACTCCAAATACAGCTTCTTCAAATTCTAATTTGAGATCGTAGCGAAGATCCGCACCGCGACGTCCGCGGCGACCACTACGACCACCGCCCGCATTGAACCCGAAAAAATCCTCAAAAATCGAACCAAAACTCGAAAAAACGTCGTTGATATCGTTGAATCCAGAAAACCCTTGGCCTGACAGACCTTGGTGACCAAATCGGTCGTAAGTCGCCCGTTTCTCGGTATTTGAAAGTACTTCATAGGCTTCGGCAGCTTCCTTAAACTTTTCCTCAGCAACTTTATCGCCCTGATTTCGGTCAGGGTGATACTTCAGTGCTAACTTTCTGTATTCCTTCTTAATGTCATCGGCAGAAGCAGATCGTTCTACACCGAGCACTTCGTAATAATCACGCTTACTCATTCATCCCTCAAAAAATCTAAAAGGAATTCTCGTTCGTTGGAAATTTCTCGTCCTTCACTTCGCCGTCAAATTTATCGAGGGCTTTTGCAACGAGTTCGCCAAGATTCAAATACTTCTTCAAAAACTTCGGCTGAAACGATTGATCGAATCCCAACATATCTTGCAAAACCAGCACTTGGCCATCGCAGCCAACTCCAGCTCCGATCCCAATGGTCGGAACACCGATGGCGTCTGTAACACGTTTGGCTAGGGAAGCTGGAATCAGTTCGAGCACTAACGCCATGACGCCAGCGTTTTCCAACGCACGTGCATCAGCTACCAACAAGTCTCCGTCTGATCCTTTGCCCTGAACTTTGTAGCCACCCAGCACGTTAATCGCCTGGGGCGTCAATCCCAAATGGCCAATTACCGGAATTCCCGCACGAATAATTGCCTTGATGTGCTCGGCAAACGCCTCGCCACCTTCTAGCTTCACCGCTTGTGCGCCTGTTTCTTGAATGAGTTTGATGGCATTTTCAACCGCCTGCTGCGGCGAAATCTGATAACTCCCAAATGGCATATCAACAGCAACAAATGCGCGCGACGCCGCACGGCAAACAGCTGCAGCGTGATGAATCATGTCCTTCATAGTCACAGACAACGTATTTTCATAACCCAGCATAACGTTGCCAACACTATCACCAACCAAAATCATATCGACACTGGACGCATCAACAATACGCGCAAACGACGAATCGTAGCATGTGACCATCGAAATCTTGCGTTTGCCCTTCCATGATTTCACGTCAGGAGCCATCACTCGTTTTTTTTGCGACACTTTACTCAAAAATACTAATCCCCCAAGAATTTAGCCGTGACCGACTTCTTATTAATTAAGAGTTCTTTCACGGTGCCTTCGTGAATCACATTGCCACCGTTCGGTCCACCCTCAGGCCCCATTTCGATCACCCAGTCAGCACTTTGTATTAATCCTAGATGGTGTTCGACAACTATCACCGTGTGCCCAGCGGACCGCAGGTAGTATAGCTGATCAAGTAGCGTACGGACATCCGTATCACTCAAACCTGTGGACGGTTCGTCAAAAATCAAGACCGCACTGCTAAGTTCATCCTTTTCTTGCATTAATCGCACTAACTTCAACCTTTGAGCCTCGCCGCCCGAAAACGAACTAGTAGCCTGACCCAGGGTTATATATCCCAGTCCTAAGTCCACCGCGGACCTGAGTCCTCTAACAATGGCGTTGCGATCAGCAAAATGTTCTAGAGCCTGCAATAGCGTCAAATTGAGTACGTCCATTAACGATTTGCCCCGATAAAGAACGGACAAAACGTTTGCCTCAAATCGCTGCCCTTCACAAACAGGACAAATGACGTCCATCTCTCCCAAAAAACTTAGATCTTCCGTCACTAGGCCAAGGCCGCGACAGTTTTCACAGCGCCCGCCCGGCGAATTGAAACTGAAGCTCGACGGGGTGAGCTTGTGAATCTTGGCCGCATCTTGGTCTGCAAACAACTTGCGAATATCGTCGTAGATCCCAAGATAAGTTGCAATGTTGGAGCGACTACTGCGTCCAATTCCCGACTGGGTTACAACCACCACCTGTCCCACTGTTTGACCTTTGATTTTCATCGTCGCTTGACCGTCATCGCCAAGACTTGTTGAGGCCTCATCCAACGAGGCACCTAGATGACGAGCTAAAATTGGAATCAACGTATGCTGAATCAAACTCGTCTTTCCACTTCCGGAAACGCCGCAAACGACTGTAAGCGAGCCCACAGGAATCCGTACAGAAATGTCCTTAAGATTGTGAGTCTTCGCGCCTTTGATTTCGATCCATGACTTATATTCAGAAGATTTGATCGGCTTGGGCCAATCGATGCGCTCTGCTGATGCGCCGGATGCGTCTCCCTGAAAAACAATCTTTCCACCCAAATGACCTGCTTTAGGTCCAATTTCCAGCACCAGATCCGCACCGCGAATGATCGTACGGTCATGTTCTACGACTACCACCGAGTTCCCTTGGTCACGCAATTCTTTCATCACTGATAGAAGGCGCTCACTATCTCGTGCATGCAAACCACATGTGGGTTCATCCAGACAGTACAACGTATCTGTCAACGCACTTCCCAGGCATCTAGCCATGTGGATGCGCTGCAATTCCCCTCCAGACAACGTGCGAGCTTGGCGATCCAAACTCAAATAGTGAACGCCAACGTCATTCAAATATTTCAATCGACTTACAGCTTCCTCTAATGCCTCAATGCCTTGACGTTCTTGCTGAGTTTTTGACGCGGAAACCTGCTCAAATAATTTTCCAATCCACAATTGCACATCACTCACGCTTTTGCGGCACACTTGCGAAAATGATTGTCCGTCTACGCGACAAGCTTCTGATAGCTCGTTTAGTCTTCCGCCATTGCAACTAGAACATCGAACATATTTACGAAATCTCGCGCTGTGTATTCGATAATGTGGCTTGTGCTTATGGCCATCTAACCAACGAAAAAAACCTTCCACTCCGTCAAAATCATCGTTACCAAGTCCGGACTTGATCCATTTCCATTCACGCTCGCTATACTCAGAAAACTTCTTGGTCCATCCAATTTGGTTTTTCTTTGCCGATGTCTTAGCCCAAGAATACACCGATTCCTTCGAACCAAAATTCCACAAGGCCACGCCTTCATCAGCCAGCGAACTTTCCTTTTTGGGAAAGACTTTTTCCCAATCAACTTGACCTTCCGAGCCAAATCCTTGGCAAACCGCGCACGCTCCTAACGGATGTTGATATGAAAAGAGCGTCTGACTTGGCTCTCGATAATCAACACCGCAACAGCGCAAATCCGCACAAAACTCCTCACGCTGTCCAGCTGCTGATAGCACCGACATCGCACCGCCACCCAACTTTAAGCAAAGTTTGGCGGCTTCGGTTATCCGGGTAAAATCTTTTTCCTGCGCCGTAGTGCGATCTACAATGACTTCACAGTCGGGTAAGAACTTCTCAGCAACTTCCCCTAAACGTTGAACTTTGCCCTCGAACCAAAGGCGACCAAAACCCTGAGACTCCAACTGAAATTTTAGATCTTTAACTTTGAGTGTCCGCCATGCTTTCAGCGAGGCTGCAAGCATGACCTGCTGGCCTGTAAATTGATCGATAGTTTTACGGGTGATCTTGTCGGGAGTATCACGTTCAACAATCTTACCGCACTTACTACAAACGATTTGCGCGCGTTGCGCAAAAATGATCCGCAATAAATCATTCAATTCGGTCAATGTCCCAACGGTCGAGCGACTATTCCCAGTCCCGCCCTTATTTTGCTTAACCGCGATTGCAGGGGGAAGATTTTCCACCGATTCAATATCCGGTCTCGGCAGCGCCTTCAGATATTGCCGCGCAAAACTAGATAGGCTCTCCGTATACCGTCGAAACGATTCTCCATATATCGAATCAAAAACTAGCGAACTCTTTCCAGAACCGGACACGCCGGTTACGACGGTCAACTCGTTCAACGGAATGGACACATCGATTCTTTGGAGGTTATTGGTGGCAACCCCCTTCAATATGATGTGTTCATGTTGATTTTGATTCAACCTAGGCTCCTAGAATTCGATTTTCAATCCGCAATTTCTTGAGCTATTGCGGCAAAGAGATTAGTTTTGAAAGGCAAGTTATTTCAATATGATTCGGTAGACGTAAGATGAACCATCGCAATGCTCTAGCATACGCACTATTTTTGGTAACTTTGTTAGTTGCCGGTGGCTTTGCGCTATTTGTATCTCGCTCCATGACTGACTCCGCTACTAACCGGACAGAAGTATCTGTCGACGAAAGTGCCCCTGATTTGACTGAATCTCCGTCAAAAAATGATGAGGAATTGTCCAAATCGGAAGCCGCCCCCGATAAGGAGAGCGATGAGTCGTCTCCTGTTACGAAAGACGAGCAAAACTCAGCGAGTAACGCCGCGTCAAACAACTCCCCCGAACAACCTGCCCAGCATTCCACAAGCGACCAACCTACAGCACCGGCTATCGAACAAGGTACACCTGTTAACAACAAACCTTGGTTTTACGCAAACATCGGCAAGTCAGGTGCCAATGGCAAAGAAGTCGAACAGCAACAGTCGGGGCAAAAGTTCACACTCGTACTGAAGGAATCCGCTAAACTTCCAGAAATCCGCAAAAGCCTCGCGGATCTGCAAAAGAGAAATATTCACGCATTTTTGGGCAGTTACAAACTTAAGAACAAGTCTATCTATCGAGTTCAGTACGGTGTCTTCATTTCAAAGCGCAAAGCCAAAGAGGCCCAAGAAGCGTTAAAAGTCGACTATGACCTATCTTCGTCAATTTCTGAAATGGACGAGCCCCAATAATCGGGAAAATCCCGCACCGGTCGTCACTTGAACAGAATCGCGAGTTCATTGCGTTTTTCGTCACATGTCCGAACTTGTCCGTAGATGTCAAAAGCAACTTCCTTTACGCTACTTCCATCCAGTTTGCCCCCATTCCTTGCTAGGAGCGCGCACTTTGAATTACAATTCACTTTGCATCACCTTGCTAAGTCTTTGGATAGCCAGCCCCTCTTGGGCGGAACAGGCTCCCAAACAACAACCAATCGAGAGTACAAAATACGGTTTGGTTGGAGTAATCGAACAATCAAAGGGCAATTCAAAAGGACCTGCGACTGCCAGCATTGCGGTAATTAAGGAAATAGCTACACAAAAGACTTTTGCTCTTCGCGTCGGTGCTCGCCTTCCTTCTGGCGCAAAAATTGTTTCGATTTCAAAGGGATCGGTGGGGATCGAAGAATTTGGACAAATGCAACAGATCGGTTTGAGATCGTTTGACACTGGTGGTTCGGCAGCATCTGCAAAGAGTGCTCCTGCGATCGATAATTTTGACGAATTCAGTCCTGACGACTTTGACGAAGAACCCGACTTTCTTTCACAGGGGCCAGACAGTCAGCATTACACTGCGCCACCTCCGCCCCCGCCCCCACAGCCGGGGACGGTCGAGGCCGAAAACCGCCCCATTCCAGCAATGGAGGGTAATTCCCTGCAGGATCGCCCCAATTACGTTCCGCCTCGAACAAATTCGTTTCCTGGCGACAAATCGCCGCGGTCAATTCCGCAAGTGCCATACGACAGCGAGCCAGGCTCACCCCAATACCGGAAGCCCCTAAACGAAGTTCCCTCAAATTTTGAGGAATTGCTCGACGAACCACTTCGCTAATCATTTTGATCAATCCGTGAGCTTTGATTTCTTCGGCTCACGGTCATTTTTCACTCAAAAACCAACCTCTTGTGCATTCCGCAGCAGCAAGTACAATGTGGCGTTCTGGCCAAAAATCTTGTATTTCGACTATCCCGATTTGGTCTGTTGCCGAACTCGCATTATTGAAGAGTGACCCACAAATGTTCGAACCGAAAAACATCCGTAATTTCTGCATCATTGCCCACATCGACCATGGCAAATCAACATTGGCAGACAGACTCATCGAGATCACCGGATCTCTATCAAACCGTGAAATGCAAAATCAGGTTCTGGACAGCATGGACATCGAACGCGAGCGTGGAATCACCATTAAGGCTCAGACGGCATCCATGAAATATCGGGCCAAAGATGGTCAACTTTATTTGATGAATCTGATCGACACCCCCGGACACGTCGACTTTAGTTACGAAGTTTCAAGAAGTTTGGCAGCATGTGAGGGCGCCATTGTGGTAGTCGATGCCAGCCAGGGCGTCGAAGCTCAAACAGTTGCCAACGTCCAGTTAGCAATGTCTGCGAACCTTTCCTTGGTGCCGGTTATCAACAAAATTGACCTCCCCAGCGCTGATCCTGATCGCGTCTTGGCAGAGATTGAAGACGAACTCGCAATCGACAGCTCCGATGCCATTTTATGCAGCGCTAAAACAGGCCAGGGAGTCGCTGAAATTTTAGAAGCGATCATTCGCATTGTTCCTGCTCCCAAAGATCGCTCCAAGGAACCTCTGCAAGGACTGATCTTTGACAGCTGGTTTGATTCTTACCTAGGCGCGGTTTCGTTGATTCGAATCATGGCGGGCAGTATCAAAAAGGGCGATAAAATGCTCATGATGTCGACCCAAAAGAAGTTTGAAGTTTTGAAGGTTGCCCAACTTACACCGAAGCCCGTTGATCTTGATGAGTTATCCGTCGGTGAAGTAGGAATCGTTGCGGGGTCCGTAAAGACAATTTCCGATACCCGTGTTGGCGACACCATTACGAATGCTGACAAACCAGCAGAAACCGCCGTTGCTGGCTTTAAGAAAGCGAAACAGATGGTATTCGGCGGGATTTTCCCGGTTGATTCATCGGAATACCTAACGCTCAAAGATAGTCTTGAAAAATTGTCGTTGAACGACTCGAGTCTGACCTTTGAAGTAGAGAGTTCAACGGCTCTTGGCTTTGGCTACCGCGTAGGCTTTCTCGGCCTGCTTCACATGGAAATTATCCAAGAACGATTGGAGCGCGAGTACAATCTAAACCTAATCTTCACCGCACCGACTGTTGTTTATAGAATTAAGACAACCAAGGGCGAAGAGTTTCGAATTGAAAACCCCTCGAAGCTACCCGAAGCGACATTGATCGAAGAATTTTATGAGCCATACGTTTCTCTAACGATTCACAGTCCCGAAGAATATATAGGCGGTATTTTAAAATTATTGAATGATCGAAGGGGGATTCAAAAAGACTTGGGCTACACGACTGGCAAGAAAATGAAAGTCGTGTACGAAATTCCCATGAATGAAATGATTTATGATTTTCACGACAAACTAAAGTCCATTTCCCGTGGTTACGCTTCCATGGATTATGAAGTGACCGACTACAAAATCGGTGATTTGGTTCGCCTCGACATTCTGGTGAATCAGGATCCCGTTGACGCACTTGCCTGTATTGTCCACCGCAGCGTCAGTGCTCACCGAGGTCGCGACATCATCAAAAAGCTTCGCGAGCTGATTCCACGTCAACAATTCCAAATTGCATTACAGGCCGCAATCGGCAGCAAGATTGTCGCCCGTGAAACCTTATCCGCCCTACGTAAGGACGTTACCGCCAAGTGCTACGGAGGCGACATCTCTCGTAAGCGCAAACTTTTGGAAAAACAGAAGGAAGGCAAAAAGCGCATGAAGCAAATCGGTAGTGTCGAAATTCCTCAAGAAGCCTTTACTGAAATTTTGAAACTAGATGAATAATTAGAACACTCTTCTAATTGGCGAGCTCAGTTTTTCAATAACTGAGCCTTTTCTTTGCTCAGCTGTTTGCCAACTCTTGCTAAGGCGACACATATTACAACTAACAGTGCATGCCGAACTTCAGAATCATTGAATGCGTTTTGAGTCATCATTGCAATCATGAGAAATACAGTGACCCAGGCTGCGCTTTGCATTTCCCAAAATCGCACTGAAAACCGCCAAAAGCTGCGAAACAACAAACCAAGCCAGGTACACGCCAAAATCACCCCAACTACCCCCGACTCCACTGCCCATTGGATGTATTGATTGTGGGCCTCATACTTATCTCGCAAATCGCGAAAACCATTTTCGATGTAATATTTCTCTCTAGTCAATTGATTCACTTCGGCGCCGTATCCCAATAATGGACGATCACTGATCATTTTCATATGTACGAACCAGAAGATCAGGCGATCATCGACGAACTGACCCTGCTGCGACCGCCCCTTTACATTTTCAATCGTTTCCATGAATTTTTGTTTTGCACGATTCTCTGAGACTGTAAGGCTCCCAAAAAGCAACGCCAGTACAATCAAGACGTTTCTTTTTGTTTTCGCCGACCCTTGAAGCCAAGAAATCAACACCGTTAGCAAAACCAATGCTATTTGCACGGTCCTTGACTCTGTTGCAAATGCCCCAAAACCAAATCCGCTAATCAGCCACATCCACTTCCATCGCAACTCCCGCAGACTAAACACCTTTGGAATCATAGCTGAGAATAATATCCCCACAACATACGCAGCGGTCATCGGGTGAGAATAGAAAATTTGAGCTCGGTATTTTTCCCAAATCAAATCTCCACGACTTAATGCCCAGCCGCTCGCTCTCTGAGTCAAAATGACCAAGATCATCACTGACAGAACAGCTGTGACTGTCCCACTCGGTGCCTTGACTTCCATTCTCTCTGAGAGCTGCAGTGTTATGTATGGAAAAACAGCAAATGGTAACCAACTAAGCGACCATTTCAAAAGATCGTTTTCGTCAACGCCGTTTATCAAAGAGGAGGCGATGACCCAAAGTAGAAATGCCCAAATAACGACAAAGCACGACCTAAACTCCTTGATCAGATCCTGCGGTAAAGTCTGAGGCTTCGCCCTCAATAAGCTCATCAACCACAATATCAGCACCAGCAAGCTGGTAATATTCTGTCCGCCCGCACCCATCGGTACTGAAGCGATTAATAAACAAAGCCCGATAGTTGGAATGAGATTGTTACGCAATAGTTTCTCACTTGAAGCAAAATGACCGGACTTGGGTGAATCTATCACGTTCAGACGACCCAACTTCAAAAGACTGGAACATCTTTGGCCTGAAATAGCAAATGCCCCAGAGACAAGTCTCTGAGGCATTTGTTTAATAAGGCTGCACCGTGCTACTCTCCCACAGTTAAAACTGCAGTACCATCGCCGCTGAGAGGCTTAACTTCCGTGTTCGGAATGGGAACGGGTGTTTCCCTCTCGCCATTGGCACAGCCAATTTTTACTCTATATCAACTGAATTTTACCTTTGCAAGTTCAAGACTCTCAATCTTACCTTGTTAAATGCGTATTCACGCATCGTGATTCTCCCAAGTGGGGAGGAATACGATGCTAAATAAGCCAATTGGTTTATTAGTACTGGTCAGCTCCACGCATTACTGCGCTTCCACACCCAGCCTATCAACGTCGTGGTCTACAACGAACCTATAGGGAAATCTTATCTTGAGGTGGGTTTCCCACTTAGATGCTTTCAGCGGTTATCCCTTCCGTACATAGCTACCCAACTGTGCCACTGGCGTGACAATTGGTACACCATAGGTACGTCCAACCCGGTCCTCTCGTACTAAGGTCAGATCCTCTCAAATTTCCTACGCCCACAGCAGATAGGGACCGAACTGTCTCACGACGTTCTGAACCCAGCTCGCGTACCACTTTAATCGGCGAACAGCCGAACCCTTGGGACCTGCTTCAGCCCCAGGATGTGATGAGCCGACATCGAGGTGCCAAACCTCCTCGTCGATGTGAACTCTTGGAGGAGATCAGCCTGTTATCCCCGGAGTACCTTTTATCCGTTGAGCGATGGCCCTTCCATGCGGAACCACCGGATCACTAAGCCCTACTTTCGTATCTGCTCGAGCCGTCACTCTTGCAGTTAAGCTCCCTTATGCCTTTGCACTCTATGACCGATTTCTATCCGGCCTGAGGGAACCTTTGGACGCCTCCGTTACTCTTTTGGAGGCGACCGCCCCAGTCAAACTACCCGCCAGACACTGTCCCCAACCCGGATTACGAGTCTAGGTTAGATATCCAAATCCACCAGGGTGGTATTTCAACGTCGACTCCATGATAGCTAGCGCCACCACTTCAAAGTCTCCCACCTATCCTACACAAACAAATTCGAATATCAGTGCCAAGTTATAGTAAAGGTTCACGGGGTCTTTCCGTCTAGCTGCGGGTACAGGGCATCTGCACCCTGTTTTCAATTTCGCCGGGCACCAAGCTGAGACAGCGGGGAAGTCGTTACGCCATTCGTGCAGGTCGGAACTTACCCGACAAGGAATTTCGCTACCTTAGGACCGTTATAGTTACGGCCGCCGTTTACTGGGGCTTCGATTCGAAGCTTCGCCTTGCGACTAACTTCTCCTCTTAACCTTCCAGCACCGGGCAGGCGTCACACCATATACATCCTCTTAGGAGTTTGCATAGTGCTGTGTTTTTGATAAACAGTCGCTACCCCCTCTTCTCTGCAACCAGACTACGCTACGGGAGCAAGTCCCTTCACGATGCTGGCACACCTTATCCCGAAGTTACGGTGTCAGTTTGCCGAGTTCCTTAGCTTTGGTTTCACCCGAGCGCCTTAGGATTCTCTCCTCGCCCACCAGAGTCGGTTTGCGGTACGGTCTGAATTAATTCAACGTTTAGCGGCTTTTCTTGTGAGCATGGGATCATTATCTTCAGGGCTTGCGCCCACCCCGTGGGATCTCGGAATTAACGACCGTCCGGACTTACCAAAACGATCTTCCTACATCTTTAGACCGGAACAACCAATCTCCGGCACAACTACCCTTCTCCACCCCCGCATCACTCCTCAATTCAGGTGCAGGAATATTAACCTGCTTTCCATCGACTACGCCTTTCGGCCTCGCCTTAGGTACCGACTAACCCTGGGCGGATTACCCTGTCCCAGGAAACCTTGGGCTTTCGGCGTGAGAGTTTCTCACTCTCATTTACGCTACTTATACTGCCATATGCTCTTGTAGTTCCTCCAGCGCACCTCGCGATGCACCTTCACAGGTTGCTACAATGCTCCCCTACCACTCTTACGAGTTCGTAGCTTCGGTGCCGTGCTTGAGCCCCGTTATATCTTCCGCGCAAGAGCACTTGACCAGTGAGCTGTTACGCTTTCTTTAAATGGTGGCTGCTTCTAAGCCAACATCCTGGCTGTCTATGCACTCTCACATCGTTTTCCACTTAGCACGGTCTTTGGGACCTTAGCTGACGATCTGGGCTCTTTCCCTCTCGACGACGAATCTTCTCACTCGCCGTCTGTCTCCCGTTCTCTAACCGTAGAGGTATTCGGAGTTTGAGTGAGTTTGGTAACCCGTTAAGGCCCCTAGCTCATTCAGTGCTCTACCCCCTCTAGGAAACGAACGAGGCCATACCTAAATATGTTTCGGGGAGAACCAGCTATCACCCAGTTTGATTAGCCTTTCACCCCTACTCACAGGTCATCCGAGGCTTTTTCAACAACCAACGGTTCGGTCCTCCACAAGGAGTTACCCCTGCTTCAACCTGCCCATGAGTAGATCACCGGGTTTCGGGTCTAATGCCACGAACTTAATCGCCCGATTAAGACTCGCTTTCGCTACGGCTTCGTTGCTTAACAACTTAACCTTGCTCGCGACATTAACTCGGCAGTTCATTATGCAAAAGGCACGCCGTCACTTTCGCTCCGACTGCTTGTAAGCGCACGGATTCAGATTCTATTTCACTCCCCTCACCGGGGTTCTTTTCACCTTTCCCTCACGGTACTGATTCACTATCGGTCACTAAGTAGTATTTAGCCTTGGAGGATGGTCCCCCCAGATTCAGACAAGGTTTCTCGTGCCCCGTCTTACTTGGGAACAACACTGGTGTCTCTGACTTTCACGTACGGGACTATCACCCTCTACGGTCATCCTTTCCAGAATGTTCTGTTAGTCTCGACAATCCACTGTGTGCTGCCCCGCAACCCCTAAGGGACATGTCCCTTAGGTTTGGGCTAATTCGATTTCGCTCGCCACTACTTTCGAAATCTCGGTTGATTTATATTCCTGTAGGTACTGAGATGTTTCACTTCCCTACGTTTGCTTTCTTGAGCTATGAATTCACTCAAGAATACAGCTAATGCTGTGGGTTTCCCCATTCGGAAATCTCCGGATCAAAGCTTGTTAGACAGCTCCCCGAAGCATATCGCAGTCTACCACGTCCTTCGTCGCCTCTTAGTGCCAAGGCATTCACCGTGCGCCCTTAGTAGCTTATTCAACAACCTAAACTCCCCACTTGGCAGAACCAAGTGGTTAATGTCGAAGATTGAGAATCCTTTGGATCATTACAGATCCATGAACTTTGCGTTAGGTAAAATATTCAGTTGTCAAAGAGCAAAATGAAACTCTTTCAAAGCTAAATAGCGTACATGCTCGATCTAGTGATTGCTAAGTTACCTAGGAATTCTGTGTTGCCACAGAACAATTTCCTTAGAAAGGAGGTGATCCAGCCGCAGGTTCCCCTACGGCTACCTTGTTACGACTTCACCCCAATCACGGCTATAACCTTGGCGCACTGCTTCCGAAGTCGGCTCATGCGCTTCTGGTGATAACCACTTTCGTGGTGTGACGGGCGGTGTGTACAAGGCCCGGGAACGTATTCACCGCAGCGTGCTGATCTGCGATTACTAGCGATTCCAACTTCATGGAGTCGAGTTGCAGACTCCAATCCGAACTGAGACAGTGTTTTTGCGATTTGCTCCACCTCACGGTTTTGCGTCGCTTTGTCTCTGCCATTGTAGTACGTGTGTAGCCCTGGACGTAAGGGCCATGAGGACTTGACGTCGTCCCCGCCTTCCTCCGGTTTAACACCGGCAGTCTCCTCAGAGTTCCCAACTTAATGATGGCAACTAAGGATAGGGGTTGCGCTCGTTGCGGGACTTAACCCAACATTTCACAACACGAGCTGACGACAGCCATGCAGCACCTGTCTCTACGTCTATTGCTAGACTGCTACATCTCTGCAGCATTCGTAGGATGTCAAGCCCAGGTAAGGTTCTGCGCGTTGCTTCGAATTGAACCACATACTCCACCGCTTGTGCGGGCCCCCGTCAATTCCTTTGAGTTTTAGCCTTGCGACCGTACTTCCCAGGCGGGATACTTACTGCGTGAGCTGCGGCACTCAGAGGGTTAACACTCCGAACGCCTAGTATCCATCGTTTAAGGCGTGGACTACCAGGGTATCTAATCCTGTTTGATCCCCACGCTTTCGCGCCTCAGCGTCAATGTACTGCCAGGTAGGCGCCTACGCCGCCGGTGTTCCTCCTGATATCTACGAATTTCACTTCTACACCAGGAATTCCCCCACCCTCTCAGACATTCAAGACTTGCAGTTTCGACTGCAGTTCCCAGGTTAAGCCCGGGGATTTCACAATCGACTTGCAAGCCCGCCTACGCGCCCTTTACGCCCAGTGATTCCGAACAACGCTTGCACCCTACGTATTACCGCGGCTGCTGGCACGTAGTTAGCCGGTGCTTCTTCTTCCGGTACAGTCAAATCTCATGATTATTTACCATGAAACCCTTCTTCCCGGCCGAAAGAGCTTTACGACCCAAAGGCCTTCTTCACTCACGCGGCGTTGCTGCATCAGGCTTTCGCCCATTGTGCAATATTCCCCACTGCTGCCTCCCGTAGGAGTCTGGACCGTGTCTCAGTTCCAGTGTGGCTGATCATCCTCTCAGACCAGCTACCCATCGTTGCCTTGGTAGGCCATTACCCTACCAACTAGCTAATGGGACATAGGCCGCTCTTTTGGCGATAGCTTATAAATAGAGGCCATCTTTACTGTTTCCAGATCATGCGGTATTAGCCACGGTTTCCCGTGGTTATTCCCCACCTAAAGGCACGTTCCTATGCATTACTCACCCGTGCGCCACTTTACTCATCCCGAAGGACTTTCACGTGCGACTTGCATGTGTTAGGCACGCCGCCAGCGTTCGTTCTGAGCCAGGATCAAACTCTAAAGTTTAAATCCTTCCCAAATCACTGACAAAACTCATTAAAAGTTGACTTGATTTGGTTACCAATCAAAATCGTGCATTCTTACGAATGCGATTAGCAACCAGTTCAATCGAGCATTTATCGTACGCTATTCAGTTTTCAAAGAGCCGTTCGTCGTTCCGATTCGCTTTTCTTCTAAATCAGCAACGCCGAAGTGAGGGAGTGGTATAAGGGATCAGAATTTATCCGTCAACGCTTTTCGCAAAGTTTTTTTATTTTTTTTCAAAAAAAAAATTTAGGGTGGTTCGTGCCTGAAAAATAGGCATGCGTAGGGGAGAGGGAATCCCCTACGCTTTGCTAGATAACTAACGGTAATCGCTTATGTTCCGACCAGCTTGCCGACTGCTTGAATCAGTTGCTCAGGCTTGAACGGCTTAACCAACCAGCCCTTTGCTCCGGCGTTCTTTGCGCGCTCAATTAATTCGCCAGCGCCTTCCGTGGTCAAAATTACGATTGGTAAATCTTTGTACGTTGCTTCGGATTTGATTTTTTCCACCATTTCCAATCCATTCATGTTTGGCATGTTCACGTCGCTGATGATCATTGCAACGTCAGCATTTGCCTTCAACTTTGCAATTCCATCGACTCCGTCCTCACCCTCGACGACTTGGTAGCCGCCTTTCGCCAGCGTAAAACTGACTTGCTGTCTAATTGTCTTCGAGTCATCAACGATCAAGATCTTCTTGGACATATAACTTCCCCCTCGTAAAACGCCGACTTCATATCGGCATTGTTTAAGATGCTTTTACCTTCCCGACCGGTTTACCAAAGATAGAGTGAAAGATTTCCTTTTCATCCTCTGTGGTGAAACTCTTGTACACGCTCGTCAGCGCGCGCATTCTAAGTTCATGCGCCTTATTCAAATCTTCCATCACAGAAGCGGAAGACAATTGGGCAAAAAAATCACCGAGAATCTGAGTACTCTTAACAACGTGTTCGAGTCTTTGTCGGATAACATCGTCGCTTGAGAGCGCTCCCATCACGCCAAACAAAACTTCTTTGAGTTCGTTATCGAGCGTGGACAATGCTTCCATATGCTTTGTGAAGCGTCCGCCAAGTCGACGCAGAGAGTTTTCCATGTCTGGTGACGAAGAGTCACCGCTTGTGCCCGCATCAATTTCAGAACCTGAAGCCTTCGCAAACACGTTGTCAGCTGCGTTTTGTAAATCACCCATCAACTTGGCTGTCTCAGCATCCGGCTCGGTGGAAACGGCCACAAGGACGGTATCAGCTTCTTTTGCTTTGGTTTCTGTCTTGTTACTGATGTTTGAAACGGCCGACATGACTCGATCGACCAATTCCGTGATGGAACTCTGAACCGCAACTAGTTGCTGCGACTGCATGTTCGAATAGCTGCGGAGAAAACTCACGAGCTGGTTGATGGACTCCATTTGCGACAGATCAGGTTTTACCATACACAAATCCCCAAAACGACGCGCCGAAACACCTATGCGTGCACGCGCTTTTGGGAACTTCGGCATGTTTGAAGTGAACTTTAGGAATTTTGAAATCGTTCCCGAAATAACTGCCATTTTTTACACTTTTCGCCGTTTTGCCATGAGCTGAACCGCATCAGATCACAAACTAGCGTCCCTACATGGTAAAATGAAACATTGCCTCGGAGAAAATACGCGTGAGCACGGCGCAGCATAGCGAGCTGTTGGATACCATCCTCAAGTACGTCACGGATGACGACTGGGATGAAGGATTTGACCTTTACCAATCGGGTCGAGTTGATAACGCCGTGCCTGGTGCTGGGCTCATCCAATCAAAAGTCACAGACCGCACATTCGCAAAACTTGAAGTACGCATCAAAGTACAAACAGAATCCAAATGCATCCAATGGATCGAGTGCACCTGCAGAAAACATCGCCTGTCTGGGCGGTATTGCGAACACATTGCTGCGGTGATGTTGCACATTGATCGAGAGCAGTCTTCGCTATTTGCAAGTCTGGACAAGAAGATGCCGCTTAAGCCGCCGTCGATACCGAAAGTACGCGGGGTGAAAACCGTCGAACCGACGGACGATGAAGCCAGTGGACCGCGTAACTCGAAAAATCGAATTCTCACGCAAATGAAGGGATCCATTCTAAATGTGAGCCTTGTTTCTCACGGACCCAAAATGCGAGTTAAGCTAGAAATCAAGGAAGGTCATGTCACTCAATATGACCTCGAGTTGGACGACGCTGCCGACTTTTTGCAAGGAAAGCCACCAACCTCTGCACTGTCGGAAGAGGCGCGCAAATTGAAGATTTGGGCCGAACCTGCCTTTCTTGCGACTATTGTGACGCAGGATGATGAATGCGTTACATTGCGACGTGCCGTTTGCATTCCTTATTCATCAAAGATGACACTCAAGAAGCAAGAGGTGGAAATGCTGCGTGCATTTTTCCCTGATGGAACTCAGAGGAATGCGCGCGAGTATGTAGTATTACAGCTCAAGAACACAGCTAGGCACTTAGGAAACCGATACGCCTTTTTGCCGGAGCTTGGGTACTGGTCCATTGATCGAGGTCTCTGTTCTGATCAATGGTGGGAAACTCCGCTCAAACAAGAGTATGAAGGTGACGCAGCAGTAGACTTTCTAACAACCGCGTTTGCTGGCCTCGCCAAGCACAGTCCGCTGTTCACTGACGACAACGTAGAAGTTCCAGAAATATTGCGGGTATCAAAACTCAGCAGCATCAAATTGCAATCATTCAAAGATGGCTGGTTTCACCTCGATCCCAAATACGGCGAAGGAAACGCTGCTGTCTCTATGGCAGCACTGATCAAAGCATATCGAAAAACTGGTCGGTCATATTTCAAGCAAGGAAAAAACTGGGTCGCAGTTCCAGATATTGTCAAAGAGCTGAATTGGCAGGTTGATGAAGATAGCGACGAAGTAAAAATCGACAATTTGGGTTTGATTAGACTGCAAGCCATGGCGGGTGACTTTGACGCATTCGTCGGCAGCAAGACTCTACTTGAGAAGATTCGCAGTTCGGTTGATCCTTCGACAAGTAAAAATGTCCCTAATCTGAGCAGTACGACGAAGTTGACTTTGCGTCCCTATCAGGATGAAGGGTTGTCGTGGCTATGGTGGCTGTATTCATCGGGACTGCACGGACTGCTCGCTGACGAAATGGGTCTTGGTAAGACACACCAAGCAATGGCATTGATGAGCGCAGTTCAATCCGAACAAAAAGACGCAAAATTTTTAGTTTTGTGTCCTACGACTGTTTTGGATCATTGGCTCGATAAGGTGAATAATTTCTGCCCAAATCTTCAGCCTATTAAATATCATGGCCCCAAACGACTTACTGAATTGCAACACATCGAAAATCGAGGTGGATTGCTTATCACCAGCTATGGCGTTGTACTGCGCGATGTTCGGTACTTCGAAAAAATAAATTGGCACACAGTGATCCTTGATGAAGCACACGCGATCAAGAACTCTGATACGTCGACTTACAAAGCGGTCTGCAAACTACGCGGGCAATTGCGTTTGTGTATGTCTGGTACGCCCATTGAAAATAATCTCCAGGAACTAAAGAGCATCTTTGACTTTTTAGTGCCCGGATATTTGGGTTCCGACCAGTATTTTCGGAAACAATTTGTGAGAAATGCTGACGCAGAAAATCCGGTCGAACAGGAAGTTGCTCTGCAACGCTTGATCCATCCTCTAAAGCTGCGCCGCATCAAAGCGAATGTACTCTCTGATTTACCAGAAAAAATTGAGGACATTCGTCGCGTTTCACTTGAAGAAGAACAAGTCGCACTATATCGCGGAGTGATCGAAGCAAAAGCACGCCCTTTGGTACAGCAGCTTGCCAATGACGAATCGCCGATTCCGTACTTACATGTTTTTGCTACTCTGACGTTGTTGAAACAAATTTGCGATCATCCGGCTCTAGTGCTTCCAGGAGAGAACTGGCGCAAACACACTTCTGGCAAATTTGAATTATTGAAAGAGCTCTTGGAAGAATCGATCGGTTCGGGGCACAAAATTGTGATATTTTCGCAGTACGTTTCCATGATCAAAATCATAGATGACTACCTGACGGAAACGGGAATCCAGCATGTAACCATGACGGGCCAATCTCGCAACCGCGGTAAGTTGATTGAGGACTTTCAAACCGATCCGAATTGCAAAGTTTTTCTCGGGTCGTTACTCGCCGGCGGGACTGGTATTGATTTGACGTCTGCTTCCGTTGTTGTTCACTATGATCGATGGTGGAACGCAAGTAAGGAAAACCAAGCGACGGACCGAGTCCATCGCATAGGACAGACTAAAAACGTGCAGGTTCTGAAATTGATTACAAATGGAACACTAGAAGAAAAGATCGACGCCATGATTAAGGCAAAGCAGCATCTTTTTGAAAAATTCATGGATCGCGATGAAGAAATGTTTAAACAATTCTCGCGACAAGAGCTAATTTCTCTACTCGAATGATTCCTGTGAAGGAAAATGCATGAATAGATATGAAATTGAAGGCGGCAAAAAACTTAGTGGTAGCGTTGTACCGTCCGGAAACAAAAACGAAGCTCTACCGGTATTAGCCGCAGCTTTGCTGGCAACAAAACCTGTCACACTTGAAAGATTGCCTCGCATCGGTGATGTGTTGACCATGATCGCCATTATGGAAGATCTCGGCAGCAAAGTTGAGTGGACTGGGGATGAGCGAGTTGTAATAGACAACTCAGGTTTGCAATACAAAACTCCAAGAGCCGATCTATGTGCAAAAATTCGCGCCTCAATCTTGCTTCTAGGACCGATGCTCGCACGATTTGGAAGGGTTGAATTGCCCCTACCCGGAGGTGATGTCATCGGTGCGCGACGCATCGATACGCATTGGGACGGCATAATCGCCCTCGGTGGAAAAATGCAAATGAAGGAAGGAATCAAAGGCGAAATCAGCAAACCGGTCGGAACCGAATTCTTTCTCGATGAACCTTCGGTCACAGCGACGGAAAATCTTCTTTCTTTGGCAAGTGTCGCCAGTGGCACAACAGTTTTAATGAATGCTGCGAGTGAACCGCACGTGGTTGGCGTGTGTAATTTCTTAAACACTCTGGGGGCTAAGATATCGGGAATTGGTTCTAATCGAGTGACGATTTCGGGGGTGTCGCAACTTGGTGGCGGCACGTATCGCATTGGCGCTGACTTCATGGAAGTTGGTAGCTTCCTATGTTTGGGTGCGATGTGCGGCGGCAAAATCGAAGTTAAAGACGTTAACGTGGAAGACTTTAGATTCATCAGCAAAGTGTTTCACAAACTGGGCATCCATGTTGAAAGCGGCAAAGACAGCCTGAGCGTCGATGGCTCTCGTCCCATGGTGATGACTAATGACGTAAGCGGCAGAGTAACAACCACTTATAGTGGGCCGTGGCCAGCATTTCCGACCGATTTGATGTCCGTTGCCATTGTTGCTGCAACCCAGTCTCGCGGCACAATGCTTTTCTTCGAAAAGATGTTTGAAGGTCGAATGTTCTTCACCGACAAATTAATCGCTATGGGCGCACAAATCATCCTCTGTGACCCGCATCGGGTTGTCGTAAACGGACCGAGTAAATTGTATGGTTCGCGTCTTACGTCGCCGGACATTCGTGCGGGAATGGCTTTGTTAATGGCAGCACTTTCAGCACAAGGCAAAAGCGAAATTGATAACATTCAGCAGATTGAGCGCGGTTACTGCAATATAGACAAGAAGCTGTTGTCGCTCGGCGCTGCCTTAAAACGAACAACCGCGTAAAAAAGCCCCTTTCGGGGCGTTAATCTTAAGTTTTTGATGTCGCCAAGTAGTTCCTGATTCGAAAACGCGTCATTTCACTTCCGATGAGTTCTAACGACTCGACCAGCGGCGGAGAATCTTTGCGTCCCGTTGTGATCAGTCGCACGGGCATGTAAAAGTCTTTCGACTTCCACGCAAGTTTTGCCAGCGTTGCTTCCAATGCTGCCTTGATATTCGCTGCGTTCCATTCGTCGACGGTATCAAAAGTCTCAGCTAGTTCTTCACACATACCGCGAAACTCGCCTTCGGTTTTTCCTTTGGGCAGAATTTCTAGTCCATGGTAACTCAGTGCGCCGTTGAAAAAGAAACTATTGTTATCGACAAATTGGTCAAATCGCGACAAACGTTCTTTGGCGACCGTGTATAGCTTTTCCAAGAATTCTTCCGAAAAAACTTGTTCACGAATGTGCGATGCGAACTGGGATGGCGACAATTTATGAAGGTACTGCTGATTGAGCCATGTGAGTTTTTCTTGGTCGAAGATAGGTCCGCCTAGCGTGATGTCTTTGTAGTCAAACTTTTCGACCATTTGTTGCTTGGAGAAAATTTCGACATCGTTCCCATAACTCCAGCCCATCAGTCCGAGGAAATTAACGAGCGCGTCTGGCAATACACCAGCCCGTCGATAGTAATTCAACGAGACAGGATTCTTCCGTTTTGAGATTTTCGATCGGTCAGGATTGCGAAGAAGCGGCAAATGAACCCACTTAGGTTCAGGCCAGCCAAACGAATCATAGAGAACTTTGTGCTTGGGGGTGGAGGAAATCCACTCCTCCGCCCTCATGACGTGCGTTATGCCCATTAGTCTGTCATCGACGACATTTGCCAAGTGATAGGTTGGCAACCCATCTGTCTTTAACAAAACCTGATCGTCGAAGCGGTCATGCGTAAACTCAACGTCCCCCCGGAGTTCGTCACGGAATACTACGGATCCGGTTTCGGGCATCTTGAGACGAACGACATGTGGCACCGCGTCGGATCGGAGCTTGTCTGATTCAGTCTTGGAAAGATTGCGGCAATGGCGGTCGTAACGCGTTGTTTGTCCTAGGCGTTTTTGCTCTTCACGTACAGCCTGAACACGTTCGGGTGTACAAAAACAACGGTATGCATGACCGGAATCGAGGAGTAATTGGCAGTGTCTTTCGTAAATCTCTCTACGCTCCGATTGACGATAGGGACCGTTTGGCCCACCAACGTCCGGACCTTCGTCCCAAGACAGGCCTAGCCACTTGAGGCTATCGATAATCATGGATTCTGAGTGCTTGCGGAAGCGAAGTTGGTCCGTATCTTCGATTCTCAGGATGAATTTACCACCATGTTTGCGAGCGAACGCATAGTTGAACAGAGCGACATAGGCCGTTCCAACGTGCGGATCCCCTGTCGGAGAAGGTGCAATGCGGACTCGAACTTGCGTGGAATCGGCCATGTAGTTATCCCTCACTAATCATTGCGGTTGAATATGCACCGCAACGTCTATTATACAGATCGTCCTTTGATGCCATTTTTGGGGGATCGAAACCCAAAGTCTGGCGATATTAGCGATTAAGTACGGGAATTGACAAGCAATTTGGCGGTCGAGGCGCAAATGGAAGAAGAATTTATCCCCAACGGTCCTGCTGAAACGATCTTCTTGAAGGAAGTTATCACCGTGGACTGTGCAGTATTCGATCCCTCACGCGGTATCGTAGGGCAGTCGTGGTATCTTGACGCCGAAGTTCACGGTGCCTTGGACAGCAATCATTTCGTCTATGATTTCGGAAAGCTAAAGAAGCTCATCCGTCAAACAGCAAAGAGCAGCATCGATCACGCCCTACTCATTCCGGTTGGGTCACAGCGCGTAAACTTTTCGCAGGGTGCTGACGGGGAGATCTGGGATCTATCAAGTTCAGCGCGCGCGCAAGAAATCAGCAAGTGGAAGTACCAGTGTCCGACTGGTGCTGTTTTTCCCATTCGCTCTGTTCATCTAAAGACTTCTATTGTTGAAGCGGAATTCAACAAGTTGTTGCGACATCGACTTCCGTCATCCATCCTCGGCGTTAAGACCAAGTTGAGAGAAGAAGTTGCTGATCCAACGGAAGCTTTCTTCCGGTATACACATGGCATTCAGTGCCACGACGGGCTCTGCCAGCGTTTGTTTCACGGACACAAAAGCCGCATAGAAATTTACGTCGGTGATGAACGCCGCCCTGACTTGGAGCACTTTATCTGCCGCGAACTTTTTGGCACTGAGATTCACATTGCTTCTCCTGCACAAATCAAGTCAGGCTCCATTGAACCTGGAACGCGAGGGACGGAAAAGCAAGAAGTTCGGCTTGAGTACACTGCATCACAAGGTCGGTTTGAAGCCATTCTGCCTGCAGATCGCGTTTTTGTCGTCCAAGATGAAACAAGCATTGAATGCATCGCTAAAGAGCTCGCAGGAGTCGTTCGTGAGCGCATCGGAGGCATGGAACGCATCCAAGTTCGCTGCTATGAAGGCATCAACAAGGGAGCAGTTGCCATCATATGACGACCATCGCGTCTGAAAGTTCGACTCAGCCTAATTGGGCAAAGTTGCCGACGGCGGAGTTACTTTCTTTTAGATTGCGTGATTTTGGGCTTCGCTTTGAAGACTCAAAATTGGTCAAATATGAGTATCGCCTTTTGCATGAACTCTACAGCGCAGGGATTTTTCATTTAAAGCCTCGTGTTTACTTTGGCGCCGAATGGTTCTCCCCTGATCGGACAATCGCCATTTCAGTTCCGTTCTACCTGGCAAACAAAAAACTGTTCAATTTGGTGAAGTCGAGAGGGGCTCTCGCTGAAGGCGAAGACCGATGGTTTATGCGCTACCTACGCCATGAAGCTGGACATGCATTTGATCATGCGTACCGAATCGAACAAATGCCTGAGTTCGGAATCATTTTCAAAAAGGTCGAAATGCCGAGCGACCATGAGCATGCACGGCTTGTCTTCGCGCAAAACTACCTGAAAAACCTACCAGGCAACTATGCAGCTCTTAATCCAGTTGAAGACTTTGCGGAAACTTTTGCAGTATGGATGGGCGCATCAGATGCAAAAAAACGAGTCCTCCGATCTGCAAAAACGCCCCCAATGATTCGCGCTAAGATTCTGTTTTTAGAACGAATAATTGAAAAATTTGGTCCTACAACAATTGCCAATGCGGATCGCCGCCCCATGTCTCCTGTCACAAGCCTTCGCAGCTCGCTTGCACGGTACTGTAAGGATTTTTCCCGCTTGAATTGAACGCAAATTCGAAGATTTTTGCTTGAATAGTATTGTGGCATGTTTTGCAGACTAGGGAGATCATGCGCATTGAAGCCTAAATCTCGATTAAAAATCGCGATGATCTGTGATGCGCCTTACGAGGTTCACTCGACAGATGAAGCTACCAGCCTGATTCGAAAGGACAAAGACTGGAAGGACGAACGCGACGTGCAAAACGCGCTTGAAGCGCTCGGACATCATGTAAGACCCATAGTAATTTCTGCAGATTTGAATCACTTGTTCTCCGAGTTATCAGAGGAGCGGCCCGATTTAGTTTTTTGCATGTTTGAGACTTTTCGCAACAGCCGTGACCAATCTCCAAATGTAGCTGCCCTTCTCGAGTTACTGAAAATACCCTACACGGGGGCTTCGCCCCGATCACTGCAAATGTGTAGCGACAAAGCGCTTACAAAAAAGATTATGCAGTTTCATAAAATTCCTGCGCCGGAATTTCGGCTGTATGAAATCGGAGCGATACCTAAAATTTCCGAGATCGACATTGCGTTTCCAGTCATTGTTAAGCCGCAATCCTTGGAAGGAAGCGAAGGAATCCACCAATCTTCCATCGCTCGCACTGCGGAACAGTGTCAGAAGCGAATTAGATATATTCACCAAAAATATAATCAATCGGCACTGGTCGAACAGTTCATAGATGGTCGGGAAATTTACGTTGGTCTAATCGGAAACCAAAGTCCCACCGTGCTAAAACCGCGAGAGCTTGTCGCTACAAAACGGAACGAGAACTCGCCGCTGATCGCATCGTGGCAAGCAAAATGGTCCGAAACTTATCGAAAGAGAAATGGCCTGAAAACGATCTCGGCGACCTCTTTACCGAAATCGGTTAAGAATGAACTCAATTCAATTTGCGCAAGAACGTTTCATGCACTTAGCCTCGCCGGTTACGCTCGCTTGGACCTTCGTTTAACTAGAGACGGCCAGCTGTATGTGATTGAGGCAAACCCAAATCCGAGCATCGCTAAGGATGAAGAGTTTGCTAAATCGGCAAGACAAAGCGGCATCACATACAATGAACTGATTGCCTCAATCGTAGACCTAGCTCTCAATACCGCTGCCTAATTTCCTTCTAAAGTCCAGCTCAACAGATCTGAGGTGAAACTTCCACATTGCTCGGATTGAAATGATTCGGGATGAAACTGTACTCCTGCGGAACGGTGAAAGTCATTGCTTGTTTCAAATTTTACCGCTTGGATTGTACTGTTTTCACATTTGGCAACGACATTGCGATAGTCAATTTTATCTACGACAAGAGAATTGTATAAACACGCACGAAATGGAGCTCCGCCGTATGACGGGACGATCTGGCGTGTGCCGCCGTGAAAACAATCAGGATCACGTACAATCTCGCCGCCATGCGCAAGACTGAGTAGCTGATGACCAAGACAAACGCCGAAAACTGGTAGCCGTCTCAAAGTCCTCTTTACAAATTCTAACTGGGCAAACATTGCCGATGGGTTACCCGGACCCGGTGACAAAATACAGGCACGAAAAGCAGAAAATAATTCGGGTTCCGTTGTTAACTTATCAAAATAGAATCGCTCAACTTGATAGCCCAGCCGCTCCAGCCAATCTATGAGATTGTTACTAAAGCTGTCATAATAGTCAATGTAGGCCAAATCATGTCGCATGATAGGAGGATTCCGCTATATGAGACTTAAACTCATTTGTCTTATAGCAGTTTGCCAAGTGATGTTGGTATCACAAACTACTTTTGCAGATGCTGCTCTTTCAAATCAGCCGAATTCGTACTCTCTGTGGTCCACAGTTGCACGACCACTTGAAACGGCATCATCACATGGTGAGATTGGCGGGTCCGTCGGACTTGGTTTTTCTGACTACAGCATCACAAATGGCGACAGCAATGAGTCAAGTCGCAGCAATCAACTTCAAATTGTTCGCGGAACAAGCATGCCAGTAGATATTGCGGCAACGATCGCACACAACCCAGAAACATCCGTAACTGGCCTAGCAGGTTCGTTGCAGTGGTCGGTTTACGAGGGCTTTAAGTCGCCTTCCTTTAGCCTTCGAGCAGGAGTCGGCACCCAATTCGGCGATCCGAAAACCTTTGTAGATTCCGGGCACGTTGAAGTTGCTACTAGTTACGATTTGTTTTCATTCATTGCGGTGTACGGCACGTTTACGCATGCACGCTTTCGCGTCACTGAGGCGCTGGAAAATGAGGGCCTCGCCATCAAACCAGGCGAGGACGAATTGACATCATTCCACACTGCTCGCAAGGCTTCATGCGGAATGGTCTTCAAACCAATTCCCCCCTATCTTGCAGTTGCTGGCGAAATCTCCCGAGATGACACGGGCGCTTCTTCCATTTCGGCTAAGGTCGCAATCGGTATGTAAATGCCGATGCTGTTCTAAGCATCGACGCGAGGCCCATCACCACGATCCGATCGGATTAGACGGGCATTGACCGACTATTGCATAAACTCTCGCAACATAGAAAGGATTGCATCATTTGCAGGCAAAATGCCGCTTTCTGACTGCTTCCGCCTGATGTCATCTGCCCGCTTCATCACATCATCGATAGCAATAAGAAGGGATGTCGAGTTCAAATCAACTTCACGAATTTGAGACGCAAATCCTTTCTGCACAAATGCGTCCGCATTCAAGATTTGATCACCTCGACTACCTTTGCCGAGTGGTATAAGAATCATCGGCTTTTGTAAGTATAGTAATTCGAAAATACTGTTGGCACCGGCCCGGGAAATCACGACGTCAGCCATTGCCAGCAAATGCGGCAAATCAGCCCCGACGTATTCAAACTGCTTGTAAAACTGGGACGCTATCTTGGTTGCCTTTCCCTTGCCGGTCAAATGAACCACATTGAATTTTTCAAAAATAACATTCGCGGCCCCAGTTAACGCTTCGTTAATTGCCTGAGCACCTTGGCTACCGCCCATGACGAGAATTGTAGGACGGGACTGTACATTCACGAGCCCACAAATTGCGTAACCCTGATCTCTTTTGCCTTCGAACAGAACTTTGCGAACGGGCGTTCCAACAGCAATAGCTTTGCGCTGATTTAAATGACTCAGTGTCTGTGGAAATGTACACAGAATTTTCCGAGCAAATGGCGCTATCAACTTTGTGGCCAAACCGGGCGACATATCCGACTCGTGCGTAATGACCGGAATCCGTAACATCCAAGCGGCCACGCACACAGGAACGCTTACAAATCCACCCTTGGAAAAGACGACTCGAGGGCGAAATCGAATCAAATATGCAAATGCGACGAAAATGCCGGCGACAATTCGAAACAAATCCGTAAAGTTTTGCAGGCTGAAGTAGCGCCGTAGCTTGCCGGTTGGAATCGATAAAAATGGAACATTCGCTGCTTCGACAATTCCCTTTTCAAGACCATTTGATCCAATGTAAATCGGGTACCAGCCTCGAAGCCTCATTTCATCCACAATCGCCAAATGCGGCATGACATGTCCCGCAGTACCGCCGCCAGTCAAAACAATGATCGGCTGATTTAGAATTATTTCGCCTGCTGACATCTAACCGACCTCTTCGACTGCTGATTGGATTTGTTGAGAGACCGGATATGATCGATTGATTTTGCGAAGCAGGTCGCTCTTTTCAGCGACAAATAAATCTGCTTCCATCCCCGACTCAGACAGCAGCGCGGCAAGCTCTTCAATCTTTAGAGGGTTAGCGACCGCTACACACACAAATCGGCTGTCACCTTTGTCAACCATGCGAAAGGGCAACCAAAGTTTTTCTTTCGCTTTTGCATACGGAATTGCAATCAAAGCATTTTCGTCCAATTCCAAGTCAATCAGGCCGTCGATGCTCGGCGAACTCGAACACTTTGCAAGGAAATCGCGCAGCTGCGTTTCTGTCATGATATGACATTCCAGTAGTGCATCAACCACATCTATTTTCCACTTTGCGCAATAGGTTTGAATCGATGTTGCAATCTCAGCGGTCACAACCCCTTCACGCAAAAGCAAATCCATGGTTGGATGAGAATCTTTCATAAGTCTCCCTAATCTTCCGAAGTAAAATCTGCGGAGTACTTGCCAACCGACAGCTTCGTTTTCCTATTTGCTTTTGTGGCTCGACAAAAGTCCGCGCACACAGCAAACAAAACAAAACGACGCTCCCAGCAATATGAAATACATTGCCCACCCGAATTGGCAGGGCTGGGGTATAGGTACACAGCCCCCTTATCAACATTGCCCGAGTAATAGACACTACCGAACCAGGGCTCAATTCTATTCATTGTGCGAAATACTCGTGCGGGAACTTCGCCCCGTAGAAGGCAGCGCAGATCAGGTAACGCTATGTTGGTTTCAGTTTTTTCGAAGCGAATCATACCGCGCTCGCTCTGACCGATTTCAAGATCGGCGAGTGCTGAGGGGCCATACGTGACTGCGAGTCCGGCGTCACCCACAAAATCAATTCCTGCTTGCGTACGCCCCATTGCATCCGACAGCTCTAGTTGGAATGAGTCACTACCCTTACTGATCCAATCGTATTGGGACGAAAACACCAACGAGCCTTGGTTGTAAATGGTGATGTCTCCGCCGCCCTCCGTTGTCTTACAGTCAGAAAACGGCATCGGCGAATTCAGACTAACCTCATCTACGGTCGTTGAAATTGATGCGCAAGATGCGCTGATACTAGCTATCAAGTTTATAATAATTGAATTTCGAAAACGATACGACGTCACTCGCTGTTACTCCGCGCCGAAGAGGACTCTATATCGCTTTGAGATTCGTTCGCGATCACGAACGTCTAATTTTGTATTGAGTGCGGATTTGAACAAGTCTTTGGCTGATGACTTGTCTCCTCGCTTAAATTTAACTTCTGCTAGGTGCTCGAGAATCACTCCCTCATTAGGAGACTTTTCATTTGCACGGTTTAGAGTCTTCTCAGCCAAATCTAAACGACCTTGTTGATAGTAAACCCAACCAAGAGAATCTAAGTAGTAGCCATCTTCACCCTTGATTTGCAGTGCGCGGCCGATAAGTTTTTCGGCTTCTTCCAAGTTCAGACCTTTTTCCGCATACAAATACCCAAGAAAGTTCAATGCACTACTGTTTTCTGGCTCCAATTCGATCACTCGCTTCATTGTCTCAATACAATCATCTTTTTTCCCACCGCGCTCCTGATAGACACCAATCAGAAACAATGTTTTTGCACTCTCTGAAAACTTCGCATCCGCTTCTCGCAAAATCCGTATGGACTCGTCAAACCTTTCAAGATCTGAATAAAGTTCCGCCGTAAATGCAAAGTAGGCCCATTCTGCGCCAGGCGCCTGCAATAGTTCGTGCATTAGCTTTAACGCTTCCTTTGATTTATCAAGCGCCTTAAAGCAAATTGCGCGTCGAAAATCAGCTTGCGCCCGCAGAGCGCTTTTTTCTGGAACATTTAGATAGAGATAGATCGCAGATTCAAATTTCTTTATCTTTTCTCGCCCAAGAGCTGCCATGTATTGCAATCGCTCCGACTGAGGAAAATCTACAGCTAAACGATCGAGAAGCTTGCTCGCATCTTCATATCGTTCAAGCTCCCACAAGAGAATTGCCTTTTGCATTTGGATACCTGGCTTATCACCCCCTGGAACTTTTGAGAGCTCGTCAAGCAACTCCAGCGCAACATTCAAGTCACCTAGCTGCCGATATAATTCGATCATGCGGCTTGTCAGTTCCTCGTTAGACGGATCCATGCGATACAACTGCTCGTATTGTGCAACCGCTTCTTGTGACTTACCGTTCAACTCAAGCGCTAGTGCATAAATTAATACCAATTCCGGATTGGACGTTTGCAGTTCGTACGCAAATTTTGCTGCCGCAAGTGCTTTAGTTTTTTCACCTTGCGAAACTAGAATCTTTGTATGGGCAACGGCCATAGGAATGGAGTCTGGATTCTGCTTGAGAAACTTTTCGCAGGTGACGCGAGCCAATTCTCCCTTGCCCGCACGATGCAATACAGAAACAAATTCAACCGCAAGCTCTTCTCGATTGGGATCAAGGTCGTAACCAGCGGTGTATTGTTCTATCGCATCTGAAACATAACCAGACTTCACATATAATCTCGCCAACTGCAGCCTTAAGCTAGATGCTCGGGGATACAATAGCACCATGCGTTTTGCATCCATCAGTGTGTCTTCATTGGGTCCCGCTGCTATCGAACTCTCCAGCAGCTTCGCGCCGAGAAATGGATTTGGATCGAGATTGTATGCTGCTTGCAGTAACGGCTTAGCACGACCATGATCACCAGACAGGCTCATGTATTCGGCTACGAGAAAAAAGTGGCCGGAACTAATAGAGCGTTGTTCAACTGACCAGTAGTTGGGGGCAATACCACGATCTGCATCTGCACCCGCTTCTTCTTCTGATTTGAGATTGTTTTGGGAGGGAGGATCGACCTTGGATGTCTTTTCAAGCAAGCGACATCCTGCGATTAAAACCACAAGCATCGCACCAATCATCGAATTCACGACGAGCATCGTCACAACCCACTGACAGAGATTTGCCTTATTGTGTCAAAGGGATGCTGAAAGCACAATCTTTTCAATCAATTGTTGGAATGGGCAAGCAAAAGCCCGATTGAGCGCGTTCTACGAGACTTGCGATTGACGTTTCTGTGCCATAGTCAATCTTTGCCAATGATAGGCCTTGGGCAGGCGCGGTCTTTCCGGCTTGCTTTCGGTCTGGAACGCGCAAAAGCTTTGTTACTAAACCCTTTTCGTATTTGTTTCGACCTCTGGCAATGTCTACGAGCGTCCCGACCATGCATCGACACATCTGCTTTAGAAACCCGTTGCCTGAAATCCAAATGGTTATCAAGTTGTCCGAACTATCGACTCGGATTTCGAAGATCGTTCGAATACTGGTCTTTGCGGAGCCATCGACCGCACAAAATGACAAAAAGTCATGTGTACCGACAAATGCTTGGGCTTCAGACTTCATCAGATCGACATCAAGCTTGAACGGAACATCCCAAGCAAACGCGTGAAGCCACGAAGGCATTTCCTCACCGTTCCAAATGGTGTAGCGATACACTTTTCGAACAGCAGTGACTATGGGATGAAATTCAGAATTAACTTTTTGGATCGCGTGGACCCGGATAGCCAACGGTAGCACCGCATTCAGAGAACGCTTGATCCTCCGTAGTTCCAATTCTAAATCGGAATCGAATGTCACTACCTGTTGCATCGCGTGGACACCTGAATCGGTTCTGGACGCTCCAACCGTACGGATGGACGATCCCAGAACCGTGGCAAGAGCCCGATCCAGGTGATCCTGGACTGCGTTGCCAGACGGCTGCGTTTGCCAACCCTGAAAGGATGTGCCGACGTAATTTAAATCGAGCCTATAGCGAGTCATTGCATTTCAAACGCAAACGCCAAACCCATGCTTTGACCAGAAAAATCTGGGCCGTTTTCCACCACTGCTTGCTGCTTGCGCATATCTGCAAAGAGCGTCAGATAGACAGATCGAATCTGCAACGCATCTCCGCTTAGTCCCGCGTTGTCCAGTCCGTAACCTGACATGCGGATACCAAGCTCTGCGTGAGTCACAATCGCCTGTTTCATGCCATTGCTAACGTCTTTTTTTGAAGCTTCGGTAGTTGACTCTTCTGTTTCGCCTTCCGCTAATGAATCAGTACGCAATTCTTGATACCAAATTCGTTCAATTCCTGCGCCGGCGCCCAAATAAATCGCCTTTGACGGGAGCAAGGGCATTCGAGCCTTTAGTAACATGCCGTATGGAACAACAGTAAACTCAGTCTTTGCATTGGAATCAATTTTATAATTGTTTACGTCACTCATCGCATAACCAGTATCGACAAAAAATGAACCGTACAAATTCGCGCCAACGTGGAAATAACTGAACGCCCAACCAGTGCCGAAGCTCGCTGATAAAGCCGCAGGCGGCTTGCCATAGAATTTTTCATAAACAGGCTCGCCTTCATACTTCATGCCAGACATATCCATCTGTGTAAGTCCGATGTGAACTTCAGTCATGCCCCAGTATGGTCGAAGTTTGCTTGGTGATTTTTCTTCAGCGGGCTGTGATGTCTGCGCAGATGTATTTGAACTTTGCTCCTGCCCGGAAGCGACCACAGGAAAGACACACATAAAAAGAATCATGGCATATACTGACCTCATCGTCCCACTCCAAGCGCGATACATTCATTCAGAATCTGCACGGCATTTGTTGCTGCACCCTTTAATAGATTATCCGAAAAGTTCCAGAACATCACGTGTGCTGAGCGTGTTTCATCTGCAGGAAGACGCATTCTAGTGATGTGAACAAGTCCATTACCCACACATTCTGCCAAATCCGGCAAATTCTCATAAGAATCGGCGTGGTAAAACTTACATGACTCCGCTTGTTTGAAAGCATTTTCTACTTGATCTCTAGTTACAGAACGCGACAATTCTACTGTGACCGATTCACCATGACCGCGATAGGTTGGTACACGAACCGTAGACGCGAATACTGTAAGACTTGGAAGCGACAATATTTTGCGCGTCTCTTGAACTATTTTTCTTTCCTCGTAACAGTGTCCGAAATCATCAAACTTATCGATAGCGGGGATCAAATTCGCAGCAATCCTTCTCGGCAAGTGAGTGGCCTTAATGGTACGCCCTCCAACGAGCGCTTCGTTTTGCTGTCGTAAGTCGTCAATTCCCTTCTGACCAGCGCCGCTAACTGATTGGAAGGTCGTTACGTTTACAGACTTTAGCCCAAATGCCTTGTGAAGGGGGGCCAGTGCCACCACTAGCTGGATGGTTGAGCAATTTCCGTTTGGTAGTACAGTGGGTCCACGCAAAGATTTGAGAATATCGCGATTGACCTCGGGGACGACCAACGGAAAACGCTCGTCCATTCGCCATGCGCTGCTGTTGTCGATAACCGTAACGCCACGCTTTAGCAATTGCTCAGCACTTGCTTTGGAAAGCGCCGAACCGGCACTCATCAAAACGAATTTCGCACCAGCTACGTCGTCAATAGTAAACGGACGCACAAGCAATGCTCGGTTTCGAAAATTTAACGCAGCTCCCGATGAGCGCTCTGACGCATACGGATGCACTTCGATGTCTTTCGGGCCAATTCGTTCCAGCTCTGTCAAGATTTCTCGACCAACTGCTCCCGTTGCACCGACAACCGCAACTGAAATCAATTGATCCTCCCGGGATGATCTTGGTGATTGTTGCGATCTTCTCGCGCGAAAGCAGGATCTAGCGCTGAGTCATCTTCCTCAATTGGCGCGAAAATTTCGTCGTCTTCCACCGTCTTTTTCCATCCTACAATCCACTCAAACGGACCGCTCAAAGCATAGGTCGCAGTCAAGACAAAGCCGACCATCTCGGGCTGGTATGCAACGACCGTTGCTACTCCAACAGCCACAACCAACAGTCGGAATGGCCCGATTCCCTTCACCTTGAGAAGCTTATGTGACCGGTATGAAAAGTTCGAAACCATCAAGAATGCCAAGAGAGGGCATGCGACCAAAAGTATTTGCTTACGCAAAATAGGTTCACCTAGCACGGAGAAGACCAGTCGCAGATATTCAGGAGCTTCTCCCATGGAAGTCGTGGCTTCGACGCACACCAACACATAGGTTGCATTAACGATGGCAGCCATGGGAATTGGCAATCCAGTAAAGTCACCTGAAGACTTGCCGATCGAACTCAATACATTGAAACGCGCCAAGCGTAGTGCCCCGCAGGCCATAAAGAAGAAGCAAAAAATCCAACCAATTCGGCCATAATCGACCAATCCGAACTGAAATACCATGAACGCAGGCGCAACACCGAAAGATACAAGGTCACAAAGTGAATCATATTGAACGCCAAATTCACTGGTGCCCCCAGTTAATCGAGCGACACGACCATCCAGCACATCAAATATGGACGCCAACAAAATCGCCGACGCTGCCCAGCGAAAATCCCCTTGCAAGCTCTTGATGATTGAAAAGAAACCGAAGAATAAGTTTCCTGTTGTGAACATGTTTGGCAAAACATACACCGCCGCACCAAGTCTTCTACCCTTTGTCTGTCTTTGCACGGTTGTCATTTTGACTCTCCTCTAAGTGGCTCGATTTTCGTCTGGAGCCGCATTTCGTATGTATACTGGTTCCACGATGCCTGTTGACATCATGGGACGAGTGGCTATCCAATTCTTTAATGCTTCGCGCATGTCTGTGCCAATTTGGTCCATGGTTGCACGCCTAACCACTTCACCATTTGCGCACGCCTCAAACTTTGCCAGGAAGTCAGCACGAGTTTCAATTATCTGAAAGGTGCAGCCACTCGGAGTGTTCATTAATACTCCTGCGTCTGAACGGAAATGAATGCTCTTATTAGCCACATTGAGATCAACCTTGCCGACGGCTTCCATGTGATCACCGCGCATCAAAACAAAATAACCTGCACTCGAGGTCGCCGGAAGGATGCAACAGCTAATGGCGCTTGCGTTCGACTTGGCATAATAAAGTGCTAACGCAGCAAGAGCTGGATAGCTGATGGACTGCAAATGGCTTTGCGCTTGTATAATTCCTCGGGCAAAACTCAAGCCAATCTTAATTCCTGTAAACGAACCGGGGCCGTTGCCCACGACTACACCTGCAAAATTAAGATCGGACTTTTGTGCTTTCGCTATTAATTGAGATGCGAACATGCCCATCGCTGCAGCGCTACCGAAGGACGTAGGATGATGTACAAATTCGGAAACTTTTACTTCGTCAGTAGTTTGCGACACAAGTGCCAAAGCGGCACCGCAGATGCTTGCATCAACAACTAACCACCCTCGATTGTTCACTGCGGCACTCCGCCCGTCATGCCCAAGAACATTTTAGCCCAGAATCTGTTTAGATCATTGTAAAAGACCAAAACAATCAGAGCCATGATCATGACAAATCCAAGTCGCTGGTAGTTTTCGATCGTTGAAATACGAAGCGGACGCCGTCGAACGGCTTCAGCCCCAATCAATGCTAACTGACCACCGTCCAGAACGGGTACAGGCACCAGATTAACAATCGCAAGATTGATGCTGATGATTGCGAGGGTTCCAAGAAATGTTTCTAGGCCTCGCTTCGCTGCATCGCCCGCAACTTTCGCGATCAAGATTGGCCCACCCATTGTCGCTACAGAGACCTTACCCGTAAACATGCTCGCCACGACTTTCACTAGCATCCACGATTGTGATGCAGTCTCAGTGACGCCAAAAACTATAGAATCAAGAAACGTTGTCTCTTTCATGAAGGGCTCAGGTGGTTTCAGAGCTGCAAAAAATTCAAAAGGCAATTCGAAATGGACCTTTGGTCCATCTGCCGTTTCGCGATCGGTTTGCTGGAATGCCATGGGCAACTCAAGTGTTTCACCGTTACGAGAAATCTTAACTTTGCCTGTTGGCGTCGTGATTTCCTCCATCGCGCGATACACATCAAATTGATTCACAACCGGTTTGCCAGAAATTTCGAGAAGCATATCGCCTCGCTGCAGTCCTGAAGACGCGCCCAATTGATCTATCAACAGCTGTCCGTCTTGTAGACCGATGCGATTTAGCATCCGAGTCGCCATCGAACGCATTGCACCCCAATCCGCGTCATTGCCCTCGCGCTCCGGTAATGCGACCTCTATCGTTCGCTTCGGTTCCTTCTCTGCTAACGCGTTTTCGACTTGCCACAGAATTTGCGCTGCCCCATCTGACCAAGCGTCGATGATGGCGTCTTCTAACTCGGTAAAAGAACTAATGCTGCGGTTGATCGGAGTCCGCTCACCCGCGGTCCAACTCGCCGCAATGATCCGATCTGCATTTTTGAATCCCAATGGCACCGCCTTTGAATCTCCACGAACTCCTAACAAACTCGTTGCCTGTGCCGCAGAGATACCGAGACGACCTATACGGTCAAAATTACCACCGAATGGTGACGGCTCTGACTTTGGTGTCGCAACGATCTTGACGGTCTCACCTTTGCGCTCTACCTCCAAACTTAGCTGTACTCCTGGAGACGCGGAAATGAATGACTCCATTTCCTTCCAAGTCGAGATGTTCTTGCCGTTGATTGCCAAAATACGATCGCCGGCCAACAGCCCCGCTGCTTCTGCTGGACTTCCTGGATTAATGTATCCCACAAGAGGCTGAAGAAATGGAATTCCCGGAATGGACAATACGAAATAGATCGTCGCCGCAAGGAGGAAGTTTGCGACCGGCCCTGCCAAAACAGTCGCGGCGCGACGCGCGCAACTTGCTCGAAAAAATTCTTTTCCAACCAACTCTTGAGGAACCGGATCGGCAGGGGTCGAACCGTAAAACTTCACGAATCCACCCAGCGGCAGGAGGCCGATTCGGTAAGTTGTTTCTTTGCGAGTCCATTTTAAAATTGTCGGGCCGAAGCCAATCGAAAAAGTTTCGACAGCAATCCCAGATAGTTTTCCAATCAGGAAATGACCGAATTCGTGAACGACGACCAGCACGCCAAGCATGACAATTACTGCTGGAATTGCCTGTCCCATTCACGACTCCTCATTACGACGAATACGCAATCTGCCGTCGCTCGTCTTAATAAATCTTAAGTGCAACCCATAGCACGGGGGCGGCAAATAACACTCCGTCAACTCGATCAAGAAACCCACCATGTCCCGGCAATAATGTGCCAGAATCCTTCACGCCGACGTAGCGCTTCACAAGAGACTCGACCAAGTCTCCCATTTGACCTACTGCACCCAAAATTGCGGACAATAGAACAATAAACGGCACCGACAGATCTGTAATTTCAACAATCTGCGCCATGCCACATCCACCTATTCCACTAGCCACGAGTCCGACCACAGCACCTTCAACTGTCTTTTTAGGGGAAATATGCGGAGCCAATTTGTTTTTTCCAAAAAATCGGCCGCCAAAATAACCACCGGTATCCCCCATCCAAACGACTGCCAATAAGAAAAGCAGCCAACCTGAAAAATGCTCGCGCTCGACCAAAAGATCGAGCAAAAAGAACCACGGAGTAACAGCCCAAACGACGGCAATCATCACCCCAGATGCCATGGGATACAACTGTGATGGTTCAAGCTTTACAGACAAGTAAAAGAGCGGAGCTATGAATGCGACAGCTATCAGCGCTGGAATTGCCACCCCCACATCAGCGTCACTTGCAACAAGCTGCAGTACAACTGCACTGATCGTCACAAAAACAAACAAGCGCACCGATCGGCCTTGATTGATATTAGCCGGCTCGACACCAGCTGTAATTGCTGCGCGAGTGGTCAAACCAAGCATTTCCCACAATGAGTAAACTGCGCAGCCTGCGAGAAAGAACTTCCGCCACTGCAGGTCGCCGCCTAGGAATAGAAACAAAATTAGGGGAACGCCAATAGCAGCAGTGAGTACTCTCAGCCTAAGCATGGATTTCATCCATGTCTTCAGTTGAATGGCCGGGGATATCTGTTTCGGTCTGGTTTTCCACCGCACCAAACCTACGATCACGCTTGGTGTACGATTTGAATGCCTGCATTAGGTGCTCAGAATCAAAGTCTGGCCAGTGGACGTCTGTAAAATAGAACTCGGTATAGGCAAGTTGCCATAACAAGAAATTCGAAATTCTTTGTTCGCCACTTGTGCGGATTAGCAAATCCGGTTCGGGCGCATAGTGAGTCGCGAGATTACGTTCAATCAAACTTTCGTCGATGGACTCGACATCCAACTCACCACTCTTAACCCGAGCTGAAATGGAACGCATCGCTTGTTTGAGCTCATCACGACCGCTGTAACTCAGTGCCAATGTCAACACCATCCCAGTATTGGCCGCTAATCGGTCGCGAGATTTCAGCAAGATTTGCTGCGACGATGATGGAAGTTTTTGTAGATTGCCGATGATTTGCAATTTAACGTTTTCGGACGCAAGCTCTGATAAATACTTTTCAAGAAAGATGTTTAGAAGATTCATTAGAAATGCGACTTCACGAACAGGACGACGCCAATTTTCTTCGCTGAAGGCGTACAGAGTAAGGAACTTTACGCCAGCGTTACTCGACGAACGCACAACTTCCCTTACGCGATCAACTCCGCGCTGGTGACCCATAAAACGAGGCCATCCACGAGACTTCGCCCATCGACCATTGCCATCCATAATAATAGCGACGTGATTTGGAACCCTGATTGAATCCAAGCTAGCAGAACCCCAACAGCAATATTTTCCAACAAAGACGAATCCTTATCACAAAAGGCCGTGAAGATTCAAATGCACAATGCGAAGCAAAATATAAAACTTTTCTTAGTATTTTCAGGTAGATAACGCGACATTTACATCGCCCAATCCAACGTTTGGGTGAATTCTATGCGAATTACTTGTCATGAGCTGCCTGTACGACATCGAAAGTCAAAGAAATGGGGCGAACGTTCTCGTCAACTCAGGTAAAAGTCTTTAGCTTTTTGGGTCAGTGGAGAGATGATCATTGGAATCAAAACTTTGCATATTGGGCACTACTCTTGGATCGCCTGCTGATATTCCGAACCGAACTTTAGAAATTGTGCGTACTTGTGACTTGCTAATCGTAGAAGAAGATCGTCCGGCTCGCCAAGTTTTGAAAGCTGCGGGTGTTCATCGCAACTACCTCAAGTGGAACGAGCATCAGAGCAAAGCCGTGATTGAAGATGTGCGAGTAGCGCTCAATTCAGGAAAAACCGTCGCATATTTAAGCGATCAAGGCATGCCCAACGTTGCAGATCCCGGTCGCCACTTGGTTCAGCTGGCTTACGAACTCGGTAGCAAAGTTAAATTACAGGTAGTTTCGGGACCAAGCTCGGTTACTTCGGCAATTGCAATGAGTCCCTTTGATTGTTCACGATTTCATTTTGCCGGATTTCTTCCCAAGTCAAAGGAAGAAAGAGAAATCGAACTGTCGAAGCTTGTGAAAATGCCGACTGCCATCGTTCTATTGGAAACTCCCTATCGTCGACAGTCGCTACTTGAAAGTTTAAAAAACACTTTCCCTGCGGGACGCAAGTGTCTCATCGCCATGGACATTTCGGGTGAAAATGAAAAGTACTTTTTATCAAAGTGCGGAATTGCTTTCGAGCAACTCCGTGAGCTGCCAGAAATCCTCAACTTTGTTCTAGTGATCGATAAACCTTAGGTAACGAGTACTAGCGATGCCCAGAATACAGGTTTGAGGAACGATAAAGTTCTACGTAGGTAACGACAACAACACGCAGCAGTGCGACAAATGGAACGGCAAGCAATACACCCCAAATACCGAACCAATCACTCAAGACAAACATCGACAAAATTACCAAGCCAGGATGTAATCCAGCGCGAGTTCCGATGATTCGCGGAGTTAGCATCATCGCATCGACCAATTGCGCTACGACAAAAACGCAAACAACTGCGATGACTTGGATCCAGTTCTGGAAATCGGTCAATACAACTACGGCACATAAAGCACTGCCAACAACAACGTCCAAATAGGGTACCAGTCGACAAAGCCCAGCAATGGCCCCGATAATAAGTGCGCTGCTCAAACCAATGACAGAGAAGCCGATCATGTAAATGACGCCCATAACACTGGCCACGATGATCTGCCCGACAATAACGGCAGAAAGTGCGCTGTTGAAACGTTTCATCAGATCGCGCATCAAAGGACGCACGTCTGGGGGAACCAGATCTGTAAGGGTGGACTTAAGTGATTTGATGTCTGCCAGCAGAAAAAATGTAATGACTGGAATCAAACTCAAGGTTACTAGATAAACTGCAATCTGAGGCGCAGCACCCCAAATCTTGCCGACCGCAGCACCGCTCTTCATGCCTACCTGACGAATGATTTCTGTTAGTGACAGGGTGTTCATCCACTCATCGATGGATTGAAATCCAAACTCATGGATTAGTTCACGCAACCACGGCAGCCACTGCACTTCAATCAATTGAAAGGCTAGTGGAATCAAGCTAACAACGTGAGAAATTTGCTCATAGACCACAGGGACCAATCGAACAACGCCAAAAACCATCAAACCAAATGTCAGGGCGACTAAAACAGCCACAATTATATTGCGCCCAAGTTTAGTTGATCGTTCAATACGATTAACAATGGGCGACAACAAGTACGTCAAAAACAGGCTCATCAAAGTCGGGATGAGAACACTTCGCGACATCCAACCCAACAAAACTGTCAGACACAAAGCAACGGCTACAAGAGCAGCAAAACGATTTCTTTCTCTCGCCATCAACGACTTCATTACTGAACTCCCGCAAACGACTTTCGAGCCTTTAAAACGCGTGGCCGGCCTTCGATATCTCGCTCTACCGAAACGAGCGACCACTGCGAAAAAAGGTCCTTAACTGCTAGTTCCTGATCATACCCAATTTCCGCTAGTAGCCAGCCGTCGGCGCGCAGAATACGATGTGCATTTTGAGCAAGAGCGCGATAGAAATTGAGTCCATCAGCGCCGCCATCGAGTGCCGTCATCGGCTCAAAGTCTTTCACATCGATTTCAAGGGTTGGGATCACCGTGGACGCAATGTATGGTGGATTTGAGATCACTATATCGAACAGCCCTTCTTGATATGAATCAGGATTGAGAATATCTCTTTCAACAACATTGACTCGCTCAATAAGGCCCAGTGAATCGGCATTCTGCTTCGTCATTTTGAGAGCGGAGGCACTCAAATCCCACATCGTTACTTGCGCGCCTCCAAACTCTGCCGCCATGGTCAGACCAATGCAACCTGAACCACATCCCGCGTCAAGCACAACAGGCTCATCGATGTCTTCGTTGACGATGATGGAACGTGCGCAGTCAATCAACAGTTCGGTATCCGGTCTTGGAATCAAAACCGACTTATCTACCATGAACGGCCGTCCGTAAAATTCACGCTGCCCCACAATGTAGGCCACTGGTTCGCCGGCAACACGACGCTGGAGCATTTGCTTGAATTGACCACGCTCACCGAGCGAAAGCGGTTTATCAAAATTGGTGTAAAGATCGATTCGCCTAAATTTCAACGCACTGGAGAGCAATACTTCTGCATCTAACCGCGAACTCGAGTTCTGCATCTTCGAAAGGTAGCTGGATGACCATTTAAGTACATCCATCACAGTCCATACTTTTTCGTCAGCAGGTGTCTGATTTGTTTGATTGGAATCGCTCACCGTTGTGGAGTTCCTTGTTGATTCAAAAGTTTCGTCTGATGGTCAAGTCCCAAGGCATCCAACACTTTGCTGATGTCGCCTTCCATAATATCGGACAACGAATAAAGTGTCAGGTTTATCCTGTGGTCAGTCATGCGACCTTGCGGAAAATTGTACGTTCGAATGCGTTCGGATCTGTCACCGCTACCCACTTGGCTCTTTCGGTCAGCGCTTACTTTATCATGCTGTTCCTGTGCGGCTCGTTCGTACAATCTGGCTTTCATGATCTTCAAAGCACGGTCACGGTTTTTGTGCTGAGAACGTTCGTCCTGACATTCAACGACCACACCGGTTGGTATGTGAACCATGCGAACTGCAGAGTCAGTCTTGTTAACGTGCTGACCACCGGCTCCAGACGCACGGCAGAACGTGATGTCCAAGTCTTCGGGGCGAATCTCAATTTCGATATCATCAGCTTCGGGAAGAATCGCTACCGTACAAGCACTGGTATGAACTCTGCCTTGCGCTTCCGTTTTCGGTACTCGTTGGACCCGGTGCACGCCACTTTCAAACTTCATGCGGCTAAAGACAGCCTGACCTTCAATCATGAGGATGCACTCGCGAAAGCCACCCATGTCCGCAGAGGTTGAAGACATAACTTCAACCTTCCAGCGTTGGCGTTCCGCATACCGAGTGTACATGCGAACTAAGTCTGCAGCAAAAAGCGCGGCTTCTTCACCACCAGTGCCTGCTCGCACTTCCAAAATAACGTTTTTAGAATCGTTCGGATCCTTCGGCAGCATCATCACAATGATGTTTCGTTCCGATTCCGCCAGCTGTGGTTCCAACTCACTGATCTCGGCCTTTGCCAATTCACGCATGTCTTCATCTGATTCAAGCAGCATAGCTTTTGCATCAGCGAAGCGCTTTTGCAGTTCTTTGTGATTGTTATATGCCTCAACAACGTCCGCAATCTCTGCACGTTCCTTCGACAGTTGGGACAATTCTCGACCTGTCAGACCTGGACGCGCCAAGGACTGTTCAAGTTCGTGAAACCGATCCACAACAGATTCTAAACGATCAAACATGTCTGTACTCTTTCAGAAAAATATTCGACAAATTCAAAAACAAAAAGCCCACCATCACGGCGGGCTTTGTTGTGCTATTCATCATCGACAAAGGGCCGGACGATCCGATCAATGAGATCGTGCGCCGCTAACCATTCATCGAAGCAATAAACTCTGCGTTCGTCTTTGTCTCTGCCATCTTATCCACAAGGAACGTCATCGCATCAACCGTATTTTGCGGTTGCAGCAACTTGCGCAAGATCCAAACGCGGTTCAAAACGTCACGTGGAAGCAACAAGTCTTCTTTACGTGTACCAGACTTGTTGACGTCCATTGCCGGGTAGATGCGTTTTTCTGCAAGCTTACGATCCAGCACGAGTTCCATGTTACCGGTACCTTTGAATTCCTCGAAAATAACTTCATCCATTCTCGAACCAGTATCGATCAACGCCGTTGCGATAATTGTCAAAGATCCGCCTTCCTCAATATTACGAGCTGCACCGAAGAAACGCTTTGGCTTGTGCAGCGCATTGGAGTCAACACCGCCGGAAAGAATCTTACCGGATGGAGGAACAACGGAGTTATAAGCGCGAGCAAGGCGTGTGATGGAATCGAGCAAAATGACTACATCGTACTTGTGTTCGACAAGTCGCTTCGCTTTTTCGATTACCATCTCTGCAACCTGAACGTGGCGCTGAGCTGGTTCGTCGAAAGTGGAACTGATGACTTCGCCCTTAACCGAACGCTGCATGTCCGTAACTTCTTCAGGACGTTCATCAATCAAGAGAACGATCAAAACGACTTCTGGGTGATTCTTAGAAATTGCGTTTGCAATCTGCTGAAGGAGAACGGTCTTACCTGTACGCGGTGGAGCGACAATTAATGAGCGCTGCCCTTTACCGATTGGGCAAAGAATGTCGATGACGCGGGTCGAATAGTTCTCCGACTCAAATTCCATCTTAAACTTTTCCATTGGGTACAATGGGGTCAAGTTGTCGAAGATAATCTTGTCAGAGGTAAAGTCTGGTGCGGCACCGTTGACCGTTTCGACTTTTAATAATGCAAAGTAACGCTCGCTGTCTTTGGGCGGGCGAATCTGACCAGAAATCGTGTCACCTGTGCGCAAGTTGAAACGACGAATCTGGGACGGAGATACGTAAATATCATCTGGACCTGGAAGGTAGTTGTAGTCAGGGGCGCGCAAGAAACCAAAACCATCAGGCAAAGTTTCAAGAACACCTTCCCCGAAAATAACACCGCCGCGATCGGCTTGAGCATGCAACAAGGCAAAGATCAATTCTTGCTTACGCATGTTGCTTGCGCCTTCAATACCGAAATCACGAGCCATTTTGTTTAAATCTGCGATCTTCTGCGTCTTAAGATCTTTGAGATTCATTTTCGGAGCGTTTGGATCAATCTCAATCTGCTGAACTTCTGGTTCGGGAGGAAGAGGCTCACGTTCACGACGTGGGCGGTCGCCGCCAGAACGTCCACCGTTAAAATTCCCATCGCGGTCACCGCGATCACGATGTTGAAAATGACGTTTTTTAGGCTTTTGATCTTGGTCTCTATTCTCTGACATGAAGTTCTCGCTACGATGTTATTGATAATGCCTATTCGGCAAGGAAATCGAAAGATATGGGCAGAGGATTGTATAAAACTGAGTGTTTCTTGGACTATGAAGGAAACGCTTAGAGTATCTGAATACCTCGACCGTCTCCAGTGACCAAACTTATAAGATTTTAGTACGTTGAAATGTGATGAATGTCAATAAAATCAGGTGTCGATTCTATGCTCTGCGTTGATGAACCCCCTCCTTCATCAACAGCGGCTTGATTCTCCATTCGCTCAACTTGTTCGAGTTTCTGATAGAATTTATTATGATTTTATAGAAATCGGGGGTGCAATTATGATGCGAAAAATCTGGGCATTACTACTTTCTGCAGCAGCTCTATTCGTCCCAGCTAATGGCTTCGCGGAGTCATCCACGGAATCGAAGTTTCAGGAACTGTTTATTACGGCTGGTTATTCCACTGCCTTCGGTGCCGCTCTCGCCGCCGCTTCACTCAGCTTCCGAGACGAACCGTCGCAGCATTTGAATGATATTGCGGTAGGAGCCTCGGTCGGTTTCATAGCGGGTAGTATTTTGGGCACATATTTGGCTGTTACGGATCGATCGTCAGCCTCTGAACACTTAGGGAATAGTTCCCAAATCGCGTCCATCAGGTTAGATCCGCTTATCAAAGTTCCACATACGCCGACGGCTACTGGTCAATTGGGGCTGGAATTTACTTTATTGGTCCGCTGATTGCTGGAGCAATGGGCGTAAATTTTGAAGCAATTGAAGTTCTTATCCCGAGTCAACAAGTTGACTTACTGATCAACGAACATCAATGCATCGTCGAGTTTTACGCCGTTCTCGGGATTTTCTCCTGTCAGCGCCATCATGGATCGTTTGTCATCTTCTGTGGATTTGTTTCGCGTTTGCATCTGTTTCCACGCTATGTCGTTGTATGCAGCACGTAATCCAGTTCTTTCGAAGAACAACTTCCGCAACTCGTTCCATAGGCGGTCATCGCGAGCGGCTTTGACGTGGTTGGGGGCTGTGATGCTCGCGCGATTGGTGCTGGCAGAACTTTCGATAAACTGATCCGAAAGAAAATTACGACTAAGATTAGCCGGCCCCGAATGGAGCAGAATGTCTTTGGCTTGATAAAAGTTAAACCAAGCATCCATGCCGATGTGATTCACAATTTTGTTAGGGTCAACGTCTTTGGGAAATTCACGGCAACCGGCAGCTGCATTTTTCAAAGCAATGGACTCAATTTGTGCCCTGTCAGTCTTTTCCGCATCCAATTCGCTAACTTGTCCTCGATAATTCTCTGCCGCAGTCGCGTAGATATCAGGGGTACAATACTTTCTTGAAATTGGATCGATGGTAACCAATCCACGCACTCGGCCTTGAGGAAGTCTCATGACCAATTGCATTGCAAGCCAGCCACCAAAACTGTGACCAATCAACAGCACCGACCTCTTGGCTCCCCCCGCATCAGCAACGGCAACGATCTTGTCAACAATCGGAGCAAACCACGCGGCGTACTTTTCTTCTGGAACTTCCGCCCCCGCCTCGACATCTGATACCGACGTCATCGATTCTCTAATGTCGTTTCTGCCCTTGAATACGATTGATCGTCCGTCTCGCACTCCACGAAAACAGGTCTTTACCCAATCGACCGGCGAGATTTTGCCTGAAACAAGCCTAGATTCTTCAAATGAAGCAACGAGGATGCGGAACTCTTCATCCATACTCATTCCTTCAGTTCCTCGACTAGCAATATGACCTAATGGCGCTGATAAGTTGAAAGTGCCATTCGCGCAGCTTGCGTTGCCACCCACTAAGACCAACACTGGATCTGCATTAGATTTGATATCCATCGTGAAGTCTTCATTTTGCCGTGAATCGGCACGTCGCTGCTTACAGGATCCCAACAAAACCATGACGCAAATCAGCGTTAAGGATGCGGCTCTCATGCAAAAACTCCCTTGTAGGACATTGACATCCTATCAAGGGAGTTGCATGCGAGCAAATTACTCAGTGTCAATTAGTTAATCAATACGACTTCTCCGACTAGGTCATAGTCGTGAGTTTCAGTTATGTGAACTTTTTGAATGAAACCGACTTTCGCCGGCCCATCATTAATCAAAACAACGCCATCGACTTCGGGAGCCTGCGTTGCCAAACGTCCTTCCAAAAGTAGTTCTGACTCACTGCTCGCGCCGAGGATAAGAACGTCCTGCAATGAACCTTTATAGTTTTTCAATCGTTCAGCAGAAATTTCCTTTTGCAAGAGCATAACTTTTTCAAGTCTCTCACGCTTGGTCGCTTCGTCGATTTGATCCTTCATGCGACCAGCGACCGTTCCCTCTTCCTGTGAATATGAAAAACAACCCAAGTGGTCGAATTTCATTTCTTCGACGAAATCCAATAGCTCTTGAAACTCAGCATCCGTTTCTCCAGGGAAACCAACCATGACCGAGGTTCTGATAGCTACGTTTGGAATGCGAGCACGTAGCTGTTTTACAGATTCGATCAGCTGTTGGCGCGTTACCTGCCGATTCATTCGCTTCAGCACGGAATCGGACCCATGCTGCATGGGGACATCGAGGTACTTGACCAGTTTCCGCTCGCTAGCGAAAAACTCCAAAAACTCATCGGAAATGTTTTCAGGATAAACGTAGAGCATTCTCACCCATCGCAATCCATCGACTTTGACAAGCTCCTTCAAGAGAGGAAGAAGTTGATCTGAGCCAAGATCTCGACCGTATGCTGCAAGGTCTTGAGCGATGAGGTTTACTTCCACAACCCCACCTGCCACCAACTTCCTTACTTCTTCAACTACGTTCACGATGGGACGTGATCGCAGTTTTCCGCGAATGGCAGGAATGATGCAGAAAGCACAATTGTGCTGACAACCCTCCGCGACTTTTACGTATGCGGAAAATTTCGAAAGCGTATTTAACTTTGGTAGATCGCCGTCATACAAGTAATTTGTACGACGAGCAAAGACTGAGCCCTTCTCAACTTTGCTTCGCAATAGTTCAGGTAGTCGCGGGAATTCATCTGTTCCCACGAAGAAATCAACTTCTGGCAAACCCGTTGCCAGTTGCTTCTTATAGCGCTGCGCAAGGCAACCACTCACGACGATCTTCAAATCTGGATTTACTTCGCGATGCTTCGCACATTCCAGAATCGAGTCGATACTTTCTTCTTTGGCGGGACCAATAAACCCGCACGTATTCACGACAACCGCATCAGCTCCTTCGAGTGATTCGATAACTTCCCAGCCATCTCGTACAAGGCTGCCAAGCATAACTTCCGCATCAACACGATTTCGCGCACATCCAAGCGATACAAGGTGAACTTTGCGTTTGATCGCAGTCGTATCAGAAGATGGGGCAACTTTGTCTTGGGACATGACGTCAGTTCCTTTAGTTTCCGTGAATGCTGGTTTGCGGCATTGGCGGTATTCACTTACAATAAACACACTTAATCAGGCGGCGTTTAGCATTGAAATAGGATGAAATCCACGGAGTTTTAATGAAATCCGTCATTAGCATTAACGGCAACGTCACGAATCTGTCCGACGGCAAGATACCTGCGACTAACCGCATGTTTCTTTTTGGTGACGGCATAATCGAAACCATTGCTGCCATTCAGGGCAACCCTCTAAATTTACAGGATCATTTGGACCGCTTGCGAAACTCCTGTGCTGCTCTTCGATTTGAAATACCATGGAGCGACCGCGAACTTGAGTTTGAACTCAAAAATTTGGCTGAACTGACAAATACTGACAAGGCGACATTGCGCATCAACGTCACACGCGGCAATAGCAACCATATGGTGCCAGAGGACGGCTTGAATCCGCAAAAAATCATTACAGCGCAACCGTCTCCTGCTGAACCGGAAAAAGTACGCGAGCAAGGCGTTACTGCGATGCTCAAGAAACTTTCCTACACAGTTCGCGACCCTCAGTTGAAACTCCCCAACTACGCCCATGGCATCGCAGCAATGACCCAAGCCCGAAGCACTGGTTTTGACGAGGTCATCTGGCAAAACTCAGAAGGAGAAATAACAGAGGCGCTTACGGCAAATGTATTCTTCATCGGCCGCCAAGGTGACCAAGTTGAAATTGCGACTCCTTCCGAAAATAGCGGCATTTTACCGGGCATCACTCGCAAAAATTTGATGACACTCCTCAATGGCGATAAAATCCCCGTAACTGTACGAACGATCTACGCTGAAGAGATTCCAAGATTTGATGAAGCATTTTTGACCAGTTCAATTCGTGGTTTGATACCGATCAAGAGTCTTGGCAAGCACACGTTTTTCACAGATCGTCCACAAAGCACTTTTCGTTTGTTGAGACGACACTACGAAAACTTTATGTGCAAACAAGTGGGCTTTCGATTTGACTGGAATACGGGCCGAAAGATCCACGATCGCAGCGAAATCTAGTAAAAGAGGCCGTCACAAACGGCCTTTCAACATACCAAACCAGTACATGATCGGCAGCACGTACTTCTTCAAAAGATACATGCTGAGTCGTTCTTGCGATTGGTCGAACGGAAAAGTTTCTCGCGGCTTTAGCTCGTAATCAAACTCAGCAAGAATCAACTTTCCATAGCCTGTAATCAGAGGACAAGAAGTGTAGCCGTCATATTTTTGTGATGGCTCGCGACCTGCAATTACATCTTTGAGATTTTGTACGAGCACGGGAGCCTGGGCCCTGATCGCCGCTCCCGTGCGGGAAGTCGGTAGACTGCTGGCATCACCAAGGGCAAACACATTTTTGAAGCGAACGTGCTGCAACGTATATTTATCCACATCGATCCAACCATCCGCGTTAGCTAACTCACTTGACTTAACAAAATCTGGTGCACTCATGGGAGGCACAACATGTAGCAGATCGTAGTGTCGCTTGGATACCTCGCCGGTATCGAGATTCTTAAAGGTCGCCTCCTTCGAAGCAGGCTCAACTTTCACAAGAATTTGTCGGTACCATGCTTTGATTGATTTTCGTTCGAGAACTCGCTGCAGCGCTTCTGCGTACTTTTTGACGCCAAAAATTCCTGCCGCCGAAGTGAAAAAATGGACCTGACTTTTGGCTTTGAGACCATGCTTTGCAAAATAATCTTCAGCGAGGTACATCATTTTTTGAGGCGCCCCCGCACATTTTACCGGCGTTGCTGGAAACGTGAAGATAGCATCGCCACCGGAAAAGGAACGAATCGCTTCCCAAGTCTGCACTGATTGTTCGGGTTCGTAGATAGAACAAACACCCTCTTTACCAAGTGCACCCTCAAGGCCTTCAATCGCCTTCCAATTGATTTGAATACCTGGGCACACAATTAGGTATTCGTACGACATGACGGCGCCAGATTTGAGCTTCAATTCGTTCTTTGATGGTTTGAATTCAGTGACCGCATCTTGGATCCAATTCACGCCCTGGGGGATTACGTCTATCTGGTTCTTAACGGTGCTCGACAGAGAGACCACGCCAGCTCCGACCAACGTGAAAAAAGGTTGGTAGTAATGCTTCGTCGCTGGATCGATGATGCTGATCTGATCGAAGCCCGATCGTCTAAGGCGTGCCGCAACTGTGACTCCTGCCGATCCACCACCAACAACCAACACCTTCACGTGACTCATGATGCAAACTCCGTAGTTTCATTTTCCAGAAGTGGCCATGATGCAGAACATGCGCATTTCCTCCAATAAAAAAAGGCTCCGTTAGGAGCCTTTTTCAATCGAAACTAGAATAAGATGATTACTTCTTCTTACCCTTGCCAGCGTTTGCAACTTGAGCCGTCTGGGTTTGCTTTTCGACCGACGATGCCGCGGTCTGAATAGCTTCCTGTGCCTGAGTTGCGGCCGCTTCCTGTGTACGTTTCTTGACTTCTTCCATGATGTTATGACGAGTCGTGTACGCGGAGTTGCTCAAAATGATTTGCTTGCCGTGGCGATTCTTGAGGTTGAAGATCAATGGCGCCTTCAAGTTTGCCGTCATGTTCTGTGGGTTGGAAGGCATGGTCACGATGACCGAAATCACCGCATTTTCTTCGCTCTCAAGCGTCAAATCAGAAACTTCAGCTTCCGGAACTTCGACGACGTAATCAGGCTTGAACAGCAAGGGATTAATCAGAACAAACGCGATCGCACCGTCGTCCAAAGATTGCAACCATTTGAAGGGCGATTCCTTTTGATCGTCCGCAAGCGCGTGATCCATTATCACGTACTTCTTCAGCTCTGGGAATCCGATAATCCCAGCGGGCATGGTAATCACATCTTTCTCATCGACCTCGATTTCGCCGAATCGGGATGTTTTCACCTTAATCACGGAATATCCCTCCAGTGTGACTGCTTACGTTGCAACGAGAGCACCATCGGTATTCGCCGATGACTCCAAGTGTACGTTTTTCCATTGATTCTCTTTTCATTGTACAACACCTAAATCAAATACAGCAAGGACTTTGAAAATGTTTTTTACCTAACCTTCGTCATCCGGCTTTTTCTTGCGAAACTGCCGTCGCAGAACGGTTCCATGCCCTTCAAAGGGGGCGGAAGTTCTGATCATCCCAGCAGCTTCGGTCACACTTTGTGTATCCGTCAAAGAAGCCTTTCTGTTTTCCTCTTGGATCTTTTGGTAGATTTCTTCGCGATGGACAACGGTAGTTGGACTCGCTTTAATCCCCAATCGAACCTGTTTACCTTTGATCTGCATGACGACTATTTTTACGTCATCACCGATCGCAATGCCTTCGCCGACTTTTCTTGTAAGTACTAACACCCCAGTTCCCTCCCTGGTAAAGGGGTAAACAACAGTCCGAAATTCCCTTTTCGGACTTCACAACTTAGTCATGCGCTATTGACTCCATTATCCCTGAGCCATCACTAGCGCGCAAGGTTACTGCATGAAATTGAGCAATGACGGCTGAAGCATTTTGTTTGAAGCCATCAGTGTACTCTGCAGTAACGCCTCCGAACGCTTGAACCTTGAAGTTGAATCAAGCATGTCGGCATCTTCAATCTTTGACAAATCACCCAAAATTAACTCTTTATCTACCGCAAGTCGTTTTTCAGCTACGTCGATCGAATTGGTTAATGCGCCGAGCGTAGACTGAAAGCTCGATGCCTTATCCATCTGATAATCCATTTCGGTCATCGCCTTCCGAATGGAGTCTTTGTCGTTGTCATTCAAACCGCGGTACAGCAGTTGCAGGGCCTCGATCATGCCAAAGTGACCTTCGGCACGCGTCTCCGCCGTGGTTTCAAACAATTCACGCGCAGTCAAATTGATACGTTGGAAGTTTTGCGGTGCTATTTCCAAGAAAATTTCACCATCATCACCCAAATACTGTCCATCTTCGCCCATCGATGGTGTTTGAGTTCTGAACCCAGAAAAAACGTAACGATCACCGTGCTTGGCGTTTGCTTGCGCCACAATGCCGGAGATGAGTTCCTTGATCTCACGAGAGGCTGCTTCGCGGCTGTCTGAAGCATACGTATCACTCGCCATTCCGACGGCGAGTTCCTTTGCGCGCATCAAGCTTTCGTGGATACCAGTTAATGACGCTTCCGACTTCGAAATGAATCCACGGGCATAGTCCAAATTTCTTTGAAACTGATCCATCGCTTTGGAACGATCTCGTAGACCAAACAATTTCGACATCGCATTCGGATCGTCAGAAATTTTGGTTAACCGTTTCTGCGACGCCATCTCGTTCATGGACTTTACGTTGTCCGACTTCGACGAATTGATTCGCGTGTCGACCGAATTATATCTTTGGTTGTCAGATACTCTCATCGGAACCTACGCTTATCGTTTGAGATTCAAAACAGTTTCCATCATCTCATCTGTCGTTGTAATCACCTTTGAAGATGCGGCAAAGTTGGCCTGCCACTTCAACATATTGAGCGCTTCTTCGTCCAAAGAAACACCGGATACAGCTTCGCGACGTGCATTCAAATCGTTGGACACAATGTTATCAGCCTCGGATCGATGTTTGCTGGCAACAATATCAACCGACAGCTGCCCCACGTAATCAGAGTAATACTGCGTCAGAGTCGCACTCTCGTTACTGAGCATTTGCTTGTCCCGCAAACGCAGCAAGTCGTTGGCGATGACGTTATCACCGGGCGAGTTAGGCGTACTAGCAGCTGAAATCGCATCGATTGAGTCAATGATCGGATCAGTCAGCTTCATCGTCTTAACGAATTCACCGGATTTCTCCGAACCTTCAAAAAAATTGAGGCCACTGACCTCACGAAAACCATTCATACCGAAACCTCGACGGTGAACAGCGTTCACTTCTTCACTCATCGTGCGCGCCATTTCTTCATTCTTAGCCAACAACTTGTCGATCACTGTGTCGCGCACTTCGATCAATGAAGAAATGCGACCCTTGGTAATCTTGGGCGTGAGATCATCTACACGCGATCGTTCGTGATCGACCACAACCAAACCGTGCATGCCGCCATACTCTGGCGAAAGGCGTGTTTCGATTGACGAGCAAAATTTGCCATCAACCAGCAAAGAGTCTTTCGGCCCCCGAACGACCAACAGACCGTCGCGATTCTGATAGTAGTTGATGTCGATGTCCTGCGAAATTTCGCGAAGGAGACGTTCCTGTTCATCACGCAAATCATTCGCCAGATAGTCTGGACGACCGCTCTCCATATCGCCAATGCCGATGTTCAATTCGGCAATTCGCTTTAGCTTGCCGGTGATCTCCGCAGCGGACATAGCGATCTTTTCATCTAAGTTTCGCTTTTCGTTCTTCAGACTTTCATCGACACGCTTGAAAGATGTAATCAAAGCTGAAGCGGACTCACGCAAATTCGTACGCGACGCAATTTCCTCTGGATATGAAGAAAGATTTTGTAATGAACCGAAAAAATTCGTCACCTCATCGACAACCGATGCCGAAAGCTCGGGGGAATAGATGGATTCCAATCCTTCCAAAGCATTGACGCGACCATCTGAACGGCCCGTAGATTGGGCCGCGGCGTTCAGCTGCTTTTCTAGAAACTTGTCATGGGAACGTTGTATGTTCTTAACGAATACGCCGTTGCCAATGATCACACCGCGAGAATAGCTCGGGTCACGCGTGTGCAAATTCGCTCGCTGCCGAGAGTAGCCGGGCGTGTTGGCGTTGGCGATGTTATGACTCGCAGTATCGACACCCTGACGAGTGGCAAATAATGCTTCCGCACCAACGTTCAATGTGTGATTCAACCCTGCCATCTATTACACCTTTACTGTAATGATAGAGTGACGCTGGGTGACATTTCTATTGCCTTGGTTGCCATAAGTTGCCTCCGACTCTGCGAGAACTTCTTGCACGAAGCGATAGTTCTCCTGGTGAAATCGGAGCATTTTTTCCAGCAAGTATTTGTTCATCTTCATGCGTGGCTCAGTTTTCTCGCGCAACTTTACAAGTCGCTCAAAAGCCCGCTCACAGGAAGTCATTAGTGCTTGGGCAGAGTCTTCGGTAAAAACTTTAGATTGTTCTTTCAAATACGTTAGGACTGACCCTAATGAAACCGAACCTCGATCATCTTTGTTCATCACTTCATGGCGCCATGCTTTTTTGAACGCACTCACCGCACATTCAAACTTTTCACCCGCAAGTACTTTGATGGGTGTAATGCGCTCAATTTCCTTCAAATCGCGCTGCATAATCGCACGATGCTCTGGTTCAAGTTGATTAGCAACTTCGACGTAAGCAGATTCGATTGACTCGATCGCCTTCAAGTAATCCGCGAGTCTGCTTTCGAAATATGCGTTGGGATTTTGCATCGAATTTCTCCCCAAACTTTAATTGCTCTAGTGTCAGTCTAGATTAGGGAGTGTGACTACTTTAGGTCCGCTGGATGAAAAAAATGCTCGGCAGGTTCGGCCGAGCAGAGAAACCATGAAAACACTCGGGAATGATTCACTCGTCGGGCATGAGCGCCAGTTGCTCCATCAGCGCTTCGCGCATGATGCCATCGGCGATCTTGGATGAATCGGCTTTGTATTCGCCTGACTCAATGCGCTTCTTTAACTCAGCAACCCGATCTTCACGAATTTCAGGCGTTGCCTTTGCAATCTCAAACGCACGACGATGTGCCTTGGAAATTTCCTGCGCGCTGTTCGACAGTTGAACCTCGACGCCGGACTTTTCGCCAGCCCTGCCCGCACCAAGATTTGCAATATCGACACCCTTGCCGGCGTTGCTCGTCTTCTTTGCAGTTCCTGTCTCTTCAGACTTCTGCAAATTCGACTGCCCTGCGATGCCAGTAATTCCAGACTTATTGACGGTTGTCATGATTCACCATCCTTTCAGAAATCACTTTTGCGTTTCTGACGTTTGCACCTTTTCGTACGCTTTAACCGCGGACTTCTTATCTTGCAAGCTCGATGTCAGCAAAGATCTCATTTCACGCTCGATGGCCGTTGCTATTGAAGAGTCTCCTTGAGCCGAGATGCTCTTCGAATATTCCTGATCCAAGAGTTCGCGAAAAATGTCTTCGCCGTTACCACCGTCCAAAAAACCGCTTTTTTGGACACTATCTCGCATCGATTTTAGCATGATACCGACAAAAATTGACTCAAAGTCCTTAGCCAACCCCTTCAACTTAGCGGATTCATCGGAGTTATTGTCCGATTGTGGAGTTTTTCCGCGAACGTCCAAAGACCGTTCTGGAATGATGGTTGCCGGTTGGTTGCTTTGAATCCTCATTCTAATTCCTACATAAATTCCAATTCGGCTTGGAGAGCACCGGCACTGTGAATCGCCTGGAGGATTCCCACGAGGTCGTCAGCACTGACGCCCATTGCATTCAAACTCTCAAGCAGGCTGCTCACGGTCGTGCCATTGACGCCTACGACTTTCTGGCGGCCTGACTTGTCTTCCTTCTTCTTCTCGCCAACTTTCAACGATAGCTCACCGTGTGCGATTGACACCGGTGCAATGACCACGTCACCGCCTAACACGACTGTTCCGGTGCGTTGGTTGATAACAACCCGCGCGCGTCTTTCAACATCAACACGCAACATTTCCAATTCCGAAATGAATTCGACAACTTTTTCTGCGTACATATCGGGGAGCGAAACCTCCACGGTGGCTGGATCAAGAGAAACGGCATAGAACCCGCGGAAGAACGCATTGATGGTGTCGGAGATGCGAGAATTAGTGCTGAAGTCTGCTTCGCGCAAACTTAGGCGAATCTTGCCATCTTTGCCAAGTGAAGGCGTGAATTCACGCTCAACAACTGCACCATCAGGAATCGATGCCGTCGTTAAAACTTTTGCGCCCTGTCCGGTAGCTTGGCCCGTCACAACAGACCCCTGAGCACTTGCATATACTTCGCCGTCGCCAGCGCGAAGCGGCGTCATCACCAACGTTCCGCCAGCTAGACTTTTAGAATCGCCTACGGCAGACAATTTGATTGAAATCTTGTCGCCATTGCGCGCAAATGCCGGCAGTTCAGCCGTAACCAAAACAGCTGCGACGTTTTGATTGGCAACCGCATCTTTTCCGATGGACATGCCAAGATTTTGCAGCATGGAAGCGTAAGCCTTGTTGGTAGCCAGACTCTTTTTTGAGTCACCGGAGCCCGACAAACCGACAATTAAACCGAATCCGAGCAATTGATTGGAACGTACGCCTTTGATGTTCGTAAGATCCTTGATTCGCACACTCTCCGCAATGGCGGCAGCGCTAAATGCGCAGAGCACGAACGCGCTAACGACAAAGATTGCAAGGGATTTTAACAAATTTCTATTTTCAATTTTTCTATTCATCGGCAGCCTCTTTCTTGTCCGCGGATGCACCACCTTGTAATTTGTCCAATTCTTCGCGTTGTTGCGCGATGGTGTTCTTCGCATTCTCCACTTCCTTCGTCAAAGCATCGACCGCCGAACCGCTTTCTTGACGAGCTTTTTCGGCTTCGGTGCGAGCCGCAGCTAGATCATTGCGCTGCTTACCCAGAGCTTTGAGTTCCTGTTCAAGTTGCTTGCGTGAACTAGCAATCTGGTTGCGCTTTTCTTCCAGAGCCAATGCTTCTCGTGATTTTGCCTCGCTGAGACCGCTGAGCCGAAGAGAATACTCATCGACCCAACCTGTCGAACTGCGAACGATAGTCTCGCCGGCTGCATTTTCGTTCCACTCAACAGCAACGAGATCACTGGTGGAAACATTCTCACCTGAAACAGCCTTTTCTCTTGGCAAAATGGCTCTGACGCTAATGCTGTGATTTTCTGCTTCAGTTTGCGCCGTCCGCGTGACACCGACGTCCAAGTCACCATTCAGGCGTCGACCCAATACCTGCATCTTCACTGTTTTCGCGATCAGTTTTTTCGCGTCTGGCTGATCTAGTTTTGGTAAGGACGACAAGATCTTTTGTTCTGCCTCGCCCGCCTTTGCCTCACCCTCTTTGGACACTTCTTCGGCACCCTTATCGTTCGCTACTTGATCTTTAGGAGGTGTCGCGTCTGAATTCCAAGTGATATGGACATCGATGAATTCTCCAGCTACGCCTCGATTTGCCGATGAATAGAGGTACGATGACTTGTCGTCATGTCGAAATAGCGATCCTGTTTCATCCGACGGGTCTGGGGCGATCGCAACTCGCTCCTCTTTTACATAAATTTTATCTTGATTATTAGCCGGCTTACCAATCGGACGCGAAGCCACCGGCAATGAACTTTCGTCACTGCTAGACATGTTCATCAATCCGGTTTGACATGAAGTTAGAAACCAGTGCATCAAAATGAAGCTGACAACATGCTGCATGTTACATCGCTCCCTGTACATTTTGTCCATCGATCACAATCCCAGAAATTTTGGACTTCTTCGCACCGTAAGCGACATCGATTTTGGCGCCCTTGATGCCTGATGTTTGCGCGATACCATCCACAACAACGGAAACATCTCCTTTGCTGAGACTTACCTTTACCTTTTGCCCCTTCGCTATGACGATAGGTTCACTCAAATCCGAATTCTTTATAGCACTGCCAGCCATTAGAGTGCGTCTAGCAGCGCGACCAACGATGGCTTCTTGCTCTGGATACATCGACGCGTTCAATCGCGTGATGCGATCCCAGCGTTCTTCCAAATCGCGGGTCGCAATGACCTGTCCAGCTTGCAAGCCGCGTGCAACCACGGAAACCCGCTTTTGGATTTCGATCTGAATCATTACTTGAAATGGATGCGTGGTTCCGCCGTCGCGGACTTCCACCGACGTCTGTAGCCATCCAGGACTCGCATCTATGACTGACTGGACAACTTGATCGGGACTCATCATCAGACTGGGAAGAGTCACCTTCGCACCTTCCTGCCGAACCGTGATCGGCTTTAGCAGGCGAATCCTTTTTACGTTTAAGCGCAGACTCTTCCACTTCTCGTTAATTTGCTGAAATTGAGTCTGGACTTGCGCGAGAGCGTTTTGCTCTGTCAGTACAAATTTCGACGCGATGATCGAGACGCGTTCCGCGCCGTCGATTAAAACGTAGCGATGGGGAAACTCACGTTGAACTTCGTTGAGTACGGTAATGTGATCCACTGTTTGTTCAGCACCCGCCGCAGGTGAATTTTGCAGCCGCATGCCCAGTATCTCGCCGCATCCTTTACCTGTACATGATGCCACGTTTGCCAAAAAAACATCGTCGCTTTCAACAACTGCTTGGCTGCGGAGTGACAGAACAACTGGTTGTTCAACCGTTACTTTGTCATAGGCGCCACTACTCTCACTGAATCCCATGAAGAGACCCAGCGTGGTTATCGAAATGAGTAGTGGCGTTCGCATCATTGCCTTTAATTATCGTTAGCGGATGTTATTGGTCTGCTGCAACATCTGGTCACCGGTTTGGATCACCTTGGAATTGATTTCGTAGGCTCTTTGACCTGTGATCATGTTCACCATCTCTTCGATGATGTTAACATTTGATGCCTCAAGTTGACCTTGTGCGACTCGGCCCATGCCGTCTTGCGCGGCCTTGTTTACGATGGGATCACCGCTTGCTACAGTTGCGCCATATAAATTGTGGCCAACGCTATCGAGGCCAGCTGGGTTGATAAAGTTTGCGAGTTCAATTTGACCGATGACCTCAGACTTTTCGCCGTTACGGACAGATACAACTCCATCCATACCAATATTTACCTTGTTGTGGGGAATTCCCTGCGGCACGACAATTTCTGGGAACACGGGAAAACCAGTGCCGGTAACCAATCGACCGGTGCTATCCAGTTGGAAGTTACCTGCGCGCGTGTACGCAATCGATCCATCATCGCGTTGAATCTGGAAGAATCCATCGCCTTCAATCATCAAATCGAAAGGGCGATCGGTGATCTGTGTCGAGCCGTGCTCAAACATTTTTTCAACTGACGAAAGTCTTGTACCCGATCCAATTTGGATTCCGCTTGGCACGACTGTACCAGTGGTGGAACTTTGGCCCGGTGCTTTCAGTGTTTGATAAAGCAGGTCATGAAAGTTTGCGCGCGAACCTTTGAATGCCGTGGTGTTAACGTTGGCAAGGTTGTTGGCGATGGTATCAATGGTCAGCTGTTGAGCGTCCATTCCCGTCGCGGCTGTTAAGAGAGATCGCATCATGATTGAATCCTCCTATTTGAAAAGCCGAATCGGCTCATCAGTCGTTATGCTCGTACTTCACCAATTGTGTTCGAAGACTTTTCCATTATCTGGTCATAGTTCGAAACCGCCTTTTGATACGCTTCGTACGAACGATGCGCGATGATCATGGCAGTCATGTTCTGAATTGCATTCACATTTGAACCTTCAAGGTATCCTTGCTTTACTTGCGGGTGCGCTACTTCTGTTAATTGCTCAGCCGCTCCGTTGAAGATGAAGTTGTTGTTGCCGACGCGTTCAAGCATGGAATCACTCTCAGGGTGAACCAAAGCTAAGCGGTCCACCAATTTACCTTCTTGGTAAATTTCGCCACGGTAGTTCACTTCAAATTCGCCGTAACCTAGACGAATCGCTCCTTTCGAACCCATGATCGGATCGCCATCCTTATTGACAAGAAATCCTTCAGAATTGACGTTCAACGCTCCGTTACGCGAAAGGCGCATGCCTTGTTGCGTATTGACTTGGAAATAACCGTTGCCTTCGATCATCAAATCATTGCGGCTGCCAGTATGTTGTGCTGGTCCCTGAGCTTTGTCGCGAGAAACGTCCGAGATCCCTACGTACGAGACTTCATTTCCAACGAGCTGGGAGAGATCCTGCATGTCGAACTTGTAGTTTGCTGGCGGCAGCGGGTTGGCATAGTGCTTTTGCGGCTCTGCGTCGAGAACTTCGAACGACACGCGATCACCCTTGAAACCGGCGGTATTCAGGTTTGCGAGGTTGTTCGCGAGAATATCCATGACTCGCTCTTGTGAAAGCGCTCCCGACACCGGTGTGTAAATACTCTTTAACACGATAGCCTCCGCATGGTGATCCAAGAAAACTATTGCAACAAGCAGGCCAACTATTCGCGACGCGCAAACGCGACAAGGAACTTCAAAAGTATTTTTACTTATTTGTAAATCAACCAAGCGATTGGCGGCGTGCTGTCAAAATTCTCGTGGGAAGTACTTGCATGGTGTCAATCATCAACGCGAAACTGTGTCAGGGTTTTGACTGCTTAGATGCCGAAAAATTGACCATAAAAAAAAGAGAGGAGCAAATCACTCCTCTCTGGACTGCACTATAGTCCTAACCTTACTGAAGTAGCTTCAAAGCAACTTGTGGCAACTGGTTGGCTTGCGACAAGACTGCGGCACCTGCTTGCTGCATGATGGACGCCTGCGTGAGTTCTGCAGTTTCGATAGCGAAATCTGCATCCTTAATACGCGAACGGGCGGCAGCGAGGTTAGTCGTAATCGTACCCAAGTTTCTATCGGTCGATTCAAAACGGTTCTGCGCAGCACCGAGACCTGCGCGGAAGCTTGCGACGCGTTCCATGGCCTTTTCAATCTGCGCAATCGACATTTGAGCTTGTTGCTTATTATCAATGCGTGTGCCTTCTTCATTCTGAGCACTGCCCAAACCAAGTGAACCCTCACCTTCGGTGGTCGCGTTAAAGTCCGCGAAGTTCAACTTGATAATGTTAATCGGGTTTGGAGCATCAATGGCGTCTGGACCTGGAAAGTAGTCCTTGCCGACTTGGATCTCAAGTGGAGAACCATTGTGACCTGAGAGCAATTCCTCAGGAACTTCCTTGCGACCGATTAAAAGGAGCGTACCGTTAAATTCAGTGCTCAATGCGATTCGGTCGATTTCGTCCTTCATCGCCATAAATTCTTCGTTCAGGTACTGACGCTCACGCATACCGACAGTGTCAGAAGCGGCTTGTACCGATAGTTCGCGAAGACGAATCATAATATTGTTGATTTCTTCGAGACCACCTTCCGCGACCTGCACGAGAGAGACGGCATCGTTGGCGTTTCGCTTCGCTTGTCCTAACGAGCGAATGTCCGCATTCAAGACTTCCGAGATCGCGAGACCTGCGGCGTCATCTGAAGCGCGGTTAATACGTGCGCCGGAAGAAACGCGATCCATGTGCTTCGCTTGCTTTTCCGTTGACGCCGCCAAGTTGCGTTGCGCAAACATTGACTGAATGTTCGTTCTGATTCTTAGGCCCATACGTATACCTCAATGCTGGAACTAACGACCCAGTGCGAATTCACCACTCACATTACTGATTGACTCTATAGTGTAAGAATACATGACTCCCTACTGCATGGGAAGACAACAGGGAAAAATTTCGACTTTCTTCAAAGCCGGCATCAACTAAGCTCGGAGCGCTTATGTTGCCGAAAACAAAAGGAGCGATTGTCAATTTTAGCTCATTTACCAAATTTTCCTGATAGAAGATCTTGTTGATCGCCCCCCCTCCAAAGAGCAGTACTCGGTCCAATCCGCGACGTTTCAGATCGTCGGTAATGGACTTCGCAGGAGCCAATTCATTTATTTTGAGCCAATGAGAATTTTCGGGAATCGTTTTCCATTGCGAGAATGGATTCTCATTTGAAGCAATGATCTTGCACACATCTCTTTGATCCCAGAACTCCAAGTCTGACGGCAAGCCAGCCTTCGTAAGAATGAACCATGTTGGAATTTTTCCGCGAGCGTTCAGATTTTGAAAAACAGTGCGCGTTACGCGCAGCGAATTGGCTCCGGTGATGATCGCGTCGGCATTCATCAGTTCGTCTCGCAGCAGCTGTTCGTCTGCAGGAATGATAAAACCACTTTGACGTCGAGAATCGTCTGTTTCTTGAGGGAACGACGCAATGCGCCCATTTACGCTGGCTGCCATGACATTTACGATCGTTGTCATTGCTCAATCCCACTCATTTGAATTCGAAGTTAATGATCTAACTATCTCACGTCGGCTCGACTATTTTATCAAATAAAAAAAGAGCCGCCTCTCGGCAGCTCTCGTCTAGATCCATTTAGTGATGAATATCAGGGCAAAATACCACTGAGTTCTTGTTCAATCTCAACTTGCTCCTTACGGCAAGCTGCACTCAACTCGGTTACAATCATACTGCGTGCGCGGTCAAGCATCTTCTTCTCACCAAAGGAAAGATCTTTAGTTGACTTCAGACAACTCAAATCACGCAACACCTCTGCTGCGTCGGCAACAGATCCTGTACGTAGCTTATCGTTGAATTCACGAAAGCGGCGGTTCCATGTCGTTGTCGATACGCGGCCCTTGCTTTTCAGAATAGAATAGACCTGCTCAATCTCTTTATCGGAAATGACACCACGCATTCCCACACGCTTAGACGATTCGATAGGAACCATCAGTAACGCGCCAGAGCTAATGATCTGGAGAACGTAGAATTCAAGTTTTTGGCCACCGATCTCTTTCGATTCGATGTTCTTAATGACGCCAACGCCATGTGCTGGATACACAGCTTTGTCACCAACTTTAAATACCATGCTGAATTCCTTTCAATGCGGCTCTCCGCGTGTGGGTCCCATCTGAACGTCAAGGCAGAGGTCGATTGGGCAACAGCTACAGCGGCAAGGAATTGGGACAACCAGAGCTGGAGGGTTGTAGCCCATGTCACATATAAAAGTCAAGGTAAACCAATGAATTCATTGAAATCATAGGGACTTTTTATTGAAATCTTAAAAATCATTGAAGAATTAAACGCGCCGCTTAACGTATTCTGCTATGAAAAAGTGCAGTTCCTGGCTGATTCAGCCATCTAATGCTTGAATTAAGCAAATGGTTTGGCTAGTTTCGCGGCTCATATTTTATGCGTATGAAATTGGAACAATCTATTTCGAGGATCTGATGTCTCTACAGAAGGAAAAAGTAGCTAGTATCGTTAAGGAATATGGCAAGAGCGCTAGCGACACTGGTTCAACCGAGGTACAAGTAGCATTGCTCACTGAGCGTGTTAATGCTCTTACTGACCACTTGAAAACAAATGTAAAAGACTCGCACTCACTCGTCGGTCTGATGAAGATGGTAGGTCAGCGTAAGCGTCTGTTGCGCTATTTGCAGAACAGCAATCCGACTTCATACAAGAACGTAATCAATAAACTAGGCATCCGCCGGTAATTTGATCTCGTTCACGAATTAGGTTCCGGAAGTCTGATTTAGGGCTACGGAACCGTTTTTTATTTTCACCCTTTTCCAAGCTGAGATGAACAATGACGACGACCATGTTGGAACGTGAAGTTAAGATCGCAGATAAGACTATCAAGCTAACCTTTAATAAGTTCGCCAAACAGGCCAACGGTACAGTCATGGTAACTTGCGGTGACACCCAAGTTCTCGTAACTGTTTGCGCGGCTAGTGGCCCAAAGGAAGGCGTCGATTTCTTCCCCCTCACCGTGGATTACATTGAGAAGTATTACGCTGCAGGCCGTATCCCGGGTGGCTACATCAAGCGTGAAACCAAGCCAAGTGAGCGTGAAGTTCTCGTTTCTCGCGTGATCGACCGTCCATTGCGCCCAAGCTTTCCTGAAACGTACGTTACGGATACGTTTGTAACCGCGTTCGTCGTTTCTCTTGATCCTAAACATCATCCAGCACCGCTCGCTCTGTTGGGTGCGAGTACCGCATTGATGATCAGCGACATCCCCTTCAATGGCCCAGTCGCTTCTCTTCGTATTGGCATGAAAGACGGCCAATACATCATCGATCCACCAGAATTCGAAGAATCTGATCTTGATTTAAACATCGCAGCGTCACCAAACGCATTGTTGATGGTCGAAGCAGGCGCAAACTTCCTTTCGGAAAAGCAAATGCTCGACGCGATCGACTTTGCACATCGCTCCATGGCTCCACTTTTTGAGATGCAGAAGGAAGTTCAAAAATTGATCGGCAAGCCAAAGCGCGCCCTTGCAGAAGATCTCGTCGATCCAGAGATTCGCTCTGCTATCAATGAAAAATACAAAGCAGACGTTCGTAAAGGTCTTACCATCAAGGAAAAAGGCCTACGCAACAGCACGCTTTCCGAAGTTGAGAAGAAGGCACTTGCTGATTTGAACCCAGATGGCGTCGTCGCACGCACCATCATGATCAAAAAGGCATACGACGATTTGAAATCTAACCTCATGCGCGATTTGATCTTGAAAGATCATGTTCGCATCGATGGTCGTAAGTTGGATGAGATTCGTACAATTTCTTGCGAAACGGCAGTTCTTCGCCGGGCGCACGGATCATCTTTGTTTACACGCGGTGAAACGCAGTCACTTGCCAGCGTTACTTTGGGCGCTAAGGAAGACGATCAGCGAATGGACACCATCATGTCCCCTGACTTTTCCAAGCGTTTCTTCTTGCACTACAACTTCCCACCATTCTCCGTCGGTGAGGCTCGCCCCATGCGCGCTCCCGGTCGCCGCGAAGTTGGACATGGCGCTCTTGCTGAACGCGCATTGGAACGCATCATGCCAAGTCAGAAAGACTTTGGTTATACCGTTCGCGTCGTATCCGAAATCCTTGAATCAAACGGTTCATCGTCTATGGCGAGTGTTTGTGCAGGAACCATGGCATTGCTTGACGCTGGTGTACCGGTTCGCGAACCAGTAGCCGGCATCGCAATGGGTCTCGTAAAGGAAGGCGATGACTACGCGGTTCTATCCGATATCCTTGGTGACGAAGATCACCTCGGTGATATGGACTTCAAAGTTTGCGGTGGCCAAGAAGGTATCACCGCATTACAGATGGACATCAAGATTTCCGGTCTTTCTCGCGAGATCCTGCAGAAGGCACTTGAACAAGCGCGCGTTGGCCGCCAGTTCATCCTCGGCAAATTGAATGCCGCTATTAAGACGCCTAATCAGATCAGTGATTACGCACCACGCATCTTCAGCATGAAGATCAGTGTTGATAAGATCCGTGATTTGATCGGACCTGGAGGCAAGACCATCAAGAAGATCATCGCTGACTCCGGCGTTAAGATCGACATTGATGACTCAGGTATTGTGAACATCGTTTCTCCAGACAGCATCGCCGCTGAAGCTGCGAAGAAGATGATCGCGTACTACACGACAGAACCAGAAGTTAACGGCATCTATCTCGGTACCGTTAAGAAGATCGTTGATTTCGGCGCATTCATCGAAATCAAGCCAGGTTGCGAAGGTCTCTGTCACATTTCAAACTTGGAAAATCGTCGCGTTGACAAAGTAACAGACATCCTCAACGAGAACGATGAAGTCCTTGTGAAAGTTCTTGAGATCGACCGCCAAGGTAAGATCAAGCTCTCCCGCAAAGACGCGCTTGGCAAACAAGCCACCCACTCCTAATGATTAAGCTACGAAGTCATGTAGGCTGCGAACCAGTCTACATGACACCACTAAGCTCCAATTGCGATTTACTTGCACGTGAAGGTGCCGTCATCGAACCTGGACAAGTTTCGGCGGTCGCGACGGGCGTGTGGATCGATCAAGTGAATCACAACGAGATACCTGCTGGTTCAATTCCCGAACTTCAGATTCGATGTCGTTCAAGCCTAGCGTTCAAGCGTAGGGTCGTTCTGGCTAATGGCATCGGCACCATCGATGCCGACTATCCTGACGAAATCAAAGTGCTGCTGATGAACCTCGGAACTACTCCCGTAGTCATCGAAAAGGGTGAGCGCATCGCACAAATGTGCCTGCAACTTGTCCTAAGAATAAACGGTGTAGCCATTCGAGGAGATGCGAGAACTGGTGGGTTTGGCAGCACTGGCAAATAGATATCTTGGCCGGCTATCAGCCAGCCATTTTTGCCATCGCAGATTCAATTAACGCGCGACCGTCTTCAATCCGCCCCAACTTGATCATAAGTCTTCCGAGCGCAATGCGAACAGATTCATCGTTGGGATACAATTCACGCAAACGTTCGAAGACCTGCAATGACTCGTCCGGATTCTCAGACTCAAGCCCACACTGCAAAATCATCATCAGAGTTGGAACGCTCTTGGAGTCCGCATGAAGCGACTTTTCGAGCCAACCGAGAGCATCCTCGTGCAGTTTGAGTTTCGCATAGACCATGCCAATGCCAAATGTAGCTCGCGCGCAATCGCCATCAACCGCGATGGCCTTCTTGTAGAATTTTAGCGCCTCTTCAAACGAATGCGTTTGATACGAAACTGCTCCCAGCCCCAGCAAACACTCGATAGAATTGTCCTTCAATCCCAAGCCGATCGAAAACACCGTGATAGATTCATCAAAACGTCGCTGCTCTAAAAACTTTTGTCCCAGTCGTGCTGCGCAGCGCGCGCGGAATTCAAAAGAATAACACGGATCATTCAATTGCAACTCTAGTTCAGAAACATTGTTACCCATGATTTCTGATTGCCTTAACTCGACCGGGCGGCATCGAGCGCCAATTTCTTCCAACTCAACACTCAGGCGTTCTGCGTGCTCACGCGCGATCAAGTTGTTCCGACCCGATTGCCAGCGCATAGCGTTTTGCTCAATAAAATGATCCAACGCTTGTCTCGATTTGAAGACCCTGCCAAGTTCAGAGGCTAAGCAGCGGGGCGTTCCTTCATGATTCTGAATGCCGAAACCACCGAAAAATTCAGCTTCTAGCTTGCTACCACTGACCACCGGCAAGCAGCCCATCCCGAGTCCAAGGACTCGATCTACAAGTGACGATTCATTAGGCGCAACATCGCGGTCATGAGGGGTTACAAGAACATCAGAAGCAGACATTAAATCCTGCCAGAATGAGCCTTCGAATTGATTGACAATGACTGTTTGACGACTCAGTTTTGCGTCGTGAACAACATACTTAATTTCTGCTTCGTCACGTCCCGTCCCGCACAGAACGAGTCTCGCACCTTCCCAAGAATCGGGATAATAGTCTCTCAAAAGCGAAACTGCCTTCAGAACATCCGCAACACCGGCTTCCAGCTTCAGTTCGCCCAAATAAGTGACTACTTTTTCGTGCGCTTGGATTTTGAGGTAATTCTTCATACGCTGACCGCGAGCTTGCCGCTCTTGTATTGTACTCACATCATGTCGCATGGGCACCAGCATGATCCTCGTTTCTTCTACCCCTTCTGACAACAGGGCCTCTTTCGCTGCCATCGATGAACAGAGGATACGGTCGGCCGATCCAAAAAGCTCCAACTGGATGGCACGAATGTTATTGAACCCTGCAAAACGAAGTGGTGCGGCATCATCCACAACCAGCCAAAATGGAATCTTACGTTTGTTAGCCACGCGCAAAGCTTGAAAGGATGACAATTGGTACGACTCGTACGCAATGACCAAATCAAATCCCGCGATCTTAGCTTCAAGCTCTGGCATGTATCCGGCCATGTCGGGTTTTTCCGAAAAAACTACATGTTTAAATGATACTCGTTCATCAGCGAGTTGATTCGCATGGTCAAGACTGAACACCGTCGGCTGCAAATCGAGAATGAGCTGTGGCAACAACAATGCCCGTCTGGAATTGCTAACTCGTCCTAATACTATGGCCGTCTTAAGATTCATCGTTTCAACTTCCTCAGTGCGCAACATTCCTTTGGGCATTTGCGGGAACACTCATTTGAGATGGAAAACTAAATCCAGCGCGCTTTACGTCGCCGATTTCCGGATCTTTGAGCCGAATGGCAAAGTCTACCTCGTCGACTTCAACGACGGGGTCTAAGTGAACTGGAACTACAAATGACTTGCTTGAACCCGGCGCGATATCGATATTTTCGATGAATTTGTTGCCATCAATTGCAAGTTGCTTGCCCGAAAGACTGCCCACCAAAAGCTGCAAGCGACCGAGAGGAACCACGCCCTCGTTCTTCACAATAATTTTAAGTTCGGCGTGTTCTCCTGGCTCGAGCTTACCGTTGATCTTACCAAATCTCTCGTTCAGCAATTGCGCGTCCACAACGATGACATCTGTTTCTTGTTTCTTGCCCGTCCACTCGACACGAATTGAATTCTTAAAATCTAGTTCTCCTGAACGTGAAACATAGACTCGTCCTTTACCTTTTCCGCTCGTGCTCAATGCGTAAATAGGAACTTTGAGCGTGGCCGTAACTGACTTTCCTGCCGGGATTTGCCCTATGAGTCGTTCGATGTCTGCCACGGGATCATCTTCAGCTTTGAAAACAATTGAAATGCGTTCTGCATTGAATCTTGACTTGTTTGAAATGCGAACAGGTATCTCAATTGCTGACGGAAGCTGCGGTACGTCAAACTTGATTCGCGACGCTTGGATTTGTAATTTGGTTTTGCCGCTATGTTGCATCCTGCGTTCCCACGCGACTCCAAACTTCTGGCGAAGATCGCTCAATGCTTCTGCTGATTTGGCATCTAAGCCGACTCGAATGTCGGGAAGCACATTCACCAGACTCTCCGCAGATTTCGAGCTCATAACATTTTGATCCGATGCTAATTTCTTTGCCGCTAGTTGCTCCATGTAATTGAAAGCTGCAGCCTTTTCGACATCGCGTTCTGGCTTTTGCTCTTCGTCATCTTGTCGATCACTCAAATAGTAGAATGATTCCGGAATAAGCTGGGAATCCTGCTTCTCAGAAGCTGATTCCATCGACAATGAATTGTGGAGCATACGCTCGGTACGATACTTTCCACTTCCCATAAGGTTTGAATTCACGTTTTGAATTTGAATGGGCTGAATTTCCAAATCGGGGACAATTCCTCGCCCTTGAATCGATCGATGTTTGGGCGTGTAGTAGCGAGCGACGGTGAGTTTCAACGCGCGCTCATTTGGCAGTTCAAAAATAGTCTGAACCGACCCTTTACCAAAACTACGTTGTCCGATTACCACCGCACGTCCATGGTCTTGTAACGCACCGGCAACAATTTCGCTCGCTGACGCCGTATTACCACTGATTAATACCGCGACTGCGAAGTCATCTTCATGATAGCCGCGTCCAGCTTCTTCAACTTCGGTTCGACGCCCTTCCGTAGAGACAATTACACCGTCATTCAAGAACAGATCCGAAACTTGCACGGCCTGATCTAGCAAGCCACCTGGATTTTCCCGCAGATCCAAGACAACACCGGTCAATTGTTGTTTAAATTTTTTCCGCGCAGTCTTGATTGCATCGTGAACTTCTTGCGCTGTGCGTGCCGAAAACGATTCGATGGTCAGAACGAGAACGTTCGCACCATTTTTCTGGTAATACTGGCTTTGCACTGAATCTAACTGAATGACCTCGCGTTGGAGTTCAAGTTTGCGAATGCTGTGTGCGCCGTCTTTCAAAAGCGTCAAACCCACACTAGTTCCTGGCTCACCTCGCATGAACTCAACGAGTTCTTCTAACGATTTTCCGAAGGTCTTGTCCTTGCCGATAGCGACAATTCGCTCATCAATGACAATCCCAGCACGTTCTGCAGGGCTACGTGGGATTGGCTTTACCACTGTCAGAACGCCATCGCGCAATCCGACCAATACTCCCAAACCGCCGAATGCACCTTCTGTGCCTTGGCGCAATTCTCGGTATTCATCTTGATTCATGAGCATGCTGTGCGCGTCTAAACCACGCAGCATGATGTTTGCCGCCGCCAGAACGGGATCTTTTGCGAACACTGAATCTGGCTCAGCAGATTTTTTCACAAAACTTGACAACAGGATCACAAATTTGAGGAGATCCTTATAGTCAGGATCTACAGGGATTTCCAAAATGTTTTCTCTCACTTCAAACTTTTGGCGGTTTTGTTCGTTGTCGAATTTACCTTCGGGAAACTCGACACTCAATTGGCTGCCAACTGCCTGCACCAATTCTTCTGGTGTAGTTTTGCTTTCGGCAACGTAGTAATTCTGAACGATGCTTATCACGGCATCGAGGAGCTGTACGTTCTCGAAGTCTTTCGACCCAAAACCGTTTTCCTCAAGAAATCGGCCAAACTCCTCGTCGAAGAAATTCTCGCTGTCTGCTTCTAAACTGTCTGGTTCAAAGTGTGGGCTGATGTCGCTGCAGAGAAACACTGTAAGTACGGCGATCAGGAATCGTGCGATGGATCCTGATAAGTAGTCGGGATGCTGTATCCGGTTAAGGTTCATTCCGTCCGCCGTGGGTTTTTTCCCTCATCGGCGTTTGGAGGCAATTAATTAGGATAAGTTGAACCCAACACGAAAGGACGCCACAAGTTCACAAAGATCCAAGGTTGCGGCACAGCATTTGGAATGTTCGAAAAATTTTCATAAAGCACCATATCTAGTCGATTTTGTAAGTTTTTTTGTTGTTTCATCAAATTTGACGAAGTGCGTTTCACTAAACTTCTAGCCCGCTGACCCGAAAGGCAATTGTGATGACTTTTTGTCATCAGCCAAAGAACGGAGTCTTTTGGATGCGGCAAAGGGAATGTACAGCGAAGTTTTCTATGGGCGCGGGGCGCCTTACTGCCACCGCTTGGCTAGTTTTGAGTCCAATCATCACTTTCTCCCAGTCACAGCACGCCATTGCTGAATCGACAGAAACAGGGTTGAATGACGCGGCATTGGAGCGAAAGGTGTGGGAAGCCAAGACTTCGGATCTGGGAAGTCTTGAGATTGAAATCACGCGCATCATCCAACGCCATCCCGATTCTACGTTCGGGCACTACCTTCTTAGCCACGTCTATATGCGGCTGTTTAGTGAGACTCCATCTGAACTAAACCTACTGAAGACCGCTTCGGACTTGGCACAACAGGCCATCGAACTAGGACCGCTGAATGAAATTGGCTACGTTGCACTCGCGAACGTATTGGATGCGATGGGCCACTCTGCGAAGGGCGTTGAACTCTTGACCAATAGCGTTCAACAGAGAGGCATTACTCCGTCTTGGAGATTACCCTTCACGTTGGCTAGACTGAAATCTGAAGTTGATTCTGCGGATCGGATTCTCGATCTGTTGCTCACTTCAATGAAAACCGCGGGAACCCAGCGGGAGATTATCATCCCGTACGTGATCGCTGCAGCCCAGGCCTCGACGGCTGAAGATAAGCAGCTAGATCGCTTTTCTCAACTTGATAGCGAGTATCCCGACAAAATGTTCAAACTTGTACAGGCCGATATGCACTCCGAGAAAGGCTCATATGATAAAGCACACGAACTTTACCAACGCGTATTGAAAGAGGACCCGTTTTTTTCTGCTGCCGCGATAAACGATGCAAAAATCCAGTACGAATGGCTCAACCAGTCTAAATCGGCCGAACAGACTCTACTTAGAATCGCTAGTAGCCCATCATTAAAATCAGAGGGAAACTACGAAATCGTCATGACACATTTGGGCGTACTCGCATTGCAGCGTTCAGACCGCAGACAGGCGTTCGACTACTTTGGTAAGGCTTTAGCTGCCAATGGACTGAATTCACAATCATTGGACGCGGTCATTTCTGCATTTCGACGTAATAAGCAGCACGAAGCCTTGGCTGCTTTCTTGTACCAAGTATTGCGGGATGTTAGCGGAAGCGGTGCCGCCTACGGAATATTGGGAGAAGTACTTTCGGAAAACCTTGGAAGACACCAAGAATCGTTGAAGGCGTTTGAAAACGCGTTAACACTCGAACCAGAACGTACAGATATTTACAATGGCATGGGCTTGGTCTATTTCAGACAAAGTGACTTCGAAAATGCACTGAAAGTCTTTCAGGCTGCCATTAAGATCGACAGCAGTGATCCCCTCGTCCGCTACAATGAAGCGTGCGCACTCGTCAAACTGGGTCGATTGAAAGAGGGAATGAACTCGCTTGCGAGCGCGATCGGACTCGACCCCAATCTCAAAGAAACTGCCGAAAAGGACACTGATCTGGCAGCAATACGCAGTCTAGATGAATTCAGAGAAATCGTCTCATATCCGGCAGGAACGGTTGATGACTTGGATACGATGCCCATCACCAACGATGAAGATTTATTCGGGCACTGAATTGAACATCTGCCGTTCATAGAGCAAATAGGGCTTCACTCGTTCGATATAGGAATCAACACCCTTCGACCAAATGGGATCCTTTAGGCTGAACTTAGACGCCGTAAGGAGCGATTTGACGTTGGGTATTCCCAAAATTAAATCGATGGGATCCTTGTTATATTCATATTCATAGGGCGGCGCCTTCCAACCGAACTTTGGCCCGGCAAGTTCAATAGAAGCCCTCAGAAGGGCCATGCCCAGGTGGAAGGAGGCAAATCCTCCGGCATCCAAAACATGTATGTTTACACCGGAACATTCCTGCCCCGCGAACTTGTGAAAAGTAGGCTGAAATGAAGCCGGCCGCAAAATCACACCTGCCAAGCTACCGCCGTAGATTTCTGTGGTACGTGCACAATATTCATGAGCATCAAAGTAGGGCGAACCGATCAGCTGAAAGGGCAAAGTTGTGCCGCGACCTTCCGAAATGCTCGTGCCTTCGAAGATAACCGTTCCAGGATAGACAGCTGCTGATGCAAACGTTGGTATATTGGGAGATGTGATGACCCATTCGCGTTCGAGCTCATCCCAATACTTGGATGCAACCCAGCCGTCTAACGCAATCACTTCAAGTTCCGCACCAATCTTCGCGTTGAAAAGTAAAGCTGCTTCACCTGCCGTCAATCCATGACGCATGGGAATCTCGAATTCGCCGACGAAAGATCGTACTTCAAGATCTAGCGACGTGCCTTCGACGCGGCAGCCGCCAAGCGGATTGGGGCGATCCAGGACGACAACTCGCTTGCCCAATTTTTTCGCGGCACGTAAACAACCGGCCAGTGAATACTTATACGTGTACACGCGGCAACCAACGATTTGCAAATCGACGATGATCGTATCCAGATCGGCTAACATTGCGGGTGTAGGTTCGCGCGTCTCACTGTAGAGACTATAAACCGTGCAACCCGTGGGTTTATGCCGCTTATGCCCACTTTCGATCATGTTGTCTTGGACAGTTGATTCGAATCCGTGCTGAGGGCCAAACAAAGTAGTGAGATTGTCGCCAATCAAGTCCTTGATGATCCGCCATGACGGCCGCAATTTCTGATCAACGGACGCTTGATTGCAGAGAAGGCCGCAACGGCCCCACTTAGCGACCTGAGCTCTCATCGCAGGCAGCTTCTCTACACCAACTTTAAATGCTGGATTCAATGCAGATCCTTGTGGGAGCACTTATTTTCGGGATTCGATTTTTTTGATCAACTTTTCGAGGCAGTCTTCCAGCGAACTACCAGACACTGACTCAACGACGCTGGATTTATCTGTCGCGTGTTCACCGTGACCGCTGAATTGGCCATCGGAAAATTCGTCAATTTCGAGGACAAAGTTGGTGCCTTTGTGCATGAAATTAAAATTGTGAACTCGGAATAGTTTACTACCGCTTGGTACTTTTACTTTGCGCCACCCGTCCATAGGACCCCCAACGTCACATCAACAGCAAGTCAACAATTACTTATTTTAAGGTATTGCGACTTGCTTTTCCAGTCATCGGCGGGAACTGTCGGAAATCTCGGAAACGGCGTTCATATATTGCTCTGCGGTAATCTTTTGGGATTTGAACATTTGCTTAAGACGACGCACTTGTAAATCGCTCTGTGCACGGCTCATAACGGACGACGAGGCGAGGGACACGGTGTGACTGGACTTAGATGAAGACTTGGATGCAAATGCGTCCAAAGACGACGTAGCAAGGACAAGAGTTACAACAAATGTAATAGCAGCATGCATATAGAGGCTCCTTCGCAAGTAAAGCCTCTAAGACTTGCTCAAAATCACAATCGCTACATTAAATCAGTTCGGCGTAAACGCCCAAAAGTTTAGCTCAAAGTACAATCAGGCTGCACTCCCACTTTTGTCTTGTGATTTCGATAGGTTAGATTCTATGAAATTCCGAAGGATGTCTTCATTTTTCTTATCGATCTGCACAATCTTTATGGCAATTCCGGGTCCGGTTTCACTTACTCGGGGATCGTCTGGCATCACTTTTCGGGCTAGCTTACCATTGAAGAAAATCTGCTGTCCCTTGGACAACTCCAACCAAACTTCCAAAATCGACGCTCCGGTGAACGGAAAACGACCGGGCTTATCAAAATTTAGAAAGAATCCGTTAATGGAAATGTTCTTTGTTTCGAGGTCGTATTTCACCGTGTTGCCAATGCTGCCAATCACGACTTTGAGAGGTTCATTGAGCGGAATGCGAACCACTCTTCTGTTTTCCTTTGTCCGGGCCATTGATCTCTCCTTCAATGCGCTCAAAATTCACACGAGTACTATCGGAGGATCGTGGGCAAAGTTTAGAAAACAAACGCAAAAAATCCCAGCAAGTTGCGCTGGGCTTTCGATCGTCCTGATTATCCAGAAATAACTTACGATTTTTTCCGCTTTGCCAATTCTTCGTCAAAAATCTCTTTGAACTTTTCGTAGGGCAACGCGCCAGATAAGCGGCGACCATTGATGAAAAATGCGGGCGTTCCAGTTACACCAAACTTTTGACCGGTTGCAAAGTTCTCGTCGATCTTTGCATTGGCTGCGGCTGGATTAGCTTGGCACTTCTTGAACTTATCAGCATCGAGGCCAGCCGTCTTGACGTTCGCTTCGATTTGCTTGTCACTCAAGTCTTTCTGGTTTGCAAATAATGCTTCGTACATTTGCCAGTACTTGCCTTGTTCCTGTGCACACTTCGCTGCGATCGCTGCTGGGCGGGCGCGATCATGAAAGCTCAGCGGAAAATCGCGAACGGTCCAACGAACCTTGCCTTTGTACTCTGTCAACAACTGCTTAACAGCCGGCAATACGCGCACACAGAATGGACACTGGAATTCAGAATATTCAACAACGGTGATGGCACACTCAGTGCCCTTGCAACCAACAGGCGATGTATCGGTTGCGTTTGGACCGTAACGGACGGGATCGTTATCCTTGATGTCGATCGCGTATACTGGCTCTTGCGGGCGAGGATACATGACTACCAATTCTTTTTTGCTGATTGCTGCGGAAATGATAGACGATGTGACTTCTTGCTCTTTATTCTGCTGAAGATAAGCGCGAATCTGCTTGTCCTGCTCATCTTTGGAGAGCTTCTTGAGTTGAGGATATTCTTTGAACTTCTCGAGTGTCTCCGCAACTTCTTTGTCCGAAATTTTCGAGTTCTTCTTCATGTATTCGTCACGAGCTTGCTCGACCGATTGGTTCTGCTTCTTTGCCAGCGTCTGCCAGTAATATTCAAGGTATTGCTCATGAGCTTGGCGCTCGATCAAATCGTATTTTTGCTTTTCGATTTCGAAAAACGCTGACTGATCTTCCTTGTAAAGATCTTCGACTTTGACCGTCTTGCTTGGAATCTTGAATGCATCTTCGCCCAGAGCGATTTGCGAAGAACCCAAGAGAACTAGCCCCGCAACCGCTACGTATCCTGCTCGTGTCAAAAATAGCATGAGATATACCTCTTTGAATGAATCAATTTTGAGGGGCTATGATAACATGGGATAAATGTGATTCATCTAAAAACATGCAGGCTTGAAACTTTTGGGTGATCCCATCGGTATAGGCCGAAAGTTAAGGAATTTATAAGTGGCGCAATCTTCCTCTCATCTCGTGTGGCTAGACATGGAAATGACGGGGCTTGATCCCGATCACGACGAAATCATCGAAATGGCAGCCATTGTGACCGATTCGAATCTCAACGTGATCGATACATTTGGCGAGTTGGTACTGCATCAGCCCCCAGAACGATTTGATCGAATGGATGACTGGAATCGCAAGCACCACAAGGACTCTGGGTTATGGGATAGAGTCCTCGCCTCGACCATCAGCGCTGCGCAAGCAGAGGCGAGCTTTTTGGAATGGTTGAAAAAGCATGTACCAGAGCGCAAAACACCACTCTGCGGTAACAGCATTTGGCAAGACCGCCGTTTCATCGTGCGCTACATGCCCAAAGTCGACAAGTACCTGCATTACAGAATGGTCGATGTCAGCACGGTGAAGGAACTTTGCCGTCGCTGGTACCCGACAGTGCAGTTTGAAAAGGAAAACGCGCACCGTGCATTGGACGACATCAAAGCCAGCATCGAAGAGCTAAAATTCTATCGTAAAGAGATCTTCAAAGATTTGACCCCGTGAGGTTTTGGCGATGAGCGTGAGTTCGGAAATTATTACGGTGTCTGGTTTAAACAAGCGCTTTCAAATTGGCGACAACTCTGTCGTGGCCGTCAACAACATCAACTTGGCCATTGATGCCGGCTACCTCACAGCACTCATGGGGCCTTCAGGAAGCGGAAAATCAACTCTATTGAATTTACTCGGAGCCTTGGATAGTGCAGACAGTGGCACCATCGCCATCAACGGCACTGATTTGACCAAACTCAGCTCAGAAGATCGTGCAAATTTTAGAAACGAGATTTGTGGATTCATCTTTCAGAATTTCAACCTCATCCCGGTGCTGACGGCGCTCGAAAACGTCATGCTACCGATCAACTTTTCTCGTACACCAAAATCTGTGGATTTTGAAGCTCGCGCACGTGAGTTATTGCGAAGGGTGAACCTAGAAAAGCAGATTGATCAACCCGTCAATCGATTGTCAGGCGGACAAATGCAGCGCGTCGCTATCGCACGCGCACTCATCAATTCTCCCAAAGTGATTCTCGCAGACGAACCTACGGCCAATCTGGATGAATCCACCGCAACGTCCATCATTGAGCTGCTAAAGGACATTGCTAGAACAACCAACACGGTCGTGCTAATTGCAACCCACGATCCTAACGTAACCAAACGATGCGACCGCGTTATAAAATTGAGGGATGGACAAGTTTCGGAAGACTTTCGAAACTGAGAAATGAGTTACTTGCACCGTGCGCCGGGAATATTTTCAATCTGGCCACCACGATTCGATGAACAAAGTGTAAAGTTTAAGCTTACACTGTAACCTTTTCGATCTTTCTCATCGTTGTACTTCGAATTCGTATCAATGCTTTCGATACGTTTTTGATCGGTATTTACCTTGTAAATGGTCGTTTTTGACATCGGAAACAGCTCATACAACTCGCCATCTTTATCCTCGGGAATGATAAAATTCACTGCTATTTCCGCAGTATTTGCCGTCAACGCTGTTTGCCGCGTAATAGTCCAATTGAGTTTGAAACTCTTTCCATCGACTGTAACAGCCGAACTCAATGTGACCGGTCCTACGTAAAGAGGATCGTAACGTGCAGAGCCAGCTGGAATTACCATCACAGGAAAAGGATCTCCCGATCCTAAAGTGATTACTTTGTTTCGCTTTTGTCGGTTGTCGGTAATGCGATCTGAAAATACGACGATGTCTTTAATCGGATTGGACTGCAAAGTAGAAGGCAGCTTTGCCGTATCCACGCGATTAAAGATCAACGGACCGGTATCATCGGTTATGTCCTCGTTTACCTTTCCGGTTTCCTTACCGTCATAGGCGACGAATTCCAGCGTATTGATGGTGAATTCCGTCTTGGTCAACGCTGCCGTAATTTTTTGGCGAACTTGTGCGCCGCCGCCACGATGTGCCAGTGAGCCGGTCGCTGTAAAACCTTGCACGGGATACACTTCCGAAGTTCCAGCCTGTTCACCACCGCCGTATGTCGTACCTGAATCCGACCCTTGGCTGCCCGTATCTGGGGATGATCCGTTTCCAGAACCGGCAGTACTCGGATCAGTTTGCCCGTTGCCATTGGCGGTTGAACCGTTCGGGCTGCTTGAGTATGTAGGAATTGGTTTTGAATCATCCAGCAAACTTTCGTTTTTGCTGCACGCAAGCACAAACGAGGAAACACAAAACACGATCAAAATAGACCGCTGCGCGCTTAAGCTGATTTGAACCGCGTTGGTCAAAGCCTAATCCCTCTAAGATGGCGAATAGTCGCCAACTTATCGACCATTCCGAGGAAAAACTTTACCCTCCAGCTAATTTCTCAACAATATCTTTAATTTACATGAATCCATTCACGACTAAATAGTGTACGTGAGCGACTGGATTTTCACCGAATTCCGTAAATCTTTTGCCAGTAAACCAAACGGGGCTGTATGCAAGAGAAAATAGCTCGTTGCGATGATACTTAAGGTTAGTCGAGATAAAGGAACTCTTGTCGTGCACATTTGTAATGTACGTGGTGGTCAAGCTCAGGTCACTTGGCAACTTATCACCGTGAAATGAGAGACCAACATAATCACGACCAACTAACCGCGCGAATGGATCGTTGGGAGTTTTTTCCTGTTCCCTCAGCGCCTCTTGCGACTTGAAGTATGCAAGCAGCTCAGCAGTACTCGCTCCGCCATTATTCATGAAATATTCGACGGACAAACTGTTCCGCTCATTGATGATCTGACGCAGTCCCAGCGATGCCTGTTGGATGCTCTTAGCCTGTTCGACGATAAATTCTTGTTCGGGCTGCTCAACTGCCGAACGTCTCTTCGCTTGAAAACGATATTCCGAATAAAACAACGACTTTTCGCCCCAAAACCATGACCCAGTAACGCCAAGGGTCGTTTTCTGTGCGCGATTATTTATAATTTGAAACCCGCCATCGATATTGCCAATGCGGGCCTGTCCGATCATCCACAGCCTTCCCTCATCCTTGGCGCCTCCTGGCTTCGGCAAAAAGCCGAGACCAAGACTTCGACCCGAACCCGACCACGTCATGCGTAACATGCCTTTGCCTTCGCGTTGGTTCAGAGGATCGAGAATGTCGCGGTCTTCATTGAGCAAGTCTGACGGATTATTGATAAATGCTGCACCGCGTACTTCTAGCTTCTTACCCGCTGTAAGAGAAAGGACATCTCCCATCGCCACTTGGACGTACACTTGGTCAAATCGCGTGCGAATCTGCGAAGGGTTTTCACGAAGTGTATAGATGGCCGGCTGCAAAAATACCGTATCGGTGTAATCAAGATCCTTGCGAAACGTCAATGAACCGTAAAATTGGTCAGCAATGTCACGATCACGACCTTCATCGTAGAGAGATGACTGATCCCGAATGGACAGCGCACCGAAGCGGTAGATCAACTCCGGATTAACTTGCACGCCACTTGCGTCACCCTCTGCGTGGGCGCGGAGACCATAGGTCATTCCACCAACAACCAATTGAAACGCAAAAAAAGAGCGAAGCATTGAAGTGCGCATACAAACCTTCAAATTGACATACATGTTTCCACCATGATTGCATATCCAGATTGAAATTCGAGCCTTTTTATCTTCTGCTCGAAAAAATTCCGGAGCTCAGTGTTCGATGTTTGACATGAACGACATCAGCATACGTTTCTTGACCAAAGGCCAAGCTGGTTTTGAGCGCGAAGACTCGCTCTCCCAAGAAGAGCGGCATGAAGCTTCGCAATATGGCTCTCAGGCACGAAAGTCCGAGTACATTCGTTCTCGAAATCTATTCAAAGCAGAACTCGGCCAAAATCATTCGTTCCACAAAATTGCGTCCGGACTGATCAATTGGCCTCAGGGGATTGTTGCTTCGCTTTCACATAAAGATGGTCAAATCGCTATCGCTCACGGGCTGCAAAGAAATTTTTCCGGAATCGGTGTAGATCTCGAGTTGGTGCGAAAAGTGGGACTTCATCTTATGGAAAAAGTATGCACGGAAAATGAAATCACCCAGTTTTTCCCCGAAGGAATTGACGCCGACCCTCGCAAACTCGCGACTATATTTTCACTAAAAGAGGCGATCTACAAAGCGATCTACCCGTTGGGACGGATTCAGTTCTGGTTTCACGATGCGGAAGTCTGTGCATGGGATGAAACCAGTGGATCAGCCACATTGAAACTACTCATGGATACTTCACACCAGACCCCACGTGGAAGCACCATCAACGCAAAAGTCTTTCATCACAGCTTAGAAGGTGAAGCATTCGTTTTGACTGTGGCTGCTCTGCCGTCAAAATCCTGGACGCGCCCTCTCGATCAAACCATTTTCAGACCGCCATCGATGTGAAAAGTTTGGCCGGTAACGTAATCACCGAAACCAGATGCAAGCATTACAACCCACGCAGCAATCTCTTCAGGCCTACCCAGCCGCTTGATAACTTGGCGGGACATGATTTCATCTTTCGCGAGTTTTACGACTTCCTTGCTCATCTCTGTTTCGATCACACCGGGAGCGACACAGTTGACATTGATACCACGACCACCTAATTCTACGGCAAGACTCCGGGTCATGGCTTCCAAGGCCCCCTTCGACGCGGCGTAGTTTGATTGTCCGCGGCCACCTTTGGTACCTGCGACTGAAGATAAATTGATGATTCGTCCCCAGCGTTTCATCATCATTCCACGTGTGCAAATGCGTGCGCAATGAACAGCACCCATCAAGTTTACATTCAAAACTTTGTGCCAAGCAGCGTCATCCAGCATTACAAAGAGATCGTCCGCAACGACACCGGCGTTATTGACAAGAATCTCGACTTCGCCAAGTGTCGCGACAATTTTCTCATGAGCCTGTGTAACAGACTGCTCGTTAGCGACATCAACCTGCACCGCCATCGTCTTTACGCCAAACCTGGTAAGTTCGTCACAAAGTTGTGCGGCTGTGGCTTCATTTGCGTTAAAACCTACCGCGACGTTCGCCCCCGCTTCCGCCAACTTACTCGCGGTGCTCGCTCCAATGCCGCGACTAGCACCAGTTACCCAGGCAACTTTTCCATGCAATTCAATCTTCATGTTTCCACCTTTGCAATAGGTCGCTTACCCCAGCGTGTCTGTAAACAGTAGCGAAAGATGCTTCTGCCAAAGTTTTCAAACTTTGTCTTTACATCACCTTCACCATCATCAGGCGTCATTACACGAGATACGAATACGCGACGATACGATCCCAGATACGGAAAATGCCACTTCAGACCTCGGATGATTTCTTCTAGACGATGTGGCAGCATGCGAAGAATCCAACTCTGACTCAAGAGACCTAACACCCAACGAGGAGAAAATTTCGCCGATGACAGTTCAAAAACTTCTGACGCCGTTTGGAGAATGAGTCGCGCCTTAGTTAAATTTTTTCCAGCCACGATATGACGCGTGCTTCCCAAACAATTTTCGTCCTTCATCAGTACCGCCATGCGGCGACAAAGTACATCAACCGGAATGAGATCAACGGCGTCCCGCGCATCCATAGGCGCACGAGGAATTGCTCCCGTCAACCACATGCGGAACATAGAGTAAAACACCCGGAAATGCCTTGTATAACCATCGTCGTATCGACCGACAACAATTGACGGTCTTACAATGACGTATGATAAACCCGACGACCTGATTGCTGCTTCGCCCTCATACTTGCTGTGCTCGTAGGCGTTATGAAACCTACCTGAAGATGAATTCTCGCTTACTTCACCTGCAGAACGCCCGCAGACAAATGCCGTGGAGACATAGACAAATTTTGTTCGTGGTGCATGCTTCCGCAGCGCCCAGACTAGGTCAGTTGTTGCATAGAGGTTGTGCTCTCTTGCTACGGTCAAGCTAGAACTAAACTCGGTATCCGCCGCACAATGAATGACCCATTCTGGATTTTGTACGTTCTGCCATTGCCCGGTCAGAAACTCTTCGTAAGTCATGATCACGGGTTGAACATCACGCAACGCGCGGGCACAAACCTCCGAATATTTCGCAAAGTGTTGAACGAGTTCGACATACCGCCGAATGGCATCAGCGCGATGGGGCGCTCGTATGGGCAAGACAAACTTCACATTTGGGCGAGTGCAAGCCAGTTCAACCAGCATCTGAGAGCCGATAAAACCCGTTACGCCCGTTATTGCAATTGTTTCCATAAGACTGAACTCAAATCAGCAGTTCGAACACACAATTCCAGCAAGCGATCCCGCCAAATTGTGACCAATGACAGCAAATGATGTTTGCTCAGTCGACACTACAGAGTCCGCTTGCGGCGCGTCCTGTGATTGCCGCCGCATCTTTTCGATGCCCAGGATCAAACCAACCATCATCGATGCTTCAAAAGTTTCACCAAAATATTTTTTAGGTGCTTGCAGTTTTGCCGTAGATTTCGATTCGAGCAGAGCATCTTGCACAGCTCCGAGCTCCGCTTGATCAAATTGCTTGCGCCCGTTGGCTGCCAGATAGATTTCTTGAAAGGAAGCAGGTGTTTCCTTGAACAGGTTACGCATCATTTCTTTCGTCGTTTTTTTTAGGGCTTCAGGAGTCTGAGGAAACGCTCCCGACGAGGCTAAATCGACATAGTCCAAAATTCCGAGAACATTTGCGCCTCGGGCTTGCGCCTTTTCAAGTGGCTCTAATACCACCGACGCGGCCGCTTCTGCCATGATCGCACCGTCCTCACCGTTGCGATACGGATCGACCCCATCGAAACCATGGCCACGAAAATACCCCATGTCATACCATTCCTTAAGCCAGAATGGTTCGACTGTAGCAGATGCAGAAGAAACTACGGCGACATCGCAGCGACCGCCCAATATCGCACAACGAGCCTCATATAGAGCACGAGCAGCGGAAGTTTCAAAATCAAAATAATTGGAATTGGGACCTCGAGCATCCGCAAAGCGAGATCCAAAACATAGCGCATTATTTAGTAATGTCTTCATGACAACCATGGGATTCAGGCTTCCCATCATTTCGCGTCCAAATTTTCTGCTATCGAATACTCCCTCTGCCGGATTTACGCACGCAGAGACCGCTGAAAAGTATGGAGCAAGATCTCCGAGCTGCGTGTTGCCAACCGCGGTAAACAGGCCCAGTCTCTCTGGATCAATAGCAACGTCGTTCAGCTTTGCATCCTTGAGCGAAAACAGTGCCGCACTAATACAAGCACCATCACGTTCATTCAATACTTTTTCAGACTTGCGATCTGGCAGTTTACTGAAGTCCACTTTGGGCATTTCAGATGCAAACTTGACGGGAAAATCCTGGCTATTGAAGCGCTGAATAGCTGAAAAATGATTACGAGGATCGAGGAAGTGACGGACGTTCTCTTCGACAGTGGCTCCCGCGCCCGACACCATGTGCATTCCCGTCACGGCGACTCTAGCCTTCGTCACATGCACCTCATCTCTAATTGATTACCGACGGCGAATCCAGATTGATAAACTTTGGGCGCTGCGCCACATCAATGGGAGTATGTGAATTCAGCATCGTGATAAACCCCATTTCGCCACTCATTACTCTCTTGTCATTAGCCATGATCGTCGCCGAAACTAGAATCTCTTCACCATCGACCGAACAATCACCCTTCATGATTTCAGCCTTGAGAATGCACTGGTCTCCTGGTTCAACAAATTTTCTAAAGCGAAGATTCTGCATGTACAAGGGTACCAGTGCCCTTGCCCGCATGGGGATATTTATATCTTCCTTGATGAGATATTGGCACACTTCACCAATAAAAGTTGTAAGAAGCACCCCTGGAACTACCGGTTTTCTTGGAAAATGCTCTCTGAAGTAGGGCTCACACATCGTAAAATTCTTGAACCCCGACACCCGTTTGCCTGGCTCATGGTTGAGCAATCCATCGACAAAACGCAGCGTTTCAAAGGATTGCTTTCCCGCAATTGCGGGCAACGATTTTTCAACTTCCACAATTCGATTGACGGAAGCCAACTCTGGCCTGAAGAGATTCTTGTACATATTGCGAACATCGCGCTCGTCCGAAAACTCTTCCATCGGCATCATGTAGCCACGGCAGCACTGAACACTTACAACTGTCTTGCCACGCACTTCGGCGCGACTTCGAGTCATCACAACATCTTCTTCGACGCGAAGAATATCGACAAAGAGATCAATCTGATCCCCCGCCTCGACAAAGTCGTAATATCGCGTCACGTCGTCAGCCAAAAGAACTGGACGTTTTTTGAAATCGAATGTCGCCATCTTTAACCAAGCACCCGCTTGCGCGAGCGCCTCGGTAATCACCGCCGGACTCAAAACTCGTTTACCGTTGGGCATCCAATAGTAAAATCCCTCGTTGCGCGTCGCATTCTTCATCGCGTGAATGGACTTGCCCGGCTCGATTGAAAAAATTCGATCTACAAAGAGAAATGTCACGACCTGCTCGCCTCGTTATTTGAACCATCTGCACCGTCATCAGAAAATTCACCCGATAGCTTACGCTTGACGATGTTGACGAAAACTTCGACGTTGAACTTTGCAGGAAGTTCACGCATGAGCATACCTTCCTTGATCTCCGCCGCAGAAATCTCGGGAAGCAATTCCCTCAGACGCTCAGCCCCCTTCGACTTCAACACGCCATCAACTTCGAAATCTTCCGGAGCGATACCACCGCGAGCCTTCTTTTCAATCTCTCTTTGTGGAATCTTGATGTCGAAGTCCTTTTCCAGACGAAAGACGATGTCGAGAAAGTCGATGGATTCAGCACCCAAGTCCTTCATCAAAGACGCCTTCAGATGCACGTCCTCCAAATCGACGCACAATGAATCTGCAATGGTCTTTCTGACTTTGAGTTCTACTGCGCTTGAATCCATACGTCCTCCTTGAAAATACAACGCAATAACTACGCTCGATGCAAAGCATCTTGCGATTAAATATATGTGTCACATTAGGGGGCAGACTAAAATGATAAGGCTCAATGATGGCAGTGCCAACTAAAATCGGTAGGTGTAAGTGATCGGAAATCTATAGGTTTGAACCAAATACGCGCCCGGTTGTTCACCCGACTCGTCGATTCCGATCGAAGTCTCGCTGTAGGCGAATCCTGCATCAACTTGCATTTGACGATAAATCGTAGACTTTGGCGAAGTTTTTATCGAACTACCAAATCCCTTGCGAAAGCCGGCGGCAATTGTCCACTGCGGTTTCGAGGGCGGATCGCCCAGCCCAAGCGCAATATCCATGAAGCCAAACCCGCTTTTGCCATCGGCTCCTCTAGAGCCAGGCCCCACTTCCGCGGGCTGGTACGAATAACCCAAAAGCACAGATCCATCTCCACCTATGCCGAAAGCCGAACCGAAGAATACCGAGAGGGTATTGTATAGGTCCTTTTCCTTGTCCTTGAAATCGACCAAAGAGAACTCCGTCTTGGGAGAAACTCGTTTGTATTCCAGATCCAAGTCAGCCTCAATGCGGTTGGTCGGACGAAAGGCTAAACCAAGTCGTATGGGGTTGAACATGGTCGTGCTGGATTTCGGTTCACCATCTGTGGGAGCAGCTGCGCCAGGTTCCTCTTTCTTCGCAAGCTTTGCTAAATCGCTATCGATGTCCACGGCCGTCGAGCTGTAACGCCAGATGGACGAGACTAATCCGATGCGAAACATCCGCACAGGCGCATAAATCATACCAACCTTAACTTCACTATTAGCCAAATCCGCATGAACTTTTGCGAGAGTATTTCCATTCGCAACGAGGTCTACGTCGCCTTGCGCCTTAAAATAGCTTCCAAATAAACCGACACTCAAACCACTTCCCAGCTTAGCGCCAAGTGTCAGTGTCGCTAGAAAGTCCAGTTGGCCCTTTCCTTTGAGGTCCACCAACTGCTCTTGCTCAAGAATGATGATGGGAATGTCTTTCTTCTCGATATCCTGATCGACACTAAATGGAACAATCACTCCGAATAGCCCGATCGACGGTGAAAATTTATAGACAAACAACGGTAGCGGTATACCATCAAGTCCCGTGTCTTTGGATGTATGTGCGTCAAAGTTGACATAACGCTGATAATACGATTCCGACTTCAGCCCTGTACTCAGCGAAACAGAGCTCGAAGGCAACAAAGCTGCGTGAGCGGGATTTATGAATGATCGGACAATAGTTGACGTGCCGGCGGCACCAGCTTTTCCTTGTAGCACTTCCCCATCAACCAAGCCCAGTCCCTGAGACTGAGCGTCGCGACTCCACAAAAGAAGTACGATGATGCATGCTGAAAAATGAATGCAAAAACGCATAAGCAAGTTGATAGTCTTCCTTTTGAACTTTCACAGTTTATCAGAAAGATATTTTATCAGATATCGCAATGCCGTGGGCAAATTGACGATCAGAACCGCGACTCGCTCTTTACACTGATCGTAATGATAACCTTCCCCAAGAAGGCATCACCAATGGCAGACATGCCACCGGAAAAAAGTTGAGACAACTTTGTGTACATTTTAATCTGCGGAATACTGATCGGCCGAGCATTCTGCCAGTATTCCGTTTTTTCAAAGACACCGATCTTACCAGCGTTAGTGAATCCGGATGCACTGATCTCCCAATGAATCACATTTTCATATCGCTGCCCGCTGATCGGGGCAGTGAACGGCACTCCCGCTTCTAAAACCTGAATAAAAAATGCACCCTTGTCAGAAATCGGACCTGATTGAGGGTCATTTACTTCGACAGTACTTTCTTCCACATAGCGATAGTTTTTGTAAATATCGACGTCTTGAATCAGCGGGCCCAGAAGATTTGGCCGCGGTGGCGTGAATCTTGCGCCGCCTGAAGTGTTTGCCTTGCGCGTAAATTTGCCAGCTTCAGGAACTTTTGTTCGATCAATTTCCTCTTCCACACCTTCGTCTTTGAACAGTTCTGAAAGATCCTTTTCACCCACCAGCAGACACTTGAGCTTTCCTGTGGGACGAAACTTGAGAGTCGAATTAATTAAGACATTCGCAGTACCCTTGCACAAGTTCATCGGCTTGTCTGTATCAACAGAGACATCATATTCAATGGCCAAGATGGGCTTCGCTGTCTCAACCACCCCCGCAACGTCCGCTGATCCCGGAGCAAGTCTCGGCGGCTTTCTCTCTGCAGTCCCGCCTTTGAACGCATCGCCGGACGAGCACGCCAATGCCAGCGTACCAGCTAGGACTACGGCAAATGTGGCAAGAGGCATTTTCACAAATTTTCAGCCTTCTCTAAAAAGTCAGGAATCATTCGAAGTGCTTTACGTAGAAACTGCAAAATCTGTTCTTGCATGGCCGCGTCAACGCCAAATGCATGAAAAGTCATATCAGTGACCACATCCACATAGATGTCCTTTGCATGAGGCACTACAAAAAGTAAAATTTTACCGCGCTTGATGAGCGATGTTTTAACGTCAGCTTCAGCAGCCGTCGTAATGGTCGCGAATATGTATTTTTTCTTAATGAGCCCGCCGTTAATCACAAAGCGATTGCTGATGTCGAACATGCTATTGTCAGATCGTTTTGAATCCACGCTCAATTCAAGTTTTAGCGACATATTTTCCTGATCAAACTGTGGCTTTCCGATAATCTTTATTTTGAATTTTGATTGCTCCTGTTGTGTCGTTGCCGTCGAACCGTCATTCGCCATCGCTTCAGTTTTCTTATTCAGCGCGGGAACAAGCACCTGCACCATCTTGAGAAGTGGGCGATTCAACCAAATCTGCAATCGCGTTCCGACGGCAATTTCGTTAGAAGAATCTGTCGCAGGAGTTGCTGAACTAGCTATTGCTGGCTGCGTGCCGTTTCTGCTCACTTGTAAGTCGTTCCCTTTTCGGGTCTTCACTTCAGCCAAGATAATTTCCGTATTTGGCTTCAGATCTTGAGATTGCGTGCCCGCAGCTTCACAACCGTTTCGGTCAAACTGGATGTTGGAAAAATTTGGCTCGGCTTGGTTATTGGAAACCAAGTCGCAAATTTCTAGCATCTTAGTGGAAAGAGACTTGGCGTTGTCAAAAATGGGAGCGACTTCGTCCGCAGATTTCAATGGAGCCCCGCACCCGAAGACCAAGACGGTCAACGCATAAAGTGCAAATAGTTGAGCTCCAAAAAAGTGCAAACCTAACTCCCTTGTCAGCGATTGGTGGAACTACTGCCACCAAATTGATCGGTGATCGATTGAGAGTCGTTACCGCCTTGGGTCGACTGCGATCCGCCGCCGCCTAATACTTGCGATCCGCCTGTACCGCTCACTTTTACGGTGAAAACTTGCACGATGTCATAATCGAAACTCGACGTTTGAACTTCCGAGTCCTTAATGTCACATCGCAGTTGAAACGGTGCCGCACCACCACCAGGCGCACGTTGCACCTCAATGGAATTTGCTGTCTGGTTTGCCAAGCAAGTACGCGTCGCTCGAGCAACCAACTTTACTGCGTAAACACCGGACTGAAGGGCATTTGCCACGATAAAGCCGTTTTGCAGTAGCAACGCCGGGGAACTCCCTTTTGCGTAGCCGACTGTGTAGTCGTCGCCTCGTACACCAACCAAACGGATACCAATTTTTACATTGCTACCCGCTGCTTGTGAAACTTCGTTGCCGACTTCCAGATTGGTCACAGGATTGTAGAAGATGAGTCCCTTTGATCCCGTAGAGTCCGCATTCCCTTGCTCACTGTTCGACTTGACGTCCGAATTTGCGCTAACTTCAATGGTTCGACGCTGTTCTCCACACGCCGACGCAATTAGCAGCAGAGCGACTCCACACACGGATTTCGCAACAGCTGAACGTTTGGTTCCAAACATTTTTTTCATGGCCTCCATAGCCACTCCTTCACTGACTTTAGAAAATGAAAGATTTCAGAGATTTATCGGCATGTTGACGACAAATCTTTAAGCAACATGCGAAATGTTGGAGGACGGCAAAGGGCACGGAAATATTTCAATATTTTTGGCTAATTATGAATCGCCGCGGCATCATGCATTCATTGCGAAACAAGGAATTCCGGATCAAAAACTCGGTCCGGAATCTTTTTGGGAGCGAGATTCAGAGTTTTCCAGGTCGAGGATCGACCATCGGTAACGTCGTCTTTCATTTCAAACGACGCGGGACGTTCTACGCCACCAAGCATGGCGCGACCCAATGTCCTCAAGGTCTTGATTCGCTTTCCCGACGCCGTGAAAAATATCGCGATAACAGGGAAATGATCTTTCTTGGCAATGAAGTATTGAATTTTCGCGTAGGGAGCCTCATCCGACTTGCCGGCCATTTCCACTCGATGACAATCCACGTTTTCAACCTGCTCGTAACCTGTGTGTTTAAGATCATAATCGCGATCCACATCCAATTGAAATAGGTCGACCAACTGGAACACACTATTGCCAATCATTTCCTTGCGCGAGATACGGTGCACCTTTTTCGAATCGGGGAATTTGGCCCAATAATTGTTGCCAACCACGAGCATCTTGCGCCCCACCTCTTGCGGCGGCCCCACAAATTTTACAAAACCGCGCTTGCCGCTTCCTCGATGTATCTCCAAGTCATAACCGGAGACTTCATCTTTGCCATCAACCTTGGTCATTGTAGTCAATATAACCTTCACGATCGCATCATCAGCCGATCGAATTCGTTCCGCATCCGTAACAATTGCCTTTGTTTCTGCAGGGGTCTCACAAAAGGCATGGGACGGAACCACGAACGCAGCAAAGGCAAGAAGACTATACAAATTCAGTAGTTTCATACGATTTGACCTCTGAACGCTTGCACCGGCTCGACCATCGAAGCCTTTCTTGCCGGCAATATTGCCGCAATGATGCAGATAATGATCGCTCCCGTTGCAATAAGTAGAGTCCCACCAAGATCAATCGTCGGGAAAACATCGATCGTTCCCGAACTAAATGGATTCTTGAACGGCACACCTAAAGTTCCCATGGCAACTACGACGGCATTACCGAGCATACCACCCAAACAACCGCCCATCGCACCAATAAGCGCAGCTTCGCCTGCAAACATCTTGGCGATGTCAAACGGTCGCGCACCAAGTGCCATAAGTGTTCCTATCTCAACGGTGCGCTCTGCTACCATCATAAAAATCATATTCAATACCGACAATCCTGCACTCACGAAGAGGAGCAGGGAAACGATCGCTAGTGCTCCGTAAAAAATGCCTTCCACATCTTTGATGATCGGGTCGACCTCCCACCATCCGCGAAGTTCGTGCCCATTTGTAACCACCTGAGTCTTGTATTTCTCAACCCACGACTCCGCATTAACACCCTCTTTCAATCGCACAACCAATTCGTTGTAGCGATCGGGCATGCGAAGCAGCTTTTGCGCCATCTGATTGTTGAGATAGATGATTCGTTTTGAGAACGTAGGCAGCGGTACATTTACGATGCCTGCAACCTGAACGTCGACAGCGTTTACCGAACCTTCGATCGTAGGGCTAATAAGAGAAATCTCATCTCCCACATCCACATTTAGCGCCTGCGCGAGTCCATTACCAATCGTAACTCCTTCAATTTTTTCAACAGGGACGAAGCTTCCGCGATCGTTCTGCGGCGAAAACAACTTTGGCGAAACAGCCAATTCAGAGGTCGGATCTACGCCTATTCCAATAAAGTAAATAGTCTTATCTCTCGAAGAAACGATACCCTCTACTTTGAGTCGACGCGAGACAGCTTCGACGTCCTTGTCCCCGCGCATAAGCATTTCGCTAGGAGAATCGTTCATCATGGTAAGCGATCGCTTAACGCCTTCGGCGTCTTGCCAGTACCCTTTGGCATGAACTTGCGTGTGCCCCATGCCGGTATCAGCGGCGCCGTTGACCCATAGACTCATCATGGCGATACCGAATCTGCTTCCTACAATTGTAAAAATTACCGAACCAGCAACAGTCAAAACCGTCAGCGTGGTTCTACGAGGATTACGGCGTAAACTCCGTGTGCCGTACTTCAAAATGAAACGCGCAAAGCTTGCTTGCATCGCAGCTCATCATCCCAAAAAAGTCATTCACTTACTGAAAGTACTTATCCGCCTTACTCGCACTGGACGAGTTATTGAAGCTACGCTTCGTCTCGGCCGTCGCATTTTTTGTAAACTTTTGTACGGTCGTGGCGTGGTTGTTATTGTTGTCGTACTTTTGATCCGAAAGCGAATAGACCTCTGCACCGCTTCCCGAATCCCTTTTAGAAATCACGATGATTCCCTTAAATTCTTGCACTGTTTCTTTGAATTTTGTGAGTTTACTTGCAACCACGTAGATCGAATCCTTCTTGACTTCAAGAAGCGTGGCCTCTGCTTCGTAATCAACAATGACCTCAGGGGCTTCTGCCGTATTTTTATACGCAAAACCAACCTTGTTCGTTCCAGGAACAAGGACGTTGTATGTAACTTTTGGATCGGACTCATATCCCTCGCTCGTAAATTGCGAAGGCTTGGAAATTTGCAGCCTCATCATGTTGAAATAGGATTTAGCGCTCGACGAAACCGAAGACGCAGATGCCAGAGTTAAGTCAGACTTCGCGCCAGCAACTTCCTTAGCAGTAACAATCATTTGCGGCTCACCAGTTCCGGCGTAAAACTTCCCGCGCAAGTTTTTCAAAGTAGAACCATCGCAAAGCCGCCCCACCAATGCAGAAAAGTCCTGTGTCAATGTCGCGTTGCCCTTGATATCTGCACAAATGTCGGACGTACTTACAGGCTCGACACCATCGAGATCCCCTGCACCAGGTTTCACTGTGCCTGATCGAGATGGATCATTGGTTCCTTGCGCTGCCGGCTCGGGCGCACTGTTTCCCGCACATGCTGATACAACCATCATGCCAACAATCAACAACCGTCTTGTAAGCATATTCCCTCACTAAGTTCTATCTATATTAAAACGGCACATATCCCAAAATACTTAAATTTTTTGACCAACTCACTAAGTCCAAAACAGAAATGCCAGTCCATTTCCCTATGCGGGCTGGCCCACAATTTGATCAACTAACTGACGCGGACAGATCGCTTCATTGAACGCCGCATCCCTCCTGCTGCCAATCTGGGTTCGCAAATGCATCGTCTGCTTTTCGATGTGCATGTACATGGTGCACATGGTCAGAGCCATTTCAAATCTCTGCCTGCCCATCAGCAAGGTTACGAGAAAGTTCCGCCAGAAATAATAACGAAACTCTGGGTGCTTGCTTGACCACTTCATCATACGCCACAAGCCCTTGAGGTTTCTCTTCAGTTCCCATCCGTGAGCGAAATGCTTTTGCTTAGGTCGCAGTTTCCAAACCGTCTTCAAAATGCGATTCATAAATATTTTCGGGTCGTAGACAGTGTTGATGACGCTGAGATATTCGTTAAATATCTCTACTCGATCGCGCAGAGTGACAAAATTCAAACCGCCCGTTGTTTGATCTGCATCTTCAGCGTATGACTTTGACGTCGCCACTACATACGGGGTATCCGACGGACCAACAATCTTTAAATCTGGCGAAATGAGTCGCCCTTCCTTTTGCAATCGTCGCGTGAGTTGCGTATTTGGCAGTGCCGTTAACAGCCCCACCATAGCCATGATCGTCCCTGTCTCTTCGATGCATTTTATCATCGAACGATCCATTCCTGATTTTTCTGCGTCAAAACCGAGGATGTATCCTGCGCTGACGAGCATGCCGAACTTGTAGACGCGTTGAACGCGATCGGCAATTGGGCGAATGGTATTTTGCGACTTTTGCGTCGTCATAAGAATTGCTGGATCAGGCGTCTCAATGCCCATGAAAACAAATCTAAAATCTACATCACGCATAAGCGACATGAGATTTTCATCGTCAGCCAAATTCATGCTCGCTTCAGTCGAAAAGTAAAATGGATAGTTACGAGCTTTCGACCATTCTTTCAACTCGACAAGAATTTTCTTAATCGCTCGCTTGTTGCCAATAAAATTATCATCAACAATATCAACCCACCCGCGATAACCCAGTTGATAAAGTTTTTCTAATTCGGCCAAAAACTGTGGCGCCTCTTTGAGTCTCGGTTTGCGACCGTAAAGTTCTATGATGTCACAAAACTCGCAGTTGAAAGGACAGCCGCGAGAAATTTGCACACCCACATGCACATAGTTATTGAAATCAACCAGGTCATATCGCGGAGTCGGAGATTTGGTGACGTCGGGCTTGTCATGAACTTTAAAATGACCGCGAGGATTACCACCGCGCCAAGATTCCATCCACATCGGTATGCCGATCTCGCCCTCACCTTCAACAAGCACATCCGCATGGCGATAAACGTCGGGCTGACTCGATGGATCCGCACCACCGACTGCGATTAACTTTCCGCGTCGCTTTGCTTCATCGACGACCTGCAATATCCCCGGCTGCTGCGGCAGCATTCCCCCAGTGCAGACCAAATCCGCCCACACCCAATCTTCTTCAGTTGCAGCTCGCACATTCAAATCAAGCAGTTTGAACTGCCAATTTTGCGGAAGCAATGCCGCCACAGTTAACAAACCAAGTGGAGGCGCGGGAGTTTTGGCGTCGATGAGCTTGGCAGAGTCGATGTAGTTCCAATAGTTCAGCGACGAAAACTTCGGCTGAACAAGCAAACAACGCAAAGGTTGATCTGGCGATACCATGCCCACTCTTAGTATGGTGATGATTGTCTAGAATACCATAGACACAGAATGGCGATTTTCGTCATTTCTTCGTTAATACGCGAAAATCGTAAGCAAAACTTGAATCAGATTGTGCCAGTTCCAATTCTCGTTCGGGATGTTCGCGAAATTGCGCGAGAATATCTGGGGATATCTCAGTGTTACCCAAAAAACGTCGTTCGCAAATAATCGAAGAGGACCCAAGATTTCTGCTGAACATCTTCCATATCCGCGCTCGCGCGCCATCGTCCAAATAAGATGGAACATTACTGAGGGAAATCTTTGCTACTCGCCCACGCAGGCCCTCAGGAAAAACACTGCTCACATCGCCCAAGACAAATTCCAAGCGATCAACTCTTTGCCGAATCTTTTCGTACCATCCTGATCTGAGGTAGTGCGGCAAGCAGTCCTCATCAACAGAGTCATACGAACCGGCAAAAACCAGGGCAAGGAGGTGCGAACGGCGCAAGCCAAAATTTCGAATCGACGCATCAATTCGCTGCATAAGGTGACCGGGTACATTCAGTTGATGCGATCGTTTGGTGAACCATCCGATGTTTTGCAGGAAGACTCGATAGACATCAGGCGTGGTTCCAAGCTTCAAAAGTCTGTTCCAAAGGCGGGAATTTTTGAGCATATCCGCAACGCGTTCACGTTCAGATCTTTCCGAACTCTGCGCTAAGACGTTCAATTCTGGCCGCCAGATGAACTGCAAAATCGACGCGCAAAACATGAAATGCTTCTCGACTTTGCCGATGAATAGCAGTCCTCTATTAACGATGTTGCGTCGATGCTTCTGTAAAAAAAACCTGGATTCAGAAGAGATCGCACCCTCTAGTGAGGAAATAATTTTTTCGCGCGACTCACGAGAAGAACGCACACCACAAACATCCAGAAAATCTTTTCGCTCTAGACGCGCCATCATTTCACTCTTCAGTCGCGCCATTGCAATTTGGTGGGGGTTTGCGTCAATAACCCACACCTTCGCGACATCTTCTGCAAGAAAAGCCAAAGCCCTTCCCCCACCGCCGCACACAGCAAGAATCTGGTCACCTGTCTTGACGTCAAGAGTGGCCCACTCTGAAGAAAAATCTTCTGAGCACGACGAATACTGAAGCTCGTCAAAGAAACTCATTAGCTTATGTGCCCGAAACGTGAATGGCGCAGGCGACACCATTGAATGATCGCGACAATACGGTCATTTGGTTGTGCTTAAGATGGCACTCCTGGCTGGCAACTACTTCTTGCGACTGATCTGCCATGACGCTTTCATAGGATTCAACACCCGGAAGAACCTTCGATTGCAATGCATGCACGGCAAGGCAAAGCGACAAAACGCCGGAAGCTTCCGACAACTCGCCGGTCGCTCCCTTACAGGAAGTAAGTCTAACCTTAGTATTGTCTTTGCTCCATTCGCTTAATGACTCGTGTTCGCGCGCATCTTCCAATGCTGAACCATTCCCAGTCCCGATCACATAAATTTCTTCGGCATTTCGATGATTCGCATTTTTCAATAACCCGCTGACTTCGAGCACCCGACTGTGCTGCATGTATGTAAACCCGCCCTCACTCACTTGCGCAAAACCATCGATATAACCAAGTATCTTCGCGCCGCGCTTTCGTGCTTTGCCTTCGCTTTCAAGCATAACGAATGCCGCACCATCTGATAGAATCGCGCCTTGACCGTCTTTTCGATAGGGTACAATTTTGCAGGATAGTTCATCGGCGGCAGAACTGCGGAGATAGCCCATCGCTACAGCTTCAGTGGCATGATACGTCTCAGGCATAACTGCGACACCACCCGCCATGACCGCATCAGCTCGCCCGCTGCGAATTGAATGAAAGGCTTCGCCAACTGACCGCAATCCTGCTGATTGAAAGTCGACAAATGTAGCGTTCACGCCACGAAAGTCCAAGGCAATACACCCATAGCACAGGACGTTGTTCATGAGGCTTTGCATCATGACCATCGGATTTACATCATTCATGAGCCCAGCTCCAAACAATCTCGCATCGAAAGAAGTCGCATCGCAACTCTTCTGGATCAGCTGTAAATAGGGGCGCATGTCGCCAATTTGTGTGCTGCTGCTTCCGACGTACATACCGAGACGTTCCGGATCATAGCCTTCATTGGGAAAACCGGCATCTTTCGCCGCTCTCATCAGCGCGACAAGACCAATTACGTCTCGGCGTGTAAGTACCTTTTGAACTTTGCGATCGTGCAAGACGGTCAGATCGACACTAGGACTCTTTCCACAAAATCGAATGGTCGAATTAGCACCATCATCAAAGGTCACAAAATTACTGCGACCTTCTCGCCATGCCGTAAACACTTCCTCGACTGAGCTTCCAAGCGGAGTGATTACCGAAGTTCCTGTAATGACAACACGCTCTTGCATTAATGTGATGCTCGCCTAAATAAAATTGCAGTATTTGTACCACCAAACCCAATCGAATTAGACAGCGCGGCCTCAATCTGTTTTCGTCGTGGCTGCACCGCGACAAAGTCAATGTCGTCTCCACAATCTGTATCGTGCAGATTGGCGGTCGGTGGAATGACACCATCTCTCAACGCCAAAACACAAAACGCGGCCTCCAAAGCTCCGGCGGCAGAGATCAGATGCCCTGTCTCGGACTTGGTCGAACTGACCATTGGCCTGCAATTACGACTACCAAACACTCGACGTATAGCCAGCGCTTCGATGCGGTCGTTCAATTCCGTCGATGTGCCATGAGCATTAACATATCCAACCTGTTCAAACGGCATCCCAGACTCGTTGATGGCAATGTGCATCGCTTCCACAATTCCGCGTCCGTTGGGCGGGAGATCGGTGATGCGATACGCGCTTTCCGTCTCGCCGTAGCCAACCAGTTCAGCGATGATATTGGCTCCCCGCTTCATTGCGTGTTCGCGTTCTTCAAGTATCAACATCGCCGCGCCTTCGCTGGCAACGAAACCGTCGCGATCCTTGTCGAATGGACGAGATGCTCCTTTCGGGTCGTGATTGCGTTTGCTCAATGCGCCAATCAAGCAAAATCCCGCGAGTAATATTTCGCCAGCCAATGAGTCCGCTCCACCGGCAATAACCGCATCTGCGTCACCTCGCTTGATTTGCAAATACGCCTGACCAACCGACTGTCCGCTCGAAGCGCATGCGGTATGAATAGTCGAGACGGGGCCTCGCGCTTGCCAACGTGCGCCGATCACTCCTGCGAGCGTTCCGGGATGATTTTGTAAGACCATGTGTGCAGAATTAGAACGAGCTACGACGGTAGGAATTTCAGCGGTGACTTCTGCAAGGTTTAATCCGGTAAGTAGTTTCGCTAGGCGGTGCGGGCTCACTGCTCCGATGCTCGCACCAATGCTGACTCCAAGCCGTGATGGATCGACCTTTCCTTCGATGCCAGAATTTCTGATGGCCTCGAGCGCAGCTTGCATGCCGAACTCCGAAGGACGATTCAAGAACAGTCTGTGCTCCTCGGAAACCGCTTCGTCCGAAAGCGCAAAATTTGCGACTTCACATGCAAAGGTTGTCGGCCATGTATCCGCGTTGAAGCTTTTGATCGGTGCCGCCACGGATTTTCCTGCCACTGCATTCTGCCATGTTGATTCCGTGTCATTACCAAGTGGAGAAACAATTCCTATTCCCGTTACGCAAACTCGTCGTTTGTTAGCTTGTGAAATAGACCCTCCTAAATTCATCCGCAGAATAATACGTGCACCGCGCTAAAAGCGCGGATCCGAATTTCGGTACCAATAGGGATTGATTGCTCCCATTAGCTTAAAGCACTGAGAAAGATGCTTCAATATTTTAGGGATTCATCATCTTTCTGGCGGGCGAATACAAAAACGGCTCGATGTGATAGAATAGACTTAGAGCCGTTTGCTACGTCTTACGGATGATGGCGCGGCTCAATAGGCTAAATGCCTAGGAAAGGGGGTGGTGCTGTGAGTCATTTTGACTTGACCAGTACCACGGAGGAGGCGGCCAGTTAATTGGCGGCTTTCTCCGTGGCCTGGAGCCGGCGCCACCTTCGGTAGGCGCCGGCTTTCTTTTTCCCGTCAATGACTTGAAATCCCCACTATGAACCATCTGTACAGTCGCTTTACATCGTATTTATTGTGGTCGAAGTTTACCGTTTTCAGCCATAGTTTTCTCAATAGTTTCGGGGCATTAATGTTGGTGCGCGCATTGCATAGAATTAGCCAACGAATGCGTTTGGGGATCTATGCTGCGGTTCAACCTAAAATACTTAATCCTCTTGTGGTTGGTTCTCCCATTACCCGTAGCCACGACTGCACCCAAGTCCGCAATATTTTCGAGCGACGTCTTGACCAACGTCAGAAGCATCTCGGGTGTGACAACTCACCGCTCCACCGAAGGCCGGGAAATTCCCGTGTTTCGCGTGCATGCAAACGGTCAAAACGCACAAGCTCCGGTGCAACGCTTTTATATTCAAGGCGGCTTGCACGGCAATGAAAAGCTAACTTCAACTTTTGTGACGTGGTTGGCAAATCGCTTTAATAACGGCGAAAGCGTTCTCAACAAACTGAATGCATCGTTGATCCAAATCGACTTCGTTCCCGCAGCCAATCCAGATGGCCTACGCCTTGCTTCCCGCTACAATGCTTCGCAAGTTAATCTCAACAGAAACTTCGGCGTGCTTTGGGGAATTTCGCGTGAATATCCCGGTGCGTCGGAGTTTTCCGAGTCAGAAACATCAGCCATTCGTTGGATGTTAAACAACGGCCGCTACACTGCTGCCGTAGACGTGCACGGGTATATCAACTGGGTCGTAGCGCCGTCGTCTCCGAAGGCGATTAAATCAGCAACCCCCGAACGCGCCAAGTTGCACGGAGAAATGCTTTCTAGCATCAACAAAGAATTGCACCGTTTGCCCGCAGCGCAGTACGAAGTAAAGACTGCCGCAGCGTTAGGTGATGGTGGCGCATTTGAAGACTATGCTTTCTGGGCTGCCAACGTTTACGCGTTTTGTCTTGAGATGGGATTCAGAGATAGATTTTACAAGAACAAGGCTGAAGTTACACACCGCAAATCCAGCATCGATGAACAAGTGGATTCATTCCTTCAGTACGAATCTTTTATCCATGCGATGTTCTCACATGCAATTGATGCCATGCCTTCCGGCAATGGCACCGTCGCCAAGAACTAATACTTATCGATTATTATTCTTACGTTCTTGATTACGAACGTATTCGAGGAAACTTGCCTTGTCGTCCATGATATTCTGATAGCGGCTATGACTCATGCCTCCGCGACGATTGCGGCCTTTGTTGTTGCGGTTATTGTTATTGTTGTTGTTGCCACCACGGTGCTGCTGATTTTGCTGATTGCCCTGAGAGTTTCCGCCGCGCATCTGGATCTTGCGCTCTGCCAATTCCCATGCACGGAAAACCACGCTCTCCGCCAACAATTCTCTCATATATTCTTCGACCGAAAGACCTTCATCTTCGGCCTGTTCAATCAACTTACGACCAAGCGATGTACCGACAACGACAGAAAACTCGTAACCCGCGGCACCTTCGTCATCTCCAGTCTCTTCTGGCTGAGCGTAACCTCGCTGTTGCGAATCATCTTGCTGCCCTTGCTCACCATTGGATACCGATTCTTCGTTTTCTTTGTCACGCTTGGGCAGATCGTCATTAGGTAATGTCATGAAACCTTCCAAAAAAGTTGGACTACTTGGTAGCTAACGCAAATGATGAATTCAAAACTTTCGTAGATGCACTTTAAATATACATTTATTGTTGCATTAGTTCGAGATGGCGGGAAGAACTGTGTGCCATCCAAAAGCAACGGTATCCGGCGAACGAATAGTCTGGTTTTCTGCCCCAGAACTAAGAATCAGGTCAAGGCCAAAATCATAAAGTCCTTTACCAAGTCCGGAAAAGTCCACAAAAACGCCCCAGTCCCCGTCCATCTTCTTTAACCAAGGGTGATGACGACGCAATTCTCCCGACTGCATGTCATTTTTGCGAAACGATCTGGGCGCCTGCGAGTTGCGTTCCGCTTTTTCATCCACCATCACCCTCATGCTAAATTGACTGGTTCCCTTATTGCCTGAGGCCACAAAGGGAGCGCGAGTCGTTCCGACTGCTTCGCGGCTCAGATCCGCAAGCGGCGGCAAATTTGTCTGAATGTCCCACTGCGCCGCATCAGCAATCTTCACGGCATACGCCACCCCAGATCCAGCAGACAAGAACGAGTTCGGCGAGAAAATAAACTCTACCTTGGTCGGAATTTGAAACGACGATGGATAGAAAACCAACTCACTGAACAGGTGAAGATTTAGTACCGAGAAAAACTTTTTCATTTTGACTCCAACTGCCACGACCGTGCGGACGGGCCCCGACTGCCAGCTTTCGATCGTCGAAGTGAAATGAGACTCATCTAGCGTCAAGTCCGGCACGAACCATGGAGTGCGCATGGGCATGGTAAACGTGGATGATTCGAAGACTTTTTCAGCTTTACCATTACTCTTTAGGAACACTTGCCCCAACAATGCTGCTCGATCTTTATTGAATTCGTAGCGGTATCCATCCGTTTCAACCACGCCACGATCGGAATCAAAGGCCACGGGATAATGCCAGCTTTTTGCAACGTAGCCTGTTGCCTGCCCGACCAGCAAAACTCCCTGATAGTTTCCCGAATGGCACACCACTAACTTCCAAGCGTTCGCGAAACGATCGCTGATCTCTCGTGGAATTCTATGGGTCTGAAAATCTTCTCCCAATTGATCCGACGTAAACACGAATTCATCGTTATTATCAAAGAGTCCGTCATCAGAATTGCGCGTGTACGGCAACCCTCCATCCAAGACTAAATCACCGTTCTTGTTGCGTTCATCGACTTGGACAGTCGCCTGAGAAAAATTTTTTCCGTCGTAGCGAAATGCCAACAGATTACCGATGGGCGCACCAAAGAACCGACCCTCTCCTACCAAAGTTATTGGTATGGGAGCATATTTTACTGATTCTTTCCGCTTCGTTGGTTGGCATTGTCCACTTTGCGACGATGCCAACAGTGGCGTCGCGGACAATAAAAATTGGCACACGAACACCATCACCATCTGGCGAAAGCACGATCCTACGCCGACATATCCCATCAAATGCATACAGACTAACTCAGAAGTGTACCTAAACTGAATACATCCGATGATATCGGATTTACGGATGAAGTGCGCGCTGATTTCCATGAAGCCGGGTTATCAACCATAAACTTCACCAGACTAAACTGCAAATAGCGTTCGTACTCGTCTGGCGTTAATCGTTCACTTAGATCCAAAAATACTTTCTGCTTTGAAGACTCTAGCGAGCTGTAAAACGCCGTTTTCAGACTTTCGTATCGTGCAGAATCAGATTTCCTCATGCGCGCAATCTCATCTGTAGCCACACGACGCAGCGAATGATCCACCTTTGCTTGACTGCTTGGCTGAATTCTATTCTCAGAGATTGTTGTCGAGCTAATGGCAGTTGGCTTCTCGTCGATCGGCGTTTCAACATGCGTTGCGGTAACCTTCGCATTCCCCCCTGCAATCGCAACAACCTTTGCTCGTCGTGCGACGTGTGACTGCCAAGCTGCAGCGGTCGAATAGGTAACCTGCAACAAATTACCGCGTTCTTGCAGGATATCGGACAATTTATCAAAGCGCAGTCTCAAGCTCTGCCCAAACTTCTTAAGCTCCTTTGCGTTTGCGTTCATTCTCGGAATGATCATCCCTGTCACGCGCTCAACTGCCTGCGTTAACTCAATCGTCAACGGTTCTAGACAATCGGCTGCCGTTCGAATCACCAATTCCGCAACCAAATCCGCAAATGAAGTGAGCACTCCTCCTCGCTTCATCGCGAGTCCGCTATAACCAGATTCAGCATCCAAGACCAACGCCTGCAGTGTCTGAACGAATCTATCGACATCGAGCGTATTCAAATTTGGCACCAAATCGGCAGCAATGATCTTAATGTTGGATGTCGTAACTCTTTCAGCTAACCATCCAGCCACAGTTTCTGCATAATTTATATCATCAACTTCTTGCAGTCTTTTGTCGGATACTCGCCACAGAATCTCTCCTTGGCTACCGCTTGACGACAGCGCGCCAACGTCATCAAAATCAAGCTGGCGCTGATGAAGCCATCCATATTCCATTAGCTGCGAGCTTAGCTGTTCTATTTCATCATGAAGTAATGAAAGCCGTTCAACTCCTGTGCTGGACGTGTTTAAAAGCGGATACATCAGTTCGGAAACACTTTCCGAAAAGACACCTTCTAGACTCATCCAGTTCGACTTCCATTGGATCGCGCGTTCCATCATTTGATAAATACCACGCTGCGAGGTCGGCAATGCGCTCCAAATGTTTGTCCACAATGACAAAGGCCCATTTGCTGGCGTTCCTAAATTATCAGGTCGACCTGCAACAACGCGTCGAAAAGCCTGCCAAGAACTTTCAAATCCAAAAACCAATTGAACCCATTCAGGAACAATTCGCCCTCGCAGTACTCCGCCTCCACTCTCCTCGAGCTGCCATCTCTCGTCCTCAAACCATCGAATCACGGGCGCTTCAGCGCCAATTGAATGCTGGATGACACGCAAACTCAAAGACTGCTGTTGTTGGCGAAGTACGCCCTCCGATGCACGCGCAGCATCGAACGCATTCCGAGACAATGCTGGTGGAAACGCCACCAGTTCAAACTGATCGGTTCCATTTGAAAGCAGACTGTTTTGAATCCGTGTCAGTGTTTCTGCAAAAGCATCAAGCTCGGTACCGGTTGGGCGAGGAATAACGGTAAATTCATGACTTGTCGATGCGGGTGTCATGCGGCGTGATTTGCGACTAAACGAATGACGCTCCCATTCGCGCGCAACCCATTCAGGCATGCGCAAGATGCTCGTTTTTCGCGGCTTCGCCAAACCGTTCTCTCCCAACAACTTCGGATAAGTTGAGCAAACGTATTAGCACCGCCAACCAACTAGGCAAGTGAATTTAGTGTGCTAGCTTTCCGTCCAGTTCAGGCAGGGATCGCTCAAATCGTGCGATTGAAACTTTCACTTCTTGCGACTTGCTTTTCTTGGCCTGAGTAATGAAGTCCTTTTTGATAATATCCCTTGTAGTTGCGGGCATTTCTAGCAAAACAAAGACATCAAACGCGGATCGGCTGCCGCTTTGGTCAAACTCAGCAAACTCTTCAAAGTAAATATCGAGGGTCGCATTCAGTCCTTCGAAGTGTTTTTCGATCATGACCCCCGCAAGATTTCTAATCCATCGGCGATTGTCTGCATTCAGTGAATCTATCGCTGCACCTTTTTGCAGCATCCATTCCATCCAGCCGTAAATCGCACTCATTGCTTGAACGCGAGCTTGGTCCTCAATTTGATGAATCGCTAACGGCAAATCGGAATGTTCCCGTCGCTCAAACAAGAAAATCTCACGGCTTCCATCAGGAATCCACGAGCCCCGCGAATTCATCATCCACGAGGGACGAATCGGTTTACTCCGCGATACAATATGACGCTGCTCGTGCACGTGAACACATGCCGAAGCCAAAATCATAAAAAATATCATTGAAAGTAGTCGCACGGTCCTCAACCATTTTTTCAGGGGGGGGCTTTCGGTCGAACTTATGATGGATTATGCATGAATGCAAACGCTAATGTTGGATTAGCTTGCGCGATTTTTCCTAGCAATTTCCTTTGCTTCTTGCTGCTGCTTGAAAAGATCTAAGGTGCTTTTGCTTGAGAGCTCGCGATGTCGCTTCACTTTTTCCATTACCTTCTGAAACAAGATTTTGTCTTGCTTGACTACGATGCAAAGCGCCTCAAACTCATCGCGGGCGCCCTTGATTTTTAACTCTTCTTTATCGTCGCCAGAATCGTTAGCCATCGCTACCCCCCTCTTTTGCATCACTCTCAAGGACTTGTCGGCGCATGCAGACATAACATAAGGAAACATCGGAGAAATTTCTTGCTGCCCACAATAAATCCTTTAATTACCGTGAATTACGTCCATAGATTTGCTGCAATCGTTCGATATCTCCTTGGCTCAAACTTCGTTTGGAAATCCCGAGTCCATAAAACGTCTCCGCAATCATGACCGATTTGGGATCAATGCTCGAAGGAACGTGATCAAGTCCCAACAAGTGACACAACTCATGCAGAATGACGGTCTCAGCATCCACCATTTCGAATTCTCTTGGGTGACCTTCAAGCGACACATCGTAGGCATCAACAAAATAGTAGGCAGCATTCAGAATGATGTCCGCCTTCGCAAGGATTTCCACATCATCCACATCAGATTCCCAGACCGTCGTTGCAAGAGTCTCGATTTTCTTTCCCGTATTTTCAGTCCAGTTGGGATCGTACAAAACCATGTTGGTTTCATCATCAAGTGAGCTGTATAGACCCGGACTACGCGAGGGATTGCCTGCAATTCCCTCAAGTTGGATAAAGTCGCTTCCCAAGACAAGATTCAAAGTTTGAATTGCATACTGCGTTGCTGGCAGGACTTCGCTGGGGGCATTATCGGCAATGTACAATTTGATCGATTGTTGCCAGCCTTTGCCGCTATGTGCATAGTTTCGGCTAGCGTTGCTAGAATTGACCGACGAACCATCTTCTGAAACTTCACTGCGCTGGCCGCCGCTACCGCATGACGTTACGCCTGCCGCAATCATTGCAGCTAAGAGGACTTCCTTGAAAAGAGACGCAAGCATGACTTCTCCGACAAAATTTGCGTCTCTAATTGCTTATATAAACAGGCTCGGTAGTTGGATTTCCCAACTTAACCCCATGGGGGATAGGCTGTTTTTTTCAATATTATCAGGGCATTAAAATGGTTGATAATGGGCATTTCTTTGGCTGGTGTTAGGCATAGATATTAGATCTCATTCAAAAACGAGACCAGTAAACACCCGCACTTACGCCCGTATCGGATCGCTTAGCCAACATTTCTACATCGTACTTTCCGTCACCTTTGATGTCGACCGAACGCTCAAACCTTTTTCGGAGTTCAACGCGAAAACCCCAATCAATTGTGCGTCGCCAATCCCAGAATAGCGACATATCAGTAACGCGAGATGTGAAACTAACTCGATCGGCATACGGATAGTTTTCTTCGCCGTCTCGAATCCGAGCGCCTTCTTGCAATCCCAGATCATTCCACCGATCAAGTCCAACCTCTAACGCCAGTCCAGCTCGCATCTTTCGACCCGCGTGCACAGCTGCGACCACTCTCAGTCCAGGAATCATCAAGACAGTTGGCTCATTTAATTCTTCCGATGTATTGAGAAACTGCTCCCAACCTAGCCAACTGCCCAGCCCAAGCGACATTACACCCTTTGGAATAAAGAAAGTATACACGACTCTCCCCGCAGTACCTGCTATAGGGGTTTCGATAGATTCATATCCCAAAAAATTCTGTAACACCAAACGACCGGATGTCTGCGCAAGTCCTACATAGAGCGAATGCTCGTCAAAAAACTGAAAAATATTGTCGGACGACATGCCCCGCGGAACAACTGCCTCACGCACAATATCTGCTTGCGGAGGCGCTGCAACCACATCGGCAGCTGCATCGATTGATGCCATAGCCACGAACGCAAACATTATATTTCTCAGACAACGCATATCAGCCCGAATCAGTTTCCGTCTGCCAAAATTGCACTTGCAAATGCTTCGGCATCGAATTCTCTCAAATCCGATGCCTTTTCGCCAACTCCCACAAATCGAATCGGAAGTTGCTCAGTGTCAACGACGCCGATCACCGCACCGCCTTTCGCTGTCCCGTCCAACTTGGTGACAACGAGGCCCGTGATTTTAACGACTTCCTTAAAAGCCTTTGCTTGAAATGCTGCGTTCTGACCGCTGGTTCCATCCAAAACTAGCCAAGTCTCATGGGGAGCTTCAGGAATCTCCTTCGCCATGACGCGGTGAATCTTGCTCAGCTCTTCCATCAAATCTTTTTTGTTGTGTAGTCGACCAGCTGTATCCACGATCAGAACGTCAACGCCACGCGACTTTGCCGCCTTCACCGCATCAAACGACACAGCTGCAGGATCACTTCCCGCCTTGTGAGCAATGACATCAACTCCTACGCGCTCGCCCCATGTCTGCAGCTGCTCAATCGCTGCGGCACGAAATGTATCCGCGGCTCCCAACAGCACGCTCTTGCCTTCTGCGACAAATCTTGCAGCAAGTTTACCAATGGTCGTTGTTTTGCCTGCTCCGTTAACTCCTACAATCAGAATGACATGAGGACCGGAGGTGGGTTTGTTGATTGGCCTGTCCGCAGCGCGAAAAATTGACACCGCCTCTTTTCGCAGCAATTCCGAAATTCTCTCCGGAGAGGTCGAATCTTGTGACGTCATATTCTTACGAATACTGGCGAGCATCTTATCGCAGGTCTTTACTCCGACATCTGCTCGGTAAAGAACCTCATGCAGAGCGTCCAACGTCGAAGCATCAATTTTTTTGCCGTCTTTAAAAATGTTTCGAATCGATGAAAAGAATGACTCTCGCGTTTTCGACATGCCAAACTTCAAGCGATCAAGCCACGCGGATTCCGACTGCCCCTTGATTTCCGAGATAATTTCGTTTTCGGATGACGAATCAGGTTTAACAAACTCAACATTTGCCAAACTCTCGTCAGGATCGTCATCTGCACGATCAGAATCGTCGATCTTCTCAAGCCTAGTTTCCCATTCATTCGGCCCTGAAACTTCCTCGTCTGGAATTTCGTCCGCACTTTTCTTGCCTTCGGAAATCGCCATCTCATCGTCAATTGCCGCAGCTAACATTTTCTTCCGCTGCGCACGTCGAACAGAAAACACGATGGTCATGATGATGGCGACACCAAGAGCCACGATTGCTGGCAGCGCAAGAAACATGAAATTTTCGGGCTTCATTGACTCTTCGACAGCCACGTCCAGCAAAGTTGTTGACTGGATTTGCATGTCGCCTCCGTCTGTCACAACTTGCTGAGGCACTGTCTCACCCGATGTTTCTTGGGCGAGAATAACATTCTCGTAAACCGCTTGGCTGAGACGACTGTCTCGCGTTTGCATGGGTCTCACTCCCGTTCGATTTGTATTCGCTAACGTGTTATACATATATATATGAAGATTAAGATATGTGGCATAAAAAGCATCGAAGAAGCACGCAATTGCATCCAAGCAGGGGCCGATTATATTGGCATTAACCTGATTCCGACTTCCAAACGTTACTGGGCAAATGGTCCACGCGCCATTGCCGAAAGCTGGCATGGTTCTACAGCGCACTTTGTTTGGGTAGTCGCTGACCAAACGCTAGAAAAAGTCGCCCAGCTCTGCACCGATACCGCCAATACTAAAGCCATTCAATTTCATGGCAACGAGGACGTAGCCTTTTTGGCGCAAGTTCGTTCGAAAATTTCATCATCCATCGAAATCTGGAAGGCCGTAGGAATCACCGATCAAGATAGCGTCATTGCATCACAAGCCTTCGCCTCCTCGGTGGACCTAATTCTATTTGATAAAGGAAAGGGGCGTGGTGTTGCCGACGGCGGCAGCGGCAAGACCTTTGACTGGTCACTACTTGCGCATCGCCCGTCAACCTTGCACCCATATGGCATCGCAGGAGGCATCACCCCAGAAAATGTCTCTGGATGTCTAAAGTATCAACCAGCACTGGTCGATACCGCCACAGGGGTGGAAGGGACCGATGGACGAAAATCCACCGATCGCGTCAAAGCGTTAATCGCAGCCGCAAAGAGCTAAATAAAAAATTCGAACTAACTTTGAGATAATGGAGAAGATGGTGCGGGTACACTGACTCGAACAGTGGACCTCTACGATGTCAACGTAGCGCTCTAACCAACTGAGCTATACCCGCATCTTTATTGTGGCCCGCAAGGACCAAAATCAGAGGTCAACTTGATACTCATTCCCCAAAACTTTGTCAACCAGACCCATTGTCAACCCCGAGGCAAGGCTACGCATTCTCAAAACTTAGTCACATTTCTCTCGATACCTAGTGAAATTTTAGGAATCCCATTTCATCCTTGATTGTGGTGCAGCGCGCCGAACCAAGCCAAAGAGTTAAGTCGCCAATATCGTTTTGCTAATTCCACAGAATAAAATATGATCTCCCGCATCGGATTCGAGCAATTAATGACTCCTTGTTAACTATCATTGCAAAGTGAATGGCCTAACTCCATGAATCAAAATGACAAATTCGTAAAGCCGTGGACAGACAAGTTTAATGAACAAATCGACATGCGCATCGAAAAGCGCAAAAAATTAGAAGCACTCGGTCGTAACCCCTACAGCAATCACTTGCGTCCGGACTCGTGCTGTGCAGATTTGAAGGAGCGTTTCAAAGATACTTCCAAAGAACAACTGGTAGAAACCAATCACAAAGCGTCGTTGGCGGGTCGAGCCATGTTGGTTCGCGATTTTGGCAAGGCGGCCTTTGTCGAAATAGATGACGGCAAGGGACGATTCCAAATCTACGTCTCTAAGAACGATCTTCCAGAGGGCGATTTCAACAGCTACAAACTTCTCGATACGGGCGACATTGTATACGCAACTGGAACAGTGTTTCGGACGAACAAAGGCGAACTTAGCCTGCACGCGACGCAATTTCACATCATGAGCAAGTCGCTTCGCCCCCTTCCCGAGAAGTTCCATGGACTTAGCGATCCCGAACTTCGCTACCGTATGCGCTACGTTGACACGATTATGAACGAACAGTCTCGTGACACGCTTCGCACTCGTGCCAAGATCGTTCGTTTGATTCGCGACTTCTTTCATGATCGCGATTACATCGAAGTCGAAACCCCGATGCTACACACGGTTGCAGGCGGCGCAGCTGCGAAGCCTTTCACCACTCATCACAATGCACTTGATATGGGACTTTCGCTGCGAATCGCACCCGAGCTTCATTTGAAGCGACTCGTGGTCGGTGGCTACCCGCGTGTTTTCGAAATGAATCGCTGTTTCCGAAACGAAGGACTCTCGATCAAACATAATCCAGAGTTTACCAGCATCGAGTTTTATCAAGCCTATGCGACATACAAAGACCTAATGGAGCTCTCCGAACAGCTACTTTCTGGACTGGCTCAGCAGATACATGGAAAGGCTGAAATCACCTACGGCGAACGTACGATTTCAATGGCGGCACCATTCGCCCGCATGACAATGAAAGAAGCCGTCGCAAAGTATACCGGATTACCCATGGCTGACTGTGACAGCGATTCAGCCCTACGTAACAAGCTCAAGTCCAAGGGCAAAACCGACGAAGATTTGAAGGGCATGTCCGCAGCAAAACTACTCGTGCTCGCCTTCGAAGAGTTTGCAGAAGGTCAGCTCGTCAACCCTACTTTCATAACTGAATTTCCGACGGAAGTGTCGCCTCTGTCCCGTCGCAACGACGAAAACCCAGAAGTGGTGGACCGTTTTGAGCTCTTTATCAACGGTTGGGAAGTGGCAAATGCCTTCTCCGAGTTGAACAATCCGACCGATCAGCTCGACCGTTTCGCCGATCAAGCATTTGCGAAAGAACAAGGTGACGAAGAAGCATGTGAAGTGGATTACGATTATGTGCGTGCCTTAGAATACGGCTTAGCTCCGACGGCAGGCGAAGGTATCGGCATTGACCGCTTGGTCATGCTCTTGACCAATAGCCCGTCCATTCGCGACGTCATCTTCTTTCCGTTACTCAAGAAAGAAGAATTCATCTAACAATCAGTTTGGGCAGGAGCCTTAATAAGCTCCTGTCGTAATCCGCTTAAATACCGCGTCTGAGACCTGTTCATAGGTCGAAAACTTCATCGAATATGTTGCCCGACCTTGAGACAGCGATCTCACGTGAGTTGAATAACCAAACATTTCCGATAACGGTACTGTTGCCATGATGACCTGCAGGTTTCCTCGATTAGCGACATTGTTCACACGAGCGCGACGACTGTTCAAGTCGTTGATTACGTTTGAAAAATAGTTGTCAGGAACTAAGACTTCAAGATCCATGATTGGCTCTAGCAAAATAGGCTGAGCTGCACGAATGGCTTCACGCATCGCCATACTTGCTGCAACTTTGAATGCATTCTCGTCTGAGCATTGCGGATCAAAGGTTCCGCCCGTACAGGTAACTTCGACATCAATACACGGATATCCAGCAATCGGCCCCGCCTGCATTGCTTCTTCAAAGCCCTTTTTCAAACCAGGTGCGCAGCTCTTAGGAATCTGCAGTTCAGACGCCTTATTGTGAACAATAAGCCCCTTGCCTCTCTCTCCGGGAGACACCGATGCGATAACGCGCGCAAATTGCTTGTTCTTTTCCGTTTCGCGCTCAAACGTCTTATCAGCAGAGCCTTCGCCCATGATCGATTCGCGGTAGCTAACTTGCGGCTTACCAATATTGGCCTCAACCTTGAACTCACGCTTCAAACGATCGCAGATGATATCGAGGTGCAATTCGCCCATACCACAGATGAGCGTCTGCCCCGTTTCGTGCTCAAAACGTACGCGGAACGACGGGTCTTCCTTTTCGAGTCTCTCAAGTGACTTCGTAAGTTTTTCTGCCTCAGCGGTGCTCTTAGGCTCAATTGCAATCGAGATAACAGGCTCGGGAAAGTTGACGGATTCAAGTCGAACAGGTTTCTTATCGTCGCAATAGGTGTCTCCTGTAGCGACAAGCTTTAGGCCAACAGCCGCGACAATATCCCCTGCTTCTGCAGAGTCTATTTCTTCACGATCATTTGCCTGCATCCGCAAAATCTTTGCGATGCGCTCGCGCTTTCCGAGTCGCGAGTTATAAATAGCATCACCGGATTTAAGCACACCGGAATAGACGCGCAAATATGTGAGCTGTCCGACGTATGGATCTGTCATGATCTTAAATGCAAGTGCTGCAAGCGGTTCCGACGGCAATCGTTTGCGGACGATCTCGGTCTCTTCGTCATCGGCACTGAATCCGCGCACGTCTGGTAAGTCCATGGGAGAGGGAAGATATGCAATTACGGCATCAAGCAATGGCTGGACACCTTTGTTCTTGAACGCACTCCCGCACATTACTGGTACAATCTTTCGATCAATTACGGCTTTGCGAGCAGCTTTCTGCAATTCGTCCGCCGAAATTTCATCTCCATTTAAAAACTTTTCTGTCAATGCGTCGGAAGTTTCTGCCAATTTCTCGACAAGAATATCGCGAGCAGATTTTGCTGCATCCATGACTTCAGCGGGGATGTCAATTGTTTCGTACTGGTTGCCTTTTTCTTCTTTGCTGTCACCCCATACCAACGCTTTCATGGTCATAAGATCGACCACTCCACGAAAACCATCTTCAGAGCCGATCGGAACCTGAAAGGCAACAGCCAGCGCCGACAACTTTTCATGAATGGATTTTAGCGATTCTTCGAAACTCGCCCCAACACGGTCCATTTTGTTAATAAAACAAATGCGCGGCACTCGATATTTTTCTGCTTGCCGCCAGACTGTCTCTGTCTGCGGTTCGACACCGTGAACGGCATCAAACACGGCAATCGCTCCATCAAGGACACGCAATGAGCGCTCTACTTCGATGGTGAAGTCAACGTGTCCGGGTGTGTCGATGATGTTAATCCAATGATTTTTCCAGGTACACGTTACCGCGGCGGCCGTAATGGTGATGCCACGCTCTTGCTCTTGGATCATCCAATCCGTCGTTGTGTTTCCGTCGTGAACTTCACCAATCTTGTGAATGTTCCCAGTATAGAAGAGGATCCTCTCTGTCGTCGTCGTTTTACCGGCGTCGATGTGAGCCATGATCCCAATGTTACGAAGCTTTGTTAGATCGCTAATTTTTGCCATTTGCTGATCCCAGGAGGAATTTCAATTCACAGAGATTTATTCAATATTCAGGAGGGGAAGATAAAACGAAAACAAAAAAAAATCAGCCACCCAACCGCTACTGCGACTGGGTGGCTGATGATCTTCATCTTACCAACGATAGTGTGCAAACGCTTTGTTTGCTTCAGCCATCTTATGAACGTCATCACGACGCTTGATGGTGCTCCCACGACCCGCTGCGCAATCCAAGAATTCGCCGGCGAGACGTTCACGCATACTGCGACCTGCGCGACCGCGTGAAAATTCGATCAACCAACGGATCGCAAGTGCCTGACGACGTTCTGGACGAACTTCAACTGGAACTTGGTAGTTGGAACCACCTACGCGGCGGGACTTAACTTCGATTGCTGGCTTTGCATTTTCGATTGCTTGCTTGAAGACTTCAACTGGGTCTTGACCCTTGTCCTTAATGAAGTCCATAGCGCCGTAGAACGACTTTTCTGCGGCTGCTTTTTTGCCGTGCTTCATCATGCAGTTAATGAACTTAGCTACAACCAAATCCTTGAAAATAGGATCTGGTAAAATCATCCGTTTCTCTGCTTCGCGACGTCTTGCCATTTTTATCTACTCCAATTAGCTCTTAGGCCGTTTGTTGCCGTACTTACTGCGAGCTTGGCGACGCTTAGCGACACCTGCGCAGTCCAATGATCCACGGACGATGTGATAACGAACACCTGGTAAGTCCTTTACACGACCACCGCGTACGAGAACGACGCTGTGCTCTTGCAAGTTATGACCTTCACCGCCGATGTAGCTTGTAACTTCAATTCCATTTGTCAGTCGAACACGAGCTACCTTACGAAGAGCTGAGTTCGGCTTCTTTGGCGTTGTTGTGTAAACACGTACGCAAACACCACGCTTCTGTGGGCTACGCGCAAGTGCTGGGGACTTGGAATAGCGCGCCTGCTTGGAGCGTCCCTTTCGGATAATCTGATTAATCGTTGGCATCGACCCTATCCTATATACTTCGACATTTATTCCCTGAGATGCGGCAAAAACACCGACATTCTCGCTACTTCCACCATTATTCCAACTCTACCCATTCAAGTAGAGACAGAGACGAGACGGATGGGAGTGTGCTGTTTACCAAACACACTCCACGAAATCAAGCAGTTGTGAGGGTTATCCTAGATCTTTTTTCAAGAGGAGCGATTTGTGAAACTCGCTCCCCTCAACCGATTCGAGGACTTCCCCTCATCTCATTGTAAGTCAGCAACAAAATTACTTAACTTACGAACACTTAGAACTAAGTACCCACGGATGCTTCCGCTTCGCCACCAACCGCATCTTCTGGCTGATCAGCAACCTCTACGGAAATCATACCGCGATATGACGCGCTGCCTGTACCTGCAGGAATCAAGCGACCCATGATCACGTTTTCCTTCAAGCCACGCAGATGGTCTTCACGGCATTGCAAAGCTGCTTCCGTGAGAACCTTCGTCGTTTCCTGGAAGGATGCCGCAGAAATAAAGCTTTCTGTGGACAATGATGCTTTGGTGATACCAAGCAACTGATGTTCGTATTCCGCTCCGCCCTTGCCTTCTGCGATGTGGCGATCATTGATATCCAAAATCTCTGCAATATCGAGCTGATCCCCTACCAGTAGCTGCGTGTCACCAGCCTTTGTAACCTTAACGCGACGTAGCATTTGACGAACGATAACTTCAATGTGCTTATCGTTAATCTTTACACCCTGAAGGCGATAAACCTTCTGGATTTCGTCAATGAGGTACTTAGCGAGTTCAGACTGGCCGAGCACGTGCAAAATATCGTGCGGATTGCTCTTACCATCAACGAGTTGATCACCCTTACGGACGTAATCACCTTCGTTGACCAGCAAGTGACGCGAACGGGAGATAGCTTTTGTTTCGCCGGCTTGTTCACCGTTGTCGCCCTTGATATTGATCTTGCGCTTCAGACCCTTACTTGATTCGTCAAATGAAATCTCACCGTCAGCCCAAGCAAGTTCCGAAGATTCCTTCGGCTTGCGCGCTTCGAACAATTCAGCAACGCGAGGTAGACCACCGGTGATGTCTTTCGTCTTCGAAGTTTCACGAGGAATCTTCGCAATGATTTCACCTGGGTGAACATCCTGACCGTCGTTGACGAGAATCGTTGCACCTTCGCGCAAGAGATACTTTGTCTTAATCTTGTTCTTGCCCTTTGCTTCAGCGAAGGAGTTGCCGCTACCGTCAACAATTTCAATTGCTGGCTTGAGCTCAGAGCCCTTCGACTGAATCACGACTTTACGAATTGCAGCAGATGCTTCGTCACTCTTTTCTTCAAGCGACTTGTCTGCGAGCAAATCTACATACTTAATCTTACCTTTGACTTCAGCAACGATTGGGTTAGCGAATGGATCCCATTCACCCATCGCTTGGCCTGCGTCGATGTGTTGGCCTTCTTTGATCGACAATACAGCACCGTAGGTTACTGGATAATGATCAATTACTTTGCCATCGCCATTCAGAATTTCGATTTCACCTTTGCGACTAAGAACAACCAGCTTGCCCTCTTTGTTGGTAACATGGTTGACGTCTTTGAAACGAACCTTACCTGAGAAGCGGCTGTCGATCGTGTTCTTCTCAACCTTGTGCGTAACGGTACCACCAAAGTGGAATGTACGCATGGTGAGCTGAGTTCCTGGTTCACCGATGGACTGTGCCGCGATAACGCCGACGGCTTCGCCAACGTTGATCAAGCGACCGGATGCAAGGTCACGTCCGTAGCATGTCGCACAGATCCCGCGACGGCATTCGCAGAAGAGTGTCGTGCGGACAAGAACTCGTTCGAGTCCGGCTTCACTCATTTGCTCAGACATGTCTTCATCAATGAGCGCGCCTGCTTTTGTGATTAGCTTACCGGTTGCTGGGTGATTAACGTCTTCCAATGTAACGCGACCGAGTACGCGTTCACCAATGGTTTCCTTAATTTCACCGCCTTCACGCAGCGGAGTAACTTCTTGACCCTTTTTCGTGCCGCAATCTTTGACCGCGATCGTCGCGTCCTGAGCAACGTCTACAAGACGACGTGTCAAATATCCGGAGGCAGCCGTTTTCAATGCGGTATCGGCGAGACCTTTACGTGCACCGTGCGTCGACGTGAAGTACTCGAGATTTGTCAAACCTTCACGGAAGTTTGAAGTAATCGCTGTTTCGATGATGTCGCCGGATGGCTTCGCCATCAATCCGCGCATACCTGCCAGCTGACGAATCTGCTGAGTACTACCTCGAGCACCAGAGTCCGCCATCATGAAGATGGAATTATCGGAAGCAACTTCGCGAACGTTGCCTTTGTGATCTTTCGCTGTTTTCTTCGCGATGTTCTTGAACATTTCTTCCGCGATGTTCTCAGTTACCTTTGCCCAAATGTCGACGACTTTGTTGTAGCGTTCGATATCGGTTAACAGACCTTCTGAGTACTGTTCTTTGATCTTACGTACTTCTTCACGCGCACCATCGAGGAATCTCTTCTTCGATTGTGGAATGACCATGTCGTTGATCGAAATTGACAGCCCCGCCTTGGTCGACATTGCGTAACCCATAGAGCGCAATGCATCCGCAGCAAGAACGGTCGCCTTGGGGCCATACTGACGGTAGATCTTGTTAACAAGCGCAGCCAACTGCTTTTTGCCCATGGTGCGATTGATCAACTCAAATGGCGCACCTTCTGGCAATACTTCTGCCAACAATGCGCGACCGACGGTCGTCTCAATGCGCGTGCCTTCAAGGCGAAGCGTAATTGGAGCCTGAAGCGCTACAGCACCGTGATCGTATGCTGCACGAACTTCACTGATACCAGAAAATACCTTACCAGCACCCTTGGCTTCGATGTTTTCGCGAGTCATGTAGTAGATACCGAGAACGATATCTTGAGTCGGAACAATAACTGGTGTACCGGATGCAGGGCTCAAGATGTTGTTTGTCGACATCATGAGAACGCGCGCTTCCATCTGAGCTTCAATCGACAAAGGAACGTGTACGGCCATTTGGTCACCGTCGAAGTCCGCGTTAAATGCGAAGCAAACCAACGGATGCAACTGAATCGCTTTACCTTCGATCAAAACTGGTTCGAAAGCCTGAATGCCAAGTCTGTGAAGCGTTGGAGCACGGTTCAACAAAATTGGATGTTCTTTCGTAACTTCCTCGAGAATGTCCCAAACTTCCGGACGTTCTTTTTCAACAAGCTTCTTCGCGCTCTTGATCGTCGAAACGATGCCCTGCTCTTCGAGCTTGTTGTAGATGAATGGCTTGAAAAGCTCGATCGCCATCTTTTTAGGAAGACCGCACTGGTGCAACTTCAAGTTTGGACCAACAACAATTACGGATCGGCCGGAGTAGTCAACGCGCTTACCGAGTAGGTTCTGACGGAAGCGGCCCTGCTTACCCTTCAACATATCTGAAAGCGAACGCAACGGACGCTTGTTTGGACCGGTGAACACCTTGCCGCGACGGCCATTGTCAAACAAAGCATCGACCGCTTCTTGCAGCATGCGTTTTTCGTTACGAATGATCAGATCAGGCGCATTGAGTTCCTGAAGACGTGTTAACCGGTTGTTGCGGTTAATTACACGTCGGTACAAGTCATTCAAATCCGAAGTCGCAAAACGACCGCCATCTAGTGGAACTAGAGGACGCAAGTCTGGGGGTAGAACAGGAATAACTTTGAGCATCATGTATTCAGGACGTGAAGAATCTCCGTTTTGACGGAACGCTTCCAGAACCTTCAAACGCTTCTGCTGCTTCTTACTTTCCGCTTCAGACAGCTTCTTCTCACCAGCACCTCTTTCAGAAAGGAGCTTACGCAAGTCATCCGCTTCGTCTTCAATTCGCATTTTCTCAAGACGCGCAAGAATAGCCTCGGCACCGACGCCAACTTCAAAAGCTTGGTTGCCCAGTTTAGCGCGCAATTCATCAAGCTCATCGTCAGTCAAAGTATCACCGAGCGTCAAGCCGGTGTCCTTCTCATTGCCCGGATTTAAAACAAGATGCAGATCCGCGTACAAAACTTTTTCTACGTCCTTGAGTGTCAAACCCAAGATCGCGCCAATACGCGAAGGCAAACTCTTCAAAAACCAGATGTGTGCAACTGGGTTCGCCAAGTTGATGTGTCCCAATCGTTCACGACGAACTTTGGCTTGAATTACTTCAACGCCGCACTTGTCGCAAACGATGCCACGGTGCTTCATGCGCTTATACTTACCGCAGATGCACTCGTAGTCACGAACTGGTCCGAAGATTTTCGCGCAGAACAAACCATCACGCTCAGGCTTGAACGTACGATAGTTAATCGTTTCTGGCTTCTTCACTTCACCAAATGACCAACCACGGATTGCGTCGTGGGAGGCAAGAGAAATCTTGATAGAGCTAAAGTTCAACGGATCCGTTGGCTTATCAAAGAAATTCATTAATTCTTTCAAGGCAAGCTCCCTATATATCAATGTTCTTTAAATCGTTCTTTACCAATGACGATTAATGACGAAGTGAATCGTAACCAATCGTTTGATCGCCCTGCTTCAATTCAATGTTCAACGCGAGACTCTGAAGTTCCTTCACGAGAACGTTAAAGCTTTCCGGCAATCCTGGATTCATCATGTTCTGGCCCTTGACAATCGATTCGTACATACGTGTACGACCCAATACGTCATCCGACTTCACCGTCAAGAACTCCTGAAGCATGTGGGCAGCGCCGTACGCTTCCATCGCCCACACTTCCATCTCCCCTAGACGCTGACCACCGAATTGAGCCTTACCACCAAGTGGCTGCTGCGTAACCAGACTGTACGGGCCAATTGAGCGCGCGTGAATCTTCTCATCAACAAGATGGTGAAGCTTCAACACGTACATGACGCCGACCGTTACCTTGTTTTCGAAACGCTCCCCAGTCAGACCGTCGTAGAGTTCGGAGGAACCATCAGCCGACAATTCTGCGTTTTCCAATGCCTTTTGGATGTCCGTCTCACTTGCACCGTCGAACACTGGGTTCGCCAAGTGAACGCCGCCACGATATTTACGGGCAAAATCCTTCAATTCGTCGTCCGAACACTTCTTCACGAAGCCTTCGACTTCTTTGTCACCATTCCAGATGTCGCCAACGAGCTTTTCCACTTCAGCACGGTTGCGTTGCTCTTCAATCATGCGATTGAGGCGTTCGCCCAAGCCTTTTGCGGCCCATCCAAGGTGCGTCTCAAGAATCTGACCGACGTTCATACGTGAAGGAACGCCAAGTGGATTCAAGACGACGTCAACCGGACGTCCGTCTGCTAGGAATGGCAAATCTTCTTCAGGAAGAATTCTAGAAACGACACCTTTGTTACCGTGACGGCCTGCCATCTTATCACCAACTTGTAGCTTACGCTTAATGGCAACATAGACTTTAACCATCTTGATAACGCCAGGAGGTAGTTCATCACCCTTCTTAGTTTTTTTGATCTGCTCTTCCACCGAGAAACGGATGTTGTTGACCTTCTCTTGCAAATTCTCAAGAACGCGCTGCAAAAGAGCATTCTTCTCTGCATTCTGAACCGCCAACTTTTCCCAGTTTCCATAATCAAGTGAAGACAAGAATTCGGAGTCAATCTTTTGACCCTTACGCGCGATAACTTCGCCGTTCCGGTCTTTGATTTCTACCGCCAGCAATTCACCGGTTGCAAACTTACCAACCTTCTGCGCTGCGGAATCCTTAATGATCTTGATCTTTACTGTTTCGTCGTCGCGTAGCTTTTCAATTTCTGCCGCTTCGATTTCCATGCTGCGAGAATCTGGAGCAGTACCTTCGCGTGCAAAAACTTTTGCACCGATAACTGTACCAACAACCCCAGGAGGAACGCGCAACGATGTATCACGAACGTCGCCTGCCTTCTCACCGAAGATCGCACGCAAGAGCTTCTCTTCCGGCGTCAACTGTGTCTCACCTTTGGGTGTGATCTTACCGACCAACAAGTCGTGTGGACGAACTTCGGCGCCAATTCGGATGATGCCGGATTCATCAAGGTCTTTCAGAGCTTCTTCGCCAACGTTTGGAATATCGCCAGTGATCTCTTCAGAACCAAGCTTCGTATCACGAGATACACACTCAAATTCTTGAATGTGGATGCTGGTGAACAAGTCTTCTTTTACTACACGCTCAGATATGAGGATGGAGTCTTCGAAGTTGTATCCGCCCCATGGCATGAATGCCACGACTACGTTTTGACCAAGTGCGAGTTCGCCCATCTCGGTTGCGAAACCGTCTGCGATGATGTCGCCCTTCTTAACTTTTTCGCCGACTTTCACGATAACCTTTTGGTTAATACATGTGTCAACGTTTGAACGCTTGAACTTCTGAAGCTTGTAAATGTCAACTTCAGCACCTACCTCTGTAACATCCTTACCTTCGTCAGTTGTCTTAACAACGATACGCTCGGAGTCAACGGAGTCAACGATACCGTCACGTTCAACAACGACTGTAGCACCTGAGTCACGAGCAATGACACGCTCCATGCCGGTTCCGATGAGAGGAGCCTGACTCTTCAGAAGCGGTACAGCTTGACGTTGCATGTTCGAGCCCATGAGAGCGCGGTTCGCATCGTCGTTTTGCAGGAACGGAATCAAAGAAGCAGCAACGGAAACGAGCTGGTTCGTTGATACATCCATCAAGTCTGCTTCCTGGAATGCCATCATTTGGCTCTCGCCACGCTTACGCACATAAACGAGATCAGCATCGGCCTTCAAGTCAGACGCTTGCGCAATGACATGGTCATTGTGTTCTTCGTTTGCCGAATAGTAGTCGACACGATTTTCTTTGATGTTCTTGTATGGCGTTTCGATGAAGCCGAACTTGTCAACCTGCGCGTATGACGCGAGCGACGAAATAAGTCCAATGTTTGGACCTTCAGGCGTTTCTACTGGGCAGATACGGCCATAGTGTGTTGGATGAACGTCGCGAACTTCGAATGCCGCGCGATCACGATTCAAACCACCAGGTCCGAGAGCGGAAAGACGACGCTTGTGCGTGACTTCCGACAATGGATTCGTCTGATCCATGAACTGTGACAACTGTGAACTTCCGAAGAACTCACGAACAACTGCGCCGACTGGCTTGTTGTTAATGAAATCTTGCGGCATCAAGGTGTCTAGTTCTTGCGAATTGAGGCGATCTTTAATCGCGCGTTCAATACGCAACAAGCCAATGCGGTACTGGTTTTCCAACAACTCACCAACCGCGCGTACGCGGCGGTTGCTCAAGTTATCGATATCATCAGGATCACCGGCTTCATTGTGAAGCGCGATCAGACGTTCAATCGTCGTGAGTATGTCTTCATTGGTCAGCGTCATTGTTTCCAATGGCTCGTTGATTCCAAGTCGCTGGTTCAATTTCATTCGACCGACAGTTCCGAGGTCATAACGCTCTGGCGAGAAGAACAAGCTCTTAAACAAGTTCTCGGAGCCTTCTTTCGTTACTGGATCGCCTGGGCGAATGCGCTGGTGAATCTGCTCAAGTGCATTCTCTTTGCTTGTGCACTTGTCATTCAACAATGTTTCGCGCAAGGAATGGTCATTGCTTCCTGGCTCAATGGAAAGAATCTCAAAAGACTTAACACCGGACGCGCCGATCTCAAGCAACTTCTTCTCATCAAGCTCTTGATTCATGTCGGCGAGCTTTTTGCCAGCTTTGCTGAAGATATCATCCGCAGCAATTGAACCGATGAGCTGCTCTTGCGTCAAAATGATCTTGTCAACGCCAGCCTGTTCAACGGCACGCATCAATGCTGCTGTAACGCGCTTACCCTTTTGTAGGATGATACGACCATCTTTCGGGTCGATCAGGTCTGTCGTAAGCTTCTGCCCGCGCAATGTTTCGATATTCAATTCTTTTTCGAACAAACCTTCTTTAACTTTGATTTGCTCGCGCTTGTAAAAGCGATGCAGAATAGACTTCGTGTCCATCCCAAGTGCTTTGAGAAGAACTGTCGCCGGAAGTTTGCGCTTCTTGTCGATACGAACTTGTAGCAAGTCTTTGCTATCGTACTGAATATCCAACCAGCTGCCGCGATATGGGATGATATGCGCGCTGTACAATACTTTGCCATGTGAAGACGTATTTTTGCCCTTATCGTGGTCAAAAAATACGCCCGCAGAGCGGTGCAACTGAGAAACGACAACACGTTCAGTGCCATTGATGATAAAAGTACCATCCTTGGTCATCAGTGGGATTTCACCAAAGAATACATCCTGCTCTTTTACGTCGCGAATAGGGCGTGCTGCTGAATCTTTATCAGCATCATATGTCGAAAGGCGGATTACGACCTTGATGGGCGCAACGTAGCTCATGCCGCGTTGACGACACTCATCGACGGTAAATTTTGGTTCTTCGAACCAGTAACGAACAAAATCAACCTCAGCCTTATGGCCTGGATCTTTGATAGGGAAAACAGAACGAAAAACTGCCTGCAAACCGACTTTCTGTCGTTTGTCTGGATCAATGTCCGCTTGCAAAAACTTTTCGTAACTCTCTTTTTGAACTTCGATCAAATACGGAATCTGCGCAGCTGGCTTAACGCGCTGATACAGTTTGCGTGGTCGGCTAAAACTCGACGACAAAGAGGACATGCGGAACCCCTTAAAAATAGGAATAGTCAGGTAACCGAGATATTCCTCGGGAACCTGAATTCAATTCTACAAAAACACTGTCAATGCAGGTGCGGACAAAGGGATAACACCAAGTAAGAGGTTGATGATCGCAAAACAGCAAACTACGCCGAGGGGCTTATAAAGCCCTTCGGCGCAGTACTTAAAACTGCGATTACTTCAACTCTACCTGTGCGCCGTTTTCTTCCAAGATCTTCTTGATCTTCTGCGCTTCTTCCTTGTTTACGCCTTCCTTAACTGTCTTTGGAGCACCTTCAACGAGGTCTTTCGCTTCTTTCAAGCCGAGGCCTGTGATCGCGCGAATTTCCTTAATGACGTTGATCTTCTTGTCTCCAGAGTTCTTGAGAACTACTGTGAATTCATCTTTATCTGCTGCTGGAGCTGCTGCACCACCGGCCGCTGCGCCACCCGCTGCAACCATCATTGGCGCTGCTGCGGAAACACCAAATGTTTCTTCCATGAGTTTTACAAACTCAGAAGCTTCCATAAGTGTCATAGATTTGAAGAATTCCAAAACTTGTTCTTTTGTTACTGCTGACATGAAACTTTCCTCCAACAAAAAAAACGTTATTTAAGTCTTACTTTTTAGTATCACGAACTGCTGCCGATACCTGAACCACGTTACGCACCACAGCTGCCAATGTACCAACCAAATTCCTTGCAGGAGCCTGGATTAGACCCATAATTTGTGCCATCAACACTTCGCGAGATGGCAAATTCGAAATCGCCTTGAGATCGTCGTGGCTAATTTCTTTACCTTCCATCACTCCCGAGCGAACGATGAACTTTTCATTCTCTCCAGCGAAGTCCAACAACTTCTTCGCGACCGGAGCCGCATCGCCGTATACAAACACAACGCCAATCGGGCCCTTCAGTCTGTCTTTTGCAACGACAAACTTAGCTTCTTGGTCGCTAGTGATCGCGAGTTTAGCAATGCGGTTTTTTGTAACCTTGAACTCCGCGTTAACCGAACGTAGCTCACGACGCAACTTCGTCAATTGCTCGACTGTCATGCCGCGATATTCTGCCATTACAATGGTCGAAGCATCGCCGACTTTCTTGTCGAACGTTTCCTTCAATTTGCCTTTTGTAGCTCTATCCATCTTTTTTCACCCCACTACACACGGAAAGGCGACGCATCAACGCGGATACCTGGGCTCATTGTCGAAGAAAGCGTGATCTTCTTCAGGTATGTACCTTTGGAAGACGCTGGCTTCGCACGAACCACCGCGTCAATAACGGTGCGAATGTTATCAACAAGATTTGGAGCGGTAAAACTGACCTTGCCACATGGCGCATGTACGATACCGGCTTTGTCAACGCGGTATTCTGTACGACCAGCTTTCAATTCTTTAATTGTCTTGGCTACGTCGAATGTAACTGTCCCAACCTTTGGGTTTGGCATCAATCCACGTGGACCAAGGACCTTACCGAGCTTACCAACAACACCCATCATGTCAGGGGTTGCGATTACTTGGTCGAAATCCATCCATCCATCGGTGATCTTCTTCGCAAGTTCATCACCGCCGGCTGCTTCACAGCCTGCTGCTTCTGCTTCTTTTAGCTTTTCGCCACGAGCAAAAACGACGATACGAATTTTTTTGCCAAGACCGTGGGGCAATGGAGTCGCGCCACGAACGTTTTGATCGGCCTGCTTTGGATCGACACCGAGGTTGATCGCAATATCGACCGTTCCGTCGAACTTTGTGAAGTTCACTTCTTTAAGAAGCTTCACCGCTTCATCGAGAGAATAATTCTTCTCTCGATTCACTTTCGAAGCGGCGTTTCGGTACTTTTTACCAATTTTCGCCATTCAGTATTCTCCGTAGTGCAAACGAGCCGCTAGGCTCTCCTACTATGTAAGTTACTTACCCTTAACTTCCAAACCCATGCTGCGAGCTGAGCCAGCAATGATCTTTGCCGCCTGCTCTTCATCATAGGCATTGAGGTCCTCTTTCTTGATCTTGGCAACTTCACGCACCTGATCCATTGTCACCGAGCCGCATGTAGCCTTGCCGGGTGTCTTGGAACCGGATTCGATCTTCGCAGCCTTCTTCAACAAATCACTCGCAGGAGGACTCTTGGTGATGAAGGTGAACGACTTGTCCGCGTATACAGTGATAACGGTCGGCAGGGTTGAACCCATCTGCTTCTGAGTTTTTGCGTTAAACTCTTTGCAGAATGCCATGATGTTAACACCACGCTGTCCAAGCGCTGGACCGATTGGTGGAGATGGATTTGCCTTACCAGCGGGGATCTGGAGTTTGATAAACCCCACGACTTTCTTTGCCACGAATTTCTCTCCTGATATGACACAATATAGGGGGCTAGCGTTTATAAGGAAACGCTAGTGTCGTCAACACATTTTCTGCGCTTTAGCTAAGTTTCTGTACCTGATGGTAATCTAGCTCGACCGGAGTCTCGCGTCCGAAAATTTTTACCAGCACTCTTAACTTCGCTTTGTCCGGACGAACCTCATCAATAATGCCGTCGAACTGATTAAATGGTCCATCGGTGACCTTGACGGACTCACCTTTTGCAAACTTTGCATCGACCCGCGTAGCCGCTTGCGCTTGAGCAGCTGCTTCTGGTGATACTAATTTTAAAACTTCCAAATCTGGAAGCGGTTTAGGATTCTGGCCATTACCAACAAAGCCAGTAATTCTAGGGGTTTCCTTTACCAGCGCCATTGTCTCTTTGCTCAATTCCATCTCAACAATGATATAACCCGGAAATGACGCGTGTTTGCTTGCTTTCTTCTTACCAGTCTTTGTTACGGTTTCCTTCTCGGTCTGCGGGATCAGCACTTGACCAAAAAGCGACTCCATACCCTTTTGCTTTACGCGATCCAGCAATGCACCTTTTGCCTTCTCTTCAAAACCAGAATAGGTATGAACAACAAACCACTTCTTGCTTGTTTCTTGTGACATCACACTAAACTCCCAGACCTACACAAATCTAATCATGCAGAATTTAAACACCTAAACGTCCGATATTAGTAGAGCATCCTCAAAACGCTCGCCCAAACCACGTCGAAAATTCCCAGAATAATTGCAAAAATGCCGACAACAACAAATACAACGGTAGTCATTCGGCGCGTATCCACCATACTTGGCCACGAAACTTTTCTAAGCTCGTTAACTGAAGCAAGCAGGTACTCGTTTCTCTCTTTATTAATTCTCAGCCACACTACGCCAAGGATTCCCATGACAACGGTGCTGATGTTTTGCGCTATCGGATACCACTGATCGTATCGCTCTGCCCAGCCAAACTGGACGCCAAACATTTCAAACGATTTTGCAGTAACCAGCGCGACAAGAGCTCCAAAAATAGCGCTGCCGACGTTGAGCCACGTAGAATCACTTTTCTCGATACTGATACCCTGCTGCACGTTTGTTTTCTCCAGAGTTTTGAACGCAGGCGAGGGGGGATTCGAACCCACAACCTACGGATTTGGAATCCGCCGCTCTACCGTTGGAGCTACTCGCCTTCGTAATAATTGATCCGAGCCGCGCATAGACGACCCGGATCAAATCACATACCTACAATCAATTAACCGATGATTTCGGTAACAACACCCGCACCTACGGTACGGCCACCTTCGCGGATAGCAAAGCGCAGGTCTTTGTCCATCGCAATTGGTGTGATCAAGCTAACTTCGATCGCAATGTTGTCGCCTGGCATAACCATTTCGACATTGTCTGGCAACTTAACGTCACCAGTTACGTCCGTTGTGCGGAAATAGAACTGTGGACGGTAGCCCTTGAAGAATGGGGTGTGACGTCCGCCTTCTTCTTTCGTCAATACGTATACTGTTGCTTTGAAGGACTTATGAGGCTTGATGCTGCCTGGCTTCGCCAGAACTTGACCACGCTCAACGTCTTCGCGCTTCAGGCCGCGGAGAAGAACACCGACGTTGTCACCTGCGCGACCTTCGTCGAGAAGTTTGCGGAACATTTCAACGCCCGTGCAGACTGTCTTCTGTGTGTCGCGGATACCAACGACTTCGATTTCTTCGTTAACACGAACGATACCTTTTTCGATACGACCGGTTACTACTGTACCACGGCCAGAGATCGAGAAAACGTCTTCGATCGGCATGAGGAAGTCTTTGTCAATTGGACGCTCAGGAACTGGAACATATGCGTCAACCGCTTCAACGAGCTCAACAACTTTCTTCGCCCACTGATCGTCTGCGCTACCTGCTTCCAACGCCTTCAATGCAGAACCGCGGATGATTGGCGTGTCGTCGCCTGGGAATTTGTACTGGTTCAACAATTCACGAACTTCCATCTCGACAAGGTCAAGAAGTTCTGGATCGTCAACAGCGTCGCACTTGTTCATGAAAACAACGATCTTTGGAACACCTACTTGGCGAGCAAGGAGGATGTGTTCGCGCGTCTGTGGCATTGGGCCGTCAGCTGCGGAAACTACGAGGATCGCGCCGTCCATCTGTGCGGCACCGGTGATCATGTTCTTAACGTAGTCAGCGTGTCCTGGGCAGTCTACGTGCGCGTAGTGGCGCTTGTCAGACTGGTATTCTACGTGCGTGGTAGAAATTGTAATACCGCGCGCCTTTTCTTCTGGCGACTTATCGATTTCGTCGTACTTCTTAGCTTCACCGCCCCAACGCAATGCACAAACTTTTGTGATCGCTGCTGTTAGCGTTGTTTTCCCGTGGTCAACGTGCCCAATCGTGCCAACGTTAACATGGGGTTTCGTTCTCTCAAATTTTTCTTTTGACATTGACTCCTCCGGAAAAAACCTACTTCGTGAACTTACCTATGACACAACCAAATCTAACTTCGTTTCTGATTCACCGAGATGCCGTCGTTTGAGATGGAGCCCAAGACGGGAATTGAACCCGTGACCCCGTCCTTACCAAGGACGTGCTCTACCACTGAGCCACTTGGGCAAATCTCGCCATACGACCGCAGCGAAGACCAACAAACTACTGATAACTTCAATCTCTTGCAATCATTTGCAAGAGCTTCCGTTCAAAATATCGCTGATGGTTTGGCTTGAACCGCAGTCAAAAATACCAAAACCAGCAGAAAGTGGAGCGGGAAACGGGATTCGAACCCGCGACCCTTAGCTTGGAAGGCTAATGCTCTAGCCAACTGAGCTATTCCCGCCCAGAAGCCCGTTTCCGAGCTTCTTTCATGTAGCCAAAGGCTGCATGAAACAAGCTCAGTGGTGGAGGGTGAAGGATTCGAACCTTCGTAGACCGGAGTCAACGGGTTTACAGCCCGTCCCCTTTGGCCGCTCGGGCAACCCTCCATACTGCACTTCGAGAGTTTTCAAAGCTGGCGATGGGACTCGAACCCGCAACCTGCTGATTACAAATCAGCTGCTCTACCGATTGAGCTACACCAGCACATGAAACTAGAGATTTGGACTGAGATTACACAGGAAAGGTGGCAGTACTCTTTGCCATTCTTATTAGGCCGTATCGTTGTTCCGATTCAACCACACCAGGTACATCAGCAATTTACATCTCAACCTGCACACAAAAGCAGGCAGATGGGATACTATAGCGCGCAAACTTCTGTCAAGACCTTCAAATGCTTATCGCATCTTTTGCAAAGCCTTTGCTGCAAAGCTGTGCAGGAGTATTCCCGCCGCGACCGAGACGTTAAGAGATTCGACGGACTGTTCGGCGCCAACTATGGCAACAATGCGGTCGCATTTTTCGGCAACTAGCCGCGAAATTCCACTGTCTTCTGAGCCAAGAACTAGAACTGACTTTTCATAAAATCCTGCAATCTTATCCGGAGCTTCTCCGTTCATGTCGGCGCCAATTATCCAATACCCCAGCTCCTTCAAGTCTTCGATGGTTCGACCAAGATTGGTGACACTGACTACATCTGTGAGGGCAAAGCCACCCTGCGCAGTTCCGACTGATGAAGCCGTGATTCCTACCTGCCTCCGATTTTGGATTAGAATTTCCTTTACGCCAAAAAATGCGCACGACCGAGCAATTGCGCCGAAATTTCGCGCGTCGGTAACTTGATCAGTTGCCACAATCAAATCGTGGGTTCTATTTTTCCACCGATCAAAAGCGACCGTTTCGTCTAGGTAGTCCAGCTTTACCGAAAATCGTACCGCATGCTCCGACTGATCATTAGTCTTCACCCCGCGAATTAACTCTGCGGCTCCCGCAGCGCGCATCAAATGCTCTACCTTACTGCGAACCGAAGATTTGCAGGTAACTTCTTTGATCGCTGATGGTCGAAACCGCAAAAACTCGTCAAGTCCCGTCATGCCGTCGATGGAATAGGCTCCCTCATCACGGACAGGTCCCCCATCTTTGCGATGTTTTCCGGGAATTCGTGAATCAGATGCCTTTGAGTTTTTTCGGGTCAAGTTCGTATGCTCTCAATTTACGATGTAAGTTAGATCTTTCAATACCGATCGACTCTGCGGTTTTTGAAACGTTCCAATCATTCTCCTCAAGCTTTTCGAGGATGAATACTCTCTCAAACTCAGAGCGAGCTTCGCGAAGAGTTTGAAACGAAGCTTGGGCTGCATGCCCAACTGCAGTCGCAGCATGTTTTCCTGTCAGAAACTGCGCCGGTAAGTCATCGATTTCAATAGTATCACGCGTCGTCAGCACACAAACACGTTCGACAATGTTTCTCAGCTCGCGCACATTTCCTGGCCACGAGTAATTTCGTAACGCGATTGCTGCAGGTTCACTGAAACGTTTCGGTTTTTCGTTCAAATCCACAGCGGCTTGCCGCAAGAAATAATTAGCGAGCAGTAAAATATCTGCGTCTCGCTCTCGCAGAGGCGCCAAATGAAAAGGAACGACATTCAAACGATAGAACAAGTCTTCGCGAAAATTTCCTTCGCGAATTTCATTTTCTAAATTTTTATTTGTCGCAGCAATGACGCGCACATCAACGCTGATCGTCTGGCTATCTCCCACTCGTTCAAACTGCTTTTCCTGCAAAATGCGCAACACTTTAGCTTGCGTACGCAGCGACATATCTCCGATTTCATCCAGAAATAGCGTACCGCCGTGCGCAAGTTCGAACTTGCCCTTCTTGCTGCTCACAGCATTAGTAAACGCGCCGCGAACATGTCCAAAAAGTTCGCTTTCAATCAATTCTTCAGGGATAGCCGCACAATTGATGGCAATAAATGGCTTTTGAGCTCGCGTTGATCGATTGTGAATGCTTCTCGCAACTATTTCTTTACCGGTACCATTCTCACCTGTGATGAGGACCCATGCGTTTCGCGGTGCGACCGCGTCGATCTGCTTACGAAGCGTGTTCATACTAGGCGAGTCGCCGATAATTTCTTGCGATGCCTGTTTTGATTGATCAAACCCGCCCCATCGCGCCTCCGCAGCTGCACGTGAATGATTAAATATGGGCAGCAACTTGTCGATTGTGAGGGGCTTCTCTAGAAAATCAAAAGCTCCAAGCTTAGTTACGCGGACGGCCAAATCGATGTTCGCATGACCACTCATGATAACAATGGGCGTACCGACGTTGAATTCTCGGATCTTCTGCAACGTTTCGACTCCATCTATTCCCTTCATCCAAACATCAAGAAAAATCAAATCGGGCCGCTCGCTACGACACTTGCGAATGCCTTCAACGCCGCTGAGTGCCGACGCAAATTCCCATCCTTCATCGGATAAAACACCCCCCAGCGATTCGCAGATGCTAGGTTCGTCGTCAATGATGAGAGCTTTAGGTTTCAACTCGCTCAAACTTTGACTCCTTGTGTGTATGGATTGCCTCCGACATCCTCATTTTGTTGGCTGATTGGGATCTCGATGGAAACAATCGTACCACCGCCTGTTCGCTCGCGTATACGCAAATAACCGCCATGTTCTGCGATGATTTGATTTACAATTGGCAGCCCAAGACCAGTACCGTCCTTCTTGGTAGAAAAGTATGGCTCGAAGACACGTTCTTTCATTGCTGAAGGGATGCCCGGCCCATTGTCTGAAACTTCGATCTGAACGGTTCCGCTCGCGACGTCAGAATTAGAGGCGATATCAATTCGCGGATTCTCGGACTTTTCATTCATAGCCTCAACAGCATTTGCGATAATGTTTACAAACGCGCGATTCATTTGCTCTCGATCAATCTCAACTTGCGGCAAGTCCGTTCGCAGGTTGCTCAAATCAAAATAAACATTTGGATAACTCAATGAAAATAAGTCTACAACCCCCCGGATAACGCGCGACAAATCTTCGGCCTTTGTGTCAATCGTTGGCATGCGAGAAAATCTAGAAAACTCGTTCACAACCCTCTTTAAGGATTCAACTTGCGTCAGAATAGTAGAAATACATCCAGAAAACACGTCGCGATCTGGACCCGTGAACCGATTTTCAAATCTGCGCAATAGTCTTTCTGCGCTTAGGTTAATCGGGGTGATCGGATTTTTAATTTCATGAGCGATGCGACGGGCAACCTCGCGCCATGCAGCAACCTTTTGTGCGCGAATCTTTTCAGTAGAATCCGCGAATACCACTACAATACCAAGCTCTGCGCCACCATCATCAAAGAATCGAACAGCATCAAACAGGAGTTGAACTTGAGACGCATTTACTTCGATGTCAACTTGGCCACTGTACTCTGATTTGCCTTGGGCTTGTTCGATTACTGACGACCAAAAGTCGCGATAAATGTCCGAACCCAGAGCCAATTCAACCGGTTCACCGATCGCCGTTCGTCTAACACTGAGGAGCTCACGCGCCGATTGGCTGATAGAAGTCACGACGCCCGTTGAATCGACAGAAAGGACGCCAGCTTGGATGCTTTTCAATACAACTTCCATGTAGTGCCCGCGCCGCTCAAGTTCTGCGTGCGATAATCGAAGCTTCTCGGCAGTTTGGTTTGCCTGATCACGGTGACGCTGAAGATCCTTTGTCATGGCATTAAACTGACGAGTAAGTTGTCCTGCTTCATCGTCGGTAGAAGTCTCGATCATGACGTTGTAGTCACCTGCCGCGACTTTTTCCGTTGCTTCAGCTAATCTCAAAATCGGTCCCGTGATGGCTCTAGCCACATAAAACCCTAGCCACACGGCAGCGAAAAAAATGAGGAACATCATCGCAATCAGCAAAATGACGTAACTCAATCTAATCAACTGCGCGCCAGGGCGAAGATTTGCGAATTCACTTAAGATCGATTCGATGGAGCGCAGTATCTGTGTTCCAAAATGTTCCTCCGCGATGACGGCGCCGAGAAGCACGTTGGTAATCGGATGATAGATCGGTGCCATGCCACGCACGATGTCTTGCGTCGATTCCGTTTCCACCATTCCTTTGGGGGAACGCCCCCCCTCTTCGGCGAACTTCTCCATTTCTTGCATCAACCGAGTAGAATTGATCGTAAGCAGCTCGGCATTGAGAGAACCCAGCTCCCACGGTGAGTTTTCCGGCAGCAGGGACACACCATTGCGCCAAACCAGACGCCCGTCACGATCAACTACTTTGACTTCATCAAGTCGATACTCGGATTCAAAACCGTCAAGGCCATGACCATCAATCGCCTGCAGCTGACCGGGAAACATCGGCTCGTAATCTTTTATCCGGATTCTCTGAAGCGCGATGCGCGCCAATGATTCAACGCGTCGCTGATCCTGATTATAAACGCGAGCTCCGGCTTCTCTCGTTTCAGTGATGGTTTCCTGCACTTTAGTCGAAAACCATGCATCGAAGCTGTTCGTGATAAACCTGTATGAAATGTAAAACATCAACGCTGTAGGAGCGACCGCGAAAACAATAAGACTGGCAACCAATTTGGTCTTTAAGCTCGAACCTATGATCCCGCGTTTTCGCTCCACCACGAGACGGGCGATGTTGCGAAAACTCAAGGCCGCAAGGGTGAGAATCAAAATAACGTTAAAATTGATCTGCCCGAAAAAAAGGATTGTTGTGAGAAACTCTTGATGCTCTGCCAGCTCCTTGCTTAACTCAAGCAAGCGAGCCTCAATTCGGGAAAGCATCACTAGCATAATGGTGACGACGATCATTGCGCCGACTTCCAATAATCGGCGTCGTTCTTCTGGTGATCGACTAAGCCACGCGAGCCAATTCATGGATTTTTCACTCGCATGGAAATTTTGGCGATCGGTGCGTCATTGTGCAAAAACTGCATCTCGTATTGTTGTAATTTCCCTGTTGAAGCTCCTTCCACAGCAGGAATTACCTTCACCTTTATCTCGTCAGTCAATTCGCCAAGGTTTGTCGCGATTCTCTTCACTTTAAACTTGTCTGTACCATTAAGATTCATGACATCGCGATCGCGAAACACTTTGCTTTCACCATTAATCGCCAAATCGACGTAGGAGAATTCCGGAATAACTTCTTGCACTCGCAAAGTGCCGACTGTTCGTCCTCGTTCCATAAACAAAAACGTATACGCAGAGCTAGGAACCGCAGCGTTTCCAGACAACTCGCGCAACTCCATCGACCAATTAAGAGGGACGTCGCGTCGCTTCACCGTACCGGCGCGATTGAGATACTCCACTTTCAATGAACCCATAAAGGTCTTTCCGTTTTGACGTTCAATGTGGTGCAGTTGAAATCTCTGCCCTGCCATCAAGTTTGTTTGCTCTCCATCTCGCACAATGCGCGTTTCACCACCGATTTTTAGCGTGTACGAACGAATCTGGTCAGCCATCTGAACACTAGAGAGTGCAGAGGCATATGCCGCAATGACGGGCAGAACCAGCCATGAAATCATGAAATTCGATAAAAAATTACGTCCAGTCATAACTTCCGCTTAAAAGATCAATGAAGAAGGCCAATCAAAACTATCAAGCAGTTGCAGCAAGCTTGAGGCATTTCGAAAGCAAATTCGGAATTTTTGCAACAAAATCATTTCATTTTGCCTGAAAAAGCCTTAGGTTCACCCCGCATATTAGCACAACGATTTGTGGATAAGTGAATGGATAATTCCCAGCAGACCATCGAGCAATTTGCAAATTCAATGCGAGCGCAAGGCAAGCAGCCTGCAACCATTGAGTCGTACTGTCGCGACGCGAAGCGATTTTTGGCATACCTTGCTGACCAAGGACAGCCTGCGCTGAGCGCCCAAGCAGAAAACTTGAATCAGTTCCAAAAGCACGTTCTCGAAATTGATTCCGGAAAAGAGAACTCTGTTCGCCGCGCCGTGATTGGCGTCAGACAGTTCTATCGATACTTGGCCGATTCAAAACAAATCATGTCTTCACCATTTGATGACGTTGCGATTCCTCAGCGCAACGAATCATTACCCGACAAATCGCGAATTGAAAATGTTGCGAAGCTCCTAGAACTTCGTTTCGGTAAAGCTCAGCAGGGTCTGCGCTTTGCGCGCGACACAGCGATATTGGCGCTTCTAGCCCTTGAAGGACTTAAGACGAGCGAATTGATTTCTCTTGACTGGTCTGACTTTGTTTTTGGCGTTGATGGCGCAACCGTGCGCATCGCGGGAACCCGAAATCGCGTCATCGAACTTTGCCCTCAGACTGTCGCTGCGGTTCTGCACTACAAAGACTATATTCAGACCGATGCTCGATTCCTAAAAACGGATCTGGCCAAGGCAAGAGTATTCGTCGCCTTTAAGGGACGAGACAGTTCGATTCCACTTCCCAAGATGACTAGACACGGTTTGAAGTTCATCATTTACGAAATTGGCGAATCTTTCGGCCTGAAATATGCAAACGCTGAATTGCTTCGTCACCATGCTGTCGAGTTTCAGTTAGCTTCTGGAAAATCGCCGGAGCAAATTATGCAGCATTTCGGCCTGCGTCGACTTGGCAATATCAAGAAGCATGCAGCCGTCCTCACTCACTGATGCTGATAGAGCTGCGCACCAGAAATGGATGCGTCACGCTCTTGATCTCGCAGCACTCGCCGCGAGCAAAGGCGAAGTCCCGGTTGGCGCCATTGTCGTGCGTGATGAGCAAATCATTGCTTCAAGTCATAATTTAAGAGAGACAGACCAGAATCCAGTGGCTCATGCGGAAATTCTCGCCATTCAAGCCGCCAGCAAGGCATTATCCGCTTGGCGCCTTGAGCGTTGCACGCTTTATGTTACGCTTGAGCCGTGCGTGATGTGCGCAGGCGCCATCCTTCATGCTCGCATTCCGCAGGTGGTATTTGCAGCATCTGACCCAAAGGGTGGAGCTTACGGAAGTCTTTACAGCATTCAGTCCGACTCTCGTTTGAATCACCGCCCGTTCACGCACAGCGGAGTCCTCGCGGATGAATCTGCAAAAATGTTGCAGGATTTTTTTCGCGCGCGAAGAACTTAACGCCCCTAATCTTAAGTCTTATTGGGCAGCACATCGCATCCAAAAATTGACTTCATCTTTTGCTACTGAAAACGTCCGATTGTGTTCATTGACGACATGACCATTACGTTCTGAATCAAGCATCACAAAGTATTGCGAACGTTCAGATTGAATGACTTTGGGAAAGCCGTGTTTAAAAACAGTCAGATACTGGACATGAGACGGGACTTCAAAGGTCATGGCACGATCGCCATTATCGATTGGCTCCAAAAGTTCGCAACCACCCTCTTTGAAAGTCATGCCGTTGGACCAAACGACGCCCGTACGATTATCGATCCAATATTCCAAACGCATGTTGGAGTTCGTCATGACAAGTAGCCAATCGACGTCTCCGCCCGCATGAACCTTACTGTAGACCGGATTGAGGCGACGACAGTCAGCCAATCGCACGGGAAGTGATCCCGTCAATCCACAGTCGACGAGCTCCAATTTTGTTCTTTTTATTTCCTTGGGACCGTCCTGCCCTAAAATGGAGCTAAAGCACGAGTTTGTCGCCAACGCGCAGAAAACAATAAAAAAAAGGCGCATTTTTCCACTCTCCACGAGATCAAAACTCCAAAAGCACCGCTGTTACGGCTCGGTAACCGCCGATATTTTCTCATGAAATTCTAAAAGTACTTGCAATAGTGTTTGTTTATGTCGTTTGACAACATTTCGCAAGGAGGTGCCTTCATGAGAATACTAGTAATTGAAGATGATCCAGCGCTAGCAAACATCCTCGTTCGTATCTTAAAGGACGATTCATACGCTGTCGATTTAGCTTCGGATGGCCAAGAAGGTGAATGGCTTGCATTCGAAAATCCATACGACCTGATTGTTCTTGATCTCATGCTTCCCATCAAAGATGGGTTTGGCGTTTTGAAAGCCATTAGAGACGCCGGCAATAGCGTACCGGTACTGATCTTGACGGCCAAGGATACCAAGGACGACATCGTAAAGGGCCTCGATCTAGGTGCAGACGACTATCTCACCAAGCCTTTCGACATGGAAGAATTTTCAGCTCGATGTCGCGCATTGATGCGCCGCCAGGAAAAACTGACCAATAATTTGATCAAAGTTGGACCACTCGAAATCGATACCTCCAAAAAGGCCGCAACTTTCAGAAACGAAGTCCTCGACTTGACGGCAAAGGAATACGGACTTTTGGAATACTTTGCTCGCAATGCGGGATCTGTTCTCAGCCGCGTTCAACTTGCAGAGCATGTTTGGGATCAGAATTTTGAACCCGAATCGAATGTCGTGGATGTTTACATTGGTTACCTCCGCGCGAAGATCGATAAGCACTTTAATGTCAACGCCATCAAAACCGTGCGGGGACACGGTTACATGCTCGATCCAGAATTAAGTTCGACGCTTGAAACGCCTGCTGTGACGACGAATGTGGAGGCATATGCTCCTTGATCGAATTCCAGTAAGACTCCGTTTGTCGCTCGGCCACTCGATTGTGTTGGCCGGGCTTCTTGCGTTATTGGGATTCGGAATTTTCAAGTATGTACAGCAGAATCTGTATGAATCTTTGGATGCGGCACTGCGGTCATCCGCATACGGAATTCGTGATTCGCGTTATGTAAAAGGTTTTGGCTCACCGCAAATGCAGGAGTTCCTAGAAGAGTTCTTGGGTGAGCGGTTCATCCGAAGCCACGCACAGATTGTCGATGTTTCTGGCAAAATCAGCATGCGCACCAGCCGCGAGCTACGCGCTTCGCTTCCCGTCACACCTCGCTCCGTGTCTCGGGCAGAGGATGGCAAAGAGACGTTTGAGACGTTTAAAGTCCGTGGCCGAATTTCACTGAGGCAGATCACACTTCCCGTCATGCACAACAATCGCTTTACTGGGGAACTGATTCAGATCGCCGCCCCGTTAGAACAGATTCAAGATACGCTTGGCAGTATAAGCTGGATGTTGTGGGTAACGCTGCCAGTGGGCTTGTTGTGTTCCGTTCTTATCAGTTACTTGCTTACCGCTAGAAGTCTCACACCAGTCCGGCAAATGAGTCGCGCAGCTGCGCGAATGAGCGCTGATGACTTAACCCGTCGCATGATTATGCCTCCTGCAAATGACGAAATTCGTTCACTCGCGAGTGCCTTCAATTCCCTTTTTGATCGTCTAGAGGATGCATTTCAGAGGCTGCGTCGATTTTCGGGCGACGTTTCTCATGAACTTCGCACGCCATTGACCGTACTTAAAGCCGAAGCGGAGTTAGCACTTAGACGTGAGCGAACACCAGAAGAGTACCGCGACGCATTGAAAAACATCGTTCGTGAAAGCACGCACATGACCACAATCGTCGAAGACCTGCTGCTTTTGGCGCGCGCAACTGGTCGTTCGCTGAAGCTGGAGTGGGAAGACGCATTGCTGGTGGATGTCGTTAAGGAATGCGAGGAAACCGTTCATTCGCTACTTCAAAACAAGAATCTGGAGCTACGAATACGCGGCTATGCTCCCGAAAAGATCCGCATCTCGAAGGGCTACTTTTTAATGGCTCTAAAAAATCTGCTAACCAACGCGATTAAGTACTCACCTCAAAACGCGCAAATCATCGTGGATCTTAGCCAGAACGATGCGTGGACAACGGTAAAAGTCGTGGACTTTGGCGACGGCATACCAGCGGAATCAGTACCGTACGTGTTTGATCCATTCTTTCGAGTCGATACGGCTCGCAATCGCGCCCGCGGCGGAACCGGCATCGGTCTGAGTTTGGCGCAAGCATTGATCAGACTGCATCAAGGCCACATCGAAGTCGAGTCCATCGAAGGCAATGGCTCGACCTTTTCCATACTGATGCCAACGTCGACTGAATTGAAGAAGAAGATCCAAGACAAAGAAATCACCGCGATCAGTCGGTGCCGCATCGAATCTGCTACGCAGGCGGCTTCGACAACGCAATCAGTTCCGCGATACTCATAGTCGGTTTTTTCTCCCAGCCAGCTTCAAGTAAAAACTTATAAAGCGAATTCAAATTAACGTTCCATGCGGGCCGCCATTCCTGTAGCCACTCCTGCGCGTCGCCGTAAAGCGACTCGACGACGCGATGAATGGGATAGCCACTGGGAGGAAAGGTTGGAAAGTACGTCGGTTCATGAGGAATCACCGGATCACTCGCAGCATCACTGCGACCCAGCACCAATCGCAGTTCAGAAAGAATCAATATCGCATCCAAAATCCATTCATCGGGCAATCCCGTTTTTTCTTTGATATTTTTGAAGGTTATACCCGCACCACTACCATCCTCGAAACGTTCGCAAATCACCAATAAGATCACAAACGCAACGAAACTCTCTGTTTGACGATTGCGAAACTGTTCGCGAGGACTTTTTGCTTTAAATTTCAGTTCCTGAATCGTTTCGTCTAAATTGAAGCCATGCATGCATCTCGACGTGATGATCCCGCCGAACAAAATTATCAGCCAGATAACGTACAACCAGGACAAGAACAAAGGCACCGCTGCAAGTGCTCCATACAAACTCGCAAAATTTGTGAATCTTGCCGTAAATACGCTAAAAAGCTGAGCTGCCACTGTGAACAATACTGTCGAAACTGCCCCACCAACCATGGCATCTCGCAAAGGAATTGGCTTATTGGGGGCGAAGCGATAGAGCATCGCAAAAAAAAGAAAGACTACGAACTTGGAAAAGAGCCAAGCTCCATAGCCTCGTTTCACAACTCGAGGTGCTGATGCAAAAGGATTTAGGTTTGAGAAGTCAAAATCAGAAAGTCCGCCGATTACGACTCCAATCACAAATGTTCCGAGTGTGATGAACGTCCAAAAGTAAATGAATCGCGCAACGGTGTTTCTCTCTTTAGTCACGTGAAAAATTCGATTCAATGCGAGTTCGATGTTTCGTAAGAGCATCACTAACGTAAACATCATGACTGCCAAACCAGAAAATCCGATTCGCGCCAAATCGAGTCTCGCCACCGCATTTTCCAAAAATTGAACGGCTTGCTGGCCGCTGCCTTGGGCAAGATTATTCAGGATGAAATCGCGAGCAACGCCGAGAAGTTCGCCGTTATTTCCCCACATTGGCTTAAACAGAGACACTACTGCAAATACCGCCGCGATCGACGGCACGATTGAAAACAGCGTCACGTAAGCCATGGCACTGGCATATTTGAACATGTCGGAGCGTTCGATATCGCGAACTAGCACCTTCGCGAAAAGATGTATGCGGACTTTTGCGTTTGAAAAAAATTCAGCCACGAATCACTCCGTGGCTGAAAGGGAAAGAGTCTAAGAGACAATTACGATTAGTGACGCAGGTGTTTGGCGCCACGCTTGCGCATCCATGCACGCATGTTGGCGACCGTTTCATCTTTCCAATCGCCCGCAAGTCGGATTTGAATAAAACGGGAGAAGAGCGCATCGAATACATCGATGAACATTTGGATATCGTCCAACCGCTTTTCAACCAAGCCATCTTGATCAACCGCTGTCTCCGAACCATCGTCTGCGAGTCGAATGATCCGCAAACCTTTTGGGTTCAAATCCCTTGAATCTACTACACAAATCCATTCTATTCCGGATTGGTGACGAATGCCGACGCGTGCCTCGCGCAAAGATTTCCCACTGAGCATGGCTGCGGTTGTTTCTGGGCTCATGGAAGGTTCGCCGCCCTTTTGCGTCATGGTCTCGCCGCCATCTTTTGTCGATTCAAAAACGACTCGCTCATCCAGCCAAACTTCGATCTGGTGCTGGTTTCCGGCGACGGAAAGCTCCATACCTTCCGGCTCAGTCTCGGAGATAAACCAGCACCACTGCAAAAACTCCCTTCCGAGGTGGATTTTTGCCTGCGCTAAGTTAGACTGTAGCTGTATGTCTTCGACATTGTTTGCGATTTCTGGATTCATAAGTGTGGAAAACCTGTTGATATGTTGGTGAAAACCTGCACACAACCTGTGCGAAACAGCTTCCGCGCGGTGTGACAGAGCAACAAGTAAGCGATTTGGAGTCGAACAACTTGTCGCAATTAGTTGAGGGTGTCAACGAATAGTTTGAATTATTTTTCGTGCAAGTTTTGTGGGCAGAACTTCACCATCTGGAGATGATTTTTTGGGCAAAAATGGCGGCAATGGTGATGACAACGATGACTTTCGCAAAATGATGGAAGAGCATCTAGACGCTAATCCTCCCGCACCGAAAACCCAATCGGGGATGGAGCGTCTCGACAAGCGCAGCAACTCCGGTAAACCTCGCTCGTCCGCGACCAAGCATTCTATTGATCTACATGGAAAGACATTGGACGAAGCAAAGGCCGCATTGCGAAGTCTCATGAATCAACTCGCAAAGTCCGGTGGTGAAATTGAATTGAGAGTCATTACAGGCAAAGGTCGCAATAGTGGATCTGGTGGAGGGGTTCTTGCGCGAGAGATCTACGACTTCTTTAAGCGGAGTTTTTCATCTGACATTGTAAGGATCGACACAGATCCTATGGATACTATGATTGGTGGGCTACCGCTGCGAGGGCACTTTGATGCCCTGCTGCGGTTCTAACTGCGCCCTGTTGCCCTGCGCTAGTAGTGCGTCAAATTGGGCGATCTCAAAATTCGATTGAGGACATGCCATTTCTGATGTTTCGCACCCCAAACGGCGATGCTATTAGTCCTGCACGGGAGGAACATTATGAACGCGACCTTGCGCCAACTTTTTTCTGCCATTGTTATGACTTGCGGCGGATTTGCTCATGCCCAAGTTGAACTTCGCTGTGCCGATGTTCACGACAAAGACTCGTCTACAAAGATTGTCATCAGCAGAACCGGCGACGCCTTTGAAGTAACCATTCAATCGCGACACGATGCTGATCGCATTTCCCATATGAGACCGTCACTTAATGTCCGCATCCAAGATGTCGAACCTTTTGAAACAAACGAGTTTGTGGACTTTCATCCTGCGGGATTGGAAACGGTACCGGTTGGCGGCAAAGACAAGTTGGAACTTGAACTCAATTCCGGTCTCTTTTGGTATGCGAAGGATTCGCGCAATGTCCATTTGAAGTGCCGAGTTGAATCCGAAACTCTGCTGAGTTTCTTGGGAATCTTGCCACAGTCAAAAGTCGACACGTCGATTGTTAAAGCTGTAGGATTTGACATCGACGATACGCTTATCTTCAGCACACCGACTTTTCGCCGAGCCATGGCCACGGGTGGAGCTCCCTCTGCATCGGACAAACTGTTTTGGTCCCATGCCAATGGCTGCGATAAAGGGTGCAGGGAAGAAACAATTACATTGCCAGATGGAAGCCGCCGTACGCTTGCCGCCAACATTCCAAGCCCTATCAAAGCTAAGGCTTTGGAATTAGTCCGTTTTCACTTAGAAAAAGGCCACAAAGTTTACGTGATCACAGCTCGTCCGGAGATCAACGGCGAACCGCTTCGCCAATATATTTCGACGTCGTTCGGCATTAGCCCTGATCATGTTTTCTTTGAGCCTGATCTTGAACAAGCGGGAAATCCCCCAGGGAAAACTGACCGCATTGAGAGTCTGAATTTGGATATCTTCTATGGCGATGCAGACTCGGATATGACCGACGCTATGAACGCCTTTAAGCATCAACCAAACCATAAAAAGGTAAAACCGATCCGCTTTTTGCGAGCGCCCAATTCATCCAATCGCAAGAACGGTCAGCTAAACAAGTACCATCCCGGGTACTTCGGGGAGCCCATTTTGAAAGGTAGTTACTAGAGTCAGCGCGAATGATCGCCTAACCCTCTGATCTCATAGAGACTTCGCGCCCCCACCGCACAGAGCAGAAATTTGCTGAAATCGCTTTGTGCGGGCCGTCTCATGTAGTATCTCGCAGCCTTTGTACCAATAATTACAGAGGCCACCGTGTCAGGACTTCCAGAAATCACGTTCGAATTAAAGATTACCTTTCCTAACGGACCGGCGGCAGCAGTGAAAGACGACGTCATCACTCGCCTGCAAAGCCTTGGAGTAGACAGTTTTGTGGAAGGTGCCCTCGACGGTCTTGATGTAGACTTTGACCACGACAATCCTGAGCGAGATCTCTTTGGCGAAAACGGTGGCGATGACAGCCCGATCTCTGTGTACAAGTTTGACCAAGAATTTTTGCTCGATCTCAAGAATCGACTAACGACGGAATTTACGAATGTCTCCATCCAGATTGCCAGTATGGCAACGCAGGAATGGACTGAAGGTTGGAAGCAAGGTTTCAAGCCAATCACCACGGAACTTTTTTACGTTTATCCACCGTGGCATAAGCCCGCAACACCTCCCAAACAGATTCCCATCGAGATGGAACCAGGGATGGCGTTCGGAACCGGTCAACACGCAACTACGCGCCTATGTTTGACGGCGATTGAACAGTGGGCACAAAAGTTTTCTAAAACTGCCGTTAAAGGTCAATCCGTCCTCGACGTGGGCACCGGCACCGGCATCTTAGCGATTGGTTGTGAAAAGCTTGGTATGTCGCCAGTAGTCGGCACTGACATTGATATCGACGCGGTAACATCGGCGAGGAACAACGCCGCCGTCAACAGCGTGAAGATGGATGTACTGCACTGCGGTGTTCCAGATGGTGCATCAAAGACGCCGTACGATCTCGTAATCGCCAACATCATGTGCCACGTACTTGTTCGACTCATGGGTGATCTCGCTGCTGCGACCAAGCCAAATGGTTTTTTGATCCTCAGTGGCTTGCTCGTCACAGATGAACCCGAAATGCTCGCATGTTGCAAATCTCATGGAGTCATACCGGTTGCACGATATGATCAGGATGGGTGGCTTGGCCTATTGATGCAGGTTCGTCGGTGAAACATCAGTTCCGATTTTTGGCGAAACTGTCGTCGTCCGATCAGTCGGAGTGGCTTATCGAAGGCGACGAGTTGCATCATTTGCAAAAAGTTTTGCGTCTCAATGTCGGCGATGTCGTCGATGTGTTCGACGGTGGCGGACAGTTTTCGTCTGGTTCACTCTCCGAAATTAACAAAAATTTCGCCACGGTTAACGCGCAACCTCCGCAAATTGAGTTACTCATTACGCCAAGCATTGCGATTGCATTGGGAGCGCTGAAATTCGGCGCCATTGACGATGTGCTCGCCTCTTTAGTCGAACTCGGCGCAGATGAGATTCTAGTGTTTCAGCAAGCGCATTCTGGAAAAGACTCGCTCAACGAAAAGATTCAATCGCGCTGGCATCGCATAATTTTGCAGGCTTGCAAGCAGTGCAAACGTGCGAGACTTCCCGAAATCCGCGTCTACGGATCATTGTTGGAGCTGTTGAAGTCTTTTGGAAGTGAAAAAAATTTGATCATCACATTTGACGAACTAGCCGCGTCCCAGTCTCCAAGTGCATCGGTCATGCAGAACAAGGAACGCATCGTTGCCGTAGTCGGAAGCGAAGCCGGACTTACGGAAGCAGAACGGCACGAACTTGCTCAGTTTTCACCGATACCTTTCAAGCTTGGCAAGCACGTGCTAAGAGCCGTTACCGCAGCACCTGCGGCAGCAGCTCTGTTGAGCTTTTGGCGGGATCAGTTTTCCCGATAGTCATCCCGAAGCGAAGGATGTCTCCCTTCGGTCGAGATGACCAACTTGGAAAAACCCACAAACTCGCAATCGCGCAGCCCTTTTTATCTGACGTTATGGTTTGTACAAAACGCTGCAGGTTTTACCCTCCGACCTTTCCCGAATTATGCTATAATTTCAGATACCTTTCCCCTTTTTTTGGGAGTCCGTTGTGACTACAAATGCTGCAGGCCGTCGTCGCGGTTTTAAGTCATGGTTTGTTGAGCCGTATCGACAAGTGAAACTTGGACTGATGGTGGTCATCATCAACATAGTCTTCTCCGTGCTCATCTTCGGAGTATTCGGCTACTACCTTTGGGACGTGTACCTATCCGTATCGCAATATTTTGCGTTGAGCGGAGAAGAAACGTCACAAACTTTTGTTAAGTTTGGAACCCCAGCAGCCATTGGCGCGCTTATTATTGTGGCTTTCATCATCACGACGTTGATGGTTTCTGTTCGCTACACTTATCAAATCTACGGTCCCTTAGTTTCCATTCATCGATTTCTTGATGAACTAACGGATGGCCGCATTCCCACGCCGCTGCAGCTGCGCGAATCGGACCAATTGAAGGAGCTTGCTGAAAAATTGAACCGCATCGCTGAACGCTTTAACCCAAACCGTCGCCAAGCTCCGATGATTCCGATCTTTCGCTTCATGGATGATCTTTTGGCGGGAAAAAAGCCGGAGAAACTCGTTCTGCGTGAGCAAGCACATCTCAATGAATTAGTGGACAAACTCAACGCACTGGCAGAAAAAGTTAAGTAACTTTTGATGATATTGGTTTTGAGAACATTGGCACTGGTTGAACTCTAACGGGAAGGAATGAAATGAGCTCATTTGTCGACACAACACCGGAGATGGTGAAAAAAGTTTACGAAAAAATGAAAGAACGTGTACCTGCGATCAGAAAAGCGCTTGGTCGTCCGTTACCACTCGCAGAAAAGATCATGCTTAGTCACATCGACGACATGGAGACGCTCAAGAGTTTAAAGCGCGGCGACAGTTTCCTAGCACTGCGCCCAGACCGCGTCGCGATGCAAGATGCGACCGCGCAGATGGCGATTTTGCAATTCATTCAGTCCGGCAAAAAGCGCGTCGCCGTTCCATCGACCGCGCACTGTGACCACTTGATCCGCGCTCACACAGGTGCAGCAGCCGATATGGTCACCGCAAACAAAGAAAGTGACGAAGTTTTTAGCTTCCTCAAAACAGCATCACAAAAATACGGAATCGGTTTTTGGGGACCTGGCTCCGGCATCATTCACCAAGTCGTGTTGGAAAACTACGCGTTCCCCGGCGGCCTTATGATTGGTACTGACTCACACACACCAAACGCGGGCGGCCTCGGTATGTGCGCAATCGGTGTCGGTGGTGCGGATGCAGTGGACGTCATGGCGGGATTTTCTTGGGAAGTTAAGTATCCAAAACTGATCGGTGTAAAACTTACCGGCAAACTTTCCGGCTGGGCTTCACCAAAAGACGTTATCTTGAAGCTGTGCGGGCTACTCACCGTAAAGGGCGGCACCAACAAGATCGTTGAATACTTTGGCCCAGGATGCGAAACAATTTCCTGCACAGGCAAAGGCACCATTTGTAACATGGGTGCGGAACTCGGAGCGACATGCTCCACATTCCCATTCGACGAACGCATGGCCACATATCTCAAGGCCACCGGGCGCGGTGCTCTAGCAGATCTCGCGCGCGCAAATGCAGAATTTTTGACTGCAGACAAAGAATGCGAAGCGGATCCGAAGAAATATTATGACGAAGTCATCGAGATTAATCTTTCGGAGCTCGAGCCACACGTCGTCGGTCCACACTCCCCAGACTTGGATCGTCCCGTATCGGCCATGGCCGCAGAAGTAAAAGAAAAGAATTACCCTGATGCTGTTACCGCAGCTCTAGTCGGTAGTTGCACTAATTCTTCTTACGAAGACATTTCGCGCGCAACCGAAGTCGTACGCAGTGCTTTGAAGCACGGCGTAAAGGCAAAAGCGAAGTTCTTCATTTCCCCTGGATCCACGCAGATCTACGAAACAATCAAGCGTGACGGTCTGATGAAAGACCTCGAAGAATTTGGCGCTGTCGTTCTCGCGAATGCATGTGGACCGTGCATTGGTCAGTGGAAACGTGACGACATGAAAAACGGCACACCAAACTCCATCGTAACTTCGTTCAACAGAAACTTCCGCGGAAGAAATGACAGTAACGACGAGACACTTTCATTTATCGCCAGCCCGGAAATGGTTGTCGCCTACGCTGCAAGCGGCAAACTTTCATTCAACCCAGCAAAAGACGAGATCGACGCGGGCGGTAAGAAGTTTAAGCTCGCAGAACCAAAGGGACCTGAGCTTCCCGCGAATGGTTTCGCTAAGACTGATGGCGGCTACGTAGCACCTCCGGCGGATGGTTCGAGCGTGAAGGTCGATGTCAAACCAACGAGTGAACGCTTGCAACTTCTGCAACCGTTTACGAAATGGGATGGCAGAGATTTTACCGAACACGTTGTTTTGGCAAAGTGTAAGGGCAAGACTACGACTGACCACATTTCCCCAGCGGGCAAGTGGCTCACCTACCGCGGTCACCTCGACAAGATCAGCGACAACATGTACCTCGGTGCAACGAACGCATTCAGCGGCGAAGTGGGCAAAGCAACCAATGTTTTGACCAAAGAAAAAGCGGAGTTTTCGAAAGTTGCTCGCCAGTACCAGAAGGCAGGTCAGCGCTGGGTTGTTGTCGGTGACGAAAACTTCGGTGAAGGTTCGAGCCGCGAGCACGCAGCGATGAGTCCTCGCTTCCTTGGTGTGAGTGCAATCTGCGTAAGAAGTTTTGCTCGTATCCACGAGACAAACCTCAAGAAGCAAGGCGTTCTCGCTCTCACGTTTGCTGACAAGAATGACTATGACCGCATTCGTGAAGATGACCGCATCAGCATCAAAGGACTTGATTCATTCGCACCGGGTAAGCCGCTGACCATGGAACTCAAACATGCAGACGGTAAGACGGAATCGTTCCCTGTGAATCATTCGTTCAACAAGGAACAGATCGCGTGGTTTAAAGCAGGATCCGCTCTGAATTTGATTAAGGATTAATAGGCTATTTGTTGCATCTGCCGACGATGATGTTCTCACTCGCAGTAGTTGAGATCATCACGTCGGCACTGTTTGTTTTGGGATCAAATTGGATAGCAATGTTGTAATTGAGTTTCATTCCTTCGCGTAGTTCGATCTGCAAATTATCGATTAAAACAGCATGTTGCATCAGCTCTGAATCCAAAGTCGTTTGCGCGATGGCGGTGGTCAGAAGCTCATTTTGTGCATGCGTGCGAGTTTCAGAAACTGGAACGATGACTGCGTAAGATTCGTACTGTCCGTTAACTTCGCGCGTTCTGATCTCACTGGAAAACTTGGTGTAGGTGTAAGCCACTTCCACTGGACGAGCTTGTAGAACAACGACTCGTTGATTTTCTTCTGGCGACGTTGGTGTGATGTTGAAGGTCAAGTGACTGCGGCTCCAAACCTCATTTACGGAAAACATGCAGTCCAGGGCGATGTTGCTATTGCCTGCACCGAATGCCGAAATTGAAACAACGGCGGCAGAAAATACGATCGCTAGCTTGGATACTTGCATTGATTGCTCCTTTGCATAGGTGGTTCAGTGGCTCTTAGAGTGCCCACGGGGCTTTTACAAGATCGCAAGCGCACGAATTTGACCGAAGTGTTCGAAAATCAAGGAAAGAACTAACTACCTGTTAATGCTTGGAAAATATCGAGCGAGCCGGTGCATGCGTAGGGCGAAATCGTTGCGGCGGGTTATTCGATTGACTTAACTACCCGACAACTCTATATAGGCTCTCTCTTCCTGAGACATCACTCTGACGCGGGGTGGAGAAGTCTGGTATCTCGTCGGGCTCATAACCCGAAGACCGTAGGTTCAAATCCTACCCCCGCTACCAA